>ENA-ORXM01000002-ORXM01000002.1-marine-metagenome-genome-assembly--contig:-NODE-2-length-579357-cov-38.282117_pt1 | contig 579357 bp, 521 predicted proteins | sample MGYA00237867_ERZ511480 | MGnify/ENA primary metagenome ERZ511480 (study PRJEB26309, sample SAMN06266103) | marine metagenome | isolation source: Algal blade | place: United Kingdom:Sidmouth, United...
TCATTGTCGATCGGCAAAGCCGCGGCCCAGAGCCATTTCTGACCAAAGCCGCGTGATCAGAACGTGGCACTCACGAGTATTGCGCCTCCGCGTCAATATTAGGCAGTCAAAATTGGAGTTGCGTGTATTGGTCTTGGTCAGTGTGATTCGTTTGCTGATGTGGTATATTCCGTGAAATATTCAGATTACTGTCAGATTGTTCGTAATCATTATTTGTGCCGATTGTTTAGATGATTTTTTTCAATTTGGCGCGATTTGTAGTGATGTGTAATATCATTTTTGCAAGATTGCGATTTTTGAATATTATTTTCACTGATTTAGGTCCTTGGAGAGTGGCTTGCAGAATTATCGATATATTATCACTGGCGGCACGGGTAGTTTTGGCAAGACTATGCTCAAAGATCTGTTGGCTGCTGGTGCTGGTGAGATTATTGTCTTTAGTCGGGACGAGGAAAAGCAAGATGCTCTTCGAAACGAGCTGCGCGATCCTTGTGTAAGATATCGTATTGGTGACGTCAGAGATAGGTCGAGCGTTGACGACGCGATGCGTGGCGTTGATTTTGTTTTCCATGCTGCGGCGCTGAAGCAGGTGCCGTCCTGTGAGTTCTTTCCGATGCAGGCGGTTGCTACTAATGTAATTGGGTCCGACAACGTCATTCGGTCAGCTATCGAGCACGGTGTTAAGAGTATCGTTTGCTTGTCAACTGACAAGGCGGTATTCCCTGTAAATGCCATGGGAATGTCAAAAGCGATGATGGAGAAGCTTGCTCAAGCCGCTTCTCGTGAACTAGGTGAGGTGTCATCTACTCGAATCAACTGTGTTAGGTACGGTAACGTGATGTGCTCTCGCGGTTCGGTGATCCCGTTGTTCATGAGGCAAATCGAGGAAGGTAATCCCATAACGGTTACCGTCCCCGAGATGACTCGATTTTTGATGCCGCTCCGTGACTCCGTTTCGCTCGTCAATTATGCTTTTGAACATGGACGTCAGGGTGACCTCTTCATTCGTAAAGCAAAGGCTGCGACCATGGCTGACTTGCTTACGGCTATCAAGAACATTATGGGCGCGCCTGATCATCCAGTCGAAGTCATCGGTTGGCGTCATGGAGAGAAGCTCTACGAGACCTTGGCGAGTTCTCAGGAGCTCAGCACGGCTGAGGATCTTGGTGACTATTGGCGACTACAAACGGATCTGCGCGGTCTCGACTACAAGCCGTTCTTCAGTGAAGGAGATGAGAACGTTGCAACGTTCGAAGACTTCCATTCGCACAATGCTGGACTGTTGTCTGTACCCGAGATCGAGTCGTTGTTGATGTCGTTGCCAGAGGTCAGTTCTCGTGTTGAAGTGGATGGCTCGCTCGCGTGAGCACGAGTCACCGCATCATTGTGACGGGAGCCGGAGGGTTATTAGGGTCTCACGTTCGAGCGTTGCTGCTTGCAAAGAACGGTCAGCGACTCTTCCGACGCGAAGCACCCGCTTTCGACATCGTTACTGTCTCGCGCGAACAGTTTTCCAACCCCGATTCCCTGGAAACCAGTCTGAGCGAATGTGACATCGTCTTGCATCTGGCCGGTATCAACCGGGCTGAACCTGCGGCCGTGGAAGGAGGTAACCAGGAAATTGCGGCTAAACTCATCAGTGCGCTCGAAGCGACAGCAAGCAAGTCTCACGTCGTCTATGCGAACACGACTCATGCTGCGGGGGATACTCCCTACGGGCGGGGGAAACGTCGGGCCGGTGAAATGCTTGCGTCTTGGGCGCAGGCTTCAGGTGCTGGATACACAGGGATAGTGCTTCCGCACATCTTCGGCGAAGGAGGCAAGCCCTTCTACAATACGGTGACCGCGACACTCTGTGAACAGGTCGCTACCGGTCAGGAGCCCGAGATCCACCGTGGGGCGGAAGTCGAGCTCCTGCATGCCGGTGATGCGGCTGAGCTGATGCTCGATTCCGCCCTGACTTCGCGACAGGGTGAGGTGCGTGCCGAGGGTGTGAAGATGTCAGTGTCCGAGCTCTATGAGCGCATCCGGGGCATCGGGGAGGGCATGTCGCGGGATGTGTTTCCGGATTTGACGGATTCACTGCAGCTACAGCTTTACAATACTTATCGCTTCTCCCGGTTTCCCGAGCCCTATCCCATGCGACTTCCGCTGAATACTGATGATCGGGGCAGCCTGTTCGAGGCGGCCCGCGGTGGCGGGGGTGGTCAGATCTTTCTCTCGTGGACGCGACCGGGTGTTGTGCGTGGCAATCATTTTCATCGGCGCAAGGTCGAGCGATTCGTCGTGGTTGAAGGGCAGGCCGACATACACGTGCGCAGCATCTTCGATGATGAGGTTCACACTTTTCCTGTCAGGGGCGATGAACCAGTAGCGATCGACATGCCGACTTTGCACACCCACAGCATTGTCAACACCGGTGACTCGCAGCTGCTGACGCTTTTCTGGGCTCATGAAGTGTTCGACTCCGAGGACCCCGATACCTACCTGCATCCCGTGCTCGAGCAAGCGGACGCCATCACGGGAACACCTGGGCAATGAGTCGTCCGCTCAAGGTCGTTACCATTCTCGGTACCCGTCCGGAAATCATTCGCCTCAGTCGCGTCATGGCGCGCCTCGACGAAGTCTGCAGCCACACGATTGTTCACACCGGTCAGAATCATGACTACCGGCTGAACGGGGTATTCTTCACCGATCTCGGAGTTCGTGAGCCCGATCACTTTCTCGGGGTGGATACGTCGTCTCTCGGGGCGTGCGTCGGTGGTATTCTCGTTGGTGTCGAGAGAGTACTGCAAGACCGGTTGCCGGATGCTGTGTTGATCCTGGGCGACACGAATTCGGCAATATCGGCCTACATGGCGAGACGGCTGAAGATTCCGGTGTATCACATGGAAGCGGGAAACCGGTGTTTCGACCGGAATGTACCCGAGGAAACGAATCGTCGCATGGTCGATCACATTTCTGACTTCAACCTGGTCTATTCGGAGCATGCGCGCCGAAACCTGTTGTCCGAGGGCTTGCATCCGCGACGTATTTATCACACGGGTTCGCCGATGTACGAAGTGCTCGAGCACTATCGACCGGGCATCGAAGCGTCGAATGCGTTGACCCAACTGGGGCTTGTCGAGAAGGGCTATATCCTCGCCTCATTGCACCGCGAGGAAAACGTCGACAACCTCGCCAACCTCGCGCAGCTGGTTGCCTCCCTCGATGCACTCGCCGAGCGACATGCATGTAAGGTCGTCGTCTCGACGCACCCGCGCACGCGTAAGCGGCTCGATGTGGTAGACGGCACAGGGAGCGACGAGCGCGTCGCCTGGTTGGAGCCGTTCGGATTCAACGACTACAACCGTCTGCAGATGTCGGCGCTCTGTGTTCTTTCCGATAGCGGTACCATTGCAGAGGAGTCTTCCATTCTCGGCTTCCCCGCGGTCACGCCTCGCTTCTCGATCGAGCGTCCGGAAGCCATCGATACCGGCGCAATCATGGCGTGCGGGACCGATCCGGACGATATCGTGCGGTGTGTTGATCTCGTCATAGCAAATTCTCGTGAGTCCAAGCGGCAGACCAGCACTTTTTTGCCTGATGCGTATAAGATCCCGGATGTATCCGAGCGTGTCGCTCGTCTGATGCTGGCAACCGCCAGAATCTCAAACGCCTGGGATGGCATCTACTCAACCGAATCCCGGTTGTAAGGGCCATGTCCATGAGCGAGCGCTTACTAAAGCGCGGCTTCGATATCATCGCGTCGGCGGTCGGTCTCGTGTCGCTGTTCCCACTTATTGTTGTCTGCATCATCATTGCCAGGCGTGAAACCGGTGCGAACGGCCTCTACCGGCAGCGGCGCATAGGCCGGCATGGGCGCGAGTTCGAGGTGATGAAGATTCGCACCATGTTTCCGGGCAGTGACCGTGGTGGCAACGCCGTAACCATCGCGAACGACGACCGGATCACCCGATCGGGTCGTGTCCTCAGGCGCTACAAGCTGGATGAACTGCCGCAGCTCTGGAATGTGCTGGTGGGTGACATGTCGTTTGTGGGACCACGACCAGACGTTCCCGGCTACGCGGACCGGCTCGTCGGCGAGGAGCGCGAGTTGTTGGAGTTGCGGCCTGGCATCACCGGGCCGGCCACTATCAAGTATCGCGACGAGGAGGCGCTACTCGCCGCGCAACGCGATCCGATTGCCTACAACGACCGGGTTATCTACCCCGACAAGGTTCGTATCAATCTGGAATACCTCCATCACTATCGCTTCGTGCACGACATTCGCTACATCCTGATAACTGTCGGCCTGGCAGAAATTCCCTCGGAACTTGTGGCAGGTCAGGCGAGCTGATCGTGCCCGCGCGTGTCGTATTTTTCTACCAGCATTTCTGGCCCGATAGCCCGCCTTATGCCAACCTGTTGCGTGCGATAGGCGCAGGGCTTTCGTCCCCGGGTGACGTCGGTTCCCAGCGACTTGTCGTCGACATGCTCACCGCTCAGCCTTCGTACAAGGCGACCGATCGAAGCCGTCGGCTACCGGCACATGAACTTGTCGAACGTATCTCGGTAACCCGGCTGGCGTTGCTGCCGGGAAGCTCACGCTTCACACCGCTTCGACTGCTTGGCAAGCTGTTGTTTCCACTACGGGCCTTGCTTGTGTTGATCGGTCGTCGTCTTCGTGGGGAGCGTCCTGACGTCATTGTCGCGGCCACTATTCCGCCGGTATTGAACGGTCTTTGTGCGCTCATGGCGGCCCCTATCGTCGGTGCACGCTTCGTCTATCATTTACAGGATGTATACCCGGAAATTGGAGCGGCTGCCGGCCTTTGGCCCGAACGTTCGTTACGGCATCGCGTGTTGCGCAAGCTCGACACGCTCGTGGCACAGCGAGCGGATCGCTGTGTGGTGCTCTCGGACGACATGCGTGATGCGCTGATCGCACGTGGCGTGCCGGCCGAGAAAGTCTCGATCATCAACAACTTCATGCTGGAACCCTTCGATCCGCCAGAAGGACGAATTGTCGATCGCCTCAACGCCGGCAAGGTAGCTGACTTGAGTGAGAGTGCCGATGGACCAGAAGCGTCCAGCGCCCGGCGTCAGCTCGTCTTTGCCGGCAACCTCGGTCGATTTCAGGCACTCGAGACTGTGTTGACGGCGTTTCTTGAGCACGCCGCTAACAGCGACGCATTCGATCTGCATTTTCTCGGTGACGGGGTCGTCAAGGATGCGTTACTCGCACGTGCCGGAGATTCGTCGCGTGTGCACTTCCACGGGCACGTCGACTTTGTCGAGGCGTCCCGTTTCATCGCGCGCTGTGACGCAGGGATCGTGTCGATCGGGGAGGGAGTTCATCGCTACGCCTATCCAAGCAAGACCTTGACCTACCTCGGTCTCGGTGTGCCCGTGTTCGTGCTGGTGGAGACGGATTCTTCATTGGCTCGGGACGTGCGCGAGCACGATCTCGGTGTTACCTGCGGTGAGCGCTCGATCGAGGCTCTAGTTGACGCGTTTTGCGCCCTCGAGCGCTGGCTTGACTCAGACGCCGATGGCGAGGCCTCGGTGCGTCACTACGTCGAGGCGCATACCGCGTCGGGAACCGTCATCGAGCGCTGGCGCGATCTGCTTGTCGATCTGTCCTCGCCTCTGGAAGCATCGACCTTAGCGGGCCCGCCCGCCGATTCAACCCGAAACGACACCTCCTCGATCGAACGCCTCAACAGACGAGAATGAACATGACCCGCGAGATCCGCCCGGCAGTCAGTGCCGTCAGGCTTGATACACCGCCGCTCGTCATCATCGGCGCCGGCCGCTCCGGTACGAACATGCTGCGCGACTGCCTGACACGGCTTGACGGCTTCGTCTCCTGGCCTTGCGATGAGATCAACTACATCTGGCGCTACGGCAATCGGTCCGAGCCGACGGATGAGTTTCTGGCGTCGCTCGCACGGGCGGAGGTGATCGACTTCATTCGTTCGCGCTTCGCTGATATCGCGCGACGACAAGTAACAGGGCAAGGGGGTGTGTCGCCCATCGTGGTCGAAAAGACCTGTGCCAATTCGCTGCGTGTGCCGTTCATCGATGCCGTCTTGCCGGAGGCACGGTACCTGTATCTCGTCAGGGACGGGCGTGACGTCATCGATTCGGTCATGCAGCGCTGGAAGGCACCGTTGGATCTTCGCTACATCGCGGCCAAGGCGCGCTACGTGCCGGTAACCGACTTGCCTTATTATGCCGGCAGCTATGCGTTGAACCGGCTGAAGAAGCTGCGTTCGAAGGAGGGTGCCTTGTCGGTCTGGGGGCCACGCTTCGAGGGAATGCAGGATATCGCCGCCAAGCAGGACCTGCTTGCGGTCTGTGCGGCACAGTGGGCACGATGCATTGAAAAATCTGATCAAGCTTTCGAGAACATTGCGTCGAACCGCGTATTGCGTATTCACTATGAGGACTTCGTGAAATCGCCGGTCGAGAACCTTGAGGCCGTTGCGGCATTCGTTGAGCGTCCGATATCCACCGAGGATGCGGCCCGTGCGGCTGCCGAAGTCCGCGTGGGCTCGGTCGGCAAAGGGTCAAGGGCCTTCGACTCAGGTACTCTGTCGTTCATGCAGAATGCGCTGTCCCAGCACGGCTATAACTGAGCACTGATGGCCCATGTTGTCGTCATCGGCGGTATTCCCGACTCGCTGATCCATCTGCGCGGCCCGCTGATCGGTGCGCTGGTGCGTGCCGGGCATCGGGTGACCGCGATGGCGGGCGCGCGCGGGGAAGCGTGGGTGGAGGAGGAGCTTGTCGAGCTCGGGGCGTCCTTCGTAACCTACCCGCTCGACCGTACGGGCAAGGGGCCATTGGCCGACGTAGCAACGATGCGAGGGCTCGTACAGCGCTTTCGTGAGCTCAAGCCTGACACGGTCATTGCCTACACCGCCAAGCCGGTCATCTGGGGGGCGCTGGCGGCCCGTCGGGCGCGTGTTTCGCATTTTCACGCCATGATCACAGGCCTTGGCGATCAGTTTACCGGTGGCAAGGGTCGCCTCAGTGGCTGGCTCATACCGGCCTTGTATCGTCGGGCGCTGCTCTCGGTCGATACCGTCATCTTTCAGAACACGGAAGATCGGGACTTCTTTCTCTCGCGACGCTTGGTCGCGCCCGAACAGACGGCCTGTGTGGCGGGTTCAGGGATCGATCTCGGTCTCTGGCACCAGGTTCCGCTGCCGGCGGGGCCGCCGCGATTCCTGATGATCGCCCGCATGGTGGCATCGAAGGGCATGCGCGAATACCACGAGGCGGCGCGGCGCATCCGTCCGGATTATCCCGATGTGCGTTTCGTGCTCGCGGGGCCTTTGGAAAAAGGTGCGCGCGCGGTCGGGCTCGAGGAACTGGAAGCCTGGCACGAGAGTGGTGTCATCGAGTACCTCGGCAACCTGCAGAAGGTGCGTGCGACCATGCTGGAGACGCACGTGTATGTGCTGCCGAGCTACTACGGTGAGGGTCTGCCGCGCACGATTCTCGAGGCCATGGCCAGTGGCCGACCGGTATTGAGCACGCACAACGTGGGCTGTCGGGATGCCGTCGAGGACGGTGTGACGGGGCGCTTGATTCCTCCGCGCGACGCCGATGCCCTGGAGGCGGAGCTGCGCTGGTTCCTCGAGAATCGGGATGCCTGGGAGCGCATGGGCAATGCCGGCAGGCGGCGGGTGGAAACGCACTTCGATGCGCACAAGATCTGTATCGACCTGCTGGGAATCACGGGCCTTGCGGCGTCGTGAGCAAGACGGGAATCGTCTGCGCTTTCAGCGTGGGTGAAAGCCCGCGCATTCAGCCTTTGCTTGACTGGCATGTGCTAGTGGCCCTGCTGCTCGCGCTCGCCACGTGGTTTGCAGGCCAGCCTGACGTACGCTTCAGTGCGGTAAGTGATCCGCTGGTCATGAGCCGAGAGAACTGGCGTGCGATACACACCGCGACAATCGAACACCGTGCGGACGGTGTGTTGATCGTGCGGTCGGGAAGCAATCGACGGGCAAGGGCGTTGGCCGAGATCGATATCGGTGAGTCGACGACAAATCGGTACTGGCAAGTCGACTTTGTCATCGAGCGTCTGTCGAAAAAAGATGGTCTGTCGTTACAGGCCAACGCTCGCGTCGTGCTGGGTTGGCTCAACGATGGCGAGCGCATCGGCTGGGCGCCGACGATATTGTTGTCGCCATTCGGCAATGTAACCCGCGTTAATACGGTTATCAGGGTTCCTCCAGAGGCGAACGGCGCGCGGGTAGGTTTCGTCGTACCTCGGGCTGGTAGCGAATGGCAACTTTCAGCGCCTCGATTGCAGCTAGTGGTTCACGCGCCCTTCGCGAATACCGCGCCGATTGTGTTGGCGATGTTGTGGACAGTCCTGCTCCTGTCCTTGCTGTCAAGGGCCATGCGACGTGCGTCACGCTGGCGAATGGCCGCGGTCATGCTCGGTCTCGCCATCGTCGTCATCGGCACTGGCGCCTCTCGCGAGATGATGGCGCAGTTCGTGAAACCCCTTGTTTTCCTTGGTTCCAGCGTTTTTGGATTGTCAGCCGGATGGGCCTCCTTGTTTATCCAGAAAGGTGGACACTTCGCTGCCTTCATGCTGTTGACCGTGGCGCTTCTGAGTGCTCGAGCCGTGCTTGCATTACGCACAGGTTCGATCATCACATTATGTATCGCCATGGCCATCGTCACAGAATCCCTGCAGCTTTACGTCGTCGGGCGTTCGCCACGATTGATCGATCTCGTCATCGATTTCGCCGGTATTGTGACGGGCTTCGTGTGCTTCTTATCTTGGCAGGCGTGGCGACGTCGTGATCGATCGCCTGCGGTATGATGGCGCATGCCCGAAAGGTCAAATCATGGATACATGTTCTTGCCAGTCCGTTCGGCCCGTCGGCGCGGGGGCTGCTGAATTGCGCGTCCTCTTTGCCGGCCGCAAGCTGGCCGGCTGCGAAGCCCTCAGCTGGACGCACCAGCAAGGCCACATCATTGCAGGCGTCCTGACGGACGATTTCCTGCCGGGTTCGCCGTGTGCCGAATGGGCGCGTGTCCACGGTGTGCCGCTTTATACCTACGAGGCGGCTGAGCAAGCCGTACAGGACGGGTCGCTCGAATTCGATCTCGGTGTCTCATTCGTCTATTGGCGGAAGCTGCGGCCAGCCTTGTTCGAGCACCCAGCGCGCGGTTTCATCAACTTCCATCCGGCGCCATTGCCGTCATTGAAGGGAGTTGCGGGCTACAACATCGCGATTCTGGAAGGGATGAGCGAATATGGGGTGACCGCGCACTACGTCGACGAATGTATCGATACCGGGCCGATCATCGAAGTGGCAACTGTCGACATGGACAGTACGCACGAGACGGCTCAGTCGCTCGAGTCGCACAGCATGAAGGCCATGCTCGCCCTCTATCGGAAGACGGTGCAGCGCGTCGCGGCCTCCCAGGCATTGTTGCCGACCAGCGAGAACAAGGGCGGGCGCTACTTCACGCGCGACGATATGGAGGCGCTGAAGCAAGTGCAGCCGGACGATGATGCCGATCGGAAAGCGCGGGCTTTCTGGTTTCCGCCCTATGATGGTGCCTATCTGGAGCATCGTGGTGCGCGTTTCACGATCGTGCCGCGCCACGTACTCGAATCGCTCGGCGGGGCCGATACGCACCTGAAGCTGCGCGAACCGGCCTGATTGCCGTGCGTTTGCTGCACGTGTACGACCATGACTATCTCTGTCATGACGATGCCATCTTCAGTAGCGGTGCCTTCTCGCGCGATGTCTGGTCGCGCTATCTCGATGCCTTCGATCGGCTGACCGTCGTCGCCAACCGGCGTGAGTCGACACCTCTCGATGTGGACGGGCTCAGTCGCGTCGATCGTGAGCGTGTGGACTTCCGCTTTCTCCCGAAAGTGCGAACCCCTCGACGGATGCTGAGTGGTCTTCTTGGCAGGAATGCCGAACTCGCCGCACTCGTCAGGGAAGCCGACGCCGTTGCCGTACGGCTGACCAGCGAACTCGGCTATCAGGCGGCCGCCTTTGCGAAACGTTACGGCAAGCCTCTGGCGGTCGAGGCGGTGGATTGTCCCTGGGACGCATACACCAGTCACTCGGTGTTGGGCAACCTGATCGCACCGCTTGCCTGGTGGCGGATGCGGCGTGCCCTGGCGAGTGCCGACTTCGCACTCTATGTTACCGAGCACTTCCTGCAAGGGCGTTATCCGTCGTCGGGTGTCACCGCGAACGCGTCGAACGTCACCCTCATCGATACCGAGCCTGCCGGTGCTCGCGAGTGGAGCAATGAGCGCGAGCTTCGTATCGGCCTGGTCGGCAATTGTGATGTCAGGCTCAAGGGGCACCGGGTTCTGCTCGACGCCTTCGCGCCATTGGCGGCTCATTCGCCGCGTACGCAGTTGGTGTTCATCGGCGGGGGTGACCGCGCAGCACTTTCGGAGGAGATCCAGCGTCGCAGGCTAGGCGAGCAGGTGGTGTTCGAGGGCCGTGTCACCGCCGGTTCGCCGATGATGGCCATGCTCGATACAATCGATGTTTATGTGCATCCGTCGTTCAAGGAAGGACTGCCGCGTGCGGTCATCGAGGCCATGAGTCGCGGCTGCCCGGTACTGGCGTCTCGAGCGGGGGGTACGGCCGAGTTGCTACCCAAGAGTTGCCTGCACAAACCGGGTGACGCCCGTGCGCTCGGCAGTCAGCTCGAACGTCTGCTCGCCGATCCTGAAGTGCGCCGCCGACTCGGCGCTGAGAACGTCGCGACCGCGCGTCGCTACCAGCCGGAGGTGCTTGAGGAACGCCGCAGAGACTTCTGGCAGCGCTTCGCGCGATACTCGGCAGATTCCAGAGGAGAGTGAGGCCGTGGCAACCCGACAGCAGACTCTGTTCACATTGATGCTGGTGGCGCTCGCGATGGCGACGTCGACCTTCACGGTGCTCCGCTTCGGCGAACTCGCCATCGGCGTGCCGGAGCTGATTCTGCTGGGCTGCATCATCGCGCATGTGCCGCTCGGCGGAAACCTGCATGCCGGCGGCAACTCGCGGCGCTTCATGATCGGTCTGGCCCTTCTGTATGTCGCGATGCTTCCCGGATTCTTCATGACGCTGGTGTCGCAAGGCTTGCTCGAGGACGTCATGCACAACCTGCTGGCGTTAACCTGGATCGTCGTGCTGTTCGCCTATCTGCAGTTCGGATTCGAGTACGGCCGGGATGAACTCGAATGGTTGTGCGGGCTGGTGCTCGCCTTCAGCGGGCTCTACTTCGCGATCTGCCTGGGTCTGGCGGCCTTCGTTCCGGAGACCGTCTACATGACGGAGGAGTTTGTCGAACTCGATGTCGGTGGGGCGGCCAATGCCGCTGATCTGGTACCGCGGCAGCGCTTGCATGGCTTCGCTGCCAACCCGAACCAGTTCGGCCTGCACGCGATCGTCGCCTTGTTCTTCTGCCTCTGCTTCTGGTCGCGGGTCGGGTCTGTGAAGTCGATCGTGCTGATGGGCGTGATTCTCGCCGCGGGTTTCCTGACGGGTAGCGATGCCTTCATTCTCGGTGCGGTCCTGATGATTGGTGCGACCGTCGTGCTCGGGTTACTGCTCTCCGGCAACATCTATAAGCTGCTCATCCTGTTCGTGCCTTTGATTATCGGCAGCATCGTGGTGTATCGACCTGTCATGCGACAGGTGCGCGAACTCGCACAGGCCAATGACCAGGACCAGACACGCTTCATCCTGTGGGAAAACGGCTGGCGTGCGGTACTGGAAAGCCCGGTGTTCGGCTGGGGCCCGGGCAGCTGGTCCGGGCACAACGGTCCGCTGGAGCTGTTCGAGTCGCACAATAGCGTGATCGACTATCTCGCCAACAGCGGCCTGGTCGGTGGATTTCTCATGGCCGCTTGCCTCCTCGGTTTCGGCTTTGCGGTGCTGCGTTCGGGCCGGGCAACCTTCATGGCCGGGATGGCCGGCATCCTGTTCTTCGCCATGTTCCACAACACCCTGCGCCAGCCGCTGATGTGGCTCGCGTTCTTCTATATCGCCCACCACGTCTGGGAAGATCGACCGGCACCGGCTGCACGCTCCAGCAGGCGACGACGGCAGCGGCGATCATCGCGATCGCGTGCGGTTGCCTGATGTGAGGGGCGTAACGCTCGGCGCCTCGCGAGGGGCGGGTTGTGGCAGCACGAGAGTCGGAAAACAGAATAGCTTGCGTCTAGTGTTATTACGTTCACACTAAAAATCGTTATTGTTAGCTGATAGGCAAAGTTGATCTGGTGGTGCTTGCAGTGCCGTAAACATCCTCGTTCTGATCTTCCAAGTCTTCCGGATCGCTATCGAGAGGAGGGTTGTGAGCGTCCAAGAGATGGAGCTCCTGAACCAGGCGGAGACCTGCTTGACGGACCCGTTTGCTGCGCTCGTCGATAGCGATTTGATAGGCTGTCGACAAATTTCCGGGTACGAAGGCTGAGGCGCGCAATTCGCTATCGGTAGCACCTCGTCCGGACTCCTGTAGCTGGATAGCGACGTAGAAGATTTGCTCAAGAGGATCTGCTTCGCCAGAGCCTTTCACCCAGTTGATGATCATCGACTCGATCAATTTCAGACGCTTGTCCCCAATCTCGCTACCAGCATTGTATTGATGGTCGAGCACCTTAATCGCCAGCCGGCCGCTGAGAAGCGTCGGACTCGCCCATTCGGCGCCGTCGATCGACAGGTTGGCTTCTCGTGCGAGCGTCAGCAGCCGGCTCGGGTCGGTCGAGCGATACCACTCGTGTACGGCGACTGCGTACGCAATATCTCGCCCGATCAGGGTTCGCCGAATCCAGTCCCCGTCCCAGATTTTGCGGTGACATTCCAGCAAACGGTGGGCGACATCGCGGGTCCGTATTGCGTGCTCGTAGCACTCCCTCGGAACCCGACCCTTCAATAGCTGCCAGATTGTCGTGTCGCTGCTCGGCACAAGAGGGTCTTCGGTCACCGACTTGAGGTAGGCGTCGGCATGGGTTAGCGCGGCTCGGAGCTCGGGGTCGAGCACCAACGCGCTGAAGAACCGACGCCGCTCCGAGCCCGGTTCGTTTTGCCCGGGTGGTCGCCGAAGATAGTCGTCTAACCCGACCCGCTCCGTCAGGTGTGGGCACCAGCGGAGTAAAAGGAGCAACAGAGTGCGCCAGCCCACGAGCAACACGTCGGCATCGGTTGACGCGTCCACGAGGCCGTCGATCCCAGCCTGCCTGAACGCGCCGACCACCTCTTGGCTATCGTATGCAACACCTCCTTCGTCAGATTGCTCGACTGCGTGGAGAACCCCCTTGAGCAGAAAGGCATTCTGCCTTTGAACCTCATCTAACGCACAATCGATGGCCTTGTCGACATGCTCGCGAGCGGCTTCTAGTTGCCGCGGTCGTTCACTCGAATGTTCGACCAGCTCCAGTAGCGTCAGACTAATGTAGGCGCTAGAGTGTTCGTGGGAGATCCCGCTCTCGACAGCCCACTGGGCATGCCGCTCGAGGAGCTCCCGAGCCTCGCTGGCACGGCCATCTCGAATGCCGCGATGACTCGAGAGTAAGAATAGACCGAGTTGTCGGTCAGTCCTCATGTCGACGAGATCACTGACATCGTGGCGGTGATCATTCATCCGCCGGAACGCCCACTCGGCGAGCCTTGGCTCAACCTCCACCAATTGGAATAGCTTGCCGAGCACCATCCACGCCCGGGAACGTGGCTCCTCAAGATCGCGATCCTCGTCAGGGCTGACGGCAGCGAGACCGACTACGCGCTCGACATGAAACTGCGCTTCGATTGCGAGATTGTGAGATCGCACGCCATCGACGAACTGTGCCCGCGCGGCGTCGTCGACGAGATGTTCGGCCAGCCGCGCCGAGGCGTCGGCGAGCAACCATCGCGAGTCGGCTTCGCCCCGAGCGGCTTCGGCGTGGCGCAAAGCGTCGAACAACAATTGACGAGATTCCTCGGCTTTGTCTGCGCCGAGCCACTCGGCCAGCTCAAGATTGACCCACCCACTCAGCGTCTCGCACAGCCGGATGTGGTGCCGGATCACATTTGGCTCGGGAAGGTCGCGCCGGGAAATCACCGTTTGATCCTCCGCTATCGGCGCAGTCAGACGCTTGTCATGGAGGTTGCGTGACAGCTCCTGCAGGCGTCTAAGTGCCCGTCGGAAGTACTTGGTGTGGTCGGAAACGCCGCCCTCGTTCGCCCCGCGTTCGTGGGCGAGGCGGGTCATCTGACCAAGACGGTAGAGGCAGTTGGCGAGAATGAGCAGGTCTTCATGATCGACGAGGTTCACCTTCCGACGTCGCTCGCTCCGCGCAAGCAATTGGGTGAAGAGCCTTATGGCGTTACGGTAGTGCCGGCGAGCTTCGGGGTACGCTAGGACCCGCTCGGCCAGCCCGGCCGCCACGCGCTCGGCATCAGCCGCGGGGCGAGCTCGCTGCGCGCTCGCCCAATGCGCGGCGGCCGCCCGCGCGTCGCGGTAGCGGTCGTCGAGAGTCGTGCCGCAATCACTGGCGATCGGCTTGGCGAAGTACCGAGCCAGTCGCTCGTGCAGTTGTCGAGTCGCAGCGCTACCTAGCCCGTTTGTCAGGTGTGTCACCAGATCGACCTGAGCAAGGCTGATCATGCGCTCGTCGTCCGCACTTCGATGGCAGACGATTACCGAACCATCTGGATCGACTCGTTCGAGTGCCTTCCAGAGGGCGTTAGCCTCGGCGCGCCAGCGCTCGATAGCCGCTGCAGTCGGCGGCTGATCGTCGATCGACTCGGGCGGGTGGGTGGCAGCGAAGGCGGCCGAGAACGGAAACCGCCGGCCGATCAGTGAGCCGGCTTCGATAATCGGGCGGAAGCGGACTGGAACGAACTCTTCGACCATATGTTCGAGAAGGCGGTCGCGACTGGGCACGACGAGCTCCTCGTTTGGTCGCGCCGCAACCCACGTCACGATATCGTGATCGTGTGATGCGCTTGTCGGCGTGTCTTCCGACTCGACGTCCGCATTACTCGATCTTTCGACCAAGTGTCCGTTGTCCACCAGGTACCACAGCGCCGACAAAGCGTAGTACGGGTTCGAGCTTTTAAAGTGCTCGCCCACTCCGTCGCCGAGGCGCACATTGTGTCTTGCGAGCCAACGTCCTATGACCTCCCCTGGCGCCCCCCAGATATCGCTGCCTTGCAGGGAGATCGACCCGAAGCGTTCAAACGCCTCGACATCGACCCGCAGAGCACGTGCGACGCTCCGCCGCGCGGACTCTGGCTCAGCGCTCTCTCGAACGGCGGATGTGGCGAGCACGAGTCGGATGCCCGCAGGTTGCGAGCGGAGCAGGCGCTTTACCAGATCCTTCGAGCTGCCATCTATCGACTCAATGTTGTCGACAATCAAAGTGACGGGAAGCTCCAAAGTGACGGGAAGCTCGATTGTGTCAGCGAACTGCCGGATGACGCTCATGCTTTGGCTGACGAGTCTCTCGGGCGGGAATGGTGCCCATTGGTCGGTCGGGCGTCGGGCAGCGTCGAGGATCTTTTGATCGCTGTCGTCGTCGCCGAGCGGCAGTAACAAAGCCGGTCGAAGTACTTCGCGCGCGAGCAGATCTGGTCCGAAATCGATCACAGCGTTGACGAGCCTCGGGCCGAGCACATCTCGTTCTTCCGGGGCGAGTCCTTGTATCGCCTCGCAAAGATCGTCGATCCAGGATGCCACGACGCCGTGCGTTCGCCGGCTTCGTGAACCCAGATCGATTCCGTAGGAGGCTACAAGGCCGCCTTGCCTCGCGGCGGCAGCGACTCGTTGGAGCAAGGCGAATCGACCCGATCCGGACGTCCCTGACACGACGATCGAACGTCCCTCAAGCAGTTCCTGGACAACGTCATCGCTCTTGTCCGGCACGATCCCGGCGAGCTCGCTACCAAGTCCTCTGGAGCGACGCTCGCCGAAGGCGCCGAGGTCACGTAACGCGCGCTCAATTTTGTGCAGGTCGAAACCGGCGGAAACGCCGCTCACCTTGACGGCCTGCAGCTGGAAAGCCTCCGGCAGACTAGTCAGTTGCTTCGCAAGCTCGTCTGGATCGCCGACCAGGACCGGAAGCACCGGGTTGCCGGCTTTGACCGCTCCAAGGAGTTCATCGCGGACCCAGTCCTCTCCCTCGTCACGCAACTGCCAACCCGGGCCGATGAGCGCGAGCATGACGTTAGCCTGCGACATCGCAGCCTGGAGCTGTTCCGACCACGAGTGTCCGGCAATAAGGCTAGTCTCGTCGCGGAACACTCTACTGCCCCATCGGCTGCGCAATCGCTGCTCGAGCTTGCGGGCCAGAACCCGGTCCGCACCGCGGTACGAGATGAAGACGTCGATGGACATTGCTAAACCCCTTCTTCAACCCGCGCCCACTGGTGAGCCGAAAAAGCAGCATATTCGATCAATCACTTGTAATGTCAAGCACCGGTCCCGCATCATTCTGATTCGTCACGACACTGTCGCGTGCGTCAGAATCACGTCGGCATAGGCATCGCAGTGTGCTGGCAATGGTCTCAATTCGCACGCACTACGTTACGGTCGGCGATGCTGATGCGAACAACCAGCACCGCGTTTACAGCGCCACGTCTGGTTCGTGAGAGAGAGGATTCGCGATCAGGCCAATCTATGCGAGATTACCGACCAATACAGCGGCAGCTTTGACTTAACCGCACCAAACCGCTGTTGCTCGCTGCAGATCTGGCGGAAGGAGGGGTACACCGGCCCTTCAGTTGGCGAGCTGTCGTCGTCGCGCTCACAACACGCGCCCGTACGAGTCACCACCTCGTGAGTGGCGTGAGAAGGATACGTATCGCGATAAGACCAGTTCGTGATAATTCTGCACCTTTCGCGTCTAACCTTGTTGGCGCGTTGTATTTTGTTCGATTATTGGTTGCTTCACGAACTCGGGCGCAAGATGGAAGATGTTCAGATTGAGGTACCGCGCGATTGAAAAGCTGCGCGCCAGGGTGCCTCCCGTAGCGTGTCTTGACAGTCAAGGACAAGTTACAGACCCGGTCCAGTTCCAATTTTGCTGTCGGGCGTGACCTTGTGGGGGACGGTAGTTGGTCTAACGGTCGTTGGCAGTCTATTTGATGTGCGGATTACGGAGCAGTGCAGCGCGCGGGTTGGTGGCACTGCATGCGCTGGTCGACGACGCAGGGGGGAGCCCCTACTCGTACAGCTTCGCCTTGATCCGGGCGACCAGTTTTGACGTGATATTCCCGTCCACCGATATCCGGTTGGCGTTCTGGAGCCGTGAGCGGCAACGACCCCGTAGACGACCACCGGGATCAGCGCCACGAGCGACAGGAGGAAGGTGATTTACAGGGCGCCGCCGAGCAGGCGTTCGGGTTTCGGAGTTCTTCTTTCGCTCAGCTCACGTGCAGACATCGCCATCAATCTGCCCTCTGGAAGATAGCCGACGATGTGTATAACGCTATACATCAAGCCAACTCCATACTTACTAGATACAGTTCTATTTTGTTAATCTGTCATATTGTGAATGGCTTCCAATCCAAAACCATAGAAATCCATCATCAATCTCTATCGCAAGTGCTCGATAGCGAATTCCGACTCGAACTGGCCCAATGCTTCATATCGGCCTTGATTTACCAGCTGTATATTCTTTCATTGCTCTGTCAGCAATTTCATCAAGCTTCCCATCACTCGCGTCACTAGCAATCTGTTCATCCCATTGCTCAGAATCGAACACCTCATACCACTCTCTGAATTTCTGAAGCTGATCCTGCGGCAATCGCATGATTTCTTCGCCAATCTCTCTTGCGTTATTTGCCACAATAACTACTCTCGTAAATCGATCGTTGCATTGATTTTACCATTTTCAGGACGCAACAGAAAGTTGATCAATTGTCCGCTATAAATAGCCTATCAGGCCGCACATCAGAGAACGCGACCGCTATCCGGTACAGACATTTGTCATTGCCGCTGCTCACGACGCACAACTCCGTACGACAGGTAAAAGCTCGTTGCATGCACGATCGCACTGGCCGTACAGCCAACCCAGAGATAGCCGAGTAGCGACAGATCGATGAGCGCGGCGGTGAGAATCGCGATGGCACCACCTGCGAACAGCGCGATGTTGATCTGGAGGTTGGCGCGCTTGGCATAGGTATCGAGCAGGCTGGTGACGGAACCTGCCATCAGCTGAAAACCCGCTGCGACGGTCGCGATGAGCAGTACCGGCGCGAGGCCTCCCCAGTCGTTGCCGACGAGGCGTACGTAGAGCGCGTCTGGCAGAAGGAGCACGACGGTGACCGCGAGCAGGGCGGTGCTTAGGGCGATGGTGCCGACGCGGCCAAAGGTTGCGGAGAGGCTTTCTGGCCGTGACACGGCCGCGCGCAGTACGTTGTTCATGCCGTTGCCAAGCACGCGCACGGGTGCGCGCGAGATGCGGTTGGCAACCACCACGAGGCCGGTCAGCTCGGGGCCGAACAGCCAGGCACTGCCGAACACCGTCATGTTGGCCGAGACGATCGACAGGAGTCTGGCCGGGACCAGGTAGCGAACGTCGTCGCGGTGTGCCCGCACCACGCGCCCCAGCTGCTTGAAGGGCCCGAAGCGGATATCCCGTCGGACGGCCCAGCAGCCGACGAGTGCGCTGACGGCGTAGGCCAGTGCCTGCCAGTAAAGAAGTGCATTGTCGCCGGCAAGCGGGTCGAGCATGGACGGCTGCGTCGCTCCGGCCGAGTTGTCGCTCGCGAGCAGTGGAACGCCCAGTGCGCCGGCGAGGAAGATCACCACGGGCAACAGGTTCTGACAGGCGATCAGCCGATAGCGGTGGCGAAGGTTCAGGAACATCAGGGTGCTTGTCCAGACGGCGTGACTCGTCGCGAACAGATAAATGTAGGCGGCGTGGTCGGTGCCGCTCAACACGCCCTGCGCGACGACGGGTATCAGCGCGACGAGCGACAGGAGGAATATGACCTGCAGGGCGCTACCGAGCAGCTGTTCGGGTTCGGCTGAGAGGTGCAGCGAATGGTCCAGCCTGAGCGAGACGAGCACCGAGCCTGTCAGTGCGATTGCCGAGGCGATGCCGAATACGCCGAATGTCGCCTGATCGTAGAAGCGCATCAGGATCGGCGTGCTCGCCAGCAGCAGCAGTTGCGCGAGGGCCGTGGAGCCGAGTATGTGGGTAAAGGCGGAACGCATGGCGAGCGCAGTATAGGGGCCTGATTGCCTTCGCGCGCCGTTCGGCGCATGCGTAGAATGCTGCAGACCGGCTGGAGGAGATGACGAGATGCGTCTCGCTGACAAAGCAAGCATGACGGCGACCGAGTTCCTGACCTGGCAGGAGACCCAGGCGGGAGATCAGCGCCACGAACTGTTGTCGGGTGAAGCGATCGCGATGGCTCCCGAACGCAACCGACACAACCTGGTCAAGACGGCTTGCCACCGCGCCCTGGAGGATGGCGTGCGGGCGGCGGGGCTTGATTGCACGGTGCTCGGAGACGGTGCAAGCGTTGTGGTGAGTGACAACGATGTCTACGAGCCGGACGCTCTCGTGCAATGCGGTGCGCCGATCGATCTGGATGCGACGACAGTACCGACGCCAACCATTCTTGTCGAAGTCTTGTCGCCGTCCACGAGCGGCGTGGATGCCGGGGGAAAACTCTTTGGGTATTTCCAGCTGCCGAGTGTCGAGCACTACCTGATCATCGATCCCGTCAAGCGAGTGATCATCCATCACGCGCGCGCTGGCAGCGGGGTGGAAACCGCGTTGTTGCGAGAAGGGATCGTGAGACTGAATCCGCCCGGAATCGAATTCAGCGTTGTGAGCTGCTTCACAACGTTAGGCGAGGAACGCGCCTGATTTGGCAGGCTGGGCGAGCGTCTCGCCTGTACTATCGTGTATTCCATGTCCAAGCCGTAGGGAAAGACCAGAACGTTGGCGAGCCGAGAGCAGACTCTGACCACGATGTCGTTGGTGGCACTTGCCTTCACTTCGTCGACCTTCGCCTTCCTGCGCATCGGTAGCCTGCCGATCTCATTGCTGGAGATCGCGCTGCTGGTGGGCATGCTCCTGCACCTGCCGTTGGGGGGAGGATTCCACGCGCGCGGATCGTCGCCGATGTTCGCGTTCATCGTGTTCCTGTTGTTCGCGGCAACCTTGCCCGGCCTTGTCGTGACCTGGCAGTTCGATGGCCTGCAGCCGGGGGTCATGTACAACCTCATCGCGCTGATCTGGATCGTCCTGCTGTTCGCTTACCTGCAGGTCGGCTTCGACTACGAGCAAGGCGAGCTGGACTGGCTCTGCAAGCTGGTACTCGTCTTGTGCGTACTGTATTTTCTTGTGTGCATCGCGCTCGAGGCCACGCTGCCGACTGTTCTCGATGGCGATGGGCAAGTCCTGAATCTCGATTTCGCGTTGGCTGTCAACGAGGTGGATACCGTCGACTCGACACGCTTGAGCGGCCTCTCCGACGATCCGCACCTGCTCGGCCTGCAAACGCTCGTCGCGTTGTTCTTCTGCCTGAATTTCTGGCGAGAGATCGGTAAAGGAAAGTCGGTCTTCGCTCTGGCCGTGATCCTGTATGTCGGCTTTCAGACCCGCAGTGACGCGTTCGCCGTCGGTGCGATCACGATGATTCTCAGTGTCCTTCTGCCCCGTATTCTGTTTCGCGACTCCATCGGCAAGCGCATGCTCTGGCTTCTGCTGGCCGCGGTCGGTTGCCTGCTGGCCTTCGTTCTGATCGCCCGAAATGCGGACTGGGTGCTGGCCTTGCAAGAGCAGGCACAGCTGCGCCCGGTGCTTTGGGAGAACGGCTTCCTCGCGCTGCTCAAGAGCCCGCTGTTTGGCTGGGGGCTGGGAAGCTGGTCGGGGATGGACGGCCCGCTCGGTCTTCAGGAAGCCGAAAGCAGCCTGGTGGACTACCTGGCGAGCGCCGGAATTATGGGTGCCCTCGTGCTCTTCGGCGGAGTGCTCATCCTCGGCTTCGCAACCGTGCAATCGGGACAACCAGCACTGCTTGGCGGGCTGGTCGGCATCCTCGCGTTCGCGACCCTCTACAACGCGCTGCGTGAGCCGTTGATGTGGCTGGTGTTCTTCTACATTGCCAACAATGTTCTCTCGCCCCTGAGTTCGCCCCTGAGTGCGCCCATGGGCTCACCTGAATCGCGCAAGGGCCGTCGTCGGCGGCGACGATAACAGGCGGGCTGAGCAAATCGCGTGAGCTGAAGCGCAGTGCTTTCGCCCCTGCTTTGCTACGATCGCACCCTTTGCAGGATCCGACGAGAACAGCATGAACAGATTTGCCCTGATCGGCGCTGCGGGCTACATCGCACCGCGCCACATGAAGGCGATTGCCGATACCGGCAATGTGCTGGTGGCCGCGATGGACAAGAACGATTCCGTCGGCATCATTGACAGTCACTTTCCCGAAGCCGACTACTTCGTGGAGTTCGAGCGCTTCGATCGCCATGTGGATCTGCTGCGCAGAAAGGGCGAGGGGATCGACCATGTCGCTATCTGTTCACCCAACTACCTGCACGATTCTCACATGCGCTTTGCGCTGCGCTCGGGTGCTGACGCCATCTGCGAGAAGCCGCTGGTGCTGAATCCCTGGAACATCGACGGCCTGCAGGATGTGGAGAAGGATTCCGGGCAGCGCGTCAACACCATTCTGCAACTGCGGTTGCACGATTCGGTCAATGCGCTGAAGAAGCGCGTGGAGGAGAGTCCGGCCGACAAGCGCTTCGATGTCGATCTCACCTACATCACCTCACGGGGTCACTGGTATCAGGTTTCCTGGAAGGGCGACGAGGAGAAGAGCGGCGGCATTGCGACGAACATCGGTGTGCACTTCTACGACATGCTCCACTACATCTTTGGCCCGCTGAAGGAGAACGTGCTGCATCACACAAGCCCGGCCACCTCGGCCGGTTACCTCGAGTACGAGAAGGCGCGGGTGCGATGGTTTCTCTCGATCGACGAGAAGAATCTGCCGCCAGCGGCGCGTGCCGCCGGCATGCGTACGCATCGCAGCATCACCATCGAGGAAGAGGAGTTCGAATTCTCCGGCGGTTTTACCGATCTGCACACCCGGAGCTATGAGGCCATTCTCGACGGCCGTGGCTACGGGCTGGAAGACAACCGGGTCGCCATCGAGACCGTGGCGGAGATTCGCAACCAGAGCCCGAACCCGAAGGCCGGTGAACTTCATCCGGCTACTGCGAAAATGCTCAAGGGATGAGCAGTGACCTGACCGGCAAGGGTCCCGAAGACTCCGCGGACGGGACGGTGGCCGGAACGGCAACCGTACACGCCTCGGCGATCGTCGACCCGGGCGCGAGCATCGGTGCCGAAAGCCGAGTCTGGCACTTCGTGCACGTCTGCTCAGGGGCCGTGATAGGCGCTGGTTGCTCGCTTGGGCAGAACGTCTTCGTTGGTAACCGCGTGCTCATCGGTGACAACGTGAAGATCCAGAACAACGTCTCGGTCTACGACAACGTGACCCTGGAAGACGATGTCTTTTGTGGCCCGAGCATGGTTTTCACCAATGTCTACAACCCGCGCTCGGCGGTCAGCCGGAAAGACGAGTACCGCGACACACTCGTGCGCCAAGGTGCCACGCTCGGTGCCAACTGCACGATTGTCTGCGGTATCACCATCGGCCGACACGCTTTCGTCGGCGCCGGGGCCGTGGTCAATCGCGACGTGCCGGATTTTGCACTGGTGCTGGGTGTTCCTGGGCGTCAGACGGGCTGGATGAGCATGTACGGTGAGCAACTGGACTTGCCGCTGACATCCGACCAGCCGCTCGACGCCGAGAGTGGCGGGGTGCGGTATCGGCTGTCGGGGGATGTGCTTACGGTGCCCGAGTAGCGGACGGGCTCTCGATGCCGATGGTTCGTTGATGAGTGAACCGTGGAGTCGGACCGTGTCGAGCAGTTTCCGGGACGTCTGCTATTCGGTAATCTCAGTTGGACTCGAGCCAGTTGGCTTCGGCTATGGTTTGTCCGAAAACCGACATCCCTTTAACCGTCAGGTGGTTCCCGTCGACGAAGATTGGCTTCCGCTTTTCGTCAAAGACATCACAGCGCTTTCGCTCGTGTGAGCAGAACAATGCAAACTTGTCGAGGTAGTAGGCTCCGCCGAGGTCCTTGATGTTTGCTTCCAGGATCTTGTTTACATCGAGGTATTTCTGGCGGAGATTTTCGTAGAAAAGCGTTTCAGGGGCTTGCCTGGCACGATGTAGCTTCATCGAAATGGACGAGGCGTCATTGAAAGTGAGCAAGCCGACAAGGTAGACGATTTTGCCTTGCCCGAGCAGCTCTCGCACAAGCTCACGAGCGTCGCGCGCGTTAAACGGTTCTGAATTGGCGTGGATGATGACTTCCTCGCTCTGTTTGAGCAGCGAGCTCTGAAGCAAGGCAGGAATCTCGATGGCGCATCTGGATTCGAGCTTTGTATCGAGCGTCTTATCGACAAGTCGCTTAGCAGCTGCCGAATAGCATTTGTCGTCGAGTCGCAGATTACGAAACTCACGTGTCTCGAAGAGTTGTGCATTGGTTCGGAACGCCGTGAACAGATCTTCCGACAGTGAGTCTCCCAGAATGAGCACTCGTGTCAGATCTTTTTTGCCCGAAAAAGGCATCTTCTGCTCGGTTGCCAGTGCCGTTGAAATACGGTATCGCAGTTCGGTCTCGAGGGTTCTGTCGAGAACATACGGCTTGTATTTCTCAGGAATTGCATTTAATTTCGTGTCGTAGAACCCCTCGCTCGTGTAGGCGGGAACGGCGTAAAGTATGACCAGCGATGCCACTAACATACCGCTGCCAAGTTGCTTGCCGACATGAATGCTTCCCGCCTTGCGAAACGGAATTTCGACGCATCGCCAGGTCAGGAAGCTCAGGCACATCGTAGCCGCCAGTATAAGAATTCGAGCCCAAATCGAAGCGTCCAGGCCGAAGTGAATTTTGTGATAGGCGAATAACGGTTGGTGCCACAGGTACGCGCTGTAACTCATAAGGCCCAGAGTGACTAACGGCTTCCAGCCGAGTAGTCTTCCGATCGCTGTATCTTGATGAGCATTGGCAATTATCAACACGGCGCCCAATGTCGGTGCGATTGCGGTCAATCCGGGGAATGGAGTTTCTTCGTCGTAGATAAAGATCGGCGCCAGAATCAGCACGCATCCTGTCATGGCAAGGCACTCGCGAACGCTGGGCGTCGTCCTGATGCTGACTTTGTAAATGGCGCTGCAGGCCAGCAAGGCACCAAGCAGGAGTTCCCATGCTCTCGAAGGCAATAAGTAAAAGGCGGCTGCGGGTGAGCGCTCAATCCAGAAACTGGAGAGCAGTAGACTCGCGAAAAGAACCAAGATCAAGAATACGACGAGAATGGTGCGACCGAATCTGCGCAGGAGCAACATGAGCAGTGGAAAGAGGACATAGAATTGCTCCTCGACTGCAAGACTCCAAGTATGCAATAGCGGCTTCAATTCTGCTTCCGGTTGAAAGTAGCCACTCTCGATCCAGAAAAGTACGTTCGACCCAAAGCCAAGCGTAGCGATCAGGCTCTGGGCAAAGTCTTCAATCTGGAAGGGCACCATCGTCAGCCAGGAAAGCGGTATGCAGGCGCACAAGACGACGGCCAATGCGGGCAAGATTCGCCTCGCTCTTCGGCGATAGAAATCACCAAGTAAGAATTTGTTGTTCTGCAGATCCGACAAAATGATTGAAGTGATCAGATAGCCGCTGATGACAAAGAAAACATCAACTCCGATATAACCGCCCGAGAAAGTTTCGAACCCTGCATGAAAGAGTATGACAGCTACGACAGCGCAAGCGCGAAGGCCATCGATTTCCCTTCTGTATTGCAAGTTTCTTCCCGTCCTTGATCGTTCTTGTGCTACGACTCTATCGAACCTCGTGACGATCGATACTAAAAAAATGTGCCGTTGGTTCGAGCCGGCGTCGGTCATCTACTACGAGGCTCAGATCGTCGACGCGGACAACGATCTGGACGCGACGGTGATCGGGCGCGTGGTCTATGTCTAATACTTTCGATTCGACCGTGTTGACACCCATGTAAACCGGGACGGCGCGCTCCCTGCGGAGTCTGGCATCGCAGGCGGGCGCGCCGGACCTGGTGCGAGTCGTCAGCGAGATAAATACCGAAGACGGTGCACGGAAAGCGGCGTGGATGCCCGTGTCAGATGCCGAGCCGCCGTCGCGTCAGGCGATAGGAGACTTCACGCTTCACCGTGTCGATGACCGCGCCTTGGCGCAGCTTCTCCTTGAGAATGTGAAGGCGGGCCTCTGAGCGGTTCAGCTTCGGTGAGTGGTTCGAGGCGCCCTCTTCGATGGCGAGTCTGACTTCCTTCCAAGAGGCCTCACCGTCGCTCGACTTCTCGAGCAAATCGAACACCGGGCCGAATTCCGCCCAGTTGCCGGCCATCATGTTGACCTTCTTGCTGCTGCCGCGCGTCAGGTCTTTCAGGCGGATAGGCAGATCCGGGTTCGCGAGCCTGAGCGACAGCGCCACTCGATTGGTATCGGCATCCTGTGTGCGGTGGAAGGTGTCCCCCCGCATCAGGAGAAGATCGCCCGCACCGAGGTGCGGTGTCTCGGCAAGATCGTTGATGTCGAAGGGCAGCACGACCCGCTCGCCCGCTTCGTCGAACACGACGGTTGATTGGCCATCGCCCGCCACATGACAGATCGTGCCGCCGCCGTTCTCGATCAGATGCCAGGCATCCGGTGCATGCTCCCGAATGCGTGAGGCGGGCACGACCTGCACGTTGGTGCGCTCGCGCTCTTCCTTGACGATGGGAATGTAGAAATTCAGATAGTCGGCGTGCGTGCCGAGCATGTACTGACTCTCCGCATCCTGGTGCCAGGAATTGAAGGTCAGTACCTGGGTGTCGAAGTAGTAGCCCTGGTGCAGGCCCTCGAAGGCGGTGCAGATGCCCGTTTGCGCCTTCGCTTCTGCCGCCAGGGCGGCGATCTTCTCCTTGACGATGCCGACAGCGCCGGTCGAGGCCAGGCCGATCTGATAATTGGCATTGTCGGAGGCGCCACGCTCCCGGTAGTCGGCGACGACGGCATCGACGGCGTCAGGGGAGAGAAAGTTGCGGATGATGCAGTAGCCGTCGACAGACAGGGACTGCAGGGCATCGCCGAGATCGTTCGACACCTTGGTGTCAGAGGCAGCGACGCGGTGGGTCGAGGTATTCCGGGCTTGTCTGGGCGCAGACGTACTGGCGGCAGTTGTCATTCCTTCGATTTCCTAACGGCAGTCAAGTCAATGATAATTCAGTGACCGTACAGCATACCTTGTGGGATTGACATGAACTTGACACGAGGCAAAGTTTCTTCGGCCTTTTTGCGACGCCGTCATGGCTGTACAGCTTGCTGCCAATTCTACGGCACCCGCACGCGGTTGGCGACAAGGCGAAAGTCGAGTCTCGAATTCGTTGTTTGCACGGCGTCGCTCAGTGGATGGTGCGGCGTTTCGAGAGGCTCAGCGCTGCCGTTACCAGGAACCAGCCGGCGAAGCCCAGAGCGATGCCGCTTGCATCAGCGAACAGGTCATCGAGCTCTGAGTTGCGACTGGGGACATGGGTCTGGAGTACCTCGCTGAAAACCGACAGGAGGGCGACCAGAAGGAGGCAGCGGGTGCGCGTCAGACAGAGATACCGCCGTAGCATCAGCAGACTGAAGGTCAACGCAGCAAAGGCAAACACGTGTCCGCGCGTAAAGGTGGCTTCAATGTTTTTGGCGGCGGCCTCACCTAGCGTGGTGGCGATGAGCGGCTTCAACCAGGCGTCCACCATGTTTCCGGACAAGGAGACGAGTATGGCGATAGCGACGGCAATGGCGATCGGGGTACACAGGAAGACAAGCGATACCGAGCCTTTCAGGCCTCGCGTACCGAACGCGAGCAGGCCAATCGTCGCTGCGGCTATCGCCCCGGCCAACGTGAGATAGGCGGGCGATAGCGAGACCACTTCGATGCGCGCATCGCCGAGTGCAAGGTATCCGGAAGCGCCGCGAAGGAAGAGACCGATGACAGCCCTTTCAGTTGCCGGTGGCCGTGCTCTCACCTCACTCCATTGACGACCAAGGGTCTGTCCCATGGCCAGCTCACGGGGCGCAACGCGAATCCGCGTGCCGTCGGCTGATTCGAACCAGCTTGCAACGACCGGGTGCCGGTGATGCTTCGGTGAAAAAGACGTGATGTTGCCGTCGATGCGCGCCGAGAAACGAACCCATCCGTTGCCGGGCCCACGCGGTTCTTGCATGTCCGCTGGTAATCGCAGTTGAGCCTTTGATCTGGCACGGTTTTCCAGACGAATGCCGCCGGGGAGCGGATCGGCATTGAGGGGGGAACCGATGACTTGCCAGCGGCTGATGTCATCTCGGTCGCCCGCACTGCTGGCGAGTTCTGCATCGGTGCGAAACTGCAGTCCCGACACGCCCAGCCAGCCCGTTGCCACCAGCAGCAGGCTTGCAAAAAGCATGAAATCCCTGAAGGACAAGCCGGTTGCCTGATCGTCCGTTGCCTGATGGAAGGCCTCTACTCGCGAAAGTGTTCGCCGAGCAGTTCCCGATTGAGCGAGCCACCGATACGCTCGAAGGTCGAGAGATCGGCCGCACTCATGTGATCACGCCAGCGCGTGTCCTCCTCGATGTGCGTCATGACACTGAAGCGATTGCGATTGCCGCCGATATTGTGAGCAGCGCCGAACTGCATGCCAAGCAGCGCATCGTCATTCTCGAGGCCCGCGAAGCAGCAGATTCCAGCCAGCGTGTCAGCCGGGTTCCGACAAAGTTCCTCATAGGTGACCGCCAGTCGATGACTGGGCGGAATGGGCGCGATCATCTGCCTTGTCTTCAGGTTGACGTCTACCCACTTGCGCGCCGCAGCCTCGGCGGAAAGCTTTTCGCGGCGCATGTCGGAGAAGGTGCGTGCGCGACCGTCGCGAGCCAGATAGAGACAATAGGTTGTGGTGGGCTGTGAGGCCCGCAGCAGTCGCAGCCGGTAAGCGTGTTTGGAGCTGTCCAGGATGACAGGAGTGCCACTAATCCGGCGAACAGCATCGAACAGCAGATGAGCATTGTCGATTCGCTTCATGATGTCGGGTGCAAGCCGGCGTAGCCACGTTTCATCACGATCGTCGCCGCCGCCAGCGCGACAATAGCTGCCGCTGGCAACGTACTGGGCCTTGAGTGTGACCGTTGTTGCGTAGCGGCGTCGCATGTCCGCCGGCAGCCGATGGGAGATCGTTGCGCCGCTGGCAAAAGCCCTCCCTGATGCGATCTCGCCGCCTGGCTCGACCGGTGCCAGGGAGGGAATGTCGAGGTTGGCGCGGTCGACCAGGTCGTCTAGGACACGTCGCCAGAAAGGACAGTGAGACGGGTGCTCGCGGCACTGGCAGCGATACTCTGCATGTTCGAGAAAATGGTTCAGCTCGGCCACCTCGCCGACCGAGGTAATCGCACGATGTTCACCCAGCAACAGGTCGAGAATCGTCGAGCCACTGTGTCCGCCACCACAGATGAAGAGGAGTTTCGGAGAGACCATTGATACGTTTGTTTGACTGTCGTCCATCGTCTGCAGATGCCGGGTTCATCGGTATGTCCCGCAGCGTGTCGGGCTGGGTTAAAGGCAAGTCTCGAGAGAATCTCGACGTCCTGTCAACGCTGTAATGGCGGGCTTTTGCTGATTCGCCACTGGTCCGATCAGGTGAGCGCGAATGCTACTGCAACAGTGCGCAGGGACGCCAAGGATTCTTCGCGAATTCAATCGGTTTCGCTACAGACTGTTCGCAACGGCACAGTGAAACCCTGTTCAAGAACCAAGTGGCGAACACGGTAGGTCACCGCGAGCCCCAAGTTCGTCGAAGACACCTGTTGCATGACCACTTTCAGTCTGAGTTCATGTTCTGTGAATAGCGTGCGCCGCACATGGACTGTCGTGTGCATGACACAGAGCGTTACATTCAGCCCGCTCGGGCAACGGAGGGTGCGTCATTGCTTGGTGTTCTTTGTTCATCTGTTTCTTCTCGACTTGTCGCTGGCAAGTTCAGGTTCCTGCTGGTAGCGAGTGTCGCGGCAATGCTTGTGGCGCACCAGACCAGCGCTGCCACCACCTACGAAAACGGAGGCAGTGGCAACTGGCGCATTGCCGACCGTAGCCCCTCTGGAGCGAAGGTAAGCACGATCGATGATGCGCAGCGTGGTCGCGTTGCTTATCTTTCCGGAACCATCGGGAATGCGTTTCAGCTTGGCGGCGGTTCGAGCAGCTGGAAAAACCGGAACGAGAAGGTTCTGACTTTCAGCGTGAAGTCGAACGCGAAATTCGCAGCGTATGTCATTGTATCGACGAGCAAAGGCATTCGGTTCTTGCGTTATACCAGCGCGAACCAGAGCAAGCTACGCTACAAGCCGAAGAATATCGACCACGGAATCGGTACTGTTGCTGCGGACGGCGCGTGGCACACTCACACAAGAGACCTGCAGGCAGATTTATCTGCAGGGGATTCCGGCAACAGCATCATCGCCGTCAACGGTTTTGTGTTTCGTGGCAACGGTCTTGTCGACGACATATCTCTGAACGGTTCAGGTAACCCGACGACGGCCGTTCCCGAGACACCAATGACTCCTACGGCACCGCCGTCAAAGCCATCAACCCCCGCTCCATCGACTCCGGTAGCGTTCCCGCAGCCTGGGCCGACTTCACCACCGGGCTCGAAACCGCGAAGCAACGAGGGCAAGGGCCTTGCCTTCCCTGGAGCCGAGGGTTTCGGTCGATTCGCGCGTGGCGGCCGGGGTGGTCGCATCGTCATTGTCGATACCACCAGGGACGTCGTTTCATCGAGCGATGGCAGGACGTCTCTGCGGGAAGCACTTGAGGTGATGAGCGGCCCACGAACGATCGTGTTCCGTGTCGGTGGCACCTTCGAGACCGGCAAACGCGTCATTCTGATGAACGGTGAGTCGGACAGTAACGTGACGCTCGCCTGTCAGAGTGCGCCGCCTCCGGGCGTGCTGATAAAGGGCAACGGGATCCGGATCAGGGGAGGCGCGCATGATGTCGTGATGCGGCACTGTTCGATCAGGAACATCGACCCGGGTCAACCGGAATCAAACAGTAGCCGGGCGCTCGCGGTTGTCGGAACGAAAGGCAACACGCGAAACATGATCTTCGATCACATGACGCTCGGCTGGTCGACCGACGAAAATTTCACGGCGTTCATCTCGCCGTCGGCATCCGGCAATCTCGAGAATATCACTTTGAGTCAGTCGATCGTTGCCGAAGGTGACGCCGATAGCTCGCACTATGAATCCGGCTTGTTGCCGCGTCGCTATATGCATTCGATGGGGCCGTCGTGCAACTCGGCTTCTAAGCGCTATCGCATTGTCGGTTGTTCGATCATCGGTAATCTGATGGCGCATAACGGGCGTCGTAACCCGTTGATGTGGGGAGCCAGCGGCGAAGTCAGCGGCAACGTCATCTACAACTGGCGTGAAACCGGACTCGATGCCAGGCCTCACAAGGCCGGGCGCCTGGAACTGCACGCCTACGACAACATCTTCAAGTCGGGGCCAACGTCGCTGGCCGGCAACCCTCCGATGGTGGTCATCTCTGAAGGCTCGCGGACAAACGTCAGCGCACGTGGAAATATCTTCATCGACGGCACATCGAACCGCAGTGCAGGCCTCCGTGACCTCTCGTACGGCCGAGTACCGTTCGGCGCGAACAAGGTCACCAGGATGAAGGTCGGCTGTGTGGGTGCATCCCGACCGAAGCGGAACCTGTTCGATGCGCGCATCGTCTCCGAGTATCGCAACGGCAGCGGTTTGACAGGGATCGAGTCGAGTCACCGACGCGACTTCCGTGGTCACGAGGCCTCCAGCCATCCAGGGTCCCACGACACCGACCGGGACGGCATGGCGGATAGCTGGGAGACCAGCAATGGTCTTGATCCGAATGACCCGAACGATCACAAGGGGGACAAGAATCGGAACGGTTTTACGAACGTCGAGGAGTATCTGGCCGATCTGGCTGCATGCTGAGTGCTTGAGTGCTTGAGTGCTTGAGTGCTTGAGTGGCCCGAGTCCTCCGAGCGTGCAGTTTCAGTTCTGCCTGAACGCAAAGATGTTGTGAATGTGTGGAACTGCGATGCTTGTGGCGATTGCCGCGTGACGCCGCGGGTCTTGCTCCGGTCCCGTCGGGTTTAACAACTGCCGGGTGCCGGAGCAATTCGGTCTGCGGTATCATCGCGGCCGCCGCGGTGCGTTGTCTCGCACGAGACGGCACGCATGCCTCACCTTCCTGCTCCCGAGTTCCATGGGCCACGCACTACGTCAGAGCGGCTTCGGTCTGGTCGTCCTCTATTGCCTTCTGAGGCTGCACGAGCTGCTGTGGGCGCACACCAAGTACTCGTTCATGCTGAACGTGGTCATGCTGGCGGCCGTCTGCTACCTCATACCGCGGGCCATACAACTCTACCAACAGGGCATTCGGCTTACGCTGGGTGAACAGGGCGTTGCCGCGCTAGTCGGTGTGCTTGGCTTCTCGCTGGTAGCGCAGTACGCGTTCATCGGCACGGTTACCGACAAAGGTGGCATCGACACCTTTTCCTACACAATAACGCTACTCGTCACGAACCTGTTCTGGCTGCTGGCCGGGGGTGCGATGTCGATGCGCACGCTCGGCTATTCCACGCTGCGTGTCGTCGTCATCCTCGGCATCCTGTTCGTCATCCTTAACAATGCCCGTGGTGAAGACCTCTTGTTCGTCGACTACGGTTCGATCGTCGCCACCAGCGAACTCGAATCCCTCAGCCATCTGAACGTGGCCGAATTCGTCGTGCTGCTGATCTTCGTCTGCTATGCGAGTGTCAAGCGCTTGCAGCTTCTGGTGTTCGCGCTGGGCGTTCTAGCGCTTTTCATGCTCGGTGGGCGTTCGTCGCTGTACTTCTCGATCTTCGCCGTCGGCGTTTTCGAGATGCTGCGGGGCGGTGCGAGAAGTATTATCACGCTGGCCGGGCTCGGTATCGCCATCGGCATACTTTTCTTCATCGCGTTGCAGGCCGGCGTCATTGATGAGGACAACAAGTTCGTACAACAGATCCTCTTTGTCGATGGACTCGAGGAGGATCAGTCCTATCTCGAGCGGCAATATATTTCAGACAACGCCCCCCGTTATCTGCCAGAGCAATTCCTGTTCGGCAATCCTCGTCTCATCGCCGAGAATTTCGGTGACATAGGCAGTTACCTGCATAACCTGCTGAGCGCCTGGCAGTTCTTCGGTTTTCCCGCCTTTGCAGTCATGTCTGCGCTGCTCGTAGCGTGTTGCATGCGCATGCGCACGGCTCTCAGGGAACACTCCGGGCCGCTGGTCGTGTTCGGTTCTTTGCTGCTGATATACACGGTTGTCAGCATCCTCCTGTCGAAGTTCGTCGGTTTCCGACTCTTGTGGATATCTATCGGCTTCTGGATGTTGCAACCCAACCTGTCTTTCGAGCGCGAGCGTCGCGTCAAGCGCCGCTCTCGTTCACGGCGGCGGAGTAGCTGGAAGGCGAAGTTTCGCGGACAGAGTCGCGCATGAAGGTCCTGCATGCGGCAAGCTCTACCGATCCGGCGCCCGGTGTCGTTCGACAGATGGGCGAGGAACAGGCGGCGGCTGATGCGCTCGGAATCCACTGGCGCGCGTTGTTCTTCGTACCGGAGGGCACGCCCGGCAAGGTCTGCGTAGCGGCGCGCGCGAGGGTCGTCAACCGGGTCGCCTTCAAGCGCGAGTACTACCAGTGGCTTGCGGATGAGATGGAGCGTTACGATCTGCTCGTTCTCAGGTATCTGCGGTATGACCTGTTTCAGTACCGTTTCCTGCGCCGGTTTCGCAAGCCGGTCATCCTGGTTCATCACACGCTGGAAGGGCCGCAGATCGTGCAGGAAGGGGGCCTGTCTGCCCGTTTCAAGTGGCTGCTCGACGAAGCACTTATCAGCCGATGTCATCGACATGCCGTTGGCCTGATGGCCGTGACCGATGAAATTGCCGCATACGAGGTGGCGCGCGGGGCAAAGCCGGGCGCAACATGGATTTACCCGAATGGCATTCTCTACCTCGACACACCTGTCGTCGGTGCGCTTGGCGCATCTGCCTCGCCCGAGTTCCTGTTCGTTGCGTCAAGATTCGTGGAATGGCACGGTCTTGATCTTGTCGTCGAATCGGCTCGGAAGACGGATGCACCGTTCACCCTTCATCTGGTGGGGGAGCTGTCCGTCGAGCAAAGGGAAAGTGTGGCTGACGATGCGCGCTTTGTCGTTCACGGCAGCTTGCCGCCTGCTGCTGTAGAGCGCATTGCGGCAGGTTGCGTGCTCGGACTCGGCTCGTTTGCCTTGCATCGAAAGAGCATGCACCAGGCCTGTACTTTAAAGGTGCGCGAATACCTCCGGGCGGGATTGCCGGTGTATGCGGGGCACAGGGACGTCTTTGCCGACGATTTCCCCTGGTTTCGACACGGTGCCTGCGACATCCCTCACATGCTGCAATACGCAGAGGAATGTCACGGCACTGAACGACAGCAAGTCGCGAGCGATGCTCGGCCATGGATCGACAAGCGTGCTCTGCTCTCGAGCTTGTTTTCCGACCTCTCCGCTTCTGTCGTGCTGCTGGACGATCACGTAGCGTGAGCGGCCGTATCCTGTTTGTCGTCAACGACTGCTGGTTCCTTGCGTCGCACCGCTTCGAGATCGTCGTGGCCGCGATCGAGGCTGGGTACGAGGTACATATTGCGGCGCATCGGGATGACACGGTGGCCGCGTTCGAGGACGCCGGCGCACACTTCCACGACTGGGCACTCGAGCCGCGCAGTACCAGCTTGCTCACCGAATGGCGTGCATTCGCAAGCCTCAGACGAATTGTCAGCGGGGTCAGGCCGCAGGTGCTGCACCTGGTCACCATCAAGCCGCTGGTCTACGGCGGTCTCCTTGGGCGGGTGCTTCGAGTACCCGCGGTTGTTTTCGCCATTGCCGGCATGGGCAATATCTTCGTGGCGCGGAACCTGCGCGAACGCATCATCAAGTTCGCCGCATCAAGCGCCTATAGGATCATCCTGCGTCATCCGAACCTGCACGTCATCGTGCAGAATGAGTCCGATCGAGTGCGCTTCGCCGAGGGCGGGCTGGTCAACCCGGACAACGTCATCCTGACGCACGGTTCCGGGGTTGACCTTGCAGAATTCAGCGCGGCGCCCGAGCCTGCAGGTGCACCGGTGGTGCTGCTCGCAAGTCGCATGCTGTGGACGAAAGGTGTGGCTGAGTTTGTCACTGCGGCCCGTCGCATCCGGGCAACCCATCCGGATGTGCGTTTCGCTCTGGCTGGACGTATCGATCCCGGTAACGTTCATAGTGTTATGGAAAGCGATATAGATCCCTGGGTCGAGGAGGGGATCATCGAATGGCGCGGGCGCTGTGACGACATGCCGGCGCTGCTCGCCGAGTCTCATGTCGTCTGCTTGCCGACGTACTACGGCGAGGGCTTGCCGAAAGTGCTGATCGAGGCATGCGCCATCGGCCGAGCGTGTGTCTGCACCGATTGGCTCGGCTGCCGGGAGATCGTCAAGGAAGGCATCAACGGTATCCTCGTGCCGCCGCGAGACGCGGATGCACTGTGCGATGCGCTGCAGGTTCTCATTGACGATGCCCCCTTGCGATTGCGTTACGGTCGCGCTGCCAGGCGGATAGCCGAGGAGAGCTATGCGGTCGAGACTGTAGTCGAGGGAACTCTGGCCATGTATGGGCGAGCACTCGCGGTGGAAGAACGCGAATGAGTCGCGTGCCGCTGCTTGATTTCGTGCTGGTCGGGCCTTTCAAGACCGGTACCAGCTGGATGGATGTCTACCTCCGCGGCCACCCCGGCGTCTCGTTGCCGCGCGACGTCAAGGAGACCTTCTTTCTGAGTCAGGACGCCGTCTTCGATCGCGGCCTCGACAGCTTCGAGAAGCTCTTCGATCCGGCTGACACGGGGCGATTGCGCGGTGAGGTGGGACCGAGCTATTTCCATGCGCCGCATGCGCCGGCGCGGCTGCATGCGCTTGCCCCCGATTGTCGCGTCGTATGCAGCCTTCGTGAGCCTGCGGCACGGCTGCATTCGTTTTTCCTGCACCTGCGTCAGCGCGGTGAAATCACCGCGAGTGCGCGTTTTCTCGATGTGCTGAGCGAGCGGAGATTTTTGCTCGAGACCGCGCGCTACGGGAAACATCTGGTGCGGTGGCAAGAGCGTTTTGGCGAGGAGCGCGTCAGTGTGCTTGTCTATGAGGATCTGCTCGCCGACAGGCAGCGCCTGATTGACCGGCTCTGCAACGCCATCGGCGTCGCGACCGTCGACGCTGATGAGTCGTCTGCCAGGCGAGTCAACGAATCGATGATGCCGACGCACCCCGGGGTTTCGCGCCTCGGCTATAGCCTGGCCCGCCGCTTGCGCGGCAGCGGTCTGCATCGTGTCGTCAACCTGGCGAAGCGCAGCGGGGTGCGAAAGCTTCTTGCGTCGCGCTATGCCGAACGTCCATCCCTGACTCAGGCCGAGCGCGAGGCTGTCTACGACTTGCTGCAGGATGATCTGCATCTGCTGGCCGAAAAACTCGAGCGTCCCCTTCCGTGGACAGCCGGGCTGTCGTGAGTGCGATCGGACGTGGTTGGCAGCGTTTGTCGAGCAGTGCCACGCTGCGTGGCATATCCGTCATTGCCAGTGGTGCGGTTGCAGCCCAGCTGGTGATCATACTGGCGTCGCCCTTGCTGACGCGTCTCTATACTCCCGAGGAATTCGGATTTCTCGCCGTATTCAGCGCCTTGCTCAACACCCTCGTCGTCGTCTCCTCGCTTCGCTATGGCGTGGCCACCCCGCTGGCGACGAGCGACCGGAGCGGTGTTGCCATCGTGCTCCTGTGCTTGTCCTTGCTCGTCGTCTTTTCGCTGTGCCTGCTCGGTGCGGTCGCGCTCTTTGGTGAAGGGTTCGCAGCCCTGGTCAATGCCCCCGAGAATGCGGTCTGGTTGTACCTGCTACCGCTCGCCATTCTGCTCGCGGGAGCGTTCGAGATATTTCGTGGCTGGGCGATTCGCACGCGCGCCTTCAGCGATATCGCCAAGGCCAAGTTCCAGCAGAGTGTCGCGATGACGCTGGTACAACTCGGCGGCTTCCGATTCGGCGTTGCCGCCTTGCTGGTCGGCCAGGTGGTCGGTCGGTTTTCGGGTTCCTTGCGCCTGGTCCGGCCTTTCAGCCGTGCCCGACGGCGACAATCACCGCCGCTGGCTGTCGCGGAGCTGCTCGACGAGGCGCGCGAATATCGACGCTTCCCCCTGTACTCGACTTGGGGGACCTTGCTCAACGTGTCCGGCCGCCAGTTCCCGGCCATCTTCTTTGCAGCGCTTGCCGATCCCGCCATCGCTGGCTTGTATGCGCTCGCGCAACGCATCCTGGCTACCCCATTGAGTTTTGTCAGTGACGCCATCAGCAGCGTCTTCACATCCATCGCCTCGCGCGCTGCGACACCGGGCAGACTCCGCCATGCGGTCGAGAGTTTCAACATGGCGCTCTGTCTGCTCGCCTCGGTGCCTATCCTGGCGCTGATGGTTTGCGGCGCTGATGCCTTCGCTATCATCTTCGGTGAAAACTGGCGAACGGCAGGCGTCTTTGCTGCAATCATGGCACCCTGGATTTACCTTGTGTTTGTCTCCACGCCGCTGATGGTGGTGTTCTCGGTGCGGGCGCGCGATGCGGAGCTCTCCTGGTTTCAGCTCGCTCTCGCGGTGCTGCGGGTAGCGGTCCTGTTTGCCGGCTGGTACCTGGGGGATGCGGTATTGGCCGTCGCGCTGTTCTCTGGTGTTTCAGCAGTGGCGTACCTTGCCATGACCATGCGATTGCACTGTCTCGCCGGGAGCACGGCATTGCACACCTTCCGACCCATAGTCGGTTCATTCTGTCTTGCAGCCGTTGTTCTGAGTCCGATGGTGCTGCAACGCATTGGCAGAGTCGGCGGCGACGCCGGTATGATCGTCGCCATCGGCGTGGCATTGCTGTTCGCGCTGGGATACTACGGCTGGATCGCCTCACGGCTCTCAACGATGACGGGACGCACGGCATGAAATTCATCCTTGCAATCGGCGCGACGCTGATCGTAGCCGCCGGTGTCGGCTTCACGCTGACTGGCGGGTTTGCCGACAAGATCATTCAGCCACCGGGTCACACGGCGGTCGATCTGCCCGCATTCCCTGGGGCGAAAGGCCATGGCCGACTGACGGCAGGCGGCCGTGGCGGTGCGGTGATCATCGTCAACACGCTAGACGATATCGTCGACTCCGGCGACGGCTTCATGTCCTTGCGGGAGGCGCTGACGGTCGTCGACGGGCCGCGAACCATCGTATTCGATGTGGGTGGCTTGTTCGACACCAGTGCCGAGATGCTCGTCATGTCGGGCGAGGCGGATAGCCACGTAACCCTTGCCTGTCAGAGTGCGCCGGCACCCGGTGTCGTCGTGAAGGGTCGCGGTATCCGGATTAGAGGCGGTGTACACGACCTGATCTTTCGGCACTGCATCGTCCGCAATGTCGATCCCGGCCTGCCGGATTCAGAAGCAAGTCGGGCGATCGGCGTGATCGGTACCGAAGCGCCGTCGGCGAGAATGATATTCGATCACCTGTCGCTGTCCTGGGCGACCGACGAGACGTTCACGGTCTTTACCGGCGTGGAGTCAACCGGGTCGAGTCGCGGCTTCACACTCTCCGACTCTATCGTGGCCGAAGGCGATGCCGACAGTACGCATCCCGAGTCGGGCTTGCTGCCCAACCGCTACATGCACTCGATGGGGCCATCCTGCAACTCCAAGTCGTCGACCTATCCGCTACTCGATTGTTCCATCGTAGGTAACCTTATCGCCCACAACGGACGGCGAAATCCCCTGTTCTGGGGAGCAACGGGCGAAATCATCGGCAATCTGGTCTACAACTGGCGCGAGGTGGGTGTGCAGGCTCGCCCGCACGAGAGTGCCACACTTGATGTGCGAATCATCGGCAACGAGTTCCGCGAAGGTCCGACCAAGAAGCGCAAGAGCAACCCGCTCTACGTCGAGACGGACGAGGGCAATGACAAGGTCAACGTTCTCGTGACCGATAACACCTATCGCCCGTTGCTCGACGGCAAGCCCGGGCCGACGGAGCTATTGCCCACGGTAGAGCAGGGTGAGCCGATTGCCGCAACCGTGCAGCCTGAACCGATCGATCTGAATTGCGTCGGCGCTTCGCGACCGGCGCGCGACGCGATCGATACCCGGATCGTGCAAGAGGTGGTCGACGGGCGTGGTTTGACCGGCATCGGGGGTGATCATGAACGTGAGTACCCCGACTATCCGGCCACTCTGCACCCGCCGGAGCGCGATCGGGACCGCGACGGTATGCCCGATGCCTGGGAAGCACAACACGGGCTCGACCCGCGGGTCTCGGGTGATCATCGTGTCGATGTCGAAGGCCAGGGGTATACCGCGCTCGAGACTTACCTGAACTCGATCGCTAACTGCCCCGGGTAAGGTCTGTCAGCTCGAGCGGTTCCTCCTCGCGCCAGACGGCACGATAATTCGACAACATGCGTTCCAGACTCAAGCGCTGTCGAACCCGCAGCATGGCCGACTGCTGTCGGGCGGCCAGTTCCACGGGGTCTTCGATGGCCGCGAGTGCTGTCTGCAAGGCTTCACCCAGTGATTCGGGGTTGCGCGGGGGCACGACCCAGCCTGTTTCACCCACCATCAAGGCCGCATCGCCGACGTCGGTCGTGACGCACGGTGTGCCGCAGGCCATGGCTTCTGCGATCACGTTCGGGCAGGCCTCACCGAAGGCACTCGAGAGTACGTGTACATCGAGCGCATTCATGAAGGCAGGTACGTCGTCGGTCGGTCCGTACAGGGTGACGTAAGGGTCGAGCCCTTTGACGTGGCAGCTCTTCACCAGGGCTGCATTGTCATCGTCGACTTCAGGACCGACGAGAAAGCAGTGCCAGCCCGTATCGCGATGCGCCTTCAGAAAAGCGAGAGCCTGCAGGAGGTTTTCGTGGTCCTTCTGTGGATTGAATCGCCCGATCATGCCAATCAGGCTGGTGCTGGTGGCGGCACCCAGCGCTTTACGCTGGTGTGTGCGGTCGTCTGCTGACGGTGAGTATTCGAGCAGATCGTAGCCGTTGTGCACGGCGACCAGCGCGCCACGCCGGTAACCGTGACCTTCGTGCACACGGACTCCTTCCAGCGAGCAACTGATGATCCGATGAGGCACGATCCCGGACGCCAGGGCGCAGGCGCGGGTGATGAGGCGTTTGGTCAGAGAATCCTCTTTGGTGTCGTGCGTCGTGTGATGTATGCCCCAGACCACGCGGGCGCGCGTCGCGAGCCTCGCAATGATGCCGCCGATCAGATCGGCGTGGTACATCCAGGTTTGCACCACATCCGGTTGACGCTTGTGCATGACCCGGAAGAGCAGCTTGAGCCCTGCCAGGCTGAGTCGGCCCGGCGGCATGCCAAGTTCGACAACGTCGATACCGTGCGCGCGCAAGCGCTCTCCATAGTAGCCGCCATCCATCATCGACACGACGCAATGCGTATCGGTGGTGTCGCGAGTGACCAGACGAAAGAGCACGGCTTCGGCGCCCCCGTTGGTCAATCCGCTGATGACGTGCATGACGTGCATTGACGCTTCCTGTTGCCGGCAGTCGGGATGGCTCGATCGTGCTGTCCTGGGGGTGATGTTACAGATATGTCTCGTGGCAGTTTGGCTGGAAAAAACGAGGCTTCACGACGAATGTGAAGGTGTCGACATGGCCCTGCGGCGGCATCGTGGCTTTGTGAGTCTCTCGACTTCAGCAATTCCGCGATCGCGACGCTAGTTAGGCGTGAACACCTTCGACCCTCGATGTGAACCGCCGACGAAAGCGGCCTCATCTCGACCAGTAGCAGACCAGCGGTCTGCGGAGCCCAGCCCGATGATTGCTCGCCACCATCCTTTGTTCCCAGGGCCGTCGTTCGTACCGACGACGGTGTCCATGTTACTTGTGGTTGCGTTGTATGGCTGCAGCGACGGTGCACAAGACACATCGGGCGACGGGCTCGACAATGTGCCGACGGCGCATCTCCTGCCGGCCGCTGCCCGTCCGGCGCAAGTGCGTTATGAATCGTCGAGCAATCCAGACTTTGTCGGTACTGTACATGCAGAGGGCATAGCGTCTCTGGCCTGGCCGCCGAGTGATGCAGAGAACTACGAGATCTACCGACGCGAAACCGCAGCGTCGGGTCGGTTCGATGATGGAATGAGTCGTTCGACGGGCGGCATTCTGTTCCTTGACGATCCCTGTGGAAACTCTCTGTACGACGACCAGACAGGTGGTCTGGCAGCGACGGCCGTACCGGCGGGGTATGTCTACGTCGGTACCGTTGCGGGCCACGCCTTCGTTGATGACACGATCGAAGAGCCGGGTAACTATGGCTACATAGTTGTCGGTCTCGATGGCGCGGAAGGACCGAGCGTGGTGGCCGAAGATCTGGTTGTCAACGTCGACCGTGTGGTCGATCCGGGCACGGCAGAACCACCACCCGCGGTAGATCCTGACGAGGCCCTGCCAGCTTCGGAGGTTCCCGATCTCGGTGGAGCAACACCGGACACGGTGGAGCCTGACGTGCCCGCAGTGACTGATAGTGGATCATCAGATGAAACACCCGAGGTGGATCAGACCGAGCCGGAAAGTCCGTTCGAGGTCGTGGTCGAGACGCCAGCGCCTGTAGAACAGCCCGAAGCGACTCAGGTTCCGGTTGCCGAGACGCCCGATCCGGTCGAGATCGTCGATGCGACGCCTGCGCCCGTCGAGCCTGTAGAACAGTCCGAAGCGACTCAGGTTCCGGTTGCCGAGACGCCCGATCCGGTCGAGGTCGTCGATGCGACGCCTGCGCCCGTCGAGCCTGTAGAACAGCCCGAAGCGACTCAGGTTCCAGTTGCCGAGACGCCCGATCCGGTCGAGGTCGTCGATGCGACGCCTGCGCCCGTCGAGCCGGTCGTCGAGCCGGTCGTCGAGTCGGTCGTCGAGCCCGAACCGACACCAGCTCCGGTACCCGTTGCTGAAACACCCGAGCCGATCGAAGTCGTCGATGCAGAGCCTGCGCCCGTCGAGCCGCCCGTCGAGCCCGAACCGACGCCAGCACCGGTACCGGTTGCCGAAACACCCGGGCCGAGCGAGATCGTCGATGCAACGCCACCACCCGTCGATGAGCCCGATCCGGCACCGGTTGCGGCGTCTCCCGATCCGGTCGAAAGCGGTGATAGCGTGGAGCCCGCGCCGGTAGAACCGGTCGTCGCAGCGCCACAAACAGATACCGGCCAGGACGTCACGCAGGAAGTGCCGGTGGACTGTGCGCCGCCGACCAGCGAGCCGTCTGGCGAAAGTGAAGCGCCGGCTGCCGATACGGATGCCGATGGTTCGGCTTCGCCGGACGCGGTCGATGTTTCTGTTCCGTCGACAGAATCGCCGTCTGGCACGTCGGCGATGACGCCCGACCGCCCGCTGCTTGCCTTTCCGGGTGCTGTCGGCCACGGCCGTAATGCAAGCGGTGGGCGCGGTGGTCGTGTGGTCATCGTCAATACGCGTAACGACGTGGTCAACGCAAACGACGGCAAGGTCTCTCTTCGTGAGGCGCTTGAAGTCATGAGTGGACCGCGCATCATCACGTTCGCGGTCGGTGGCTTGTTCGACACCAGTTCGAAGATCATGCTGATGAAAGGTGAATCCGGAAGTGATGTGACGGTGGCCTGCCAAACGGCGCCAGTGCCCGGGGTTATCGTCAAGGGGCGCGGTGTCCGGATCGACAAGGGCGCGCGCAACGTGATCATGCGACACTGCACGTTCAGAAACATCGACCCGGGTAATCCGGAGTCGACCAGCGGTCGTGCCATCGGCATTGTCGGCACCAAGCAGCCGGTTTTCGACATGATCTTCGATCACATGTCGCTATCCTGGGCGACCGATGAAAACTGGACCGTGTGGACGGGACCGTCATCGGTTGGCAACAGCGCCCGCTTCACACTATCTAACTCCATCGTGTCCGAGGGTGATGCCGATAGCACGCACTACGAATCCGGATTGTTGCCGGCTCGCTGGATGCACTCGATGGGGCCGTCCTGCAATTCGGGCTCGACCTCGAAGCGAATCGATGACTGTTCGATAATCGGCAACTACATCGCTCACAACGGACGTCGAAATCCGCTGATGTGGGGTGTCTCTGGCGACGTCATCGACAACGTCATCTACAACTGGGCGGAGACCGGACTCGATTCGCGACCGCACAAGAACGGGCGCATGGAGCTCTATATCGTCAACAATGAATACAAGGCCGGACCGACCTCCAAGAAGGGTAACTGGCCCTACACGATTGTCGGCAACGCCCCCGCGTCGAACAAGGTCGTGCGTAACAACCATGTGATCACCTGGCCTGAATTGAAGAAGGTGGATGAACCCGACCGGACGACCGGCAAGATGTCGCGCGCCATGAGTGCGTCAAATGGCCTGAACTGGGATTGTGTCGGTGCTTCACGCCCGCAGCGGGACGTCGTAGACGACCGTGTCATTCACGAGTACGAGACGTCGAGTGGTCAGGTCGGTATCTTCGCGAATCACACGCGTGACTACAGCATGTATGGCGAAAGCAGCGCCTGGGGCGCGGACCATGACGGCGACAGTGACGGCATGGCCGACAACTGGGAAGTCGCCAATGGCCTGAATCCGAACGAGGGCGGCGACTATCGTGACGACCTGGACGGTGACGGGTACACCAATCTGGAGGAGTACATCAACGAGATGGCGCGCTGCGGCTGACTGCCGACGCAATCTGCACGCAGACGCTGCGCTGGATCAGGCCCGAGCCCGGGTGTAAACCCTGGGCCCAGGCCGAGATCAATAGGCCGATCTGGAACCGAACACTTCCTTCACGGTCCGCGCGATGATGTCGAGATCAAGCCAGATGGACCAGTTCGACATGTAGGCGAGGTCACGGTCGACGCGACCTTGCATCTTCGCATCGGTGTCGGTCTCGCCGCGAAAGCCGCTGACTTGTGCAAGACCCGTGATGCCGGGCTTGATGCGGTGACGATGCATGTAGTTCTCGATGCGCATGCGGTACTGCTCGTTGTGAGCAACCGCATGCGGCCGTGGGCCGACGATCGACATGCGACCCTGGAGCACGTTGAAGAACTGTGGAAGCTCGTCCAGTGACGTCTTGCGAAGAAGCCGTCCGAGCCGCGTGACACGCGCATCGTTCCGGATGGCTTGCGCGACCGCTTCGCCGTTCTCGAGCACAGTCATGGTGCGGAATTTCCAGACCAGAACGATCTGTCCGTGCAAGCCATACCGACGCTGCTTGAAGAGAACGGGCCCTGGCGACTCGAGCTTGATCAGCAACGCGATAAGCAACATGAGGGGCCAGGCAAACAGCAGGATCCCGGTAGCAAGCGTGTAGTCGAGCAGCACTTTCGAGGGCGGAGACTCGTTGTTCCTCGCAATGCCGGACATGTCGATGAGCGGGATGTCGGCAACGATATGTGCCGAGGCCCCGAGTAACCTTGCGCCGAACATGCTGGGCACGAAGTGAAGACGGGCTGCCGTGTTGCCGAGTGCCTTCGATATGGCGAGCGTACGCTTCTCCGACCGAATGGGCAGCGCAAACCAGACTTGGTCGATATAATGGCCTGCTTCCCGACGCTGCTCCACGAAGCGAAAGGCGTCATCGAGCGTCCCTCTGACCGGGACGCCATTGATGCGCTTGCCGAGCTTGTCGGGGTCGTCGTCGAAATAGCCGACGATGTTGAGCCCGACAGCCGGATTTTCGGCGAGGTTTCTTGAAATCGCCTCGCCAAGCGATCCTGCGCCCAGCACAATGATGCTGCGATGGTTGAAGCCGCGAGCGCGAGCGCGCCTGAGCATGAGTCGCAGAAAAATTCGAACAGCAACCTGGCAGACAAATGCTGTCGATATTGCAACTCCGAACCAGAGTCGCGAGATGGATGCGCCCGTTTTCGTCAGGAAGGCGAAAGTCGCGATCAGGAGAACGACAGTCAGCCAGCTGACTGCCAATGCGCGTACCTCTTCGAAGAGAGGTCTTCCACGCCAGTTCTCATAGACCGTGAAGGAAAAAACGACTCGTGCCGTGAGCATCGCGCCAAGCGTTGCCATCAGGAATCGCGGTTCCATGGCGGTGGTGCCGACCAGCGTGACGTGCCAGAACAGACAGGCAAGATAAATTACGCACAGGTCTGCCACTGCGATGAGAGCATCGCCCCACTGGGAAAGTCTTGATGTTGATCCATTCATGCACTTCTACTCCGGACTACCGCTCCCTGACGAATGAAGCCTCCTTAGAATCCAGGACCTGCGACTCTATACTCTCGACTGTTGTCGTAGCGATGCGAGCCGGTCCAAACACTGATTCCCATTCGGGCATGAATCCAGCATGCCGTACTGATCGTTACCGTGCGACTAGTCAGTTTGCTAGCGATTTCGAGTCTTTTATGCGAGAAGCTTCGTGCCAGATACACCGCCCGCTCCTAGAGGAGCGTAGACGAAACCCGCGGGCTCCTTCCGCTTTGCGCAGCCGCAAGGTGACAATGAGGATAGGTATATCACGTTTATCACGCGGCGAGGCTCTTCTTGTCGGCACACAGTGGAGCAAATGAGAGCGACATCCATGCCATGAATCAGCTCCCCGGACCGTTCAACCACTCCAGATAGACGCCGCCAGACTCGCGTCCCCGGGTATTCGCTTTCTCCGCGCCTATCAGCAGGCTCTGATGGTGAAGTGCCAGGGCGATTCCGTAGTTGTCGTCCTTGTCTCCATCGGCTGGGGCCAGACGTTCGGTATAGCGCCAGCCGTCTGCCAGCTCGTGAAAGACCACCACTGAGCCGGAATCCCTGCCGTTGGCGTCCGAGAGGTGCGCACTGGCAGCCGCCAGTGGACCATCGATAACCACTCGAAAACCGTCCATGTCACCGATTGCATAGTCGTCGACGGGCACCATAGTCGGTTGCTCCCAGCGCCCGTCCGCCAGGTTGCGAGAGGTGATCCACACAGATCCCTCGCGCACCCCGGCGCGCCAGTGTGACGCGCCGACGATGGCACGCACGCCATCAGTATCGACACCGATTCCGAATTGAGCGCCTGCGTCTGGAAGGTCGGCCTGGAGCGCTTCGCCGACCGGCATAAAGGCCTCGGTGCCGTTCCCCCTTTCGAAAAGAAACGCCGCGCCGGCGTTGTCACTACCGGCGTCGCGGCCGGGAGCGCCGACGATCAGCGTGTTTGCAGCCATCGAGACTGATTCTCCGAAACGATCTCCCGGAGCCGAGTCGGACACGCGAAGTGCTTGAGGCGGCGCCGCGATGTCAGAAAGCTTGTAGACCAGCACTTCACCCGCCTGGTCATCGACACCACGGGCGCCGACCGCCAGCCAGTCATCGCTCAGCGTGACTGAGAAGCCGAAGCGATCGCCGCGTTGGCCGCCCTCACGTTCGAGGCCGGCGTGTAGCTCCCAACCTTGATCGCCGAGCCGATACAGTTCTACACGGCCGTGTGTGCGCGATGCGGCTTCGCGCTTGCCGAATTCGCCGACACTGCCGACGGCAAGCCACTGCCCGTCCAGGGCAACCGAGAAGCCGGCCTGATCACCTGGCTGGGCATCGGGTGAGACCAGTTTCTGGACTTGCGTCCCGTCGTCGCGTCGCCTCACATAGACAGCACCCGCTCGTTCGTGGATGTCGCTGTCCCTGAACGCACCAACGGCCAGCCATTCACCGCTGATGCCGACGCTGCTGCCGTACCAGTCGCCTCGATCGGTATCCTCGGCAACCAGGATATCCGTGTAGCTGTTAGCGTCCGTCAAGTAAGGCAATGCAACGATGAAGCCCCAGACGGCAATGCCCAACAAGCCTGAAGCAACCCCCACCAGGAGAGCGATTCGCGACTTGCCGCGACTTCCTCTTACCGGGCTGTGGCGCAGCTCCGCGTTCTGCCGTCTACTGCGTCTGCGGCGACGGCGATGTCCCGACGTCATCGAAGTTCTCCGGAAAGGGTGATCAGCAACCAGCTGTTTGAGCTGGACGGTCGGGGCGATGCCGACTGATGGGAAACTCGAGCTTCGTCGACTGTTTGCATGGCGGATCTCGCTATAATGTCGAGGCCGTCCGTTTACCTGTTTGCCGTTGTGGCTCTGCGTCATGCATAGCGCATATTTCTGAGGGGTCATGAGAAAGCGCGCGACGGGTTCGCGTCAAGAAAACAATTGAGACGCGGCAGTCAGACAGTCAGGCGCGGGAACCAGGGAAGATTCCAGATCACATCGCGGTCCGCGCCCGGATCACGTTCACTCGCTCAGTCGATTCATGCAAACACCAGCCTACCTCTCGGATCACCGCATTCGCGGCACCGCCGTGCTGCCCGGTTCCTTCTTCGTGGCTCACTGCGCCGCCAGGGGCACGTCTTTCAGGGACGTGCGCTTCAATGCCATGCGGTTTCTCACGGATGACGATGCCGCCGCGCTGACGCTGCACGAGGCTGAAGGTGCCGTTCGGCTGATGGCCGCCGGTAGCGACGAGGCACTGGCGTCGGCCAGCAACGGCGCGGCAGACGCATCCGGGGCTGCGTCGACCCGTTCGGGTAACGCGCCAGGCGAGGTTTCAAGCCAGACAGCGTCGAGCAAGTCAGGCCAGCACACGCAAGCCAACGGCTCTGCCGGCAAAGCCGGTGCTGATGAGCACTATGACCGAGCGTCGCTCTACGCGCGGCTCGCCCGACAGGGCAATGACTATGGCCCCGCCTTCCAGACGATCGTCTCGCTCGATCGCGAGGGCGATACGGCGGAGGCTCGATGGCAGGCGGCCGAGGGGCTCGACGCGACCGCCCGGCTGATCACCCTGATCGACGCCTGCACGCATGCGGCGGCCATTGCCGCGGGGTTGTCGACGACCTACTACCTGCACGGTATTGCCGGTGTCCAGTTCCTGGCTGACGCGGACGGCGCGGCGCCGGCACCTGACGGAGTCGAAGATGCCGATACCGCAGCCGGGCGAACGATCAACGCGGTTCTCCGCCGTTCCTCGGCAGAGGGACGTATCGTCGATTGCCGCATTGCCGACGCCAGCGGCAATACGGTCATCGACCTCGACGGTCTCGAACTGCGGGCGTTTGCCGATGCGGGGCAGGGCGAGGGCGACAAGCTCTCCATCGCCGCCACCTTCACGCTTGACCCGCTCGATGACATCGTCGGCTTCTGGTCGCGCCGACTGGCCTTGCCGATGGCGCTTGCCCGCGCGGACTTCGGGCAGGTCTTCCAGCCGCTGCTCTCGGCCGACACCGTCTTCGACGAGAAAGCTCAATCGCACACCTGTCTGGTGCGGGTCGCCGACTGGGCGCCGCAACGGCAGAAGCCCGCGACGCCTGCGAGCGAGGTGCTCGATGCGGCCATTGGCAAGCTCGATCGGCATCTGCTGCCGGACGGTCGCACCATCGCCAGCCTGAACAAGTATGAGTCGGCCTATCTCTACCAGGAAATCTACAACGATCTGGCCTACCGGCGGCACGGTGTGCGGGTGCTCGAGGGCGATACCGTGGTCGACATCGGTGCGAACATCGGCCTGTTCACGCTGTTCGCGACTCAGGAAGCGCCGAATGTGCGGGTCATTTCCGTCGAACCGTCGCCGGTTGTCCTGCCCATCCTGAAGGCCAATCGTGCCCTGTATGCGCCGAACGGCTTCGTGATCGAGGCCGGGGCTTCAGACGCGAAAGGCGAGGCGCGTTTCACGGCTTACCGGAATTCCTCGGTGTTCTCCAGTTTCGATGCCGATGAGGGCGCCGACGAGGAAGCGATTCGCCAGGTCATCCGCAACTCGCTGGAAGCGATGGGCCAGGACGACGAAAGCCTGCTCGAGGAGGCGGTCGAGGAAATGATCCAGGGGCGGATGGATGCGGAGGAATTCGACTGCCCGCTGATTTCGGTCTCGGACATCATCCGCGAGCATGGTCTCGAGCGAATCGAGCTTCTGAAGATCGATGCCGAAAAGAGCGAGGACGCGATCCTGGCAGGCATCGACGAGGAGCACTGGCCGCTGATCGAGCAGCTGATCATCGAGGTGCATCTGCAAGGTGGCCGCAGTGATCGCGAAGTCATCGCGCTACTCGAGCGTCACGGTTTCGATGTGGTGCGGGATGAAGAGGAGCTGCTCAACGATTCCGGCCTGATCGGCCTGTATGCCGCCCGGCCCGACCGCTTCGCACGCAACGCGGCCGCGGGCGAGGGGCCGGCGGTGCGCGAATCGGTCGATCTGTTCGTGGACGCGGCGAAGGCGCATGCCGCGCGCTCGGCGATCGCCCTCGACGTCGTGCTGTGTCCCGCCGACATCCGCGACCCGGTAGTGCGTGAGCTCTATCGAGACATCGAGGGCGACCTTGCCGCGAGGCTCGCCGACCTGCCAAAGACCACGGTCATCGACTGGGAAGCTTACGCCAGACACTATCCGGTCGAGCACGCCCACGATGCCCTCGGTGGATCACTGGCCGACATGCCGTACACGCCCGAGTGGTATGCAGCAACGGGCTCGGCGCTGGTGCGTCGGCATGTATCGACGCGTCGGCAGGCCGCCAAAGTGATGGTGCTCGATTGCGACAATACCCTGTGGGCCGGTGTGGTCGGCGAGGACGGCGTCGATGGCGTGCGTTTCGAGCCCAAGCATCACGCGCTGCATGCCTCCATCCGCCGGCTGATCGACCAGGGCGTGCTGTTCACGCTCGCCTCCAAGAACGCGGCGGCGGATGTGCGGGCTGTCTTCGACGGTCGTGACGAGATGGCCTTGTCGTGGACGGACGTGGTGGCGTCGCGTGTCAACTGGCAGCCCAAGGCAGATAACCTCGTCGAGCTTGCCGCCGAATTGAATCTCGGACTGGATGCGTTCGTGTTCCTCGACGACTCGCCGCTCGAGGTCGAGGAGATGCGCGTGCGCCTGCCGGAGGTCATGACCCTGCAGATGCCGGCAGAGCGAGAGGCCTTCGGCCGTTTTCTCGACCACGTCTGGGCGTTCGACCAGCGCACCGTGACGGCGGAGGACGAGCGCCGCGCCGTGATGTATCGCGAGGAGAGCCAGCGGCGTGCCTACCGGGAAGATGCGGGCTCGATCAAGGGCTTCATCGAGGGCCTGAAGCTCGACGTGCAGTTCGCGCCGATTGACGATGCGCGTCTGGAACGTGCGTCGCAGATGACGCAACGAACAAACCAGTTCAACTTCACCACCGTGCGGCGTTCCGTCGAGGAACTGCGCGAGTGGCTTGCGGCCGATGCGCGGCGTGGCGGACATGTACTGAGTGTGGCTGACCGCTTCGGTGACTACGGCGTTACCGGGCTTGTGTTGTTTGAGGCGGCGGACGATGCGCTCGTGGTAGACACCTTCCTGCTCAGCTGCCGAGTGCTCGGTCGCGGAGTCGAACATCGGGTGGTGGCTCGACTCGGCGAGATTGCCGGGGAGTCCGGGCTGGCCGTGATTCGGCTTGCCCACCTGCCCACCGCCAAGAACGAACCTGCACGACGCTTCATGGCGCAATTGCCGGGCGAAACGACGGCGACAGGTGACAGCACAACCCTGGATCTGGTGCAGGCGGAGGCGGCTGCGCTCACGCACGATCCGGTCAGCGCCGTTGCCGCTTCCGAGGCGGTTGCCGAAGGCGCGAGCAAGCGACCGCCGCTGCCGGCCGCGCCTTCTGTCGATGTCGAATCGATCGCCAGCGATCTCGCCACGGCCGCAGGCGTTGCGGACGCCGTACGTACCCGTGCCCGGGTTCCTCGCCCCGTCCTGGAGACGGTCTATGTGGCGCCGGCCAGCGACGTCGAGAAACAGCTGGCAACGATCTGGGGGGATCTTCTCGGTATCGATGGCATCGGCAGCGAGGACGGCTTCTTTGCCCTCGGTGGCTCGTCGCTCGGTGCAGTGCAGATGGTCGCTGAAGTGCAGCGCTCGCTCGGTCTGTCCCTGTCGGTGGTCGATGTGTTCGATGCGCCGACCATTGCCGGTCTGGCCCGTGCTGCTGCAGGAGGCGGCAAGGCGGAACTCGAGAGCAGTCGCCAGCGAGGTGCCGAGCGACGGGCGCAGCGACCTGTCAGACGACCGCGGCGCGACAGGAGCTGACACACATGAGCAGGCAGGACGCTCGCGATCAGGATGATGATGGACTCGGTGCTGAGCCGAGCGAGTTCGACATCGCAATCGTCGGTGCGGCCGGACGATTTCCGGGTGCGAACGACCTTGCCGCCTATTGGGACAACCTCGATCAGGGCCGTGAGAGCATCACCGAGTTCAGTGAAGAGGCCTTGCTTGCCGGTGGCCTGCCCGAATCACTCGTCAAGGACCCGAATTACGTCAAGGCCGCACCGGTGCTCGACGATCCCGGTCGTTTCGACGCCGCCTTCTTCGGCTACAGCCCCCGCGATGCAACGCTGATCGACCCGCAGCAGCGCTTGTTGCTGGAACTCGCCTGGCTCGCCTTCGAGGACGCGGGCATCGTGCCGGGGAGTGCCGAGCTACGCGCGGCAACCTTCGCCGGCACTGCTCTCAACACCTATCTCCTGAGTACCGGTCTGGCGACGCGCTTTTACGAAGACTACCTGCCGGTGCTGCTCGGCTCCGACAAGGATTTCCAGGCCACCCGGGTGGCCTTCAAGCTCGGTCTGACCGGGCCGGCAGTCTCCGTGCAGAGCGCCTGCTCGACGTCGCTGGTCGCGGTGCATCTTGCCTGTCAGTCGCTGATCAATCGCGAATCGGATCTGGCGCTTGCCACGGCTGCGGCCATTCGTTGCCCGCCGGTCACCGGGCATCTCTTTGAGGCCAACAGTGTGTTCACCCCTGACGGCCATTGCCGACCGTTCGACGATGATGCGGCCGGCACCATCTTCGGCAGTGGCGGTGGCGCGATCTTGCTCAAGCGTCTGCGCGATGCGCTCGAAGACGGTGATCCGGTGCGTGCGGTCATCAAGGGCTCGGCCATCAACAACGATGGCGACAACAAGGCGGACTACACCGCACCGACGGTGCACATGCAGGCAGAGGCCATCAGCGAAGCGCTCGGCAGTGCCGACGTTCCGGCCGATACCGTCAGTTACGTCGAGGCACACGGTACGGGTACTTTTCTCGGCGACCCGATCGAAGTGGCTGCGTTGACCCGCGCCTTCCAGGGTGACACCGAGCGCACGGGGTTCTGCGGTCTGGGCTCGGTGAAGTCGAATATCGGCCACCTCGATGCCGCCGCCGGCATGGCCTCGCTGTTGAAAGTCGTGCTGGCGATGGAGCATCGGCGCTTGCCGCCGACCTTGCATTATCGGAAGCCGAACGCGCAGATCGATTTCGCGGCCACGCCGTTTCGTGTCATTGCCGAAGCGGAAGCCTGGCAACCGGCGGCAGGCGTGCCGCGTCGGGCGGGTATTACCTCGCTCGGCATGGGCGGTACGAACGCCCATGTCGTCGTCGAGGAAGCACCCGCCAGGACAGCCGTAAGGGCAGCTGTCCAGGCGCCCGTCGCTGTGGCAACGGATCGGCCCTATCTGCTGCCGCTGTCGGCGCGCGACGATATCGCTCTCAAGCTTCGGGCTGCTGATCTTGCTGACTTTCTCGCGATGCAGGACGCTGCATCAGCGTCGTCAGCCACCGCGAACACGCATCCTGGCCTCGACTCGTCGACAGGTGCGTCACCGGACACGATGGCAGTGTCGGAGAGGCCTGAAATCTCGATTGCGGATGTAGCCCACACGCTGCAGAACGGACGTCGCGCCTTCCAGCGTCGGCGCGTTGCGATCGCCAACGATACGGTGAGTGCAGGCGAGCGTCTGCGCACACCGGATCGCTTGCGCGTGGTCGGCAATCGCCTGACGCCGAAGGTCCGTGAGGTGGTCATGATGTTCCCGGGCCAGGGCGCTCAGCAAGTCGACATGGGGCGCAGGCTGTACGAGCGCGAGACGGTCTTTCGGGATACGGTCGATCGTATTGCCGAGGTGCTGCGTGAGCCGCTTGAACTGGATCTGCGCGATGTGCTGTTCTCGGGGCGCGAGTCCGACAAGACCGATCTGATCGCCGAGACGTGGCTGACGCAGCCCGCGTTGTACGCGATCGAATATGCCTACCTTGCACAGTGGCGTGCCTGGGGTATCGAACCGGTCGCCTGCATCGGCCATTCGATCGGCGAATACGTGGCAGCGGTTGCCGCCGGCGTCTTCAGTGTCGAGGACGGGGCGCGGCTGGTGGCTGCGCGCGGGCGTCTGATGCAATCGGCCGAACGCGGGTCGATGCTCGCGGTACAGGCGCCCGAGGCGCAGATTGTCGAGCGACTGCCGGACAGTCTGGATGTCGCGGTCATCAATGCCGCTGACAGCGTGGTGGTGGCAGGCGATGACGCCGCTATCGATGCGTTCGCCGAGGTGCTGTCAGACGATGACATCCAGACGACACGCTTGCGTACATCACACGCCTTTCATTCGCGAATGATGGAGCCGGTGCTGGCCGAATACGAAGCCGCGGTGGCGGCCGTCGATCGTCAGGTGCCATCCTTGCCTTTCGTATCGAACACCAGTGGACAATGGATAACGCCTGAGGAAGCCGTCGCGCCCGCTTACTGGGCGCAGCACATCCGCCGCGCCGTCCGCTTCGACGCAGGCCTTGCAACCGTGCTCGCACACGGTGACGTGGTTGCCCTCGAGGCGGGACCCGGCTCGACCTTGACCACCCTGTTCAACCAGCATATCGGGATCAGTGACGAACAGATGGCCTTCGCGAGCGCAGCACCGCGAAAGTCGGACCTCGACGACGACGACGCCCTGCACCTGGCGCTCGGCCAGTTGTGGTGCAGTGGCCTCGCGGTCGACTGGCCAACGCACGGGTCGGCATCGGCGCGACGGGTAGCGCTGCCAGGGTACCGCTTCGGCGGCAAGTCGCACTGGTTCGAAAAACCGGCATCAAGTTCGTCGGATTTGGCAGGCAGTGGGGCCGCAGTTGCGTTGATGGCAGCGGCGACGCCTGCGCGCGAGACCGATCCGGCGCGCTGGGTGCGCAGTGAATCCTGGACCTTGGTCAGCGCCGAGCGCCTGCGCAACGACGCCAGCGTCTCATCGGCAACGGTATTGATGACAGAGGCGGCACCGACCGATGTGCTTCGCCAGGCATTGCCCGACGCCGTCGTGCATCGCCCGGACGACGTGCGCACCGCCGAGGGCTATCGGGCTTTTGTTGACCAGCTTGAGACCGACGGTGCGCCAAGCCGCATCGTCTATGACTGGCGCTCCTGTCCGGAGCCGGAAGACGCCTTTCTCGATCTTGTCCATCTGGTGCAGGCCCTGGCGCGCTGGGATGGTGTGCGCGACGTGGCGCTCGATGTGGTGACCGCCGGGGCCCTGGATGTCATCGGGCAAGGCGTGACAGATGCGAGTGGTGCGCTGGCCCTCGGTGTCACCGAAGTCACCAGTAAGGAATGGCCGCATGTGAAGACGCGCGTCATCGATGCGGGTAATGCCAGACAGGCCGTGGATGGCGTGAATGAGTCGCTTGCCGCCGTCTTCGAGCTGCGTGGTGACGAGACGATACTGGGTATCGCCGATGGACGCGTCTGGGCGCGGACAAGCGTGGTAGCGCCGTTGACCGGCCCGCTGGTTGATCGGCTGGCTGACGGGATGGCTGACGGGTTGGCCGATCCGTCAGCTGGCTCGTCGGGTGGCGAGATCGACGCCTCGGCAGCGTTTGCAGGAACCCGTGTTCTCGTCGGTGGGTTTGGCGGCATCGGGCGGCACCTCGCGCGTCGCCTGGCCTTGCCGGGAGCGCCACTGGTCATCACCCATCGGCCGGACAGTCACGCGGCTGATCGGCAAGCGTTCGTTGCTGAACTCGAGCAGCTTGGCGCCCGGATCGAAGCGGTGCCGTTGCCGGCCGACGACGTCGCGGCCGTGCGCGAACTCTTGATGCGCATCACCCGGGACGGTTCGCTGGCTGCGGTCTATCACCTTGGCGGGCACAATGAGGATGGCCTGCTGTCGGCCAAGTCTGACGATTCGATGCGGAAGGTGCTGGCGGCGAAGCTCGACACCACGCGCGCGCTCGCCGAGGGCATGGCAGGCATACCCGGTCGTGCTCCGCTGATCCTGTTTTCATCGGTGGCGGCCTGGTCGGGACCGCCAGGGCAGGTTGACTATGCGGCAGCGAATGCCTGGCAGATGGCATTTGCACGTCAGTCGCGCGCTGGCGAACACAAGGTGGTTGCCGTGGCCTGGCCTGGCTGGCAGGCGACCGGCATGGTCACGCGCATCGGTGACGATCAGGCCAGGCGACTGGCAAACGCCCACGGCGTCGCGCCCGACCAGGCGCTGACCGTGCTCGACGCGATCGTCGAAAGCGGACGCGAGACGAGCTGGGTTTCGCCGCTGCCGCTGAGCTTGCTCGAACGCCCTGCAGTTGCCGCTGGCGGCGTCGGTGATGGGTCGGGCAGGGTGAATGGCGGCAGGTCTGCGGACGGCTTGATCGGCGCGGCTGGCACTGCGGGTGAGGCTAGTGTCGAGGAACGGGTAACCGAGCACTGGAAGAATCTGCTCGGCTTCGACGACATCGCGAGCGATGAGAACTATTTCGATATTGGCGGTACCTCGCTGGTGGCGGTCAAGCTCTGTGGGCGACTGGAACGCGAGTTCGATGTCACACTCGCCGTGGAAGAGCTGATCGGGGCGCCGACTATTGGCGCGCTGACGGCCTTGATCGAGTCACGTCTGCCGGCCGAGCAGATTGCATCAGGGGCGGCGGCTGCTAATGCCGTACCAGCGCCGACCGACGAGACTGATACGACTTTACTAGCGTCTGCTGCCGCGCCTGCCGCCGCGTCTGCTGTTGTGCCCGCGGCCTCTCGATCGGCTAGGGCAGCGAGCCCGTCGACAGCGGTGTCGAAGGCGAGGGCCAGGCCCAGTCTCGTTCCGATGTTCGCAGACGCCGGTCCACCGGGGGCGGCGCCGGTCTTTCTTGTCCATGCGCACGGCGGCATGGTCATCGGCTATCACCGTTTCGCTCGGGAAATCGCCCGACATCGTGCAGTCTTTGGTTTGCAGTCGCGCGGCGTGCGTGGCGATGAGCCGCCGCTTGATCGCATCGAGGCGATGGCCGAGCGCTATGCCCGCGAGATTGTCGAGCAGTGGCCGCAAGGTCCCTATGTGATTGGTGGCTATTGCATGGGTGGCACTATTGCCTGGGAGGTGGCCCGACAGCTAGAGGCGGCGGGGCATCGGTTGGCTCTGGTGTTCATGCTGCAATCCTTCCACCGGGATCTCGAGTATCCCATCGTGCAGGATGGCCGAACGGCCTATCCGCTGCACGTCAGACGGCGGCGCAAGCTTGAGCTTTACAAGGACAAGGCGGTCGAAGCGGTGGTCAGGCACTACCGCGGTTCGGACGGGCTTGTCGATGCCGTATCGGGCACCGTGGCCGGCTCTCTGCGACGGCTACGGAAGACGCTCGGCCGTGCGACGAAGCAGGACACTTCGGCGGGCTCATCAGGCTCGGCGGGGCAGGGACTGAACTCCGCCGACAACCCCGCCTTGCTGGCGGTGCACCGTGCCAACGGCGTGGCCTTCTACGCCTACGATGCCGGTGAGCTGCAGAGTCCGGTTGCCTTCTACCCGGCTGAACATCAACCCCGGCATGTGACGGGTGATGTGACCCTCGGCTGGAAAGACCTCGCCAAGGGCATCGTCAGTGTGCGTCCCGCACCCGGCAGTTTCCTCATCGGGCTTGACGGCCTCGGGCTTGCCGAGGTCGCCGACGCGATCGAGGCCGACATTCAGGCGTCGCTTGCATCGGATACGGGCACGGGCTCGGGCTCGGGCTCGGGCACCGGCACCGACACCGGCACCGGCACCGATCCGGACCTGGCGCCCGTGGCCGCCGACACGCGGCCCACGGCGCTCAGCGACGAGTGATCAAGAACAGGTGTGAATTCCGCAATGCGTGAACAGTGGCTTGCCCGGGCCAGCGCGCCGCTGCCCGTGTCATGGCTCGTTCGGCTATCGCGGGAGCGTCTTTACCGGCCGATGTACCACACCGTGCGCGGCGACGAGCCACTGCCGCATGTCGAGCACCTCTACCCGACCTTGCCCAGGGCGCGTTTCGAGCGCGACCTCGATGCCTTGCTGCGCCATTTCGATCCCGTGGCGCTTGACGATGTACCGGACTGGCTCGAGGGCAGACGAGGGAGGCGGCCCGGCTTCTTCCTGACTTTCGACGACGGTCTTCGAGAGGTTCTCGATGTTGCGCTTCCGCTCCTTCGCGCCAAGGGCGTGCCGGCGACCGTTTTTGTCAATTCCGCCTTCGTCGACAACCGCGCGCTGTTCTTTCGCTACCTTGCAAGCGTGCTGGTCGACCATGTCGCGCATCAGCCGCCGAACACGGTGACCGAACAGGCCGTGATGAGCTGTCTCGGCTCGGCGCCGGGTGTCGATCTGCGTCAGGCGCTGCTCGGCGTGCCTTATGCACAACGCTCGTCGCTCGATCGTGCCGCGGAACTCCTCGGCTTCGACACCTCCGCCTTTCTCGATCGGCAGCGCCCGTACCTCAGTGTCGAGCAGCTCAAGCAGATGCGCGCGGACGGTATCTCCATCGGCGCGCACAGCATCGATCACCCCTTGTATCGCGACATCACGCTCGACGAGCAGCTTCGACAGACGCAGGAAAGCTGTGCTTTCGTGCGCGCGACCTTCGGGCAGTCAGCTTGCACGTTCGCCTTTCCGTTCAGCGATGTGGGCGTCTCCTCGACTTTCGTCGAGCGCGTCGCGGAGGAGCGTATCGCCGATCGTCTGTTCGGCGGTCAGGGTTTCCGCTCGGAGGGGTCGGAGCTGATGATTCAGCGCCACGCGATCGAAGGCCGTGCGGGCGAGATGGAGGGCTTGATCCGGGCCGATCATGTGCTCGCGCTGCTGCGGCGCGGCCTCGGCAAGTATCGGGTCAGTCGCCCCAACGCAACCGTCGAGCCGTGCTGACGCGGCTTGCAGCCTGGCCCGGCTGTTACGTCGGCCATGTGGATATCACGCCCGAGGGGCCGCTGCCGCTTGCCGGCTACAAGAATCGCCACGGTGCGAGCACCGGCGTACACAGTTCTCTCGAAGCCGGTTTTCTGCTTTGTGAGGCGGCTGGCGAGCCGTGTCTGCTCATCGGTCTGGATACCTTGTTCGCAAGCGAAGCGCTGCGCGACCGGCTCGCCGACACACTGGCGCCCAGGATCGCGGGCCTTGCGGCGCGCCATATCCAGCTTGTCGCCTCGCACACGCATTACGCGCCGTCGCTCGACCCGACCAAGCCTCGACTCGGTGAGGCGAACGAGGCGTATCTCGACACGGTGGTCATGCGACTCGCGAGGTGCATTGTCACCGCTATCGATGACGGCGGCATCACCATCAGCCATTGCCGGACGACGGCTGCAGAGTGCGCCGAGAACGTCCATCGTCGACGCCTGACCTGGGTGCGCCAGCGGCGCTCGCTGCGCTTCACGAAGCAGGTGGCAACGGCGCCGAACACCCGTGTCGCCGTTGATTCGATGGTGCGCTCGAGTGCTCTCGTCGATGGTGAAGGGGCCACCAGACTGGTGTTGTGGTCGTGGCCTTGCCATCCCGTATCGCGAGGCCAGACAAGCCTCGTGTCAGCCGACTTTCCGGGTGTCGTGCGCTCACGCCTGCGCTCGCAATACGGTGACGATGTGGTGATTCTCTACCTGCCGGGCCTGAGTGGCGATGTGCGTCCTCGGCAGATCCAGCAGTCGCGATCACTCCGGGATGTAATGAACATGCCGTTCGCCCGCGGTTTCGCGCCTTTTGACGAGGACAGTCATGCAAGCTGGTGCGCGCGTGTGGCGGCCGCCGTAGCCGATGCGACGGCCGAATCTGACGGGCCGGTTGGACTCGACGGGTCTCTTGAACTCGACGGGTCTGGCACACCTGTCGATGAGGTCACCAACGTGGGGGCAAAGGTCGACACACACTCACTGCCGTTGGCGGACATCTTGATCGGTCTTGACGATGACACCCGCAGCCTCGATTGCACCCGCGTCATGCTCCCGCCGCTGTCGCTGGCGCTGATCAATGCGGAGGTCTGTGCGGGCTACGCCGACACACTGGACGATGTCGATCATGCGAGCGGTTGCGTCAATTCGGTCCATGGCTATCTGCCGACCGATGAACAAATCGCCGACGGCGGCTACGAAGTGGAAGGCTTCGCGCCCTTGTTCTCGCTTTCCGGCCGGTATCGGCGTGGTATCGCTGGACCGGTCGGTGCGCTTTTCCGCAACAGGCCTGCCGACGGGGACACCGACGCCGGCGCTTGAACCGGTATACTCAGCCAACTCCGTCGCAATCTGCACCATGAAGGCCCAATCGTCAGCACCTGCCGGTCGCGTGCGCGAGTTTCCCGGCTTGCGTTTCCGTCTCCGATTCAGATCCCGATCTCTGGCAACGGCCATGCTAGCGCCGCTCGCCTGTACCCTGCTGCCGTTGACGCTGGCCGGCGTTCCTTCGCTTGCAAGTGCGCAAGCCATCGGCTCGTCCGAGAGTCAATCGGTCGGCAGGCAGCAGCGGGAGGAGGCCAACGGCCCGTCGATGAAGCTTGGCGAAACGGATTTTTATCCAACGTTCCGCGTCGATGCGGTCCAGAACCGGAACGCTTTTCGTACCCCCGACGACGAGACTTCGGCTACAGGCTTCGTGGTATCGCCGCGCCTGCTCTGGATCGCCGATCGTCGTCTGTTGACGCTGCGCGCCACCTACGACGGGGAGTATTCGCAGAACGGTGAGAGCGCTCTCGAGCATGCCGATCATCAACTCGGTCTCGGCCTGACTGCCGCCATCAGCAGCCGTTCTCGCTTCGATGGCCTGCTGAGATTTACACGAGGACACCAGGTGCCGGGCATCAACTTTACCCGCAGTATCGGCGATACCTTGAGCACACCGGTCAAGTTCAACCAGTCGGGCCTCAACGGTTCATTCACCTACGGAGCGGCAGCGGCCCGTGGCAACCTCACTTTCGGCCTGAATGTCAGTAATCGTGACTACACCAATCTGGACTTCGTAACCGAGGGCCGGGATTACCTGGTGGTGGAACCTTACGCGCGTTTCTCTTTGCGTGTGAGTGGCGACACGCGCGCCCTGATTGAACTGCGCTATCAGGAGAACGACTTCAGCCGCGACACCCTCGATCGCCAGGATGCGTCGGTACTGGTCGGCGCGACCTTCGCCGCAACCGGCCAGTCGACGGGGGAACTGAAAGTGGGAGCGACGACGTCGACCTATGACAGCGAGCTTCGTGACGATGTCACCACGACCATCGTCGAAGGCAATTTCTTCTATCAGCCCCGTGAATTCAGTTACTTCGAGTTCAGACTCATGCGTGAACTCGACAACGCCACCGGGGTCTCGCTCGACAGCACGTCGAGTGACGCGACGGTACGCGATACCGCCTCTCTAGACTGGCATTATGATTGGTCCGAGCGAGTTGCCCAGCGTACCTACCTCGGCTACGAGTCCTTGACGCGCGGCTGCCCGGAGCCTGGTGAGACCACGGCTACCGCCGGTCTTGAACTGTCCTTCAGCGTGCGCCGCTGGCTCGACCTTGGTGGCAGTGCACAGATTGATCGTGGTACTGGTCAAGGCTGTAGTGACGCCGATGCATCGATCGATGCTAGCGAGCTGGATTACGACACGGTTCGTGCAGGAATCTTCCTCAAGGCGCGTCTGTAGGCCAGGGGAAACGCGTATGAATCCGTGTCGCGTGTCAGTCTGAGTCGATAGTCCGACGATGACGTCGTAGCCTCGTACTGATCGAAACGCGATCTGCGCTACACAATTCCGCTCGAGCTTGTCAACTTTCTGCACGAAATAACCGGTTCTGTGCGGAAAACCCGCTCTGTGTGAGAAACTATGCGGTTTCCAGCGTGTCGAGAATTCAGAATCCGGTCCTGCAACCGACCTGATCATTTCCGGCTTCGCCGTATTGGGTGCCAGTTCCTTCTGAGCTTGTCGTGTTGTTCTAAGCTTTGCTGCGGTAAAACAATGATAGAGAAGTGCTGATGATCGCTAGAACGCATCGATCCATGGGACCGCTCGCGGGCCTGTTTGCCGGACTTTTGCTGAGTGCCTGTGCGTCGACTTTTTCCGAGCCTTCCCCGGAAGCAGGAACGGACGTCGAGACTGTACCCGCGGACACCACCGTCGATATCGAACCGATCGGTGAGGCCGAGCCGGCGGTCACGGTGCTGGCGGTCGACGATGACCCGTCGGGATACATTCTCGGTCAGGGCGATGTCATCGGCATACAGGTGTTCGACGAGCCCGACCTGACGCTCGATGCACGCGTCGGCTCCAGCGGTGTCATCAACTATTCCTACCTCGGCGACATCAAGGTCGCCGGGCGCACGCCGCTCGAACTCGAGCGCCAGATCAGTACGCTGCTCCGCGAGGGTTATCTGGTCAACCCGTCCGTCAATGTGACGGTCGTGCAGTATCGCCCCTTCTTCATCAATGGCGAGGTACGCTCGCCGGGCGGATACCCCTATCAACCCGGGCTGACGCTCGACAAGGCCATTTCGCTCGCCGGCGGCATGACCGATCGGGCGTCGACCCGCAAGATGTTCGTGATCAAGGCACTGGGCGATTCCGACGAGCAGGAACGCGTCGGCATGAACTACCGGGTTGCTCCGGGTGATGTCATTTCCATTGACGAGGGTTTCTTCTGATGGCGCGATCAGGGTCATACGAGGACGACTACGCCGATGAGCCGGGTCGGGATGAGGGTGGCTCGTTCACCGATCAGCTGGATCTGCAGCAGTACTTGCGCATCCTCCGCAAGCACAAGTGGCCGATCACGCTCTTCACGGCGCTGATCACCTGTCTGGCGGCTTACTATGCGTTCACGGCAACCCCTGTCTACAGTGCAACCTCGACCCTGCTGATCGAACCGCAGGGCACCAATCCGGTCACCTTCGAAGGATTGGTCGGGGCCGACACCGAAACACAGGACTACTACGAGACACAGTTCGAGCTGCTGAAGAGTCGTCAGCTCGCCTTTCGCGTCATCGATGCGATGGATCTGTGGAACCTGCCCGAGCTTTCGCCGAAAGGTGGTGGCGCCGGGCCGGCTCGTGACACGGGCTCGACGGGTGCCGTGACAACGGGTAGTGGGATAGAGGCGGGCAGCCCGGAAGAAGCTGCAGGCGGGTTCCGCGCCGCGCTCGATTCGGTTGTCTCACAGCTTGGGTTGGGGGGCGACCAGAGCGCCGCAGAGACTGATGTGACGCCGACAGGTGACAACGCCACCGGAACGGTCACCGGGGCTGAAGTCGACACCTCGGTGATCGTCGATACGGAAGCCATGACTACGACGACTTCGTCGACGACCGATCCGGTGCGCTCGATGAGTATCGCCGACCCGAACGACCCGAATTCCATCTCGCAGGAGCTGGACATGGCGACCATGCTCGATGTGCCGGAAACGACGCCGCGGCAGCAGACGGTCATGCGGAATTTCATGTCGCGGTTGACCATCGCTCCGGTCAGGAAGACGAAGCTGGTGAAGATCAGTTTCGAATCCACCGACCCGGCACTGGCTGCGCGCGTTTCGAACATGGTTGGCGAGCAGTACATCGACAGCTATCTCGACGCCAAGATGGAGCTCACCACCAAGGCGGCAACCTGGCTGAACGAGCGCTTGCAGGCGCTCAAGGGCACGCTGGACGAGTCTGAAGACCGCCTGATCGCCTTCAAGCAGGCGGAAGGCCTGGTCGATGTGGATGGCAGCGTCGGTCGCCTCAACGAGCAGGAACTCCTGCTGGTGACGGCCGAGCTTGCCACGGCGCGCAGCGAGCTTGCCGATGCGGCCGACCTCAGTCGGGAAGTCGCGGCCGTGCAGGCGCGACCGGAATTGCTCGAATCGATCCCGACGGTGCGCTCGGACCCGCTCATCCAGCAGGTCAAGATCGAACAGGGCCAGGCGCAGCGCGAACTCGACGAGCTATTGAATCGCTACGGCGAGCGCCACCCCCGGGTCGTCGATGCGAAATCCCAGCTGGCCTCCCTCGACAACACCTTGCGGGGTCACATCGAGCGCGTCGCCGGCACCATCCAGAAGGATTATCAGCTGCTTCAACAACGGGTGGCGACCATTCAGGGGAAACTGGCTACCGGCAAGCAGGAGATACAGGCGATCGGCACGAAGAAATTCGAGCTTGACGCACTGGAACGAGAGGTTGCGACCAACCAGAGCATCTACGACACGTTCTTCAACCGGATGACGGAAGCACGGTCAGCCGATGGCCTGGACAACGCGAACGCGCGTGTTGCCGACTACGCGGTGGCGCCCCTTCAGCCGGTCAAGCCGAAGAAGCAGCTGATCATCGCTCTGGCCGCGCTCGCCTCGCTGGTGCTGTCGATGCTGATGGCTTTCCTCTATGAGCAGATGGACGACACCATCAAGGGCACCAGTGATGTCGAGCGCAAGCTCGGCGTGAACCTGCTCGGCATTCTGCCGCTGATCAAGACGGGTGTGTTCGGAAAGCGTGATGCGTCCGGTCTACCACTGGATCCGACGACGGTCGCCGACAAGAAAGGCACCTTTGCCGAGTCGGTCAATACCGTCCGCACTGCGCTGAGCCTCGGTGATGGCGATGCGCCCCGCAAAGTGATAATGGTGACCTCGTCGATTCCGGGCGAAGGCAAGTCCACCGTGTCGCTGAACCTTGCGTACTCGATGGCGCAACTCGAACGGGTGCTCATCGTCGACTGTGACCTGCGCCGCCCGACGATGGGCAAGGTAGCGGGTCTCGACCGCGTTTCCAGCGGCTTGACCGATCTCATCATGGGAGCGGCACCGGCGCGCGATTGCATCAAGCGCGGCATGTTCGATGGCTCGATGGATGTGCTGCCGGCCGGCCGGCCGGTAGACCAGCCGCTCGAGCTGCTGTCGTCGAAGCGCTTCGCGAAGATCATCGAACAGCTCTGCGAACATTACGATCGGATCGTGCTCGACTGCGCACCGACGCAGGCCGTCTCGGACGCCCTCGTGATCAGCAAGATTGCCGATTCCGTGGTCTTCGCGATCAAGTCGCACGACACCTCGATCGAACTCGCGAGACGTGGTCTGCAGCGGCTCGGCCAGGTCAATGCCAACATTGCGGGTGTGGTCATCACGCAAGTCGACATCGACAAGATCGTCTCCTACGGGGGGGATCACTACTACCAGGGTTACTACGACTACTACGGGTACAACGACAATGGCGACAAGGTCGGCGGCGATCGGTTGCACTTGAGCCATGACGAACTGATCAGCATCAAGAGCGACGACCGTGACGTGGCCCTCGATCTCGACTACGGCTATGGCAACGGTGGTCCATCCGAAGATCGACCACGGCGTTCCGAAGAGGCGCGCGTCGAGCGAACACGAGACATCGAGACCGAGCAGCGCGTCGATCGTCGATCCGGAAATGGCCGAATCGACGACCATGACCGTACCGACGACATGTTCGAGGGCTTCGCGGAAGATCATCAGCGACGAGCACCCGACAGGGCGGGTTTCGATACCACCCAACGAACCGAATATGCTCGATCCTCTGACTCGCGCGACAGACGGCGTCAAGACCCGAACGATCCGCGTCGACTGAGCGACGATCTCGATATCCTCTAGCGGGGATGATCAGACCACGACCGGCTCGATGGTGAGGTCGACGCTGTAGCGTTCACGCACGGCGTCGGTTATTTCACCCGCAAGTGCAAGCAGATCGATGCCCTTGCCCCGTCCGTGGTGCACGAGGACCAGGGCCTGTTCGGTGTGAACACCGACCGCGCCGCGGCGCGCGCCCTTGAAACCACAGGCATCGATGAGCTGGGCAGCGGCAAGCTTGACGCGGCCCAGCCCGTCGGGATGACCGACAAGACCGGGTGTGAGACGCGCAAGCGATGCGAAGTGATCGGCGTCGACCAGCGGATTCTTGAAGAAGCTGCCGGCATTCCCGATGCGGGCCGGATCGGGTAGTTTCGAGCGTCGGATGCGAACCACGGCGGCGGCAATGTCGCCGGCCTGTGGATGCTCTATCTCTTGTTGTTCGAGCTCGCGGGCAAGACTCGTGTAGTCGGCCACCAGCGCGCAGCTGCTGCCGAGACCCAGCGTGATCGAGGTGATCACGTGCTTGCCGCGTTCCTGTTTGAAGAGGCTGTCGCGGTAGCCGAAACGGCAATCGTCGCGACCGTGGATGCGCCACTCGCGACTCGGCAGGTGGAAAGCACGCAGCTGCAGCAATCGATCAGCCAGTTCAACACCGTAGGCGCCGATGTTCTGCATGGGCGCGGCGCCGGTGTCACCCGGAATCAGGCTGAGATTCTCAAGCCCGTTGAGGCCCATGTCGAGGCTCTGGCGGACCAGATTGTCCCAGGCGACGCCGGCGCTCGCCGTGAGTTTCTCGCCGTCGCGGGTTAACGTCGCGCTCGTCTGGCGAATCACCAGACCGGGCACGTCCCGGGTCAGAACAATATTGCTGCCGCCCCCGAGCACGAACACGGGCCAGCGGCGAAGTGCTGCGTACTCGACCGCTTCCTGCAGTTCGTCTTCGCTCGCCACGCCCGCATAGTGTTCGGCGCGCACATCGAACCCGAGTGTGTTCGATGTGCGCAGCGAATAGCGGTCGTGGACGATCACTACAGGCTACCCGCCCGTAGCTGCTGCCTTCCCTGGGAATGACCTGGCAGAGACGTCAGGCGCTCTTTACCGCTTGCAAGGGAGCCGCTTCGGAATGCGCTCCCGGTCGGCCGATGCAGTCGTAGACGAGACCCGCATCGACGACCTGTTCCGGTTCGTACAGGTTGCGGCCGTCGATGATCAACGGATTGGCAAGGCTATTCTTGACCTTCACGAGATCGACGCTGCGGAACTCACGCCACTCGGTGTTGATCAGGAGCGCATCGCAGCCCTCGAGGGTATCCATGGCGGTGCCGACGAGTTCGAGGCGCTTTTCATCGGGGTAGAAATGCCGCATTTCCTTCATGGCGACGGGATCGTAGGCGCGGACACGTCCGCCGGCGGCGAAGATGGCCTCGATCAGGACCCGGCTGGGGGCTTCGCGCAGGTCGTCCGTGTTGGGCTTGAACGACAAGCCCCAGACCGCAAAGGTCTTGCCGGAAAGATCGTCACCGAGCTGGCGGGTGAGCTTGGCGAAGAGCACGTGCTTCTGCCGATCGTTGACGCTCTCGACGGCCGCGAGGAGTTCAGCCTCGTAGCCTGAGCTGCGTGCGGTGGACACGAGCGCTTTCACGTCCTTCGGGAAGCAAGAACCGCCGTAGCCACAACCGGGGTAGATGAAGTGGTAGCCGATGCGCGGGTCGGAGCCGATGCCGACACGGACGTCCTCGATATCGGCACCAAGCCGATCGGCGATATTGGAGAGCTCGTTCATGAAGCTGATCTTGGTGGCAAGCAAGGAGTTGGCGGCGTACTTGGTCAGTTCGGAGGACTTGCGGCTCATGAAGATGAGGCGATCGCGGCGGTTCCGGCAGAACGGCGCGTAAAGATCGCGCATGACCTCGATGGCGTGCTCGTTATCGGTGCCGATGACGATGCGATCAGGCTTCATGAAGTCCTCGATGGCGGCGCCTTCCTTCAGAAATTCCGGGTTCGAGATGACGTTGTACTCGATCTTCTCGCCCCGGGCCTTCAGGCCTTCCGCGATGACACTCTCGACCATGTCTCCGGTACCGACCGGCACGGTCGACTTGTTGACGACGATCTTGCTGTCGTTCATGCGCTCGCTGATGGTCTTGGCAACGGCGGCAACGTATTGCATGTCGGCCGAGCCGTCTTCGCCGGGTGGGGTACCGACGGCAATGAACTGCACTTCGCTGTGCGCGACGGCACGGTCCATGTCGGTGGTGAAGTCGAGACGCTCGGCGTCGACGTTGCGCTTGATGACGTCATCGAGACCCGGTTCGAATATTGGAATGATGCCTTTCTTCAGGTTGGCGACCTTGGTCTCGTCGACATCGACGCAGAGCACCTCATTGCCCACGTCGGCGATCAGCGCACCGGTGACCAGGCCGACATAGCCCGAGCCGTAGATGGTTACTTTCATGTTTGATCCTTTGGGATGGAGAGCGCGTCATCCATTCGAGCAGAACGATGTAGCCGGTGGTGTAGATGAGTCCCGGTCATACAACGAATTCGGAGCGGCAGAATGGCGTCGAACAAGCTCTGAGCCTGCCGGAACTGTGCCAAGGACCGCGCGCGTATTATAGACCGATGCAGAATGCGAACTCATGCAGCTCATGGGCATGAGAACGAAGTTTACAAGCATCAGGCGCCGTCGGTGTCAACGTAATGACGCGCGCTTGGACGTTCAGGTCGCTAGCAGGTCAGCAAACGGTCTTTCAAGGATTCGCAGCGGTGCATGAACTGGCGCGTGCTCTCGGGCATGGGCACACGGGCGCGGGCAACCCAGTTGATCAGGTCGCGGCCGGCGCAGAGCGTGTTGTAGGCCTCCTCCATTACATAGCTGCATTCACGCGTGCACATGGGCTTCAGAGAGGGGCGCAAGGCACCGACCGCCTCACCCGCTGCGACGAATCGTGGCCAGATCTCGAAGATAGAGTCGTCGGCCTTCATGGTCTCGCATTCGTGCCGGGCGGCCGCGCCGAACTCGTCGATCAGCTCGCCGAGGCCTTCGAACTCGTCGCGTTCGCCGAGTGTGTCGATGATGATGCTGGCCAGTCGATCGATATTGGCCATGGTTTGCGCGATCTTGATGTAACGCGATTCGTAGTACTGGGCGATGGGCAAGGTGAAGGCCCGGAAGGGTTCTCCCCACAGTTCATCGATGCCTTCCTCGCCGCTCACATGGCGAACGTCGCGGCCCAGTTCGAGCGCCTCCTTGAAGCAGTCGCCGCACGCTTTCATCAGTTCATTGCCGCGACTGATGCGAACGCCTTTCTCCTCGAGATCCACGATTGCCGTGAAGATGTCGGTGGCGCGGTTGAACAGGGCGCCGGCGAGCATGGCGGCATTGACCCGCTTGAGGGCCGGATCGGTCTGCTGCTCCCAGACGCCGCGTGCCATGGCAAGGCGTTCACCGGGCGTGTTGATGCCCGGTTCGGTGTGGTGAAAGGCGCGTCGGGTGAGATGGTCGATCAGGCGCTTGCGCGCAGCTATCGACTCGTCGAGCGGCTCGTACCAGCGCACCCAGTAGCCGTGGAACTGGATGTATTCGGTTCCCTGCAGAATGCGACGCTCACCGTTCTCGGGCATGTCGACCGAGGCCTCGTCGGCTGGCTCCCGCGAAGCGGAGTCTGGCAGATCGTGCGGTGGAATGATGCCGCGAGCGCTGTCGATAGTGGCGCTCGTCGACGCCTGCCGGCGCACAACAGGTTTCGCGAGCGTGCTCGCGGGGGATGCACTGATCATTAAATAGCCAGAAGACACTGATGCCGCCAAAGTATAACGAGATGGAGAGTTTCACTATCGCAGGTGTCGCGCCAGCTGAGTGTGGCGGAAGCCGCGTTCGACGACTCTGGCCACGCTTGCGTGAGCGCTGGCACTTGCACAGCGTGTGCTACGTCACTGATTCGACACATGTCGCGCGGCCCTTGTCAGGTAACTGGCGCAGGCAGCGTGTGCGATTCGAGCTTCACGAACGGGCCGAGGGAGTGTCGTTCGGTGAATGGCACCTGTCACTTGTTGACAAGTCAGGGTGCTCGACAAGGCTGGGTGTTTCAAAAATCACGGGGCTGTTCAAGATCAAGTGTTCCGCAAGTCACGGTGTCTCTGCGATGAAGATCGCGCGTCGTGGTCGTGGATGGCCCTCGACGGTCAATGTGGGTTGTTCCGCGTCGAGTGCCTCGGCCAGCGACTGATGAGGCATCCAGGGCGTCGAGCGTTGCTCGCGGGTATCGGTGACGTCCACTGAGACACAGCGGACGCGCTGCCAGCCCGCTTTCTCGAGCCACCTCGCCACGCGTGCGATGCCTGGCAGGCACCAGATATTGCGCATGCGCGCGTACCGGCCATCGAGTTCGATCGCGTCATCGTGAGGCGAATCGGAGACCAGGGTCTCGAGCACCAGCTCACCGCCGGGGCGGAGCGCGTGCAGCAGTTCGTCGAGATGCGCGTGGTGATCCCGGCGGTGATAGAGCACGCCCATCGAGAACACCGTGTCGAAGGTCCGCAGCGGCCCGGGGAGGGTGTCGAGCGTCAATGGCAGGATGTGCACAGCCGAATCGGCTATGTAGCGCTGCAGCGCTTCGAACTGGGCGATGAAGAGGAGCCCGGGGTCGATACCGAGCGTGAAGGCGGCACCGGATGCTCGCATGCACCACAGGTGAAAACCGCTGCCGCAGCCGACGTCGAGCACGGTGCGCCCCTGGAGCGGCTGGATGTGCGGTAGCAATCGTGCCCACTTCCAGTCCGAACGCCACTCGCAGTCGATGTCGATGCCGGCGATACGGAACGGTCCCTTGCGCCAGGGTCGCAGTGCCTCGAGGGCCTGCTGAAGGCTCGCCCGATCGGCTTCGTCCACAAGCTCGCGGGTGGTGCAGACGGTGCCGTCGATGAGTGTGAAGCCTGACGTGTCGGATCGCGTGTCGGATTGCGTGTCGGATTGCGTGTCGGATTGTGTGTCGGATCGTGTGTCGGATCGCGGCACGGGCTCGAGTACCGGCAATGACCTGAGGGCTGCGCGCCAGTCCGGAAGACTGCCGTGGCGGAGGGCCGGGCCACGGTCAATGACGGCGGTGATGAAAGCGTCGCTCCAGGGGGCCAGAGCGGTGCCGGCGAATATCGTCTCGAGGGCCGCTGGGTCGAGCCGGTAGCAGGCCGGGTCGATATCGCCTGTCGCCAGGCCGTTGCCACCGACATCGATCACCGGGTCACCGATCACGGTCGGCACGAACGGCGACGAGCGAAACGAAATTGAAGCACTGGAACCAGACGCTGATCTTCCCGAAGCCGGCCCGGCAGAGTCGCTTTTCGTGTTCGGCCAGAGTATCCGGCACGAGCACGTTCTCGAGTGCCGCGCGCTTCTGCGCAACTTCCAGCTCGGAATAGCCGTTCGCGCGCTTGAAGGCGTGATACATCTCCCGGTGCTGGGCATCCACCGCCGGGTCGTCGAAGCGAATCTTCTCGGAGAGGATCAGGATGCCGCCAGGCTCGAGTGCGGTGGCGATGCGCCCCAGCAACGACTCGCGTGCACCTGCGGCGATGAACTGCGGTTAAGTTCATCGCCACCACCGACGCATGCGCCAGCGGAAACGACACCAGATCGGCTTCGTGCAGCTGTATCGATGCAACCTCGAGATGATCGGCTTGATCAGCTTGCGCCGGGTGCGAGAGTCGCGACGGGTGCACGGGTCCCGCGGCCGCAAGGGCGTCCCGCGCGCGCGCGATCATGGCGGGCGAACTGTCAATTGCATGGATCACATACGCCTCGCCGCGTGGTCCGGTGGGCGATCCTTGCGTCGATCCGGCTTCCGACCGTACCAGCGCATCGCGCATGCTCAGTGCACTTGCACCGAGCGAGCAACCCAGGTCGTACAGCGCGGTTCCAGGCTTGGCATGCCTGGCTGCGAGCAGACCGGTTTGCGCGATGATCGTTGCGTAGCCCGGGATAGAGCGATCGAGCATGTCCGGGAACACGCGGGCGACGGTGTCGTCGAAGCGGAACCCCGACACGCTGTCGCGGGCAGCTGCGAACAGGGTATCGCGGTTCACGTTTGCACTAGCCGTTCGTGTGCCAGCCGGTCAATTGCACAATTACGTTGTCCCTTTATATTGCCCCTTGCAGTGCCCCTTGCAGTGTCACTTGCGTGTAGCCAGCGTGTCGTGCAACTCCAGCACCAGTGCTTCGGTGGTGGACCAGTCGATGCAGGCGTCGGTGATGGATACGCCGTGCTGTAGCGTGGCCGGATCGGTCAACTTCTGATTGCCGGCACCGAGATTCGACTCGAGCATCATGCCGATGATCGAAGTCGAGCCCGCGGCCAGCTGGGTGGCGACGTCCCGCGCGACGACGGGTTGCAGCTCGTGGTTCTTGTGCGCGTTGGCGTGCGAGCAATCGACCATGATGCGGGCCGGCAGACTGGCCGCGGCGAGCGCAGCTTCCGCGTCGGCAACATCTTTCGCCGAGTAGTTCGGTTCTGCACCACCGCGCAGGATGACATGCCCGTGAGCGTTGCCGCGGGTGCGCAACACGGTGGCGCGACCGTCGCTGTCGATGCCGAGAAAGGCATGTGGCGAGGCGGCCGATTGCAGGGCGTTGATGGCGACCGCGAGGCTGCCATCGGTACCGTTCTTGAAGCCGACGGCGGTCGACAGCCCGCTCGACATTTCGCGGTGCGTCTGTGACTCGGTGGTGCGGGCGCCGATGGCTGACCACGAGAACAGATCGGAAAGATATTGCGGGCTTATCGGATCCAGAGCTTCGGTACCGGTCGGCATGCCGGCTTCGGCGAGGTTCACCAGGAGTTCGCGTGCGGTAGCGAGTCCCGTCTCGATATCGAAACTGTCGTTGAGATGCGGGTCGTTGATCAGGCCCTTCCAGCCTACGGTGGTTCTTGGCTTTTCAAAGTACACGCGCATGACCACTTCGATCTGCGTCGTGACGCGCTCGCGCAAGCTGCCGAGCCGTTCCGCGTACTCGCGTGCCGCGCCGACATCGTGGATGGAACAAGGACCCACCACGAGCAGCAGTCGCGGATCACGACCGGACACGATTGCGTTGACGGCCTGGCGACCGGCTTCGACGGTGGCGGTTGCGTTGGTGGTGCGCGGGTAGCGTCGGCGCAGTTCGGCCGGCGTCGACAGCGTCGACTCGGAGAGGATGTTGGTATTCGACAGCGGCTCGTTGACAACGACGGCTGCGGGGCCGGTACGGTTCATGGTCGGGTCTTGCTACGGACAGTTGAGGTAGGCGTGAGGTTACACGAGGCGTGCGTCCTTTCGCTACGGGTCGCTACGAAGCCAGTCGCTACGGGTGCTCTACCAGCCGGAGTCCGCCTGCCGCATCGACGCCGATGGCGCGACGCTGGTCGAGCAAAGCTTCGAAATCATCTCCGATCAGGGGTTCACGCCAACCCGTCAAGGCTTGCTTGCCCTCTCCGGCGACGACTCGCTCGAGCAGCTTCGGGGGGACCAGCAGCCCCGGGGCAATGCCGAGTTCCAGACCCTTCTGGTGTACCCAGGCATCGAGCAGATGCACCTGCGCGAGCAGCCCGGCATCGAGTTTCTTCTTCTTACTGAATTCCGGCAAGGGGTCAGGCGTGCGCTGTTGGGCGTCGGCGATGAGCTCGATCAACTCCTTGCCGTGTCGCTCGCGCGACTTCCGGTCAAGGCCCCGCACGTGATCGAGTTCGCTCATGCTGTCCGGCCGCTGCTTGGCAAGGGCCAGCAATACATCGTCCTTGAGCAACCAGTTGCGTGGCAGGTTCCGCTGCCGTGCGGTCAGCTCGCGCCACTCGGCGAGTGCCTGGATGACGGCCAGTGCTGGCCCCTTGTAGCGCTGCACGTTGCGGATGCGCTTCCAGCGATCGCCGGCCGGCTGGTCGTAGGTTGCCGGATTCTCCGCCACGGCGAATTCGGGCGCGAGCCAGGCGAGGCGCCCGGCACTTTCGAGTTCCTTGCGCATCTCGAGGTAGAGCATTTCGAGATGAATGACATCGTCCAGTGCGTAGGCGATCTGTTCAGGGGGCAGGGGGCGGCGAGTCCAGTCGGCTCGGGTGTGCGACTTTGCCAGTTCGATGTCGAGACGCTCGCGCACAAGGTTGCCATAGCCGATCTGTTCGCCGTGGCCGAGCAAGGGCGCGGCAACCTGTGTGTCGAAGATCGGTGCGGGCACCTTGCGGGTCGACAGCCAGAAGATCTCCAGATCCTGTGAGGCGGCATGCAGGACCTTGACGATGCCGGGATCGTTCAGGATGGCCACCAGCGCACCGAGATCGTCAAGCGCGATGGTGTCGACGCAGGCCAGCGCATCTTCGTACTTGATCTGCACCAGGCAGAGTTCCGGTCGATAGGTTCGCTCGCGGAGGAATTCGGTATCGATCGCGATATACGGCGCTTTCGCGATGCGCGCACAGAAGGCCGTGAGCGCCTCGGGCGTGTCGATGTAGTCGTGCGCGGGCAGATCAGTCATCGGGGCCCTGTTGGGTTAGCCTGATTGGCCAGGCTTGGGTGGCCAGGCCTGAGTGGCCAGGCCTGAGTGGCCAGGCTTGGGTGGCCAGGCCTGATTGGCTCAGAACGAGAATTGATAGATCAGGTCGACGGCATCGTTGAGCACGCCGCGCGCCGCTTCGAGGTAGAGCTGGCGCCCGAGATCATAGCGGAGGTACAGGGTATTCGCGCCGGCATCGAACACGCTCTGCCCGTAACGCAGCAGTAGCCGGTCACTGAGCCTGCCACTGACGAGCAACTCGGTGTCGTCGCCACTGCCACGTGTCTCGAGCGCAAAGTCCTCGATACCGAGAGTGTCGGCGACGTTCTGTCCCAGGGTTCGCCCACCCTTTGCACCCAGGGCAAGTGCCGCGGTGGCGAGCAGGTTGGCTTCCTGATCGTTGGCTTCGCCGAGATCCCGCCCGAGCACGATGTAGGACAGGATCGATTCCTCGGCCTTGTCGCCCGGCTCGGTGAAGAGCTCGATCTCGGGTTTCGCAATGGTTCCGACGATCTTCAGGCCGGCAATTCTTTCCGGCTCTTCTGAATCGATGCGACGGATCGCCTCGATGGCCAGCGCGCTCTGGTTGACGGGCCCGACGAAGGTAACCTCACCGCTCGCTTCAAGATTCTGGCCATACTGCTTGTAGACACCGTCGACGACGCGAATCTCGCCGCCGAGCTGGACCGGATTCGGACTCCTGACGACGACGTTCATGTCGCCGGTCAGCTTGGCAATCAGGCCGTAGGCGTCGACCGAGACCTTGTCGCCCAGTGAAACGTCCAGACCGACGCGCAGGTTGAGGTCGCTCGGTGGATTCGCTGCGGCTTCCTCTGCCTCCTCCTCGATGTCCTCGATGATGACGATATCGTCCGACAGTGTGGACGCGCCCTTGGGAAGGTCCTCGACGTTGATGGTGGCATACGGTACGTCGACGCTTCCCGAAATGGCGATCAGGTCGGGGCGGGCGTTGATGCTGATGTCGTGATTGACGAGTGAATCGGTCAGGGGCACCGAGCGGATCGGCAGATCCTTGCCTTTCAAGGTCACATCGGCACGCCAGGCCGGCAGGTTGTTCCAGCTGACATTGCCATTGATCGCGATACGACCTTTCGCGCCGCTCTCGATGCCACCCTCGATGAAGGCGCGCTTGCCACGCACATTCGTGGCGATGCGGCCGGCGGTGATCGGCAACGGCAGAGTCTCTGCGCTTACGGCCAGACCATCGAGTACCACTTGCCCGTCGAACCGGGGATCGGTCAGCTTGCCGGACAAGTCCCCGGAGGCATTGATGACGCCGGTAATCTCCTCGAAATCCGGGAGAAAGGCCTTCAGGAAGTCGATCTTGAAGCCGTCCAGCGACAGGTTTCCGTCGATGTTGCGGGCCTCGTCCGACGGGTCGAGTTGCACCGCCACCATCGCTTCGCCCATCGTCGGTGAGCGCACCCCGAGCGTCGCCTCGACCGCCGTGGGATCAACGTCTGCCTGCAAGCTCAACGCATCATAGAGAAAGCTGACCGGATCGTCGTTGGCGTCGATGACCGTGGCGCCACCGTCCTCGACGAGCAGGGCCACGTTGGCCGCATAGCCCCCTTCGAGTTCGCCCCCCCAGTTGATCGTCGCATCTGCACTGAGCGCGCCGGAAAGCATGGTTTCCGCTGGCAGGAAGGGATCGAGGCGTTCGAGCAGGTAGCGATCCAGACTGATGACGGCCGTGCCGTCGGCAGCGGCCAGGACTTCGTTCTCGAGACAGAGATTGGTGCCTTCCGTCGTCCAGCAATGGGCATCCACGGCGAACTGCTGCTCGGCGTTATTCCACGCGAGCGCCGTCGGTTCGCGTAATTCGATGACGTGCGCAGGGACGTCCAGGGTGACGGCGTCGAGACTGCCAAGCCAGTCGAAGGTCTCGCTCAAGCTCCCCGAAAGCGCCAGTTCGATGGCTGTGGCTTCGGGCCCGTCAGCGAAGAAGTTCAGACGGTGGTCGGCGCGGGAGCCATCAACACCGAGGCGGGTGTTGAGGATCGAACTCTCGCCGATCCTGATTTCACCGACAGCGAAGTCGAGTGTGCTTGGCTCGAGCGCGGCGCGGGCGACATCCGCCTTCAGGCTGAGTCCCGTGATGGCGAGGTCATTCAATGCCAGCGAGCTCGAATTGGCATCGAGTGCGATGCTCGGTTCTTCAAGCGGTCCACTGAGCCCGATATCGGCCGCGAAGCCACCCGCAAGCCCCGGTACGAAGTTCTCCAGTTGCGGCAATCGGGCGGTCGCCTCGATATCCCAGGCAGCGCCGACCGTGCCGGCTGCATCGACGCGGTTGTCGCCGTTGTCGAGCGTCAGCGTCTCGATCCGGAAGACGCCATCAGTACCTCGCTGGATGCGGGTATCAAGGGTAAAGGGGTAGTCCTGCAAGGTGCCTTCGATACGTGCCTGATCCAGATCGAGCGTCCAGTCGCCGTTCTCGTCCACGCCACCACGGGCTCGCACGATACCGTCCAGAGAGCCTGCGAGTGTCTCGACCTGGGTCGACGGATCGATGTTGCTCATGTCGATGTTCGTGAGCCAGGTCAGGCCCTCCACCCAGGAGACCGCCGCATCGCCCTCGATGGTACCGCCCAGCGTGTCGACACCGATGTCGCTCACCTTCACACGTTCGGTATTGGCCAGGCCGGCGATGTCGATGCTGGTATCCGGCACCTGTTCACCGCTGAGCGCCGTGGTCACGCCGAAGCGGTAGTCGTCGAGCGTGCCGTCGATCGAGACGCTCAGGTCCGTCGCCTTGACCTGCGCATGCGAGTCCAGCGGGAAGCCGAGCGTCGCGGCGGTAAGCACCAGAGTGAGCGGCAGCGTTTCCCGGAGCGGTTCCACGCGGCCTTCCAGATGCAGCTCCACCGCTCCGGTGACGTCTCCGAAAATGTCGAGTTCGCTGACACTGTTGCCGAGCTGAATGTCGACCCTGAGGTCGCGTGCTGCCAGGTCTTCGACCGGTGCCGCCGGGTCGGCGGGGTCGGCGGAATCAGTCGGGTCTGCCGGGTCGGTCGAAGCGCCTCCGGCCTCGAAAAGCGTTCCGGGCAGCACGTCGCGCAGATCGGCGCCGAGCGCCATTTCGAGTGGATAGTCACCCTCGAGCAGGATGTTGCCGCTGAGCGCGGCGTCGTAGGTCTGATAGGTCAGTGACGCATCGTCGAGAAAGACCTTGTTGCCTGCGGTGCGCGCCGACAGGGCGATGTTTTCGAGAACCTGTTCCGGCGCGTCGCCCGGCGGCTGGAACCGCAGTTTCCTCACCAGTACTTCGCGGGCGTTGAAGTCGATCGGCAGTGCGATCTCGGGCAACACGATGTCGCCTTCGCGGGGTTCGGGCGGTGGTTCAGCGTCCTCGGCCGGGGTGGTCGCGACATACAGTTCGTCGACGATCGCCTTGTCGAGGCAGAACTCGCGTTGCGTCAGGCAGCCCAGCCGCCAGGCGGTCTCGACGCCGCTTGCCTGGATGTCCAGCGTGTCGTTCTTGAAGGACAGAGCGTCGGTGCGGATACCTTTCGTCAGGTTGCCTTGCACCTCGCCGAGTTCAAGCCCCTCGACCCGCTCGGTCACCTGGTCCGTGACAAATGCAAAGCCCTTGTCGGTCCCCGCCACCACCCAGACGATCCCGAGCACCAGCACGAGCAGCAGAAGGAGTACGAGCAGCAGGATGCCAAGCCATCTCAGCAACCTGCGCAAGGGCGAGCGCTTGCTCTCGGCAACCGGAGTCACGGCTCTGCTTGCAACTGAATTCACAAGTCTGGCCCCAGCGATATGTGCACGCGAATGCCGCGATCGAGCGGGTTGCTGTCGATGGGGTGGGCAATGTCCAGCCGGAAGGGGCCGACCGGTGACTGCCAGCGGATGCCGAATCCGGCACCAGCCGAATAGGGATGGTTGAAGGAATTGAAGGCGCGCCCGGCATCGACGAACACGGCCGCTGTCCACAGGTCGGCGAAGCGGTAGTTGTACTCGGCGTTCAGCACTTCGAGATAGCGGCCGCCGATGGAATCACCTTCCAGATTGCGCGGCGAGACATCACGGTAACGATAGCCCCTGATGCTTCGGTCGCCACCCGCGAAGAAGCGCTGCGAGGCCGGCACCCGCTCGAAGTCGTTGCTGCTGATGGCACCGTACTGAAGCGTACCGATAAGGGTATTTCGCTCGGACACGGCTCGAATGTACTTGAAGGCGACCACGGACTTGTAGAAGTCGATGGTCGACAGGAGTTCACGCGAGCCGTACATGAATGTGAATTCCTCGGCTTGCCCCCAGGTGAGAAACGGGCTGCCCTTGGTGCGGGTGCGGGTGAAGCCGATACCCGGGAGGACCAGATCGGTGCGTCGTTCGTCGCCCGATATGGTCGAGTATTCCCGCTCCCAGCGCAGGAAGATCGACTCGGTCCAGTCGTGCCGACGCAGGCTCACGCGCTGCACGTTGGCCGTGGACAGGAAACTCTTCAGATCCTCCTCATCGTCGACCGTATTTTGCAGCCCGTATTCGAAACTGTAGTAGTTGAACAGCGGCTTGGTGCCCCGCGGAATCCGGTAGCCGACACTTGCGCTCTGCCGCACGCGGGAGACACTCATCTCGGCCGATGCCGAGTGTCCGAGCCGGTTGATCAGCGGCTTGTTCCATGAAATCTTGCCGCGCACGCCCTTGTCCTCGGTGGCGTAGCCGAGGCCCAGGCCAACGAGGTTGTGATCCCTGCGGGCGAGCGTGACCCTGACCGGCACCGTGCCTTCGTAGCGGGCATCGCGCTGTGGCACGACGCGCACGCTGTCGAAGTAGCTGCTGCCTTGCAGATTGCGGGTGAGTTCAGCGAGCTTGCTGGCCTCGTAGGGATCACCTTCGGAGAACGGCAGCCAGCGACGCAGGAAGGCCTCGTCGAGGAAATCGTTGTCGAAGACGATGTCGCCAAAGATGTAGCGGGGGCCGCTTTCCGCAATCAGTGTGATGTCGGCGGTCAGGTTCCGTCGGCTGACGCGCACTTCAGCGGTCGTGAAAGCCAGTTCGAAGTAGCCGAGATCCTGTGCCCGGTCGAGCAGCACGGATTTCGTGCTCTCGTAGTCGGCCGAGACGAAGACGGCTCGACGGCGGAGCGGAATGTCCGCGACGACCGGCATGAACTTGCCATCCTTCTGCGCGTCTCCCTCCACGCGTAGCGTGATGGTATCGACCCTGACCGGATCGTTAGGCTGCACATCGATGGCAATGATGATGTCCTTGCCTTCGACGCGCCGGTCGACGTCGACACCGGCGCTGTAGTAGCCCAGCGCGGACAAGGCAATCTTCGCCTGATCCGGCAGATTCTTCTCGAAGCGATCGAGCGTGCGTTCGCGCTCGTTCGGCGGTTTGCCGACGAAGAGACGAACATTTTCCTCGAGCTCGCCGTCAATGCCGCTGATCTCGATTTTCGTCGCGGCGGCAACCGACTGACTGACGCCGATGCACGCTGCAGAGATCAGCGTGAGAACAAGGATGAGCGGGTATCGGTCAGGCACGGCAGGCGCTGCTTTTCAATCGACAGCCGTACCGTCGATGTCATCCGGAAAGCGCGTCGCCCAGCCCGTGAAGCCACCGTCGAGACTGTACACTTCGGCAAATCCTCGCTCGGCCAGCATGGCGCCGGCGGCCTGACTCGAGTGACCGTGATAGCAGCAGACGATCAGTGGAACCGCCGCATCCGATTCGGCGATGAAAGCCGCGAGACCGCTGTCATCGAGATGGCGGGCATCTTCGATGTGTGCGGCCGCAAAGCTTTCGGCGTCGCGGATGTCGACGACGGTTGCGCCGCGGTCATCGATCAGGTCGCGGGCTTGTTCGAGGGTCAGGCGTGCGTAGCTCATGGCGCGAGAGTCTAGTGGGTTTCGATCCTGCTGACACGCCCGGTGCGCACGGACCGCCGTTGTTCGACGCGATCTTCAAGCGAGAGCCGGAGGATTTCTGCGTCAAGGAAGAATTGGCACTGGAACCGGGCACTGCTGGCGAACACCTGTGGATATTCGCGCGCAAGCGACGGCTCGATACCGCCGATGTGGTCGCGCTGCTGCAGCGAGTCTATACCGTGGGTTCGGCCGACGTGGGTGTCTCTGGACTGAAGGATCGACGGGCTGTGACCGAACAGTGGTTCAGCGTGCGTACGCCACTGGGAATCGCCCCGCTTGACGAGGCGCTGGCCTCCGGTAAGCCCACGGCGATGATCGGGGCGTCGAACAAGGCGTCCAACAAGGCGTCCAACAAGGCGTCAAATGATGCGTCGCCTGATGCCGTGTCGGCGCGGGGGCAGGTCGAGATTCTTCGGCACGTCCGGCACGGCCGCAAGTTGCGCCGCGGCTCGCACCGGGCGAATCGCTTTGACGTGGTGCTTCGTGACATCCGCCCTCGCGTCGCAGCGGGCGACCCGGCTGCGGTGAGCGAGGCGGAAACGGCTGGCAGCCCGGAATTCCGGTCCAGGGTCGCGGCCCGGGTCCGGCAGATCAGCGAACTGGGTTTCCCCAATTTCTTCGGACCCCAGCGCTTCGGTCGCGACGGGCGCAATGTCGAGCGTGCCTTGCAGCATTTCCGGCAGCCGCGCAAGCGATTGTCGCGGACCCAACGCAGTCTGTACTTGTCAGCGGCGCGGAGCGCCTTGTTCAATCGGGTGCTTGCAGCCCGGGTGAGGGAAGGCAGCTGGCTGCGTCTGCAGGTCGGTGAGCCCGCCGTGCTTGCAGGATCGCAGAGCTTCTTCATGCCTGCAGGTGACAATGTCGAGCCGGCCGCCGGGGGTGAGCTTCGGGAACGGCTCGCTCTCGGGGATATTCATCCCAGTGCTCCCTGGTGGGGCCGCGGCAAGCCTTTGGCTACGGGTGCCTGCCTCGAGCAAGAGACCGCCTTGCTCGCGGATGCGCAAGATTTGCGAGCGGGACTCGAGCAGGCCGGGCTCGATCAGGCGCGTCGTGCGACCCGTGTCCTGGTGGGTGTCATCGAATCGCGCTGGCTGGATGACAGGTCGCTTGGCTTGAGATTTTCATTGCCGTCCGGGACCTTCGCGACCAGCCTGCTTGCCGAATTGGGAGTCTGCGTGCCCGCCGATTCCCGGGTAAACAATAATGAGGTAGAGAAATAGATGTTTTGGGGAAAACTCCTTGGTGGCACCTTCGGGTTCCTGGTCGGTGGGCCGATCGGCGCGGTACTCGGGGCGGCACTCGGGCACCGTTTCGACAAGGGCGTGCAGTTGCAGCTGTCGCACGAAGGTGCACCGGGGCAAGAGGACGCGTTGTCGCCGGGCGACGCCGAGCGGGTCCGGATGAGCTTTTTCACGGCAACCTTTTCGGTCCTCGGCCATGTCGCCAAGGCAGATGGCAAGGTCGACCAGGCGGAGATCGAGCTGGCTGAAGCGGTCATGCAACGCATGAATCTCAGCCCGGAACTGAGGAAAGCGGCCATTGCCCTGTTCAACGAGGGCAAGCGCGAGGAATTCCAGCTGGAGCCGTTGATCGTCCAGTTCCGCAATGAGTGCGCTCGGCGCACGAGCCTCTATCGGATCTTTCTCGAGATCCAGATCCAGGGGGCGCTTGCCGACGGCGTCATGGCGGTCGACGAAGAACGTGTGCTCAGAGACATGGGGCTGTTGCTCGGCTTCGGTGAGGCATCGTTCCGCCAGATAGAGATGCTGGTGCGGTTCGGCATGGGCATGCGCAGCCCTGGTGGCGCGGGTACACAGGCGGGTGGTGCCGGTGGCGGTGCCCGTTCAGGTGCCCGTTCAGGTGCCCGTTCAGGTGGCGGCAGGGCTGGTGGCGGCAGGGCTGGTGGTCAGGCATCGCCATCGACCGGTCGCCTGTCGGTCGCTGACGCCTATGCGCTGCTCGGCGTGTCGCGCGACGACGACCGGGCGACCATCAAGCGGGCCTATCGACGGCTGATGAGTCAACATCATCCGGACAAGCTGGTGTCCAAGGGTCTGCCGGAGGAGATGATTCGACTGGCCACGGACAAGACGCAGCAGATTCGTGAGGCCTGGGACCGTATCAAGGACGCACGTGGATGGTGATCACGCATGCAAGCGCCGAGGACGTCCGCAACCTCGATATCCTGATCTGGATAGACGGGCAGTTGAAACCGCGTGCGGAGGCGACCGTATCAGTCTATGACTCGGGCTTTCTGCTCGGCGACGGCATGTGGGAAGGCCTGCGTCTGCATGCCGGACAATGGGCGTTTCTCGACGATCATCTCGACCGTCTCTTCGACTCCTGCCAGGCGGTCTCCATCGACATTGGCCGTGATCGAGCCGGGGTCATCGCGGCACTCGAGGAAACTCGTCTCGCCAACGACATGCACGACGATGTTCATTGCCGTCTCATGGTTACCCGCGGCCTCAAGGACAAACCCTTCCAGCACCCCTCGCTATCGCGTTCGGGCGCGACGCTGGTCATCATCATGGAACACTCGACGCCTCGCGGCAGCCTTGCATCGAGCGGCGTTCGACTGGCGACGGTGCCGCAGGTGCGCGGCCTGCCGATGTCGCAGGATGCAAAATACAACTCCCATTCCAAGCTCAATTGTGTTCTGGCTTGCCTGCAGGCCGAGCAGGCAGGAGCAGACGAGGGACTGATGCTCGACCCGCACGGGTTCGTCAACACGACCAACGCATGCAACTTCTTCATCGTCAAGCGGGGCCAGGTCTGGACGTCGACGGGTGACTACTGCATGAACGGGGTTACCCGACGCAAGGTCATCGAACTCTGTCGCGCCAACGGGATTCCAGTGCACGAACGGAACTACTCGCTCTTCGATGCCTATGCGGCTGACGAGGCGTTTCTGACCGGAACGTTCGGTGCGCAGACGCCGGTGGCATCCATCGATGGCCGTGTCCTCGGATCCTCGAACGGCGAGTCGAGCAGCGAGCATGGCGCGGGCGCGGGTGCTGGTGCTGGTGTTGGTGCTGATGCTGGTGCTGGTGCTGGTGCGGCGGGGCCGGTGACGCGGCAGATACGTGCGCTCTATCGACGGCTGGTCGAGCAGGACGTAGCCCGGCGGGCCGGCGCACACGGATAGTACAGAGCTACCTGGACCTCAGGTCTCGTTCAGCCGAGGCATCAACATCACGAGGTTGCACGGCCGCGTCGTGTTGTCGAGTTGCGCCGAGATCAGTTTCTCCCAGGCCAGGCGACAAGCGCCGCTGGACCCGGGCAGGACGAACAGGAAGGTGGCGTTGGCGACGCCGGCAAGCGCGCGTGATTGCAGTGTCGAGGTGCCTATCTCGTCGTAGGAAAGCACCCTGAACATCTCGCCAAAGCCTTCGATCTCCTTGTCAAGCAGGGGCTTGATGGCTTCGGGTGTGCCGTCCCGGCCGGTGATGCCCGTGCCCCCGGTCGTCAATACGGCATCGACGGCGGTATCTGCGATCCAGCGCGAAACGACGGCACGGATCGCGTATCGATCGTCCCGGACGATGGCCTTCTCGGCGCAGGCATGGCCCGCACCGGTCAACGCCTCGACGAGTCGCTTTCCCGAGACGTCTTCAGCCTCGCCCCGCGTGTCGGAGACAGTGAGAACCGCGATGTTGAGTGACTTGAATTCCGGGCTGGACATGGGCGAACAAGCGGTAGCTGGCCAAGGGCAAGGGAGCGCATGCTAACGCGCATTATCGTGTGCCGCTCACTGATAGACTTCGCCGATGGGTGAACGCTTGCAGAAAATCCTCGCCAACACGGGACTTGGGTCGCGGCGTGAGCTCGAACGCTGGATCGCGGATGGTGAGGTGCGGCTCAACGGCACACTGGCCAAGCTCGGGGACCGAGCGGCGCTCGATGACGATCTGACCGTCAAGGGCCGCTTCTACAAGGTCGTGGCGGACGATGTACAGCCACGGCGGGTACTGGTCTACCACAAGCCGATCGGCGAGATCACGACGCGCGACGATCCGGAGAAGCGGCGCACCGTCTTCGACGCCCTGCCGAGGTTGCATCACGGGCGCTGGATCGCCGTCGGGCGACTGGATATCAATACGCTCGGGCTCCTGCTCCTGACCAACGACGGCGAACTCGCCAATGCGCTGATGCATCCGTCGGGGGAATTCGAACGTCAGTATGCGGTGCGCATCAACGGCACGGTCTCGCCCGAGATCATCGACCGACTCTTGACCGGCGTTGAACTGGAGGATGGTCCGGCGAAGTTCGCACGTGTTTTCGCCGACCCGAAAGGCGAGGGCAGCAATCACTGGTTTCGCGTCTCCGTCAAGGAAGGCCGCAACCGCCTGGTGCGCAGACTGTGGGAGTCTCAGGAGCTGCAGGTCAGTCGGCTGATTCGTACCCGCTACGGGCCGGTTTCGCTGCCACGCTGGCTGGCACGGGGCAAGATCCACGAAATGCCGCCCGAGGAAGTCGTCGAGCTTGCCGGCGCAGCGGGTCTGGCGGCGAAGGTCACGGATCGGCTGCGTCTCATCCCGGTCCACCCTCGACACAAGCGCAAGGCCCGCATGCGACGCCGCTGAGAACGGCAAGGATGGGCTATGCCGCAGATCGCTTCCAGTCAGAGAACAGAATAACCGCCGGGTGTACGTTGAACGCTTGGGCGAGCACTTTCGCCCGCTCCGCCCCCAGTTTTATTCGGCCACTTTCGATTGCGGATAAAGTTGTTTGCGGAATGCCGGTCTCTTTAGCCCGGGCCTCTTGCGTAAGTTCGTTCCATTCCCTCAGTGTCTTGACCGTTTCTCCCGGGCTCAGGACGATGCCAGTTTCCGCTGGTACGTAGTCTTTGGGATCGTATGGCACTGGCGCGTTCATGGTCATTTCCTCCTATAGTCGTGCGCCGTGATGTCCACTGCAGGTTTCTATCCGATCAAATTCATCAAGGCGGAAAACTTGTTTCTTGTGAAGACAATGAAATCGTGTACGCCCTGTCGATGTTCAGGGGTGGCGTGATTCTCCAGAAAATACCAACCGACGAGTAAGAGCACTGCCAGCCAGAACAGCCGAGACAGGCTCCGTCCAAGCCATCGCCACAATCCATTCGCGCTACCGCGCCGGGCGACGGCACGTTGTCGCATCGCGTCTTTCAGGTGTGCGCCGAGAAGGTTGCCGATTGACGTCAAGGGTTCGGCAGTCGAGGGATTCGGCGATGACGGTTCGTCTCCTGGCGGTGCCAGCGTCGGCACGATGTCGATCAGCAGCGCCGCCAGCCGCTCGAGCTGCTCGTCCCAACCCCGGTCGGACATCTCGAACGCCTGGATGCGCGTGAGCGGTGCCAATGTGTCCGGCAGATCTTCCGCCCTCGGCATCGACGCACCACCAACCAGCACCGGCAGCAGCCGAATACCGCGCTTAAACGACTCCTCGATTTCTCGTCGCACCCAGTCCTCGGGATCGAGGAGACGTCGTCGACCGTCTGCGTCGCTGGCGTGTATCCATTCCGGACCGATCACCACGATCAGCACCTGACAACCCGTCAGTGCAGCGTCGAGTACGGCCGTAAAATCAGCCCCTTCCGGAATATCGTCATCACGGAATATCCGGGCCGCGCCGAATTGTTCGATCAGGTCGTCGGCGACGCGTCCCGCGAAACCCTGACTGTCGCGTCTTCGGTATCCAATGAAGATGCTCGCCTGCAGAGCGCCCACGAACCTCTCCCCTTGCGCTGATGACGATCGCCGAGCGCCGGCCCCATTGCCGACGATGCGTTGCAGGATACCGTAGCGACCTGGGTTGCCATTGCACACGGAATGCCCGGTGATCCCGTTTGCAACGTTCGGGTTGCACAAGTTTTGCGCCGCACTCGCGTGTAACGAGTAGAATCCACGGTACGGAGAGGTGGCCGAGTGGTCGAAGGCGCCAGCCTGGAAAGTTGGTATACGGGGTAACCCGTATCGAGGGTTCGAATCCCTCTCTCTCCGCCATCCCTGACTTGTCGTCCATCCCTGTCTTGTCGTTCAGGCTCGAGCCATGCAGCTGCACTACTCCGATCTCTCACCTTTTGCCCGCAAGGTCAGGATCGTGCTGCTCGAAAAAGGGCTCGACTCGCAGGTTGAGAAGGTCGAGGTCAGTCCTTACGAGCCCGGCGGCCAGCTGCTCCTGGCCAATCCGCTCAGCAAGGTACCGACGCTGGTGCTCGACGACGGTACGGCCCTCTACGACAGTTCGGTCATCTGCGACTATCTGGATTCCCTGACCGGTGCGCCTTTGGGAATACCGAATGTCGGCATGCCGCATTACGTCGCGCGTCGCCGCCTGGCATTGCTTGACGGCATCCTCGAAGCATGCTTCAACATCTCGTGCGAACGTAACCGTCGTCCGGAAAGTGAACGCTCGGCCAACTGGGTAAGCCACTGGGGCGAGGCCGTCGCCAGGGGCGTTGACGCATTGGAAACCGAGCACCGCTTGTTTGGCGAAACGCTGTCGCTGGTCCACATCAGTACGGTCTGTGCCCTCGATTACGTGTCCTTTCGCGCGCCCGATCTGATCGACTGGCGTTCTCATCACTCTGGCTTGTGCGGCTGGTACGAGGAATTCGGTGAGCGTGAAGCCATGCGCGCGACTCGACCCGGTATCTGAGTGGCCGTAGCCAGACTTCGTCGAAATGCCCGTGTGAAGGTTACGGTCGTCGAGGTCAGGGGCCGTTAACCGGCATTCGAGACAGCGAAACGCATCACGAGTCGGTAGAGTGAATCAAGATAACGAAATGATGCAGGGCTGCGTCACTCGCATAGCTCGCCTGCCGCTTGTCGGTCTGCTGTTCCTGTCAGCGAGTCTGGCGGCGGAAGATACGTCGATCAGCCAGGCAGAGACGGTCGAACGGGACTTCACTTCGATCATCGGGGGCACACGTGTCATCGGTGGTGGGCCTGCCTACACAAGCCAGTTTCCTTCCGTGGTGGCGTTGGTGCGAGACGGCTTCTCGTCGCTTGCCGGTCGACAGTTCTGCGGCGGTACGGTCGTCGCCACGCGGTGGGTCATTACCGCGGCGCATTGCCTCTATGATGGGAACAATCGCGCGTTGCCGGCGAGCTCCATACGCATCATCGAGGGCATCACCGACCTTCAGGCAGAGACGCCTGATGAAGAGATCGTTGTGACGAATCTCTACATTCACCCTGGATACGATCACGCCGCCCAGTCTGCCTACGATGATGTCGCCTTGATAGAAGTAGCTACGGAGATGGTTGCAGAGCCGGTATCGCTGTTCAGTGGCAACGTCGAGTCACTGGGCTCGGCCGATGCAACGATCGTCGGCTGGGGCGCGACCAACTACGAAAATCCCCAGCGTGCGGTCTACCCCGATATTCAGCAATTCGCGACCGTACCACTGGTCAGCAACGAGCTCTGCAACGATGAGCGTTCCTACAATGGCTATGTGGGTGGCGGTCAGCTCTGTGCAGGGTTCGAGGAAGGCGGTGTCGACGGCTGCGTTGGCGATAGCGGGGGCCCGTTGTTCGTCGATACCGGCAATGGCGTACAGCAAGTCGGGGTCGTCAGCTACGGACGAGGCTGTGCCGAACCCTTCTTTTATGGCATCTACACAAGTGTTTCGGCCTATCTGGTGTGGATAGGCGAGTACATCGAGCTGCCTGACGATGCAACCCCCGCGGCGACAGACCAGCCGCGAGGTTCAGGCTCGGTCGGTGCGGAACCGCCAATGCTTGTACAGATCGATCGCAATGAGTCGGAAGTGTCGGACAACTCCCGTCGCCATACCTTTGTCGGCGGTGTCGCTCTGCATGGCCTTGGGGGAATTGCGCTGCTGATACTGCTGCGTGTCATCCGTAGCAGGCGAATGACACGCGCGCCGCCGGCCTGATCACAAGCCCGCTCGCCGCTTACAAGAATTCCGAGCGAATCTGGTCGAAGCTGGTGTGTCGAATGTCCTTGCCCTTGACCAGATAGACGACGTACTCGCAGATGTTGACCGAATGGTCGCCGATGCGTTCGAGTGCCCTGGCGCACCAGGTGATCTTGAACAGCTTCGAGACCTGTCGTGGGTCTTCGACGAGATGGGTCGCGAGCAGACGCTCGAGTGTCTCGTACTCCCTGTTGACATCGTCATCACGTTGAGCTGTGCGAATGGCGGCGTCGACATCGAGTCGCGCGAAGGCGTCGAGTGCGTCGCCGAGCATCGAGCGCACCAGCTCACCGAGGTGGCGCAGATCCTTCCGGTAGCTGGGCAAGTCTTCCGCGCTGACGAGGTCCACCGAAAACCGTCCGAGCTTCTCGGCTTCATCACCAATGCGCTCCAGATCGGTAATGACCTTGATGACGGTCACGATCAATCTGAGGTCGCTGGCTGCAGGTTGTCGACGCGCGAGTACTTGCGTGCATTCCTCATCGATCTCGACTTCCAGGGCATTCACTTCGAAGTCGCTCTGCGCGACCTGGCTGCCGAGATCGCCGTCGCCTTCGAGCAATGCGGTCAGTCCATTGGCTACCTGCTGCTCGACCATGCCGCCCATCTTCAGGACCTTGTTGCGAATCTCCTCCAGTTCGAGGTTGAACTGATGCGAGATGTGTTGATCGAGATGAAGCTTGTCCATGGGTTTGCCTGGTGTAGACGACCGATCAGCCGAAGCGGCCGGTGATGTAGTTTTCCGTCAATTCGTGGGTAGGATTCGTGAAGACTTGTTTGGTGTCGCCCACCTCGACCAGTTTGCCCAGATGGAAGTAGGCGGTGCGTTGCGAGACACGTGCCGCCTGTTGCATCGAGTGCGTGACGATGGCGATTGCGTAGTTCTGGCTCAGTTCCGAGATCAACTCCTCGATGCGCGCCGTCGCGATCGGGTCGAGTGCGGAGCAGGGTTCGTCCATCAGGATGACTTCCGGGCTGACGGCGATCGATCGGGCGATGCACAGTCGCTGCTGTTGCCCACCGGACAAGCTGGTACCCGGTGCGTCGAGCCGGTCCTTGACCTCATCGTACAGGCCGGCCTTCTTCAAGCTGTCGACGACGATATCGTCGAGCTCCGCCCGGTTGGCGGCAAGGCCGTGAATGCGAGGGCCATAGGCGACATTGTCGTAGATACTCTTGGCGAAGGGGTTCGGCTTCTGGAACACCATGCCGACGCGCGCACGCAACAACACCGGATCGAGTTCGGCGCCGTAGAGGTCCTCACCATCGAGGGACATCGATCCGGTCACTCGGCATGTCGGAATGGTGTCGTTCATGCGATTGAGGCAGCGCAGGAAGGTCGACTTGCCGCAACCGGATGGCCCGATCATGGCAATGACTTCGTTGTTGCCTATGTCCAGACTGACATCGAAGATCGCCTGCTTCTCGCCATAGAAGACGTCGACGTGCTCGGTGCGCATCTTCGGATCGGCAACGGTAACTGTTCCAACCGTCTCGGTGAGGCGTTCGAAAGCGTCTCTCGCATCGTCCTTCACCGGCAATTCCACGTGTCGGGGTTGCGTGAGTATATCGTCTGCTGTGACGCTCATCCTTCCAGTCTCCCTCTTGCCCTGTCCCGTCGAGGGACGATCAACGATTCACACACTGCGCTACCAGCGTCGCTCGAAGCGCTTTCTGAGCATCACGGCAACCGCATTCATCACGATGAGGAAGGCGAGCAAGACCATGATTGCCGCGGACGTCTTCTCGATGAAGGCGCGCTCCGGGCTGTCGGCCCAGAGATACACCTGCACCGGCAGGACAGTGGCCGCGTCGGTGATGCTTTGCGGTACATCGACGATGAACGCGACCATACCGATCATCAACAGCGGCGCTGTTTCGCCGAGCGCCTGTGCAAGTCCGATGATGGTGCCGGTCAGGATGCCGGGCATGGCGAGCGGCAGCACATGGTGGAAGACCACCTGAAGCGGTGATGCACCGATGCCACGGGCCGCTTCACGGATCGACGGCGGCACTGATTTCAGTGAGGCACGGCTGGAGATGATGATCGTCGGCAGGGTCATCAACGAGAGCACGATGCCGCCCACGATCGGTGCCGATCGGGGCAGGTGAAAGAAGTTGATGAATACCGCCAGCCCCAGTAGCCCGAAGACGATCGACGGCACCGCCGCGAGGTTGTTGATGTTGACTTCGACCAGGTCTGTCCAGCGATTCTGTGGTGCGAATTCTTCCAGATAGATGGCGGCAGCCACCGCGATGGGAAAAGACAGCACGAAGGTGATCAAGAGAGTGAAAGCCGAGCCTGCCAGCGCTGCGCGTATGCCGGCGAGCTCCGGCTCGCGGGAGTCACCGTTGGTGAAGAAGGTGGTGTTGAAGCGCACTTCCAGGTCGCCGTCCGCTTCGAGTTCTGCGGCCCAGGCGAGCTGTTGATCGCTCATCCGGGTGACCAGTGTCTCTGGCTGGGAGAAATCTGCATCGCGCTTGACGAGGGCACCGAGTTCGTCGTCCGCCGGTACCCAGAACGAGATCTTCTGACCGACCAGTTCCGGATTCGCGACGACCCGCTTGGCGATCAGGTAGTCGGCGCCGGTGCTGATCAGTCCGTAAAGCGCCTTCTTCTCGCTTCGACCGTCGACATTCGGGAAGCGCTCCCGCATTGCCGCCTTGACGACGCCCGCGTAGTTGGCACGCCTGAGTTCGTCGGCCGGCGCATCGAGAGCGACGCCGAGCGCGTCGGCACTGAGGTCGACTTCGAGGTTGACGAAGCTTTGTGAGAAAGCCGGCAGCCCCTTTATCGTGATACTGGCAAGCAGGAAGACGAGGAAGCTCAGGCTGGCGGCGATCGCGAAGATGCCGTACCAGCGAAAGCGGCGCTCGGCTGCATAGCGCCGCGCAAGCGACGCGCGCACAAGCTCCGTGGCCAGTGAGCCTCCCGAGACCTTGTTTTCCTTGTTCTCCTTGTTCGGCGGAACTGCAGCCGCATCGGTCACCTTGTCAGCACTCACTCGTATTGCTCCCGGTAACGGCGCACGACCTGCAAGGCGACGACGTTGAGACACAAGGTGACCACGAACAGCATCAGGCCGAGTGCAAACGCCGCCAGCGTCTTCGCGCTGTCGAATTCCTGGTCGCCGGTCAGCAAGGTCACGATCTGCACCGTTACCGTGGTCACTGCATCCAGCGGATTGGCGGTCATCTTCGCGGCAAGTCCGGCTGCCATGACAACGATCATGGTCTCCCCGATAGCCCGTGAGACGGCCAGCAGGATGCCGCCGACGATACCGGGCAGGGCGGCCGGTATGACCACCTTGCGGACGGTTTCCGACTTGGTTGCGCCCAATCCGTAGGAGCCGTCGCGCATGGCTTGCGGAACGGCCGTGATGACGTCGTCGGATAGCGATGACACGAATGGAATGATCATGATGCCCATGACCGTTCCGGCGGCGAGTGCGCTCTCCGAGGAGACGCTCAGGCCGATATGACTGCCGAATTCCCTGAGGGCGGGGGCGACGGTGAGCGCCGCGAAGAATCCGTAGACGACCGTCGGAATGCCGGCCAGGATCTCCAGTAGCGGCTTCACCACGTTGCGCACCCGTCGGCTCGCATACTCGGCGAGGTAGATGGCCGACATGAGTCCGAACGGCACGGCGACGATCATCGCGATGAATGAGATGAGCAGTGTGCCGACGAACAGTGGGACCGCGCCGAACGAGCCGGATGAGCCGATCTGGTCGGCCCGGATGGCCGTTTGTGGACTCCAGGTTGTGCCGGTCACGAAATCGAGAAAGCCGACCTGCTGGAAGAACCTGAGCGCCTCGAACAACACTGACAGGACAATGCCGAGCGTCGTCAGTATCGCGATCGATGCGCAGCTGACAAGAAAGAAGCGCACCACCCGCTCGACGCTGGTGCGCGCCTTGAAATCGGGACGAATGCGCCGAGTGGCGACGATGGCACCGGCAATCGCGGCGGCGAGCGCCAGCACCACCAGCGCCGCTCGGGCGATGTCTTGCAAGCCGATCAGCCGCTGGGCGATCGAGCGCTTCTGCTCATCCGCAATCCCGGCGATGTCACCGGCTTCGACCAGGTTATCGATATTGTTCCGGTAGAGCTCGACACTCTTCTGGCCTGCCGAGTGGACGCTTTCGGGTATCGAGGACTCGATCAGCGAGGTCACCACGAGGGGCTGAATCAGCTGCCAGCCGATAACCACCGCGAGGGCCGGCAGGGCGCACCACATCGCGACCATCATGCCGTAGTGCGATGGCAGCGAATGCAGGGCGCGGATGCCACCTGCGTCGTCGGCCGCTCGATAGGCAAGCTGCCGGCCACGCGCGAAGCCCGCCGCCGCAAGTGCCAGTACGACAAGGATGAGGGTGGCAATCGACATCAGTCTCGACGCTCGTTCGGGAAGTCGACGGTGGTACCGGGGACGAAGGTGCCGGGATCAGCAATGACGTGTGACATATCGGCCCGTCCCGGCACTGTTTTCAGTCAAGCTCGACATCGTCGAGCCCGGGTTTCAGTTCAGCTGTACGGTCTGGAGATTCTTGACCGCATCGATGACGTCGGCTCGCATGTCGTCATCGAGCGGGATCATACCTTTGTCGGCCAGGTATCCGTCCTCGCCCATGGCCTGCAAGCTGGTGAATTCTGCCAGGTACTCTTCGATTCCGGGAACCGTTCCCACGTGCTGCGCCTTGACGTAGAAGTAGAGGGGGCGGGATACCGCATAGTCACCATCGGCGATCGTGTCGAAAGTTGCCTCATAGCCGTCGATTTTCGAGCTCTGCACCCGATCGGAATTCTGATCGAGGAAGCTGAAGCCGAAGATACCGACGGCGTCAGCATTGGCCTCGAGCTTCTGCACGATCAGGTTGTCGTTCTCGCCGGCCTCGACGTAACTTCCATCCTCGCGCATGGCCTGGCAGGCGGCATCCTTGGCACCGTCTTCCATCGCTTCGATGAATTCGAACTCGCCACAACCGGTTTCCATGACCAGCTCGACAAACGCATCGCGCGTACCGGAGGTCGGCGGCGGGCCCAGTACTTCGATCGCGCTTGAGGGCAGATCAGGGTTGATTTCCGACCATGTCTGGTAGGGATTGGGTACGAGTTCTCCGGAGCCGTCCGGGTTCGGTACATCCTTGGCGAGTGCCAGGTAGAGATCCTTCGTGCTCAGGTCGAGTTGATCGGCATCGACCGAGTTGGCCACGGCAATACCGTCATAGCCGATCAAAACCTCGACGACGCCGGTGACGCCATTGGCCTGGCACTGCTCGAACTCGCTCATCTTCATGCGGCGCGACGAATTGGCGATGTCGGGGGTGTCGACACCGATGCCCTTGCAGAACAGCTTGATGCCGCCGCCGGATCCGGTCGATTCGATCTTCGGTGTCGCGAAGTCTGTGGTCTTGCCGAAGCGTTCAGCCACGACGGTGGCGAACGGGTAGACGGTGGAGGAACCGACGACGCTGATGCTGTCGCGGGCTGCGGCCGGGCCTGCAAGGGTGGCAGCGGCAATCGCCGTACCGACAAGCCAGGAGGATTTGCTCCAGGTCGAATTGTTCATTGAGATTCTCGGAGTAGCCATGAAAGGTTTCGCGCCGACAGGCGCAGTGACTGCAAAGCTTGCGGCTGTTCAAAGCCTGATCGTTGCCGATCACAAGCATTGTCGGATCGGTGTATGACAAAGTCATGACTTGCACGCGATCTTCCTGTGCGCCGGATCAGCAATGCGGCCCGGTTGGCGCTTCTCGAGCCTCAGCTCGCCATGATCTGCCGCGTCATGACCGCTCGACCGGGCGGGAAGGTGACGGTGAATCGCGAACCGACGCCGGGCGTGCTCTCGATGCTGAGCTTGCCGCCATGACGCTGCGCCGCATGCTTGACGATGGCGAGGCCCAGTCCGGTACCGCCGGTGGCGCGTGAGCGATTGCGATCGACCCGGTAGAAGCGCTCGCTGAGACGGGGCAGGTGGCGAGCCTCTATGCCCGGTCCGTCGTCCTGCACCCGCAAGACCGGTTTCCTGTCTTCCAGCCGCCACGTCACCTGGATCTGGCAATCCTTCTCGCCATACTTCAGCGCATTGACCACCAGATTGTTGCAAGCACTCCAGATCTCGCTCTCCGTACCGGAAAGCGACAGCATGTCGTCGATATCGAATTCGAACTGTGAAGGCTGGAATTCCGGATCGGTATCGACCACGGACGTCACCACGTTGCGAAGGAGGGTGGCGACGGCAATGGGCTCGCCTTCGTCCTCGCGAAGCGGTTCGCCTTCCAGTCGGGAGAGTTGCAACAGGTGCTCGACAATGTTTCGCATGCGCGATGACTGACTGGCGACATGCTCGAGCGCCTGGCGGGTGGGCGGGCTGTGATCGTCGGCGTCGAGAAGCATCTCGAGGTAGCCTTCGATGACGGTCAACGGCGTTCTGAGCTCATGTGAGACATCGTCGACGAAGGCCCGACGCATTTCCCTTATCCTCACCCGCTGCGTCACGTCACGCGCAATGAGCACACTCATCCGCTTGCCCGACGGCACGTTCCTGATGGCAAGGGTTCGCCCGGAACTGCTCGGAATCTCGAATTCCGTGTCATCGCCACGGTCGCCCTCGGTCAGCAGTTCGCGAAAACCGGGAGCACGGATCAGATTGTCGATACGCTGCCCGCGATCGCGTTCCGGGTGAATGCCGAGCAGGTTCTGTGACGCTGCGTTTGCCCAGCGAATCTGCCTGAGCGAGTCGAGCACGACCGTGGCATCCGGGAGCTCGGCGGCGAGATTGTTGAATTGCGCCAGTGCGTTGCGGAAGCGAAGTTTCTGTTTCTGGCTGTACTTCTTCTCCCGGTGGACGAGTCCGATGATCTGATCGCCGATGCCCGGGGTGGCTGGCGCGGCTGCGGCGTTTGCGCCCTGGCCGAGCCACTGGACGATCGAGGCCATGCGCCAGAGCAACCAGATGACGTGCAGGATGACGAAGCCAAGCGCCATGGCGAGCGGACTGCCGACCAGCAAGCCGAGCACCAAGCCGAAGAGGACAACGCCGGCGAGCCAGAGCAACTCACGGCGAAAGACCGGGTCGATCGATATCACGGGAATGCATCCTCCCGGCGAGGCAGTACCTTCATGCCTCGAATGATACCTATCCGGAGCCGCCGTGACTGACCACTGCGCTGATCCGAATGCCTACCCGGTGCCAAATCGGTAGCCTGCACCGCGCACGGTCTCGAGCAATCCAGCTGCCGCGTGAGGTTTCAGGCTCTTGCGCAGCCGGAGAACATGCACATCGACGGTCCGCTCTTCGATGAAGGTTCCCGGGCCCCATACGTGATCGAGCAGTTGCGTCCGGCTGTAGACCCGGTCGGGGTTCTGCATGAGGAAGGCGAGCAGCTTGAACTCCGTATGCCCGAGCGGGATTTCCACCGCGTCGACGGTTACCCGATGTGCTGCCAGATCGAGCGTCAACGGGCCGCGTTCCAGCTTTTCGAAAGCGGAGAAATCACGGCTCCGTCTGAGCAGCGCCCGGATACGCGAACCGAGCTCGCGTGGCGAGAACGGTTTTGTGACGTAGTCGTCAGCCCCTGCATCCAGCCCGGCCGTGATGTCGTGTTCGTCGGTTCTTGCCGTCAGCATGATGACCGGCAGCGATGACGTGATTTCATTCTTGCGCAGCGCGCGCACGAATTCGAGCCCGCTGCCGCCCGGGAGCATCCAGTCGACCAGCGCCAGGTCGATCGAATGATCGGCAAGCAAGGCGCGAGCGGCCGCGACGGAGCCAGCCGCGTGGACGGTGTGGCCATCACGCTCCATCGCATAGCGGAGCATGTCGCGTATCGAGGACTCGTCCTCGACCACCAGAATCTGTGCAGGCACGTCAGGAGTGTTCGGCGGCATCGGGCCTGTACAGGGTAACGGCAGGGAACCACGAGCGCCAAGCATGCGTCGGGCATGTGACAGGCCTGTGACGGCGCTTCGATACGGGCTTTGCGATACCTTGGCGAAGTCGATGCGAAACGGGCTTCACGATGGCGCATCGTCACCTGAAGATCGGCACGGTTGCGGGCTTGCGGCCGACCGGCGTTGCAGGGACAATGCGACGCTCAATGGTGTTCCGTATCGGTCCTCTCGCAACGAGAAGCTGTGAACCCCGTCAGGCCCGGAAGGGAGCAGCGGCAGCAGCGGATTCGAGTGCCGGGATGTGGCTGGTGCGGAATGCCACCTAACAGGGGATGTTGCCCACAGGCCCGTCAGCATCAAGCCTGAGGCGACGCCCGATCGCCCACTGAGTCTCCAGTCGCCCGTTGAGCTACGTCGCCCGTTGAGCTACAAGGTACTTGCGCGGAAGTGGCGCCCGCAGCACTTCCGGGACATGCTCGGTCAAGAGGCGGTACTGCGTGCGCTGGTCAACGCACTCGATACCGACAGGCTCCATCATGCCTACCTCTTCACCGGCATGCGCGGCGTCGGCAAGACCACCATCGCGCGAATCTTCGCGAAGTGCCTCAATTGTCTGGCCAATGGCGTCAGTTCGAATCCTTGCGGGGAATGCTCGGCCTGCAAGGACATCGAAGCAGGGCGCTTCCTCGATCTCATCGAAGTTGATGCCGCGAGTCGAACCAAGGTCGATGAGACCCGCGAACTTCTCGACAATGTGCCCTATGCGCCGGCCAGCGGTCGCTACAAGGTGTACCTGATCGACGAGGTTCACATGTTCTCGACGCACAGCTTCAACGCGCTGCTGAAGACGCTCGAAGAACCGCCCGAACACGTCAAGTTCCTGCTGGCGACCACCGATCCGCAGAAAGTACCGCTGACCGTGCTGTCCCGGTGTCTGCAGTTCAATCTACGACGGATGCCCATGAAGGGGCTGGCGGACTATCTCGGCACGATTCTCGACGCCGAGGAGATAGCGTTCGAACGCCCGGCGCTCGAGCTGGTTGCCGCGGCCGCTGAGGGAAGCGTGCGAGATGCGCTCAGCCTCGTGGAACAGGCTACTGCTTTCGGCGAAGGCCGTGTCCGCGAAGCCGAGGTGTCCTCCATGCTCGGCCGTGTGTCGATCGTGCGCCTTTTAGACCTGCTGGCAGCACTCGGCGAAGGCGATGTCGCGACCTTGTTCTCGACGGTTGACGGCTTGTCGGAATATGCCCCCGACTTCGATCAACTGCTGGGCGAGCTGATTTCGTTGATTCACCGGATTGCCATGTGCCAGAGCGTTCCGGGCAGCGAGTCCGACGAGACCAGCGGGCACGAACGCGTCGTGACACTTGCCACGACGCTCGCGGCAGATGAATTACAGCTCTGGTATCAGATCGGATTGCATGCGCGTCGCGACATGCCGTTCGCTCCCGATCCGCAAGAAGCGTTCGAGATGGCGCTGTTGCGGATGCGCACGTTCTCGCCCGGTAACCCTGATCCGCCGGGCGAACAGACGCGCCAGATGAAGGTGGACGGGGACGATGCCGCGCCGAATGTCGCCCAGGCTGCGGCGGCGGCGGCGGCAGCGGCAGCCGCTGCCGCTGTAGTAAAGGGTCAGGGTCAGGGTCAGGTTCGACTGGAGACACCTGGGACGGCGGTGGAGACAGATGCCGAGTCGGTGGTCCCTACACGAGATCCGCGTGTAGCGGTCATGGAGGCGCTGCAAAGCAGCCCGGTCGATTCGGTGAATGGTCCTGTCGAGAATGGCCCCGTAAAGACCGCAGCTGCATCTACTGCCGCTGTCTCGGCCGCCAGTAGTACACCAATCGCCGCATCTCCGGAAACACCGGCCGCCGCTTCACTCGGCGCGACAACGGAACTCTCGGTCGATGATTGGCCTCAGGTCATCGAGGCGATGGGCCTGGCGGGCATGCCACGTCAGCTGGCGAGCCACTGTATTCCCCTCTCGTTCGAGAATGGCAAAGCCACTCTGCAGCTGGAGTCGAGCTCGGAACACATGAATTCACCGCGATTCGTCGAGCGATTGCAAACCGGCCTGAGCGCCTGGAGCGGTCAGTCGGTTACGCTCGAGATTCAGCTGGTGAACCAGACGCTTGAAACGCCTGCCAGGCGCGACGCGTTGCGCGAGCAGGAAACGGCCGACGCGGCACGTCGATCAATAGATGACGACCCGATAGTCAAGGCCCTTGTCGAAGGATTGGAAGGCAAGCTTGACCCTTCGAGCGTTCGGCCGGTAGATAAGAACGCGTAGGTTGAACACGTAGAACGAACACTTAAACTGCGACAGGAGAGACGAGATGAAAGGCGGCATCGGTAATCTGATGAAGCAGGCGCAGAAGATGCAGGAGGACATGCAGCGCGCCCAGGACGAAATTGCAAGCATGGAGATCGAAGGTGAGAGCGGTGGTGGTCTGGTCAAGATCACCATGAACGGCGCACACGAAGCGCGCCAGGTCAGGATCGACGATTCGCTGGTCGGTGACGACAAGGACATGCTCGAAGATCTCGTGGCTGCGGCCATCAATGATGCGTCCCAGAAGCTGGCGGCGGCCTCGCGTGACAAGCTTGGTGCCATGACCAGCGGCATGGAATTGCCACCGGGCATGAAGTTGCCTTTCTAGATGACGAGCGATCTACTTGACGAGTTGATCGACGCCCTGCGCTGTCTGCCGGGTGTCGGTCCGAAGTCTGCGCAACGGATGGCGCTGCATTTGCTGCAGCGCGATCGAAGCGGTGGCCGGCGACTCGGCGAGGCGCTTGGCGGTGCGATGGAGCGGGTCGGTAGCTGCCGCCAGTGCCGGATTTTCACCGAAGGCGAGCTCTGTCGATGGTGCCGCGATCCGGCGCGTGATGCGTCGAAGGTCTGCATCGTCGAGAATCCGGCTGATGTCCTCGCCATCGAGCGTGCCACCGACTACGACGGCCAGTTCTTTCTGCTGCTCGGCAATCTGTCGCCGCTCGATGGGGTCGGACCGAAGGATCTTGGTCTGGATCGACTGCAGGAAAGAGTGGAGAGTGGCGATGTGCAGGAAGTCACCCTCGCCACCAGCCCGACCATCGAAGGGCAGGCGACGGCGAGCTATATCACCGACCTGCTCGTCACCAGAGGCGTCACCGTACTGCAGATCGCCCGCGGCATGCCGGTGGGTAGCGAACTCGAGTTCGTGGACGGTGGCACCTTGTCGGTGGCCTTTGCTCATCGCACGGCCGTGCATTGAGTCGAGCTTCTCGCTACTCTGCAACGAGTCTCGCTGCGTCGGGGTAGGGGTAGACGTCGGCCCGCCGCGCGCCGCCAATCTGTGCCTGCTGCTCCTTCCAGTAGGCCGCGTCGAGGAGATCGGCGTGCCAGGTGTTGAAAATCTGCTTGTCCTCCCTGTCGGCAAAGAAGTACGCCGCGAAGGTCTCGGGGAAGACGTCTTCACTCTGCACCGAGTACCAGGGTTCCGCCGACACGTCGTCCATCCAGTCAGGCACGGGCGGTACCCGTCGAAAGCGACATTCCGACAGGTAGCAGATCTCGTCATAGTCGTAGAAGACGACGCGACCGTGTCGGGTGACGCCGAAGTTCTTCAGCATCATGTCACCGGGAAAGATGTCGGCCCCGGCAAGATCCCTGATGGCCTGCCCGTAGTCGCGGATGATGCGCCTGCGCTCCTCGCCTGTTGCGGTGGCCAGATAGGTGTTCAGAGGCCACATGCGGCGTTCGATGTAGACATGCCGGATAATGAGTTTGCCGTCCTGACGCTCGATGCTCATCGCCGCATCGCGCTCGAGTGCCGCCAGCAGATCGGGCTCGATACGGTCGAGCGGTAAGGCCACGTTGGAGAATTCGAGGGTATCGGCAAGGCGTCCGACCCGATCGTGATTCTTGACGAGTCGATACTTCTGCCGCACTTCCTCGCGGGAAGCCGATTTTGGTGGATCGAAGCGATCACGGATGATCTTGAACACGAACGGGAATGAGGGCAGCGTGAAGACCAGCATGACCATGCCGCGGATGCCGTCGGCGATGCGGAAATCGTCGCTCGAGAACTGCAGATGATGATGCAGCTCGCGATAGAAGATCGTCTTCGCGTGCTTCTGCAGACCGAGCAGCGAATACAGTTCGCTTTTCGGGTTGTACGGCATGAGCTCGTGCAGGAAGGCAACGCAGGCGGCCGGTACTTCGGTATCCACCATGAAGTAGGCGCGCGAGAAGCTGAACAGCATCGCTATGTCCCGCTCTTCGGTCAGTAGCGCATCGATGGCAAGCAGACCGTCGTCCGTGCGTACCAGCGAGATGACGAACGGCAAACGAAGTTCACCGTCGATCACGCGGGCGACGATGTAGGCGCCCTTGTTGCGATAGAACAGTGGGGTCAATACCTGCAGCTGGTGGTTCGGGTTGCTCGCCCGGATCGAGACCTCGTCGAGTGCGCCTTGTAGTGCACCTTGTAGTGCACGCAAGTCGACCCGCAGGGAACGCCAGGGCAGATCGATGCGCTGATTGGTGATGATGTCGAGGAGCGCACGTCGTAGCCCCGTCCTTGACGGGTAGTGACTGCGCAAGGTGGGCGTATCGCCGTCGAGGTAGTCGGTAGCCACCGCCGGGCGCCAGAAGATGTGCTCGTTGTTGTAATAGCGCCGGTCGAGCACCCTGCAGGCGACCGAATTGAAGAAGGTCTCGGCGCATTCCGGCTGCAGGTGCTGATGCAGTAAGGCCACGTAGGCTGTCTTGATGTTGGGCCAGGGCGCACTCGAGACTTCGACACCCGGGTGCTGCTCGTGCAGTTCACGCACGGTCTCCTTGACCCGCGTGTCGTAGAAGTCGATTCGTTCGCGGCTAGCGTCGTCGACCGCTACCCAGTCGGCACTCTCGAAGCGCGCCCGCGCGCCCGCGCTGATGCCTCGGAACAGCCGGTAGTGCCGATCGAACCCGGCGAGAATCGCTCGGGCGACGGTGGCCGGATCATCGATCATGATCCACCCATCCGGTCGAGTCGCCGCTTTTTTCTCTGATCAGCTCGCTCGGATACCGGCAGATCAGCTTGCCTCGATCTTGGCGATCAAGGCGTCGGCAAAGCCGCTGCAGGAAACCTCGGTCGCCCCTTCCATCAGCCGTGCGAAATCGTAGGTGACGGTGCCGTCGGCGATGACGCGGGCGTAGTTGCCGTTGATCAGATCTGCCGCTTCGCGCCAGCCGATATGCTCGAGCATCATGACGCCGGAGAGCAACAAGGAGGAAGGATTGACCTTGTCCTGATCGGTGTATTTCGGCGCGGTGCCATGCGTTGCCTCGAACACCGCATAGTCGTCGGAGATGTTCGCCCCCGGCGCGATGCCGATGCCACCGACCTCGGCCGCAGCGGCATCGGAAAGGTAGTCACCGTTCAGATTGAGAGTCGCGATCACATCGAATTCAGCGGGTCGGAGTTGCAGTAGCTGGAACATGATGTCGGCGATGCGATCGAGAATGACGACCTTGCCCTCGGGTGCCTTGCCGTCGTGCTTCTCCCAGACTTCATCTTCGGTGATGACCTGGTCACCGAACTCCTTTGCAGCTTCGTAGCCCCAGTTGCGGAAGGCACCTTCGGTGAACTTCATGATGTTGCCCTTGTGAACCAGGACGACATTGCGACGACCGTTGTCGATCGCGTACTGGATAGCCTTGCGAACGAGACGCTTCGAGCCGAACGGGCTGACCGGCTTGACGCCGAGACCCGCATCCTCGAAGAAATCGACGTTCATCTCCTCGCGCAGGAACTTCGCGAGTTTCCTGTTTTCCGGCGTGCCGCTGGCGAATTCGATACCACTGTAGACGTCTTCGGTGTTCTCTCTAAAGATGACGATGTCCACTTCTTCCGGGCGCTTCATCGGCGAGGGCACGCCATCGTAGTAACGCACCGGGCGCACGCAGGCATACAGGTCGAGTTCCTGCCGGAGAGAGACGTTCAAGGAGCGGAAGCCACCACCGATCGGCGTAGTCAGGGGCCCCTTGATGGCCACGCGAAGCTCCTTGATGGCATCGAGGGTTTCCTTCGGAAAGTAGTCACCGTCGTAGATGCCGGCGGCCTTTTCACCCAGATAGAGTTCGCACCAGGCAATGCGGCGCTTGCCGCCATAGGCCTTGGCAACCGCCGCGTTCCAGACACGCATCGATGCACGCGTGATATCGCCGCCGATACCGTCGCCCTGGACATAGCCGAGGACGGGTGTATCGGTTACGGTCAGCTTGCTCTCGCTGTCGAGGGTGATCACGTCGCCGTCGGCGGGAATCTCGATGTGCTTGTAAGCCATTTCGAATGCACGGTTGGTGTCGATGTCAGCCCGTTAGTCTAGCGGAAGCGCCGGCTGTCCTTCCCGCTATCTTTCCCGGCAATGCTTCAAATGGTGAAGACATGCTTGCGGTAGTAGGCCAGCTCGCCGATCGACTCACGAATATCGTCCAGTGCAAGGTGCGTACCTTGTTTCCTGAAGCCGTCGAGGAGCGCAGGTTGCCAGCGTCGTACCAGTTCCTTGACGCTGCTGACGTCGATATTGCGGTAGTGGAACCAGGCTTCGAGCAGTGGCATGTGGCGCACCATGAAGCGGCGGTCCTGACAGATGCTGTTGCCGCACATCGGCGAGGTCTCGGCCGGAACCCACTGCTCGAGAAAGGCCAGGCTCTCGAGGCTCGCGGATTCGAGCGTCGCCGCGCTCTCGCGCACGCGCGCCACCAGACCCGAGGCCGTATGGTGGCTGGTGTTCCACTCATCCATTGCGGCGAGACGTGCCTCATCGGTGTGGATGGCGATGACCGGTCCCTCGGCGAGGGTGACCAGGTTCGGGTCGGTCACGATGGTGGCAATCTCGATGACCGTGTCGGTCTCGGGTTTGAGACCGGTCATCTCGAGATCGACCCAGACAAGGTTTGCAGCACTGACAGGCATGAGGTGCGGATTCGGAGGGCAGGGAGGGGTTGCGGGGTATCATTCAAGCACACCAGACGGATCCTCGCCGTGCCAGTCGCCCATCTCATTTTCTTTCTATCCGTAGCCACTGTGAAAATCATGTCATTTGGATGACTCTGCTGCACCCGTGCCACAAGCAGACGTGCCGGATCGGGAGGCGGCGCGCGTCATCGCGAATTTCGGCGCAACGATTGCCTTTCGCTGGGCCGATGATGAGGACGATTCCGGCGTGGTCGAACAAGCCGTGCCGCTGCGACAACTGCCCCTGCTTGTCGCCGGCGACCGGGTGCGTTGTGCTGCCGAGCCGGGTGGTGCCTATCGGGTCACCGCGCTCGACGCGCGCAGCAGCGTGCTGGCGAGAGCCGATCATCGCGGTCGTGCAAAGCCGCTCGCGGCCAACCTGAGCCATCTGGCGATCGTCTCGGCAGCGCCACCGGGGATCGATACGCGACTTGTCGACGAGTTCTGTGTGGGTGCCTGGCTGGCGGGGATCGACGCGTTGATCGTGATCAACAAGGCCGATCTTCTCGATGCCGGTGAGCACGCTCGAGCCGAAGGGCTGCTCGAGACCTACCGGCAGGTCGGGCATCCGGCGGTCATGATCGATGCGAAGAGCGATGCCGGGCTAGAGCCTCTGAAACGGGAACTCGACGGCAGGTGCATTGCCCTGGTTGGTGCCAGTGGCGTGGGCAAGTCATCCATCGTCAAGCGGTTGCTTCCGGATCTCGACGTGCGCATCGGTGCCGTTTCCAACGCGACCGGCCTTGGTGCACATACGACGAGCGTCACCTTCTGCTACGCCTTGCCAGGTGGCGGTACGGTTGTCGATTCGCCGGGCGTCCGTCGCTATGCTGTCGCGCATCTCGAGGCGGAGGATGTTCGGGCCGGGTTCCGGGAAATGGCACGATTGGCCGAGCAGTGTCGATTCGGCAACTGCTCGCATGTGGTCGAACCCGCTTGTGCCGTACGCGACGCCGTCGCATCGGGCGAGATCGCGAGCTGGCGCTATGACAATTATCGAGCACTGGCCGGACTTTGAGGAGGCGCCAGATCAGCTTTCCTTGGGCAGATCCGGGCGGTTGCCCCACATCGACCAGGCGCCGTCCAGCGCGCGCACGCTGGCGTAGCCGAGGTGTTTCAGAGCAACGTAGGTCACGGCCGACCGTTGGTGTGTCTGGCAGTAGACAACGACCCGGCGATCGGGCGTTGCATCGGCCGCGTCGAGGAGTGCGCGCAGCTCGGCGTCATCCAGCAGCCGACCATCGGCGCCGAACAGGCGCGTCCATTCCAGGTGGACCGCACCGGGAACGTGGCCACCCATGGCAGCGCGAACGTCGCTACCCGCATATTCCGCCGCACTGCGAACGTCGATGATGGCCAGATCCGGCGCGTCCAGTTCGCCAAGCAAGGCATCCGCGCTGACGGTGGGGCCATCGCCCGGTAGCTCGAGCGATAACAGTTCGTTTGCCGCCGTGTCGGGAGTGGCCGTCACCGGCTCGCCGGATTCAACGGGCAGGCCCGATGATTGCCAACTCGTGAAACCGCCATTCAACCAGCTGCAATGTGTGAACCCGTAGGCATTCAGCACCCAGACAAGACGTGCGGCTTCGGTCGCGGCCCCGGCATCGCAGGCAACGATATGTGTATCGGCTGTCATGCCGATTGCCGCCACGATCTCGCGGACCCGGTCGAATGTCGGCAAGAGGCCACCGACGGGGGGGTCAGGTCGATTGAGCCAGCTGGCTTCGAGATGCACGGCGGCGGGCGCGCGAGCCTGTAACCAGGCGTCGCGGGGGCGAAGATCGACGATGCGCACAGGGCTGTCGACGAGCGCCATGCCCGCGGTTGCCTCAGCGACGGCTCTGGCTTCGACCACCAGCGGGAGCAAGGGTGACTGTGTCAAGTGAGCCTTCCGGGTGAGAGTTTGCTTTGGAAACCGGTGTCGGTTACGGGTGAACTATACCGAGCCTTGTGGTCAGAGATGCGTGGCCGGCAAACGCCGGGATCCGGAAACAGAGCTGCTATGATCGCCGTCACTGAAAATCCACTTCTCAAGACCGCTCACCATGCCACTTCCGCGCGCGTCGTACGAAGCGCGACACGAACGGCCAGCTGCGCCGCGGAAACGGCGCGAGGCGGCGCACGCGGGGCCGGGCATGGCGTCGAGTCGAAGCCCTTGAGCGACAAGGAAATCGACCTGGCGCTCGTGCAGCGGGTTCAGCGTGGTGACAAGAGTGCCTTCGATCTTCTGGTGTTGAAGTATCAGCACAAGATCGGGCACCTCGTCGCGCGCTATGTGAAGGACGCCTCCGAGTCGCAGGACGTGACGCAGGAAGCGTTCATCAAGGCCTACCGCGGGCTGAAGAACTTTCGTGGCGACAGTGCCTTCTACACCTGGCTGTATCGCATCGCGATCAACACGGCCAAGAATCACCTGGTGACGATGAGTCGCAAGATTTCCGACACCGGAATCGATGCGGCCGATGCCGAGCAGTTCGAGAGCGGCACACTGCTCCGAGACAACGCGACGCCTGAGCGCGAGATGATGACCGACGAGATTGCCCGGGTCGTCAGGGAGTCCATCGCCGCACTTCCGGAAGACCTTCGCACCGCGATCACCTTGCGGGAATTCGAAGGCATGTCGTACGAGGAGATCGCCCAGGCCATGGAATGTCCCATCGGCACGGTGCGTTCACGCATTTTCCGGGCGCGCGAGGCGATCGATACCAACCTCGAGCCTTTGCTTGACGAGAAACGCAGGTAGCACGGGACATGGCTAACGATAATTCGGATTCGACGATGGGTGGTGGCAACGACGGTTGTTGCGACAAGGAACGCCTGTCGCAATTGATGGACGGTGAGTGGGCGGGTATCGATCTCGGTCGTTCGGTCGTCGGCGTTTGCGGTGACAAGGTGCTGCGCGACAAGTGGGCGCGGTACCACCTGGTTCGCGACGCCATGCGGCACGAGCCCGTCGACGCCACGAACGAGCTGGCTGCAAGAATTTGTGCAGCTGTGTCAATGGAAGCTGCTTACACCAATGTCACGACCCTGGCAGGCTCTGGCCTGGCAGGCAACGGTTCGGCAGATTCGGACGAGGATGCCGCTGAACCTTCGAGTGCTGTCCAGTCGAGCGCTGACCAGGCCGGCGCTGACCAGAGGGGCGCTGACCAGAGGGGCGCTGACCAGATGGGCGCTGACCAGAGGGGCGCTGACCAGAGGGGCGTTGACCAGATGGACGATGACCTGACGGATGTTGCGACAAGGTCTGCCTCGAGCCGCCCGATACGCACATTGGCTGCGGGTTTCGGTCTGGCTGCGAGTGTTGCGCTGGTCACGGTGGTCGGTCTCGACGCATGGCAGGACGCTAGTGACAATGAATATCTCACGGCAGGGATCGCAGGAGAGCGGGTCGGCGATGACGCGGCCCTGCCGACTACCCCGGTGATCGGGCAGCAGGTAGCTGGTGCGCCGCTGCCTGTCGTGCAATTCGTGTCCGATTCGGGGGCTTACTGGACGGCGCCGGAGTCGACTGAACGTCGCACGGCTTCGGAAGATCGGCTCAACATGTTCCTGTCGCAACACATCGAGAATTCGCCGACGGCGGAGCGTCAGGGCATGCTGCCTTATTCCCGGCTTGTCGGTTACGACGAGCGCGGTCTGCAACGCTGACGTACGAAAGCCCTGATTCGATGATGCACCGTCCCGCTTCCGCAACCTGCGCATCGCGCCTCGCGACGGGCGTTGCTCCGACGGCCGTGACTGCCCTGGCAGCCTGGGTGCCAGGGCTCGCGAAACCGGCCTTGCGCGGGGCGGCTCATGCTTCCCGGCTGGCGATGCCGCTCGCGCTGGCGCTGATCGTCAACCCGGTCAAGAGCGCGACGGAACTTGCCGACGAACACGCGTCTGCCGAGGCCAGCACAGAGGCTGCGCTTGCTGACCCGGCGGCTCTCATCTCGTCGATGTCGACGGCACTTCGGGAGTTGAACTATGAAGGTACTTTCGTGCACATTCAGGGCATGAGCGTCAGCACCATGCATATCCTGCATGCCAATGATGGCGCGGGTGAGCTCGAGCGCATGCGCTCGCTGGATGGTGAAGCGCGCGAGATCATCCGCGACCATTCACTGGTGACCTGCATCTGGCCGGGCACCCAATCCGTTGTCGTCAGCAAGTCGAAACCGCGCCGGCTCCTGCCGGAGGTCGACGGCTCACTCGCCGACAACGTGAGTTACCTGTTGCAGCTGGATGGCATGGATCGGGTCGCCGGCCGGGAGACGCGTGTGGTCAGCGTAGTGCCGCGCGATGCCTTCCGCTATGGGTACCGGTTCTGGATAGACGATGAAACCCGAATGTTGTTGCGCTCGATGATGCTCAACGGGGAGAAGTCCGTCGAGCAAGTGCTGTTCACGACCATCGCTTACCCCGAACACATCGATCGCGCACGCTTTGATGTCAGTGAAGACGATGAGCGCATCACCTGGATCGAGCCGCAGGTGAAGACTGCCATTGCGGCCTTTCTTCCGTCGCGGGATGCAGGCGGATCAAGCGGCGCAAGCAATGGCTCGGCGGCCGATGGCACCACGGCCATTGCCGGCGTCTCGGATATCCAGCTTGTCGACCCGGACGACGAAGCGTATTCGCATTCCAGAAATGGCGTTGCCGGCGGCGAGACCGGTGAGCGGGTGCTGCTGACGTCTTTGCCCGAGGGCTATCGCAAACTCTCCGAATCGTACGAGAGCATGCCGGGTCAACAGGCGCCGGTCAGTCATCTGATGGTGTCCGACGGCATGGCCTCGGTATCGGTCTATGTCGAGCATGCGGGAGTGGCTGAGCAGGATACGAGCCTCGCGGGCCTGTCGAGCATGGGCGCGATGAACGCTTTCGGACTCAGCCTTGAAGAGGCCTTCGTGACTGTTGTCGGCGAAGTGCCCGCCGATACTGTGGTGAGCATTGCCGAGGCGGTGCGGTTGGCCGAGTGAGACGCCGCGGACGCATCGTCTCCTTCTGTGACGGCAATACTGCACCTGCGGCGGGGCTGTCGCGACGTATCGTTGTCGAGCTCGATGCGCCACCAGCGTGCCTGAAGTGTGCCCGTGGCCGAGGTTGTGGTGCCGCCTTGTTTGCACCGACTACGCGACCTGTCCGTCTCGGGTGTCAGTGGTCATCGTCCACACCTCCGGCGACGGGAACCCCGGTGGATGTCGAGATCGATGATCCCGGGTCCGGCTGGTTGCGCCCGGTCGTCCTTGCCTATGGCTTGCCAACGCTCGGCTTGCTCGTCGGCGCTTGTTTTCCCGAGCCATGGACGCCGCTGGCAGCCCTCCTCGGGCTCGGCGGCGGAATCCTTGCATGGCGAGTGAGATTCGCTCGGGAATGCGCCAGCGACACATTCCTGGCTACGATTGACCCTTCGCCCAAAGGTTCGGGCTCGTCTGGAGAGACGCGATGAGACATCGATCTGCCGCTTTGCCCTTGTCAGGAATCATCGCGCTGCTGCTCGTCATGGCAATGGCGCGGCCAGCCTTTGCCCTCGATGGCTTGCCGGACTTCACCACGCTGGTCAAGCGCAACCACATGGCAGTGGTCAACATCAGCACGCGACAGAGTGATGAGGAGGTCGACGCGGACAACGACGCGGACCCTGACGCGGACACCGATGGCGACGGTGCCGACATCCCCGATCTTGAAGACGAGGACATCGACGATCTGATCAAGCGCTACCAGGATGAACAGCGCCCGCGTGGCAGTCCGCGTGACAATGCCCTGGGTTCGGGTTTCATCATCTCGAGCGATGGCTATGTGCTGACCAACAACCACGTAGTCGCGGGTGCCGATGAAGTCATCGTTCGCCTGCATGACCGTCGGCAACTGACGGCAAAGGTGGTCGGCACCGATCCCCGTTCGGATATCGCGGTGCTCAAGATCGAGGGTGACGATCTACCCATCGTCACCATCGGTAACAGTGACGATCTCGAAGTGGGCGAGTGGGTGCTGGCCATCGGCTCGCCGTTCGGCTTCGACTTCTCGGTCACGGCGGGGATCGTCAGTGCAACCGGGCGGGCCTTGCCGAATGAAAGCTATGTTCCGTTCATTCAGACCGACGTTGCCATCAATCCGGGGAATTCCGGTGGGCCACTTTTCAATCTCGAGGGCGATGTCGTCGGCATCAACAGTCAGATCTACTCGCGTACCGGCAGCTTCATGGGATTGTCTTTCGCGATTCCCATCGAGATGGCGATGGATGTCAGCGGGCAGATTCGTGCCAACGGTCGTGTCACCCGCGGTTGGCTCGGCGTGATCATCCAGGAGGTGACCATGGAACTGGCCGAGACCTTCGGCATGCGTGTGGCGCACGGCGCTCTGGTCACTCGTATTCTGCCGGATAGTCCCGCTGCCGGGTCTGAACTGCAGGTCGGTGATGTCATCACGCATTTTGAAGGTGAACGCATTGAACGCTCCTCCTCGCTGCCGCCCCTGGTCGGGCGCGTTCCGGCCAACAGCGATGCCGATGTGCGTGTCATGCGCAAGGGCAAGTCGGTATCGCTGACGGTCAACATCGGTGAACTGCCCTCCGACGAGAAGATCGCGGGCCAGGCGCGGAACCCGGGGAATCAGCAGGAGAACGTGCTCGGGCTGACGGTCGAGACGCTGGACGACGAGACGCGCGACGCATTGGGTGTCGACCGTGGCGGCGTGCGGGTTGATCGGGTCGAAGCGGACAGTCCGGCGGACGAAGCGGGCATCATCGACGGGGATGTGATCCTGATGGTCGACAACAAGTCGGTCGATACGGAGCGCGAGTTTCAGGAAGTGCTCGAGGAACTGGCCGATCGCAAGTCCATCGCCGTGCTCGTGCAGCGTGCCGATGGCCCCGAATTCCTGGCACTGCAGATCGACGAGCAGTGACGGGAGCAGTGACGACGCCCTGCCTGACGCTCTACTACCGTGAGGGTTGCCATCTCTGCGATGACATGACGATGCTCCTCGACGAGCTGTTCGCGCCGGGACAGTTCTCGTTGCTGCGTGTGGACATCGATGCAGATCCCGGGCTGCGAGCGCGCTATGACGTCGACGTACCGGTGCTGACGGTTGGCGAAACCGAGCTTTGTCGTCACTTTCTCGATCCGGTCGCCGTACAGGCGTGGCTGGCGAGCTACAATGGTGGGTTGACCGGTTAACCGCCCACGCATGCAGCAAAATATTCGCAATTTCTCGATCATCGCGCACATCGACCATGGCAAGTCGACGCTGGCTGATCGCTTCATCCAGGTCTGCGGTGGGCTGAGCGATCGGGAGATGTCGGCGCAGGTGCTCGACTCGATGGATATCGAGCAGGAGCGCGGCATCACCATCAAGGCGCAGGCGGTGACGCTCGACTACAAGAGTCGCTCCGGTGAGATCTATCACCTGAATTTCATCGATACCCCCGGTCACGTCGATTTTTCCTACGAGGTGTCGCGATCGTTGTCCGCCTGCGAGGGAGCGCTGCTGGTGGTCGATGCATCGCAAGGGGTAGAGGCGCAGTCGGTCGCCAACTGCTACACCGCCATCGAGCAGGATCTCGAAGTGCTGCCGGTTCTCAACAAGATCGATCTGCCGGCCGCAGACCCCGAACGCGTTGTCGATGAAATCGAGGAAATCATCGGTCTCGACGCACATGGCGCCATCCATGTCAGCGCCAAGACAGGCGTCGGCGTCGAAGACGTGCTCGAACAGATCTGCGAACTCATCCCGCCGCCGCAGGGAGATGTGAATGCTCCCACCAAGGCCTTGATCATCGATTCGTGGTTCGATGCCTACGTGGGCGTGATCACCCTCGTGCGGGTGGTCGAGGGGCGAATATCGCGTCGTGACAAGATCCGCATCATGTCGACCGGCCGTGACTTCCAGGCCGACAACGTCGGGGTGTTCACGCCCAAGCGTACGCCGCGCGACCATCTCTCCGCGGGTGAAGTCGGCTTCATCATTTGCGGCATCAAGGAGATCGAGGCGGCACGTGTCGGCGACACGATCACACTCTCGCGTGAGCCCGCGACCGATCCGCTGCCCGGCTTCAAGGAAGTCCAGCCGCGTGTGTTTGCCGGGCTGTATCCCATCGAGAGCGATGATTACGAAGCGTTCCGCGAGGCCTTGTCGAAACTTCGGCTGAACGATGCAGCGCTGCATTTCGAACCCGAGACATCCACGGCTCTCGGTTTCGGTTTCCGCTGTGGTTTCCTTGGCATGCTGCATATGGAAATCTGTCAGGAGCGGCTCGAGCGCGAATACGATCTCGACCTCATCTCGACCGCGCCGACCGTCGTCTACGAGATCGCGAAGACCGATGGCCGTGTCGAATACATCGACAATCCGTCGGAGCTCCCGCCGGTGAACGTGGTGGACGAAATTCGCGAACCCATCATCCAGGCCAACCTGCTGTTGCCTCAGGACTATGTGGGCGAAGTCATCAAGCTCTGCGTGGAAAAGCGCGGCGTGCAGATATCCATGCAGTACCTCGGGCGCCAGGTCGCGATGAGCTATGAATTGCCACTCTCCGAGGTCGTCCTCGATTTCTTCGATCGGCTGAAGTCGGTGAGCCGCGGGTATGCCTCCTTCGACTACGAGTTCAAGCGATTCCAGGCGGCATCACTCGTCAAGGTGGACATTCTCATCAATGGCGACAAGGTCGACGCGCTTGCCTCGATCGTGCACAAGGATCGTTCGACGGCGCGCGGCCGTGACCTCGCCGAGAAGATGAAAGACATCATCCCGCGACAGATGTTCGAGGTTGCGGTACAGGCGGCTATTGGCAGCCACGTCATTGCCCGCAGCACCATCAAGGCCCTTCGCAAGAATGTCACCGCGAAATGCTACGGGGGTGATGTGTCGCGCAAGCGCAAGCTCCTGGAGAAGCAGAAGGCGGGCAAGCGGCGCATGAAGCAGGTAGGCAAGGTCGAGATTCCGCAGGAGGCCTTCCTCGCCGTGCTTCAGGCCGAGAGAAACTGATGGATACGAAATGGAATCGAGCTGGACCGACGCCTTGAATTTCCCGTTGATACTGGTCATCGCGACCTTCGTGAGCGGCCTCGTCTGGCTCGTGGATGCACTGGTCTTCGCACCGAAGCGCCTGGCGGCCGGGCGCGGCTCGGTGGACGAGCAACCCATCATCGCGGAGTACGCTCGCTCGTTCTTCCCGGTGCTGCTGGTGGTGCTGGTATTGCGCTCCTTCCTGTTCGAGCCGTTTCGCATTCCGTCGGGTTCGATGATTCCGACCCTGCTGATCGGTGATTACATCCTCGTCAACAAATTCGCCTATGGCGTCAGGCTGCCGGTCGTACACACGAAGATTCTCGACACCGGCGAACCCGAGCGCGGCGATGTGGCGGTATTCCGCTTCCCCCACGATCCGCGACTCGACTACATCAAGCGGGTGGTCGGATTGCCTGGCGATACCATCGAATATCGCGACAAGACGCTTTACGTAAACGGGACGGAGGTCAAACTTTCGACTGCGGAGCCTTACCTCAATCCGATAACAGACGATCTAGTGGCTGGAGCGACAGTTCGCCAGGAAACCCTCGGCGAAGTGACGCACGACATTCTGGTCTACGAGCAGGCGCCCGCGCGCGATCAAGTCGACGTGGTACCCGAGGGGCACTACTTCATGGTTGGCGATAATCGCGACAAGAGCAACGACGGACGCTTCTGGGGCTTCGTGCCCGAGGAGAACCTGGTTGGCAAGGCCAGATTCATTTGGATGCACTGGAACGGCGGCATCCTCTGGAGGCGACTGGGAGATACGATCAGATGAACACACCGCACCGTCAGTCGGGGATTTCGCTGGGAGGATTTCTCGCGATCTTCACCGTCGCCATCTTCATCGGCATGTTTGCATTCAAGGTCGGGCCAGCTTATATCGAGAATCTGACGATCAACAAGATCGCCGCGGATACCGCCGGCAATACCGAACTGATGCGCGGGCCGAAGAGCAAGCTGATGAGCTCGCTCGAATCGGCCTACAACACCAACAATCTCTGGGGCATGAAGCCCGAGGAGACGATTGCGCTGACACGCAACAAGGAAAGCGGCTTCATCATGACGGTGAAGTACGAAAAGCGGACGAACCTCATCAGCAACATCGATGTGGTAACGGTCTTCGAGAAGGAAATCACGCCGTCGCTGTAAGGGCTCGTGAAGGAATAAGTTATACGTTCTGTCGCGCCGCAGAGCGTGTCGGGCAAGGCGCGAGGAGCGGAGCGTGGCAGGGCCACGCGACCGACGAGCAACGCCGAACGGTGCGCTCTGCGGCGCGACCCCGCAGGGGCCGGCCCACTGCGCCGCTCCAGCGGCGTTGCCGCTCGCGCCGGTAGCCCTGCTACCGTTGCTCACGGCGCCTTGCCGGAACGGCGCAGTGGGCCGGCAGACCGCATAACTTATTCCTTCACGAGCCCTGAGGTCATGGGCGGACTGTTACAGTTCGTCGGATGAGTGATCTCGACAAGTTGCAGGAACGCCTGGGGCACCGGTTCGGCGACGCGGGGCTGCTCGAGGAAGCGCTGTCGCACCGCTCGGTCGGTAGTCGCAACTACGAACGTCTCGAATTTCTCGGTGACGGTCTCCTGAACTTCGTCATCACGGCCGAGTTGTATCGACTCAGAAACGACGATGAAGGCTCACTGACCCGCTTGCGCGCGAGTCTCGTTCGTGAGAGCACGCTGGCGGCGGTCGCGCGCGATCTCGAACTCGGTGATGTCCTGCGGCTCGGCGGGGGGGAGCTTGCCAGCGGCGGACACGAGCGTGAGTCGATTCTTGCGGATGTCGTCGAATCGATCATCGCCGCGGTGTTTCTCGATGCCGGCTTCGATGCCGCCAAGTCGATTGTGCTGCGTTTGCTCGGCAAGCGACTGAACCAGTTGCCGAGTGGTGAGTCGCTGAAGGACCCGAAAACGCGCTTGCAGGAATGGTTGCAGGCGAAGGCTCTGGAGCGGCCGACCTACGAGGTCGTGGGCACGAGCGGCAAGGCGCACGAGTTGCGTTTCACGGTGCGCTGCACCTCCACATCGCATGCGCTCGCCCTGGAGGCCACGGCCTCGAGCCGGCGCAAGGCCGAACAGCAGGCCGCGAGCGACATGCTCGAGCGTCTCGACGTCCAGGCGGTGCCCGCATGAGTCTTGCCGAGGCGATCACTGTCGATGCCCTGTTGGCCGGGCGGCATGCGCGCCATCGTTTCCCGGTCTCGGCCAGTGTGGATGATCCGCTCGATGCTGCAGGTGACTGCCTGATCCTGCCGTACTTCGAGACCCGGCGCCTGCAAGGGATCGGCAAGGACGCCGACGAACGGGCCAACGGCTACCTGGGTGCTGCGCTCGAACGCTCGGCTCGGGTCGGACGTGTGGGTGAAACCCTGGCCTTGCTCGATGTGCCGGGTATCGCTGCCGCCGAGGTAATTCTCGTGGGCTGCGGGCGTCGCCGCGACATCGATGCCGACCGCTTTCGGCAAATTGCCGGGCACGCGGCGAAAGTCATCGTCGATGCGAGAGTGGCGACGGTCATCGACACGCTGTCGCTGATCAAGGTGAAACGGCGCGACACGTCGTGGCGCCTGCGCCAGCTGACCGAAGCGCTGGCAGGCGAACGCTACAAGCTCGAGGCGTTTACCACCAACGCCGCGTCGGACGGTAAGCGAGCGCTGAGTGTCTGTCATGTCGTGCTCGACGAAGCGCGCGTGGAGCCTGCTCATGCAGCCATCAGGGAAGCGCAGGCCATCGCGATCGGCTCAGCGTTCGCGCGTGACATCGGGAATCTGCCGCCGAACGTGTGTACACCGCCGCGTCTGGTCGAAGAGGCGGTCGCGCTGGCCGACCGCCATCCATCGCTTGCCTGCGAAATACTCGATGAGGACGCGCTCGGCCGATTCGGCATGGGCGCCCTGTTGTCCGTGGCGGCCGGAAGTGATGAACCCGCCCGTCTCATCGTGCTGCGTCATCGCGGCTGCAAGGACGCTGATAGCCGACCGGCCGTGCTGCTCGGCAAAGGCATTACCTTCGACAGTGGCGGCCTGTCGATCAAGACATCCGCATCGATGGAGAACATGAAGTACGACCTATGCGGCGCGGCGGCGGTGCTCGGTGCGATGGAGGCCACAGCAACGCTGGACCTGCCGATCGACGTCGTCGGCGTGATTGCTGCGGCCGAGAACATGCCGGGCCGCGGTGCGACCCGACCTGGCGATGTCGTGCAGACGATGTCGGGACAGACCGTGGAGATTCTCAATACCGATGCGGAAGGGCGTCTGGTGCTGTGTGACGCCATATCCTGGTGCAAGCAGGAACTCGAGCCCGCGGTGCTCATCGATGTCGCGACCCTGACCGGTGCCTGCGTGACGGCGCTCGGACAGCATCTGCACGAACTCTTCGGCAACCGGAAATCACTCATCCGCGGGCTGGTGAAAGCAGGCGAGCGAGCCGCTGACGCGCCCTGGCCAATGCCGCTGGGCGACGCGTACCAGCGCTCGCTAGACTCGAGAATTGCCGACATGCGCAACATCGGTGGTCGATCGGCCGGGGCGATCACGGCAGCCTGCTTCCTCGAGCGTTTCGCCAGCGGTGTCCCCTGGGCACACCTCGACATCGCCGGCACCGCGACGGACGCCGAGTCCAAGGGCGCAACCGGACGACCGGTACCGCTACTTGTGCAGTTTCTGATCGACCGGGCGCGTAAACTGTAGCGCCAACGTTGGCACAGTCATGAAGCGCAGCGGTATCGTCTCGATCGCCGGTCGACCCAATGTCGGCAAGAGCACCCTGCTGAACCGACTGGTGGGGCAGAAGCTCAGCATCACGGCCCACAAGCCGCAGACCACCCGGCACAGTATCCTCGGCATCCGCACACTGGGCGAGACGCAGGTCGTCTTCGTCGACACACCGGGTATTCACGTCGACGGTCGTCACAAGCTCAATCAGGTACTTAACCGGACTGCGTCGTCCGCCCTCCATGATGTCGATCTTGTATTACTGATGGTACAGGCGATGCTCTGGAACGACGACGATCAGCGCGCCTTCGATCTGGTGGCCTCGAGTGGTGTGCCGTTCTTCATCGTCGTCAACAAGGTCGATACGGTCAAGCACCGCAAGGACATGCTGCCGTATCTGGCTAATCTGCCCGGCCATGCGCGGTTGCAGGATGTGCTGATCGTGTCTGCCCGGAGTGGTAATGGCGTGGATGCTCTCGATGCGGCGCTCGATCGCTTCGTACCCGAGGGGGAATGGCGCTACGGGGAGGATGAGCTTACCGATCGGTCGTCGCGATTTCTTGCTGCGGAGGCGGTACGTGAACAGCTGACGCGACTCCTGTCGGCAGAGCTTCCGTATGCGCTCAGTGTCGAAATCGAGACCTACGAAGAATCATCGAAGCTGCTGCGCATCGGTGCGGTCATCTGGGTAGACAAGAAGAGCCAGAAGGGTATTGTCATCGGCAAGGGTGGCGAGCGGCTCAAGGAGATTGGCAGGCGTGCGCGCCTCTCCATGGAAACGCTGTTCGACAAGCCGGTCTTTCTCGAAGCCTGGGTGCGTGTCAAGGAAGGCTGGGCGGATGATGACCGCGCCTTGCGCAGTCTCGGCTACGACACGCTGTGACGTCTTGCTGAGTGGCCGATCGGTGAGCGACGGCTCGGTGAAAGACAGTTTGACGCGCGTGGGGTCGGTGGGCGAGGGTCGGCTGCAGGCGAGCTACATCCTGCACTACACGCCCTACCGCGACACCGCCTTCATCGTCGATCTCTTCTCGCTCGAACAGGGCAGGCTTGGACTGGTTGCGCGTGGTGCCCGTAGTGCAAGGCCGGGAGTGCGAGCACTTTACCAGCCGTTCCGGCCGCTGCTCGTCTCCTGGATGGGCGGAGGCGAGCTGCGCACCCTCGTCGGTATCGAGGAAAGCGGGCCTGCGCTGCCGCTCGAAGGCGCGGCACTGGCGTGCGGCTATTACCTCAATGAACTGATCTTGCGTCTGCTCGGCAAGGAACAAGGGCAAGCAGAATTGTTCGGCCACTACGCCATCGCCCTGTCGCGACTCGGTGAGGGCGATGATCTCGAGAGCGTTCTCAGAACCTTCGAACTGCAGATTCTCGAGACCATTGGTGTGCTGCCCGATCTCGCGCACTGCCTGCCGAACGGGGAACCGATCCAGGCCGCGCATCGCTACCGCTACTATCCGGCAAACGCCATTGCCAAACGTGTCGACAGCGCAGCCGATTCGGTCGCCGAATCTGCCAGCAGCCGTTTCCCGGATGCCGATGCGCATACCGACAGAGCTCATGCCGACAGGGCTCATACTGACAGAGCTCATACTGACAGGGCTCGTTTTGACGGTGTGCATGCCGACGGTGTGACGATCGACGATGGGGTCGAGATCGATGGCCAGGTGCTGCTCGACATGGCGGCGCTCGATTTCAGTGACAAGCGCACCCGCGACGGGGCCAAGTCTCTGCAGCGGCGTCTGATCGCCGAACAACTCGGCGGCCGACCGCTGCGCAGCCGATCACTTTTCGCGGCCATGGCGCCAAAGAGGAAGGAGGCTGACCCATGAGCCACGGTCTTGATCTGCTAGCCGAGTGTGAAGCGGTTCTCCTGTGTGCCGATCCGCTCGACAAGGCGAATCGAGCCGTCGAACTTCACGCGCGCTGGCAAGCGCTGTCCGACGGTGTCAGAGGTGAGATTCTGGATGCGCCGAGCGCATCGACGGTGCGCGCGTTACCTGAACCGGGACGGCCGGATCGACCAGTGCTGGTCGAGCCGCGTTCGCTCGCGCGGCGCTCGATCGGATCCCTCGCGGGGCGCATTGCCCTGCTGCACTCGCTCGCGCACATCGAATTCAATGCGATCAACCTGGCCCTGGATGCGCTCTACCGGTTTCGGGGTTTGCCGCTCCGTTACGTTGACGACTGGCTCCGCGTGGCGAGCGACGAGGGTGAACACTTCCTGCTCCTGCATGCACGCCTGCACGCTCTCGACAGTCACTATGGTGCCCTGCCTGCACACGACGGCTTGTGGGACATGGCGCGGCGAACCGAGCACGATGTGCTGGTCCGCATGGCGCTGGTGCCACGCATTCTCGAGGCGCGTGGCCTCGACGTGGCCCCGCCGATGATTGCGCGTCTGGTATCGGTGGGTGACACCGACAGTGCCGCCATCCTCGAGCGCATCTACACCGATGAGATCACGCATGTGGAGGTCGGCAATCGCTGGTTCCGACATGTCTGCGAGCAACGCGAGCTGGACGGCTGCGCCGTGTTCCGCGACCTGCTTCACGGCCCGAACAGTGCCTACCTCCGTGGCCCTTACAATCGCGAGGCACGTTTGCAGGCAGGTTTCGATGAGGCCGAGCTCGCCCTGATCGTCGAGATGGAAGCGACGTACGCCGCGAGTCGCGCTGCCGCTACCGCTACAGACCGTTGATCGGGATGGTGAGCTGGGGGTTGCCGGTCTCGTTGGTCGGCATGCGGCCCGCGCGCATGTTCACCTGCAGCGACGGAATGATCAGACCCGGCATCTTCAAGGTTGCATCCCGTTCGGTTCGGAGCGTGACGAAGGCCTCGCGCTCGATGCCACCACCGACATGTATGTTGTGCTTGCGCTGCTCGCCGACAGTGGTCTCGCAGGTGATGTCACGACCGCCCGGTCCATAGTCGTGGCAGATGAACATCCTGAGCTCATCCGGTAGCGCGAGCAGCTTCTGGATAGAGTCGAACAGTTCTCCAGCGTCACCACCGGGGAAGTCGGCACGCGCCGAGCCACCATCCGGCATGAAGAGCGTGTCGCCACAGAACGATGCATTGCCGACGACGTGCGCCATGCAGGCGGGCGTGTGACCGGGTGTGGCGATGGCGAATGCGCTGAGCGTACCGATGGACCAGGTATCGCCATCCTCGAACAGCGCGTCGAACTGCGAGCCGTCACGCTGGAAGCGTGTGCCTTCGTTGAAGATCTTGCCGAAGGTTTCCTGCACCTCGCAAATGCGATGACTGATGCCGATGCGCCCGCCGAGACGTTCCTGCAGATAGGGTGCGGCCGAGAGGTGATCCGCGTGCACATGCGTCTCGATGATCCATTCGAGCTCGAGCTCGTGTTCGACGACATGGGCAATCAACCGGTCTGCATTCCTGAAGGATACGCGACCCGCCGCGTAGTCGAAATCGAGAACAGAGTCGATGATCGCGCAGACGCTGGAGTCAGGATCCTTGACGATATACGAGAAAGTGCTCGAGACCTCATCGAAGAAGGGTGATACCTCGGGTATGAGATCGAGCCTGACGGGATAGTCTGACATGGCCGTGTGTTCCGGAGTCTCGGTGGTGCGTCGAAATTACGTTGACGCACCCCTGTGAGCGTATCATCGCCATGTTTCGAGGAAGAACCGCGAATCCTCGTGACGAATGATCTCGGCATGATCATCGTGCCAGTCACCGAGCACCAGGCGGCGACCGGCGGGCGTCGAATGATCGGCTGGACGATGGGTATGCCCGTGGATCATGGTGCGGCACTGGCTACGCTCAAAGGCGGCGATCACGGCGTCTGGGTCGACATCCATGATGCCGCCCGACTTGCCGGCCGTCGCTTCACGGCTCCGTTCACGCAAGGCGCGTGCCGCGTCGAGACGCTTTGCGGGTGTCCCGGCGAGGAAATCGCGTTGCCAGGCGGGGTTCCGCAACATGACGCGCAGCGACTGATAGTCGGTATCCCCGGTGCAGAGCGTGTCACCGTGGAGCAGGAGCGTTGCCTCGCCGCTCAGCTCGACGATCACTTCGTCATCCCTGTGCAAGGTGGCGCCGGTCTTGGTCGCGAACGCCTCGCCGAGCAGGAAATCACGATTGCCGTGCAACAGGTGCAGGGCTGTGCCGGTGTCGCTCAGTCGAGCCAGGGCATCGACGACCGGCGCGCAGGCCGGGTCGCCGATGTCGTCGCCGAGCCAGGCCTCGAACAGATCGCCGAGTATCCAGAGGGTTTCGGCGGTCGCGGCTTGCTGCAATAGCCGAAGGGCAAGCGAGGTGACCCCCGGTCGGCGGGCGTCAAGGTGCAGGTCGGCAATGAAGAGCGTCTTGATGCTGAGTAACGCGTCCTGATGCTGAACTTGTCAGCTGCCTTCGACAGACACTGACTCGATCACGACAGCTTCGACCGGTACGTCCTGATGCGCGCCATTGGTACCCGTTGCCACGCTGGCGATGGCCGTCACCGTATCCATGCCTTCGACGATCTTGCCGAACACACAGTATCCGAAACCACTGTGCGACTCGTCCTTGAAGTTCAGGAAATCGTTGTCGACCAGGTTGATGAAGAACTGCGAGCTGGCCGAGTGCGGATCGGGTGTACGTGCCATGGCAACCGTGCCTGCGGTATTCGTCAGACCGTTCCTGGCCTCGTTCCGTATGTTGTCGCGCGTCGCCTTCTGCGACATGTCGGCGACGAATCCGCCACCCTGGATCATGAAGCCGGGAATGACGCGATGGAAGATGGTGCCGTCGTAGTGACCGTCATCGGCGTAGCGCTTGAAGTTGGCGCAGGTTTCCGGCGCGGCGACCTCGTCGAGTTCGAGGATGATGGCACCCTTGTCCGTAGTGAGCGTCGCTTTCATGTTCGTGTGGCAAGACCAGTGACCCGATGCACGAAGTGTATCAGCGCTCTGCGTCAGCTCGACAGCGTATTGGTGCAATGCACTCTTTCCGGAGCCCCTCGAATGCCGACGATCTGTACTCAGCCGTTCCGTGAAGGCAGCTTTCGTGACCTGGAGGTGTCGGTGCCGTCGCCATCATCCACGGCTTCGCCCGGTACGACTGCCGGCAGGTCGTCGTCATCCTTTATGGCCTCGGCTGCGTCCACTTCGACGTCGGCATGCAGGTCCAGTTGCTCCGCGGTCTCGATGACGATTGCCTCGACCGGAACGTCGCGACTGAACGGGCCACGAGCGGTCGTGCTCGTGGTAGTTATCCGGTCGATGATCTCGTGCCCGCCAACTACCCGACCGAAGACCGCGTATCCCCAGCCACGCGGGCTGGCCGAGGTATGGTCCAGATTGATGTTGTCTGCGGTATTGATAAAGAATTGTGCCGTGGCGGAATGTGGCGCATTGGTGCGCGCCATCGCGATCGTATAGCGCTCGTTGGACAACCCGTTGTTGGCTTCGTTGACGATCGGTGCCGCTGTGGCCTTGCGCGCAAGCTCAGCGGTAAAGCCGCCGCCCTGAATCATGAAACCCTCGATGACTCGATGGAAGATCGTACCGTCGTAGAAGTCGTCTTCGACGTACCTCAGAAAGTTCTCGACTGTCGCGGGCGCGAGGCTACTATCCAGCTCCACGACGATATTTCCCGCGCTGGTGGTCAGCTCCACCCGCGGATTCGGCTGTTCCGCCTCGGAGGCGATCAGGGGAGCGGTGGGAAGGGCGGCTATGGCGGGCAGAAAGAGCAGACAGATCGCGCCCGCGGTTCGTATCGTTGGCATGATAGGCGGTAGGGATGCAGTTGGACGGTGGCGGCTTCAGACCAACAAGCTGCGTTCGGTTGCAGGCCTGTATTTGTACGCAGATTCTAGGCCTTCCTTGCGATGCGGCCGATCGCGGTAACCATCGGGTAATCTGCTAGAGTCGCCGCCGATGCTGACTATTTACAACACTCTCGGACGCCGCAAGGAGCCCTTCACGCCGTTACGTGAGGGTCATGTCGGGCTCTATGTGTGCGGCATCACGGTTTATGACCACTGTCACGTCGGGCATGCGCGGTCCATGCTCGTCTACGACATCCTCCTTCGCCACTTGCTGGCCAGTGGTTACGAAGTGAGCTATGTCCGCAATATCACCGACGTCGACGACAAGATCATCGCGCGCGCCGCCAGTAATGGCGAAGCGCCGGAAACGCTCGCCGCGAGGTTCATCGAGGCCATGCGGGCTGATGCCGCTGCCCTCGATGTGCTCGAACCAACCTTCGAACCACAAGCGGTCGGTCACATCGACGGCGTCATCTCGATGATCCATCGATTGATGGACGGCGGTCATGCCTATGCGGTCGACGGCGGCGATGTGCTGTTCGCGGTGCGCTCCTGCCCTGGTTACGGGAAACTATCCGGACGCAAGCTCGATGAGCTTCGTGCCGGGGCCCGGATAACCACCGATGAGCGCAAGCGTGACCCTCTCGACTTCGTCCTCTGGAAGGCGTCACGCGAGGGCGAACCGAGCTGGCCATCACCCTGGGGCGACGGCCGGCCAGGCTGGCATATCGAGTGTTCGGCCATGTCCACGGCATTGCTGGGCGTTGAGTTCGACATTCACGGCGGCGGGCTCGATCTCGAGTTCCCCCACCATGAGAACGAGATCGCGCAGAGCGAATGCGCCAACGGCGGAACGTTTGCGCGTTACTGGATGCATAACGGCATGATTCGGGTGGACGGCGAGAAAATGTCGAAGTCGACCGGCAACTTTCTGACGATCGGTGATGCACTGGCAGACTGGCGTGGCGAGGAAATCCGGTTCTTTGTCGTCGCCAGTCACTACCGCAGCCCGGTCGATTTCAGCCAGGACGCGATGGCTGCGGCGCGCAACGCCCTTCGACGCCTCTACACGGCGCTTCGCGGCCACGCCGTTGTCGCCGACAGTGCGAATGTGGACCCGAGCTTCGTCGAGCGCTTCGTGGCTGCCATGGACGATGACCTGAATACCGCTGAAGCCGTCGCGGTGCTGCACGAGCTTGCTACCGAACTCAATCGAGAGGATACCGGGTCGACGCGTGCTGCTCGACTGGCAAGCACCCTCGTGGTGCTGGGCGGACGACTGGGGATATTGCAAGGTGACCCGCAAGCGGTACTGCAGTCGGCCGAAGGCAAGCCGGGCGACGGCGCGCTGACGCCGGCGGAAATAGAAGCCTTGATCGAGGAACGCCGCGCGGCACGGAGGGCGAAAGACTTCGCACGCGGCGACACGATCCGCGACACGCTGGCCGAGGCCGGCATCCTCGTGGAAGATGCGGGTGGCCAGACGACGTGGCGGCGACGCTGATGAAGAAGATCCCGCAACCGGAGGAGCCCACGGGCCAGCCTGGACGCAAGAGCCAACCTGAGCACACGGGCGGTCGCGGAGGTGGTCGCGGCAGGGGCAAGCCGTCACGCAGTCAAGCGCGGCGATTTGCGCGTGAGCGTGCCTTGCAGGCGCTTTATCAGTGGGACATGGCGGGGTCGGAAAGCTCGACCGTGAAACGCGAGTTCATGGAGCGTCAGGACATGACTCGCGTCGATGTCGCTTACTTCGAGCGCCTGTTCAAGGGCGTCAGCCACGCTGTGGAGGCGGTGGATTCGGCGCTGGCCGACGGGCTTGATCGGCCGCTGGTGGAGGTCGATCCGATCGAGCGGGCCATTCTGAGAATCGCCGCTTACGAACTCGTCCATGTGCTGGACACCCCGGCGCGCGTAATCATCAATGAGGGTGTCGAAATTACCAAACGCTTCGGCGCGGACAACGGGCATCGCTATGTCAACGGCGTGCTCGACCGCCTGGCATCGCAGCTACGCCCGATCGAGATGCGCCGCTCGCCGTGAGTCGCATCGAACCGGCCGCCTTGACGCGCAGCTTCGCGAATTTTCTCGCCCTTGGCGCAGGTTCCGGGCTCGCATCGCGCGCCCCGGGAACTGTCGGCACGCTGGCGGCCGTTCCTTTGCTGCTGTTGATGCCGACGCATCCCTTGCTGCACCTGTTCGTGGTGGCTGTCCTGTTCGGAATCGGTGTGTGGTGCTGCGGCGCTTGTGCTGAGGATCTCGGCGTCCACGATCACGGCGGAATCGTCTGGGACGAAATTGTCGGCTACCTGCTCGTCATGACGGCCATCCCGCACACGGCCGGGTTCATCGTGCTCGGTTTCCTGTTGTTCCGGCTGTTCGACATCGTCAAGCCGTGGCCTATCAGCTGGGTAGACCAGCGCGTCCACGGCGGTCTCGGCATCATGCTCGATGACGTGCTCGCTGCCGTCCCGGCTCTCGTGATCCTGCAACTCTTGTTGCAGCTGACCGGCGTGTCGGCGCTGCCCGGGTTCTGACCGCTCGTTCAGGCCGCTTGTTCAGGCCGCTTGTTCAGGCCGCTCGTTCAGGCCGCTTGTTCAGGCCGCTCGTTCAGGCCGCTTGTTCAGGCCGCTTGTTCAGGCCGCTCGTTCAGGCCGCTCGTTCAGGCCGCTCGTTCAGGCCGCTCGTTCAGGCCGCTCGTTCAGGCCTTTCGTGCTGGCTGCTCGTGCTGGCCCTCAGGGCAGTCTCAGCCCTGCTTGTCGAAGCAGTCTCGCGGTGGCGATCAGCGGTAGCCCGACAAGCGCGCTCGGATCGGTGCTTTCGATCCGTTCGAACAGACTTATGCCCTGTGCCTCGATCTTGAACGAGCCGGCGCAGTCGACCGGGTCGTCGTGGGCGACGTAACGGGCGATCTCGTCGGCGTCGAGGGTTCGGAATACCACCCGCGTCACGACATGATCGGCACTTGCGGCAGGTTCGCGGCCGCGCAGGTCGAGCAGATGCACGGCCGTCAGGAAATTCAGCGTCCGGCCACTGCAGGCCGCGAGCTGCGCCCGTGCCGCGGCTGCATTGCCGGGCTTGCCGATGACGTCTCCATCGAGCGATGCCAGCTGATCGGAACCGATGATGATGGCCCCGGTGTTGCATGACGCGATGACTTCGGCTTTCTCTCGAGCCAGGCGGCTGACAAGTGCGAGCGGCGCCTCGTGGGGTTGTCGGGCCTCGTCGATCGCCGGGGAAGCGATGTCGAAGGGGATGCCGAGCGTTGCCAACTGTGCTGCGCGGTAACGTGAGGACGAGGCCAGGACCAGCTTACGGGGCGGTCTGCTCACCAGCCGGCATGCCAGGTCGGGAGGAGTCGTATCTGACGCATATTTGCTTGCACGAAGAGCACTGATTAGCTAAAATTCGGTGGTTATGGCGAAGACGCTTCCAACGCGGTTCGACCCGGATCTAGTGGCACGGGATGGGACGCGGTTCGAGGTGACTGTGCCGTTCGACCACTTTCCGCGACTGGTCAGTATGCTGGCGTTGAAAGAGGGTGTCATGCACGCCAGTGCAACCTTCTCTCGGCGCAAGGATCATATCGTTGTCGCCGGGCGTTTGAGGGCTTCGTGGCCGCTCGAATGCCAACGCTGTCTTGAGCCCATGCAGGTTGAAATCGACGAGCCCTATGAGCTCGTCTTTGTCGATTCCGAGGAGGAATCGCGAGCTTTGCCCGATGTGTTCGATCCGGTGGTGCTTGACGAGAATGGCCAGATTCATCTGGTCGATCTGTTCGAAGACGAATTGATATTGCACGTGCCGAACATACCCAGACATGCAGAGGGCAGCGATTGCCAACGGTTTGCCAGAGAGCACGGTGTCATCGACGAAGCACTGGTGGGCGATCCCGACGACGCGTCGGCTGATTCGTCGAAGAAAAGCCCGTTCGACGTCCTCAAGGACCTCAACCTTCACTAACCTTTCCGACCTTTACAGGACCTTTCCATGGCCGTTCAGAAAAGCCGCAAGACCCCTTCGCGGCGCGGCATGCGTCGCTCGCACGATTCTCTCTCCAGGCCCACCTTGTCGACCGATCCGACCACGGGTGAGCTGCACCGCCGGCATCACGTCACGGCCGACGGCTTCTATCGTGGCAAGCAGGTCGTCGAAGTGGTCGACGACTATGAGGACGACGACGAAGACTAGCGCAGCAACATGACCGGTCATGCGGTCATTGCCGTAGACGCCATGAGCGGTGATGGTGGCACGGCGGTCATGGTGGAAGCTGCGCACACGTTCCTTGCGCAGCGCGCTGACGTCTCCCTGCTGCTCGTCGGTGATCCCGACGTCATCGGCGAGCACCTTGGCAGTCAGTCTTTGCCGCGCGATCGTTATGAGGTCGTGGCAGCGAGCGAGGTCGTCAAGATGGACGACGCGCCAGCCGTGGCGATGCGAAACAAGAAAGACTCGTCCATGCGGGTGGCCATCAACCTGGTCAAGTCGGGCCGGGCGGGTGCTGCGGTCAGCGCCGGTAACACCGGCGCACTGATGGCGATCAGCCGGTTCGTGCTGAAGACGCTGCCGGGCATTGACCGACCCGCCATCAGCACGACACTACCGGCCATCGATGGGCACACGCACATGCTCGATCTCGGTGCGAACGTGGATTGTACGGCCGAGCATCTGCATCAGTTCGCGCTGATGGGGTCGATACTTGCACAAGCTGTCGACGGTATCGATGCGCCGCGGGTCGGCTTGCTCAATATCGGTTCAGAGGCGATGAAGGGTAATGAACAGGTCAAGGCAGCCGCGCCGAGGTTTGCCGCGAGCGCGGCAGCGGGCATCCTGAATTACATCGGCTTCGTGGAAGGGAACGAGATCTATACCGACCGGGTCGATGTGGTCGTCTGTGACGGCTTTGTCGGCAACGTGTCGCTGAAGACCAGTGAAGGGGTTGCGCGCATGGTGTCCCATTACCTGCGGCAGGAGTTCACGCGAAGTTTTCGCAACAAGCTCGTCGGCCTGGTCGCCAAGCCGGTGTTGGCCGCGTTCGGCCGACGGATCGACCCCCGACAGTACAACGGGGCAAGTCTTCTGGGGCTGCAAGGCGTTGTCGTGAAGAGTCATGGCGGTGCGGATGCGTTCGCGTTCGCCAATGCCATCGAGATCGCGCTGCTCGAGATCCGCAAGGATGTCCCGGCCATGATCGCGAACCGGCTCGGTGCCTGCGTCCACGCTGCGTGAGTGGCGAGACGCAGCACTGACTTGGCCGCCTTCTCTCGCATTACCGGAACCGGCGGTTATCTGCCTGCCCGGGTAGTCAGTAACGCGGAACTCGCCGCGCGCGTCGATACGAACGACGAGTGGATTCGCGAGCGTACCGGCATATCTCAGCGGCATATTGCGGCAGCGGACGAATTCACGCTGGATCTCGCCTGTGCGGCGGCAGGACGCGCGCTCGAGGCGGCCGATGTTAAGGCGTCTGCGCTCGATCTGATCATTGTGGCGACGACGACCCCCGACCGCGTCTTTCCAAGTACGGCCTGTCTGTTGCAGAGTCGGCTCGGGGCTCAGGGCTGTGCCGCCTTCGACGTGCAGGCAGTCTGTACGGGATTTGTCTACGCACTGTCCATTGCGGATCAGTTCGTGCGCACCGGAATGGCTAGGACGGCCCTGGTGCTGGGTGCGGAGACGTTTTCGCGAATTATCGACTGGGATGACCGGAATACCTGTGTTCTGTTCGGTGACGGCGCGGGCGCCGTCGTCCTGCAGGCCGACGATGCGCCGGGCATCCTGTCCACTCACCTGCATGCCGACGGTGATCACGCCGAACTTCTGCACGTGCCGAGTGGCGTCTCGAACCACCACGCCGCAGTTGTCGAGGGGCGCACCTTTGTCGAGATGGCAGGCCCCGAAGTCTTTCGAATGGCGGTGAAGACACTTGGCGATATCGTCGATGAAACGCTCGGCGCCAACGGGCTGGAACGGTCCGCGGTCGACTGGCTCGTACCTCATCAGGCAAACATCCGTATCATCAGGGCAACTGCAAGAAAACTGGGCCTGTCCATGGACAAGGTGGTACAGACCGTTGCCGAACACGGCAACACGTCGGCCGCATCCATTCCTCTGGCGCTTGACGTGGCTGTGCGGGACGGCCGGATCAAGCGTGGCGATACGGTTCTGCTGGAAGGATTCGGTGGCGGGTTCACCTGGGGTTCTGCTCTGATCACGTGGTGATGGCATGACTCTCTGCAACGAATGTCATGTCCTCGTCGTCGATGACCACGCGCTGGTGCGCTCAGGCATGCGAGCCTTGCTCGAAAACAACCCGTATGTGGAGACGATCTCCGAGGCGGGGTCGGCCGAGGAGGCGTTGTCGCAGGCCGCGAGCTCGAATTTCGACCTCATTCTCATGGATATCTCCCTGCCGGGCATGAGCGGTGCCGACGCTGTCGGCAAGCTGTTGCTCGCGCTGCCGAACGCTCGCGTCATCATGGTGAGCGGGCTACTCGACGGCGCCACCATAAGGCGACTGCTTGCCACCGGGGTGCGCGGTTACGTCACCAAAGGCAGTGAATCCGACGAGATCGAGAAGGCGGTCAAACTCGTCCTGGACGGTGAGCGCTACCTCTCGCCCGATGTGGCCCGGCAACTCGCCATGGACACCATCGACGGAGGTAGCGGCAACCCGTTCGAGCAACTGTCGACCCGCGAGTACGAGGTCATCGTATTGCTGCTGCGGGGTAACCGGAACCGGCAGATCGGTGAGTCCCTGCACATCAGTGAAAAGACCGTGAGCACGCACCGCGTGCGGGCCTTCGAGAAACTCGACATCGCGACCACTGCGGAACTCGTGCGCCTCGCCATGCGTCACGGGCTCTGGGATATCGACGAGTGATCGAAGGAGGGCGGTCTCGATGACGTCAGGTGCAGCGGGCGAATTCGACATCGAATCGTTCATGCGTACGGTGACCGAGAGGCCGGGCGTGTACCGCATGCGGGATGCCGCAGGCGAAATCATCTATGTCGGCAAGGCCAGTAACCTCCGCAATCGCCTGTCGAGCTATTTCCGGCAGACGGTCGAGAATCGCAAGACCCGCGCACTGGTCGCGTCGATCGCGGAAGTAGATGTCACGGTCACTGCCAGTGCTGCCGAGGCATTGATACTCGAACACAACCTGATCAAGGAGCACCGGCCGCGCTACAACGTCGTTCTTCGGGACGACAAGAGTTATCCATACATCTTCATCTCGACGCAGGATGAATTTCCCCGGGTCAGCTACCAGCGTGGCGCGCGCAAGGTGCGTGGCAAGTACATCGGGCCGTACCCGAGTGCCAGTGCCGTGAAGCGTTCCATGCGCCTGGTGCAGAAGCTGTTCCGCGTTCGCCAGTGTGAAGACAGCTACTTTCGAAACCGTTCGCGCCCCTGCTTGCAATATCAGATCGAGCGATGTACCGCACCCTGCGTCGACCTGATCGCGGCCGAGGAGTATGGCCGGGACGTCGACATGACGGTGCGCATCCTCGAGGGCAAGTCTGCCGAGGTCGTCGACGAACTGGCAAGCCGTATGGAATCTGCAAGCGCGGCACTCGAATTCGAGAAGGCAGCGCGCTTGCGCGACCAGATTGCCAGTCTGAAGGCGGTCAGCGATCTTGCCTCGGGGCTATCCGAGCGCGAGGACGCCGACTACGTTGCCGCCGTCACCCAGGGGGGGCAGAGCTGCGTGCAGGTATTCTATGTTCGAAACGGGGTCAACCTGGGTAACAAGGGGTTCTACCCGGCAACGCCCATCGGCATCACCTCTGCCGAGATTCTCGAAGCGTTCGTCGCGCAGTTCTATCTCGAGCATGACGTGCCGCGTGAGATCGTGCTGAGCGAGCCTGTCGAAGGTGACGCCCTGTTGCAGGAGGTGTTGTCGAATCGACTCGGCTCGGCCGTGTCCATCGTCTCGCGCGTCCGCGGCGAGAGGGCGAAGCTGCAGACGCTGGCCCGTACGAACGCTGAAGTCGCACTGGCCGCGAGACTGGCTTCGCGTTCGGGAATGGCTGCCCGGCTGGAAGCGGTACGGGATCTTGCCGGCCTCGATGAAGCGCCCGCACGGATGGAGTGTTTCGATATCAGTCACACCATGGGTGAAGCGACGGTGGCGAGCTGCGTCGTGTTCAATGCTGAAGGTGCATTGAAGAGCGACTACCGTCGATTCAATATCCAGGATGTGACCGCCGGGGACGACTACGCCGCCATGCGACAAGCCTTGACCCGTCGCTACACGCGGCTGATCAAGGAGGATCGTGAGCTACCGGCGTTGCTCTTCATCGACGGCGGACGGGGGCAGATCGGCGTCGCGCTGGAGGTCATGCAGGCACTCGGCATCGATGACGACACGGTGCGGATCATCGGCGTCTCGAAGGGGCCGGACAGGCGTCCGGGTGACGAGACGCTCATTGTCTGCCGGGACAGTTCGCCAGACAGTTCGCGTGGCCGCTCGCATGGCAATTCACCGGGTGGCAACGTCGAGAAACAGCTGACGAGCGACTCACCGGCCTTGCTGCTGATCCAGCAGATACGCGACGAGGCTCATCGCTTCGCCATTGCCGGCCATCGTGCCAGGCGCGCGAAGGCGCGCACGACATCGCCGCTCGAGGAGATCAAGGGCCTCGGGCCGAAGAAGCGACGGCAACTGCTGACCCATTTCGGAGGCTTGCAACGACTCCGGAAGGCAGGTGTCGAAGACATCGCTTCCGTGCCCGGCATCTCGGATGGCCTGGCCAGCAAAGTGTACGATGAGCTCCACCCGACACGGGCTCCAAAGGTCTAGTGGAAGCACACTAGTGGAGTTCGCCCTTACCGAAACCGACAAGGCTGGTTCATGAAGAACAACGTGCCCATGTGGCTCACGCTCTTGCGTATCGGATTGCTCCCGGTCGTCGTCATCGTCTTCTACATCGATGCGCCCTGGGCCCGGCCGCTCAGCTGCCTGATATTCAGCATCGCGGGCGTCACCGACTGGCTCGATGGCTACCTGGCGAGAAAGTGGGGGGTGGAAAGTCGCTTCGGTGCATTCCTCGATCCGGTCGCTGACAAGTTGATGGTGGCGACAGTGCTGATACTCATCGTCGAGTTCGACAACAGCCCGTGGCTGACGATCCCTGCCATCGTGATCATCGGCCGTGAGATCACCATCAGTGCCTTGCGAGAGTGGATGGCGGAAATGGGGCAGCGCGGCAAAGTGAAGGTCGGCTGGGTTGGCAAGGTCAAGACCACAGCGCAGATCATTGCGCTCGGCCTGTTGCTCTACCTGCACGACTTCCTTGGCCTGCCGATCTACCAGATGGGCATGGTCGCGCTGTATGTGGCCACGGTACTCACGATCTGGTCGATGGTCGGTTACATGAAGGCCGCGTTTGCCGACGACAAGCCGCCAGCGCCGTGAGGTCTGTGACGAAGTGGTTCATGCTGTGCGTTTGGGGGCGGGTAGTCTGTAGGCTCCTGCCGGCTTAAAATGCTCGAAACGGTCAGGTTTTCCTGCTCCGGGTACAGATGGCGCTGTGGTGGAACTGGTATACACAAGGGACTTAAAATCCCTCGGCTTCGGCCATGCGGGTTCGACTCCCGCCAGCGCCACCAGAATCGTCAGGTCGAGGCCGCATCATTTGCTCGTGGAGGCTGAGCCCGGAGTCGAACCGAGGTAAACGGATTTGCAATCCGGTGCATAGCCACTCTGCCACTCAGCCCATCGGTACGACGGACCATCCGGTCAGATCTCACCGACGACAATGGCCGACGATGAGTGACGGGATGTCTGGAGCGGGAAACCGGGTTCGAACCGGCGACCTCAACCTTGGCAAGGTTGCGCTCTACCAACTGAGCTATTCCCGCACCGAAGCGGGTATTCTGGGAGGCGGTGGACTGGCTGTCAAGCATTCTCGGACAGATCAGCGGCCGGGATCAGTGCGTTGTCGGTACGGCATCAATCGCGCCCGCCATGCGAACCCGCTCACCTGTCAGTTCGACAAGGCGCCGATGAATTCGCGAATCGCATCGGCCACTTCCTCGGTGCGAGTGTGGTGGAAGGCGTGTCCCGCACCCTTGAATTCCGACGATTGCACGGTCGGAAGCACTTTGCGCAGGCGTTCGTCATGATTCCACGCTGGCACGACGTCATCGCCGTCCGCGGTCAGCGAGAGAATCGGTCGATCGATAGTGGAGTACCGAAGCGCCTGGGCATCGAGATGCTCACTCAGGTGGGTCAGATCGCGGGCGTTCGCACGAAACGTGTCCGGGCGTAACGACAATCTGACTCCGGTCTCGACGACATAGTCCGGCGGCGTCGTCTCGGGTGTGAATACCGAAGCGACTGCCGAATCGAGCATCAGATGACCGACGGGTTCGATCAACAGCCAGCTGAATACCTTGCCGATGACGGGCAGGGCGGCAATGTCGGCGTGCCAGGTCACACCGGTATCCCAGGGGTGAGTAGCACCCGCGAGCAACACGCCAGCGCTGATGCCGCTCGACTCTTCCAGCAGTCCGGCCATGACGATGCTGCCGGCCCATGAGTGTCCTACCCAGACGGCCTGCTCGATGCCGAGCGCCGTGAGTGTGGCTCTGGCGATAGCGGCCTGCGTGTAAGGGGATGGCCATTCCGCTGGCGCATCGCTGTAGCCGTGACCGGGTCTATCGATACTGATGACGCGATGGTCGGTCGACAGGGCCGGAAAGAGTGAGGTCTCGAAGTCGAGCAGGCTGGTGCTTGCACCGTGCAGCAGCAGGATGACCGGTGCGGCCTCTGCGCCTGCATCGAAGTCAGCATCGGCGTCGGCGTCGGCGTCGGCATCGGCATCGGCATCGGCCGGATCGAGAGCAGCTTGACCGCTGTCCCGGACATGCACCGTCAACCCGTCGATGGTCATGAGTGTCCCGACCGGAGGATGATCCCGTTCGGATACGCGTGCGAGCAACACGGTCGATCCGAGCAGCCCGAGGACAAGGACGATCACGAGAATGCCGGTGATGACGATCAGACGACTCATGTCATTCGGCTGGCAAGCCCGGTCAACTCGGGGATGACAGGCCTTCCAGACCTTCGCTGGCGCGTTCGAACCATAACCTCGACATGATGTTGTCTTTCGGGAGGGTGACGCCGAGCGCGTCGATGCTGGTATGCCGATAGCGTAGATCGAGATAGATCGAACGGGCAAGTGCATCGTTGCCGAGCTTCTCCTGAGCAAGCGCCTCGGCATACAACCCGGTGTCGTAGTAGTTCGTGTCGGGATAGCGTGTTCTCAGCAGGCTGAGTCTTTGCAGCGCTTCGGCCGGCTCGTCACGATCCATCAGATCGATGTAGGCCGCGAGATACAGCGCGTCGTCGGCAATGTAGCTCTCGGGATAGAGCAGCAAAAGACTGTCGAGCATCTGTGTTGCCACGTCATGGTCATCGTCGTCACGGGCATTGAGTGCATCGAGGTAGAGTTCGAAATCCTCGCCGGTGCCGTATCGCTCAGCCTCGCGAATGACCGGCAGCTTGATTGCCGCGCGCTGCTTGTTGATGGTCACCGGGCGGTTCTCGAGATAGTTCTCGTAGACGTTCGATGAGCTCACGTACTCTTCCCGGTCCTCCAGTTCCCTCGCGCGGTAGAAACTCGCTTCGTTGGCATTTGTCGCCGGATCAGCCTGCACGATGGTGTCGAACCGGATATCCAGTTCAGCGAACTTTCGGCCTTCGCCGATCGGCGCGAAGGAGACGTTAACGCGAACCTTTTCCGCTGGGTTGAGCGTCAGCGGTGGCCGGAAGTCGGTGGTGTATTCCTCGGCATCATCGCCTGCTATCTCGAGCGACTCGATCGGATAGATATCAGCGCCCCGATTGACAATCTCCAGTTCCTGGCTGGCGACGGTGCCGACATCACGGGTTCCGAAATAGATCTCGGGGCCCGAGACGAAAAGATAGCTGCCATTGGGCCCCGGGCCCGGTGGCGGTTCATCTTCGACCACAACACGCTGGCTGGTATCACTACCACTCCCACCGCTACCACCACTTCCGCCACAAGACGCCAGCACGAGAGCGGCAAGCGCGACACCTGCAAAGCGCAACGAGCGCTCCCGGTCAGTCATCGATCGGTTCCAGGGGTCGCGGCACACACAGCATTGCTCGCTGCTGAATAGACGGGAGCGATACATGGTTCAGGCCGCTCCCTGGTTTCCATCGAGGCTTGGACCCTTGGCGTTGAAATCGGCGAAGGTATCTTTATCCGAGCCGCGGTCGAACCGCTCTACCGTTCCGCCTGCCGTACCTTCCACCTGGAAGTAGTCGAGCGCCGAGCGACAGATTTCCAGACCCTTTTCGCGTTCGATGAGGTCCATGTCCGTGAGCGATTGAACCTGCTCGATGCCGTTTTTTGCAGCGGCCACCTGGGCACGAACACTGCGCATGGCGGTGCTGAGCTCGGTGGCGATCTCGCCGAAGTCACGGCTGTCGGATGCTCTGAGCCTGACATCGAGGTTACCGTCGCCTATTTCCCGTAGCGTCCGCTTGATCGCGAGAATAGGCTGGCCGAGACGACGGGTAATGAAGATGCCCAGCACGATCGTGATCACCACGTTGATGGCGAGCATGGCGAGCATCCACTTGCCGAGCACGTCGCCAAGCGCCGGCACCGCGTCTGCGGCAAGCTGGGCGTCTTCCGATACGAACAGGAGTGGCGCGATGCCGTCGAGCAGCGAGGTCAGCAGCTGACTGTAGAGCAAGCCGACGAGCACCGTCGTGATGCCAAGGTAGAGCATGGCTATGCCGATGATCCGGCGAATCTCACGTGCCTGGAACGAGCGATCCCTCAGAAGAGACAGCGGAAAGGGAAGGTCGGATGAGCGTGCCATGGGCTGAGTCGATTCTGAGTGTCTGTTCAAGTGTCGGCGCTGTCGATAGGCACTTGACAGTCAGATGTCAGGGTGTGAACTGACGCGCGAATCGATGTTTGTGAAAGCATCGGGCTTGCGAGCCATCAATCGCTATAATCGGATTCGCGAGTAGCCCCGTTCGCGCCTTGTCAGGTATTGCACGAAAGTCGATGGCGGGAGAGCTTGCAGACGTTGTGGTAGATCCTGGAACCGTATTCTCGGTAGCGGGTGTGCTGCATGTGCTGATCGTCGCGAGGGTAGGCGTTCATGTGCTACTCAACAAGCAGAGCGAAGGATCTGCCTTCAGCTGGCTTGGTATCGTCGCGCTGTCCCCCTTCTTCGGTGCCGTTCTGTACTGGTTGTTCGGCATCAATCGCATTCGCCGGAGAGCCCAGGCCGAGCTGCCCCGCGGCCATACGCCGGAGTCCCCGGGTGGCGACATCGGTGTCGACGCGCTGCCACCGCTCATCGATCAGTTGCCGCCGCGCTGGCGTGCGCTCATGCGGCTCGGACTCGCCATTCACCCGTCGCCCTACCTTTCGGGCAACACGCTCACCCCATTGATCAATGGGGACGAGGCCTATCCGGCCATGATCGCCGCCATCGATAGCGCAGACGCGAGCGTGGTGCTGTCGAGCTACATATTCGAGTACGACGAAGCCGGCGAGCGATTCGTCGATGCATTGACAAACGCACAGGCACGTGGCGTCGAGGTTCGCGTATTGATCGACGGACTCGGGGTCGGCTACGGCTTCAGTATGGTCCGGTCCGATCGCGTGCTCCGACGCGCCGGAGTGCCGACCGCGCGCTTTCTCTCGTTCCTGTCGCGTTCCGGCACGCGTTTCCTGAATCTCCGCAATCACCGGAAGATCCTCTCGGTAGACGGAGAGGTGGCGTTCGTCGGTGGCATGAACATTCGCGCCGGCAACCTGTTGCGACGCCCGTCACGTCACCACACACAAGACGTGCATTTCAAGGTCAACGGTCCGATCATCGATCAGATAAACGCTGTGTTCGCGGAAGACTGGCACTTCGCGGCCGGCGAGTCGCTGGAACTGCCGGCCTGGCAGCCTGTCGACGCCCGCTCGAGCTACGGGCCAGGTGAGGGCCGCACCCATGCAGCAGGTAAGGGCAAACTGGCGCGAGTGCTGCTCGATGGCCCGGATGACAACTATCAGAAGCTGGAGCACGCCCTGATCGGTGCGATCAATGTGGCGCGGCACTCGATCGATATCGTCACACCCTATTTCCTGCCCGGAAGAATCCTGGTCAGCGCCTTGCAGATCGCCTCGCTGCGCGGGGTGCGCGTACGGGTCTGCGTTCCCGCGCGAAACAACCTCTGGTTCGTTGGCTGGGCCATGAAAGCGAATACCCGAAAGCTGATGAGCTACGGCATCGAGATTGTGGAGACACCGCAGCCGTTCGACCATTCCAAGCTTTGTCTCGTCGACGATCGGTGGTCGCTCATCGGGTCGAGCAACTGGGATTCGCGAAGCCTGGAACTCAACTTCGAGATCAATGTCGAGTGTTACGATCGAGACTTCAACAAGCGGCTCAGGGCGCTTGTCGACGCCAAGTGCGACAGTGCCACCGTGGTGGAAACGACGGGCAGCGAGGCCCTGCCGGTGCGTCTCAGAAACAACTTCTTCAGGCTGTTTTCTCCGTACCTCTGAAGCCCCCGTCCCTCTGAAGCCTTCATGGCATGGTGCGACAAGAAATCGGCAAACGATTCAGACCCCACCGCTACTCTGCTGATGATGAGCTGCGGATGATCGGCAAGGCCGGGCAAAGTGCGCTCGGCCCTGAGATCCGCTGTCTTGTCTGGAACATCCTGAAGGCGAAACGCACGCACTGGGGGCGCGACTTCAAGGCGCTGATTGCAGATCGCGATCTGGTTCTGCTGCAGGAGGCTGTGCTGAATGCACCCTCGGACGAGCTGTTCACCGCGAACGATCACTTCGAATGGGTGATGGCGCGAAGCTTCCGTCATCCGGTAAGCGGTGTGGAACATGGTGTAAAGACAGGCTGTTCAGTGTCGGCGAGCGAACAGCATTTCCATCTCTCGCCGCACGCCGAACCGCTGTCGCAGACGCAGAAACTGTTGCTTGTCACCCACTATCCGTTGCAAGGTGAGACGACGACGCTGATGGTGCTGAACATGCACGCCATCAACTTCGTGACTATCGCCAAGTATGTCGAACAGCTCGACCAGCTTGAGTCAGCGCTTCGTCGGCACGACGGCCCGACCCTGCTCGGTGGCGATTTCAACACCTGGAGTCCGACGCGGCTGGCACGCTTCCTCGAGGTGGCCAGAGGCGCCCGCCTGACAGAGGCCGCCATGAGCCGAAAGCTTAAACTCGCACACATGAACAGTCATCTTGATCATGTGTTCTATCGTGGTTTGACCCTTGCCAAGGTCGAGTCGCTTGGCGGCTACACAAGCTCGGACCATGCGCCGATCACGGCGGCATTCATGCGCTTGCCGCCAGCTGGTGGAGCCGCTCCCGGGGTGCCCGCAGCTCCAGGCTGATCAGATGGTTGATCGCTGCCGGTATACCTACACCAGGTTGATCAACAGCACCACGAAGAGTACGACACCTGCTAGCAGCATCGAAGCATTCAGCCACTCCTTCTGCGAACCGCGTGGCCCGTTCTCCAACCAGTGCTTTGCCACCGGCACCATGCGCCACACCATCAGGCCAAGCATGGCAGCGACGGCTATCTTGACCCAGATGCTATCCATTTTTCTTCTTCATGCTCGAGTCGGGATGAGGCGTGCTGGCAGTGCGCACTCGTCCCTGAGTGCACAAGCTACGGCGCCGCGCCACGGGGTGCTCCTCCTTGTAAAACGCCCGGGACAGGTACGCACCCCGGGCTAACTCGATCCCGGAATCGCGTGCGCGGGATCAGTCGTCGCTCATGATGCCGAGGAGGTGCAGCAGGCTCGTGAACAGGTTGAAGATATTGATGAACAGGCTGACCGTCGCGCGGATGTAGTTGGTCTCGCCGCCGTTCACGATGCGGCTCGTATCGAACAGAATGAAGCCACTCATCAACAGGACCATCGCTGACGAGATTGCGATGCTCAGTGCCGGAATGCTCATGAAGATGTTCAGAATCGCGGCACCGAAGATCACGATCAGGCCGACCATCAGGAAGCCGCCCATGAAGCTGAAATCTTTCTTCGTGGTCAGTACATAGGCACTCAGGGCCAGGAAGATGACGCCTGTTCCGCCCATGGCCGTGGTGACGATCGAGCCGCCGTTGGGCAATGACAGATACATGCTGAGCATGGGCCCGAGGCCGAGACCGAGCATGCCGGTGGCGAGAAACACGATGCCGATGCCGGCCGCTGATTCATCGAACTTCGGCAAGACGAACATCAGGATGCCGATGGCGCCGAAAGAGCAGATCAACGCGACCATCGGCGGGATGTTGGCGAAGATGGAGACTGCCGCCATGGCCGCGCTGAACAACAGCGTCATGGACAACAGAGCGTACGTATTACGCAGAACCGTGTTGGTCTGTAGCGCACTCTCCCGTGTCCGGGAGACCTGGGTTACGTCTTGCATGCTTCAAAACTCCTAGAGAGAACAGTGAGTGAAAGCGGCAACGATCTGTTTACAAAGATCTGTTGTTAACGAATATACCCCACTGGTTCATCATTCAGATCATGGGCCAGACTGAAGTGATGACTGGTAGAGGCGTATCTGCCGACTGCCGACCAGACTGTAACGTAGTGACGTGTCGACGGCGCTTCAAGTCCCTAAGGTACTGAATCGACGGTACACTAGGCGTCAGCGGAGAGGTGGCAGAGTGGTCGAATGCGGCGGTCTTGAAAACCGTTGACTGTCAAAGGTCCGGGGGTTCGAATCCCTCCCTCTCCGCCACTCATTTCATTAGTCATCCCTTGTCTGCCAGCCGACGATAAGTCTCGCCGTAGCGTGCATGCAGATCATCGTAGGCAGCGCGGTCACCGGACGGCTCGATCGTGCGCTCGACCGGTGGTGGCGTACACACAGCCGCAGGCGCTGTACCTTCCGCCGCCATCAAGCCCAACCTCGCAGCACCGAGGCTCGCGCCGACGTCACCGCCGGTGGATACATCGAGGGGCAGATTCAGCACGTCCGCCATCATCTGCAGCCAGTAGCCCGATTTCGACCCGCCGCCGACGGCGGCTGCGCGGTCGAGCTCGGTACCGGCGGTGCGTAGCGCCTTGCGACAGTCGTTGAAGGCGAAGGCCACTCCCTGGAGCACAGCTTGCGTCAGGGTCGTGACGTCCGTCGCATGACCGAGACCGGTGAACACACCACGCGCTGCAGGATCGTTGATCGGCGTACGTTCGCCGCCGAGATAGGGCAGGAACATGACTTCTGTGGGCGTTGGTCGGGTGCCTTCGAGCGGCGCTGTCAGTTCGACGGGCGTTTTACCGGTCACAGAGGCTAGCCAGTTCAGGGAATCGGTGGCGGCGAGAATCACGCTCATCTGATGCCAGGTATCGGGCAGCGCGTGGCAGAACGTATGGACCGCACTTTCGGCATTCGGCCGGTAGGACTCGTTCGAGGCAAACAGCACACCGGACGTGCCGAGCGACAGGAAGGCGGTGCCTGGCGCGACCGTTCCCATGCCGCAGGCCGATGCCGCATTGTCGCCGGCACCGCCCGCAACCACGATACCGCTGGCGAAACCGTATCGTGCTGCGATCTCCGCTCTGAGGACGCCCGATGGCGCATTGCCTTCGACCAGCCGGGGCATCTGCTCTCGCGTCAGCTCGCTCACGTCGAGAAGCGCGTCCGACCAGTCTCTGCCGGCAATGTCCAGCCAGCCTGTTCCGGAACAATCAGACATGTCGCCAACGTGTTCACCGGTCAGCCAGAGCCTGACGTAGTCCTTCGGCAACAACACCTTGGCAATGCGCTTGTGCACAGCGGGTTCGTGGCGAGCAAGCCAGTCGACTTTCGGCGCCGTGAACCCGGGGAAGATGATGCTGCCGGCAATGTCTCGCGTTGCCGGCGTGTCCAGCGCCCTGGCCTCGACGTGCGCACGCGAATCGTTCCAGAGCATGCAGGGCCTGAGGATCTCGTCGCTCGAATCGACCAGCGTCGCGCCATGCATGTGCCCGGACAGGCCGATGCCGCGGACGGCCGCCAGCGCCTGCTTGCTGGTCCTCGCCAGTTCGGCAAACGTGCCTTCGATTGCCTGCGTCCAGCTCGCCGGCTCCTGCTCCGACCAGCCTTCGTGCGGACGCGACACCTCGAGCGATACACTGGCGCTGGCGACGATCACGCCAGCTTCATCCATCAGCACACTCTTCACACTCGAGGTACCGAGATCGATTCCGAGATACATGGTCTGTCCTTCCTCAGTTGTCGGCGGTGTCCGCTTCGGGTGGAAACCACTGCTCCACGTGTTCGTTACCGCGCGTGATGATGACGTGATGATCGGCAAACAGTCGATAGGGCGCACTCCATTCGCCGTCGGGCCACTGCACCCGTACGGTGGCCCGCTCGGCCACACCCAGGCCGACGTGCACGAAGCCGTGTGCCCCCGAGGCGTGCCCACCGCCGGTCTGCTGTCGTCGCGTCTGCACCCGGTTGCCGGTGCGGACGCTCAGTCTCGCTCCGACAGCGTGCTGGTTGGGAGGCGGTTGACGGAGTTCGATCGCGAGCCAGTTACCGCCGGGTCGGTTGGCCAGTTGACGGAAGATGCTGACCGGTGAGGCGCGATTGACGACCACGAGGTCGAGCCTGCCATCCATGTTCAGGTCAACTACCGCCGCACCGCGGCCGCGTCGATCTGTCGCGATACCCGCGGCCAGCCCCTGCTCGCTGAAGCGGCCGTCAACCGTGCCGAGCAAGAGATTGTCTGGATCGTTGGTGGCGAAATCGCTCATGTTCTCGACATTGCCCTTGGCGATGAAGAGATCGAGGCGAGCATCATTGTTGAGGTCGTCGAATTCGGCATGCCAACCGGTCGACGGGCGGGTGTCAACGCCCGCATAAGGTCGGTGTGCGGTCGCTCCCCGTTCCCAGGCCATGTCGGTATAGACCGGTCGGCCTTCCTCGAGGGCGGCATCGAGATCGAGCGTCTGTAGCCGCGTATCCCCCATGGAAGTCAGTGCATATTCGGGATAACCGTCGGCATCGAGATCGCCCTCGGCGATGCCCATGCCCCAGATCACCAGGGGCGCCCAGCCGTCGGCTCGACCGTAGAGCCGCGGGTAGCGACCGGCATCGAGTTGCCAGAGCTGCTCCTCGCCGCCGCGGTGATAATGACGATCATTGGTTATCCGAAGCGCATCCTTGCCGGAACGGTTCCAGTCGGTGAAGAGCATCGACAGCGAGCAGTACCCGGGTGTCAGCAGCAGCGCTTCGTCATAGCGGGGCTTATCGCCCTGTCGTGGCCGATGCAGGACGTTGTCGTCACAGGTACCCCAAGGTGATCCCGGAGCGGCGCGATCCACATAGTTGCCGAAGGCGAGCGTCGGGTAGCGTTGCTCACCCTCCCAGGTAGCACTGAACGCGGTACTCCAGGCGCGACCACCGTCGAAGCCCCAGCGCGCGTCCGCGGCGCTGAAACGGCAATCCGGTCCACCGCGGAGGACGCGGTTCGCACCGACCCGGAGAACCACCAGGTCGAGATGCCCGTCGTCGTCGATGTCCAGCGGATAGGCACCCGTGACACCCTCGAGATCGGTCGTGGACGACCGCTGTTGCTCGAACCGCAGGGTACCGCCAGGCGTGCTCCGGTTGACATACAGGGCCGAAGCTTCGCTGCCGCCCGCCAGGAAGAGATCGGGTCGTCGATCGCCGTTGCAGTCGAAGCTCGCAACGCCGCCACCTACGAAGTGCTCCCAGGGACCTTCGTAGGAGTGGCGGATGCCGGCAGCCACGGCTTCCTCGGCAAACAGGGGAATATCGCCCGGGAAGGGTGTCGGTGCCTGTGGGTCGTTGACTCGCTCGGTGGCACCAAGGGGTGCGGCAAGCACGATCAGGGCGGTGCCGATGATGAAGCGCAAGCCGGCAAGACGGCGCGTCAGTCGCTTGGGCAAGCTCACGGATCGATGACCAGCGTCTTCAGGAACGCGATGATCTCGTCCCGTGCTGCTGCGTCGAGCACACGCCAGGCATCACGGGCGGCGCGGGCTTCGCCGCCGTGGGCGTCGATGATCTCGGCAAGCGTTGTCATGTCGCCGCGATGTCCGTACGGGTCGGTCGAGGCGACGCCCCAGAGTTCGCCGGTCATGAAGACGTTGCGCTCGACGAAACGCTGCGACAGGTGCTCGTTGCCGAGTGCCGCTATCTTCGTGTCGGCAATGACGTGTCGCTTCAGATTGCCCCATAGCGGCACCAGCACCCGGCCCTCCGCATCTTTTGGCAATGCGGCAACAGCGGCCAGCATGCCAAGATCGTACTGCAAGTCAGGCACAATCTCGTCGTTGAGTTTCGAATCCGGGCTCGATTCCGAGTCGCCGGTCGCTTCGCCGCTTCTGAGCGTGCCCGCCGCGTCGTAGGGGCCGGGGTCGCGGAAGACGGTCGAATCCAGTGGCAAGGCCGGGCGGTGACAGTGGGCACAGCCGAGGGCTTCGAAACGCGCCTCGCCACGACGCGCCGCCTGTTGCCAGAGCGGGTTGTCCGGCGAGTGCTTGCCCGGGGGAGGGAGGCTTGCCTGCCAGGCAACCAGCGCCGATACGTCACCAGCGGTTATCTCGCTCTCATGCCCGTCACCATCGTGGTCGGCTTCACCGGTCCAGCGGGCACCGAAGCGCTCGTCTGCCTGCATGCCATGGTGATGATTCAGCGCATTCACCGTGAACTGGCGCAACGAGGTCATCACGCCTTTCTGTCCGAACGGACGCACGACGAGATCGATGTCGACACCGGCAAGTGCGCGCGTATCGACACGGCCGTCGGGATGGGCGCGCACGCTGCCGAAGTCGACACCCTTGCTCTCGAGCGCTTGCTCGACCACGTCACCAGACGTGGCGGACTGCTTCAGCGCCTCGCCGCGCAAGCGCTGCAGATCCTGGGTCATCTCGCGCGCGAGAAGCTCGATCAGCCCGGCGCCGAACAGGTGATTGGTGTTGCGCTCATTGGAGAATTGCGGATCGGTGGTGTCGAAGTCAGCCTGACTGAAACCTTCCGATACGAACACGTTGGCAGCGAAGTCGCCAGCCCCGCCGATGCTCGGCTGGTGGTGGCAACTGGCGCAGGCATTCGCATCCAGACCTGCCGTACGGGAGAACGCCGTCTGCGCCGCCCGCCGCCGCTTGGTCGGCAGGATGGCCTGGGTCGCGAACGGGCGTCCCACGCCGTCCTCGGTGGTGAACCGTGCCGAGAACAGGGCCTCGCCCGCGTCGCGCAGCTGCTCGAGCGTGTTCGCATCGAGCAGACCGTCGCCGGCGCCGAGACGGCCGAGTGAAACATGGGACGTGATAGCCTTTTCCTGCCAGGGCTTGCGGCTGTCGACGCTCGAGGATGCAGGCGTGGGCATCGCTGCGACGGCGCCCTCGACTGCAACCGTTCGAACTGCAGTTTCGGCTGCCGGTGCTGCCGGTGAGCACAAGCTGACCAGGAGCAGGCTGACCAAAAGCAGGCTAACCAGGAGCAGGCGGGCGACGGCCGTACTTTGGCAACGTCGGGGACAGACCGATTGGCTATGAGTACGCCCCTTCATGCTGACAAACGCGTGATGCATCAAGCTGAAAGCTGCCGGTCGCCGGACGGTGTTTCGGTCGGGGTCATGGCGATCGTTCGATCGTGAGAGTCCAGCGTTTCGAAGGCGAGCCCGGCGTGGAGGAGTGGCTCTTCGTCGGCAAAACAGTGCAGGTCGCAGGCGTCGCCCGTGGCATCGCGTCCGGCGGCATCGAGGGCACCGCGCAAGGTTTCGGCCATCAGCGAGAACGCGGCATCGCTCCGGCCGACGATGGCCACCGGCATCGAATCGAACAGGGCAAAGAGGGCGGCGAGTCCCTCGCCGACGGCAGCGCCGGCCGTGGCAAAGGCGAGCCGCGCCTGCGCCTCCCCGTCGAGTGCCTGTTGCAGTCGTTGCGACAGCATTGCGGTGTTGACCCGGCCGGGAGGTTTTTCGTCCAGTGACGCGTCGCGTGCCAGACGTTCGATACCGTAGTCCGAGGCATAGGCTTCGATACAGCCACGGCGACCGCAGCGGCACAGCGCGCCGTGCTGTGCGAAGCGCAGGTGGCCGATCTCGAGCGCCGAGGAACGAACGCCGGTGAAGGCCCGCCCTTCCAGTCTCAAGCCAAGACCGACCCCGTGCGAGAAGATCACGGCCGCGAAGTTCGGCCCCAGCCGATGGGCGTGGCTCTGGTGCAACGCGCTGGCGATCAGGGCACAGTCGTTGTTGACCTCGGCCGGTACGCCGAAGTGCCGGGTCAAGGTCTCGCCGAGTGGTACACGGCGGGCGGCGATGATCGGTGACCAGAGCAGTTCGCCACGCTCGTTCCCGGTCACGCCCTGGAAGCCGAGTCCGATGTGCCCGACACGGCCGTTCGGCGATTGCCGGATCATCGATTCGATGCTGTCGATGACCACGGCGAGGAGCGCCTCGGTCTCGAGTGCGCGCGTATCGAGCTTGTGCTCGCGGGCGGCGAGTTCGTTGCCCGCGTAGTCGACGATGGCGGTACGCAATTGATCGATGGTCAAGGCCGCGGTCAGAACATGACTGGCCGCTGGCGCGAGCGCTACCAGGGTCTGCGGGCGACCGCGCGAGGGCGTGCCGGTGCGCGAACGGACATTGGGGCGGGTGGTGATATCGAGGATGCCTGCATCGGCAAGCTGCACCGTCAAGGCCGATATTGCCGCCTGGCTCAAGCCGGTGGCCTCGCCGAGCGCCGCGCGCGGCAGACCGCCCTGGTGGCGCAGCGCACGCAGGATACGCGCCCGATTTTCGGCGCGAAGGTCGCCGCTTCTGATGATGGCTGGAGTTTGCACCGATCCTGTCAGGAACAACAATTTCGCTTTTTCGGAAAAACAACTTGACACATTTTCGGTCCGGTGTCAGCATTTTTTCCAGTCGTGAATTAAATGCGGCTGACGGTTGAACACATCATTCAGAATGACCCCATTGGAGTGAGCATGAACAATATCAAGGCACTACTGGTGAGCGCAGCGATGCTGCTGTCGGCAGGCAATGTACTCGCAGAGGGCAAGACGATCGGTGTTTCCTGGTCGAACTTTCAGGAAGAGCGGTGGAAGACCGACGAAGCGGCCATGAAGGCCGCGATCGAGGCGGCAGGCGATACCTACATCTCGGCCGATGCGCAGTCCTCGGCTTCGAAGCAGCTGACGGATGTCGAGGCGCTGATCAGTCAGGGCGCTGACGCGCTGATCGTGCTCGCGCAGGATTCAGGTGCTATCGGCCCGGCCATCGAGAATGCGGCGGCAGAGGGCATCCCGGTGGTCGGCTATGACCGCCTGATCGAGAATCCGGCGGCGTTCTATATCACCTTCGACAATGTCGAAGTCGGTCGCATGCAGGCCCGGGCAGTGCTCGAGGCCATGCCTGAAGGCAAGTACGCCTTTATCAAGGGGTCATCGTCCGATCCGAATGCCGACTTCCTGTTCGGTGGCCAGATGGAAGTGCTTCAGGAGGCGATGGACGCAGGCAAGATCACCAACGTCGGCGAAGCCTATACCGATGGCTGGAAGCCCGAGAACGCGCAACGCAACATGGAGCAGATCCTCACTGCCAACGACAATGAGGTCGACGCCGTGGTTGCCTCGAACGACGGCACGGCCGGCGGTGTTGTCGCAGCACTGGCGGCACAGGGTCTCGACGGCTCGGTACCGGTATCCGGTCAGGACGGTGACCATGCCGCACTGAACCGGGTTGCCATGGGTACGCAGACTGTATCGGTCTGGAAGGACGCGCGCGAGCTTGGCAAGGCGGCCGCTGATATCGCCACGATGCTTGCCGATGGCACGTCGATGGACGCGATACCGGATGTCGTCAATTTCAGCGGTGGGCCTAACGGCGTTGAAATGAACTCGGTCTTCCTCGCGCCGGTACCGGTCACGATCGATAACCTCGATGCGGTCATCGATGCTGGCTGGATCGAGAAGGACAAGCTCTGCAACGGCGCGATCGAAGCCGCTGCTGCCTGCGGCTGACGCGGTCGCACCTCGACTGCTTTGACGGGAGCGGCTTCTTCGGGGGCCGCTCCTTCAATAACCTGAGCCGGAGTGCCAGAACCATGGCCGATCCCGTCAGCCCCGCCGCCAGTCCCACGGTCGAGTCCGCCGCCGGCCTCAGTACCGATTCGAGCCACGATTCGACGGCCGGCCAGTTCGCCCGTTCGGACGAGGGCAGCGCAATTGCCAGGTTCTTTCGGGCGACCGAGATCGATACGCGCATGCTCGGTATTCTCGGCGCACTCATCCTGATATGGATCGTTTTTCATATCTTTTCCGACGGGCGTTTCCTGACCCCGAGAAACCTCTGGAACCTCTCGGTACAGACGGCATCGGTGGCCATCATGTCGACTGGCATGGTGCTGGTCATCGTGACCCGGCATATCGATCTGTCGGTCGGCTCCATGCTCGGCTTCATCGCGATGGTCATGGGCGTTACCCAGGCGCAGTTCCTGCCGGACATGATCGGGCAGGGCAATGCCTTCATCTGGGTCATTGCGCTCGCCGTGGGAATTTGCGTCGGGGCTGTCCTCGGCGGCATTCATGGCTACGTCATCGCCTACCTCGGCGTACCAGCCTTCATCGTGACGGTGGGCGGCCTGCTGGTCTGGCGAGGCGCCGCCTGGTGGGTCACCTCGGGGCAGACCGTGGCACCGATGGATCCGACCTTCCGTCTCATGGGCGGCGGCCCTTACGGCTCCATCGGTGCAACCTGGAGCTGGGTCATTGCGGTGATCGCCTGCGTGGCCATCGCCTTGTCGGTCGTGCTGCAGCGGCGCAATCGGAAGCGCTTCGATTTCCCGTTGCGGCCGCTTTGGGCCGAGGGCACGATCGTCGGTGTCGGCTGTGTGCTGGTACTCGGGGTCGTCGCGGTATTCAACAGTTACCCGTGGCCGAAGGGCATCGTTCGTCGACACGTTGCCGAGAACAACATCGTTCTCGCCGAGGGCGAGACACTCTTCATCGCGCACGGCATCGCCATTCCCGTGCTGATTGCCGTTGCCATCGGTCTCCTGATGACTTTCATCGCCACGCGTACCCGCTTCGGACGCTACGTCTTCGCGATGGGAGGCAACCCGGAGGCCGCTGAACTTGCCGGCATCAACACGCGCTGGGTGACGATGAAGATCTTCATCCTGATGGGCATGCTGTGCGGTGTCGCCGCGGCCATCTCGACAGCGCGTCTGAACGCATCGACCAATGCCCAGGGCACGCTGGACGAATTGCTGGTCATTGCGGCGGCCGTCATCGGTGGTACGTCGCTGGGTGGCGGCATCGGCACCATTGCGGGTGCCATGATCGGCGCCGTGGTCATGCAGTCGTTGCAGTCGGGCATGGTCCTGCTCGGTGTCGATGCGCCGTTCCAGAACATCATCGTCGGCGTCGTGCTGGTGGTCGCCGTGTACCTCGACAGCCTCTATCGTCGGCGGCAGGGCTAGTGGAAGGCTATCTGGTCATGCCCACTCACCGCCAACCACTCGGACAACGCGAGGATCGCCAACCATGACAACTCCCACCGACGGGCGGGTACCGGCTGACGCCGAGAAAGTCGTCGAGATGAGTGACATTTCCATTTCCTTTGGCGGTATCCACGCCGTCGATCATGCGTCGCTCGATCTGCATCTTGGTGAAGTCGTTGCACTGCTCGGGCACAACGGCGCCGGCAAGTCGACCTTCATCAAGATCCTTTCGGGCGCCTACAAGCGGGATACGGGCACTATTCGCGTGCGTGGCGCCGAGGAGAAGATCGACAATCCCCGCGACGCCAAGGCCCTGGGAATCGAGACGATCTACCAGACACTTGCGCTGGCCGACAATGTCGACACCGCGGCCAATCTCTACCTCGGACGCGAACTGAGAACGGCCTGGGGCACGCTGGACGATGTGGCGATGGAGGCGCGGGCGCGTGAAGTGATGGGGCGATTGAACCCGCGCTTTCAGCGCTTCAAGGAACCGGTCAAGGCGCTTTCCGGCGGACAGCGACAGTCGGTCGCGATTGCTCGCGCCATTCTGTTCAATGCACAGATTCTCATCATGGACGAACCGACGGCGGCGCTTGGCCCGCAGGAGACCGCTCAGGTCGGTGAGCTGATCAAGCAATTGAAGCAGGATGGCATCAGCATATTCCTGATCAGTCACGACATCGAAGATGTCTTCGAACTCGCCGACCGGGTGGCCGTCATGAAGAACGGCCAGATGGTCGGTCACGCCCCGGTGACGGCCGTCAGCAAGGACGACGTGCTCGGCATGATCATTCTCGGCAAGTGCCCCCACGGGGCGACGCCGGGCCCCGGCGCGGTCACCGTAAATACCAGCAACGTAGTGGAAGCCCAACCATGACTACCGGATTCTTTGGCGACATCGAACGCATTCCCTTCGAAGGTCCCGACAGCGATTCCGCCCTTGCCTTCCGGCACTACGACCCGGAGGAAATCGTCGCCGGCAAGCGACTCGAAGACCATCTTCGCTTCGCTTGCGCTTACTGGCACAGCTTTGCCTGGCCGGGTGGTGATCCCTTCGGGGGGCAGACCTTCGAGCGTCCCTGGTTCGGCGATACGCTGAAGGACGCGAAGCTGAAGGCAGACGTCGCCTTCGAGATGTTCGTCGCCCTCGGTGTGCCGTATTTCTGTTTCCATGATGCCGATGTTCGACCGGAGGGAAATTCCTTCAGGGAGAACACCGAGAACCTCAATGTCATCGTCGACTACTTCGAGGAGAAGATGGCGGCGACCGGCGTCAAGCTCCTCTGGGGTACGGCAAATCTCTTTTCGCATCGACGCTTCATGGCCGGTGCCGCAACCAATCCAGACCCGGATGTATTTGCCTTCTCGGCGGCCACCGTGAAAACCTGCATGGACGCGACCCACCGGCTTGCCGGTGAGAACTATGTGCTCTGGGGTGGACGGGAAGGCTATGAGACCTTGCTCAATACAGACCTGTCACGCGAGCTCGAGCAGATGGGGCGATTCCTCAATCTCGTCGTGGAGTACAAGCACAAGATCGGCTTCAAGGGCACGATCCTGATCGAACCGAAGCCGCAGGAGCCCACCAAGCATCAGTACGACTACGACGTCGGCACCATCTTCGGCTTCCTGCAGCGATACGGGCTCGAGAAAGAGGTCAAGGTCAATATCGAGCAAGGTCACGCCATCCTGGCCGGTCACTCCTTCGAACACGAGCTGGCGCTGGCTCGTACGCTCGGTGTGTTCGGCTCGATCGACATGAACCGCAACGACTACCAGTCCGGTTGGGATACCGATCAATTCCCCAACAACGTACCGGAGACGGCACTCGCCTATCTCGAGGTACTGCGGGCTGGCGGCTTCACGAGCGGTGGCACGAACTTCGATGCCAAGCTCCGTCGTCAGTCGATCGACCCGCGCGACCTGCTGGCTGCTCACGTCGGCGGCATGGACGTCTGTGCACGAGGGCTGAAGGCTGCCGCGGCAATACACGAGGCGGGGGCTCTCGATGCGCCACTGGCAGAGCGTTATCGGGGTTGGGAGAGTGAGCCTGCGCAGGCGATGCTCAATGGCGAGGCGACGCTTGCCGAGATTGCCGACTGGGTCGTTGCAGACGAAATCAATCCGCGGCCTCGTTCGGGCCGTCAGGAGCACCTGGAGAACGTTGTCAATCGGTTTGTGTGAGAGACCTGCGTTGTTTTCGTGGGCGGGGGCGCCCTGATACGTGAGCTGTGCTCCGAAACGAGGGCTGTTCTCACGGTTTACGAGTCATGGGAACTTGACCTCGAGCGCTGTCACTGGAACGATGATTGCGAATCGGGGTCTGGTTATCCGGGCGCTGGATCGACAGGGCTGTCGTTCGTTACTGCCAAACGGGTTTTATCGAGGTGTCTGTCAGTATGGTGCAGTCGAGTCTGTCGTTTCTGAATTTGCCAAGAAGTTCCCTCGGGGCGCTGCTCGGGCTTGTGACCACCTTCGGGGCGGGCGTTGCTCACGCGGAGCTGGCCATTTGCACGACCCCGCAACGACCCGATTGCCCGTCTGCGCTGCCGAACGCGTCGGGTGGAGAGTTCACGTTCTCGCGGCTGGTCTTTGCCGACAACCAGGAGGCCATCGACAATCTCGGTGACCGGATCGGTTACCCGCACTGGCAGGCCGATTGCTCCGAGTCCGAGCCGCACTTCATCGCGGCCATGAAGCGCCTGACCCTGCTCGATACCAATGAACAGAGCCAGTCCATTTCGCTCTTGAACGAGGACATCTTCGACTACCCGCTCCTCTATGTGGTCGAGGCGGGATTTGCCTCCTTCACACAGCCCGAGGCTGATACCTTGCGTGAGTATCTGCTACGCGGCGGATTTCTCCTCGTCGACGACTTTCACGGGAGCTATCAGTACCAGCAATTCGAGAACTGGATGGGGCAGGTCTTCCCCGATCGGGACATCGTCGATATCCCGCCTGATCACGAAATATTCAACGTGCACTTCTCGATCGAGGAGTTCATCCAGATTCCAGGATTGCGTGCCCTTTGTCTCAATCCCGGTGAGACCTGGGAGCTGCCGATCATGAAGACGTCTGCGGTCAGCGAAAGCAATGCCTCACGGCAGCAGCCACACTGGCGCGGTGTGCTCGATGACGACGGTCGCATCATGGCGATCATCAACTGGAACATGGACCTTGGCGATGCCTGGGAGCACGCCGACATGGAGGAGTACAGCGCTTTGTATACCGCGACTGCCTACCGGCTGGGTGTCAACTACGTGCTGTATGGCATGACGCATTGAGCGTTGCCTCATGCGCCGGGGTTTCGGAAGGGCACAACGTGGCGGAGCGGCGCTGTATCGGTAATTTTAGCGAATCGGCGGTGCATACAGCAGTCCACCATCGATCCACAGGGCGTTGATACCCCGTTCGAGGCCTAGCGGGGACTCGAGGCCGAGATGGCGCTCATACAGTTCACCGTAGTTAACGACACGGCTGACAATGCTTGCGCACCAGTCGCGTCGAATACCGAGCGCGAACCCGGTAGCGCCGTCAACGCCGAGCAGGAGACGTACGTCGCCATCCGGATCACGTGCGCGCGCGGCGGCCTTGTCGCTCGTCACACCGAGTTCCTCCGCGTTGATCAGGCAATGCAATGACCAGCGGACGATGTTCTCCCATTGCGGGTCGTCAGCTCTGACCATGGGACTGCGTGGCTGCTTGGTGATGCTCTCGGGCAGAAAGAAATGACTGGCCGGCTGGTCCAGCCGTGAACGAAGCGCGGCGAGGACCGTGCGGTCTCCAGTGACGCTGTCGCATTCGCCCTTTACGTAGGCCGCGAAGGCCGCTTCCTTATTCGTGTACACAGCAGGGCGATAGCCGATGTCGACCCGATCAAAGTAGGCCTTGGTCGCTGCCTCGACAACTCTGTCGCCCGGGACACAGACCGCGATGTCATCGAGTTGCAATGCGCTTCGCACATCGTTTCGCACATCGCTTCGCACGGGCACCATGAACGCTTGACCATCCAGAAAGATCGTGCCGATGAATTCGCCGTCGAGAGCATTTCGTTCGAGTGTCCACGGGGTGTTGCGTGACAGCAGATCGTAATCGCCCGCGGCCAGGGCATTGAATTGCCTGCCAGACTCTATCGGCACCATCTCGATGGCGCGATCATCACCCAGCACCGCGGCGGCCACCGCGCGGCAGAAGTCGATATCGAAACCGCTGTAAGCGCCGAGACTGTTCGCTTCAGCGAATCCCGGTAGATCGGGCGCGACTCCGCAGCGTACGCTGCCTCGGTCGAGTACTTCGTCGAGAGTCGCTGCGCTTGCGGGGCCGGCGGGCAGAGCGCAGAAAAATATCGCGGTTATCGCGATGAATCCCGGATGCTGCTTCAAGAGTTCTCTGGTTCGCCTGCTGCCGCCTCAGGCGGATCAGGGGACGGTAGCTTCACCTTGCGTCGAGTGCAATGCACCAGTCTGCATTTTCAAGAAGCACTCAGCGGCGACGGTAATGCACCACCTCGACGGGCGCGACGCTGTTTTCGTTCATCACGTGTCGGTAGCTTGCACCCACACAGGGTGCAATCAGTACCGATTCAGCCGCGATACCGTGCGCAATCACCTCCTCTTCTACACGAACAGCCTGCGCGTTGGCGCCCTCGTTTTCGTCACTGGAATCGTGACAAGCTTTTACAATGACGAGATCGGATTCGCCAACTCGCCGTGCTAATTCCCGAACGAGTCGCTTGTTCTCACGGCCAAGATACAGGGTGGTCGTGTTGTCGAGCAGAAGTACCAGTCGATCCTGTTTCACGAAGCGATTCAGATCAGGCATGCGTCGCATCAATGCACGCAGGGAGTAGTGATGGCGGGCACTGGCCAGCACATTCGCCGACAGCGAGCGCTTGTCGATCGGCCGAAGGTCGTGTGGCTGGACATCGATCGTCTGCAACACCTGCCGCGACTGGAGCGGGCGGCGTGCTGTCGTTTGATCCCCAAAGACGCGGGCCACGCGACAACTTTAAGTACGACGCGCAGTCGCGACCGCCAGCGATGACGACGCCGCTGAGTCCAGTCTTGCATTTCACGCAAGATTACGCGATACGACGCGCTGGGTCGCTTGTGCAGGCCTGTGGCTGGGCCGTAGCGGCTGTCGTCGGATTCGTCGCCCGCAGAGCCCGGCGGTCGTTTCGGCCATCGGTCCGCGCACGCAGAATGCGGTTAGATAGAGGGATGTTATGGTCTGTGGCTAGTACGCGAATTCTGATGTACATACGACTGCGGTGAGCTGACGAAGCATTCAAAGAGAGGAAATCGATGACGAAGCAGTTGAAGAGAGGACTCAAAGACGCGCTGGGGCATGATGCACGGCTAGGCAGGCTCAGCCGGCGCGATTTCATGCGCCTGAGCATGGCAGCGGGCATGAGCGTGTCCGCAGCTTCAGGGCTCTGGAGCCGCGATGTCCTGGCGCAGACACCCCGCAAGGGTGGCAAGTTCCGGCTCGGCGTGCACGATGGCAACACGTCGGACACGATGGACCCCGGCAAGTACCAGAGCGTCGGTGAGATTCAGCTGGCACACACGCACCGGAGCTACTTGACCGAAATCACGTCCGAGAACGCTCTGGGTCCCGACATGGCGGATTCCTGGTCGGCCTCACCGGACGCAAAGGTCTGGACGTTCCAGCTCAATCCGGACGCGGTCTTCCATGACGGAACCAAGTTCACGGCGAAGGATGCCATCGCTTCGCTCAATCACCATCGTGGCGAAGACACCACCTCGGCAGCCCAGGCGTTGCTGACGTCGGTAAGTGACATCAAGGCGGACGGCGATCACACGCTCGTCATCGAACTGGATCAGGGGTTCGCCGATCTGCCGTGGATCATGACCGACTATCACCTGGTCATGCTGCCTGCGAAGGACGACGGTACGATCGAATGGGAAAACCAGACTGGAGCGGGACCTTACAAGATCGTCGAACATCGGCCAGGTATCAGTACATCGTTGGTACGCCACGACGGATGGCATCGGGAAGGCGCGTGGTTCGACGAAATCGAGATGACCATCCTGAACGACCCCAACGCCCGGCAGACGGCGCTGATAACGGGTGATGTCGACGCGATCACGTCCGTCGACCTGAAGACCATGGGCTTGATGGCACGCAACAAGGATCTGGTCGTGGACAACGTGCCGAGTGGTTCGGCCATTACGTTGCCGATGTTCTGCGACGTGGCGCCTTTTGACAATGTCGATGTGCGGCTGGCTCTGAAGTATGCGGTGAATCGCGAGGAGCTGATCGAGAAGATCATGTTCGGGACCGCGACGCTGGGCAACGACTATCACGTTTCGCCGGGCATGCCCTACGCGCCGACGGATATCCCTCAGCGTGAGTACGATCCCGACAAGGCCAGGTTCCACCTCGACAAAGCGGGCATGAGCTCGTTGGACGTCTCGTTGCATGCGGCGGACAGTGTCCTGCCAGGTGCTGTCGACATGTGCGTGCTCTACAGCGAGCAAGCCAAGGAGGCCGGCATCAATATCAAGCCGGTGCGCGAACCCAACGACGGATTCTGGTCTGACGTCTGGCTCAAGGAGCCCTGGGTATTCGTCAAGTGGGGTGCCCGACCGACACCCGACAACATGTTCACTCTCGCCTACAAGGACGATGCGGCCTGGAACGAGTCGCATTGGCAGAACGAACGTTTCAACGAGTTGCTGCTCACGGCCAAGGCGGAGCTGGACGAAACCTTGCGCGCGGAGATGTACCGGGAGATGTGCATGCTCGCGCGGGACGATGGCGGCACGGTCCTGCCGTTCTTCGCCAATTTCGTTTATGCCCGCAACAGCAATGTTGCGCACTCGGGGTCTCTGTCTTCCAGCTGGGAGTGTGACGGCGCTCGAAGCTGTCACCGCTGGTGGTTTGCGGCCTAGAGGGTGGTTGTCGGTGGAGGAGCGACTCGACGTGCCAGTGCCATGCGGGTCGTCGAGGCGTCCCTTCGTCGCGAGAACGCCGCCTGCCAGGTCACCGTGTTACGCAAGAGGGAGATGAGGCGGCATGGGTAAACTCGCCGGCATAGTCTTGCAACGGCTCGGGCTCGGGCTGCTGACGCTGCTCATCATTTCCGTCCTGATCTTCAGTGCTGTCGAGTTTCTCCCCGGCGATATCGCGCAAGCTGTGCTTGGGCAGGGTGCGACGGAGGAGAACCTCAAGGCACTGAGGACAGAACTGGGCCTGGATCGGGCTGCGCCGGTTCGCTATTTCGACTGGTTGAGCGGAGCGGTCACCGGCGATTTCGGCGAGTCGCTCGTTTCGGGCAAGTCGGTGATGGAGACGATTGGCCCGCGTTTCGCCAACACCCTGTTCCTTGCCGTCTACGCGGCTGTCATTGCGGTGCCAGTCGCGATCACTCTCGGCGTCATCGTCGCGCTCTACCGGAATACGCTGTTCGACCGCGTCGCCAACGTGCTCACCTTGACATCGATCTCGTCGCCGGAGTTCTTTCTGGGCTACGTACTGATCCTGTATTTCTCGGTGGAAACAGGAATGTTTCCTGCCATAGCGAAGGTGAGCGACGGCATGCCGTTGCTGGAGCGCCTGGATCGAACCTTTCTCCCGGCGCTGACGATGGTACTGGTCGTCGTCGCACACATGATGAGGATGACACGCGCCGCCATCATCAATCTGTTGTCATCCCCCTATATCGAGATGGCGGCCCTCAAGGGCGTGCCGACCTGGAAGGTCATCGTCAAGCACGCGTTGCCGAACTCGTGGGCGCCGATCATCAACGTCGTCGCACTGAATCTCGCCTACCTGATCACGGGTGTGGTGCTGGTGGAGGTCGTCTTCGTCTATCCGGGTATCGGCCAGTTGCTGGTCGACAGCGTGACCAAGCGTGACTTCCCGATAGTGCAGGCCTGCTGCCTGATCTTCGCCGCGACATTCATCCTGCTGAATCTGGCCGCCGATGTCGGTTCCATACTGACGAATCCGCGTCTGCGCCACCCCAAATAGAAAACGGATCATGAACGCATTCATTATTGGCTACTACGCGTTCCTGATTGCCGCCTCCTGCCTGGCGGCCTACCTCGGGAAGAAGCAGGTATTCCTTCTCGTGTTCACGATGACCCTCGCGTCGTTCTTGATGGGTATCATCGGCGGCGAGAAAGCCCTGTGGGCCGTGACCATCGGCGCGGGAATTCTGTTGCTCGCGGCGGGGACATCCTACGCATTCCGGGAATTCATCGTCGTGCTGCTCCCTGAGAACGGAGCCAAGGTCATGCGTACTGCACCCTTGACCGCGTCGTTCGGTCTATTCGTGATCATGGTGTATGCCATTGCGGGTATTTTCTCGCCGCTCATCGCACCCTTTGGCGAATCGGAGGTGATAACGCAGGCCTTCGCACCGGCCGACGAGACGATGCTTCTGGGAGCTGATCAGCTTGGCCGGGACATGTTCAGCAGGATCGTGTACGGGGCACGGAATACCGTCGGTATCGCGCTGCTGGCCACTACCCTGGCGTTCGTCCTCGGTGCGTTTACCGGTCTGGTCGCCGCGACGAAAGGGGGAATTCTGGACCAGGCACTGAGTCGTGCCGTAGACGTCATCATGTCCATTCCGTCGTTGATCTTCTCGCTGCTCCTGCTGAGCATTTTTGGTACGAGTACGACCGTGCTCATCATCATCATCGCCATCATCTTCGCGCCGCGGGTATTCCGCCTGACACGCGCAGTCGCCGGAGACGTGGTGGTCATGGATTACATAGAAGCGGCGCGGTTGAGAGGCGAGGGCATGTGGTACCTGATTCGCAAGGAAATACTGCCCAACTCCAAGGCTCCGCTCATCGCCGAATTCGGACTTGAATTCTGTTTCGTCTTCCTGCTTGTCGCGGGTCTGTCCTTCCTCGGTCTTGGCATACAGCCACCCACGGCGGACTGGGGTTCCATGGTGCGCGAGAACGCCACATTGATTTCATACGGAGAGACGACGCCGTTGATTCCTGCCGGTGCAATCGCGTTGTTGACCGTTTCGGTCAACTTCGTGGTCGACTGGATGCTCTATCGTTCCTCGGGCCTGAAGGATTGATGTCATGACTGCGAAAGACAGGCAATTGCTGCTCGAGGTTCGCGACTTGCGGATCGAGGCCTACTCTGACGATCAATGGATCGAGATTGTCCACGGCGTCGATCTCGATCTGCATCGCGGTGAAGTCCTGGGGCTAATTGGCGAGTCAGGTGCCGGAAAATCGACCATCGGTCTCGCGGCGATGGGCTACACCCGCGACGGTTGCCGAATTTCGGACGGCTCGATCGAATTCGACGGCATGGAACTCACGACGACATCGAAAAATGACCTTCGTGCGCTGCGCGGGGCGCGCATCGCTTACGTGGCGCAGTCTGCGGCGGCCTCGTTCAATCCGGCGCACAAGATCATCGACCAGCATACCGAGGCACCCCTGCAGTACGGTTTACAGAAACGTCGCGAGAGCAGGGAGGACGCGATAGAACTCTATGAGCGGCTACGTCTGCCGAACCCTGCTGAGATCGGCTTTCGTTACCCTCATCAGGTATCGGGGGGCCAGCTGCAACGCGCAATGACGGCAATGGCGATGGCGTGTCGCCCGGACCTGATCATCTTCGACGAGCCGACGACGGCGCTTGACGTCACCACACAGATCGAAGTACTCGCCGCCATCCGCAACATCGTCGATCAGTTCGATACCGCTGCCATCTACATCACGCACGACCTCGCCGTCGTTGCGCAGATGGCCGATGTCATCAAGGTCTTGCTCAAGGGTGAAGAGGTCGAGCAGGCCGATACGGCGACGATGCTTTCGCAGCCGAAGGAGGAATACACGAAATCGCTGTGGGCGGTTCGCAGCTTCAAGCGTGACGAAAAGAACCGTCCGGATGCCGACGCCGGTGTCTTGCCGGTTGTATCCGTGGACCACGTGGATGCAGCTTACGGCGATACGCCCGTGCTTCACGATGTATCGTTCGACATATATCCGGGCATGACCGTTGCGGTTGTCGGGGAATCCGGCTCTGGTAAATCCACCACGGCTCGCTGTATCACTGGCTTGCTGCCGCCGACCAAGGGTGTCATTCGATTCAAGGGAAAAGAGCTGCCGCCGAACTACAGGAATCGGTCGAAGGATCAGCTTCGCCAGGCACAGATGATCTACCAGATGGCCGACACCGCCTTGAACCCGCAGGTCCGGATCAGCGAGATCATTGGTCGCCCGGCGCGCTTCTACAGCGGCCTGAAGGGTGCCGCACTCAAGAGCAGAGTGGACGAGCTGCTTGACCTGATCGAGCTCGAACCGGGAAAGTACTACCATCGTTATCCGCCGGAACTTTCCGGGGGCCAGAAGCAACGCATCGGTATCGCCCGCGCGTTGGCGGCGGAGCCCGGTTTCATCATCTGCGATGAGGTCACCAGTGCGCTCGACCAGTTGGTCGCGGAAGGAATTCTGAAACTGCTGGATCGCCTGCAGCAGGACCTGAACCTTGCCTACATGTTCATCACGCACGACCTTGCTACCGTCAGGTCGATAGCAGACGAGGTCGTGGTCATGAAGGAAGGCAAGGTGATAGAGCAGGGGTCGAAGAGCGTGATGTTCAAGCCACCCCATCATCCCTATACCGACCTTCTCCTGTCGTCGGTGCCAGAGATGGATCCGAACTGGCTGACGAACTTGCTCGAGGAACGCGGCCTGGAAAATCTGGGTGAAGCCGCAGATACTGCGCAATAGCGCAAGTATGGAGTCATGGTTGCTGAGTCTCTGACTGACCGTCAGGGCGGTGGTACTAATCCGCAGATCTGACGGGGGCTGTTCGTCTAGGCTGCGCAACACCTACACGCGGATTGCGGTGGCAACCAATGAGCACAACCGATCCGGTCATCGATCCGGTGGATACTGTTGACCTTCGTTCCGCCTGTGACCATTTTTCTGCATCTCTGGCTATTTTTCTGGCCAGGCAGCAGTGACGTCAATCGATTCGGTCATCCACCGCTCCCCGGACAGTTCGAACGTGCGATCGGTTGCATCGGGCTGGGTGTGATGGTGATCATGATTTCCGTTTCCATGGCGGAAATGGCGACGAAGCAAACGCGTAAGGGTCAGGCCATGCAAGCAGACCCGCACGAGGCCGCGCCGGCCAGGTTCACATCCGGGCGTGACCGCGCCATACCGATTCTCGACGAAGCGATGTTCCGTGAGCGGATCGTCGACCAGATTGCATACTTTCTCGGCAAGGATGTCGATGCACCGATGACATTTCTTTCCGACGGCACGCTGCTTGGCTCGTTCACTCAGTATGGCGGCGAGCCTGATGACGCTGACATGCTGTGGCATTGGCGCGACGACAAACTCTGCCACGAGGGCCGGGTAGGCCGATCGCGCATACCGCGTGCCTGTGGAAAAGCCAGTGTGGTACCGGATGCGGGCTTGATCGTCGAATACGATGATCCGTCATCGACCGAGCGCTGGGTACTGAGCAAGCGAGCACTGAGGAATGCAGCGGCCCTGCCGCAATGAGATCGCGAACGTCGAGCGACTTCGAAGCACGGCATGACAGGGTACTGCCACTCGCTCCAGCTCAACAGGGCTATTGCTCATAATACAATAGCAGTCCCTGATGTCCGCTCGTGCGGCTACCCGCCGACGCGGTCGAGGCCGGTCATCTGAACCTTGCCTCGTCTTCTCATTTCGCTGAACATTACGCGCTGTCCACGAAGCGATTGCCGGAGCGTACCGGTCGCACGAACGATAGTCGCCTCACACTTCGCTTGCGGCGTGAAGGTTCCAGGGCGGCGCTTTGGTAACATAACGGCAATTTCCAGGAAAGCGTCCTTCCCGGCCTGATGATGGAGTCTTCCGCGCCGCACCGCACTCTCGATGAAGGGGAGATGCTGAACTGGTATCGCATCGAACGAATCCTCGGGCGGGGTGGGTTCGGCGTCATCTACCTTGCGCGTGACATCAACCTCGATCTCGAGGTTGCCATCAAGGAATACATGCCGGGCGATGTTGCGCGGCGCGCTGACGACAGCCGTGTCTTTCCACTTACCGACAAGCATGGCGCTGCGTACTCGCGTGGCCTCGAACGCTTCATCGAGGAGGCCAGAAACCTCGTTCGGTTCAAGCATCCCAACATTGTTCGTGTGATGTCGGTCTTCCAGGAGAACAACACGGCCTACATGGTCATGGAGTTAGAGGAAGGTGTGAATTTTAGGGAGCACATTGCGACTGCGCCCGGTGCGCGAGACGAGGAGTCGCTGAAAGGTCTGGTAGTTCCGATCATCGAAGGCTTGAAAGAGGTACACAGGCACGGTTTCATCCATCGAGACATCAAGCCGTCGAATATCCTGATCCGCCAGGACGGTACGCCTGTGCTCCTCGATTTCGGCTCGGCGAGAAATGCCGGCAGGTTGACAGGACAGAATCTGACGGCTCTGGTGTCGGCGGGCTATGCGCCCCTGGAGCAGTACGATGACGACGGCAAGGCTGAACGTCAGCAGGGTCCCTGGACCGACATCTATGCATTGGGAGGGGTGCTCTATCACGCCGTCTCAACCAGCGACCCGGTCGACAGTACAAGGAGGGCATCGGCCGTATTCAACGGCGGTCGTGACCCGTTGCTGCCGGCAACACTTGTCGGGCACGGTCACTATGAGGAAGGTTTTCTGCGTGCCATCGATTGGGCGCTGTCGTTCCGTATAGCCGATCGACCGCAGTCGCTTGGTGATTGGGTACCGGCCCTGCTCGCCGGCACGCGTCCCGCAAAAACGATGTCGATTCCGTTGATGGGCGGCCGTAAGGACTTTGCCGACGCGCCCACCGTGTTGTCGGCACGGAGCGTGGCCGACGGCGTCAGACCCAGACGCAATCCGTCCTCGTGGTCGGCTCGAATCGCTCAGGTAGGAGCATTGATCACGCTGTTGGGCTCGGCCGGCGCCGGCCTCTGGTGGGTGCTCGACGTACGTTCGACCGCGGCACGCGCGGAACAGGCGTCAAGGGAAGCCAAGGCCGCCGAAGAGGCTGCCGCTGTCGACGAAGTCCAGCGGTTGGCAGAGGCAAGGGCCGATGAAGAAGCCGCCGCCACGGAAGCCCGGCAGCTGGCAGAGGCCAGGGCCGCTGAAGAAGCGGCTGTCGCTGATGCCAGTCGGTTGGCAAAAACCAAGGCTGCTGAAGAAGCCGCTGCTGCGGAAGCTCAGCGGTTGGCGGAAGCCAAGGCTGTTGAAGAAAGAGCTGCGGCTGCGGAAGCTAAGCGGTTGGCGGAAGCCAAGGCTGTTGAAGAAGCCGCCGCTGCGAAAGCGCAGCAATTGGCGGACGCCAGGGCGGCGGAGGACGCAGCGGCCGGTGAAGCCCAGCGGTTGGCGGAAGCCAGGGCCGCCGAAGAGGCGGCGGTGGTTGCGGAACGTGCCAAGGCTGACAAGACGCGCCGGGAAAAGGCCGCGGCGGATGCCCAACGGTTGGCGGCCGAGGCTGCGATTCCCGTCTCCGATGCAGACATCGCAACCGTGATGAAACGCTTTGAAGCCCTGCGACTGGCCATTGTTCGACAGGAAGCCAGCATCATGAATGCATTGACCGAACCTTCATCGCAGAACCGCCTGTTCGAGCAGCTGATGGACGATTTCACCGAACTGGATGTCGCACTGGAAAACATCCGCGTGCGCAATGCTGACAAGTCGATTGCTGCCACCTTGCGGATTCAGTCCATGATTCGCGGCAATGGCGATCGGGCAGAACCTTCCGATGCCTACCGTGACCGCGAGATCATCGCGACCCGGCGAGACGGGCAATGGTCACCGATTGTCTGGTGACGAATTCAGTTTGCAAGGTGTGACACGGTGAGTACGAGATCACTCAAGTCTGTCGCTTGTGCCGAGTCCTCGCCTTCTGCATAGAGAACCAGGCAGTACAGGCCTGCAGCGAGATCCAGGTTGGATAGCCGAGCTGCTTTTCCGTCCGGTGTCGCCGAGGCTGGCTGCATTGAGGACGCCACTATGCGCGCAACATGCCTCGCACCGGCAGCATCTGTCGAAACAGCTGGTCGGTCGTATATGACGGCGCGCGTGTCGTGCGGCATACCGCCACTTTGCTCAATCGACAAGCGCCCCGATTCCGCCAGGATGAAGGCGGCTTGATAGCGCTTCTGACCGTCGCTGAGCTGGAGCGCGAAGGAATCGACCGTATCGAGGGTCAACTGATGTATGTCGTGTGTCGCAGCCGGTTGTACATCGTGTGACGCAAGCAGTCCTGAGCCGGATACAGAGTCAGCGCTCGATCCGCTTGCTGAGTCCGCACCGGCAGCACCAGCAAAGCCTGCTGACGCGTCTGGCAGAGGCACCTCGGAGAGTCTGCAGTCGCCTTGATCGTCGCTGAGGTATTCCGTCAGGTCGATGTTCTCGAGGCCTGAGTTCAACGGGCTCATGACAACAAGCCTCGGATCGACAGGTGTCACGTCGAAAGGTCGTACGTCGAAAGGGCTCTCGCTATGAATTCTCGGTGTCTCAGCGACGAAGGGATCGGTGCCTTCCCTGATCTCGTCGATGTTGTAGATAAAATCGCCATCTTCGTCGAAATTGTAGTTGTAATCGTCTTGTGTAACACGGATCGTGCGTGCTGCCAGTGCAAGGCTGATCGGCCGAGGGTCGATTGCCGCAATTGTGATCGGTTCGCTTCGACCGCTCGCTCGATAGCTGAAGCGAACGTTGAGGTCGTAGGTACGGTTGTCCGAAAGTTTGAAACGGCCTCTGTGGGTCTGGCCGCTCCTGCTGAACTGCAGCTGCTGCGAACCGACGGAAGCTTCCAGAATCAGACGTTCCTGCTCGATGGCGCGTGCCGACCCGAGGCCACGCGGCAGCTCGATGGCCGCACCGATACCGTCATTGGCGTCTGTGTTCTGATCGTTGCAGGCCGGGAGAGCCAGCGTCGCCATGCCGATGACAGCACAGGCCACTGTCCGCCTTATTGCCTGTCGCGCCAGCATTCTCACGGCACTCGTCGTGCCACGGCCGACCGGGGTTGTCTGCATGCTTGCAATTCCCGGTTCGCTTGCTCCTTGCAAGAACCTGTCACTCATCTGGCGTCACGTTCCTCGTTGCCCTTTGGCTAGCGCATTACTTTACCCTTAGTGCGGGCGACGATGCACACGGACCTGGTTTCGGAGCGAGAACGGACGATGAATCTGCTTTTCAAATTTACGCGACATGGAGCCTTCGATTCCGGAACGAAGCCGTTGGCCCTTGCCGTCGTGATGCTGATGAGCTGTCTGCAAGCGCATGCGCAGAGCGATATCGACGTCGAGCCGCCCATCGTGGAGCACGAACAGGTCGAGACAGGCCGGGCCGGGGTCGTGCAGGAATTCACCGCGACGGTGGTCGACGACCGTGCACTGGCAGAAGTGCTGCTCTTCTATCGATTTGCGGGTGAAGATACTTTCGAGAACGTGCCGATGCTCTCAGCAGGTTCATCTTCACTGTTCACCGCGACCGTGGCCACTGGCAGCGGTGATACCCGCGCGATCGAGTACTACATCCAGGCCCGCGATCAAGCCGGGAACCGGGTTATCAAGGGTTATGCGTTCAGTCCGCTGGTGCGCAGCATGGGCTCGGCGGCGCCAATCGCCAGACCCGTTGCCGAGGAGAGTCCGCGCATTCGTCGGGGCTGGCTCTACGCGGGTATCGGCTTGCTGGCCGCAGGTGCCATCGCCTACTACGTGTCGAGTGAACTTGAAAGTGACAACGAGCCGGGACCGAACGAGTTCCTGCTGATCATCGAGCAACCGGAGTAAGAGCCTAAGTTGCTCGACTGCAACACAATGAAAACGAAGCTGATTTTCAGGGCGTTCGTGGTTACGCTCGGCAAATGAGTGCAGCGTCCGAGGGGTCTGAAAACCGACCTCGATCGCGTCACAATCCGGAAATAAGAGACGTTCGGACCGGCGTCGGTGGATCGGTAGTAGCATCGACGCGCCGGAAGTCGAGACGGGCCATTGCAGAGGATCCGTCGCGCTTCTTTACGGTCGCGCTTCTTTACGTTTGTGTGTTCCCATTACAATGACATGTGGGTGGCATGTGTTCTATAAGTCTTGCCGAGAACGCCGGTTGGCCCGATCGATGTACACGTTTGGCAGAGCAATCACCGCGCCTTGTCGCACACGCTCTGCCGTGTATCGCTTGACCCTCATGCATGCGTGTGGACGGCATGCCGACAAACCAGAAATTCCTGATCACCCTGCCGGTGACGCGAATCAACCCAATTGGACACGGGAAACTTCCAGATGAACAAGCAACTCCTTGTACTCGCCATGTCGGCGGTCTTCAGCCTGACACTGACCGCGTGTGGCGGTGGCTCGAGCAGCAACGGCGGTGGAACCGACACCGGTGGCGGCACAACGGGCGGAACTACGGGCGGTACTGATGGCGGAACTGGTGGTGGTACAGATGGCAGCACGGACGGCGACGGTTCTACCGATGGTGCGAGCGGTGACGGTGGAACTTCGGTAGGCAACCCTGACATTACCCCGGGGCCCAGCGGCAGCGGTGCGCCTACCGGCGATACCGTGGCAGGAAATTACGTCGGTGATTTCGGCTTCGGTGATGGCGTCTACGTCGTCAATGGTGATAACCGACTGTTCGGACTCGCGCTCAACGATGACGGCTCGGCGACATCACTGTTCGGAGACCTCGGTTCCGGCACGACGTTTTCCGGATCGCTCCGCCAACAGACACACGATGCCAGCCGCCCGCCAACGGAAGGTGTCTTCGGGGCAGGGCGTCAGGATTTCGAAGAGGCAGGTCCCTTCTCTTTAAACATCGTCACCGGGCAATCGATCGAGAGCAGCGCTCCACCAACAGTCAGACTGCGTTTCGCTGCCGCGGGCTTAGGCGAGATCAGCCCGGCGGCCACCGCAGCCTCGGTCGGCGGTGCCACCTGGTCGGCGGTCAACCTGTATCGGCCATGTGATGACGGTGATTTCTGCAAGCTCGTCACAGAAGTTACGTTCTCCGGTACCTCGATCAGTGGCAGAACCCACGTCGAGAATAACGCTGGCGACGAGTCGTTTGTCAACCCGATCGACGGTACACTGGCCGAATATGGCGATGTCCTCCTGATCAGCTTCAACTGGGGCACGACGGGTGTGAACCTGAACCGCTATGACGGCGTCGCCTTCTTTACTACGGATGGCACGGGAAGGCTTGTCTTCCTGGGTGAGACCGAGGCAGAGCGGGAACCGTCGTTGGCACCTGACGGCGTCGGTAACCCCACGATCGCAAGCTTGCTGAGCCGCTGATACTCGCGACCCGTTGGACGCCAGGCTGGGCCGGCTGTTACGCGGCCCGGCCTGCGCGGCCCGACCTGCGCGGCGCGGCCTGCGCGGCCCGGCCTGCGCGGCGCGGCCTACGCGGTCCTCAGGACAAGCTCTCCCAACAGCACGGCAAACTGTGCTCCGTGCATGTCCCGGTCGCCGCGTGCACCCTGTACACCCGGACGGGGCAGGCTGAACTTCAGGACTGCAAGTATCGGCAGTTCATGACGGGTCACGCTGTCGGGTTCGACCTTGAAGATGACGGCGACGTCTTCGGTCGAGATGCCGTCGCGCACATGTGCGTAGCTCGCTTCATCGTTGCAGAACACGTCGAGCGTGAGGCGGAAGGGCCCGGCATTCTTGGCGCGGACCATCGACGCGTGATCGCGAACGCGTGATTCTCCCGTGGCCCTGCTCATCGCCCTGACTCGCGCACGTTCATCGCCCTATCTCGTGCAAGGCAAGCCGGAAGGCACTTGCGGGGTCTGCGAGTGTCAGGACATGATCGATACAGAAGGTGTATTGCTGTCCACGCTCGGTGCTGGCGGGCGAATACGGGAAAGCGAAGGTGGGCAGGGGTTCGTCGTCGGTCAAGGGGCAATGCAGTAACAGCGGATCGGCCAGGCGAGCAATCTCGTTGGCCAGCGCCTGCGTGTCTGCCGTGACCAGAGCCAGTACACCGATCTCGTGTGGTGTCGACGCTGCCGTTTCCAGATCTCCCAGAACGGCATCCACGCCGATCAGGCGCAATTCGAGCGACCAGTCCGCCGCCGCGAGCGCAAGCCTGCTCGTGACGCTCTCCCTGAGACGTTCAGCGACCCGCTCGGTCCATTCCCGGGCGTGCGTGACATAACGTTGGTCACGAAGCATGACCAGCAGACTGGTCTGGAAGCCGTTAGCGCGAGCGCCTTCGAGTTTCACGGTATAGCGTGAGTCGGCCTTCCACTCGGAGCCCTCGACGCGAACACGGCGTTCATCGATGGCCGCATAGCGTGCGTTGGTGACATCCAGTCGACCACCAGGCTCGTGCAGCAGGAAGGGGTCTGCATTCTCGTAGAGCATGTGCGCAGCGACTGTCCGCGGGGTGCAACGTGCCTGCTCGGATGTGGCGACGATCTCGAAGCCACTGGCATCGATGTCGACGACAACGACGCCGCTGGTGGGGTGCGTCGAGCACAAGGCACCGCACTCGCTGACCTTGGCGGCGTGCCAGGCGGCGCCGGCGTGTCGTCCCTGGGCAATGGGCAGTGCGGCGATCAAGGCCGTATCGGTCGCGCGGCCGGCAAGCACGATATCGGCACCGGTATCGAGCGCCGCCTGAATCTGTTCGACACCGGCCAGCGCGACGATGTTGCTGCAGGATCGGAGTGTGTCTGGATTCAGCGGAGTGCCTTGCGCCAGTGGTGTGATGTCGCCTCGCTGATGCGCACTGACCAGGGTCTCGGCTGCCTGACCCGAATACAGCACCGCGACTTTGAGAACCTGACCGAGCTCCTTCGCAAGTTCGGTCGTCAGATCCAGCATGGCGTCTACCTGTGCATCGGCTCCACAGGTTCCGCAGCTGCCGATGACGAGCGGTATGTTCAGCCTGCCTCGAGCGTCCATCAGGTCACGCCACTCGGCGCGACAGACCGCATCGGCATACTTGGAACGTCCCGTGCCGAGAAAGTGCGGGCCGCTGTCTGTCGACCCTCCGTCGATCGCGATGATGTCTGGCAGAAGCGCCAGGGCGGACTCGAGTGCGGCACGCTCGAAACCGAGCCCGAGCACTCCGGAAGGTACCAGGACGCGCGTGAAGCGACGCGGCGTGGCTGCGCCCTCGACCTCGACTGCCATGCCATCAAGTATCCCGCTTTGCATCGGCTGCCGTGGCAGGCCCGCTCGAACCTGAAGACGATGCCGTTGTCAGCGTGTCAGCATCCTCGTCGTCGACGATGGCAACCGGCTTGGTGATGATCTTGCGCAGGAAGACCGGGGCGACGAACCCGGTTACCGCGGCAATCCAGAAGGTGATCGAGATACCTGAGGAGAACAGGTAAGTCCAGTCACCGTCCGAGAGCGTCATGGCGCGACGCAGGCTGTCTTCCATGGCGTTGCCGAGGAGAATGCCGAGAATGATCGGTACCGTCGGTACATCCAGCTTGCGGAGAAACCAGCCGAGCAGTCCGAACACGATCATCAGGACCAGGTCGAAGTAGCTGCCGGAAAGCGAATAGATGCCGACGAAGGACACCATGGTGACACCGGGCAGCAACACCCAGGGTGGCACGCTCAATACCTTGACGAAGATCTTGACCATTGGCACGTTGAGGATCAACAGCACCACGTTGGCGATCAGTAGCGCGGCGATCAGACCCCAGACGACATCGGGGCGCTCGGTGAAGAGGAGTGGGCCGGGTGTGATGTTCAATGTCATCAACAACGCGAGCAAGACGGCGGTGGTGCCCGAGCCCGGCACCCCGAGCGTGAGCATCGGCACAAGCGCGCCACCGGCGGCTGCGTTGTTGCCGGCCTCGGGTGCCGCGACACCCCGGGGGTCGCCCTTGCCGAACTGCGACTTGTCGCGAACAACGGCCTTCTCGGCCATGTAGGCGAGGAAGCTGCCCAGAGAAGCACCGGCACCGGGCAGAATTCCTGCCACGAAACCGATCACGCTCGAGCGGAGCATGGTGCCTGACGTCCTGACGATGTCCTTGACGGGGATGGTGATCTTGTCGATCTTCACACCGATGGCGGATTTCTTGCCATGGCTCTCGATGAAGACGAACACTTCCGATACGGCGAACAGGCCGACGATGGCCACAAGGAAATCCACGCCGTCGAGCAGATGCAGATTGCCGCCCGTGAAACGACCCATGCCCGTCGAGTTGTCCAGCCCGATCATGGCGATGGCAAGGCCGATACAGGACGCGAGAGCGGCCTTGCGCTGGTTGTTCGAGGCAATGCCGCCGAGCGTGGAGAACGCCAGTAGATACAAGGCAAAGTACTCGGCCGGCCCGAACAGGTAGGCGACCCTCGCGAGCAAGGGCGCGAGCAGCATCAGGCCAACGGTTGCGAACATCGCGCCGACGAACGAAGCCACGCCCGACAGGACCAGAGCGTCGCTGGCACGACCTTGTCTGGCCATCGGGTAGCCGTCCAGGGTTGTCATCAATGCAGGTTCGTCCCCGGGAATGTTCAAGAGGATCGACGAGATCCGGCCTCCGTACATGGCGCCGTAGTAGACGCTGGTCATCAGGATCAACGCCTCTGTCGCGTCGAGCCCGAAGGAGAAGGCCAGGGGAATCAGAATGGCCACGCCGTTGGATGGGCCGAGGCCGGGCAGTGCGCCGACCATGGTACCGATGATGCAGCCCGCGACGGCGAGCAGTAGCGTCGTCGGGGTGAGCGCGACGGCAAAACCGTCGGCGAGCAGGGCGAGTGTTTCCATGGTCTGGCGGGCCTATCCGAGCCAGCTACGCGGCACAGCGAAGAGGCTGAGACCGAGCACGTACCTGAACAGGAGATACAGACCGGCTGACAAGGCAAGGCCGGTGATGATGGCAGGGACCACCTTCGGTCGAATCTGCCAACTCAGGATGCCTGCGGCCAGAGCCGTCGGAATCAGAAACCCGAGCGGCTTGAGCGTATAGGCGTATGCGATCAGGACCCCGAGTGCAAGAAGCAGGCTGAGCCAGGTCTTCCCGGCAGGCCATTCCGGTTCGGCATCCGGCTTGATCATGATGAGCAATGCGCACAGTGAGCCAATGCCACCGACGAGTATCGGAAAGGTCTTCGGTCCGACCGGGTCGACCATGAAACTGGATTGAATCTGCAGCGCGCTGGCGATGTAGGCGACGCCTGCGATCAGCACGACAAGCCCGAACAGACGATCACTCATGCGGTATCAACCTTTGAACCTGATTCGAGAGTGCGCTGGCGAGCGACAGCGCATGGCTGCCGCCCGCCCATTGAATGACGCCTACTGGGTGACGCCGATCTCTTTCGACAGGGTAGCGATCTCCTCGATGACACCGTCGACGTATCCCTGGAAGTCATCACCTACCTTGGTGAAGGGCGCCAGACCGTTGGCCGTCATCTGCTCGGCCCATTCGTCGGATTCAGCGACCGCGGCGAGGGCATCGGACCATTTCTGATAGGCCTCGTCAGGGATATCCTTCGGTACATACATGCCACGCCAGTTGACCGCGACGACATCGATCCCCTGTTCACGAGCCGTGGGAATGTCCCCGAATTCGCCGGGAAGTCGTTCTTCAGTGAAGGCCGCGAGAACCCGGACGTCGCCAGATTTGAGGAAGCCGACAACTTCCGAGATATCACCCGTCATGGCCTGTGTGAAACCACCGATCACCTGCGTGATGGCATCGGCACCACTATCGACGCCGATGTACTTGACCTTGGTGATGTCGGTGAAGTCGGCGCGCTGCAGGGCCATGAGCACCTTGAGGTGATCGAAGCCGCCAACGGCTGATCCGCCCGAGAAGGCAACGCTGCCGGGATCCGCCTTGATGGCGTCGATCATGTCGGTCAGCGACTCGAAGGGTGAATCCTTGGCGACCACGATGACGCCCGGATCGGCGCCGATGGCACCGACGAAGCGCACTTGATCGGCCGTCATGCCGCCGTAGGCGTTCTGGGCGAGTCGAGTGGCCGTGGCTGACGACGCAGCGACAAAGAGTTCTTCGTCGTCGGCGCGCTCGTTGACGACATGCGTGTATGCGAGACCACCGCCACCGCCGGCCATGTTGGTCACCTGGACCGGGTCGTCTACCAGGCCGATGTCGAACATTATCTTGCCGACCGAGCGGCAGGTGAAGTCCCAGCCACCACCGGGGTTGGCAGGCGCGATGCATTCGGCGGCCTGGGCGCCGGCCGTCAGACCGAGCGTCAGCAGGACGCCAGCTGACAGCTGCTGGAAGTTGAGCATGTGTATTCTCTCTCCGAATCGGGTTGTAACAAGGATGTAGACAGGGGGCAGTATTGCAGTTTTCAACTGGAAACCGCGACGGACGCGGTGTTGTGACACCTGCTCCTGCCGGCATCCCGGCGGTGCTCCTGCCGGGATCTCGCCCGAGTCTAAGTCATTTTATCTCCAGCAACCATCACTCGTGCCATGATGGCACTTCCGGGCGACGGTGAGATTCGGCAATGACGCGCAAGCGACTGGTGACAGAGATCGGTCGCGGTACCGATCTACGGGGCAGGGACTACACCAAGGCCGCGGTTCGTGCGCTGCAAGATGCGCTGCACCGCAATTCCCTTACCGTCGTGCCGGCACTCGGTTACCCGCGTGACGCCATGGAGGTCGAGATTCGCATCGGCGTCACCGCGCCGGATGCGATCGATCATGAGGCCGTTGCCGCCGTGCTGCCCTACGGGCGTGCCAGCGTCGAGGTCGTTCGCGGCGGGCTCGATATACCGGCAGATGAAGGTGATGGTGTGACCGTCGTCGCAACCGCCGTCGCCGTGGTCTGGCTCGACATGGATGACAAGGCTGCCCCCGGAGAGCACGCGACATGACGACTGTGCGATCGGCACGACGCATCATCCTCGAAACCGGTATCGGCAGTGACCTCCGCGGTGCGGACTATACCAAGGCAGCCTGCCGCGCCGTGCGCGACGCTCTGCACCATAGTTCCCTGGCGCTGTTCCAGTCGCTGGATATCGACCCGACAACGATGCAGATCGAGATTCGCATCGGTGTGCAGGAACCCGACGCGGTCGATGTCGACGCAGTGGCTCGCGAATTGCCCTATGGCACGGTCGTCGTGATCCCCGAGATCGGTGGTCTCGACATACCCTATGCGGAATACGGCACACGCATCGTGGTGGCGAATGCCGCGGTCATTGCCCGCTTGCCGTTGCCGGACGGTCGCTACGCAGTCTGACGCGCAGGTGCCTTGCCCGGTTATGCCGTTCCCGTGACCGTGCAGATCGCGTCAGCGAGTCGGTCCATGTCGTTTTCCGGCAGCCCCGCCACGTTGATGCGACCATCACCCACCATGTAGATACCGAACTCCTCGCGGAGCCTGTCTATCTGTGCGGTATCCAGCGGCAGGCGGCTGAACATGCCTTGCTGCCGCGAGATGTAGTCGAAGCGGTCGGAATTCGAGCGCTTGCGCATCGCTTCGCTGAAATCCTTGCGAAGGCCCACCATGCGCAGACGCATGGATTCGAGTTCGCTACGCCATTCCTCGTTCAATGCACTATCGGTCAGAACGCGTTCGGTGGTGTTTGCGCCGTGATCGGGTGGCATCGAGTAGTTTGCCCGTACCACGGTCGTCAAGCGCCCATGTGCACGGGTGGCGTCCGCGGTGTTGCGCGCGACAATCAACGCAGCACCGACCCGTTCGCGATACAGGCCGAGATTCTTCGAACAGCTTGCGGCGACGACGAATTCATCCATTTCTTCAGCCAGGAGGCGCGTCGGCCCGGCATCCTCTTCAAGGCCGATACCGAAACCCTGATAAGCGAGGTCGACCAAGGGAAACAGCTCACGTTCCTTGAGCAGGGCGACGACGTCCTGCCATTGAGCGCGGTCGAGATCGGCACCCGTCGGGTTGTGGCAGCAACCGTGAAGCACGACGATGTCACCGCTCGATGCTTCGCCCAGCGCAGCCATCATCGCCGCGAAGTCGACCTTGCTGTGCGCCGCATCGTAGTAGGGATAGCGTTTCAGTTCGAGACCCGCAGCGCCGAGCAGCGGAATGTGATTCGGCCAGGTCGGATCGGACACCCAGGCACGCGCTTCGGGTCGGGTCTCTTGCAGCAAGTCGGCGAGAATGCGGAGTGCGCCGCTGCCACCGACCGATTGCACGGCGCGGATCCGGCTCGTGTTGGCCTTGGCGCCAAATACCTGCGCGATCATCGCTTCACAGAATGCCGGGCTGCCGCCAGGGGACACGTAGGACTTCGTGTCCTGCTCGTCCAGCAGGCGAGCTTCAGCCGTCTTGATGGCGCGCATGACCGGCGTCTTGCCCGCCGGATCCTTGTATACGCCTACGCCGAGATCGAGCTTGTCAGTGCGCTCGTCCGCCCGGAACGCCGCCATCAATCCGAGGATGGCGTCGACCTTCGGCTCTGCCAGTGATTCGAACATGTCAGTTCCCGAGTTGCCACTTTTCGCCAAGTTCCTCGAACAGGCCGCGTTCTGTCTGCAGCTTGATCCAGGTGTTCAGGTAGTTGATCCAGACCTGGTCGGCCTGGGGTGTCAGCATCGCGATCGGTGTGCGAGCGCGTGCCGAGGAGACCGGCATGATCATCAGCTCGTCGTGCTTGGCGACGAGCTTGCCGGCTTCGACATTCGAGGTGATGTGCGCGTCGGCACGTCCGGCAAGCACTTCCTGGAAATCGCGCGCCGGTGCTTCGATGATCTTCTTCGCAGCGTTCGGGAAGAACTCCTTGACCTGCTGCTCTTGTGTGGTGCCCAGCGTGGCGGCCACGGTCACCTCTTCATTGTCGAGGTCAGCCCAGTCCTTGAAACGGTCGGCGTTCTTCTTGAGTGTCAGCGGTACCGTCGCCAGAGAGAAGTAACTGTCGGTGAACCCGGCTGCCTTGGCGCGTGAAGCGCTGATCGAGGCACTGCCGGTCATGTGGTACTTGCCAGCCGCGATACCGTTGACGAGGGTCTTCCAGTCGGTCGGCACGATCTCAAGCTCCACTTCGAGATCCTCTGCGAGCGCAGTGACCACATCGATGTCGTAGCCCTTGTAACTGTTGGTGGCCGGGTCCTTCATGGTCATCGGATCCCAGTCGCCGGTCGTGCCGACCAGGAGCTTGCCGCTCGAGAGAATATCCTGGAGTACCGAGTCGGCAGCAGTGGCTGCAGGCGCGGTGGCCGCAAGCAATGCAGCCAGAAAAACGAACGGGGCGGTGCGGAGTGACTGTCGCAGGGAAGTACGCATCACGGTCGGGTGCATTTCAGGATGTGAGACGAAGTATACCGGGCGCCTGCAACGATTCGGAGGCAGTGTCGTGCGTGGTGATGCGGCCACGTGGCCGTACCTGCAGTTGGCTGTACTACACTGGCCGGCGCCGCGAACCGTGGCCATCGTTAGTGAGGCAAGTGTGCAAGATACGGTCAGGCAATCGTCCAGCGCCGAGCGGCCGGCAGTGGACGCCCCGGCGGCCATTTCCCCGGCGGCCATTTCCCCTGCGGCCATTTCCTTGAGCAAGGTGGGCAAGCGCTACGGCGACTTCCGTGCCCTTGACAACGTATCGCTGTCGATAGCGTCGGGCGAACGTGTCGTGGTCTGCGGGCCATCGGGTTCCGGCAAATCCACCTTGATCCGGTGCATCAACCGCCTTGAACGTCACGATGAGGGCGAGATTCGCGTCGATGGCAAGCTGCTGAGCGACCGTCGTGGGGAACTCCGCAAGGTGCGCGCGGATGTCGGCATGGTATTTCAGCAGTTCAACCTCTTTCCGCACCTTACCGTGCTCGAGAACCTCACACTCGGGCCGATGCGTGTGCGTGGACTGACGGCTGCCGCTGCGCGGGAACGCGCGATGATGTATCTCGAGCGCGTACGGATCCCGGAGCAGGCAGACAAGCGACCCACCCGACTGTCCGGTGGACAGCAGCAGCGCGTGGCCATCGCCAGGAGTCTGTGCATGGAGCCGAAAGCCATGCTCTTCGACGAGCCGACGTCTGCGCTCGATCCGGAGATGATTTCGGAAGTACTCGATGTGATGGTGGAACTTGCCGAGAGTGGCATGACGATGATCGTGGTCACCCACGAGATGGGCTTCGCCCGCCAGGTGGCTGATTCGCTGGTGTTCATGGACGCAGGTTCGATCATCGAGCACTCGACGCCAGCGGCCTTCTTCGAGCGGCCGGACAGTGCGCGCGGTCGATCTTTCCTGAAACGCATCCTGCAGCACTGATGGGCATGAATACCCGGGCATGAGAAGCGGACGAATTGCAGAGGCCCGCAAGCCGTCGGCCCGGGGTTTTCGCTACCGGGGTTTTCGCTGCCGGGGTTTTCGCTGCCAGGGTTTTCGCTGCCAGGGTTTTCGCTGCCAGGGTTTTCGCTGCCAGGGTTTTCGCTGGAAGTGGCTGCTGGCGTTGCCACTGCTCCTTTCGCTGGGTGCTTGCAGTGGGAAGCTGCAGTGGTACGTCGTGTCGCCCTTCACTCCGGCCGGCTTGTCCAATCTGAAGTTTCTCGCGGGCGGGGTCCAGTACACGCTGAACCTCTCACTGGTTGCCATCTCGATTTCAGTGGTTATCGGCCTGATCGTCGCATTGCCCGGTCTGTCGACGAATCCGCTCGCTCGCGGCTTCAATCGCGCTTATGTCGCATTGGTGCGTGCGGTGCCGGTGCTGGTCCTGATCCTGTGGGTGTACTACGGGCTGCCGATCATGCTTGGTATCGCCATCGGTACGTTCTGGGCCGGCGTCATCGCCCTGGCCCTGTCCGATAGCGCATTCGAGGCGGAAATCTTTCGGGCCGGCATCCAGTCCATCGATCCGGGGCAGATCGAGGCTGCCGATTCGCTCGGCCTGGGGTATGTCGATCGCATGCGCTATATCGTTTTGCCGCAAGCCATCAAGCGCGTGCTGCCGCCGCTGGGCAACCAGCTCGTCTACATGCTGAAGATGTCGTCGCTGGTGTCGATCATCGGCATGGAAGAGCTGACTCGTCGTGCCAACGAACTGGTCACCGCCGAGTTCCGGCCGCTCGAGATCTACACGGCGCTGGCACTCGAATACATTGCCCTCGTACTGCTCGTGACAGCCGGTGTGCGATGGTTGGAACGTCGCCTCGCGGACGACGACTGAGCTACCCGCTCTGTGGGAATCGGGGCCGGGGACAGTATCCCCGACCCACCCCAGTTACCGTGCGCCCTGTGGGTGCCGGCGTGCCCCCGGTTCATTCCCTGACCGGTGGCGCGTCACTCTTGTGCGATGACTTGAAAGCTGTAACGACGGTTGCATCGCGGTCGTAAGTCGAAACCCGTTGAATTGCGGGTCACGTCAAGGCAGCTGTGCCGAACTGCAGACTGCTTCGGGTTGTCAGTCGTGGAGAGCTCTCTCGAACGTGTCGATGGCTCCTCGCGGGCTTCGTGAGCGCACGTAGGCGGCCAGTTCATATCCCTTGTTCTCAAGCTTGTCTTCACGCCAGGTATTGGCGCGAAGGAAGGGCAGGAACCAGAGGCCAATCAGCGCAAGCAATGCGAAGCCGACAGTAGCGGCCTTCGTCGCGAGACTGGCCGAGGTGCCGGCATCGAACCACGCAAGTCCGGTTGTCAACAGCCCGACCACGACCACGACCGCGAACAGGGCGTAGACGAAGGCGGTTCCCAACAGACCTCTTGTCAGCAGCCACGGCAACGTCAACAGCATCGCCGTCCAGCTGACACCTTGGCGTACCGCCTGGGACGGTCTGTCACCGCGCTGGTACACGGCGTATTCCGTCCGTCCGCGGGTGTCGGCGAGGTCGAGCGGGGCAATGACTTTGTTCTCGTCGACTACGCTCTCCTCGAATTCACTCTCGTCAGACTGCGCCCCCTCGCTCGATGAAGCGTTCGCCGTCGAGTCGTCTGCGAAGGTGGCAGCCGTAAGGGGGGAGTCGGGCCTACCGGGCGGGTCGCCTGACAGGTCACCGGCAATCTCCGCATGGTCATCGGTAGCTGTGGAGCCACTGGCCGAGACAATATCCGCCTGCAATGCTGAATCATCGTGCCAGGCATCCTCCTCTTGCCCGGCGTTCTCGTGCACGACGGGATCGTGCGTCAGGGCCGGTTCATGAGGCAGCGCGGACTGCACGATGACAGACCCTCGCGTGACTGCGCCGGGGAGATCATCGGCCTGGCGCTCGAACTCGCGCGTGAACGTATCGGAGTGGCTTGCGGGCAGATCGGCAATGGGCGACGACTTCTCGAGCGAGCGACGTTCTGCACGGTACTCGTCGTCCAGCCAGCCGAGGTCATCAAGTCCACCGGCAGCCGGTGCGCTTGTCGCATGATCGTCGCCTGTTATCCGTTCGTCTCGCGTGACCTCCGGCAAGTCTTCTTCGAAGGGTGATAGCGAGCCGGAACCCGTACTGTCGAGCACCTGCATCTGCGCCACGGCCGAGTCCTCAAAGAGACCGTCTTCACTGAGATCGTCTTCTCCCGGCAGCACGTCGGCTGGTTCGTCGTCCGGCTCGTCGGCGGGCTGCTGATGCAGACCCACAGGCAAAGCGTCGGCGACGACTGACTGATCATCCGCGTACTGACTCAGATCAAGCGTATCGTCGATGTCAGCGTCCGCAAGCTCGGTCGCACCTGTCGAATCGGGCTTCAGCAAGCCCCGGTTGACGGTTGGTCGTAGCGTGTCATCGGCATTCAGGTGAGCGTTCGATACGGTTTCGTCAGACGCCTCGCCATCGACAGGTTCAAGCTCGAGCTGGTTGAGCGAGAGTTCGTCGCTGTCGGATCCTGACGCCGCTCCGTCGACCCGATTGGCCTCTTTGCGCTTCTCCTCGAGTGTCAGTTCCTCCACCCGGAAGTTGGTGTACAGGTAGCGTGCTTCATCCTGGTCGTCGTTTGCCAAGGCGCAGGCACGTGCCCAGATGTGCGGTCGCCGCTGCTCGGACTCGAGCTCGGCGGCGGCCTTGCGATACAGTTCTTCGTTGATCATCTTGATGCAGCGGTAACCGAGCGGGCACGGAAATATAATTCTATGGGGACGAACCGGGGCGTTCAAGCAGAACGCATGCCGAGAGGACATGACCGGCAGGCACATGACCGGCAGGCACAAGACCGGAATCGGCGAGACGAACTGATGCTGCTGTTAGGTGTCCGCAGACACGGCAGCTGAAGGTGTACGCACGACCTTGTGACAGGTCTTGCAGTTTGCCTGACGCGTTCTGAGGAGTCGACCGCAGTTTTGCGTAGCGCCAGGTGTCAGGGCTGGAACCCGGCCCGGGGGCCGGATAGAGTCGCGCGCTCATCCCGCGCGACCCCGACAAAGCGACATGAAAGAAGCCGTCACCGCACGACCGATAGAACGGCTGCCACATGAGCGACTGCCGATCGAGCGACTGCGGAATGAGCGACTGCCAGGGGAGGACTCCGCGCTGCTGTTGCGATCAAACTTCGGGCGGCTCGCTCTTTCCGTCGCGGCACTGTTCGTCTTGAGCGCCTGTGCGAACGGTCGCGGTGCGGGGGAAACCGTACTCCCTGTAGTCGTCGAAGGAGTCAGGTCTGACGACGTTCCAGCGGCGGGTATCGACCCATCAGGAACTTCCGGTGCGCTGGTTGGCGAACTGGCTGACGATTTCCCACGATCCCGCATTGTCGCGCTCGATTTCGTCGATGCCATGAATTCTGTGCCGGCACTCGCCCCTGAGCGGACGACACTGTATACGCGGCTGCCGGACACACGCTTTGCAGAGATTCTGGTGTCGGCCTTGCAGAATGCAGGTTACCGGCTTCAACTCGGCGACGAATCTGCCGGCGAGGGGCTCGACTATGTGGTTCGCGCGAATGCAGGATCTGGCGGAGGCGACTATACCTTCGAGGTCAAGGCGGGCCAGGTACATCTGAAGCGAAGCTATCGTGTGGACGACGATGGCATCGCGCCGACGTCGATCATGATGATGCGACTGGCCACACAACAGGATCAAACGCTCGACACGCTGCGTGCAGAAGGCCTCGACTCGAGCTCTACCGGCGCATCAGTCCAGCCACGGCAAAGGCTGCCCGGTGGCGAGAGTGACTCGACTCGCAACATGTACGAATCGGGCGTCTCGCAGTTCGAGGATTTCCTCGCCGACTACGCGACGTTGAGTCGCGACGTCATGGTGTTTCCCAACGATTCGCTGTTCATGGGAGAGGCCAACAAGCGGCTGACGCGTGACATCGTCGATCGCTTCGACGTCGACAACGATGTCATATCGCTCATAGGCTGCTCTCATGGCCGGACAGCACTGACGAACGGCAATGAGACCCTCGCCCTCGGTCGTGCTTCACGTGTGAGGGAAGAGTTCCAACTGGCAGGTGTCGAAGCTGATCGCGTGCTGGACGAAGGCTGCTGGGCCAACCAGTATTTCGACCCGTTGCCGCGTCGAGGCGTTGTCGTCATTCACAAGCGTCTCATCGACGAGGCGCCGGGTACCCACGCCCCGGGCACCCGCTGAGTTGCCCCTCGAGTCATTGCTCGATCTATTCTCCGGCCGATTCCCCGGCCGTGAGCTCTTCGAAGCGCAGACCCTTGGCAGTGCGGTTCTGAAAGCCCGCCCAGTAGGTGTGTTCTGACGTCTCGTTACCGGCATCGTCGAGTGCGAATACACCGTCGTCGGCATTCGGTATCAACGTCAGGTAGTCCTCCATCGACCCGTCGTCCTTGAGGTACTTGCCGAGCCAGGCGGTCACGAAGTGCTGGGCGATGTTATTCATGCGAACGGTATCCCAGACGGCATCGGCGTAGTGCTCGAATGGCGCGAAGCCCAGGCGCTCGTTGAACGCGTAGCTTTCTGCCGGGGCTGGAAACGGTGCGGCCGCATTGTGGTTCGCGTTCTCGAAGGTAAGCAAGGCGCGATCGACCGACGTGGTTTCCTCCCAGGCCGAGCGAATGCCACCGTCGTAAAGCGAGACGTCATCGGCGGAGCCCGCGATATAGAACAGCGGAATCTCGACACCGGCAAGCGTATCGGCGTCGAAGAAACCGGAGTTTCGCCCCCAAGGTGCGAAGGCCACGGCCGTGCGAATGCGTGGATCGGGCTGCGCTACCTCGGCCTCACTGTCGGCCAGGTGAACGTCGAGCAGGCCGAAGGCCGGCGAGTAGCCGAAATCGACCGATGCCGCAGTGACCCCCGAGCCTGCCGTGATTAGCGCGCCATAGCCGCCCATCGAGTAACCGACGATGGCCGTTCTCGTGTCATCGACGAGTCCATTCAGGAAACTCGTCGTGTCGTCGTTCAGACGCGCCATTTCGTCGAGCACGAAGAGCTGATCGAGGGTGCGATTGCGCAGGGTCGAGCCGAATACCGTCTGTGTGCGGTAGGTGGAATCGGTGTGGTCGATCGAGACGACGACATAGCCCTTGGAGGCAATGTTCTCGGCCAGATGCGACAGCAGGAACCGGTTTCCGGGATAGCCGTGCGAGACGATCACGAGCGGGTAGGGACCCGCGCCGACGATGGGCGCAGCATATTGGACGGCGCGCCCGACGAGCCCGATCTCGGTTCGCGCATCGCGTTGATACGCGGGCAGCGTCCGACTGCCGGTAGCGCCCGGATAGGCCGGATACCAGACTTCGACGCGGAGCGGTCGGTCATAGGTCGGCAGCGGGTCGGGCCGTTCGCCTGCGGGGTCGAGTGCGACGATATCGATCTGCCCGGGGTTGACCAGGTCGAGCGGACGTACACCCGTTTCCAGTACGCCGTAGGCCGCAAGCTCGGGCGCGTCCGGGCGCTGTGTGTCGATGCGATTCTCGGCCAGAGTCGCGGTGGCCGTGAGCCCGGCGACGAGCCCGATGACGAGTAGTGGAGCGAGGAACCGGTGGTTTCGTCTGCCGTGCTTGATCATGTCCGCTCTCGATTCGGTTGGATTCGTGGAGTTAGCCTGAATTGATGTCAGCCTGTGTTGCCATTTGCTGTACTGCCATTTGTCTGCGGGTGCTCAGTGCCTCCGGTGCTGGACGCCAGGCACGACATGGCGATGAAAGTGCCAACGTCGCAGTGACGACAATACAGGGGGCAGCAAGGCGCCGTCACGTACCGTTCGTCGGACCAGCACGAGGGCGACGGCGAAAACGATGATACCGGCGAGTGCATTTCCCAGCGCTTGCCCGGCAAGCCCACCGCGAGCACCGAACATCATGCTGCCGAGGAGCACCAGCGGGATGCCGAGGCAACGATCCCTGAGCACGTTACTGAACGTGGCGAGTACCGAATGCGGAGCGCGGTGAACAGGGGGTTGGCGGCCAGCTGCAGACCGAAAAGAGCATAGGACGCAACGATGAAGGTGCAATAGACGCGCAACCGTTCGGCCGCATCGCCTTCGAGTGCGAGGATCGTGACCAACCCGCCGATGATCGTGGCCCACGTGGAGAGCCTGGCTTCGCCGACGGCACGCAGTAGTGACGTGGCCGCCATGGCCAGGCCGAGGATGGGCAGTGAAGCGCCGACGGTCCGGAATTACTGCACGGCCAGGTCGAGCGTTTTGCCGGTTGCGCCAATCAGCGTGAACAGCTCGCGAGCGTAGACGAGCGTTGCGATCGTGATGGGGATCGTCGAGCACAGGCCGTACAGCAAGCCATGGGTTGCGAGTCGCGATGCCTCATCGCGATCTCCCGCGCCGATCGCCTGGGCCACCAGCGTCGAGCTCGCGATGGCCGTCGACATTAGTGAGCGGCTATGTGCCGCGGTCGATAGCGACCGTCGCCTGTTCTTTCGAACTGTACATCGATCATCGGATGACGCAGTGGCTCACCATCAGCATCGGGCAGCAGATTCTGCTCGGATACGTAGGCTTCATAGACACTGTCCTCGTTTTCCGCATACAAGTGATAGAACGGCTGGTCCTTATGCGGCCTGACCGATTCGGGAATAGCCTCGTACCATTCGTCGGTGCTGTCGAACACGGGATCGACATCGTAGATCACGCCGCGAAACGGAAAGACGCGGTGCCTGACGACTTCACCAATTCCAAACTTCGCCTGTCGCTCATTCATCCGGGCAGTGTAACGCGAGGGCGGCGCCGAAATTGCGTCTCGTCGCACCCTATCGCCCCATCAGCAAGTCTAGACTCGCGGCATGAAAAGCATTCGCTACGTGATCGTCGGCACCGGCATGATGGGCCACGAGCACCTTCGGAACCTGGCACTGTTGCGGAACAATGGTGTCGTCGATGCGCGCGTGGTGGCGTTGGTCGATCCGGACACGACCATGCGATCGTCGGCATTGGCGCTTGCCAGGGAGCTCGGCAACGAGAACGTGCTCGCGCTGGAACATCATGCCGCGCTCGATCACGACACCTTCGATGCGCTGGTTCTGGTCAGTCCGAACCATACGCACGCGGCCTTGCTGAATGATCTTCTGGCGCTGGACCGCGCCATTCTTGCCGAGAAACCCTTCTGCTCTACCGTGGCGGACTGCGAGGCCTTGCTGCCCCGGGTGGCGCGTCACCCGGCACCGTTCTGGGTCGCCATGGAATACCGTTACATGCCGCCCACGGCACGTTTCCTGGAACGCATGGCCGAGGGTGTCGTAGGCCAACTGCGCATGCTGACCATACGCGAGCATCGTTACCCGTTTCTCGAGAAGGTCGGCCACTGGAATCGATTCAGCGCAAAGACCGGCGGCACGCTTGTCGAGAAGTGTTGTCACCACTTCGATCTGATGCGACTGATCACGGGCAGTGAAGCGACGCGTGTCTATGCCAGTGGTGGGCAGGACGTCAATCACCTTGACGAATGCTACGACGGCGAGACGCCTGACATCCTGGACAATGCCTTCGTCATCGTGGATTTCGCCAACGGCGTGCGGGCGTTGCTCGAGCTTTGCATGTTTGCTGAAGGGGCAGAGCCGCAGGAATGGCTCACTGCAATTGGCGATCAGGGCAAGCTCGATGCCTGCATTCCCGGTCCGGACCGATTCTGGAAAAATGCGGGAGAGCGACACGCGACGCTCACCCTCAGGCCACGCTCGCAAGCGGATGTGCAGCACGAGGTTGTCGCCATCGATCCGCGCCTGGCCGCGGCGGGCGATCATCACGGGTCCACCTATTTTCTGCATGAACAGTTCGCGCGCTCGGTGCTACACGGCGAACCGCCAGCGATCAATGCGGCCGATGGTGCCGCTGCGGTACGCATCGGGGCGGCAGCACAGGAGTCGCTGCGAACGGGCCGATCTGTCGACATGCCTCCTATCGACAGGCAATCTGTCGACATGCAGGCGTTTGCAGCCGGTATCGTTAGCGCGTCGAACCCGACCAACGAGACCCAGATCAATGAGTGAGCCCATCCCGACTCGAAAACTGAACACCGGCAGCGAGATGCCGTTGATCGGCCTCGGTTTGTGGAAGATAGCGCCGGACACCGTGGCTGACTCGGTCGTCGAGGCCATTCGGGCGGGCTATCGGCATCTCGACAGTGCCTGCGACTACGGCAACGAAAGGGAAGTCGGCGACGGTATTCGACGTGCCATCGATGAGGGGCTCTGTACCCGCGAAGAGCTCTGGATTACATCGAAACTCTGGAACACGTTTCATGCACAGGCGCATGTCAGACCTGCCGTCGAACGTACCCTCGAGGACCTTGGACTCGAGTATCTCGATCTCTACCTGATTCACTTTCCGATTGCGCTGGCGCATGTGCCGTTCGAGACGCGCTATCCACCCGAGTGGACGCACGATCCCGAGGCCGATCTGCCCGTCATGGTGGAATCGGGCATATCGCTCGAGGAAACCTGGCACGCGATGGAGGCCCTGGTGGCGCGTGAACTCGTGCATGCGATAGGCGTGTGCAACTACAATATCGCCTTGCTCCGGGATCTCCTCAATTACGCTCGTATTCCACCTTCGGTCCTGCAGGTGGAATCGCATCCGTACCTGACGCAGGAGAAACTATGCAGGTTCTGCCGCGAGCAGGACATCGCGATGACTGCCTATTCACCACTCGGTGCCCTGTCCTATGTCGAACTCGACATGGCAAGCCAGGGAGATGCGGTCATCGATCAGCCCGTGGTTCGTGACATCGCCACACGCCTCGAGCGCACGCCTGCCCAGATCGTCCTGCGTTGGGGAATCCAGCGCGGTACCTCGGTCATACCGAAAACCTCGCGAGCGGCGCGCTTGCGCGAGAATGCCGCGCTGTTCGATTTCTCGCTGAGCGATGCTGACATGGCCGCGATCTCGAGTCTGGATCGAGGGCAGCGCTTCAACGACCCCGGCGTTTTCGCCGAGGCCGCGTTCAACACCTTCTATCCGATCTACGACTAGTCAGGAGCAACTGTCTGATGAATACGCACGATCTCGATTTGCTCGAACTCGAGACGCAGCAGCATCTTGACGAGGGTGTCTTCCCGCTCATCGTCAATTGTGAACACCTCGTTGCGGCCGATGATGAGGGTGAGCCGGACGCGGCGGCAGACGCAGCTCGCGTCGCAGCCCGAGTAGCCAAGTGGGTCGAACCGCGACGCGCCGAACTCGATCGATTGCTGTCCCGGCACGGTGCCGTGCTGTTTCGCGGCTTTCCGCTTGTCACTGTCGAGGATTTCGACGCGTTCATCCTTGCGTTCGACTATCCGAATTTCCGTTACCGCGATTCACTGTCCAACGCCGTTCGTGTCAACCGTACCGAGCGAGTCTTCACCGCGAACGAAGCCCCGCCAGACGTCGAGATCTACATGCACCATGAAATGGCGCAAACGCCGGTGTATCCCTCACGCCTGTTCTTCTTCTGCGAGTTGCCGGCAGACGAGGCCGGTGCAACACCTGTCTGCCGTTCAGATCTCCTCTGGCAGCGGATCAAGGACGAACTGCCTGAATTCGCGGCAGCCGCGGAGGCGCGTGGACTTCTCTATACCAACGTCATGCCGGATTCGGACGACGCAGGTTCTGGCCAGGGTCGAAGTTGGCGCAGTACCTTCTTCGCCGATACACGCGAGGAAGCAGAAGCACGCATGACGACACTTGGTTATAGCTGGGAGTGGATGCCAGACGGATCGCTGCGCGCAACGACGCCGACCTTGCCGGCCGTGCGCACGCTCGACGACGGCCGACAGGTCTTCTTCAATCAGCTGATCGCAGGGTTTCGTGGCTGGAAGGACGCCCGCAACGATCCTTCCAAGGCCATTACCTTTGGCGATGCGGCACCGCTCGATCGAGATGCCGTGCACAGGCTTTGCGACATTGCCGATGAACTCGCATTCGACATTCCCTGGCGACAGGGCGATGTGGTGCTGGTCGACAACTACCTTGTCATGCACGGCCGCCGGCCCTATCGTGGCAAGCGCAAGGTACTTGCGTCGCTTGTCGCCGCCTGACGCTTGTCGCCGCCTGAGGAGTCATCTACATGAACGAGCCATCCAGGACGCTTGACGCGAAGCTCGCGAAGATACGCAGCGGCGCCTACACGCCACGAGATTTTATCATCGCGGATGCCAAGGATGGCGACATGGCGTTCGGTATCACGGCGCCCGGGCCTGACGGCGAGGGTGGCTGGAAAGTGCGGGCAGCGCACCTCGATGCCGTCCGTCAAATGACAGCCTCGGAACTTGTCGACATCATGTTGATGTCGGTCTCCACAGCCGACCGGCTCGTTGGTGAGAAGGTGTTTGCCGAGTCCTCGGTAACGCCTGCGGTCCGACTGAATGACACCACCGACATCTGGAATGCGCGAGGCTCGGCCTATCGCACCTCCGCGTCACGTCCGTTTGCCAGCGCCGACGTCGAATCGGCGGCCACACTTTGCGGCCTTGGTCTCTACTCGATGACTTTCTACAATGATATCGACGTTGATCTCGGTAACCTCGAGGCATATCGCCGCTTTCGCCTGAACCTGCGCGATCAGCCGATGATGCATTTTCTCGAGATCTTCAATCCGGCCTTCGACATCGGTATCCCGGTGGCCGAACTCGGGCACTACGTCAATGACATGATCATCAAGGCCCTGGCGGGTGTCGTGGCGAGTGATCAGCCACTGTTCCTGAAGATCCAGTACAACGGCGCGAAAGCCATGCGCGAGCTGGCATCCTATGACCCTGAACACTTGGTTGTCGGCATTCTCGGCGGCGGCAAGGGAACCACGCGGGATACCCTCGAACTGATCGGTCAGGCCGCTGAGGCGGGCGCCAGAGTTGCCTTGTTTGGCCGGAAGATAAATCTTGCCGAAGCGCCGCTCGAACTGCTCAGGCTCATGCGCGCCACCGTCGAGGGCACACTTACCCCCGAGGCGGCGGTTCGCGCCTACCATGATCATCTTGGCGAGCACGACATCACGCCAGAGCGGCCCCTGGCGGTCGACATGGAGATCACCGAAACCGTCCTGAAGCGCGCGTGAGCGAAGCGTACGAAGCGGACAGAGCTGCGCGCAGACTCGCGGCCAGGATCGATTCCCCGGCGAGCTGACATGGAGCGACGCGGATTCATCTGTGCCGGCTGCTGGACGCTTGACCGGGTCAAGCTGATCGATGCCTGGCCGCAGGAGGAGACGCTCGCGATGATCGGCGAGATCGACCGGCAGGGTGGTGGCTCGGCGCACAATGTCGGTATCGGCCTGAAAAGGATCGATGCCGCGTTGCCGGTCGAGGGCATCGGTCTGCTCGGGCAGGATGCAGATGGCGACTTTCTCTTCGAACGGGCGCGCGAGTACGGCATCGATACACGGCAGATGCACCGAATCGACGAGGTTGCTACTTCCTTCACCGATGTCATGACGGTTCGCGACACGGCCAGACGCACCTTCTTTCACCACACCGGCACGAACGACCATCTGACACCTGCGCACTTCGTGTTCACGGACACCAGGGCGAAGTTCCTGCACCTCGGGCTGCTCGGCGTGCACGCTCGTCTCGATCGCCCCGCCGAGGACTACGCCAATGGCTGGGTTGCCATCCTTGCTTCAGCAAAGGCAGCCGGTCTCGAGACCAGCATCGAGCTGGTGTCGATAGACTCGGCGCGTAATCGCGAGCTTGCACTCCCTTGCTTGCCGTATGTCGATCGGCTCATCGTCAACGATCAGGAAATCGGTGCGCTGGCGGATATCGAGACCGTCGTACAAGGAAAGGCTGACCCCGAGCGCTGTCTGCATGCCGCCTGTGCGATCTGGGAAGCGGGCGACGTCAAGCTCGTCGTTGCGCATTACCCGAGCGGCGCTGTTGCCGTCGATGCGGAAGGCCGGCGTTATCGTAGTGAGTCACTCGCGCTCGGGGCAGAGGCTATTGTCGGATCGGTTGGTGCCGGCGATGCGTTCGCAGCCGGTGTGCTCTACGCCGTGCACGAAGGCTGGGCCATCGAGGCGGCGCTGGCGCTCGGGCACGCGGCGGCGGCAACGAGCCTGCGATCGGCGACCAGTGTGGAGTCCGTCGGTACGCTCGCCGAGTGTCGTGCACTCATGGCGACGAGCTGACCGTGCCGGGGCCGCCCCTGGCTTCTTTCGAGGCTGACCGAAGCCTACCAGACGCAGTCGACGTCGTCGTGGTCGGTGGAGGAATCGCTGGTGTCTGTACCGCGCTCGAGTTACTTGAACGCGGACACTCGGTCGCACTTTGCGAAAAGGGCGAGATCGCTTGCGAACAGTCGAGTCGCAATTGGGGCTGGATCCGCGTCTCGCGACGTGATGTTCGTGAAATCGAACTGGTGCTCGAAGCCCAGCGTGGTTGGAGTCGCATGGCTTGCCGAGTGGGCGAGGACGTCGGCTATGTTCGTTCGGGAATCGGCTTTGTCGCACATGACAAGCAGGAGCTCGAGCGGCAGGAACGCTGGCTGGAGCATGCCCGTCCCTATCAGGTGCGCGCACGCATGCTCGATGGGCCTGCCTTTCGGGAACGTTTTCCCGGCATGGACCTCTCGGGTGTCGGTGCGCTGGTGACCGACGATGACGGTCGGGCCGAACCGCAACTCGCGGCACCCGCGATCGCACGGGCCTGCCGTCGACTCGGTGGAATCATCCTGACCGGATGTGCGGTTCGCGGCATCGAGCGTGAGGCGGGAGCGATCAGTGCCGTCATTACCGAAGCGGGGCGTATCCGCTGCTCGGCGGTCGTCATTGCCGGTGGCGCCTGGTCGAGCCTGTTCTGTGCAAGTATCGGTGTGCGCCTGCCACAACTGAAACTGCTGAGCAGCGCGCTGCGCACGGCGCCGCTATCAGCTGGCCCGGCGACGGCCTTCTGGACGTCTCGCTACTCCGTCAGAGCGCGCATCGATGGCGGCTACACGGTGGCGACCGGACACTACAACATCGCTGACATCGTCCCCGATTCGTTTCGCTACGCCCGGCAGTTCCTGCCAGCCTTGCGCGCCGAGTGGAATTCGATCGCACTGCGGGTCGGGCGACAATCCCTGCGCGAGTTCAGCACACCGAGGCGTTGGGCACTCGATCAGGTTTCGCCTTTCGAAAAGACGCGCGTGCTCGATCCGCTGCCGTCCGAGCGGCATGTGCGTCGTGCGCTGGCGGCGCTCGCGGACGACTGCAAGGCCTTCAGCGAAGCACGCGTAGAGCAAGTCTGGGCCGGCATGATCGATGTGACGCCCGATGCCTTGCCGGTCATTTCAGGCGTGGACGACGTACCCGGCTTGCATATCGCTACAGGATTCTCGGGGCACGGCTTCGGCATTGCACCCGGCGCCGGACGGCTGATGGCCGATATCGTCACTGGCGCTACACCGGTGGTCGACCCGGCGCCGTTCAGGCTATCGCGATTCGAAGACGGCACGCCGATCGCGCTGGAGCCGAGCGGCGTTTGAGTAGCGTCTGAGTGTAGTGTGAGGGGCGTGCAAGGGTGTAAGTGGCTTGTGAGAGACGGGTGAGCTGCGTCAGTCGATCGGCAGGCCGCTCGGTACGTCGTCCGGTGGGCCGTGCGTGCCCGCGAGCGATGCGGTATCGGTCAGGGCATGCAGAAAGGCGATCAGCTGCTCGACTTCGACATCACCGAGCGTGACCGGGGAGATATCGAGATGTTTCGTGTAACGGGCCATCTCATGGCGATCATCGGCGATCAGAAAGTCGGCAAGGTTCAGATTCTCGTCATCCAGCAAGACCAGTTGAGTCCGGTCCCATTGCTTCAGGCTGCTTCTCGGCTCGAGGTGATGGCGGATGATGCCCTCGAGCGTCGCGAAGCTGCCGTTGTGGCCATAGGGGGCGGTACGCTCGACGTTACGCAGACTGGGAGTCCTGAATCGATAAGCGTCTTCAAGCCTGTCGGTGACATTCATGCGCCCGGGGTCACGCCCCACCGGATCGAAAGCGCGGGTTCGGCCCGGACCGAGCGGTGGCAGCATCAAAGCGTGAAAGTCGTGATCGGTCTGCAGGGCGCCGCTGTGGCAGGACGAGCAACGCGCCTTGCCGTAGAAGAGATCAGCCCCTGCCAGCTGTTCTTCGTCGAGGGCGTGGGCGTTGCCCGAGAGCCAGTCATCGTAGGGACTGTTGGTGGCGCGCCACTCACTGCTGATGAACGCATCCATGGCTTCGGCGACGTGTGCGATGGTGATGTCGACTGGCGACTTGATCGACGGCCAGGCATCGCTGAACACAGGCAGATAAGCATCGATACCCCGCAGCCGGGATTCGATTTCGCGCCAGCCGTGGTCGCTGCGCCGCGCGGCGGCGCCGGCGACGTCGTTGCTGTCGGCCGCACCGGCCATTTCAACCTCGGATAACAGGGGAAAGAGCGCTTGGGCCGAGAGCACACTCGGCAAGCCTTTCGGCAGATATTCGCCGGCGGGTGAATCGAAACCGCTGGATTCGTCCGGCGCTATGGCGACACGACCATCATGAAAAAGCACCGTGAATTCGTAGGCGCCGAGGTTGAACAGCGCCGGCGAGTGCCTGGGTACGCGGTGCTTCAAGCGGGTGCGATGCACAGCCCGGCGACGTTCTGCCCCAAGTCCGGTACCGCCCTCGCCGACGCCCAGGGATTGCCCATCGGCGCTGGCCAGCGTGCTGTGGTGACAGGTCGCGCAGGCGATGTTCCGATTACCTGAAAGAACCGGATCGTGAAACAGCAATCGGCCCAAGGCCACTCTATCCGGATCATTCGACCGAAAGTCGTTGTCGGTGATCGCCAGAGGGACGCGCGACGCCAGATGGCCGAGCCAGTAACGTTGCCCCGGCGCCCGCTGGAACGCCGTTGACTCCTCTCGAGCTGGACTCGTGGAGGCGTCGACGCCGGTGCCGGCTGTTGCATCCGTGGCAGCCACCGCGCCGGCTGCAAGTAGCTGCAGCGCGCAGGTGGTAGCGAAGCAGGCCGTAGCGAGGGGAGCGACGACTCGTGTGCAAAGTCGGTACATGCGGCGACGCTAACGGACTCCGCCCGCCTTGTCGAGCAAGATGCGGTGAGAGCCCATCGACCGCTCGTTCTGCCGGTGTGGCTGCGAGTGTCGCGCTGCTATCCTCTTGGCCGACATCGTTTTCGGGGTTCTGCCGCGTGAAGTTCGCATACGTGAAGTTCGCATACGTGAAGGTTGTTCGACACTGGGCTCTGCTCGTCGTCGGTCTGCTGCTTCCGGTTCTGCTCATCAGCGCGCCAGTCCACGCGAAGAATCTCACCGACGCTCTGCGTTTGATGCGGGCGGGACAGTACGTCGAAGCGATGGCGGCGTTCGAGCCGCTGGCTGCGGCAGGCAACGCGGACGCAGAAGAGCTCATCGGCGTCATGTATGCCATGGGTCTTGGCGTTGCCCGCGACGACGAACGCGCGTTCGAGTGGTATCTGCGTGCGTCCCTGAAGGGACACCCCGGCGCACAGTCCGGTATCGGCTGGTACTACGAAACCGGTCGCGGTGTCGCCGCTGTCGATCTGGTGCGCGCCTATGCCTGGTATGTGCTCTCGGCCATCGGCGGCGATCCCGATGCCGCCGTCAGTCAGGAAGAAGTCGTCAAGAAGATGTCGGCCGAGGAGATAGAACGCGCAAGGCGCCTGGTCGATGATTATCGGCCTCATCTTTATCCTTATGTGGATTGATGAGGGGTTGGCCCGGATCTATCAGTTCAAGTCTGATTCATTGCCTTCGGCAATCGCGGCTTCGGCCGCCTTGGCCTCATCCTGCAGCAGCGTCAGCCACTTCTCACCATCTTCGATGTTCTCGTTGAACCAGGCATAGACGGGCTCGGCTGCCGACTTGAAGGCGGCCTTGTCTTCCGGGGTCGGGACATACAGTTCGCCGCCGGCTGCTGCAAATTCCTCGTACGCCTGGATGGACTTCCGCTTCGGCGAAGCGAACGTCGCTTGCTGCAGGGCGTGGAAGCCGTCGACGACAACGCGTCGGAGGGATTCGTCCATGCCGAGGAAGGCTTCGTTGTTCATGTACCAGAGGGCGCCCATGTAAGCGTGACCGTCGAGGGTGACGTACTTCAGACCCGCTTCCGGGAACTTCATGCCCATGATGTCGGTGATGCCATTCTTGGAGCCTTCGACGACGCCGGTCTGAAACGAGGTGAACAGCTCAGGCCAGGGAATCGGGGTCGGGCTTGCGCCGAGTGACTTGACAAGCTCTTGCGGCAGGTCGGCCACGACGGTACGAATCTTCAGACCGTCCATGTCTTCCGGTGTCTTCACGGTGCCCTTGGTGTTGGCGAAGTTGCGCCAGCCACCCGTATTGCCAATGGTCATCAGCCGGATACGATCGTCGGAATCAGCCAGGATGGACGAGCGCAATTCTCGTGTGAAGTTGCCGCTCAGCACGCTCTCGGCAATACGATCGTCGGTCAGGATGTAGGGCAGGTCCAGCACCTGTACGTAGGGGAACATGTTGGCAACGCCGCCCGAGGTCGAGATATAGATGTCGACTGAGCCGTCCTCGAGCGCCTGCATGCATTCGGTACCGTTCGCGCACAGTTGCGTGCCGATGAAAAGTTCGACCTCGATCTCGCCGTTCGAGTGAGCTTCGACAAAGTCCTTGAACACGACCAGACCGTCGTAGTCTTCGTCAGCTTCGTTGGAATTGGCTACCGCTCGCAATTGCACTTCGGCCGAGGCGGCACTGGCAAAGACGCTGGCCGCCAGCGCAGCGGCAATGGCAAGGGTCGCGGGTGTGCGTTTCAGCACACGGGTGGCAGCCGACAGGGCGGCACGGGAATGAGTCTGGATCAAGATTCTCTCCGGGTGATAGGAAAATGCCGACGCTTCTTCGTCACGACGCACGCCCGGACAAGATGCCAAGTATGCGTGGCTGTCACGGGACGCCGTAGGCGGAGCGTAACCCGGAGCCGCTCAGCCTGTCATCCGCCCCGTCGTCGATCAGGCGAGACCGAGCAGTCTCGGCACCGTCATCGAGATGGGTTCGATGAACGTGATAAGAAATATCACGAAGATCTCGACTGCCAGAAACGGCAGGATAGTACGCGCGATCGCTTCGACCTTCTCCCCGGAAACACTGGACGCGACAAACAGCACGAGCCCCATCGGAGGCGTTGCAAGGCCCACCGTCAGGTTGACACTCATGATGATGGCGAAATGCACCGGGTCGACACCGAGCGAGATGAACACCGGCGCGAGAATCGGGCCGAGAATGATGATGGCCGGCCCGGCGTCGAGGAACATGCCGACGATGAACAACAGGATGTTGATCATGAACAACAGGATCAGCGGATTCTCGCTGACCGACAGGAACAGATCCGCCAGGGCCTCAGCCGCATGCGAGAGGCTGACCACGGTCTTGAAGGCAATGGCGGCGCCGACGAGCAGGAGCACGACCGCCGACGAAATGGCGCTGGTCGTGAAGATGCGCGGCAGCTCGGCGAAGGTCACCGAACGCAGGACGAACAGGCTCAGTACCAGCGCATAGCCCACGGCAACCGCCGAGGCCTCGGTCGGCGTGAAGATGCCACCCAGAATCCCGCCGAGGATGATGACCGGCGTCAACAGCGGCAGTATCGCTTTCTGCGTAGCCTTGCCCCGTTCACCCCAGGTAGCCTTTGGCCCGGCCACCGGGAAGTTGTGCTTCCTGGCCTGTACCGCAACCATGCCCATCAGGCCGAGACCGACCAATACTCCCGGTACGACACCGGCCGCGAACATGGCCGCCACCGAGACTTCCATGGTGTAGGCGTAGATGATCATGATGCCCGAAGGTGGAATGATCGGGCCGATGACCGAGGAGGCTGCCGTGATGGCTGCCGCGAATCGGCGGCTGTAGCCGTTCTTCTCCATGGCGGGAATGAGCATCGAGCCAAGCGCAGAGGTGTCGGCCACGGCCGAACCCGACAGGCCCGCAAAGAGCATGCTCGAGAGAATGTTGACGTGGGCGAGACCGCCGCGCACGTGGCCGATGAGCGACTGCGAGAAGTCGACGAGGCGCATGGTGATGCCGCCCTTGTTCATCAACTCGCCCGCGAGCATGAAGAACGGAATCGCCATCAATGGAAACGAGTCGATGCCGTTGTAGATGTTCCGGAAGAGGAGCGGAATATCCCGGTCCATGCCCTCGACCAGCAGCATCGTCCCTGGCGCGAGCAGCATCGCGAAGAAGACCGGCATGCCGATCAGCAGCAATACGAGGAACAAGGGCAGGAAGAGAATCAGCATGATGGTCTCGAAGGATCTTCGACAATCAGCGGGTTGGGTGGCGTCGGAAAATCCTCCTCGCGGCCGAAGGTTCTACCGATCGTGCGCAGCAGCAACTCGACGTTGACGAGAATCATCGTGCCGAAACACACCGGCATGGCGAGGTAGATCCACGCTCGCGACAACTTGAAGGAGGCCGCCCGGGTGCGGAAACCGCGCTGGAAGAATTCGAGCGCCAGGACGAACAGCTCGACCAGCAGGATGAGCGCGAGCACCAGCAGAACGAGATGCAAAACGCGCGCGATGGTGCGCGGCAGGCGTTCACCGAGCAGATCGATCGCGACGAAAGATCCCCACCGATAGCCCGAGCCTGCGACCAGCGCCATCATCCAGATCATGAAGGCGCGCGCGACTTCCTCAGGCCAGGGCAACGCACTACCGACAACGTAGCGCATGAAGACTTGCAGGAGGATAGTCAGCACCATCAGCGCGACCAGTATCCAGGCGATATGACGGCCGAGCGCAAGGAGCCGCGAATTGAACGACTCGAGCAGGTGAAGCGCGGTGCGCAGGGCATGCATCGATCGAGTGTATTCGATTTGTGAAACAGCCTGTGCTTCGGCCATGGCATCTGCCGCTGTCGCCGGGTCTTGTAGCTCTGTTAGTCTTCGGGTCGAAACCAACTGCCGGACATCTTCAGCGATGACCATTGAACATCCCAGTCTTGCCCACGCCAGGCTCGCTGACACCAGGCTCGTCAACGCACGTGTTGCCAATGGACGTGTTGCCAATGGACGTGTTGAAAGACCGGCCTCCGCTCGGACGGCAATCGGGGCGGTAACCCGGCGGACCGCATCCCTCGCGGCAACCCTTGTCGGTTTTGCCACATTGCTCGGCAACGCCCCGGCCATTGCCGGGGACACCCTGACGATCCTGCACACGAACGATTTCCACTCGCGGGTGGAGCCGATCAACAAGTACGACGGACCTTGCGCAGCTGAAGACAACGACGCGGGCGAATGCTTCGGTGGTTGGGCACGGCTCGTATCGAGTATCGATGCCGCGCGTGACCGTGATCCGGACGCGCTGCTGGTCGATGGCGGTGATCAGTTCCAGGGATCGTTGTTCTACACCTACTACAAGGGCAAGGTCGCGGCCGAGATGATGAACGCTCTCGGCTACGACGGCATGACGGTCGGTAACCATGAATTCGATGACGGCCCCGAAGTTCTGCGCGGTTTCATGGATGCCGTCGAATTCCCGGTATTGATGTCGAACGCCGATGTGTCGGCAGAGCCCGCGCTTGCAAACAAGCTTGCCAAGTCGGCGGTGGTCGAGCGGGACGGCGAGCGCTACGGCCTGATCGGACTGACCACTGAAGACACGGCCGAACTCGCGAGCCCCGGCCCCAACGTGATCTTCACCGATTCGGTCGAAGCGGTTCAAGGCGAAGTGAATCAGCTGACGGCAGACGGTGTCGACCGCATCATCGTGTTGTCACATTCAGGCTTCCGGGTTGATCAGGTAGTCGCCGCTGCCGTCGATGGAATCGATGTCATCGTCGGCGGGCACAGCAACACCTTCCTGTCGAACACGGATGAGAGTGCAAGTGGACCATACCCACTGATGGTGGGTGACACAGCGATCGTGCAGGCCTACGCGTATGGCAAGTATCTCGGCGAGCTCTCTGTCACCTTCGATGCCGCCGGCCAGGTCGTGGAAGCCACCGGCGAGCCCATCATCATCGACGGGCAAGTAGTCGAGAACGAAGCCGTCGTGTCGCGGCTGGTCGAACTGGCAAAGCCGCTCGATGAAATACGCAACAAGGTCGTTGCCGAGAGCGGCGATCTGATCGACGGCAATCGCGAAGTCTGCCGTGTACAGGAATGCCCGATGGGCAACCTTGTCGCCGACGCCATGCTCGAACGGGTCAGCGATCAGGGCATTGATATCGCGCTCATGAATTCAGGCGGCATCCGCGCCTCGATCGACAAGGGCGAGATCACCATGGGCGAAGTACTGACCGTGCTGCCCTTCCAGAACACCCTTGCCACCTTCGAGATCTCCGGCGCGGACCTGCTCGTCGCACTGGAAAACGGCGTCAGCCAGGTCGAAGAAGTGCAAGGGCGCTTCCCACAGGTTGCGGGCATGACTTACCGCTTCGACGTTGCAAAGCCCACAGGCGAAGGCCGCATCAGCGACGTCATGATCGCGAAAGACGGTGAATACCAGCCCCTCGATCCGGCCGCAACCTACGGCGTCGTCTCCAACAATTACGTGCGCGGAGGCGGCGATGGCTATGACGTCTTCGCCGACAAGGCCGACAACGTCTACGACTACGGCCCGAACCTCGAAGACGTCGTCGCCGACTATCTGGTCGCCAACGCCCCGTATGCGCCGATGACCGACGGAAGAATCGTCGCGGAGTAAGGGGAGGGGAGAGGTACAGTGAATCTACGTAGATTGATTGGGCGTGCGTCACACTTTATAAGTGCGGCGCTTCCATGTAGATCTGGGTGGGCGCGCCCCATTTTCGGGTGAAGTGAATCTACGTAGATTTGGATGGGCGTGCGTCACACTTTTGAGTGCACCGTTTCCACGTAGATTTGAATGGGCGTGCGTCACAATTTCGAGTGCAGCGTTTTCATGTAGATTTGGATGGGACAGGTTGGACCCTGCGCGACTATCGGCTTCAATATTTGCGATGCTTGATAACCTGACTGGCCCTGACCGCTACGCACACAGCTCATGGCAGACAAGCCGACCTTGATCCTCGACGCATGGTGGCGGCGAGTCGATGAGTTGTTCTCGCCAGTTGATCGTGCCGCGCTGGATGTAACGCATGTTGTGGTCTGGGGGCGCGACGAGTCGATCCCGGACGAGGTTCTCGGTAATGCTCTGGCTGAAGCCAGCGTCCTCATTGCGGCTGATCCTCGGATCGATACTGCGGTACTCGATCATGCTCCTCATCTGGAAACAGTCATCGAGGTCTCGGGTGCGTTTCCCGATACGATCGATTATGCCGCCTGCGCCGAGCGAGGCGTCGAGGTGTTGAGTTGCGCGCCGGGTTTTCGGGAATCGGTTGCCGAGATGGCCCTGGGCATGGCCATCAGCGGCGCGCGTGGACTCGTCGCAGAGCACGAACGCTTCAGATCCGCGAGCGAGCATTGGCTCAATGACAACGCCGAGACTGATTTCAGCCTGTCTGGAGCTGATATCGGCTTTGTCGGCTATGGCTCGATCGCGCGCGAAACACGGCGCCTGCTTGCGCCGTTCAACGCGACTATCAGAGCGTTCGATCCGTGGTTGCCGTCAACGTTGGCTGAGCAAGATGGTGTCGAGCTTGTTGAACTCGAGGCGTTGCTGCGTAGCTCGAGCTGCCTGTTCGTCATGGCAGCGCCAACGCGGAGCAATCGCGGCATGATCGGTCGTGCGGAGATTGCCATGATGCCGCGGGGCGCCATGCTGGTGCTCGCGAGCCGGGCGCATCTTGTCGACTTCGAGGCAGTTGTCGACGCGGCTGTGACTGGCGCCATACGTGCGGCCATCGACGTGTTTCCGAACGAACCGCTGCCCGAGAATCATCGCCTCAGGCAGGTCGAGAATTGTATCCTGTCGCCGCACCGGGCGGCTGCCGTTGCGGGCGGACGGCAGTTGATCGGTCGAATGATCGTTGACGACCTTCAAGCGATCATGCAAGGACGCGACGAGCGACGGCTGCAGCGTGCGTCACTCGATACGATCAACGAGCTTGCCGGCACCAGTGATGCCGACTCGGTGGGGAGCATGGCGACGGAGCGGCAGTAGGACCTTGTTCTCGAAGCGCTGAGGTTTATCGAAAGCGGCGAAGCCTTCATAAAAGGCGCTATCACACCTCGGGAGAATCCATCACCGCGACGCCGATGATCTCGGCTACAGCACGCGCAGCTTCGCGAGCACGCCCAAAGTCTGCATGGGGCGAGACATGGGTGCGGCTGCCATCCTTGTGAACGAGATTCACCTGATAGATCGTCCAGCTTGCTTCCTCGTCGACAAGGTCGGTTTCGAGTAGTTGCACGGCCCTGATCTCCTTGAGGTCCACGCGTTCGATCACGGTGGAGCCGGACTGGAACACGCCGCCGGTGCGGACGAATTCACCGCGTTCGGAATCGATGGTCGCGTTGCCTCCGGCCCGCCATACCGTCAAGGCGGTCAGCTGAAAAAGGGCGCAGACGACCAGCATCATGCTCGTGCCGAACGAGCTTTGCTGTTGCGCCGGTGTGCTCGGATCGAGCAGCAATGCAAATAGCAGCGTCAGTCCTGCCAGTGAGATCGCGATGGCGAGCAGGCGGTCCTTTCTGGCAGGCCGGACGTCGATCCGCGTTGCGCTGACCCGGACGACATCGCGGCACTCGAAGTTCGAGGCGGGCACGCGGAGTGGTGCGAAACTCGGTGCGGCAGGGTCATCAGACCAGCCGCCCTTAAGGGCCCGGAGCTTCGGTCGTCCCGGTGACAGGTTGCCAACCGACGCGTCGCTCGGCGATAGGCGTCGGATGGGCAGGTTCATGGCAGCAGACCGGAGAAGGGACGGCAATCCCGATATTTGCGCTATCGACCGCTACCGACCGCTGCTGAAAGACGTTCTTGCCAGTTTGGGACGGCTCACTGGAATGGGACGGCTCACCGGAACGGGACTGCGTCCCGCCTTGCACTGGTCGCTCTGCAGGGATTTCACTCGGGCGGGCACTCAGGCGGCAAGCGCTGCCGCCTTTCTTGCCAGTGCGGTGATGGCCCGTTGATCCTTTGCTGCCACGAGTGCCTTGGGAGCAACCCAGGATCCGCCGACGCAAAGGACGTTCGGCAGTGCGAGAAATGCAGGGGCCGTCTCGACGCTGACGCCGCCTGTGGGGCAGAAGACCGTATCGACAAACGGGCCGCCCAGCGCCTTCAGCATGGCTACGCCGCCGGCCTGGACGGCTGGAAAGAACTTCAGCTCGGTATGGCCGCCATCGCGTGCCCGCATGATGTCGGCAGACGAGGCGACACCCGGCAGGAGCGGCAGATCGATCTCACGCGCGGCCGCGCCGAGCGCCTCGGTATAACCCGGACTGACGGCAAACCGGGCGCCGGCATCGCGGGCGCGCTTGAGGTCGTCACCGTCGAGCGCGGTGCCGACGCCGACCATGGCGCCGGCAACATCGGCCATGGCGCGCATGGCCTCGAGTGCCACGGGTGTGCGCAGCGTCACTTCGAGAACGGGCAAGCCGCCTTCGACGAGTGCCTCTGCCAGCGGTACGGCCGTCTCGACATCATTGATGACCAGCACCGGAATGACCGGTGCCATCACCATCAATTCGCGAACCGCACTCACGCTACACCTCCCATGACGCTGATGGCGCCGGTCTCAGCAGTACTGACATGTTCACGGAAAGCGCCGAACAATTCACGTCCCATGTTCACGGTCTTGCGCGACAGATCCGGATGCGTGATCACGCGGGCATCCCATTCGTCTGCATCGACGAGGGCCGCGAGCTCTCCTGTCGTCGTGTCGACACGGATCATGTCGCCGTCGCGCACACGGGCCAGCGCGCCCCCCTGGCTGCACTCGGGAGAGACATGAATGGCCGCCGGTACCTTTCCCGACGCGCCAGACATGCGCCCGTCGGTCACCAGTGCGACCTTGAACCCCCGGTCGAGCAGTACACCGAGCAGGGGCGTCAGCTTGTGCAGCTCGGGCATGCCGTTGGCGCGCGGGCCCTGGTAGGCCAGGACGGCCACGAAATCGTGCTCGAGTTCTCCCGCGTCGAATGCCTGCTTGAATGCATCCTGCGACAGGAAGACGCGGGCCGGCGCCTCCACGACGCGGTGCTCGTCCTTGACGGCCGACGTCTTCACGATGGCTCGCCCGATGTTGCCGTGCATGAGGCGCAGGCCGCCGTCCTGTGCAAACGGTGCGCTGACGGAGGCGACGATGGAATCGTCGATCGATGTCGCCGGCCCGTCGCGCCAGGCAAGGGTATTGTCCTTGTCAGGATCGATACAGGGCTCCTGTGTGTAGCGACGCAGCCCTTGGCCCGCGATCGTCAGCACATCCTCATGCAATAGATCGGCATCGAGAAGTTCGCGGATGACCAGCGCCATGCCGCCAGCCGCATGAAACTGATTCACGTCGGCTTCACCACTCGGGTACACGTGTGTCAGCAGGGGAACGGCATGCCCAAGGGCATCGAAATCGTCCCAGTCGACGACGATACCGGCGACGCGGGCGATGGCGACGATATGCATCGTGTGGTTGGTCGAACCGCCGGTGGCCAACAGGCCGACAATGGCGTTGACGATGGCGCGCTCGTCGACGACGCGGCCGATCGGAGTGTATTCGTTACCCGCGGCAGTGATCTGCAAGGCCCGGATGGCCGCCGCATCGGTCAGGTGGTCGCGCAACTCGGTGCCGGGATTGATGAAGGCGGCGCCGGGCAGGTGCAGACCCATGATCTCCATCATCATCTGATTGCTGTTGGCGGTCCCGTAGAAGGTGCAGGTTCCCGGGCCATGGTAGGAGGCGCTCTCGGAGGCGAGCAGTTCCTCTCGGCTGGCCTTGCCTTCGGCATGCCGCTGACGCGTGCGCGCCTTGTCCTTGTTCGGGATACCCGTGGTCATCGGGCCGGCAGGAACGAAGACGGCAGGCAGGTGCCCGAACGCCAGCGCGCCCATCACGAGTCCCGGCACGATCTTGTCGCAGATGCCGAGATAGGCGCCGGCGTCATAGACATTGTGCGAGAGCGCGACCGCCGTCGACATGGCGATGACATCGCGACTGAACAACGACAACTCCATGCCGGATTGGCCTTGGGTGACCCCGTCGCACATGGCCGGTGTGCCGCCCGCGACCTGAGCCGTCGCGCCGATGCTGCGGGCTGCGGCGCGCATGCGTTCCGGGAATGACTCGTAGGGCTGGTGCGCCGACAACATGTCGTTGTAGGCGGTCACGATGCCGAGATTCGGGGACCGTTCGGCATGCAGGATGATCTTGTCGCGCTCGGGAGCCGCGGCGAAGGCATGGGCGAGGTTGGTGCAGCCCATGACACCTCTGTGAGGGTGCCTCCCGGCGTGTTGCTCGAGGCGTTCGAGGTAGTATCCGCGAGACGCGGCGCTACGCTCCTCGATGCGGCGAGTGACGGCACGGATAGTATCTGGAGCAGCGGTCATGACAGCAGACGGTGTGGTGAGTGGTAGGATCGCGACATCGATTATCGCACAAGAAATCCGGTCGCTTTCATCGAGGGCAGTCGATCGACTGGCGACTTCCTACCCGACGAAGAGTAGTAAAATTACAGAATGAATCTGATATCCAACGAATCACTGCAGCCGTTCGACTTCATCCTGTTCGGCGGCACGGGTGATCTGTCGATCAGGAAGCTTATTCCGGCTCTCTACTATCGGCACCGGGACGGGCAATTGCCGGATGATGGACGCATCATCTGTACCGCCCGTTCCGAATTCGATGATGCAGGGTTCCGGGCGCATCTCGACGAGGCCGTGCGCGAGCATATTCCGGACAGTGAATTCGAAGATGATGTCTGGCAAGGTTTTCTGGCTCGCATTCGCTATCTCGCGATCGATGTCAGCGACGTCGCTGGCTACCATACGCTGTGCGAATTGCTCGAAGGGCGCGAGCAACATGTTCGCGTGTTCTACCTCTCGGTCACGCCGAGTCTGTTCACGGCGATCTCCGATGGGGTGCACGCGGCGGGTTTGGTCACACCGTATAGCCGGGTCGCGCTGGAAAAACCTCTCGGTCGTGACCGTGTATCGGCCGAGGCGATCAATGATCGACTGGCAGAGGTGTTCGAGGAAAGCCAGATCTTCCGGATTGATCATTACCTCGGCAAGGAGACAGTCCAGAATCTTCTCGCACTGCGTTTCGGCAATGCGATCTTCGAACCGCTGTGGCGCAACATCCGGGTCAACGATGTGCAGATAACCATTGCCGAAGAACTCGGTGTGGAAGGCCGCTCGGCGTTCTACAACGAGACCGGCGCGCTTCGCGACATGGTGCAGAACCATCTTCTGCAGTTATTGGTGATCATCGCGATGGAGCCACCGGTCAGTGTGGATCCCGATGCCGTGCGCGACGAGAAGATCAAGGTGCTGCGCTCACTCAAGCCGCTGGTCGGCATCGAGGCCATCGAAAACACCGTCCGGGGACAATACAAGGCGGGCGCTTATGCCAGTGGGCCGGTCCCGGGCTATCTCGACAGCGACGACGTGCCCGACGACAGTGACACGGAAACCTATGTGGCCGTACGGGCCGAAATCGCTTCGTGGCGGTGGGAAGGTGTGCCCTTCTATCTGCGCACCGGCAAGCGCATGGAAAGCAAGACAACAGAGATCATCATCAACTTCAAGAAGATTCCGCACGCGATCTTCCCGGCAGCCGACGGGTTCGAGACCCCGAATCAGCTGGTGATTCGTCTGCAACCGGAAGAACGCATCCACATGCGCGTTTATATCAAGGCCTCGGGCGACGATATCCAGTTGCAGCCGGTCAACCTGAACCTCGATTTCAACGATGTGTTCCAGACGCGTCGAATGATTGCCTACGAGCGCTTGCTCCTCGACGTCATCCGCGGCAATCAGACCCTGTTCATGCGTCGTGACGAGGTCGTCGCGGCCTGGAACTGGATCGATCCAATCCGCGAAGCCTGGTCGCAGTATCAATACCGGCCGAAGGGATACACCGCAGGCTCCTGGGGCCCGGGCTCCGCCAATGCGCTGATCAGTCGAGAGGGCTTGAAGTGGAATGAGGATTGATGCGAGCACAAGCCATTAGCGTGGGCAGCGTTTCATGAAGACACGAGCATCCAGAGGAGCAGGGCGTTGAGCGAGCAGACGATCGGTGGTCTTGCATTGAAGTCGGCAGCGACACGCGACGAACTTGCGCTCCGACTGGCTGGCGATATCGCCGATATTCTCGCCAGGGATCTGACGGCCCGCGGCGAGGCCTCACTGGTCGTGTCGGGCGGCAGTACGCCACTGGCCATGTTCAGGGCACTGGCAGACGCGGACATCGAGTGGTCGCGTGTTCGAATTACCCTGGCGGATGAACGCTGGGTTGCACCCGGACACGATGCGAGCAATGAATCGCTGGTTCGTGACAACTTGCTGCAGGGCAAGGCAAAGGCCGCACAGTTCATTCCGCTGTTCGTCGACTCGCCAGACCCGGAGTCGGCGGAGTCGCAAGTGGACGAAGCGTTGAGGGTTGTCTCGCGGCCCTTCAGCGTGGTAGTGCTGGGCATGGGAGCTGACGGCCATACGGCGTCCCTGTTCCCGGATGCGCCGGAACTCGAAAGTGGCATGACGGAGCAAGACGTTTCGGTCGCGGCGGCCCGGCCGGCGTCACAGCCGCTGCCCCGCCTGACGTTGACCCGCCACACCCTGTTGTCGTCCACATGGCGATTTCTGCACATCGTCGGTGATGACAAGAGAGAGGTGCTCGAGCGCGCACTTGGCGACGAACCGAGGCTTGCGCCGATCGCCCGGGTGCTCGACGAACGCCCCCATGAAGTGAACGTCTACTGGGCGAGCTGAAGCGGGCAGTGACGTGCTTGCAAAAATAAAATCGGCGCGCGACGGACTGCGAAAGTCGGAACAGAAGGTTGCCGATGTCGTCATCAGCGATCCCGACGATTGCGTGCATTCGTCCATCCAGATGCTGGCATCGCGAGCGCAGGTCAGCGAGCCCACGGTCATTCGCTTCTGTCGAGCCCTTGACTGCGTCGGGTTTCAGCAGTTCAAGCTGCGTCTGGCGCAGGATCTCGCGAGCCGGGACACGTTCTTCTATCAGGATGTAGCCGCTGGAGATTCCAGCAAGCAACTCGCGACAAAGCTTCTCGATGGCGCCATCGCATCGCTCATGCAACTCAAGAACCAGCTCAACCCCGAGGCGCTGGAACGGGCTATCGCCATGTATGAGGCGGCCGAACGCGTCGAGCTCTACGGCTCGGGTGGTTCGGCCATCGTCGCCGAGGACGCACAGCTGAAGTTCTTCCGACTCGGCAAGCCGGCAATTGCCTATTCCGACCCCCACATCCAGCATGCGGCTGCAGCATTGCTGGACGAGGGCGCGCTGGTCATCGCGATTTCGCATTCCGGCAGGAGTCGAGACATCCTTCGTACCGTTGAAATCGCGAGCGCGGCACAGGCTAAGGTAATTGCCGTGACGCGCACGAAATCACCGCTTGCCGATGCTGCTGACGTCGTGCTGACGGTTGATGTCATGGAAGACAGCGACATCTTCTCGCCGGTCAAGTCGCGGCTCGGTCAGATGGTCGTGCTCGATATCCTGGCCGTCGGCGTTGCGGTGCGCGGCGGCGAAGACATGCTCAGTCAGCTGGCTCGCGCCAGACGCGCCATCGACTTCCGCTTCGTCTGACCCTGGCAATCAGCCGCCGCTGGCGACCGGGCCGAAGGCCGAGACCGTGAACGGGTCGAGCAGGGTTCGCACCCGGGCGTAGAGTGTATCGGCGTCGAGGCTCAGTATCGCACGGCCGGCGTTCGACACGTCAATGCTCAGCGGGTCGTCGAATTCCGGTGTTATCGAAACTTGTATCTCGAAGCCAGGGGCACTCTCGGGCGGATCGACAACTTCGACGATGAACTCACTGGCTTCGCGACTGATCGAAGCCTCGAGAGGTGCAACGTCGGGTGCCAGGTCGGCGACCGCGACACGAACCGTCGTCGGATAACCCGAGAGTCCGTTCTCATCGACACCGTTGACGGCGAGGAAGTAGTCGCCGCTGTCCAGCTCGGACGGAACCGCTAGGCGAACATCATCGTTATCGAGCCTGGCAACGGCTTCGCGCCCGGCACGGTCGGCAGCGAATACGGCGTTGTACTCTCGAGCGTCGAGCAGTTCGAACCAGCCGAGCATGTCGCCGGCAGTCGCTCTCACCGGCAAGGATCTGAAGACCGGCGGGCGCAACAGGGCGATGGCCTCACCTGGCGGCTCGCCTTCGTTGGTTACGGAGCCGAAGCCCGGATCCAGTGAGGTCTCGGCGTTCATCGCCTGCACGGCCACGACGCCTTCGGTGACGGCTGTCCTCAGCACGCGCGGATCGGCAATGATGCTGAACGTGGTGCCGCGGACCGCTGCAGCGGCAAACGGCGTGGTAAGTCGAAATTCGAGCGGTTGCCCGTCACGACCGTTGACGTCGCCCTTCAGTTCACCGCCGTTCGATTCGACCTCGACGATGCAGGTCTCGGCCGACTCGAGACACGACAGTCGGGTGATTCTGGCCACCGTGTCCGGCTGCAGGTTGATAAGCGTTCCGGACCAGAACTCGAGACTGGCAAAGCCATCCGGCCCGGTCGTGATGACGTCGCCGACTGACACCAGCGAGTTTCTTTCCAGAGCCGTGCCCTCGAGCTCGACGGTGCCCTTGACGAATATTGCGCGAGCCACTTCGCTGGCTGCCGGTGTGTAGAGCGGCACCAGTACGATCTGTCCTGCCTCGAGGACCGTTGCCGCATCGAGATCGTTGAATTCAGCGAGTGACCAGCTAAGACCGCCGGAGCCGAGTTCGCGGCGTGCGATGCTTGCCAGCGTGTCGCCGGCCACAGCGATGGTCTCGCGACTGGTGATGGTGCTGCCTGGAGCGAGCGCCCCGCTGGCAGCACCTTCCGACGCGTTGTCCGCCGTCGCCGTGTCCTCGTTTTGCGTGAAACCTGTCGTGACGCTGAGCAACAACATCGGAAGCGCCAGCAGGGAAGCCACTCTTGATCGTGAATTCATGTCATTCAGCCGATTTTCAAGGTGTCGAGCCCGGACATCAAAGCCGGGCCAATGCTATCCAATCAGTAATATAGCATTTCCCGAGACTGGACTAGCCAGCTTCAACTGCAAACAAGACGCGCGATTGTCGCCGGATTGTGACTTCAAGTGTCAAAAGGCATGTGTCAATTCAGTTCAGTTCCTTGAGCCTTGTAAGCCTCAGCATGTTGGTCGTGCCGCTTCTGCCGAACGGCATGCCAGCGGTGATCGCGATGATCTGACCCAGTTCACCAAAACCCTCCTCCAACGACACGCGGATCGCGTTCTCGACCATTTCATCGACGTTGTCCATTTGACGCGAGATGACCGCATGCACACCCCATACCAATGCCAGCCGGCGTGCCGTCTTCTGATGCGGCGTACAGCCGATAACCGCCGCTTTCGGCCGTTCACGCGCGGCCCTGAAGCTGGAAAAGCCGGACTCGGTGTAGGTAAACGTGGCGGCCAGTGGAAGGACCGTCGCAACGGTGTGCAACGATGCGCTGATGGCATCTGCTGCCGTGTCTCCCGACGTCGGTCGCATGGCGTTGAGAGTGTTCCGATAGTGCGGATCGCGTTCGACTTCGACGATGATCCGGTTCATTGCGGTCGCGGCTTCCACCGGAAAGCTCCCTGCGGCTGTTTCAGCGGACAGCATGACGGCATCAGCGCCATCGTAGATGGCGGTAGCAACATCGGAAGACTCGGCTCGGGTCGGCACCGGTGAATGGATCATCGACTCGAGCATCTGCGTGGCGACCACGACCGGTTTGCCTTCCTCGCGAGCACAGCGAATGATGCGCTTTTGCACGACCGGGACGATTTCCTGCGGCATCTCGACGCCGAGATCGCCGCGGGCGACCATGACGCCATCCGAGAGTTGCACGATTTCGGAAAGATGCTCGATGGCGGCCGGCTTCTCGAGCTTGGCCATGATGGCTGCCCGCCCGGCGACGAGGCTCCGCAACTCGGTCATGTCGCCCGGCCGTTGAACGAACGAGATGGCTACCCAGTCGACGCCCAGTTCGAGCGCATAGTCGAGATCCCGTCGATCCTTTTCGGTGAGCGGCGATATCGGCAAGTAAAGATCCGGCACGTTCACGCCCTTGTTGCCACTGATCTCACCACCGACGACAACTTCGGTCTGTGCCGAATGCTCGTCGAATTCCGTAACTTTCAGCCGGATCTTGCCGTCGTTGATCAAGAGTTGAGCGCCGTAGGTCAATGCAGCGAAGATTTCCGGGTGCATGAGCGGTGCACGTGTGGCGTCCCCCGGCGTCTCGTCCCGGTCGAGCGTGAAGGTCTGTCCGGGAACGAGCATTTCCTTGCCGTTGGCAAAGCTGCCGACCCTCAACTTGGGGCCCTGCAGGTCGGCGAGGACGCCGATCGGACGTTCGCGCTCGGCTTCGATCTCGCGAATGATCCCGTAGGTGCGCGCGTGGTCTTCGTGCGTTCCATGGCTGAAATTCATCCGGAACACATCGATTCCCGAGTCGAACAGTCGACCGATCGTCTCCTTGTCCCGGCTGGAGGGCCCAAGCGTGGCGATGATCTTGGCGTCTCGTCTGCGTCTCATCGGAAGCGTCTCGTCTGAATTGTCTAGGTTGGGGGACGTATGAGGAGTGAAGTGCGGCCGACCCGTAACAGGCAGACCCGTCGCAGGCAGGGCAGCGACAAGATGTAGATTTGTTACATCGCCCTTTGTGAGTCTTCGCCGCAGCGTCTCGTTCGTTTGAGAAGAATTCTAGCGTATCGAAGGTCACAGGCGAGATTTGCGGTAGTCAAATTACTCTCTCCCGTGAGCACCGTCAGGCGGATGCAGGCGTTTCTGAAATCGGCTTGTCTGGGTGACCTGCGGTATGGTGCGCTTCCGCTCTGAAACAAGGTTCATCGATGGTCGCTGCGCAAAAATTGACGAGTGATACCGACGGTTCGGAGTCTGCGGCAGAACCCGGCGCGGGGACCGCGGCCGAAGCGCTGGCCCGGGCTGCCGTCACTGACGAGCGACTGCGGCGACGCGCGGCCCACGCCAGGTCGCTCGCAGCCTTCTTGCCAGCCGACTGCATCTTGTCATCGCCGGAGGCGCTGAGGCCCTATGAATCCGATGGCCTGACTGCCTTCAAGGCGACGCCACTGCTGGTCGTGCTGCCTGAAGATACCGGCCAGGTCCAGGCCGTCATGCGCTGGGCTCGCGATGCCTCGGTCCCGGTGGTTGCGCGTGGCGCGGGGACTGGTTTGTCGGGTGGTGCATTGCCACATGAAGAGGGCATCCTGCTCGGCCTGGCCCGTTTCAACCGGATACTCGAACTCGATGCGGACAAGGGCATCGCCAGATTGCAACCGGGTGTGCGCAACCTCGCGATATCGGAAGCTGCGCGTCCGCACGGTCTGTACTACGCCCCCGATCCGTCGTCGCAGATTGCCTGCACGATCGGCGGTAACGTGGCGGAAAACGCCGGTGGCGTGCACTGCCTGAAATACGGATTGACGGTGCACAACGTCATCGCCTTGAAAGTGGTGACCATCGATGGTGATCTGATCGAGATCGGTGGCCAGGGGCCGGATGCGGCAGGGTACGACCTTCTCGCCTTGCTGGTCGGCTCTGAAGGGATGCTCGCCATCACCGTCGAAGTCACGGTCAAGTTGCTGCCGGAGCCGCCTGTCGCCAGGCTCGTGATGGCAGCGTTTGCAAACGTCGACGATGCCGGCAATGCGGTCGGAGACGTCATTGCCCAAGGCATCGTACCCGCCGGACTGGAATTGATGGACCGCCCGGCCTTGCAGGCTGCTGAAGCCTTCGCGCAATGCGGGTATCCGCTGGATGCAGCGGCGGTACTCCTGTGCGAACTCGACGGCATTCCCGAAGAAGTCGATGCCGAGATCGAACGCGTCTCCGAGGTTTTCAGCGAACGCCAGGCGACCCGTTTGCATATCGCCACCACCGAAGCCGAACGACTGCTTCTCTGGAAAGGCCGCAAGTCTGCATTCCCGGCAGTCGGTCGACTCGCCCCGGATTACTACTGCATCGACGGCACGATTCCTCGCCGCCAGCTCTCGCACGTGTTGCAACGGATGGAGCAATTGTCAGCGGAATACGAACTGCCCATTGCCAATGTCTTTCACGCAGGCGATGGCAATCTGCACCCGCTGATCATGTTCGATTCGAACATTCCGGGTGAGTTGCACCGAACCGAGGAACTCGGCAGTCGAATACTGCAACTGTGTGTAGAGGTCGGTGGGACCGTTACCGGCGAGCACGGTGTCGGTGTCGAGAAGATCAACGAAATGTGTGTGCAGTTCGACCGAGACACTCTGTTGCAGTTTCATGCTGTCAAGGCAGCATTCGATCCCGATGGTCACCTGAACCCGGGCAAGGCGGTGCCGACCTTGCAGCGTTGCGCCGAATTCGGTGCCATGCACGTGCATGCCGGCAAGCTGCCTTTCCCGGAACTCGAGCGCTTTTGAACGTGACCAGCGTGGGCGAAGCCGACCAGTCCGTTGCCGCAAAGCGCGAGTTGAGTCCTGCCTTTGGTGACGACAGCGCACGCCTGAGCGATGCCGTGCGCGAGGCAGTCTCGGCCGGAACACCGCTTGCCGTCACGGGTGCTGGCACCCGCGCTTGCCTGGGTCACGAGGTCGCGGGTCGCCCGCTGTCCACGCTTGCTCACACGGGTGTCATCACCCACGAACCCACTGAGCTTGTGGTGACGGTGCGCGCCGGTACACCGGTATCTTCGCTGGTCGAGACGCTCGCGGCGGAACGCCAGATGATGCCCTTCGAACCACCTGACGGTGGCGGCACTCTGGGTGGAGTCATGGCTTGCGGGCTTTCCGGCCCGCGGCGCCCCTATGTGGGCGCCGCTCGTGATTTCGTACTCGGTACACGAATCATCAACGGCCAGGGCCAGGTGCTCGGCTTCGGCGGTGAGGTCATGAAGAATGTCGCGGGCTACGACGTGTCACGCTTGCAGATCGGTGCATTCGGCACGCTCGGTCTGTTGCTCGACATATCCATGAAGGTGCTGCCGATGCCTGAGGTCGAGCTGACCCTGCACCATGAACTCGACTCGCCTGATACAGCAGATACACTCGTCGCGATGGCTCGCCAGCCGATTCCGCTGAGTGGTTCCATGGTGCAGGAGCGTGATCGCTTCATCCGCCTGAGTGGCAGTGCCGTTGCGGTCGAAAAGACGGCGTCGAGTCTTGGTGGATCCCGTGTGGCCGAAAGCGATGCACCCTGGCAGGACTTGCGTGAACGCCGCCTGCCGTTCTTCGACGATCCGCGTCCACTGTGGAGACTGGCGGTGCCCGACCATGCGCCACCCTTGACCATCGAGGGTGGGTGGTTACTCGACTGGGGAGGGGCGCAGCGCTGGCTCAAGACCGACGCTGCGGCGGCGGTCGTATTTGCAGCTGCAAAGGCCGTCGGCGGTCATGCGACTCGCTATCGATCACGCGTTCCGGCGACTTCGGGCGAGTCGGATGGCGTACTCGAGACGCGTCACGGTACGCCGCTCTTCCAGCCGCTTGAAGGGCCCATGTTGCACCTTCAGTCGCGCCTGCGCGACAGCTTCGATCCACACCGGATATTCAATCGTGGCCGGTTCCATCCAGAGCTCGATAACGCGAAGGACGCGTAGGCCATGCAGACTTCGATCGCCCCCGAGCTTGCTGACGACCCTCGTGTCATCGCGGCCGAAGAGCAGCTCAGGCGCTGCGTGCATTGTGGTTTCTGCCTGGCGAATTGTCCGACCTACCGCCTCGTGGGCGATGAACTCGACAGTCCTCGAGGCAGAATCTACCTGATCAAGCAGGTGGTAGAAGGGCATGCGCCGACGGCAAAGACACTACGGCATCTGGATCGATGCCTGACCTGCCGATCCTGTGAAACGACCTGTCCGTCAGGTGTGGAGTATGGCCACCTCGTCGATCAAGGCCGCGCGCTGGTCGAGGAGCGAGTGTCGCGGCCATTGTCGCAACGGCTGCTGCGCTCCTTGTTGCTCGCATTGCTGCCATTCCCGCGGCGCATCGGTCCGCTGGTTCGGCTCGGCCAGTGGGTACGACCCGTGCTGCCGGCTGCCTTGAAAGGTCACCTGCCGCCAGCGCAACGCCTGGCGTCGCCGCTGCCGACCCCCCGGCATACGCGCGCGATGCTGGTGCTGCAGGGCTGCGTACAACCGTCGATGACGCCCGCCACCAACCACGCCCTCGCGCGCGTGCTGGACCGTCTCGGCATCTCGCTTCTCTCGGCTGACGCGGCCGGTTGCTGCGGCGCAGTGCCGTTCCACCTCAATGCAGAGAGGGATGCCCGCGTCATGATGCGCCGGAACATCGATGCCTGGTGGCCACACGTCGAAGCCGGCGTGGAAGCGATCATCACCAGCGCCAGCGGCTGTGGCGTGATGGTGAAGGACTATGGCCATGTGCTCGCCGACGATCCGGACTACGCCGAAAAGGCGAGCCGAATTTCGGCCTTGACGGTCGACGTTGTCGAGGTACTCTCGAAGGAGGACTTTGCGGGCATCGACGGCGCACCGGCCGCGGCCAAGGCGATGGGCACGGTAGCCTTTCATCCGCCTTGCACCTTGCAACACGGACAACAACTGCCGCTCGCGACCGAGACGTTGTTGAGCGGTCTCGGATTCGAACTGCTGCCCGTCGCCGACAGCAATATCTGCTGCGGCTCGGCCGGAACCTATTCGATCTTTCAACCTGAACTCAGTGGACGCTTGCGTGACGACAAGGTGCGTGCCCTCGAAGCCGGGCAACCGGCGATCATTGCCACCGCCAACATCGGGTGTCAGCTGCATATTGCGGCCGGCAGTGGGCGGGCAGGCAATGAGCGCAAGGTATGGCACTGGATCGAACTTGTGGCGAAGATGATCGACGGCGCAGATGCGGCCGCGCTGCGCTGACGAAATCATCAATTGCCTGTACGGTTACGAGCATCCGTCGATCGCTTCGAGTCTTCAGTCAATTCATCATGCGCAAGTACCATCACATCCAGCTCGATTCCCGCGAGATTCAAACCGAGGAACTCGACGGCGACGAACTCGTACGTGCCGGGCGATACCACATTGCCCGGTCGCTGCTGGCAGCAGGGAAGGCCTCCTGTGACCCCTTGTCGGCCGAAAATCCCCTGATCTTCTCGGCGGGGCCGTTCGCCGGAACGAACTTCTCCAATGCCAATCGCATCAGTGTCGGTTGCAAGAGCCCCCTGACGCTCGGCATCAAGGAGTCCAATGGCGGTGGGACATTCGCGTTCGGGTTGGGCCAGCTCGGCATTGCGGGCCTGACCTTGCAGGGCGCGTCTGATGAGTGGATTCTGATTCATGTGCGGAAGGGCGGCGATATCGAGTTTCATGACGCGTCGGACTACCTGGGTCAGGGAAATTTCGCCACCGCAGCCCGGTTGCATGAGCGCTTTGGAAAGAAGGTCAGCCTTGCGTTGTGCGGCCCCGTTGGCGAGTACCAGGGCTTGTTGGCTGGCATCGCCTTCAGCGATACGGATCTGCGCCCGTCACGTCTCGCGGCGCGTGGCGGGGTGGGTGCGGTCATGGGGTCCAAGAAAGTCAAGGCAATCATTGTCGATCTGGATCGCATGCCCGCCTTGCATGACCGGAAGAAAGTCATGGGTGCCGTGAAGACCTATCGGAAGCTCCTGGATGCCGAACCCGCGATCCAGGCGTTTCAGCAGACCGGCACCGCCATGGTGGCTGACTACACAAATCACGTCGGCGGAATTCCCGTCAGGAACTTCAGCTCGGGGCGATCGATAGATACCGACGAGGCACCGTTCAGGCTCGGCGGCGATTTCCTCCGCGAACAGAATCTCGAACGGGGCGGTGAGCAGACACATGCCTGCATGCCGGGCTGCATCATTCAATGCAGTAACGTCTATGCCGACGCGGATGGAAACGAAGTGGTATCGCCTATCGAATACGAGACCATCGGATTGCTTGGAACCAACTGTGGCCTGGAGGATCCTGACGATCTGGCGATGCTCAATTTCCAGGCTAATGATCTCGGCGTCGACACGATCGAACTCGGCGGCACCATCGGGGTGTTGATGGAGGCGGGCAAGGGTGAGTTCGGTGATGTGCCGTGGATGCTCACGGTGCTTGACGAGTTGCGCACAGGGAGTGCCAACGGCAAGTTCTGGGCTGCGGGTGCAGCACGGGTTGGCGAGGCACTCGGTGTCAGTCGAATACCTGTGATAAAGAAGCAGACGATCAGTGCCTACGACCCCCGGGTTATCGAGGTCACTGGCTTGTCGATGATGTTGACGGCGCAAGGTGCCGATCACACCACGGGCAACCTGCCTTCCTACGACAGTACCGGCAAGGACGTAGAACATCTCGTCGCCACCAGCCTCGAGATCCAGGTTCTGTGCGCTGCCGCTGATTCTCTCGGCTTGTGCGTGTTTGGCCGATCCGTGACCAACGAGAAGCTCGATTTCATCGTGCAGGCCATCAACGATGCCCATGGCACATCCTTGGACACCGCGTTCTATGTGGAACTTGGTGAGGAAACACTGCGACTCGAGGCAGAATTCAATCGAGAGGCAGGGTTTGACGAGCAGGATGATGAATTGCCCGCCTTCTTTCGTGACGAACCCTTGCCGCCGTCCGATCGGGTGGCGCGGTTCGACGCGACGACGGTCAACAGCGCGGCACGCTCGTGGTGGAACGACCTCGATAATTCACGGCAGTCTGCACCGCAGGAAAGCGCTTGAGTTGACCGGGCTATGGGCAAGAGGGGCGGGGTGGGCTGAAAGATCGGCAGCGGGCATTGGCGGGTTACTCCTGACCGCATCGGTGGCGGCCCACGAATACTGGCTCGATCCACTGGACGCCACGCCCGATGCGGGCGGGCTCCTGTTGGTCGATATTCGTAACGGGGAAGATTTCAGCGGTTCGAGTTTTCCCTACGACCCGAGGAGAATGCAGCGAGTCGAACTCGTCGGACCGAACGAGGTCATCGACGTCGAGGGCAGGCTGGGAGACTTTCCGGCGTTTCGCATACCGGTCGGCAACGCCGGGCCCTACATGCTTCTGGTGGAAACCGGCGCGCAGCCCCTCGTCTACGACACACTGGCTGACTTCACGACATTCCTCGATTACCACGGCGTATCCGGAATACTCGAACGACACGTCGAGCGTGGGTTAGCTGAGACTGAAATCCGGGAAAGATACTATCGATACGCCAAGACGCTGGTGTACGCGGGGGAGCGCACGGAAGGCGTTGAAGAGCACTCGAGCGCTGTGTTTGCGTCACTCGGTACGCGTCTGGAGATCGTTGCCGGGAACGATCCTGCGAACGATGTTGCCATCGACCTCATCCTTCTCTTCGACGGGTATCCGCTTGCAGATTCGCAAGCCGAGATCTTCCTTCGAAAGGCAGATGGCACCGTCAGCCGGCGAATCGGGCGGAGTGATTCCGACGGAAAGCTGGCATTCGCCATCGATGAACCGGGTAAGTATCTGGTCAATGCGGTACGCGTCGTCGAGCCTTCCGTGACAACGACTGAGGAAGCCACTGGAGATGCTCCGCATCGAGCCGAGGAATCGAAGTCGGCAGAATCCCGGCAACCTGCGCTGGCACCGCAATGGGAAAGTCATTGGGCATCTCTGACCTTCGAGAAAAGCTGATCTGGCAAACCGTTCGGTAGCTCTCTACCTCTTGCTGCGGCCCTCTACGGGATGTCGCCGAGTGTGTCGGCCACATAGGCACCTCGCTCACCCAGGGGTTGTTCGCCACCGATGGTGGTGTCGCGTGCCGTCTGATGCTCCATCTCGGCGTTCAGCGCTGCGCCGAGAACGATGGAGTAACTCGTCAGGTAGAACCACAACAGCAACACGATGATGGCACCGAGCGTCCCGTAGGTTTCGTTGTAGTTGGCGAAGCTGGTCACGTAGAGCGAGAATCCGACCGAGCCAGCCAGCCAGAGAAATGTGCCTGTCACTGCACCCAGCGATACCCAGCGCCAGCTTGCCGGCCTTCTGGGCGGCGCGTAGCGATAGAGCACACTCAACGCGAGCAGCACGGCCGTGACGAACACGACCCAGCCAACCGCACGGCCTGCCAGCGTCGCGAGTCCGGATACCGGTAGCCATGCGAGCACGGTCGGCACGGCGACCAGCAAGGCAACCGTCGTGACTACAAGGAGGATGGCGCCCAGAGTCATGACATAGGTGAGCACGTTCATTCGAACAAAGCCCCGTGTTTCTTCTTCTTCGTAGGCGATCGTTACCGCGCGCACGAGCGCATCCACACCGCGGTGTGCGCTCCAGACAGAGAACAGCACGCCAACCAACACTCCGATTCCCAACTTCTCCTGTTCTCGGCTTGCAAGGCTCGTGAGCTGGCCATCGATGATGTCGGCTACATCAGGCGGGATGATCGATGCGATGGCGCGAAAGTGGGTCGTCACGTCATCGGGATTGGCGACGAGTGCATACAGCGTAACGATCGCTCCCAGGGCTGGAAAGATGGCGAGCATGGCGTAGAACGCGACACCTGCAGAGAGAATCGATACGTTCTCTCTGGCGACCTTGTCGGCGACTCGCCGGACGATGTCCCACCAGCCCCGCGCTGGTATGGCGAACGGTGATCGTGCGGTTCTTCCGCGGCTCCTTCGAAAGGCCTGGATTATCACGCGTCATTACCTCGCGAAGACTGGACCGGCAGAGGCTCCTTGAAGGTCAAGGTACGGTACGGGAAGGGTATTTCGATGCCCTCGGCGTCGAGAGCCTGTTTGATGGCGACGACGACTTCCGCTCGCGAGCGCCGGATGTCGACAGGCTCTGGGTCTGTCCACCAGGTGACCTCGATATCGATACTGCTCTCCCCGAAACCTTGCGGAAATACCTGCACCGGGCGCTCGCCATTGACGCTATTGCAGGACGTGACGGCGCGAGTGATGACGTCCACTGCAGTCGGAACGTCGACGTCGTAGGCGACGCCCGCCATGATCTGGACCCGACGCGTGGCCAGGCTGGTCAGCACCGTTACCGGATTCTTGAACAGAAAGGCGTTAGGCACCACGACAAGCTCGCCGCTCGTCAGGCGGATATAGCTCATCCGGACGAGTACGCGTTCGACACGACCAGTGATTCCATCACACTCGATGAAGTCGCCACGCTCGAACGGAAAGCGCCAGAGGATCAGGATGCCGGCGAAGAAATTCTCGAAGATGTCCTTGAAGGCCAGGCCGACGGCGATGGATACCAGCCCCAGGCCACCGAGTGCCTTCGACGGGGTCAATCCGGGAAAGAGCACGATTGCGGCCAGCAGCAGGCCAAGCACGGTAATCAGAATGCTGATCAACCGGAGTATCAGCTCCTTGACAGATTCGCGCTTCTTCCAGTTGCCAAGCAGGCGAGTGCCGAAGCTGTCGATACCGCGGGTGAGCAGCCAGGTGATAGTCAGGACCGCGAAGGCGCTGATCACATAGGGGATGTGACCGATGAAGGCGGTCAACAGATCGCTCGCGGTTTCCAGTGCAGTGGCCTGCACGTCGTCAATATCTTTTATCATGTCCTTTTCGTTGTGGCGTTCCGAGCTGCGCCAGGGAAAAACCCTTTGCTCCTGGCTGGTACTCGTAATTCTGATAGACTGTAAGTATGAACAGTCTATCAGGGGAAGGCGTACCGCTACGCTTGATGGGGAAGCTGGCGGTGCTGGCTGACGCGGCAAAGTACGATGCATCGTGTGCATCGAGTGGTTCGACCCGGCGGGACTCGCTTGATGGACGTGGCGTAGGCAGTAGCGAAGGTCTCGGCATCTGCCATTCGTATGCGCCTGACGGCCGCTGCATATCGCTCCTGAAGGTGCTGTTGACAAACTTCTGTACGTTCGACTGTCTCTATTGCGTCAACCGTGTGTCGAGCAATGTGCGGCGGGAGCGCTTCGAAATCGATGAACTGGTCGATCTCTGCCTCGCGTTCTACAAGCGAAACTACATCGAAGGACTGTTCCTGTCATCGGGCATCATTCGCGACCCTGACTACACCATGGAGCAGATCGTAGAGGTTGCACGGCGTCTGCGTGTGGTCCATGATTTTCGCGGATACATCCATCTCAAGTCCATTCCGGAAGCCTCTCCCGAGCTGCTAACCGCTGCAGGTCGGTATGCTGATCGGCTGTCCATCAACATCGAACTGGCTCGTCCAGCCAGCCTGGCATTGCTCGCTCCCCAGAAGGAGCCGACGAGCATTCGGCGCTCGATGGCGGCCATTCGTCTCAAGCTCGACGAAAGCCGGGAGCGGAGTTTCGGAAAGCATGCTCCGCCGGCGTTTGCAGCGGCGGGCCAGAGCACCCAGATGGTTGTTGGCGCTGACAAGGCGGTAGACGGTGAACTGCTTTCCTGCAGCCAGTCGCTCTATGCCAGCTACGGGCTGAAGCGTGTCTACTATTCGGCCTTCAGTCCGATCCCCGACGCGAGCGACAGTCTGCCTCTGGCACCGCCGAACCTGGTGCGCGAGCATCGTCTCTATCAAGCTGACTGGCTGCTCAGGTTCTATGGGTTCGAGGTCGAGGAAATCATTGCGGGCGGCGCGGGTGGCATGCTCGATGAAGCCATCGACCCGAAGCTCGCCTGGGCGCTCAAGCACCGGGAGCAATTTCCCGTCGATATCAATTGCGCCGAGCGTGAGTGGCTTCTTCGAGTACCTGGTCTGGGCACTCGGGGTGTCGAACGCATCATCGAAGGTCGCCGTTTCCGGCGGCTCGGGCTCGCCGATCTCAAGCGGGTGTCGGGTTCTGTAGTCCGGCTCAAGCCATTCGTGGTGACGCGAGACTGGACGCCACATGCCTTGCTTGACGGTGAGCACCTTCGCCAGCAGGTCATGCAGCAGGGCGCACAGCTGGACCTCTTCGCATGAGCGTATCCGTCAGACTCCAGCATCCTGCCGACGCGGCCGGTTGGCGTCGTGCCGCTCGTGAGCTGTTGCGAGACAACGTCGCTCCACATGATGTGGTCTGGGATGCAAGAGCTCGTCAGGACGATCTCTTTGCCGATGCGGATCATGCGACGCCTAATGGTGCAGATTCTTCGACACCTGCGGTCAGCGTGCCGGCATCGTTCCTGGAGCTGGCCGAGCGGGTGGTCTGTCATCGTGCGACCGATCGTTTTGCCACCTTGTATCGTGTTCTCTGGCGACATGCTCGCGGAGAGCAGGGACTTCTCGCGAATCCGCTCGACGATGACATGCACCGGCTTGCCGAGCTTTCGCGTGCGGTGGCGCGAGACCGGCACAAGATGCACGCCTTCGTGCGATTTCGACGGGTGTCGGGTGTCGCACGGGAGCAGTACGTTGCCTGGTTCGAGCCCGACCACTACATCGTTCGTCTGACCAGCGGTTTCTTTCAAAGGCGCTTTGCGAATATGTGCTGGTCGATCCTGACGCCAGACGAAAGTGCGCACTGGGATGGCCATGAACTCGTGTTTGACGCGGGCAGTGAGCGGTCCGGTCTGGCGGGCGACGAGCCGGTTGAAGCGTTGTGGAAGACGTATTTCGCCAACATCTTCAATCCGGCGCGATTGCGAGTCGATGCCATGTGTTCCGAGATGCCGGTCAAGTACTGGAAGAATCTGCCCGAGGCGCCGTTGATCGCGAGCCTGATTCATGATTCAGGCACGCGCCACACGGCCATGCTCGCTGCCTTGCCGAGCGAACCGGCCCGGTTCGCCGCACGCGCAATGGCGCCCGCCGCGAGGAGCGCGCCCGTCGATCCAATGCCACGTTCGTCGTCCCTGGCTGAATTGCGGCAGAAATCGTCTGTCTGTACACGCTGCGCACACGCGTGTCGGGCGACGCAGACCGTACACGGCGAGGGGCCTGAGAGAGCGGGACTGATGCTTGTTGGCGAACAGGCCGGTGACCAGGAAGATCTTCAGGGACGACCCTTTGTCGGCCCGGCGGGTCAACTGCTGCGAACGCTGCTGGCGGAACTGGACATGCCTGCCAAGCACTGTTACCTCAGCAATGCCGTGCGGCACTTCGACTATGTACCCAAGGGCCAGCGTCGATTGCACCGCACCCCGAATGCCGACGTCATCGAACGATGTCGACCGTGGCTGTTCGAGGAAATACGGCTGGTGTCGCCACAGGTTGTCGTCGGCCTCGGCGCCTCGGCTGCTCGATCACTGACCGGTCGGGTTACGCGAATCAGCGAGGCGCGCGGAGTCCTCAGCCCCTTCGACGGGAGCCGCTCCTTGCTCCTGACGTTGCACCCGGCGGCCGTACTTCGCGAGCGCGATGGGCAGGCAAGGGCGCTCGCGCGCGCGTCCCTCAAACGCGATCTCATGAAAGCCTGCGTGCAGGCTCGAACGGAAACCTGGCCTCTTCATGGGTGATATCCTCGTTAAACGTGGCCTTGGTCGCGTCGGGTTTTCGACGTGTCGCGCAAGCTTCGCCATCGTGGGCAGCGAGGCTGACCGGAACGAGAACCAGTGCGCCTCGAAGGCTGGAAATCGCATGCTACGGTGCCTGCGAAATCCGGGACAAGCCCGGCCAATGCAATTTTCCGGAGCTTCTCCAATGAACCGTACGTTCGATTTCGTCGGCCTCAATACCGTCATTTCAGAGGCGTTCAAACCCTTGTCTAAAGTGAGTTCTGCCTCAGCACGCAAGGCGGGCATGGAAGCCGGCATGAAAGGTACCAAACCGTCAAATTGTCATCACTCCTACTTCGCGACTGAGGCGCTGGAGAAGGAGTGGTACCGGGGTTTTCGTCTTGGCAAGCAGAACCGCGAGTGACGCCAGGGCGGCGCTCCCGGTGCGTTTGCGCAGGGTGACGAGTGCAGCGTGCCGCGGCGCTTTCCGGGCACGGCGCATCGTCGAGGGGGTTCGCTGCCTCAACCGGCCGGCAATGGCTGCCCGACAGGGCCGTCGCCGGCGGGTACAATTGCGGGCATGGACTGCCTCGCACTGGACGACGCCGAGATCGGGCGTATAGCCGAACCGATGATGGACGATGTCATGCTCGGGCTCGCCCGTGGTGACTATGTACTTCACAGTCGGCATTTCTCTGTCGACTTGAAGGGGCAGCGTCCTCCCGAAACCTTCCAGCTCGATCTGGGTCAGCCCCGAGGGGCGCCGGGCGAACGGCAGCTCTGCTGCATTTTTCGCAAGCCGAAATCCTTCACCCTGGTGTGGGACCAGTCGTTCGAGCGTGCCGAAGGGCAGACGCTCGCGATGATGACGGTTGCGCTCAAGGGCGGCCGCTATTTTGTCGATCACTTCCTGATTCACTAATGGCTCGAATGACTCGCGATTCAACCCTGTCTGCATCGTCCCTGTCTTCATCGTTCGGCTCTCGGCGGTGGTTCTGGCTTGTCTGCTTCATGCTGGTTGCCGGTTTGCTGGGCTATGCCTACTACGCGCAGTACCAGCTCTACCTCGATCCGTGCCCGCTGTGTATCACGCAACGCGCGTTTTATGCGGGCATCGGCATCGCGGCGATCATCGGCTTCTCGAGCATCGGCCGTCGCTCCTTGCAGACTCTGGCCGCCAGTTTGATGGGCGTTGCCGCTTCGGGCGGTATCCTGACGGCTTCGCGCCAGGTCTGGCTGCAACACCTGCCTCCGGAACAGGTGCCGGAATGTGGCCCGGGTCTGCAATACTGGCTCGACAACATGCCATTGCTCCAAACAATTTCACTGCTGTTCAAGGGTGACGGCAACTGCGCCGAAGTCCACTGGCGGTTTCTCGGCTTCAGCATGGGCGAGTGGTCACTTGCCTGGTTTATGGCTTTCTTCCTTGCCGCCCTGTTCGTGGTCGTGAAGGCCATCGCGAACCGCGGTGTCGCGGGCGAGCCGACTACCGTTCAATAGCGATCATCAGCGCATGGACCTTCTGCGACTGGTTGCGGTGCAGTGTCCCAACTGCGGGGAAACACTCGAGATAGACGTCGACTGTTCGGTGGAGGCTCAGAATTACATCGAGGACTGTCAGGTGTGTTGCCGTCCCATCGTCATCGATATCGCCGTCGACGACACGGGAACACCGGGCGTCACCGTGCGCCACGAAGACGACTGATACCGTTCAGTTCCCTGCCAGTCGCCTTTGCAGTGCCCGGTATGCAGGCTTTGGCTGGTATTCGCGGTCGAACAACAGCGGCGTGTGTGGCTCGCGCCAGGAGTATCGGTCGGTGAAGCCCCAGGTCTGCAAGGCCTTGCAGCGCGGCGCTTCGAGACAGACCGCGAGTACGCCTCCATAGACGGCGGCTTGTTGCGCCAGGGTCTGGTTGCCACGCATCGATACGTCGAGCTCGGTAATGTAGACATCGAGTCCCCGAGCGCTGACCTCGGCGAGCATGTCAGCGAGCTCATGGAAGAGATCGAAATCCGCGTCGACGTGCATCTGGAAGCCGACGCCATCGATCGGTGTTTCAGCGTCGATCAACGAATCGAGCAGGCGAAGCAGTCCGCGCGCTTTCGGACCCTGCCAGCCGATGTCGTATTCGTTGTAGAGAAGTGTCGCGTCAGGGGCCGCCGCACGCGCATAGCGAAAGGCCTTCTCGATGTATGCCGGCCCCATCGCCTCGAGCCAGATCGAGTTGCGCAGCCCGCCATTGCTGTCGAGTGATTCGTTGACGACGTCCCAGAGCGGAACTTCGTCGGCGTATCGTTCGAGCACGCGTTCGATGAACTGGCGCATGTGGGTTTCACGCGTGTCGGGGGCCGTTTCCTTCACCCAGGCCGGCAGCTGCGTGTACCAGACGAGTGTGTGTCCGTGCACGAGCATGTCGTTTGCCTGTGCGAAAGAGACCAGATTGTCTGCAGCTGCCCAGTTGTAGACCCCCGGGGTCGGGTTCAGGCGGTCCCATTTCATCGAGTTCTCGGGCGTCACGATGTTGAATTCCGTCGACGCCGTCGCCGCGTAGAGTCCTCCGTCAGCCCGGTGGTAAGGCCGGGTCGAGGAGGCGTAACCGATTCTGAACCCACGGGCGCTGGCAAGATCCCGCAATCGTTCGCCGCGTCGCTCGAACCCCTCGGCCGGCTCGACATTGATAACGATCGACTTCTGCAACGTGAGTTCCGGATCGACCGCATCGTGTGCGATGGCCTTCAGGGTGACCGTGCCTACTTCTGTCGGCACGAACCGAAGCACGCGAATTCGCGGATCATCGCGATGACGCATGAAGGTCGTGTCGGGCGGATACTCGGTGATCTCGACCCGAGGAAGCGTGCCGTTGGGGTCGGTTCCCTTGATCTGCACGACCACCGGATCGCCCAGCCTGACGGTCTGTGGTGCCACGCGATCGATGCCTGGTCGAAGGTTGACGATACTGGCGGGATCTTCAGGGAGAACGACCTTGATGCGGATGGTGTAGGCAACTCGCAGCCGGGGATCGGTCGGGTCGACCGTGTAGACAGTAAAATTTCGAATGCCGACATCCGGTTGCAGAGGGCTCCATTCGAATGTGCGGGTCGTGTCAAAGTTGTCGACGTAGGTTGCGCCGGGATAGAGCTCCTTGAGGTACTGACCGGCAACGCCGCCTTCAGGGTCTACGGGAGCGAGATGGAGTTCGAGACGATCGCCCGCAGCGACCGTCACGTTGCCGAGATCAGGGAAGTAGGGCGGCTCGTTCTCGTCGAAGTCGTGACCCGGAGGCGCGATCACCACGGGCGCAAGCGGTCCTTGCGCAAATTCCGCCTCGGTGATGTCGCTCCACGGTACGAACGGAGGACGATACGGATCTTCAAGAATCGGCAGATCGACCGAGGTGTGGAAACGCGCGTCCTGCGGTGTCGGTGCATCGCCAGCGTCGGGTGCCGGCGTGTCAGTGAGGCTTGAATAAGCTGACCCTTCCGGAGCCGGTTGGGGTGATCCACCGGTAAACAGCGGGGTTTCGCCATTGTCCCCTGCGGGATCGCCTGGCGTGCCTGATGGTATTGCAGGCTCACCGTCCTCACGTATCTCATCGAGGGTCGGATCCAGTTCGACAGTACGGACATCGTTGGTACGGCTGCCGTCAACGCCATCACTACCGCTTCCGCAACTGATGAGTAGCAAGAGCGGTAGCAAAGTCAGCGTTCGCGGGACCGGGTGCCTGGCATTCTCAGGCAATGCGGTAAAAGGCGATGACGACCACGGAATCCGTTTCAGCATGGGGCGAGGAGACAATTTGATGACAGTGTGGGAAGAAAGGCAGAGTATGAGGAAAATAGAACATGCTGACTGTATTGACAGTCGACCGAGTCGAAACGCATTGTCAATTCACTCGAAACGGGCTGTCAGTTGTCGGAAAGCGTGACCCGCGACAAGCCGCTGCGTGTCGCCAGGGGGCAAGCTGGGTAGACCGCCGAACAGGTAACGAGGACTCCGTCAATGGGCGATATTCACTATTTTCCAGCGGCCCGGGAACGCTCCGCCCGACTGCTTGAAGCGGCAGTTCGGGACGCGATCGTGGGTCATCCTGATCCGCAGGTCGCCGTACGCTGGTTGTACCGAGCCAGGCAGACGATCGCCCGTTGGCCGGGACCCCCGGTGCCATCACTCGACTCGATCGTCATCGATACGGACAGCAAGCTTGATGCCGAACAACGCGGCCTGATCATCGATGCCTGCTCGCGGTGGATAGACGGCTATTTCGAAGAGGTTGGCGATCAGATGATGGCCATGCATCGGGAAATGTTCAGCCTGCAGAAGGCGCTCGCAGAACTCGAAGTCGCTCGCGACAATGCGTCAGTTTGCCCCGAGCAGAAACCTGTCGACTGACAGGGCGGGGATGCTCGATCGACGCGCTAGTGAACCTCTGGCGCTGACTCGGCGACAGGAGAATCGGTAACGTGCATCTTGCGTCGTTGCAGGTCGGCGAAACCGACCCGTCCGACGGCGGGCAGTTTCAGTGCGGGCGGGAAGACATCGAGTCCGACGGTCAGGCCCAGCAGATTGATTTCGACACCCTCCTCGAACCCTGCGAGCAACCCCGCATATCCGCCGAGTGACAGCTGTACACCCCTTCCGCTGGGCGTGAAGGCGGCAATGGCCCCCCCGGGAAGGTAATCCTTGCCGACGGCATTGGGTGGTAGTTCGAGCCGAAGCTCGGGGATGCTGCGTGCAAGATGGGCGATGAAGGTGTTGCTGTTGGGCCCGGGCCAGACGTGATAGACGTCGTCGTAGGGATAGACGTCAGCGGCGACATGCAGGCGCTCGATCATGTCGTCGACGCGCTGGTCTCCGCGGATTTCGCGAAGTAGCGTCGGCGCATTGCCAAACCACATGCCGTCGGGCGTACCCTCTCGGACCCGCACTGCACCGCTGCCGTACCGGACCCGATAGCCGATGACTTCGAACCGGGTGTAGGCGCGCTCGTTCGTTCGTTTCGTCGCGATCCAGGTATGCACGCCGATGGCGCCGCGCCAACGAGCGGCCCTAGCCGCATAGACCTGGATGACGGCTTCATCCGTGTCGGCTTCCGGCGCCTGGTGAGTGCTGCCATGTCGAGAGGACCAGGCTCCGGCACTGTCGCCGCCGTAGTGCGCCGCCACCATGCAGCCTACCGGCAAGACGAACAACACAACGACGATACCAAGAAGCTTCAGAGGCCAGAAGCGAGCGGGTTTCATGTGTGCAGCGTTGACTGAGGTGGAAACGCACCGATCACGGCGAGAATCAGGCCAGGTGAGTAGCCCGTCAGCCCTTTGGCCCTGCTACGAACCAGACAATCAGGCCGATCAACGGAAATGCCAGCACGCCGAGAATCCACAGCACCTTGGCGACCGTGGACGCGCCGCTATTGATGATCTTGATGATTGCCCAGATGGCAATCAAGATATGCAGAAGACCAAGAATTCCGCCAAGCGATGTGAGTTCCATTGCTATCGATTCCACTTTTCATGATGTCAGGCAGACAGAGGATACGACACCCGAAGACATCGATACAGTGGTTCACTCGGGTATCCTTTGTTCATGACAAAGAGACTGGCAGGCAAGCGCGCCCTGGTAACCGCGGCGGCGCAAGGTATCGGTGAGGCGATTGCGCGCGCTTTCGCCGCCGAAGGTGCAGTGGTCGTTGCGAGCGACATTGCCCGTGACAAGCTCGGTGAGTTGGATGCAGTCGACGGTATCGAGACGGTCGTCATCGATGTCCTCGATCAGGCTGCCGTCGAGGCCGCCGTGAGCAAGCATGGTCCGTTCGATGTCCTGGTGAATTGCGCGGGCTTCGTCCACCATGGCTCGATTCTCGATTGCACCGAGGATGAGTGGGATTTCGCCTTCGACCTGAACGTCAAGTCGATGTATCGCTGTTGTCGCGCTGTCATACCGGGCATGCGCGAACAGGGTGGCGGTTCGATCGTCAACATCGCGTCCATCGCGGCCCACAAGGGGCTGCCGAACCGCTTCGCCTACGGGACCACCAAGGCTGCTGTCGTCGGACTGAGCAAGGCCATCGCGGCAGACTTCGTCGGCGACGGCATCCGCTGCAATGCGATCAACCCGGGGACTGTCCAGTCGCCCTCGCTCGATGGGCGAATCAATGCCTTCGACGATCCGGAAGCCGCACGTGCGGCCTTCATAGCCAGGCAACCCATGGGGCGGCTCGGACGAGCCGAGGAAATTGCCGCCATGGCGCTCTATCTGGCCAGTGACGAATCAGTCTTCACCAGTGGAACCCAGATGAACGTAGACGGTGGAATGTCGATATGAGTAGCGCTGATTCAGTCGACGAGTCAGTCCAGAGAGCCGGCGATGCTTCGCCGTCGCGTGTGCGAGTCGGCTTTGTCGGGCTCGGTGCGATGGGCGTCGGCATGGCGGCAAACGTCATCGCCGCCGGGTACCCGTTGACCGTGCTTGGCCATCGACGACGCGAACCGGTAGAGCGATTGCTCGCCCTCGGTGCCCGTGAAGTCGGCTCGGCCCGAGAACTGGCGGCAGCATCCGACATTGTCATCACCTGCGTGACAACCTCCGATGCGGTCGAAGCGCTGGTCGACGGTGAGGAGGGCTTGTTGGCACACCCGGAGGCGAGTTTTCTGCTGATCGATTGTGGAACGTCGCGTCCCGAGTCGACGGTTGCGCTCGGCAGCAAGTTGGCTGCCCGCGGTTGTGCCATGCTCGATGTGCCGCTCGGCAAGTCGGCTGCGGCCGCCGAATCCGGCACCTTGAACATGATGGCAGGTGGCTCACCAGCTGACTTCGAGCGCGCACGCGCCGTGCTCGAGACGATGAGCGAGAACCTCTTTCATGTCGGTGATCTCGGCGTCGGCCATCGGCTGAAACTGATCAATAACGCTTACTCGCTGAGCGTTGCCTGTCTGGCCTCGCAAGCGGTGTCGGTCGCAAAGGCGGGCGGTGTTGACGTCGAACTCCTCTACAAGGTGATGGCCGCCGGTCCGAATCGCAGTGACTTCTTCGACTGGATGTTCGCCGCCGTGCTCGAGGACGACGAATCCAGACTTGTGTTTTCTCTCGAGAATGGCTGCAAGGACATCGGTTATTTCGACGACATGAATCGTGCGCTCGGAACCGACGCGAGTCTGCCTGCAGAAGCGCGCAGACTGCTTGACAAGGTGGTGGCCGATGGTCATGGAAGCGAACCCGTTCCGGCGTTGATGCGCTTGCTGAGTGGTTCCGTGAACGCGTCGGATCGCTGACCGATCCCTTCGTGCTTTCCTGACTCGCTTACGCACTGGCAGATTCTGACGGCCATGAATCGCGAACCGGTTCGCAGTCGACTGCGTGCGGCAGTGTCGAGTCCCTTCTTTACACACTTCGTTCGCCGCGTTAGGCTCCGACACCATCACGGGAACAGGTGCTATGCCCGCATTTGGCATAGTGCGGTTCCTCCGCAAGGCTTGTCACGAGCCGAGCAAATCGGCCCTTCGCGGGGCCCACGATTCTGGAGTCATTTCTATGCAGTCTCTTTCCAAGCGGGCCATCGGCCCGACCCTGGTCGCCGCTGCCGTCGCGCTGGGGTGCCTTTCCGGCAGCGCGCTTGCGCAGGACGACAAGACCTACAAACTGCGCATTCAGACGCACTATGCGCCTGAGAGTGTCAGCGGCGAGCTGGCCGCGGCTTTCATCGACGATGTCCAGACGATGGCGAACGGGCAGCTCGAGATCGAGATGTTCTATTCATCGTCGGTGGTCAAGTCAGTCGAAACCTTCGATGCTGCTGCGACCGGCATCATCGACGGCGACATGACCGGGGGTGGCTATCAGACCGGCAAGGATCCGGCCTTCCAGTTCGTCGGCGACATCATGGGTGGTTACGATACGCCGTACCAGCAGCACGCCTGGTTCTTCAATGGTGGCGAGGAAGTCGCGCAGAAACTGTACAACAAGTACGGCATGGAACTCATCGGCTGGTGGATCTATGGCCAGGAGTCACTGGCGTCCTCGAAGCCCATCGCCGGACCGGATGACCTCAAGAACTGGAAGTTCCGTTCCCCGCCAGGGCTCGAGACGAAGATTTTCGAGAACCTCGGCGCAAAGCCGATTGTCATGGATTTCACCGAAATCTTCACCGCGCTTGAAACCAAGCTTATCGATGGTGCAGATGCGTCGGGGCTAGCCAACAACCAGGGCATGGGTCTGTACGATCTGGTCAAGCATGCGAACTATCCGGGCTTCCATTCGATGCCGTCCGACCACCTCGCTATCAACAAGGAAAAGTGGGACGAGTTGCCAGAGCACCTGCAGCGCATCATGAAGGTCGCCATGCAGAAGCTGGCCTTCCAGACGGCGATCACTTTCGAGATCAAGAACGCCGAGGCCGCAGCGCAGTTGACCGAAGAAGGCGTGACGCTTTATGACTGGTCGCAGGAGGATCGAAACGCTTTCCGGGCCGCCGCACAAAGCGCCTGGGCAGACTTTGCTGAAGGTTCAGCTGAGGCTGAAGCTCTGGTCGAGAGTCACAAGGCCTTCCTCAAGCAGCTCGGCTTGTCCGAGTGACGCGGCGTCGGCTGTCTCGCGGTTGAATTTCGCAAGACCGGCTGTGCGCTAAGCGACGAAAGCGGGCTCGCCTGGTAGCGAGCCCGTTCAGTTTCGTGGCGCGGCAAGCGCGTCGTGTCAATGAGACCGGTTCTGCCTGGAGCGACAACATGCAGGAACATGAAGTCACCGGATGGGTCGATCGACTGAACTTCTGGTTCAGTCGTGTATCGATGTGGCTCGTGGCCGCGATCATCGGCATCATGGCGTACGAAGTCGTGATGCGATACGTGTTCGAACGGCCCACGCTGTGGGCAAACGAGTTGTCGTTGTGGCTGGCTGGCATGGTGTATCTGTTCGCGGGCCTGTACGCAATGCAACAGCGCAGTCACATTCGCATATTCATTCTGTATGACGTGGCGCCGCGCTGGCTCCGGAAATTCTTCGACGTCATCTCGACGCTGTGCATCGTTGTCTTTGCCGTGGCCGTCGTCTATGGCGGCTTTGGCGAGGCCAAGGCCAAGCTGCTCCGCTGGGAAACATTCGGTACGGCGTTCGATCCGCCGATTCCGGCAACCATGAAGCCATTGGTCCTCATCGTGGTGATCATCCTTGCACTGCAGGCCATCTCGAACCTGTTCTACGACTGGCACAAGGAGCCCGAGGTGCACGATCCTGCTGACGAGTATCTGCCTCCGGAAGCGCGGCGAGGCGGCACCAATGCACGCGAGAAAGGGGAGGCCTGAGCATGGACGTTGGTTTCATCTCGATCATTCTGCTGGTCGGCATGCTCGTGCTGCTCGCCATTGGCATGCCGCTCGGTTTCGCCTCGGGCTTCCTCGCGGTCGTGGTGCTGTTCCTTAAATTCGGGCCCGAGCTACTGCTGTCGGACTTCGGACGCGGGCCCTTGAATATCCTCGCGCAGCGCATGTACGGGCTGACGACGGACTATGTGCTCATCTCCGTTCCGCTGTTCATCTTCATGGCGAGCCTGCTGGAACGCTCGGGTATCGCGCGCGACATGTACGAGAGCCTGAACGCGTGGATGAGTCGCATGCGCGGTGGCATTGCCGTCGTTACCGCGATCATGGCAATCGTCATGGCGGCGATGAGCGGTATCATCGGTGGCGAAGTCGTGCTGCTCGGGCTCATCGCGCTACCGCAGATGCTCCGCCTGGGCTACGACCAGAATCTTGCCATCGGGACGATCTGCGCGTCCGGCTCGCTCGGCACGATGATTCCGCCATCCATCGTGTTGATCATCTACGGACTCATCACCGAGACCTCCATTCAGGCGCTCTTCAAGGGCGCGTTTCTGCCGGGTTTCGTGCTGGCAGGTATCTACATCATCTACATCCTCGTGCGCACACGACTGCACCCGGAGCAGGCTCCGTTGCCTGAACCGACCGGTGACGAACTGTCCACCGGGGAAAAGGGCTTGATGTTTGTCGGTCTGCTTGCCCTCACGGTCTTCGGACTCGCCGCCGTCTACCTGGCCGTGGAAGTGTTGCAGTTCTCGATCGATTCGGTGTTCCCGCCACCGGACGGCGAGGTAGCCTTCGAGATCAGCTGGCGTGCCATTGCACCGTTCCTGATCATTCCGGGCATCGTCATGCTGCTGCTCAAGCCCTCGCGTGTCATCGTCGCCTGGGGGATGGGCAAGGGCCTGATTGCGCCATTGCTGGTCGTCGGCGTGGTGCTCGGATCGATCTATGGCGGCATCGCCGCCATAACCGAAGCGGCAGCCATGGGCACGGTTGCCGTCATCCTGTTGATCGTCATCCGTGGCGAGTTCACCTTCGGTCTCTTCCGTGAAGCGTTGATGCGGACATTCAAATCAACTGGCACGATCATCTGGGTCACTTTCGGTGCGACCGCGCTGGCGGGGGCCTATTCGATTGCCGGCGGGCCAACCTATGTGGCCAATCTCATCACCGGCGCCGATCTGCCGACCATGGGCATCCTGCTCGTCATGATGGTCATCTTCCTGTTTCTCGGTGCGTTCATGGACTGGGTCGGCATCGTGTTGCTGGTCATGCCGGTGTTTCTGCCCATCGTCCTGAAGTTGCCGATCGAGGAAATCGGCCTGCTCGGTACGCTCGAGCCACGTCATGTCGGCGTCTGGTTCGGCATTCTCTTCTGCGTGAACATGCAGGTGAGTTTCCTGTCGCCACCGTTCGGCCCGGCCGCGTTCTACCTGAAGTCGGTCGCACCGCCGCATATCACGCTGCCGGACATCTTCAGAGGTTTCCTGCCCTTCATCGGCATCCAGCTTCTGGTTTTGGCGATGGTCCTGTGCTTCCCGCTGATGACGACTGTCTTCCTGTGAACGTGACATGAACGAGATCGTCGTCGATCCGCCGAGATCCCGCCGCAATGGTTCTGCTGGTGGAGCGGGTGGCAGCGGTCCCGCCGTGGTCGTGCTCGATGAGACTGACAACGTGGGCGTCGCCTTGCGCGCCATCGCACCCGGGGAGATGCTGACCATCGGTGAGCGTGTGCTTGCTGCAACCGATCGCATTCCCACCGGACACAAGATCGCCCTGTCGGGCATTCCGTCGGGTCAACGCGTCGTCAAGTACGGGCAAACAATCGGCAAGGCGTCATTGGCGATCCAGCCAGGTTCACACGTCCATGTGCACAACCTCGCCTTCGTCGCGAGTGACGCGGTACATGAACGGGGTCGGTGTCCACCGGTCGAGATTGATACGACCGATACGTTCGAGGGTTACCTGCGTGCCAACGGACGCGTCGGTACGCGAAACTTCATCGCCGTGATCTCGAGTGTGAATTGCTCGGCAACCGTTGCACACCGCATCGCTGACGGTTTTGACGAAGCGTCACTGACCGACTTTTCAGAGGTTGATGGTGTTGCCGCCTTCACTCACGGAACAGGCTGCGGTCTGGCGGCGAGTGGCGACGGCTTCGACAACCTGCAGCGCGTCATCGCGGGTTATTCAAAGCATCCGAATGTCGGTGGCGTGCTTCTCGTCGGGCTCGGGTGTGAGGTCAGCCAGATCGGTACGACGATCGCGAGCGAGGCACTCGAACCCGGGCCTCTGCTGCGCACGATGAATATCCAGAGCACGGGCGGCACGCGTGCAACGATCGAGAAAGGTCGGGCGATTGTCGGCGAGATGCTCGCTGATGTAAACGGGATTTCGCGGACCACGCAGCCGGCGTCGAAGCTGATGCTGGCCTTGCAGTGTGGCGGATCGGATGCCTGGTCGGGCATTACTGCAAACCCGGCTCTCGGCTATGCGGCCGATCTGCTGGTCCGTCAGGGCGGTACCGCCGTATTGGCCGAAACACCCGAGATCTACGGTGCCGAACATCTGCTGACGCGTCGAGCGGTGACTCCCGAGATTGCCGATGCCTTGCTGGCGCGGATTCGCTGGTGGGAAGAATACGTCGCTCGCAATGATGGATCGCTCGACAACAATCCTTCACCCGGCAACAAGCTGGGTGGACTCACGACGATTCTCGAGAAATCTCTCGGGGCGGTTGCGAAGGGCGGCAGTACGCCGCTGGCTGGCGTCTACCGCTACGCCGAGCGGGTTGACACGCCAGGTTTCGTCTTCATGGATTCTCCGGGTTACGATCCTGCCTCGGTCACCGGGCAGATTGCGTCAGGCTGCAATCTCGTCGCTTTCACGACGGGTCGTGGGTCTGCGTTCGGCTCGAAGCCCGCGCCGTGTCTGAAGGTTGCGACGAATTCCACCATGCATGCGTCACTTGCCGACGATATGGATATCGATGCCGGTACGATCATTTCGGGCACCGATGATATCGAGACGCTGGGCCGAGCGCTCTATGCTCGTTTGTTGGCGGTGGCGTCTGGGAAGCGCACACGGAGTGAAGCGCAAGGACTCGGTGATCATGAATTCGTGCCGTGGCAGATCGGCGCAACGATGTAAGTTGACTGTGGTCTTGACAGCATGCATGCGCTGATCGTCGGTTGCGGCTACAGCGGTGTGCAGATCGGCCGGGCGCTCGGCAATCGCGGTGAATACGCCCCTGACGCCATCTGTGACGGCGCAAGCGCATTGGCTACCCGTCGGGTTACTGGCACGCGCCGCACACCGGCCTCACTCGGCGAGCTCGAGCAGCACGGTATCGAAGGGGTGGTGCTCGATGGCGCCGTCTCACCCCTCCTTGCTGAACATCTTGCCAGCGCCACGCATCTGATATCGAGCGTCGCGCCGCTGCGTGAGATGCCCTTGGTGGATCCGGTCCTTGCGCTGCTCGCACCGTTGATTCAGGAAGGCGCTCTGCCTCGACTTCGCTGGACCGGTTATCTTTCGACCATTGGCGTGTACGGTGATCAGGATGGAAGCTGGATAGATGAGGGCGCGCCGTGTCGGCCGCTGCAGACGCGTTCGATCGCAAGACTTGCCGCCGAGCAAGCCTGGCAGCAGCTTGGCAGGGATTGCCACCTGCCGGTCGCGATACTCCGTCTGTCTGGCATTTATGGTCCCGGCAAGAATGCTGTTGTCGACGCCAGCGCGGGCCGCAGCCGTATGCTCATCAAGCCCGGACAGGTATTCAACCGCATTCACGTCAACGATCTCGCGCGAGCAACAGTCGCCGCCGCCGAACGCCGCTATGACGGCGTACTGAACATAACCGATGACCGACCGGCTCCGGTACAGGATGTCATCCGGTTTGCGCACGGTCTGGTCGGACGCCGCCCGCCACCGGCGGTCGACTTCGCTACGGCCGATATTTCGCCCATGGCGCGGTCTTTCTACAGCGAGAACAAGCGGGTGCGAAACAGTCGATCCAGAGATGTTCTCGACCTGCAGTATTACTATCCCGACTACCGCGCCGGACTGTTATCCCTCGCCTCGACCTGGTTGGATAGCCGGCATTCGTCGGGCCACGGATGACGTCGATCAGGTGACGAGTGCGCTACAGCGTCGTAGCTCTTGCTCGGCTTCACCGACCAGACGTTCGAGGATGTGGACGGCAGGTTCGATCGAGTTAATCATGCCGGTAGCTTCGCCCACGAAGGCATTGGCTACGTTGGTATCGCCCTTTGCCCATGCTGCCGCGTAGCGCTCGCTTTCAATGTCTACCGCTGTCTGCAAGGCCTTCGGGCGGTCATGCCAACGCTCGGTGAAACCGTTCCTGACGACCCTTGCGGTAAACCGGGATGGCCAGTCTCGCCGTCGAGCGATGTCAGGCACCGTTGAGCGAATCGTGCTGTCACCATTCGCTTCGCAAGCCACGGCATGGAGATTCGGATGAACGAGTGCTTCCTCGCTCGCCCAGAATCGTGATCCGACGACGACACCATCGGCGCCCAATGCAAGACTCGCTGCAAGACCACGCCCGTCGGCAATGCCGCCGGCCGCACAAAGGAGTACGTCACTGCCGTCACGAGCGATCTGATCGGCTACCTCTGGCACAAGCGTGAGTGTCGCGCGCGTCTCCCCATGGCCGCCGGCTTCGGAACCCTGGGCTACGATCACGTCGGCTCCCACATCCATCGCGCGTCGGGCATCGCGAACGTTCTGTACCTGAACGATCAGAGATGCGCCTGCCGCCTTGATCTCCTTCGAGAATGGGGCAGGGTCTGCGAATGACAGGAATATGGCGACCGGGTCACGCTCGAGAGTGCGGCTCAGCAGACCGGGCTGCCCGGCAAGCGACCAGGTGATGAAGCCGCAGCCGACCGGTGCATTTCCCGCTGCCGAAAACTCGGTATCGAGCCAGCCAAAATCCCCGTAGCCGCCGCCGATCAGGCCCAGGCCACCGGCGATGCTGACGCTCGCCGCAAGCTTTCCTCCAGCGGCAAGGGCCATGGGCGCCTGGATGATCGGGTGTTTGAGGTTCAGCCGCTCGGTCAGTCGCGTAGTCAGCATCGTTCCCTCGCTCTCTGGTGGCCGCCTTCGTACAAGCCCGTCGGTGGAGCAGGCCAGTCGCCCGTATCAGCTTGCACCCGACGGGTGGCGTTCACGCTATTCTAGCTGCCTTGAATACACAGACCCATCTCTTGTTCGGCCTGGCCATGCTGGACTCGCTGTCGTCCCGATACCCGGCAAGAAACTGAACATGATAATGCGATGGGGAATTCTCGGTCCCGGCAAGATCGCCGAATCGTTTGCCACAGGCCTTGCCGCAACCGACACGGGCGTACTTGCGGCACTGGGTGGTCGTGATCTTTCACGGGTGCGAGCCTTTGGCTCCCGCTTCGGTGTTGCCGAGTCTCGCTGTCACGGGAGCCATGATGCGTTGCTCGCCGACACGGACATCGACGCCGTCTATATATCGACACCGCACCCCTGGCACTGCGAGCACTCACTCGGTGCATTGAAGCGGGGCTTGTCGGTGTTGTGCGAGAAACCTGCCGGCATGGATGCGAGCGAAGTCCGGATGATCATCGCCGCGGCCGAGGAGTATTCGTGCTTTTTCATGGAAGCGCTGATGTATCGCTCCCATCCCTTGACCGCTCGGTTGCTCGCATTGATCGACGAAGGGTGTATCGGCACGCCCTTGCACATTGACGCGTGTTTCGGATTCGACGCACCACGCGATCCCGCGTCGCGACTCTTTGCGAAAGAGCTCGGTGGCGGCGCGATTCTCGATGTCGGTTGCTATCCAATGTCGTTTGCACGGCTCATGGCAGGTCGCTGTAGCGGAGTCGACATCGAAGAACCTGGATTGATGCAAGCCTGGGGAATTGTCGGACCAACCGGGGTAGACGAAGTCGCCTGGGCCCAACTGGCCTTTCCCGGGGGAATCACGGCCAGTATCGGCTGCGCAATCAAGCGGGAACTCGGTTCCCGGGTTCGAGTGCGTGGCACCTGTGGCAGCTTGAGTGTCGACGGCGATTGCTGGATACCGGGGACCGCAGAGGTAGCGGCGGGTTCCCGCTCACCCGTGCCTGGTCGGCCTGACGCTTGCATCGTCGTCGAGCCGGACGAGGGGGATCGGTACGTCATCGACATCCCGCACCGTCTACCTCTGTATGCCTACGAGGCCGATACGGCTTCTCGCGCCATTGCCAATGGCCGAAGGGAAGCGGAAATGCCCGCGCCGACTCACCTCGACAGCATCGGGAATGCCCTGGCACTCGATCGCTGGCGTGAGCGCGCGACTCGACACCCGACAGAATGACAAGCTATTTGGCCGTTCTTGCCATCGGTGTGCCGGTCTTCGTGCTTGCAGGCGCAGTCAAGGGCCTCATCGGCATAGGTCTGCCGACCCTCGCCATCGGCATGCTTGCGCAGTTCATCGGTGCGCGTGAAGCCATTGCACTGGTGATCGTACCGATGCTCGTCGCAAACGGTTGGCAGGTCTTGCGCAATGATTCGCCGCTGGCATCGGTACGCCGGGTCACCATTGAATACCGCGTGTTGATCCTGTCACTGTTCGTCGCTATCGGTGTGGTTGCGTTGCTTGCACCTGCGGTACCGGTCGTCACCGTGACATTCATCCTTGGCGCAGTAGTGACACTATTCGCCGTCATCAGTCTGTGGCGAGAACCGGCGCCTTTGAGTGACCGCTTCGATCGTCTCGCTCAGGGCGTTGCGGGCATTCTGGGAGGCATCATCGGTGGCATTTCCGGAATCTGGGCGCCGCCGATCATCATCTATCTTTCGGCACGGCGAATCGACAAGCAGGCCTTTGTCGAAACGGTCGGCGTGCTCCTCTTCGGTAGCACTGCCGTCCTCATGTGCGGTTATCTGATAAGCGGCGTACTTGCACCCGAGACGGCTTTGCGATCTCTCGCCTTCATTCCACCGGCGTTGCTGGGTTTCTCGATAGGTGAGCGATTCCGGGCACGGGTGTCGGGCGCGCTGTTTCGCAAAATCGTGATGAGCTTCTTCCTGTTGATGGGCCTGAATCTGATTCGCCGGGCCTTGTGGGGCGCGGCATGACTGAGCGATTCAGGGAGGCACAAGGCAACGATGCACAAGGCAGAGAGGCGCAAGGCAGAGAGGCGCAAGGCAGGGAGGCGCAAGGCAGGGAGACTGATCGGCGCCTTTCGTCAGCGCTTGCAATTCGTGCGCAGTGGGGCGCTGCAGTTGATGGCGTCGACATCCTGTTCGAGGACCAACGCATCATCGTGGTCGACAAGCCACCTGGCCTCTTGTCTCAGCCAGGTCGGCAGATCAGTGATTCACTGGTCGAACGCGTTCGTGCAGCGCGCCCGCAAGCGAGCGGCCCGATGATGATGCACCGGCTGGACATGGACACGTCCGGTGTCGTCGTGCTGGGGAAGGACGCAGATGCTCATCGTGAATTGTCTCGACAGTTCGAGCGTCGCATCATCTTCAAGCGCTATCGTGCACGGCTCGAACGTGTGCCGCAAGCCTGCGGTGGGCGCATTGCTCTTGCGCTTCGAGCCGATGTCGAGAACAGGCCGATGCAGAAGGTCAACCTCGTTGACGGTCGACCGTCGCTGACGCTATGGCGCCGGATCGACTCGGACTCCTGCGAAGTGATATTCCACCCTCTCAGTGGAAGAACGCATCAGCTGCGGGTGCATGCCGCTGACCGACGTGGCCTGAATAATCCGATCGTCGGTGATCGTCTGTACGGCACTTCGAGCAAGCGGCTGATGTTGCATGCGGAATCGATCGGGTTTCGTCATCCGTCGACCGGCTTGCTCACGATCTGCACGAGTCCGGTCAACTTCGATCAGAGCGACGCATCCGGTACGTTGCAAGCTCCGTAAGAGGGGTTGTCGCCTAGAGAAACGGTTCCCGTCAGGGAAGTCAACGGGGTATTACTCGTGAAATCTGTTCTTGTTGCGTGGTTTGCCGCTGTTCTCACCTTTCTCGTGCTCGACGGTATCTGGCTTGGCATTGTCGCTCGTGACTTCTACATGTCCCGACTTGGGGACTTGATGAGGCAGCCCGTTGCCGTCGCACCCGCCGCCGCATTCTATCTCTGCTACGCGGCAGGTATCGTCTTTCTCGCTGTGCGGCCGCTGCAGGCGGATGTCACGCTTGCCAGCGTTGCATTGCACGGTGCGGTCGTCGGCTTTCTCGCCTATGGCACATACGACATGACCAACCTCGCGACGATTCGTGACTGGCCGGCCGTTGTCAGTCTTGTCGATCTGGTGTGGGGAACTTGTCTTACGGCAACTGTCGCGGTTGCTGCAGCGATCGCTGTGCGGCAGTTTGCGTGAGTTTCCATCGGCAGTTTCCATCAGCAGAATCGAGCAGGAGTGAGAAAGTCGGTGAGCCCTGAGTGCATTTCGTCGGCGCGACGGCATCACACGCCTTCCTTCCCGTCTTGAACTCGGAAGTGTTACAGCACATACTCGGTGGTAACGCTAACATCCGTGCCGAAAGTCGAACGCCTGTCGATGGACGCCATCATCGAATTCATGCTCTTGCCGATGAGTGGCTCGGCAGAGCACTTCATCAGTGATGCCCACAAGTGGCACGCTCGGCTGATGGTAGTGGCTTGGGGAATCTTCATTCCCACTGGCATCTTCATCGCTCGTTACTACAAGATAACGACGCGTCAACGCTGGCCTCTACAGCTCGATAACCAGTTCTGGTGGCGCACTCACTTGACTCTGCAGATCGGTGGCTCAGTCCTTTCGCTCGCGGCGCTCGTTTTCGTCCTGCTGGTCGCAGAGGTTCCTGAAGGGCGACTCGAGTCAATGCATCATCTACTTGGCTGGTCGATCATTCTCCTGGCGGTCTCGCAGATCGTCGGCGGCGCACTCAGAGGCACGAAATCGCATCCGACGGTCGTTCTCGATCCGGACCTGCACAAGATGCTCAACGGCGGCGATCACTTCGAGATGAGCGTACGTCGGCGCCTGTTCGAATACACGCACAAGATCGTCGGCTACAGTGCCATGCTGCTGGCAGTCATCAATATCATCGTCGGTCTCACCATTACCGATGCGCCCCGCTGGATGTGGATCATCATCGTGCTCTTCTGGCTGATGCTGTTGGCAAGCTGTTTCAGATTGCAGCGCGCCGGTCGGTGTGTGGACACCTATCAGGCTATCTATGGCCCAGCACCAGAGCTACCCGGCAACGGTCGACCACCAATCGGCTGGGGTATCAAACGCTATCGTGCTGACGACTGGCCTCCGTCGGGTCTGCGCTCGTCGCGGCGTCGTTGAATCTTGCCGCGCAGGCGTCGCAACATGGCAATCTTTACTGGCGATTGTCTCGATGTGTCCTGATCATGGCACTGTAAGCCTTGGCGCTGGACTTAGGTGTGCGCACTTGCGTGTCGTAGTCGACGTGCACGATACCGAACCGCATGGTATAGCCTTCAGCCCACTCGAAGTTGTCCATCAGACTCCAGGCGAAGTAGCCGCGAATATCACAGCCGCCGTCGATGGCATCGGCTACCGCGCCAAGATGATCGTCGAGATAAGTCACCCTTGTAGTATCGTTCACCAAGCCTGCAGCGTCGGCGACGACGTTCACGCAAGCACCGTTTTCCGTGATCCAGCAGGGTGGTAGTTGCAGACTCGAATCGAGTTCGAGCAGCAGTTCACAGAGCGCCGAGGGCGCGATCTCCCAACCGATATCGGTGCACTCTGCGTGCTCGGGTACGACACTGCGAGTACCCGGAAACGGCTCGGTCGATTGCGCATCTCCGGTGACGCGCATGGGGGTGTACCAATTGAGGCCCCACCAGTCGAGGGGTTGATGAATCGTCGTGAGGTCGGCCTCCCAGGCGGGCGGCAAGCGGTCGCCGAGCGCGTCGATCAAGGCTTCCGGGTACGCACCCTCGAACAAGGGCCCGGTGAACATGTCGTTGTGAAAACACCGATGCCGCACCGCGGCCTCTCTATCCGAGTCGTCGTCACTGAGCGGGTAGATGGTCTGCAGGTTGAGGACGATGCCAAGGGACAGGGTCGGTCTCTCCGCGCGGACAGCCTGAACGGCGAGGCCGTGGGCGAGGTGTTGGTGATGGACGGCAGCAAGTGCCTTGTCCAGATCGGTGTCTCCGGGCGCATGAATTCCGTACAGATGACCGAGCAATGCAGAACACCAGGGTTCGTTGAAGGTCGATACCGCATTGATTCGGTCACCGAGTCGTCGGGCGACGATTGCCGCGTAGTCTGCAAAGGCTTCTGCGGTCATGCGTGCGCACCAGCCGCCGGCATCGCCGAGTGACAGTGGCAGATCCCAGTGATAGAGCGTTGCACAGGGTTCCAGGCCGCGCTCGAGGCAGCCATCGACAACCCGTTCATAGAAGTCCAGGCCCTTGGCGTTGACAGGTCCCCGGCCGTCCGGAACGACGCGAGGCCAGGCGATGGAGAACCGGTAAGCGTCGAGGCCGAGGTCCCTCGCGAGATCGAGATCGGACTCCATTCGATGATAGTGATCGCAGGCGTGCTCGCCGGTATCGCCATTCGCGACACGGCCGGGCGTGTTCGAGAAGGCGTCCCAGATCGAGGGCTTGCGTCCGTCTTCATGCACGGCACCCTCGATCTGGTAGGCGGCCGTGGCCGCGCCAAAACGAAAGTCAGGTGGAAAGCGTTTGTACAGGTTTGCAGAAAATTCCATTTGATTCGATATTGACATTGCAGGTTCGTGACCCTGTCATCAGTCGAGAGAGCTGGCGCATTGTAACCTTATGATTTACCACCCGGCGTCGACTGCGGCGTCCTGCTGAGGGAATCGCGATGCGTGCCGAGCCGAGTCTGGCGGATCATCGTTCCTGCGAGCGGAAAGGCCCCGGATGGATGGCCGTGCTGTTGATCGGTTGCGCCTGGCTCGCAAGCTGTGTGTCGACCCCGTCGGTTGTCGGTCCGAGCGATGATGACGATCTAATGATGCCCGCCGAGTCGCTGGTCCTCGATGACCTTGTCGCGAGCCTCGAGCAACTCCTGGCACCGCATGCCAACACCTTGCAGGTGTCCTTCGAGACGACAGCACTGACCGAGGCGTTGATCGCACGGCTGGCGGCGGTGGGCTATGGAGTGCAACGGGTCGGCGCTGACGAGGGCGCGTTCCTTGTCGGGTTCGAGCGTCTCGACGTGACGCACCGCGCGGACGCTTCGCGTCGTTATAAGCTCGATGTCGGAAATGTGTCGTTGAGTCGTGCCTACGTTGCGTCTGATCACTCGCTGGTGCCGGTCAGTGCGCTCTCCATAGGTGGTTCGGATCGCGAGGTCGTGCTCGACGACAATCGTTTCGGCCAGTCGGTGGCAACAGGCGTGACGGCGCTCGAATACCAGAGTGCTCCAATGTTGCTGCACGATACCCCGCTCATCAGCCTCATTGCCCATGACGGTACGCAAGCCCGCGGCGATTCCTTCCGGAATATCCGTGAGACCTTTGTGCCAGTAGTACAGCAGGTTGTCCTCTTCGCAGAAGATTCGGTAACTCTGGACGCTGCCGGCATGAAGCTCATCGAGAGAGTTGTCGCGAACTTTCGCGAGAGCACTGATCTCATCGGCTTTGATGGCTGCGGCCGCAGCGCGAGCGCGCTTGCACGATCGGCACAGGTCGCCGAAGCCTTGCTATGGTTCGGCGTCGCCCCGGAGCGGATCGTCGACGATGCCTGTCGGGAAGCGCTCGGCACGGCCAAACAGATGTCAGGGCAAGGCGTTGTCGTGGGCCTGCTGCGATGGAAGTCCTGATGTGGATTTCGAGGCAGATGCCAGCCAGGTTCACCCACCCGATCGGGCTTGCAATGGCGCTCCTCATCAGCGCCTGCTCCGCGGTTGCCGAGCGTGACTTCGGGGAACGTTTGCCACGCCTGGGGGGTGACGAATCAGCACTGGCAGAATTGACCGCCACCGAACTCGATCAGCTTGCACGCGTGTCGACAAGCCTTGTGGTGACTCTCGTGCAGCATCCTGAGCTGGACCCGCTGACGACGACGATACAGATCTCGCGACCGTCATCGGCGTTTGGCAACACGCTCTTGCGCGCGCTTGAGGATGCCGGTTACGGAATCCAGCAGGTCGAAGCCGATCAGGGCAAACGATATGTGGCCTATCGTCGACGCCTTGCCGAGACGGACCGAGGGCCGGTCACCGACTACGAGATCAGTGTCGGTGATGTACTGTTGCGCCGCGAGTTTGTGCATGCTGCTGGAAGTTTCTACCCGGTCGACGAACAGCCGGCTCGTGGTTTAGATCGGCTACCGCAAGCTCGACCCGTTGCAAGAGAGGTTTTCGAACGCGCCCGCACACGGCGACGGCTCGCTGAATTGGAAACGGACGTGGCCTTGCCGGGTTCATTGACGAGACTGAGGCGTACGGCGCTGTCTTTCGGTCATGACGAAACGCGGTCGCTGGGTGCCGGTAACAAGCAAGCTGTCAGTATTCTCGTGCGAGACACGGAGCCCGGCGACCTGTTCGTCATCACGGCCTGTACGGATGCCGATGGTCGAAACGAAGCGGCGCGGTTACGTGGTCTTCGCGTCGTCGACGAATTTCGTGGGCACGGACTGCCGGTCTCGTCGCTTCGTCTGGCGCCGTGCCGGCGTGCAAGCTATCGACACCAGAGCGGCGATTCTCCTGTACCGGTAGAAGTCGTCCAGTATCGCCAGCGCATGACTAGGTGAAGGCCAATAGCCAGGCTCCTTGCGAAAGGCGGGAAGCGTACGCGGTAGTCAAGGGGCCGAGCTGCGACAGGGGCTACTAGTAGCGACAAGGGGCCGAGCAGCGACAAGGGGGCCGAGCAGCGACAAGGGGCCGAGCAGCGACAGGAGGGTGCCGAGCAGCGCCAGGGGCGGCCGAGCAGCGACAGGGGGGGTGCCGAGCAGGGGGACGAGCAGCGTAACGGTGCGTAGAATCGCGCACAGGCCACGAAATTCTGAAATGCGTCGATGACCGAACAGAACGCCGGCAATGAGGGCGGTACGATTCCGACGAACGGTTCCACAGGACCGTTAGCGAGTGAAACTGTACTCGCGCAGAACCCGCATGCCGTCAAGGGCGGTACGGAGAAGCGGCTGGAAGTCGCTATCGGCCGCGAGGTGCGAGAGTTGCGAAAGCAGCTGGGAATCACGGTCGCTGATCTCGGTGACGCTACGGGACTGTCGACCGGCATGTTGTCGAAGATCGAGAATGGCCTGACATCGCCGTCTTTGACAACCCTGCAATCACTCTCGCACGCCCTCGGCGTCTCGATCTCGACCTTTCTGCGGCGCTATGAGGCAACGCGCAACGCGGTGCACGTCAAGGCAGGGGAGGGCGTCAAGATGGAACGACGCGGCACCCGTGCTGGCCACCAGTATCAGCTTCTCGGCTATCTCGGTACGAACGGCGCCGGGGTGACACTCGAGCCCTACATGATCACGCTGACCACCGACTCGGATGTCTTCCCGACGTTTCAGCATGAGGGCGTCGAGTATCTGTACATGCTCGAAGGAACTGTCGAGTATCGCCACGGCGACAATACCTACCTGATGCAGCCCGGTGACTCCCTGTTCTTCGATGCCGATGCACCGCATGGGCCCGAGCGACTGATCGATCTGCCGGCACGCTACCTCGCCATGATTGCCTATCCAAAGTCGAGCCACGGTGAAACGGGTCAGAGCGGAGAGATTCTGTGAGCAATGAGTCGACGGGGCCAGCCTTGAGAAGAGGCCAGCTCTGAGACGGAGGTGCGAGCGTGCCGCGCAGCTCTCGGAGCGATCAGGCAGTCTCACCGGATCCAGGTCGCTCGATCTGCTCGGCCTCGGTGATGATGACGTCCATCGGACCGTCGTGGGGCTGTGGGTAGATGGTCGGAATCCGTGCACCGGAGTGTCCGACGCCGATCACCTGCGGACTTCCTCCATCGGCCCGCAGGTGCTCGAGCGTGCGATCGAAGAAAGCGCCTCCGTAGCCGAGTCGGTAGCAGCATCCGTCGTATCCGACCAGCGGCGCGACGATGATGGAGGGGGGCAGCACCTCGCCGTCCACCGGTACCGGAATCTTCCAGATACCCGTTTCCATCCGCCCCAGAGGCGTCCATTCGCGAAAGATCAGCGGCCGATCTGCTGCCTCGACGAGCGGCAAGCTAACGCGCACGCCGGATTTATGAAGGATGGGCATCAAGGGACGGAGATTCAGCTCGCCTCGAAACGGCCAGTAGAGACTCACGACGGCGTTGTCGATACCGCTCAGCAGGCGAACGAGTCGTTCCAATACCGCACTTGCGCTCCGCTGGCGCTCGCTCGCGGGCACGGCAAGACGTTCGTCGATGAGACGGCGGCGTTCGCCCTTTCGCCAGCGCGCCAAGTCATCGCGAGAGGGTGAGAACTCGTCTGCTTTCACTCGCGAAGCGGCATGAATATCTCGGTGATCAGCTCCCCTTCCGGCGTGGTATCGGGATCGTTTCGGTAAATCTCGAATGGCGGTGGTGACTTGCGGGGCTTGAGCTTCGAGGCCTTGAGTTCTGCATGCAAAGTACTCCAGGCGTTGCCGATATGGCGGTAGGCACCGGTATGCACGACCTTGAGGGCGCGACAGGCCGCACGATGACCCGCGACTGCCGGGGGGTCGATGGTCACGCCACTCGTCAACGGCTTGCTCAACGGCAGTGCCGCGGTATAGCGACAGGTTGAGGCCTTCTTGTCCAACTTGTGATACTGCGTGAACGGCTGTCCACCGATGGCGTTGCCGGCTTCGTGTATGGCGCTTGCGGCAATTCCGTACGACTTTGCAATGGCGTCCCCGAGCTGCTTCATCGAAGTGGTGCCGCCATGGCCGACAAAAGCAACCTCTGGCATGTCGACGATGCCCATCGAGACGGTGCTCGATGGCAGCGAGCCCTGCTCGAGAATATCCTTGAGCATGAGCAGGCCGCGTTCGTAGTCGGCCCTGATCATGGCGCCCATCGAATCACGCATGAAGAACAGGAAGAACGGCAGACTGCTATTCATCTGCCAGGTCACATCGGTTGATGAGCCTGATTTCTTCAGATCAAAGGCGACCGCGGCCGTGGATTTGAAGGGTTTCAGGAAGGTCAAATCCATTTCGATCCGGTCAGGCGTAACGGAGGCCAGCGACATGGATCCTGCGCCAACGCGCTCGCCTGTCCAACTGTAGCCGTGACCTGTCGTGCCGGGTTCGCCCCGGTAGTCGACTTTCGCGCCGGGCTCGGTATAGAGCCATGGAGACCATGAGTGCCAACCGTGGAAATCGGTAATCGCTTCGCTGACGCGCATCATTGGAGCGTCGATACGCAGGCTGGCTTCGGTAGCGAGCGCTGGCATGCTCTCTCCCTGCTCGAGTGAACGTAGCCGAGGCTAACAAGATATCGGGCCACTCGACAAGCGCTGTCGCAGTCCGGGACCCGTCAAGAGTCAGGTGGGAGTCAGTCGGCAAACGGTCCGGGTGTGGTCGGGGAGCCATCGTCAAACTGCGCAAGCCAGTCGATCGCGATGGGCCGGTAATTGTCGAGTCCCTTGTAGCTGGCAAGCTCAGGTGGCAGCGACTTGAGCACGCGGTGCATGCGCTTTGCCCACTTGGGTACGGTCGAAAGATCACGCATGCTCAGGAAGTAGCAGCGTATCGGAAAGAGAATGCCGTTCGAGCGAGGCAGTCGCCAGAAGCTCTGCAGCTCGATACGCAGAAACAGCTTGTCGGCGACATTGTCCTTCGTGATATGCGTATTCTCCGGCCCCCAGACATGAAAGTTCTCGGGGCTCGTGTCGAGCCGTGGGTTGACGGTCATCGTCCAGTTCAATCGGCGTGCCGGGTTGCCTTGCTGTACGGCGCGCAGATACTTGAGTGCGCGTTCGAAAATACCGAGCTCGTGGGCGAGCGGTACCGGCGCATGCCATTCGAAGAAGTTCATGCCGATATCGAAGTCGAGCGACCAGTCGGCCTGGGTCGTGACCATGCCGGCGTCCATCCAGAGATTGCCAGCGCGTTCGTCGAGTACGCAGAAGTCTCCCTGTGCTTGCCGCGTGATGTACTCGAGCGGTGCGTAGGGTAGGGTTGTCTCGTCGCCGAAGACGAAATGCTGATCGATACCGAGCGGCCGATTGATCCAGTGCCAACGGTCGCCCTCGCGTGTCAGGGCGAACCAGTCGGGGTAGCTCGCCGCCTTCGATGCCATCAAGAGTTCGAGCGTGTCCCAACCGGCCAGGGTCATGTGTGGCAATGACTGGCACCGCAACGGATCTTCGTCCAGCACCAGCGCACGGTCGCGCATTTCCGAAACATAGTGTTCGTCGACATCAATCGGCTCCTCGAAGGCCGTCCCCGCTTTCCCGTCACGGTGCAGTTCCATGTTGACCGCGTACATGTAGGCGTCCTTGTCGAACGGGAAGGGCGCGCGAAGTACGGTCTCGGGTGAATTCCGAAACGTGAAATCGTCCCGAAAGGACTCATCTCGAAAGGGCGCGGTGGCCGTTACCGAGCGTGCGCTCGGCTCTGCCGCGGTCGAAGCACTTGTCATCTGGCTACTTGGCATGAAGAGGACCTCAGCGATCGAGCACGAGCATGTTGCCGCGGAAGCGCGACACACAGGGCATGACTTTTTCGTTGGACGCGTGCTCGTCGTCATCGAGCCAATGATCTGCGTGTTGAAGTTCTCCGTCACAGGCGAGCACACGGGTCTCGCATTGACCGCAAGCACCACCCCGACACAGATACGGTGCGTCGACCCCGGCGGCTTCGATCGCTTCCAGCAGTGTCTGCTCGGCGCTGACTTCGACGGTGAGAGCGCTTGCGCGCAGTTCGACCGTGAACGGCTCGCCGGGCGGCGCCTTGGCGAAGTGCTCGAAGTGGACATGTTCTTTCGGCCAGCCAAGTGCGCCGGCTTGCGTCACGACATGCTCGATCATCGGCGCCGGGCCGCAGACATAGACATGAGTTCCTGTTGGTTGTGATGTCAGCAGTCTGTCGAAATCGATCTGTTCACCTTTGTCGTCGAGATAGACATGCAGGCGGGACTCAAGACGTTGCTCGAGTTCGTCGACATAGGCACCGAGCTCGCGATTCCTGACGCCGTAGTGAAGTTCGAACTTGCCGCCACGTGCCATCAACTGCGCCGTCTGCGCCAGAAAGGGCGTGATGCCGATGCCACCGGCGAACAGCAAATGCTTGTGGGCACGTTGATCGAGGGCAAACAGATTGCTTGGCATGCCGATACGCATGTTAATTCCAGGCTTGACTTCACGGTGCATGAAGAGTGAGCCACCACGTCCTTCGTCGTCGCGCCGGATGCTGATCTGATAGTCGCGTGTGTCGAGTGGCGAACTCATCAGCGAGTAGGGTGTGCGGCGCCGCGTATCGCCGTCCTCCATCTCGACGATGATATGGGCGCCGCCCGAGAATGCCGGCAGGTATTCGCCGTCGGCACGCGCAAAGTGAAATCGCTTGATCAGCGGATTGACCGTGACGACATCGGTGACTACCACATCGATGGCCCCGTGCAGACTCATGGAAACAGCTCCTCCTTTTCTGGAATGTCGCTCGGGTCTTCGGCGTTTATGTTGACGCCTTGAAAGGCGGCATACCGTCGTGAGTAGTGATCACGCACCAGCAGCAGGAGGCCGCAATGGGCGCAGTCGGCAGGCTGCGTAGTGACATTCTCGGTGATGCCCTTGCAGTGCACGCATTGCATGCGTCGGGCGAGTGAGCCCCGGTGTTCGGTCTGGATTGCCTGGTGGTCGATGCCTGCCTGCAGGACTGCCTGCATGGCGCGGCCGATCAGCGTTTCGCTTCCGGCAAGGTAGATCTGTGTCCCCATCTTCATGCGTTCGATACTTCGCGCCAGACGAGGAATCAGTGCGTCGATGCTCGGGCTTGTGTGAAACCCCGGGCAATCAAGGGCGCGAAGGGCCTCGCTGTGGTCGGCTGTCGATACGAACGGGACATAGAGAATCTCCGCACGCAGCAACGCCGCTGGCGCCATCGTGGCCGTCAGTTCAACCAGCGCCGCGCCACCGTCCGCATCGGCAACCATGAGATGCGCGGGAGCGTCTGCAGCCGCGAGAGTGCCGTACACCGGCCGACTGCGGATACTGGGTTCGATAGTAGCGCTCACGGATCCGGCCTCACCCCTTGGCGGTGCGACGCTGCTTGTCCACGTCGTAGAACGGCATACTGGCCGTCTCGCACTCGATCAACCCGCTCGCGTTCTGAACTTGCAGTTTCGTACCGGGTTTCGCGCATTCGACCGGCATGCGCGCGATCGCGACGTTGTGCTTGTTTACCGGGGAATACATGCCGATGGTTGCCACACCAACGGGCTTGCCGTCCTGCAGCAGCGGCGCTCCCTCTTCTGCAGCTTCCTTGCCGTCAAGCTTGAGACCATAGATCCTGAATCGCTCCTTGCCTTTCAGACGATAGTGTTCCTCGGCCCCCCGGAATCCTGTCTTTCCTTCGGTGACGGTGAAGTCGAGTCCGAGCTCCCAGAGCGTATCGCCAGTGACATCGTCCTCGAAGGGATACATCTCCGAGTTGTCGTAGGGATAGAAAAGCAGGTAGCTTTCCGCCCGTAGCAGGTCGAGCGTGGTAAAGCGCGTCGGGATGATGCCCATCGACTTGCCTTCGCTGACGATCGTGTCCCAGATCTCCGGCGCGTCCTGAGCGCGGCAGAAGATCTCGTAGCCGCGCTCGCCCGTGTAGCCGGTGCGCGAGATCGTCACCGGGTGTCCGAACAGGCGCGTCGGCATGTGCGCGAAATAGTTCAGCTGCCGAATACCTTCGACATGCTTCTCGAGAAAGTCCACCGACAGCGGACCTTGCAGCGAGATGTCGTGAAGATTGTCGTCAAAGCGGATAGAGACATCGCGCCCGGCTGCCGCGCGGGTCAGTTGCTCATGACCTTGTCCTGAGCCGTGCACCACCATGAAGGTGTTGGCACCGGTGCGGTAGATGACGCAGTCGTCGATGAACTTGCCGGCATCGTTCAGCATGCAGGCATACGAGGCTCGTCCCGGAGAGATGCGCTCCACATCGCGTGTGGTCGCCCGGTCGATGACGTGCGATGCATGCGGGCCGGTGATGTGCACCTTCTTGAGACCCGAGACGTCCATGACACCCGCCTTGGTGCGGATGGCGATGTACTCCTCGGTCTGATCCTTGTCGTAGGTCCAGGCCGTGCCCATGCCGCTCCAGTCCTCGAGAGAGGAACCGAGCGCGCGATGCCGGTCGGCGAGGCTCGAAAAGCGCCAGCTTGCAGTCATGTTCAGTCTCCGTGCTTGTCGATGGCTTTGTGAATGGTCTCGGCGTTACCATGGCGCCTGACCTTCTCGGCGTTGTCGCGTTTCTCCTCGATCAGCTGCACGACATGCCAGCCCACCCAGAGAACGACGGCGATGATCACGAGCACCGTCTCGGTACCCTGGAAAGGATAGATCGGGCCAACCTCGGCGAGGTCTTGTGCCCAGGTCTCGATGCCGGTTGTCGATGCCATTGTGTTTTCCTCTGTCGATTCAGGCGTTGCTGATGTCTGACCTGTCTGGCTGGTCCGCTCAGGCGATCGATTTGATGCCCGCGTGGACATCGCGACGAGCGGCCTCGATGTCTGCGTCGTCGGCGAAGTCCAGGCCGAGCAGTTCTACCTCTCGTGGTACGCGAAGCACGCCCATCAGCGAGAGAATCCTGGCGACGATGAAACCAGGCAGGAAGCCGAGTACCCCGAACATGATGATGGCGCCAATGAACTGGCCGAGTGGGTTGATGGTGGCGTAGCCGTCGTAAGGCGAGGAAGGGTGACCCCAGAGCACGAAGCCGCAGATGATCAGACCGACGAAGCCTGCGTAACCGTGCACGGCGATCGCACCGACGGCGTCATCGATCTTGAACTTGCGCTCGACAATGAAGTGCAACTTGTAGGCGATGAAGGTACCGAGACCACCGATCAGCATGGCCTGGATGGGGTGATAGAGATCGTTGCCGGCCGAGGCAGTGATGATGCCCGCAAGACCGCCGGAATAGGTCCAGAAGGGGTCGCCGCGTGATACGAGGCAAGCCACCATCATGCCGCCCGAGAGTGACATCAGGAAGTTGACCGTGATGGCACCGAGCGTGGTCGGTGTGAGGTAGATCGTCGTTGCTGTCCAGGTCTCGCCGGTGATCAATCCGCCAATGCCTTCCGGTGAGATGACCGGCACGTTGCAGGCGGCGTAGAAGCCCCAGAAGCCTGTGTAGATGATGAACAGGCCGACGCAGACCAGCCACGGATTGTGGGGGCGGATATCACGGGGCGTTCCATCGGCTGCAAACTTGCCGAGACGCGGCCCGAGAACCACCAGCACGCCGAGTGCAAAGCCGCCTGCGATCGCGTGAATGACACCCGATGCATAGGCATCGTGATAGCCAAGCTTGACGACCATCCAGCCGGCATAGTGCCAGCCCCAGGCGGCATCGATGATCCATGCGCCCGAGCCGATGACCACGGCGAGAATCCAGAAGGCGCCGGCGGTGATGCGTTCGATGACCGCACCCGAGACGATCGATGCGGCGGTCCATGAAAACAGCAGGAAGGCGGCCCAGAAGACGCCGGTGATCCGGTCTTGCAGATTCGTGGCCATGGTTGCAGACCACGGTGCGTTCCCGGCAGCCGTCTCTAGATCCAGCCCGCCGTTGATGAACGGACCGTTCGGAAAGGCCCAGTAGATCCACCAGCCGAACAGGAAGAAGGTGACCGTCACCAGTGGGATGATCATCGTGTTCTTCATCAGGGTATGCATGTGATTCTTGCGTCGACTCACGCCGACCTCGTACATGCAGAACCCCACATGGATCAGGAACATCAGCGGAATGGTCACCCAGTAGTAGAACTCGGTGAAGACCGTGGTCAGTGCGTCGAGGTTGTTTCCCATTCCCTGTTTCCAGTAGTCCAGTGGAGGTAGTCAGCAAAGTTCGTCAGCAAAGTTCGTCAGCAGTCGAGCGTGGTGTCGCGTTCCCAGTCAGTAAGATGCCGGGTGAACTTCATCCAGTCGTCGCGCTTCAGTTTCACATAGGCATCAGAGAATTCAGGCCCCAGTTGCTTGCGCAGGTATTCGTCCTCTTCGAAGTTGCGAATCGCATCGAGTAGATTGGTCGGCAGAGCCTTTGCATCGGGAGCCTTGTGTGCTTCGGTATACATGTCGATGTCGAGTCGCTTGCCCGGATCGATTGCGTCGTCGATGCCGTGCAGGCCGGCGGCGAGAATGACTGCCATCAGCAGGTAAGGATTGGCCGACCCGTCAGGCAGTCGCAGTTCGATCCGGCCATCGTCGGGAATGCGGATCATGTGTGTGCGATTGTTGCCGCCGAAGGTGATCGAACTCGGCGACCAGGTAGCGCCGGACAGGGTCGGTGGTGCACTGATGCGCTTGTATGAATTGACCGTCGGATTGGTGATGGCGGCAAGCGCTTCGCCGTGCGCGAGCAGACCACCAATGAAATGGTAGGCCTCGCTCGACAGGCCGAGCTCACCCTTGTCATCACCGAAGCGGTTGGTCTTGCCCTCGTTGTCCCAGACCGATATGTGCACGTGACAGCCATTGCCGGTGAGATGCGAGAACGGCTTCGGCATGAAGGTCGCCCGGAGACCGTGCCGCTCGGCGATCGACTTGACCATGAACTTGAAGAAGCAGAGCTGGTCAGCCGTGGTCAGCGCATCGTTGAAGTCCCAGTTGATCTCGAACTGTCCGTTCGCGTCTTCGTGATCGTTCTGGTACGGGCTCCAGCCGAGGGCGGTCATGGTGCCGCAGATCTCGGCAACGACATCGAAGCGCCGCATGACGGCGGACTGGTCGTAACAGGGCTTCTCTTGCGTGTCGCGTTCGTCAGAGATCGTCGTGCCGTCGGCCGAGATCAAATGGAATTCGGGTTCCACGCCGGATTTCATCAGCATGCCTTTCGCACTTGATGTGTTCATCAATCGCTTCAATACGTTGCGCGGCGCCTGTTCGACCGGCTTGCCATCCATCCATGGGTCCCCGGCAACCCAGGCGACATTCGGCTTCCAGGGTAGCTGGATTACCGATGCAGGGTCAGGCTTGACGAACATGTCGGGGTGGGCGGGTGTGAAATCCAGCCAGGCGGCGAAGCCGGCAAAGCCGGCACCGCTTTTCTGCATGCCACCGGCCGCCGCTGCCGGCACCAGCTTGGCGCGTTGCGTGCCGAACAGATCGGTGAAATTGAACAGGAAGTAGTCGATGTCGTTGTCGCGGGCGTACTTGGCGAGATCGTCAGTCATCGAAAGCGTTCCTGTCTCTGTCGGCGATTGAAGTCGGATACGTCAGGGTATAACGGCTTGGCGTTATTGCGCCAACCTTGCTGCGCTTGAGCGTGGCATCACGTACCGGGGACCCAGGAGGTACCCGCCAGCGGCACGCGCGCCATCGCTGCCGCCTCGACAGTCAGCGCGCAAAGATCTTCGGGTTCGAGGTTATGCACATGATTCTTGCCGCAGGCGCGGGCGATCGTCTGCGCCTCGAGCGTCATGACCTTGAGATAGTTGGTCAGCCGTCGGCCGGCCGCTACCGGATCGAGTCGGCTGGCGAGTTCGGGTATCTGCGTGGTGATACCTGCCGGATCACGACCTTCGTGCCAGGCATCGTAGGCGCCGGCCGTCGTGCCGAGTGCCCGATACTCATCCTCGAACCGCGGATCGTTGTCGCCCATCGCGATCAGCGCCGCCGTACCTACTGATACCGCGTCGGCGCCAAGCGCAAGCGCCTTGGCGACATCGGCACCGTTGCGAATGCCACCCGAGACCACGAGCTGTACCTTGCGGTGCATGTCGAGTTCCTGGAGCGCCTGCACAGCGGGGCGAATGCAGGCGAGCGTCGGCTGACCGACGTGTTCGATGAAGACGTTCTGGGTTGCCGCCGTGCCACCTTGCATGCCATCGAGAACGATGACATCCGCACCTGATTTCACGGCAAGTGCGGTGTCGTAGTAGGGGCGAGAACCACCGATCTTGATGAAGACGGGCTTCTCCCAATTGGTGATTTCGCGCAGTTCGAGGATCTTTATCTCGAGATCGTCCGGTCCGGTCCAGTCAGGGTGGCGGCAGGCTGAGCGTTGGTCGATACCTTCGGGAAGCGAACGCATCTTCGCCACGCGGGCATTGATCTTCTGACCAAGCAACATGCCACCGCCGCCGGGCTTGGCACCCTGGCCGACCACGATCTCGATGGCATCGGCCTTGCGAAGGTCGTCCGGATTCATGCCGTAGCGAGAAGGCAGGTACTGGTATACCAGCAGCCTCGAATGCTCTCTCTCCTCAGGTGTCATGCCACCGTCGCCGGTGGTGGTCGAGGTGCCAGCCGCATTGGCGCCGCGGCCGAGTGCTTCCTTGGCCTGACCTGACAGCGACCCGAAGCTCATGCCGGCAATGGTGATCGGAATCTTGAGCTGCAGCGGCTTCGATGCGAAACGGGTGCCCAGGGTGACTTCCGTGCCGCAGCGTTCGCGGTAGCCCTCGAGTGGGTAGCGCGAAATGGATGCGCCGAGGAACAGCAAGTCATCGAAGTGCGGTAATGCACGCTTGGCACCGGCGCCGCGAATCTCGTAGATGCCGGTACTGGCGGCACGCCGGATCTCGCTCGTCGTGTACGCGTCGAACGTCGCCGAGTGACGCGGCAAGGTTCGCGGTATGTCGTCAGTATGCATCCGCGTGATCGATGTCGAAGTGATAGAGGGTTCGGGCTGACCCGTAGCGTCGGAATTCAGCCAGTTTCGTCTTGTTGCCGGCGCGCTGCAGAAGCTCCGTCAGGCTGTCGAGGTGTGCCGGTGTCATTTCCTTTTCCACGCAGTCCGCGCCCAGGCTCTCGATGTCGCCACGCACATACAGTCTGGCTTCATAGATCGAATCACCAAGGGCCTCACCTGCATCTCCACAGATGACGAGATTGCCGGTCTGCGCCATGAAGGCCGACATGTGACCGACCGAGCCGCCGACGACGATGTCGACACCCTTCATGGAAATGCCACAACGCGACGAGGCATCGCCTTCGATCACGAGTAGCCCGCCGTGCGCCGTTGCTCCTGCCGATTGACTCGCGTTGCCTTTGACAAGCACGGTACCCGACATCATGTTTTCGCCAACGCCGACGCCCGCGTGACCGTGAATGGTCACCTCCGCCTGCTGGTTCATGCCGGCGCAATAGAAGCCGACATGACCCGCAATGGCCACGTTCAACGGCAGCGTCAACCCGCAAGCAATGGCATGGCCTCCCATCGGATTCTCGATTCGAAAGTCGCGCTCATTGGCGCCCGGGTCGAGTGAAATGAGCTTGCGGTTGACCTCGCGGAGGCCCAGTGTGCCGAGATCGAGCGTGTTCAATGCGGGGTCCTGGTAACAGCCTGTCGGTTGTCCGCCGTGCCTGACCTTGCGTTATCCAATGCCGCGCCGTGTGCGCCGGCCGGTGCATCGACTTCCAGACCGGTGTCTCCCCAGCTATAGACGGTGCTCGGCCTTGGCTCCCAGATACGGGCCTGCTCGGCATCCGGCAGCGTAGCGATGGCGCGGTATTCGGTCGCCATGGCAACCCAGTCGTCCGTTTCGGCAAGGACCGCATGCTTGCAGGCGATCGGATCGCGGAGCACGGCAAAGCCTTCGCTGGTGCCGACGCAGAAGGTGAAGAAACCATCGAGATCGTCGAGCGCGTCTTCGAGCGCACGAGTCAGCGACACCCCTTGGCGAATCTTCCAGGTGAGGTAGGCGGCAGCCACTTCACTGTCATTTTCGGTCTGGAAGCTGAGCCCGCGCCGGACAAGTTCCTCGCGCAAGCGATTGTGATTGGAAAGTGAACCGTTGTGGACCAGACAGAGATCGGCCCCGGTCGCAAAGGGGTGAGAGCCTGCGGTTGTCACGGCGCTCTCGGTGGCCATGCGGGTATGTCCGATCATGTGCGAGCCTTCCGCACTGTCGAGATCGAAACGGCTGTAAACGTCCTTTGGCAAGCCGGTCTCCTTGAAGATCTCGACCGACCGACCGCTGCCGACCAGTCTCACGTCCGGGTGATGCTCGGCCAGGCGCGCCCTTACCTGTACCTCGTCAGCGTCACTGATCAGGACAGCATGCGTATCGATCGGCCTTGCCCGCGCGCTGGCCGCACATGCGCTCGCAATATCGTCTGCCAGCGCCTGCCAGTCATGGTCGACCGACGCGTGTGCCAGCGAATACTTCGTGCTGCCCTCGGCAACCGGATCCCGGTAGATGGCAACACCGGCCGAGTCCGGACCGCGGCTGGTCATCTCTTCCAGCATCGGGCGAAACAGCCGACCCAGCTCCGGTCTGAGCGCGTCGTTTTTCAGATAGAGGCCAACGATTCCGCACATGACGATTCAGCGTGAGTGGTGAAGCGATGGCCGAGGCTAGCACCGAAGAAATAATGTTTCAACAGGTGAATGTTGGTTTCATTAAAAGAAAAACCGGGTTATTCTTCATGGCTGTAGTTGCCGGACGATCACAGGAATCGTTCCGGAATATTCAACCGAGGAAACTGATCATGAGAGCAGATTCGCTTGTGCGTCGCAGCGCGTTGGCCGCGGCTGTTGCGATACTTGTTGGCGCACCGACATTAGCCGTCGCCGACAGCGAAGACCCCATCGTCATTCCGATTCACAACTGGAACAGCCAGATCGTGATGAGCAATGTCGTCGGGCAGATATTCGAGGAGATGGGCAACAATGTCGAATATGTCTCGACCGATAGCCAGGCGGTCTACGAATCCGTGCGCCTCGGTGATGTCGCGCTCGAGATGGAAGTCTGGGAGGGCGCGTTCGGCGCAGCTTTCAACGAGGCACTCGAGAAAGGGGGCCTGCACGACGCTGGCGATCATGATGCGGTCACCCGCGAGGACTGGTGGTTTCCCGAGTACGTAGCCGATCTCTGCCCAGGGCTTCCCGACTGGGAGGCGCTGAACAGCTGCGCGGCCAAGTTCTCTACACCGGAAACCGGAGACTCCGGGCGCTTTCTCGGTGGGCCGGTGGACTGGTTGAAGCATGATCAGGAGCGCGTCGACGCGCTGGCAATGGACTTCAAGGTGGTTAACGCAGGGTCGGCGAGCGCGCTATGGGCGGAACTCGCGGCGGCAGAGAAGCGGGGCGAACCAATCGTGTTGTTCAACTGGACGCCGAACTTCATCGAAGCGGTCTACCCGGGCAGTTTCGTCGAATTTCCGGAGTACGAGGAAGGCTGTGGTGACGATCCCTCCAAGGGTCCGAATCCGGATCTGCCCTATGATTGCGCGAACCCGCCGAATGGTTACCTGAAGAAAGCGGCCTGGGACGGCATGCAGGAGCAGTGGCCCGATGCTTATGAGGTACTGACCAAGATCTCGTTTACCAACCCGCAGATCGCCGAGATGGCGAAGCTTGTCGATGTCGACGAGATGGAGCCGGAGGAGGCGGCGACGGCATGGCTTGAAGCGAACGAAGAAGTCTGGAAAGCTTGGCTGTAAGAGTCAACTCCAGGAGGCAGAGCGATGACCGGACCCGAAAATGCAGAGTCGGTCATCGCCTGCCGCAATCTCTGGAAGTTGTTCGGAGACAACCCGGAAGGCTGGCTTGAACGTACGGGAGGTACGCCGACGCACGAAGATGTGCAGTCGGCAGGCTATGTGGCGGCTGTACGTGACGTCTCGCTGGAAATCGCGCGCGGTGAAATGCTCGTCATCATGGGTCTGTCCGGATCAGGCAAGTCGACTCTGGTCAGGTGCCTCTCTCGACTGATCGAGTCGACGGCGGGCGATATCGACATCGAAGGTCAGGATCTTCGTGCTCTTGACGAGAACGGACTCATCGAGATACGCCGTCGCAAGATGGGCATGGTGTTCCAGAACTTCGGCTTGTTGCCGTATCGCACCGTGCTCGACAACGTTGCCTACCCGCTGGAGATGCGTGGCCAGGATCGCCATGCGCGACGCGAGCGTGCCATGGAGGTCATCGAACTGGTCGGTCTCGGCGGGCGTGAGGATCATTTCCCGCGCGAACTGTCGGGGGGCCAGCAACAGCGCGTGGGGATTGCCCGCAGTCTGGCCATCGAACCCGACATCTGGTTTCTGGACGAGCCGTTTTCCGCTCTGGATCCACTGATCAGACGTGACATGCAGGACGAATTCCTGCGCTTGCAGGACCTGTTGGGCAAGACCATCGTCTTCATCACGCATGACTTCGACGAGGCCCTGCGACTGGCCGACCGTATCGCGATCATGAAGGACGGTGCCGTCGAACAGGTCGATACGCCCGACCGCATCGTCATCGATCCGGCGACAGACTACGTGCGCCGTTTTACTGAAGATATCGAACGGGCGCGCGTGGTACACGCCGGTGCCCTGGCCGAGCCGTTGGTCGGCAGTGTTCCGCTGGGTGAAGCGATTTCCGCCAAGGCGACAATCCAGACTCTGGCACGTCGGCTGGTCGATGACCAGGCGACGACTTATCCGGTAATCGACGAGGGCGGCGCCATCATTGGTGCGATGAACCGCCAGCGGGCGCTGGACGTGCTGTTGGGCGCACGCTGATCGTGCATCTCGACAGAACGCTGCGCGCGGGCCCGGATCTGGTCTTGTTCGCGAGCAAGCGACGTTGAACGTAGCCGATTCAACTGTAGCGGCGAGTGCCTCTGCCGCAGCGAGTGCTGCCGAGTCTGGCAGCGGAGCATCCGTTGGCGGTGGCGCACCCGCCCGGAAACCACCTGTTGACGTTTCAGCCGCTATTGGGCTTGTATTGATCTGTGTCGGCATTGCGCTGGCGATCTTCAAGCCGGTACTGCCGGAAGCACTGTTGCGCTTGCCCGATGCTCTGGTGCTGCCGTTCGCTGCCTGGATAAACACGGCCTTCGACTTCGTCAAGGACGATCTCGGGTTCATTCATGTCACCCGCTTCCTGGCAGGAGGCATCGAAAGCCTTCTCGACATTACCGCCAATCTGCTCTACGGGAAAAAGCGATGGCCGGACGTCGGGCCGATTCCCTGGACGGTGGTCGCCCTTGCTGCCGTCATGATCGGCCATGTTCTCGGCGGCTGGCGGCTCGCGCTGCTCGGTGGTGGAACTTTCGTCTGGGTAGCGATGCTGGGCCAGTGGAAGTGGACGATGGAGACGCTCTCTGTCATCGTCGTTGCAGTACCGGTTGCCGTGCTTCTCGGGCTGGTGCTGGGCGTTGCCAGCTGGCGCAGCAGGATCATCGAGCGCGTGCTCGACCCGGTCCTGAACATCGCACAATCGCTACCGCATTTCGCCTACATGATTCCGGTCGTCGTGTTCATCGGCGTCGGGCCGAAATCGGGCGCGATAGTGACGATCATCTTCGCCGTACCGCCGATGATTCGGATGACCTTGCTCGGCCTGCGGAAAGTGCCGCCGGAAGTTGTCGAGAGCGGTCAGATGTGCGGCTCGACGCGATGGCAGTTGTTGCGTCATGTGCGCTTGCCGACCGCACGGCGCGAAATTCTTGTCGGCGTCAATCAGGTCATCATGCAATCGCTGGCGATGGTCGTGCTCGCCAGTTTCATCGGCATGCCGGGTCTCGGGCAAAAGCTTCTGCAACTGCTTCAATCGCTGAAGATCGGCCGCTCGATCGAGATCGGCATCACCATCGTGCTGATCGCCATCATGCTCGATCGCTTCTCGAAGGCCTGGGTAGCGCGGCAGCCGGTACATCATTCGCGCGGTACACCCTGGTGGCGGCGTCACGCCACGCTATTGGTCTGGATTGCCTTGACCCTTGCCCTGTTTGCCCTCGCCAGGGTCTGGCCGCTCGCGCATGAAATTCCGAGAAGTGCGGCGTTCACGGTCTCGAAGCAACTGGATGTGCTGGTCGGTGGGCTGTTGACCTTCATCGATCCGGTCACGCTCTTCCTGCGCGGGTTCCTGATCACGAAGGTATTGGTGCCGTTGCGCGATGCTTACCTGTGGTTGCCATTTTCGGGTGTCGTGACCTTGGTCGCAGGTGTTGCATGGCGAATCGGCGGCTTCCGTTCGGCGCTGATCTGTACGTTCTTCATCCTCTACATCGCGGTGTCGGGCTGGTGGGATCGCGCCATGATCACCGCCTACATGGTCAGTTTCGCGGTGTTGATAGCAACCCTCATCGGCTTGCCGCTGGGCATCTGGGCGGCGCGCTCCGAGACGCGTTCCCGCCGCGTGCTGTTGCTCTGCGACACGATGCAGACCTTCCCGAGTTTCATCTATCTCATCCCCGTGATCATGCTGTTCGGCGTCAACGACGTGGCCGCCATCGCGGCGGTCGTGGTCTTCGGCACGGTACCGATGACGCGCTACACGATCGAGGGGCTCCGTGGCGTACCCGCGTCGCTGCTCGAAGCGTCTGACATGGCCGGAGCCACGCGTGGTCAGAAGCTGCGCACCGTGGGTCTGCCGATGGCACTGCCCACAATCATGGTCGGGCTCAACCAGACCGTGATGTTCTCGCTGTTCATGGTCATCATTGCGGCCTTCATCGGCACTCAGGATCTCGGCCAGGAAATGCAGCGTGCGCTGTCATCGACCGATGTCGGCAAGGGTCTGGTGCTGGGACTCTGCGTTGCCTTCATGGGCTTGCTCGTCGACCATCTCATCACGGTCTGGGGTGGTGCGCGTCGACGTGCATTGGGAATCGAATGAAGCCATGACGTTCCACGCAATGCCCGTTCCGTTCGAGCGAAACGGTGTGCGTGTGCCGGGTACTCCGGTTCTGCCGCCAGATGTCGAACGTCATCCGGTGCCGGGTGGAGGTTCTCGAGCGGTCGCACTTCAGGCGGGCGACGAGATAACCGTCCTCGACACCGCCGGCTTGCAGCCCGTCGAGTTGGTCATGTTCGCACCGGACGGCAGCTCTGACGCGGGCATGCTTGGCGCACGCGGCAAAGGTGCTGCCGGCGGTATTGCCGCCGTTCTCGCCAACGGCGGAAGGTCCGGTGGCAGAGTTGCAAAAGCGCTCGAGACGGCAGGATTCGATCTCGCGCGGGGCGATGCCATTCGACTCTTCGAGGATGGGTCGGTCAGTGGCGCGAGCGCCTCGTTCACCGCCTCGCGCGACGGACTGCTGATCATTGCGGCGCCGGCGAATGACATGGAGCCTCATGCACAGAATGCTCCGGGTGACATCGTCCTGTTCGTCCGTAGATGCAGTGAAAGAGCCCTTGGCGCAGCTTCGGTGGAACTGCCAGCCGATCCGCTGGCGGAGCCTCTGCTCGACCGCAACGTACAGCCCGGCCACGCCACTGTTTACGAGGTCCGGGCAGGTCAATTCATCCAGATCATGGATGTCCAGGGTCGGGAGTGCTCTGATTTCCAGGCATTTTCGCAACGCGCACTGGACGCCGGGGACGAACGCGAGATCGACCCGACATCAACACGCTCCTACGGTGGCTTGCTGTACCCGGCACCGGGGCTCTATGCCAAGTATTACAGCATCGACGCCGAGCCACTCCTCGAGATCGTGCAGGATACCTGCGGGCGGCACGATACCTTTGGGCTCGCCTGCACGGCCCGGTATTACGAAGACATGGGCTACCCCGGCCATGTCAACTGTACCGACAACATGAACGCCGAACTCGGTGCCTATGACATTCGCCCACGAGGTGGCTGGCCTGCCATCAATTTCTTCTTCAATACCATTCTCGACGACAGCAATGCATTGACGTTTGACGACCCATGGTCACGTCCGGGCGACTATGTGCTGTTGCGCGCGCTGAGTGATCTCGTCTGTGTGTCGACAGCTTGCCCCTGCGACATCGATCCGGCCAATGGCTGGCAACCGACGGACATACAGGTGCGCACCTACAGCGAGCAGGAACTCTTCAAGCGATCGATCGGGTGGCGCAGGACGCCGGAGGCAGATGTGGAAGACACGCGGCAGACAGGTTTCCACGAGAGTTTCGCGAAGCACACGCGTGATTTCGTCGAATACAACGGGTTCTGGTTACCGAACACGATGACGGCACACGGCACCGTGGCGGAATACTGGGCATGTCGCGAACGGGCGGCGATCATGGATCTGTCGCCGCTGCGCAAGTATGAGGTAACCGGACCGGACGCCGAGGCGCTGTTGCAACTCGGCGTCACTCGCAACATGAAGAAGCTGGCTGTCGGCCAGGTCGTCTACACCGCGATGTGTGCTGAACACGGTGGCATGATCGACGATGGCACGGTATTCCGATTGGCCGACGAGAATTTTCGCTGGATCGGTGGCAATGATGCGAGCGGGCTTGCACTTCGGGAACTGGCCGCGGCCCGTGGTCTGAATGCCTGGGTGCGCGATTCCACGTCGCAATTGTGCAATGTCGCTGTTCAAGGGCCGTTGTCGCGCGAGATTCTGAAGGACGTGATCTGGACACCACCGACACAAGCCACGGTGGAAGAACTCGGTTGGTTTCGCTTCTCGGTCGGCCGTCTCGGCGATTTTCACGGCCCGTCGGTAGTCGTCAGCCGCACCGGCTACTCCGGCGAACTGGGTTTTGAAGTGTTCTGTCATCCGAAGGATGCAACGATCGTCTTCGATGCCTTGTGGGCTGTCGGCGAACCACGTGGCATGGTGCCACTCGGACTGGCGGCGCTCGACTGGCTGCGCATCGAGGCCGGGCTTGTCTTTGCCGGCTACGAATTCTCTGATCGAACCGATCCGTTCGAAGCTGGCATCGGCTTTACCGTGCCGCTCAAGAGCAAGGACGACGACTTCATCGGACGAAGCGTGCTCGAGGAGCGAAAGCTGCACCCGCAGCGACAACTCGTCGGCCTGGATCTGGTGGGTGGCATCGTGCCATCGAGCGGGGATTGTGTTCGCGTGGGTCGCTCGCAGGTGGGTGAAGTGACATCGGCAATGAAGTCGCCCTTGCTTGGCAAGGTCATCGCTCTGGCTCGTGTCGATGTCACGCACGCCGCCGTGGGCACGGAACTCGAGGTCGGGCAGCTCGACGGTGTGCAGAAGCGGCTGGCCGCGACGGTCGTGGCGTTTCCGCACTTCGACCCGACCAAGGAGCGGGTCAAGGGGAACTATCCGGACGCCTGAGGCCTGCGCTGGAAATCAGAATCACACTGGAATCAGATCGATCCTCAGACCGCTCGCCTCAATGAGCTCGGCGATGTCATCCTGATCGCTGGTAGCGATCTGATCCTCGTTCATCGCCAGCGCCACGACAGCAGCGTCGATCGCATCGGTCCGCCTGGTACGCGCCAGCAATACGCCGGCTCTGCGAGCCATTTGATCATCGAGTGGCACGATTTCGATGGCGCGTAAAAACCTGGCAAGTTGCGCCTATCGTCCGCCGCCACCACGCCAGACCTGAGCGACCACGCCGCCATGGGTCGTCGGGGGTAAGCCTGCTATCTGCGCCGACTTCAAGCGGCGCCACATCGAACGATCACCCTCTTCTATCGCGACGAATGCACCTGCATCGAGTACGAGAGTCATCCTGCACGTCGTTGTTGTGACCGTACCGACGCCGCCGCGTCGCGATCCGCCTGGGCCTGCTCGGCCAGTTCTTCATCGGAGATGATGCCGTATTCCAACTCGTGCTCTTCGATAAGCGAAGCAAGGGCTGCCACCTGCTGGTCCCTGAGGAGTCGAGCCGATACCGCTTCGTTCACAAACGCACTCACAGACTCGGTACTCCCCGAACTCACGGCGGACTGTGCGGCTGCCAGCAGCTTGTCATCGAGAGTCACGGTTACTCTTCGTTTGCTCATACGAGTTGCATACATGAATATGGCAGATAGTATGCATTGATATGCATTGCCACAATGCGGTAGGCCGATAAAGTCGCCCGGGAGCGGATCAAGGGACACTATCCGAACGCCTGAGTCCGGCGTAATGCAGGTCGCGGTCCGTTTGTTCGCATCGGCAGATTCAATGCCGGATGAACATCATTGCAGGCCGCAACGCGGTAAGTCACACGTTCGAAGCAGCTGGAATACGCAAGAATACTGCGGACAATTGGCAATCCGTATATGCGCTGGTCCGTCCTGTGCATTTCGTTCGCCTGTTACAGGTATGGACACTTGCACCATGTTGCGAACGCTATTGACACTTGCCACGCTGGCAGCCTTCTACGCTGGATTTCCGGCGGTTTCAGCCTTCGCCGTCGACGACGAACCACTTCAGCCGCCAGAGCTCGCGAGCCTCGACCGACTGCCTGCGGGCGATGTCGGTGTGACGTTGACGGGTGTTGTCGAGGTCAGCGGATTCAACGTTTATCGCGGCTCGGCCTATGTCACGACTGTACGCCCCGCGCTCGGCGTCAGCGAATTCGAGGTCGATGTCGGCTCTGCCGGCGGCCAGTTGTGTCTGGTTGCTTTCGATGAGGGTGGAGCAGAGGAGGCCAACCCGACGACTCGCTACAGTAGTTGCAGCAACTTCGTCGCGGTAGACCCTGCAGATCCCGATCAACCCGATGGCGCGCTACCCGGACCCCCTTCACCACCGCCCGGACTGCGTGCCGTCATCTACTCGCCGGGTGTGGTCGAACTCTTCTGGGAGCGCTCGGAGGATGACGGTCGGGTCGTCGCCTACCGCGTGACGCGGGATGGCGAGGAGGTCGCGTACAGGAACGGACAAAGCCATTTCGAGACCGGGCTTTCGACCGAGGAGGAAGTCGAGTTCAAGGTCACGGCGATCGATGACGACGGCAACGAGAGTGATCCGGCCATGTTGCTGGTGATTGCCGTGGACGGCGAGGTGGTCCCGCCGACACCGGGTGGTGAGGGCGGTGAGCCGCCGCCTGCGGGCGGTGGCGAAGGCGTGATTCCTGAGCCAGCGGCCAATCTGCGCGCCACTGTGTACTCACCCGGGGTTGCCGAGATCTTCTGGGACAAGTCGCCCGACGAGGCTCGTCTTGCCGGCTACGAGCTTCTCCGTGACGGACAGCGCGTGGCCTTCCGTCGCGGGCGGAGTCATTTCGAGAGTGCGCTCGTTGTCGGCGAGCTGTACGAATACGCGCTGACAGCGATCCATCAGAACGGGAATCGCTCCGAGACACTGACCCTGGCGTTGCGCGCGGGTGAACCAGAGGCACCCGCCAGAGGCTTCGAAGTCTATCTGACGCCCGAGCGGCTTTCGCTGCTCGAAGGGCAGGCCGAAGGCGTCGACGTCGAAGTCACTGTCCAGCGTGCCGACGGCACGACGGCACCGCTCGCCGTTGTACTGCTCGATGCCGGTGGCCTGCCGATAGGAGATGCCTACGATGAAGCCGGAGCTCCACTCGAAGCACGATTCGACCGTACGACCTTGCCGGGTCTTGCGGCGACCGAGTCGGCTCGACTGAATCTGTCCCTGGCCGTCGGCATGGCGCCTCGTCGGACCCAGCAGCGCACCTTGTTCGTGCGCGTCGGCGAGGGCGCGGCTGCCATTGACGTGCCATTGACGATCGAGATCGAGCCGATCGACGTGCCCGACGTCTACCTGCTGATCGGTCAGAGCAACATGGAGGGATACAGCGAACCCGGCAGCAAGATGGCTGGAGCCGGAGAACCCGATGAACCCGTCGATCGCGTGCTTCAGTTGCATGTCGAATCCAGCAATCCACGCTTCTTCGCCGAGCGCGCAGATTTCGTCAGCGAGAGCACCAACGTCCACAGCCCGTTGTTCATCACGGCCGAGGACCCCTTGCACGATCGACTGTGGCCGGGTCAACCGGCGAAATCCGGAACCTTCATCGGGCCGGGCTTGTCGTTTGCCAAGGCGGCACTGACAACGACCGAGCAAGACATATACCTCATCCCGGCAGCCTGGGGCGCAACCGGTTTCTGTGGTGTCGTCAAGGGAGACGTGGCCTGGAATGCCGAGCCGAGCGATATTCCCGAGATCGGTGGCACTTGGTTGCTCGAACGCGCACTGCTCAGGCTGCGCATGACGCTTCGCGAGACCGGTGGCATTCTACGCGGCATCCTCTGGCACCAGGGCGGAGCCGATTCGAACAATCAGGTGTGTGGTGAGCAATACGCCGACAACATCGTCAAGATGGTCGAACGGCTGAGACGCGAGGCGCCTGTCGACGCGCGCGGCCCGGCCGCTCGAGGAAATGACGCGCCGATCCCGTTCATCGTCGCCACGCAATCCCGAGGTGCCGATGAACGCGCCGACTTCTCCTTCTACGGACCACCCAAGGTCCTGGTGGATACGGCACACCGCAGCATTGGTTCACTGCTGCCGTATGCCGACGTTGTCATCAACGACGATCTCGTGCCACCCGCCTACCCCTGCGGTCAGGGTTCCTGTGTGCACTTCGGAGCCGCCGCCCTGCGTGAACAGGGCTTGCGCTTTCAAGCGGCACTGCAACGTGTGCGGCAGGCGTACGCAAACGCTCAGGCGATCGGTGACGAATCCTGACGCCAAGATCGACTGCCGCCGACTGTCACAACCCGAGCACGCGCGCCTGCACCGAATCTGCACTTGCACCTGACCGCTAAAGCGTCAGTGATTCGGGAGCCTCCGCACCCACCGACCGACAGCACGAAACGAGCGTGTTGGCGAGCAGGCAGGCGATCGTCATCGGGCCGACGCCGCCGGGTACCGGTGTGATGGCGCCGGCGACGGCTGCAGCCGATGCGTAGTCGACATCGCCCACAAGGCGGGTCTTCTTCTCGCTACCCGGTGGCAGATCGATACGATTGATGCCGACGTCGATCACCGTGCAGCCCGGTTTCAACCAGGCTCCGGTCACCATCTCGGGTCGGCCGACCGCGGCGACGACGATATCGGCACCGCGAACGACTTCTTCGAGATTCTTCGTGCGGCTGTGAGCGATCGTGACGGTGCAACTGTCACGCAGCAGCAGGTTCGCCATCGGTTTGCCGACGATGTTCGAGCGACCGACGACCACCGCATTCATGCCAGACAGTGAGCCGTGGTGATCGCGCAGCAACATAAGGCAACCGAGCGGCGTGCACGGCACCATGGCGTCCTGCCCTGTGGCGATCAGGCCGACATTCGAGATGTGGAAGCCATCGACATCCTTGTCCGGTGAGATGGTGTTGATGACGAGCGTTTCATCCAAGTGCGCCGGTAGTGGCAGCTGGCAGAGGATGCCGTGCACGGCCGGATCGGCGTTCAAGGACTCGATCAGGGCGAGCAGGTCGGTTTGCGGTGTGTCGGCGGGCAACTTGTGCTCGAAGGAGGCCATGCCGGCTTCCTCGGTCTGCTTGCCTTTGTTGCGGACATACACTTCGCTGGCCGGATCTTCCCCGACAAGGACGACCGCGAGGCCGGGGGTGACGCCGTGCGAAGCCTGCAGATCGCTGACACCTGCAGCGACGCGCTGACGCACCTTGGCCGCAAACGCCTTGCCGTCGAGGACAGTGGCCGCCATCAGAACAATCCCTCGATGTTGCCGTCATCGTTCAGGCGAATGACTTCGGCGGCAGGCTGGCGAGGCAGGCCAGGCATCGTCATGATCTCGCCGCAGACGACAACGACGAAGCCGGCGCCGGCAGACAGCCGAACTTCGCGCACCGGTACGGAGTGTCCGGTCGGTGCCCCGCGAACGTTCGGATCGGTGGTGAAGCTGTACTGTGTCTTTGCCATGCAGACCGGCAGGTGCCCGTAGCCTGCGGCTTCCCAAGCCTTGAGCTGGTCACGGATCTTCTTGTCGGCCAGCACTTCATCGGCGCGGTAGATGCGCTTGGCAACGGATTCTATCTTCTCGAACAAGGGCATGTCGTCCGGATAGAGCGGCGCGAACTCGCTCTTGCCCGACGCCGGCCCGGTATCGACTATCTCGGCAACGCGGGTCGCAAGCTCCTTTGTACCCTTCGAGCCATCTGCCCAGTGCTTGCACAGGATTGCCTCGGCACCGAGACTGCTGACGTAAGCCTGCACGGCCGTAACTTCCGCATCGGTATCGGTGTAGAAATGGTTGATGGCGACGACGACCGGCACACCGAACGAACTGACGTTCTCGATGTGACGTCCAAGGTTGGGAGAGCCTGCTTCGACTGCCGCCACGTTTTCCTCGTTGAGATCATCCTTGGCAACACCGCCGTTCATCTTCATCGCGCGCACGGTCGCGACGATGACGACGGCATCGGGCGCGATGCCGGCCTTGCGGCACTTGATGTTCATGAACTTCTCGGCGCCGAGGTCGGCACCGAAGCCGGCTTCGGTGACGACATAGTCGGCCAGCTTGAGTGCCGTTGTCGTCGCCACGACGGAATTGCAACCATGGGCGATATTGGCGAACGGGCCGCCGTGCACGAACGCCGGATTGTTCTCGAGCGTCTGTACCAGGTTCGGTTGCATCGCATCCTTCAGCAGCACGGTCATGGCGCCGTCGGCCTTCAGGTCACGACAATAGACCGGGGTCAGATCGCGACGGTAGGCGACGATGATGTCACCAAGCCGCTTCTCCAGGTCGTCGAGGTCTGTCGCCAGACACAGGATGGCCATGACCTCGGAAGCCACGGTGATGTCGAAACCGCTTTCGCGGGGAAATCCGTTACCGGGCCCGCCGAGGCTCTGCGCGACATGTCGAAGTGCCCGGTCGTTCATGTCGAGTACGCGTCGCCATGGCACCCTGCGCACATCGATGCCGAGATCGTTGCCCCAGTGAATATGGTTGTCGAGCATGGCCGAGAGCAGGTTGTGAGCCGACGTGATCGCATGAAAGTCACCCGTGAAATGCAGGTTCATCTCCTCCATCGGAATGACCTGGGCGTAGCCACCGCCGGCCGCGCCGCCCTTCATGCCGAAGCAGGGGCCGAGCGAGGCTTCGCGAATGCACACCATGGCCTTTTTTCCGATCGCGTTCAGACCGTCACCGAGGCCGACTGTCGTCGTCGTCTTGCCTTCACCCGCGGGCGTCGGATTGATGGCTGTGACCAGGATCAGCTTGCCGTTCTCCTTCGACTTCTGAGCCTTGATGAATTCGGCAGAGACCTTGGCCTTGTCGTGCCCGTAGGGCAGCAGGTGTTCTACCGGGATATCGAGCTTGGCGCCGATCTCCTGTATCGGCAGCTTGCTTGCCGCGCGTGCGATCTCGATATCGGTCTTGTGTGCCATCGGAACTCCTGTGTGTTGATCTGCCCTATTTCTGCAGATGGGTCTTGCAGTGGGATTTGCAACCCGACTTGGGTACGCCGTTCGCTACTCGCTGATACGCTCTTCGTTCACCATCGGCGTCACCTTGACCGCCGCATACTTGAATTCCGGAATCTTCCCGAAGGGATCGAGCGCCGGATTGGTGAGCATGTTGGCGGCGGCTTCCACGTACGCGAACGGCATGAATACCTGACCTTCCGCGACGGCTCGGTCGGCTCGTGCCATGACCTCGATGTCGCCGCGCCGTGTGCTGAGTCGAATCCGCTCACCGGCGCGAACGTTCATCGAGCGCAGGGTTGCCGGATGAAGCGAGCAACTCGCTTCAGGCTCGAGCGCATCGAGCACCCGTGCGCGCCGAGTCATCGAACCGGTATGCCAGTGTTCGAGTTGTCGACCGGTGATCAGGATCAGCGGATAGTCCTTGTCGGGCGACTCGTCCGGCGCGATGATGGCCGCCGGTGTGAATTTCGCCCGACCATCGGTTCGCGGGAAACCGTCGCTGAACACGATCGACTGGCCGGGATCTTCGGGCGACAGGCTCGGGTACGTCACCGTTTCTCTCTCGAGACGCTCCCAGGTGATGTTGGCAAGCGACGACATGCCGCGCTTCATTTCGGCAAAGACGTCTTTCGGATGCGTGTAGCCCCAGCTCAGGCCGATGCGCCTGGCGAGTTCCGTGGTGATGAACCAGTCCTCGCGAGCCTCGCCTGGCGGTGCGACTGCCGGTCGGCCCATCTGTACCTGACGATTCGTATTGGTGACCGTGCCGCTCTTCTCCGCCCATGCCGAGGCCGGCAGGATGACATCGGCAAAGTTCGCCGTTTCTGTCAGGAATATGTCCTGCACGACAAGGTGCTCAAGCTTCGCGAATGCGGTGCGCGCGTGATGCTGGTCCGGATCTGACATGGCCGGGTTCTCGCCGAGAATGTACATCGCGCGAACCTTGCCGTCATGGATGCTGTCGATGGTCTCGACGACGGTGAGCCCTTTCCTGTTCGAGAAATCCTCCGATTGCCAGATGTCGGTGAACGCCGCGCGGATTCCGTCGTTCGTCACGTCCTGGTAGTCCGGCAGGAACATCGGGATGAGGCCTGCGTCCGAGGCTCCCTGCACATTGTTCTGGCCACGTAAAGGGTGCAGGCCTGACCCCGGACGACCGATCTGGCCACACATCAGTGCGAGGGAGATCAGGCAGCGAGAGGTGTCGGTGCCATGAATATGCTGACTGACGCCCATGCCCCAGAAGATCATCGCCGAACGCGCCCCGGCGAACTCGCGCGCGACGGTTCGCAAGGTCTCGGCATCGATGCCGCAGTGCGCTTCCATCTTCTCGGGCGTGTAAGCCTCGAGGTGTTTCTTGAAGGCTTCCCAGCCCTCGGTGAATCCGTCTATGTACTGGCGATCGTAGAGGCCTTCGTCGGCAATGACGTGCATGATGGCGTTCAGCATGGCGACGTCCGAGCCGGGCTTGAACTGCAGGCTGTGCCGCGCATGCCGCTTGAGCCCCATGCCACGCGGGTCCATCAGGATCAGTGTGCCGCCGCGCTTGGCGAACTGCTTGAAGTAGGTCGCCGCGACCGGGTGGTTCTCTGTCGGGTTCGCGCCGATGACGATGGCAAGATCTGCATTCTCGATCTCGTTGAACGTGGCGGTTACCGCCCCTGAGCCGACATTCTCGAGCAAGGCGGCGACCGAGGAGGCGTGGCAAAGCCGGGTGCAATGATCGACGTTGTTGGTGCCGAAGCCCTGGCGTATGAACTTCTGGAACAGGTAGGCCTCTTCGTTCGAGCACTTGGCTGATCCGAAACCGGCGATAGCGTCACCGCCGTGTTCATCGCGAACCTTGACAAGGCCCTTGGCCGCAATTTCCAGGGCTTCGTCCCAGCTCGCTTCACGAAAGACCGACGAGACATTTGCCGGGTCGACGTTCAGGCCTTTGGGCGGTGCGTCGTCACGTCGAACCAGGGGTTTCACAAGGCGATGGGGATGATCGACATAGTCAAAGCCGAAACGACCTTTGACGCACAGGCGATTTTCGTTCGAAGGGCCTGAAACTCCTTGTACCCACGCGATCTTCTCATTCTTGATCTTGAACTCGAGCTTGCAACCGACACCGCAATAGGGACAGACGGACTCGACTTCCCGATCGAAGTCGGCGCTGTCACCGCGCTCCTCGAGACCGACCGCGCCACTCGGCATGAGTGCGCCGGTCGGACAGGCCTGCACGCATTCGCCACAGGCCACGCAGGTACTCTTGCCCATCGGATCGGCCATGTCGAAGACGATGCGGGCGTCTTTGCCGCGCCCCGCCATGCCGATCACGTCATTGACCTGAACCTCTCGACAGGCTCGAACGCAAAGGTTGCAGTGAATGCAAGCGTCCAGGTTGACGCGCATGGCAACGTGAGAATCGTCGAGCACCGGCACCTTGTCGATCGTGATACTCGGGAAACGGCTTGCGGAGACTCCTTGCTTTTCCGCCATGGCCCAGAACTGCGAGGATCGGTCATGGGCATCTGCCCGCGCCGGCTGATCTGCCATCAGCAGTTCGACGATCATCTTTCGCGAGGCAATCGCACGAGCCGAGTCGGTTCGTACCTTCATGCCGTCGGCGGGTGTGCGGATGCAGGACGCCGCCAACGTCCGCTCGCCCTCGATCTCGACCATGCAGGCGCGACAATTGCCGTCAGCCCGGTAGCCCGGCTTGTTCGCGTGACAGAGATGCGGTATCTCCGTGCCGGAACGCGCAGCGACTTCCCAGAGCGTCTCGCCCGGCAGTGCGATGACCTCCTCGCCGTCCAGCGTGAAGCGAATGCCGTCTTCAGTGAAAGCGTTCAAGGCTTTGCGTCCTCGTCCTTGCCGCTCGTACCCGCGGCTCTCGTACGGGATGCGTATGCGGCGACACTGATACCGACTTCCTCGGGAAAGTGCTTCATCACCAGACGAATCGGATTCGGGGCCGCCTGGCCCAGACCACAGATGGACGCATCGGCCAGGGTGTTGCAGAGTTCGCCCAGCAAGGGCGCATCCCAGTGTTCTTTTTCCATCAACTGCACCGCCTTGCCGCAGCCGACACGACAAGGCGTGCACTGGCCGCAGCTCTCGTCCTCGAAGAAACGCAGCATGTTGAGCGCGGCTTCGCGGGTACTGTCCTGATCAGAAAGCACAACCACCGCCGCCGAGCCGATGAAACTGCCGTGCGGTTGCAATGCGTCAAAGTCGAGCGGTACGTCGTTGAGCGACGACGGCAGGATGCCCGACGACGGCCCGCCCGGTTGATAGGCCTTGAAGCCGTGCCCCTCTGCCATGCCGCCCGCCGCCGCGATGATGTCGACGATGGTCGAGCCTGCTGGCAGAAGATGCACGCCGGGAGTCGCGACCCGCCCCGATACCGAGTAGCTGCGCAGACCCTTGCGGCCGTTCTTCTCGACACTCGAGAAGATCTCGGGGCCTTCACGGGCAATGCGCGCGATCCAGTGCAGTGTCTCGACGTTGTGGACAAGCGTAGGCCGATCGAAGATGCCGACCTGGGCGACATAGGGTGGACGGTGGCGAGGCAGACCACGCTTGCCTTCGATCGATTCGATCATGGCCGACTCTTCGCCGCAGATGTAGGCGCCGGCGCCGCGTCGGAGCTCGACATATCCCTTGTCGATGATCGCGGCTGCCTCGAGCGCCCGAAGCTCGCGGGCGAGAATCTCGAGAACAGCCGGGTATTCGTCGCGCATGTAGAGAAAGACCCGACTCGCCTCGACCGCATGGGCCGCGATGAGCATGCCTTCGAGAAAGAGGTGCGGTACACGCTCAAGCCAGTAGCGGTCCTTGAACGTACCGGGCTCGCCCTCGTCACCGTTGACAGCGAGGTAGCGGGGTGCCGCCTCGGCACGCACGAACGACCACTTCCGTCCGCTCGGGAATCCGGCGCCTCCAAGGCCGCGCAGACCCGCGTCGAGAACCGTCTGTTGCAGTTCGTCGACATCGCGATCACCTGCCCGAAGTGCTTGCAGCTGTTGATACCCGCCGCCCGCAGTGTAAGCCTTGCAGCCTTCGTAGTCGGGAATAGTCGGGTGCGTGTGGCCGGTCGCAATCGCCGCGTCCACTTTTCCGGGCGTGGCATGGTCGATGTGTGCGTGACCGAGTTCGAGGACCGGCGCGGTATCGCAGCGGCCCATGCACGGTGCTCGCAATACCCGTACCTTGCCGCCACCCGCGTGTTGGTCTTCGAGCGCTTGTCTGAGTGCCCGGGCACCGGCGAGTTCACAGGAGAGCGAGTCGCACACCCGAATGGTGAGCTCGGGAGGGGGCGCATCACCCTCGCCGATGACATCGAAATGCGCGTAGAAAGTGGCCACTTCATAAACCTCGGCGGGCGCCAGCCGGAGTTCGTGGGCAAGCGCGGTGAGATGCGCCTTGGAAAGGTGCCCGCAGTGATCCTGGATGATGTGCAGGAATTCGATCAGGAGATCACGCCGTCGCTCCCGCTCACCGATCAGCGCCTGGACTTCAGCAAGAGCCTCGTCGTCCAGCTGGCGCCCCTTGGTGGTTCGCCGGCCCTTGCCGCGACCGGATTTCCAGACGCCCGTTTCGCTTGTCGTGCCCATGCCCGTGACCATTCTTATGTGTTCTCGTCCATATACAACTCGCTCGTGTAGTCGACGGACAGCTCGAGCTCATGCACGAAACTGCGTGCGGTGGAGCGGGGTGACAGCAAGAGAAACCCGTCATCCGCCTCGCGCACGATGATGACGGCAAGATGTTCCATGCTGGTCCGGGCGCAATCGTCCAGTTCGAAGACCTCCTCATGCAGATCCAGCGGACAGACCCGCTCGAGTACCTGACGTGCGCGCTTGCCGGACAAGCGAACCATGAACCAGCTGTCGGATTGGTCGTTCAGGAACAGGATCGGTTCAGCGTTGCCGTCATCCTCGTCCGGATCGAGCGCTTCACGATCGACCAAGCGCTCCAGAAAGAGGCATTCTGCCGTCGAGTAGCCCAATTTTGCAACTCTGGCACGGTCGTCGTCAAGTAGTATGTACAAGCGGTCCTGATGAAGTCCCAGGAAGCGCTCACCGTGGCGAGCGATGCTGGAACTGCCGAGGACCGGCAAGGTGATGTCGAATGCGGCCTCGACGATCTGGCTCAATGTGTCACCGTCGACCCCGTAAGGAAGTGCGAGCGTCACCAGAGCGAGATCGGTGATTTCGGCAATCTCGATACCCTTTGCCGAGACGCTCAAGGAGTCATCCACGCAGGCGTTCTCCGTCCGGATCAACGAAGTGAGGCGAGACGATTTCGACGACCGACTCTCTTTCACGCACCGGGTCGGCGGCACGAATCTGCTCACCGATGCGTTGATCGCCACGCTGGATGAAACCGAGCCCGATGTCGTGCCCGAGGGTTGGCGAGTAGGCCACGGATGACATCCAGCCCTGGTCATTCGGCGTGGTGACCGGCATCCCTTGTGCGATGAAATGAGCGCCCGCGTGCAGTGTGCGTTTCCGATCGACAGGCTTGAAGCCGACCAGACGCAAGGCACTCTCATCGACGAATGCCGCACGTTCGGATAGTACGTTGCCGATGCAGTCTTTCTTCTTCGAGACCATGCGGCCAAGGCCCAGGCTGGCGGCCGTGGTGGTGCCGACCAGTTCATTGCCGGCTGCGTGTCCCTTCTCGATACGCATGACGCCGAGCGCTTCGGTGCCGTAGGGCACGGCGTCGTATTCTTCGCCTGCCGCCATCAGCGCCCGGATCAAGGTATCGCCATGGCGACTCGGCACCGCAATCTCGTAGGCAAGCTCGCCTGAGAAACTGATGCGAAAGAGGCGTGCCCGGATACCGCCACAGGCCGTCAGTTCGCGGCAAGCCATGAACGGAAAGGCGTCGTTCGACAGATCGGTGTCATCGACGATCTTCTCAAGTAGCGCTCGTGACTGCGGTCCGGCAACGGCAAACTGCGCCCATTGTTCTGTCTCCGAAATCAGGTGCACGTCGAGACCTGGCCAGAGACACTGCCGGCAGAATTCCAGGTGACGGAAGACACTGACGGCATTCGCTGTCGTCGTCGTCATGAGGTATCGGTGCTCGCCGAGCCGGGCAGTCGTGCCATCGTCCATGACGAGACCGTCTTCGCGCAGCATCACGCCGTAGCGCACCTTGCCGACGGCCAGCGTGGAAAAGGTATTGGCATAGACCCTGTCGAGAAACTCCCCCGCGTCCTTGCCCTGAATGTCGATCTTGCCGAGAGTGGTCACGTCACAGACCCCGACCGATGCTCGTGTGCGGGTGACTTCACGGTCGACACTCTGACGCCAGTGCGTTTCACCGGGTTCGGCAAACCACTGGGCACGGAGCCAGTTGCCGACTTCGACGAAGACGGCGCCGCGTTCCTCGGCCCAGCCGTGACCCGGCGTCAGACGCGTCGGTCGGAACGTCCTGCCACGGGCGCGGCCCGCAAACGCGGCGATCGCCACCGGGCTTGCGGGTGGTCTGAAAACGGTCGTGCCGGTGTCGGCAATCGTTTGCCCGGCCTGTTCCGCCATGATGGCAAGGCCCAGCACGTTCGAGGTCTTGCCCTGATCGGTTGCCATGCCGAGGGTCGTGTAGCGTTTCAGGTGCTCGACCGCGGCAAAGCCTTCACGCCGCGCAAGCGCAAGGTCCTTGGTGGTGACATCGTTCTGCAGGTCGATCCAGGCGCGTCGAGTAGCTCCCGCCTTCGCGCCGACGTGCCAGAACGGCGTTATCTTGCTGGCCTCGTCATCGGCGACCGGAACATGGATTCCGCCACTGTTGCGCCCGAGTTCATCCAGTATCTGACGCGCCGCTTCTGTACCTGTGCGGAGGCAGGCCCCCAGGGTGAAGGCACCGCCTGCCGCGCCCGCGATACGCATGCCATCCGGTAGCACACCGTCCGGAACGAAGGCCGCGATATCGTCCTTCCACGACGGGCGGCCGCGTTGATGGCAGCTGAGGTGAACGGTCGGATTCCAGCCGCCGGATACGGCGAGGCAGTCGACGTCGAGTTGCTTGCCGCCGTTCAGGGTAATGCCACTGAGGCCGAGGCGACCTCGAGTCGCCGTGACCCACTTGCCGTGAAACGTCTTGACATCGCCGAGGCCATCGCGCTGCGATGACTGCGCGCTACCCGTGTCGGCTTGCTCAACCGATCGTGTGTCGATGACGGCAGCGACCCTCACCCCCGCCGCTGTCAGGTCTTGTGCGGTACGCCAGCCATCATCGTTGTTGGTGAACACGGCAACACGTTTGCCAGTCGCGACTGCCCAGCGATTGGCGTAGGCGCGCACAGCGCCGGCGAGCATGATGCCGGGCCGGTCATTGTCGGGAAACGCGATCGAGCGTTCCGTGGCACCCGACGCGACAATGCAATGGGTGGCACGAATACGCCAATATATTTGCCTGGGTGGAATTTGCCTGGGTTGGGCTTGCCGATCCAGGACCTGCGGCGGCGGTGTCTTTGCCTGTTCGCGGGCTCGGCCGCTCTCGTCGGCACCAAGATGATCTGTCAGGCGCTCGAGCGCACCGTAGCTACCCTGATCATAGACACCGAAAATGCAGGTGCGGCTCAGCACACGGACGTTGTCGAGGGACGCGAGTTCGGCCGCAGCCTGTGCTGCCCAGACTGCCCCTGGCTCGCCGTTGACGATGAGGCGCTCCGCGTTGAGTCGGCCACCCAGCACGAAATCCTCGTCTGCAAGGATGACCCTCAGGCCCTTTCGCCCGGCAGCGAGTGCCGCGGCGAGGCCGGCAGGGCCTGCGCCGACGACGAGAAGATCGGCATGCAGCCAACCACGATCATAGACGTCGGCATCGGCCTTGCCCGAAAGCGCACCGAGGCCGGCTGCGCGACGGATGATGGGTTCGTAGACGCGTTCCCAGAAAGCCTTCGGCCACATGAAGGTCTTGTAGTAGAAGCCGGCACCGAGAAATCTCGACAGATGATCGTTGATCGCCATCGGGTCGAACTTGAGAGGACCTGTGTGGTTCTGGCTGCGCGCGTGCAGACCCTCGAACAGTTCTGTCACGGTTGCGCGCGAGTTCGGTTCGCGTCGCGCCCCGCGCCCCAGGGTCATCAAGGCGTTCGGTTCTTCGGCGCCCGATGTGAAGACTCCTCTCGGGCGGTGGTACTTGAACGAACGCCCGATCAATCGTTCGCCATTGGCGAGCAACGCGGATGCCAGCGTGTCGCCCGGGTGGCCCTTGAGCCTGCGATCGTTGAAGGCGAAGGAAAGCTCCTGACGCCGATCGATCAGTTCGTGCGCTTGCGAATCGCCCTTGATCCGGCGCACGCCAGTGCCCGTCCGGGTGTCACTCATTTCGCTTGTCACTCATCGTCCGCGACCGCGCTCGAGAGCGACGTCGCGTGCGAGCTGAACCGCGAGTACCGCGTGCGTCGTGGTGTCGCGAGTGACCACTAGCCATGATCTGTCGCCCTGTTCGTGATACCAGAGTTCCTCATGCGTGCCTGCAGGATTGACGCGCAGGTGCAGCCAGTCGTGGAAATGCTCGATGGCTTCGTCCCGGGTGGCAAAATCATCCGGCCGGGGCCGGTCGATCAACGACGCATCGCCGAGAATCACGAATTCGCGTGCATCGCGCGGACCGAGCAAGGGATGGTCTATCAGCATCAGTGCAGGTTCGGCTGTGCGCCAGCGCCGCGTTCATCGATCATCGCACCGTGACGAAAACGGTCGAGTCGATACCCGGCCGCGACGGGATGGGGCTCACCGGTCGCGATGAGATGGGCCGTGCACCAGCCGCTTGCCGGGGTCGCCTTGAAGCCGCCGTAGCACCAGCCACCATTGAAGAACAGGCCGTCGACGGACGTCTTGTCAATATAGGGTGAGCCATCCATCGACATGTCCATGACACCGCCCCACATGCGTAGCAGACGCGCTCGACCGATCATCGGCATGACCGCCATGCCGCCTTCGCATACATCTTCGACAACAGGCAGGTTGCCGCGTTGCGCATAGGAGTTGTAGCCGTCGATGTCGCCACCGAAAACCAGGCCGCCCTTGTCCGACTGACTGATATAGAAGTGTCCGGCGCCAAACGTGACAACTCCCGGAATGATCGGCTTCAACCCTTCTGACACGAAGGCCTGCAGGACGTGACTCTCGATTGGCAGGCGCATTCCGGCCAGGGCCATCACGCGACTGGAGGATCCTGCAACACAGACGGCAATCTTCGGCGCGTTGATTCGGCCGCGAGTCGTCTCGACGCCGATGCAGCGGCCGTCGGCGATCTGGAAGCCGGTGACTTCGCAGTTCTGCACGATGTCGACCCCACGACTATCCGCGGCGTGCGCATAGCCCCAGGCGACTGCGTCGTGACGCGCGGTACCCGCACGTGGCTGATGCAGCCCGCCGACGATAGGGAAGCGGGCATCATCGAAATTCAGGAACGGACAGAGCCGCCTGACTCCGGCACGGTCGAGAAGCACCGCATCGGCGCCGGCAAGGCGCATCGCGTTGCCGCGCCGGGCATAGGCGTCTCTCTGTGCGTCTGAATGACAGAGGTTGAGGATGCCGCGCTGCGACACCATCGCGTTGTAGCCGAGATCCTGTTCCAGGCCTTCCCAGAGCTTCATGGAAAGTTCATAGAATGGCTGGTTGCCGGCCTGCAGGTAGTTCGATCGAATGATGGTCGTGTTGCGACCGATATTGCCCGAACCCAGCCAGCCCTTTTCCAGCACGGCGACCCGGGTAACGCCGTGTTCGCGGGCAAGGTAGTGAGCCGTGGCCAGGCCATGACCGCCTGCGCCGATGATGATGACGTCGTATTCGGTCGCAGGTGTTGCGTCGCGCCACGTCGGTTGCCACCCTCGGTTTCCGAACAGTCCTTCCTTCAATACCCGGAATCCGGAATAGCGCATGTGAGCGGTTGCTTTGGTGATGATCCTTGCGAACAGCGTGAGTATGTTCCTTGGCCACAAGCTCGCGAAGGTCTGTACTGGACGTATAATGGTCCGATATGGACATTGAGAGCGCCGTCAACAAGGAACGAGAATCCGCGCAACCTCGCAGGATCGGCTTTCTGCTGATCGACGGATTCGCGTTGTTGTCCTACGCGGCCGCGGTCGAGCCCCTGCGGGCGGCAAACCTGTTGGCCGGGCGCACACTCTACGACGTGCGTGAACTGCCCGCCGACGGCGCCATTGCCAGCAGTTCCAGCGGTGCACAGGTACGCGCCAGTGCGCATGTCGGCGAGCACGTCGATTACGATCTGATGCTGGTTGTCGCCGGCGGCGATCCGGTCGCCTTCGTCTCGCGCCGGGTTTCTCGCTGGCTGCAGCACCTCGATCGGCGCGGTGTCGTGCTTGGGGGTATTTCGGGGGGGCCGGTGGTTCTGGCCAGTGCCGGTGTCATGGCCGGTCGACGCATGACGGTCCATTGGGAGCACCGGGCGCTCGTCGGCAACGTCGCGCCGACGGCGATCATCGAACGCTCCCGCTACGTCATCGATCAAGGTCGATTGACTTGCGCAGGAGGCACAGCAGCACTCGACATGATGCATGCCATGATTCTCGGCGATCACGGCACGGACTTCGCGCGAAGTGTTGTCGACTGGTTTCTGCATACCGAAGTACAGCCTTCGGGCGGACCGCAGCGTTCAGAACCCGCCAAGCGATGGGACACCCGCAACAGTGTGTTGCTGGCCGCGCTGCACGCGATGGAGGATCACATAGCCGATCCACTCGAACTGGCACAGATTGCGTCGATTGCCGGTGTCGGGGCACGCCAGTTGAATCGGCTCTTCAATCGGCGATTCGGTGTCGGCGTGATCGCGCGCTACCGGGCGTTACGTCTCGAAAAGGCGCACGCGTTGTTGTTGCGCTCATCCTTGCCGGTTGCTGAGGTCGCAAGCGCGACCGGCTTTGCCAGCGCGACGCATTTCTCGAGGCGGTTTCGCGAGCAGTACGGGACCAGCCCGTCCGGCGTGCGATCTTGTTGACGCCGTTGCCGAGCTTTCGATGTCGAACCTTCGTTATCGAGACCTCGTTGTCGCATTCGGCTGATATGTGGTATACCACGCTTCCAGCACAGGACCTTTGCTCATGTAGATGAAGCGCCCGAGCCCTCGCCACCGGATGTCCATCAGTTCGCGATTGAAGCCTGTCTCGGCCAACTTCTCGTTGCGCGACCATACCTACGAGGTTCTGCGCACAGCGATCATGGAGATGGATATCTACGGCAGGGATATCGATCTGAGACTCGACGAACGGCAGCTGTCGGAACAACTCGGTATTTCACGCACGCCGATTCGCGAGGCGCTGGCCCGACTCGAGCAGGACGGCTTCGTCGAGATCCAGCCACGCAAAGGCGTATTCGTCCGGCCGAAATCGCTGTCGGAAGTTCTCGAAATGGTCGTTGTCTGGGCGGCGCTCGAGAGCATGGCGGCGCGACTCGTGACGACGCAGGCGAGTGATGCAGAGATCGCCTCGTTGCGCCAGCTTGGCGTGAAGCACAGCGAGCGTAGCGGGCATGCCGATATCGCCGAATATTCGGCGGCCAATATCCGCTTTCATCAGCGCATTCTCGAACTGTCCAAGTGTTCTCTGTTGAAGGTCAGCGCGGACGGTTTGCTGCAGCACATGCATGCCGTACGCAGACGAACCATGGCGGAAAGCGACCGGTTCAGTCGCTCTGTCGTCGATCACATGGCCATCATCGAGGCGCTCGAGAATCGCGATGCGGAACTTGCATCGATGCTGGTTCGCCATCACACCATGAAACTGCACGATCACATTCGATTGACCTGGGAAGAACAATTCAAGCATGAACGACACGGCCATGGAAACGAATCCTGAGCGAACATCGGTGCCGGGTGAAACGGAAGAGGTCGAGCTGACCGACGGTTTTCACCTGCTCATCGATGCGTTGCAATTGAACGGCCCGAACACGATTGACGGTGTTCCGCGCATCCCGATCACCGATCTTGGCCGCTTTGCGCAGGCCGCCGGCGTGCGTGTGTTTTCATTCCGGCATGAACAACATGCCGGTGACGCGGCCGCCATTGCGGGGTATCTCACCAAGAAACCCGGTCTGTGCCTGACGGTTTCGGCACCGGGTTTTCTCGATGGGTGGACGGCACTGGCGAACGCGACCACCAATTGCTTTCCGATGATCCTGACAGTGGTTCATCCGCGCGGGAGATCGTCGATTTCCAGCAGGGCGACTACGAGGAGATGGATCAGCTGGCCATTGCCAAGCCGATGTGCAAGGCCGCCTTTCGCGTGCTCAGTGCGGAGGACATTGGCATTGCCGTCGCTCATGCCATTCGCGCGGCCGACTCCGGGCGACCCGGTTGCGTCTATCTCGATCTTCCCGCAAAGCTTCTCGGCCAGACAATGGAGGCCAGCGTCGGCAAGGCATCGCTGGTCGAAGTCATCGACCCGGCACCGCGCCAGTTGCCGGCGCCGGACGATCATCCTCAGTCTGCCGGTGCAGCACGTTCACTCGTGTTGAAGGAAGCGGATGTCGTGGTCATGCTGGGAGCACGCCTGAACTGGCTGCTCTCGCATGGCAAGGGCAAGGCCTGGGGTGAGGGCACTTCCAAGCGCTTCATACAAGTCGACATCGAGCCTCGTGAGATGGACAGCAACGTCGAGATGATCTGTCGGTACGAGTTGCCGGTCTGCGTCGTCATCTTCAGCAACAACGGCATCTATCGCGGCACCGACACGAACCCGGGCGCAGACGGCCTTGTTGCACCAACGGTCTTAGTCAAGGGCAGTCGTTACGACAAGATGATGGAAGCCTTCGGCGGAGTCGGTGCCTATGCAACCAATCGCGACGAACTTGCCGAGGCCGTCAACGCCGCGCTCGATTCCGGCAAGCCGACCCTGGTCAACGCGGTCAACGCGGTCATCGACGAAACGGCCGGAACCGAGAGCGGTCGCATCGGCGATCTCATTCCGCAAAGTGTGATGACGCGAAAAAAACAATCGTGAGACCGGGTACTCGGCTTCGACACCTGCGCGTTCCCGCACCGTCGTTTTTATGGTTTCCTGCCTGCGCAGCTGTTGCGCATCCGGCTCATTGAACTCTAATTCAGGCGAACGTGATGAAAGCATTGCAAGGCATCAGGATTCTCGATTTCACGCATGTGCAGTCCGGCCCGACATGCACACAGCTGCTTGCCTGGTTCGGTGCCGACGTCATCAAGGTCGAACGTCCTGGCGTCGGTGATGCCACCCGCAAGCAGCTTGCCGATGTGCCCGGTGCCGACAGTCTGTATTTCACGATGCTGAATCACAACAAGCGTTCCATCGAGCTGAATTCCAAGAACGAGACCGGCAAGGAAGTCCTGACTCGTCTGATCGAGGAATGCGATGTGCTGGTGGAGAATTTCGCGCCCGGCGCATTCGATCGCATGGGGTTCCCGTGGGAGCGCATCCAGGAAATCAATCCGCGCATCATCATGGCGTCGATCAAGGGATTCGGTCCCGGCAAGTACGCGGACTGCAAGGTCTATGAGAACGTTGCGCAGTGTGCGGGCGGATCAGCATCGACCACGGGGTTTCGCGACGGTCCGCCGTTGGTTACCGGTGCGCAGATCGGCGATAGCGGCACGGGTCTGCATCTTGCGCTCGGTATCGTCACCGCCCTTTATCAGCGCGAGAAATCCGGTCGCGGGCAGAAGGTCAGCTGTGCCATGCAAGATGGCGTGCTGAACCTGGCGCGGGTCAAGCTCAGGGATCAGCAGCGACTGGCAACGGGGCCACTCAAGGAGTACTCGCAATTCGGCGAGAATGTGCCCTTCGGCGATTCGACGCCGCGCGCGGGCAATGACTCCGGCGGTGGGCAGCCAGGTCGGATATTGAAGTGCAAGGGCTGGGAGCAGGACCCGAACGCGTACACCTACTTCATCATCCAGGCGGCCGTCTGGGAGAAGGTGTGCGATGTCATCGGCAAGCCCGAATGGAAGACCGAAGCCGGTTATGCCAAGCCTGCCGATCGGCTCGACAAGCTCAACGAGATATTCGAGACGATCGAAGCGTGGACCATGACCAAGTCGAAGTTCGAGGTCATGGACATCTGCAACCCGCATGACATTCCGGTCGGGCCGATCCTGTCAATGAAGGAGATATCCGAAGACGAGGGTCTTTTCGAAACCGGCACGATGGTCCGTGTGGATCATCCGGAACGCGGTGAATACCTGAGCGTCGGTTGCCCGATCAAGCTCTCCGACAGTGCGGTAGACGTCAAGCGTTCTCCGTTGCTCGGTGAGCATACGAACGAAGTGCTGTCGAGTGTTCTCGGCTACGCAGGCGACGAGTTGCAGCGGGTCATCGACTCCGGTGCCGTTGGCAAAGCGAAAAACTGACATGCGCCTGATCGTGCTGGGCCAACAGGCATTCGGGAAGGACGCTCTGGCGAAGATACTGGCCGCCGGGAAAGACGAGGTGGTCGCGGTCTACTGCGAGCCCGACAAGGAAGGCAAGCCCGTTGATCCGATCAAGGAACTTGCCCTCGAGGTGGGGCTGCCGGTCCTGCAGCCGCCGCACTTCGATGACGCTGCGTCGCTCGATGAACTGGCCGCGTTCCAGGCAGACCTGATGGTCATGGCCTTCGTCAATGTATTCGTGCCGGCTGCCGCGAGAGACACTCCCCGGCACGGTTCGATCTGTCTTCGTCCTTCCTTGCTTGCTCTGCACAGAGGCCCTTCGACGGTCAACTGGCCGATCACCATGGGTCGCGACGAGTCAGGGTTTTCCTGGTTCTACCTGACCGCCGGCCTCGACGCGGGTGACGTTTTGATGCAGTGGCGTTGTCCGATCGATGCGGATGACACAGTCATCGATCTTTACTTCAAGAAGATCTATCCGGCGGCGATCGATTCGGTGCTCGACGTCTGTGAGCTGTTTCGCTCGGGAAACCCGCCGCATAAAGAACAGGATGAATCCCGCGCTATCTATGACCGACGGTGCACCGCGAAGCATGCGCACATCGACTGGCGTCGACCGGTGCAGCATGTGTACGACCTGATTCGTGGCACTAGTCCGGCGCCTGGCGCGAGGACGCTCTTCGACGGGGCAGAACCTGGCGTATTCGATTGTGAATCCGAGCCCGGTGATGGTGTCGCCGGCAGGGCCATTGAAGCCTTGAGTGCCGGGGTTGCCGTACAGTGTGCTGGTGGGCGGATCCTTCTCAAGCGAGTCCGGCCCGCAGGCAGTGCCAAGGTGTCGGCAACGGAGTGGGCAACGTCTGTCGGCCTCGAGCCGAGCAGGGAGCTGGGTTCGTGATACGGAAGATCGTCATGCCGGTGCGCGGTGACGGCAAGGGCAACCATGTCTTTGCCTACGCTGCAGCGCTTGCCACACGCTTTCACTGCCATATCGTGGTGACGCATTGCCGGGCGCGGGCGGTCGACATGATGCCGTATGGCGTGCCGATACCGGCAGCCTTGAAGAAGCTCTTGATCGAACAGAGCAGTACGGTGGCCGATCAGGTCGAGGGTTCGTTACGCGCCGAGCTCGTCGAACTTGCGGCCTCCCTGCAGGTAACGCTTTCGGAACAGCCAATCAACGGCCAGGCAACCGCATCCTGGGTCGAGCAGCCGGGCCGTGAGGTCGATGTCATCAAGCGACATGGACGCCTCGCCGATCTGATCTGTGTTGCCAAGCCTGATCTCGATCGAAACCTCGGTTCGAATACCTTGAAGGCGGCCCTGTTCAATACCGGTCGACCGGTGCTGATGTGTCCGCCGCCCAGCGCGCCGCTCGACTTACTCGGTAGTCGCATTGCAATCGGCTGGAACGGATCGACCGAAGCGAGTCGAGCCGTAGCGCTGACATTGCCGCTGATCGAGGCTGCCAGTGAAGTCACGGTGCTAACGTCGGGAACCGACGTTCACGGTGCGGATGCGGACAATCTCGCGGAGTATCTCGCGGTGCGGGGTGTCGAGGCCCGGGTCAAGCGCTTCGACGCGAAGAGACGTATCGGTGATGCCTTGCTTGCGCACAGTGCCGAGCAGGGTGCTGACACGCTGATCATGGGTGCTTACAGCGAGAGTCATGAGCGAGAGACCGTCTTTGGTGGCAACACGCAACAGGTTGTCGACAACTCGTCGATGCCGGTCATCTTCGTGCATTAGTAAACGAGACGGATTCATTGTCAGGCGAATCTCGTAACGCGCCGCGTGACGCCTTCACGCGAAATGGAATGATTCATCGAGGAGAATGAGAACTGTGAGAACAAGAAGAACCTTTCTGGGATTGATGACGGCCACGGCACTGTCCGTATCGGCCTTCAGTGGTGCAGCGAATGCCTGGGAACCAACCAAGCCCATCGACTTCGTGATCATGGCGGGCGCTGGCGGCGGCGCTGATCAGATTGCGCGTTTCATCCAGTCAGTGGCTGAAAAGAACGACATGACGCCCCGTCCGCTCATCCCGAACAACAAGGGGGGTGGCTCGGGAGCCGAGGCGCTGCTCGCCTTGAATTCGGCAAGCGATCCGGACCATACGATCCTGGTCACGTTGAATTCGTTCTTCACGACGCCATTGCGTCAGGAGAACCTCGGCATCGACATCCAGACCTTCACGCCCGTCGCCATGATGGGCGTCGATCCCTTCGTTCTCTGGGTTCACAAGGAACGCGGCATCGACACCTTCGAGGACTGGCAGGCGAAGGTCACGGCAGAGGACGGAAACTGGGTCATGGGTGGTACCGGTAAAGGCCAGGAAGACTCCCTGGTAACGACCTGGCTGGAGCAGAACTACGACCTTTCGATCAAGTACATCCCGTATGACGGTGGTGGTGCTGTCGCCAAGGATCTGGCCGGTCAGCAGATCATGTCGTCGGTCAACAATCCGTCCGAGGCGAAAGGCTTCTATGAGAACGGAGATGTGGTTCCGCTGGTCTCCTTCTCCGACGAGCGGCTGCCGCTGGTAGCGGATGTACCGACCGTCAAGGAACTCGGCAAGGACTTCAGCTACTACAACCAGCGAGCGGTCGTCGGCGCGCCGGGCATGTCGGATGAGGCGGCTGCCTACTATCAGGATCTCTTCAAGAAGATCTATGACTCGGAAGAGTGGCAGGGTTACATGGCTTCCGAGAGTCTCTCGCCGCTGTGGATGGATGCAGACGAGCAGAAAGCCTACTGGGCAACCCAGGTCGAGCGCCACACCGAGCTGCTTGCCACGATGGGAGAGTGATCGAAGCCGCACACGATAGCTGACACGGGGAAGAGGGCCGCATGCGACGCGCAGAACTCATCATGGCGGGCGTGCTGGCCTTGTTTTCCATCTACCTGATGTGGAAGAGTGCTGAACTCGAAGTCGGATTCATCAGTGGTGAAGGGCCGGGCGGCGGTGCCTGGCCCTTCTGGCTTTCCGCCATCATGCTTGTCTGTACCGGTGTGATCGCCTACAACGGCATTCGAAGAAAGTCGCCTCCTTCTCAATCCGACGAACCCTTGCTCGATCGTTACGGCTGGAAGATGCTGCTCGAGGTCGGTGGCGGAATTTTCGGTTTCATTGCGCTGATCGATATCGTGTCGATGTACGGGGCGATGTGCATCTTTCTTGTCTACTACCTCAAGTTCCTCGGGCGTCACACCTGGCGGCTGACGATGATGTTCGCGATCGTGACACCGGTGGTGTTCTTCTTCTTTTTCGAAGGCCTGATGCGAATAACCATGCCCAAGGGCCTGCCATTCACGGAGCCTTTGTTCAACATTCTCTACGAGCTGATCTACTAGTGATGTACAGAATTCCGCACTGCTGTTCCAACGAGGGAATCTGACAACCATGCTGGAAGTAGTCGGATTCCTTGGAGACGGTCTCTGGTCGGCCATTCAGCCGCAGAATCTGTTGCTGATCGTCATCGGCGTCACCCTTGGCTTGTTTATTGGAGCCATGCCCGGACTGGGCTCGGTCAATGGCGTTGCCATACTGCTGCCGATCACCTTCCTCGTGCCACCGGCTTCCGCCATCATCTTTCTGGCAGCCATCTACTATGGTGCGATGTATGGTGGCGCGATATCCTCGATAACGCTCGGCATACCGGGTGCCTCCACGGCCGTCGCCACCACCTTCGATGGCAGGCCTCTGGCGCTGCAGGGCAAGGCACGGCTTGCCCTGGTTACTGCTGCCATTGCCTCTTTCATCGGCGGTACCGTTGCCAATCTCCTGTTTACCGGATTCGCTCCCCTGCTCGCGTCGGTGGCCCTGAGCTTCGGTCCGCCGGAGATCTTCGCGCTGATGTTGCTGGCCTTCGCCACCTTTGTCGGGCTGGGTGGCGATGACATTCCAAAGACCCTATTTTCCATCTGCATCGGTCTGGTGCTGGCCGCCGTCGGATTCGATCAGATATCCGGCGAGCCGCGACTCATATTCGGTGGTATCTCAGGGTTCATGCACGGCATCAATTTCCTGGTACTGGCCATCGGCGTCTACGGTATCGGTGAGATGCTCTGGACGATCGACAGCACCCGCGGCAAGATCACATCGACCGAGGCGAAGATGACGGTCAAGGGCGCCGTCTCGGATGCGAAGCTCGGCATGAAGCGTGGGTGGAAGGGGACGGCGATCGGTTCTTTCCTCGGGTTCTTCGTCGGCATCCTGCCGGCGGCAGGCGCGACGCCGGGTTCGCTCATGGCCTATGGTGTGACCAAGCTGACATCGAAGAACCCGGAGGAATTTGGCAAGGGGCACCCGGGAGGGGTTGCTGCACCTGAGGCTGCCAACAATTCTGCTTCGACCGGGTCGATGCTGCCCATGTTGACGCTCGGTATACCCGGTTCCCCGACAACCGCCATATTGCTCGGCGGCATGGTCATCTGGGGTTTGACGCCCGGGCCACGCCTGTTTGTCGATCAACCGGATTTCGTCTGGGGGCTCATCGGTTCGTTCTACATCTCGAACATATTCGCCTTGATCGTGAACCTCTCGTTCATTCCGGTCTTCATCTGGATGCTGCGCATGCCGTTCACGATTCTGGCCGCGATGATCTTTGTTCTCTCGGTCGTTGGCGGCTATGCAGCAACCCGTGACATGCACGATGTCTGGCTCATGCTCGGCTTCGGCTTTGCTGCCTTCATGATGCGCAAGCTCGACTACCCGCTGGCACCGGCCGTTCTCGCCATCGTGCTTGGCCCGATTGCCGAACCCACCTTGCGGCAGTCGTTGCTCCTGTCTTCAGGTGATCCGAGCATCTTCCTGACACGACCCATTGCCGGGCCGATCACGGTCATCGCGGTCATCCTCATTCTCTTGCCCCTGTTCAAGTATGTCTGGCAACGGAAGCGGCGCCTCGACGAAAGCGCCGGGTGATAGATGAGTCGAACGCCTGCAGAGGGGACCAACTACAACAGGGAGAGTGGTGACAGCGGTAGCAACGATGGCGATGGCAACAGTGCCTGGAATCCCGGGATCGATTCGAAGATTCCACGCCGCCTGCAAGCACAGGTCACGCTATTCAGAGATAGCAACGCGCAACTTGACTACAGCGATGCAGCGGAGCTTTCGGAGCTGACGGGCCTTGCCGCGATAGAACTCGCGACATTCCGTGCGGAAAGGCTGGTCGTGCATGAACTTCTCGTTCGCGTGACGGCCGATCTGTCGGTGCCCGATGGTCCGAACTACGAAGACCTCGGCATCAACCTGCGGGGGATGGTGGCGTCGATTCTCGAACGGCACGTGACGCCGCAGATGCCGCTCATCCGGCGTGCTTTTGACGCTGAACGCGAGCGGGCAGCGGAAGTCATCGACGGGCACCTGTGCGCCGACCTGTATCTTTCCAGATCGGGCCCGGAGAGCACCCCAACTACGATCACGAAGCCGTCCACGAAGCCGTCCACGAAGAAGGGATCCATCGAAAAAAGTCTTGCCGCGAGGTTCGCCTCGTTATTTTCGCGGGCGGTGAAACACGAACGCCAGGGCTCGGACGACACAGATGCGTCTGCCAGGACGTTGGGTGCAGCGGCGCCCTTGTTGCCGATACCCGATCCGCTGGTCGCCGTGCAGAAGTGGCGTGACCACTTGAGTGATATTTCGACAACGAGCGGGGCGACAGATTCCGGGGGGACGTTGGGTGAAACTTCCGGAGGGTCGGTGGATGACGCCAGCGACTTGAACCGGGCTTGCCTCGATGCTCTGGTGCGTACCGTGGGCGGCATTGTCGGACAACGCGGCCGGTTGATTGCCGACGATGCATTGATTCGCCGAATCGCTGTCAACCTTGTCAGCAACGAACGCGGCGCCCTGGCCATCGGTGCACTCATCGGACCGATCATGGACATAGCGATTGCGTCTGAAGGCTACCGTCGACTGCCTGCCCAGGCGAAACCGGTGATCCTGAACGTGAAGGGGGCATCTGCGTCAGGCAAGAGCACGATACGTCCGCAGCAAAGATTGCTCGCGAAGAAACTCGACATCCCCTGGGAAGATTTCGCGTTGATCAGTCCAGACTACTGGCGCAAGTTCCTGCTCGACTACCCATCGCTGGGCGACGACTTTCGATACGGGGCAATGCTCACCGGGCAGGAGCTCGAGATCATCGACAAGAAGCTGGACAGGTACATGGCCTACAAGGCGTCCTGTCAGGCCATGTCGCACCTGTTGATCGACCGGTTCCGCTTCGACAGCTTCACGCTCGATTCCGATCGTACCGCGGGGAGCCGACTGCTCACCCGCTTTGGTCATCGGGTCTACCTGTTCTTCATGGTGACTCCGCCGAACGAGACCGTCGAGAGAGCCTGGATTCGCGGCAACAAGACCGGGCGCTACAAGGCGGTCAGTGATCTCCTGTATCACAACGTCGAGGCGTTCACCGGCATGCCCGCTCTGTTCCTGTCCTGGGTCGATTCGCGCGACAAGAAAGTACACTTCGAGTTTCTGGATAACGATGTACCCGAAGGGAGCTTGCCGAAGACGGCAGCCTTCGGCTGGAACGACTGCATGACCATTCTGGATATTGAACGAATGCTCGACATCGACAGGTATCGGAAGGTGAACATCGACGCGCGTCGCCCGGAAGACGTCCTGCCGACGGCTGAACTCGGCGCGGCGCAGAATCTGGAATTCATCCTGAAGTGCCGGGAGCGTATCGGCGAGATCGTCTTTGCCGATCCCGACACCGAGGTGATCTATGCTCGACTGCTACAAGGCAAGCTTGTCTGGTGGAATGATGTGTATCTGGCAAAGCTGGATCCATTGCACAGCAGTCGGGTCGTGCTGGATGCCTTGGGCCACAATGCGGGTACGGCACCGACAGGCTCCGATCGCGATGGTACGCCTGTCGATTTTCGTCGCGAGCGCCAGGCGACGGTAGGTCGATGGGCTGAAGCGAGCAGCGCATGATTCTCTTTATCAATGGACCCACGATCTCATGAATATCCTGATACTCGGTGCCTCCTACGGCTCTCTGCTGGCGACGAAGGCGATGCTTGCCGGGCATGATGCAACGCTTGTCTGTACGGCTGGAACGGCGGCCCTGCTGGCGGCGGAAGGCACGCGTGTGCGCATGCCCGTCCGCGGCATGGACTCGCTGGTTGAAGTTTCCTCGGTCGGGCTGTCCGGTGTGCTGAGTGCGGCCACGCCCGACAAGGTCGACCCCGCCCGGTTCGATCTCGTGGTGCTTGCGATGCAAGAGCCGCAGTACAGCTCCGATGGCGTGCGTCAGTTGCTCGAGCGTATCGCCGAGGCGCGCGTTCCGGCCATGGCCATCATGAACATGCCGCCGCTTCCTTATCTCGCCCGGTTACCGGGGCTTTCACCCGCCGCGCTCGAACACTGCTATGCAGAACCCGCACTGTGGGCGTCATTCGACCCGGCACTGATCACGCTCGCAAGCCCCGATCCGCAAGCGTTTCGACCGCCCGAGGAAGCAAAGAACGTGTTGCAGGTGAGCTTGCCGACGAACTTCAAGGTGGCTGCCTTTGACGATCCCGAGCACACCCGACGGCTGATTCAACTTCAGGACGACATTCGTGCGGTGCGCTACACCTTGCCCGACGGCAAGCTGGTCGAACTGCCTGTGCATGTCCGGGTATTCGATTCGCTGTACGTGCCCCTGGCAAAGTGGGCCATGCTCGTGACCGGTAACTATGCCTGTGTCCAGGAGGATGGCATGCGATCGATTCGCGAGGCGGTGCACGATGATATCGAGAAGTCCCGGGAGACTTACACCTGGGTATGCGCGCTGTGTGAGAAGCTGGGTGCTGATCCGGAGGACATGGTGCCGTTCGAGAAGTATGCGAACGCGGCTGAGGGGCTTGCCAAGCCGTCCTCGGGAGCGCGCGCTTTGTTTGGAGGGGCTGCCAACATCGAACGTGTCGACGCCCTGGTACAGGGGGTCGGCAGGCAGTTCGATCTGCAGCTCGGCGTTCTCGACGAGATTGTCGCGCGGGTGGATGCGCGCCTCGCGAGTAACCGCTCCGCATCGGGAAGCTGAGTTGCAAGGCCCCGCTGACAGTACAAGTTCCGCAGGAATCGCCACGATGCGTGCGATCGTGCTGGATGGTTTCGGTGCAGCCGATCGAATGCGCATCGACGAGATCGCTCGCCCGGAACCAGGTCCCGGCGAAGTGCGGGTCAAGGTTGCAGCAAGCAGTGTCAATCGACCCGATCTGGTCCAGCGAGCGGGTCATTACGCGCCGCCTGCGGGTGAGTCTGAAATTCTGGGGCTAGAAGTTGCCGGTGTCATCGATGCTGTGGGCGATGACGTTGTCGACCGGGCGGCGGGTCAACGGGTGTTTGCCTTGGTCGCCGGGGGCGGCTATGCCGAATACACGATCGCCCGCAGTGATCATTGCGTCGATGTTCCGGAGAAGTTGAGCTTGCAAGAGGCGGCCTGCATTGCCGAGAACTACCTGACAGCCTGGCTCAATGTCTTCGAACTCGGTCGTGCCGAGCATGCTCGATCAATCTTGTTGCACGGCGGTGGCGGGGGTGTTCACACAGCGGCCGTGCAGCTCTGTCGCTGCTTCGTACCGGGCGCCGAGCTATACGCGACGGCTGCCGCGGCCAAGTTGCAGCGCGTCCGCGATCTGGGTGTCCATCATGCCTTCGATTATCGCGAGCAGAATTTCGCCAGCGAGATCAGAGCCTTGACTGACAAGCGTGGTGTCGACTTGATACTCGATCATATCGGGGCGAAAAACCTGGCCGACAATCAACGCACGCTGGCTGTCGGTGGCAGGCTCGTCTCGATCGGCATCATGGGGGGCGGGAAGGCAGAATTGAATATCGCGACGATGATGGTGAAGCGACAGAGCATGATCGGCTCGGTGCTGCGGTCACGTCCTCCGCATGAAAAGGCAGCGCTTATCGCACGATTTGCCGAGCGTGTCATGCCCCGGTTCGCGAGTGGTGAGCTTCGCCCGATCATCTCGAGCATCGTTCCACTAGCCGATGCGGCCGATGCCCATCGTGCCATGGAGGCAGGTGAACATTTCGGGAAGATCGTGCTCGCGGTAAGTGATGAGTCGGGCCGCTGAAGCGGATCGCCCGGGCAGGGCATCCGGGCCGAGCCGCTGGCGCAAGCGACCCGGCCTTTCGAGCCCTTACATCAGACCGTTGGCCTCCATGTCCTTGCCCGCTTTCTTGATCAAGCCCTTGGCCGGTAGCAGGTTGCCACGATCTCCTTCGATAGCTGCCAGGTAGGCTTCCAGAATCGAGCTTGCGTTTTCCGGTTCGCCTACCACCACGACGCCGCCCATGCGCGCGCCCCAGTGCGGCGTGCACTTGTAGACGTAGATTCCCGGGGTGTCGAAGGTCTGTGTGACGTTTTCACCCAGGGCTGTGTTGAATTCGACACCACCTTCGGGAATCATTGCCCCGATCGTCTCCACATTATGAGCGTCCATGGCCGTCCAGTTGACACTTTCGCCAGGCTGTATGTAGGCAACCAGCGGTTCGAACTTGACGCCGACCGCGGTGACGGTAACGTCGGCCAGGGTGCCTGCCGAAAAAGCGAGGGCGGACAGGGCGAGAACAACGCGGCGTAGCGACATCATGAGGGCAGTAGCTCCGTAGTTGATTGATAAGTCGGAAAAAAAACAAGCATTCGGCTGATTGTGTCAGCTGGATGTGGTACACCTATTCTGAACGAAAGCGGCCTGAAATCTGCAAACCAGCGCACAACGAGCCAGTTGATTCAAAAGTGACGCTCCGCGCATGAGGCAGGTATCAGCAGCGATAGAGAGCGGACATTGGACGGACATCGGTCCGACAAGATATGGCCAGCGGTGGTAAGGTCGACAAGCCCGCCATGCGGCCGGATGGACGCGTGCGCCTGCACAGGCGGGCTCGGGCACGCGCGAGCCGTTGTCCCTGTGGGAGCTGTCGTCCCCGCGCGCGCTGTCGCGTATGTTCTCTTCCTGGCCCTGCTCGCAGCCGCCGTCACACGCGACCTCGGTGCCGTCGAGCATGTGCGACAGGTCGAGATCAGGGCTGAGAACGCTCCGCTGGGGCGTACCTTGCAGAAATTGCTTGAAGGCAAGGAGCCCGGTATCGATGTCAGGGTCAGCGACGATATCGATGACCACCTCAGTGGCAGCCTGGTCGGTACCGTGGACGATCTGCTCGATTTGTTGCTCAAGACCCACGATCTCGACATGTACCGCCGTGGCAAGACCGTCTGGTTTGACAGAAAAGGCCGGTCGGTCGTCGACTTCGTGAAAATGGATGAGGAAGAGTTGTTGCTCGCACTCCGCTCGCTCGCGTCGCCTGTCGTTCCTGGTGGCAATGTCGTCGTCGAAGCAGGCCAGCGAGGTCTGGTGTTTTCGGGTACGCGGGAATATGTGCAGACGAGCCTGGCGCGCATCGCGCTGGCAACAGGCCAGCTGGTACCGGACTTCTCACAGCGCTCGAAGCGACTTCTCATGCACACCCCGGAATCACCGGAAGAGGTAGCGCCGATCGCTGCGGACGACGAACCCGAGGCAGTGCCGGCTATCGGTAGCGCCATCATGAGCGCTTCGCTGCCGCCCGGCCCGGTTGATCTGTCGACTCCGGCGGTGCCTGTGCTGTCGCTGGAGGACCCGAGTACGGGCACAGCTCTCGGCGCACGCATCGTTCTGGTGTCATCCCGTGATCCGCAGGTCGTGGTGCTGGCGAACGGACGAGAGATCCGTGCAGGCGAAAGACTGCCGAGCGGGCATCGCATCGTGAATATCGAACGCAATCGCATCATTCTGGAACGCGACGGCAGTGCGACCATCGTTTCTATGCCATAGCCTGCGAGGTCGTTGTAGCGCATGGGAAGGGCCACTCCCGCCTATGCTAGCGGCTGAGCCGGAGCGATGCCGTCGGTTCTCTGAAAACCAGCGGCTGAGTAGTTGGATCGGCGAGCTTGCCGACGTCCGCTCGAGACACTACCTCGTCGACGATATGTCGATGAGGTGATTTCGAGCAGACTGGATCGGCCGCCGCAGGATCCTGAGCAAGCATCCAGGCCTGGCACCGACAACCTCCGAGATCGTCGTGCTTTTCGGGGCAGGAACGGCAGGGTTCCTTCATCCATGCCGTGCCGCGATACCGTGAGAAACCTTCGGACTCATACCAGATCGATTCGATCGAGTGATCGGACACGTTTGGAAAGTCGAGACCGGGCAGCATTCGGGCGGTGTGACAGGGAAGTGCCGTGCCGTCGGGAGTTACCGTCAGGAACACGTTTCCCCAGCCGTTCATGCATTTTTTCGGACGATTCTCGTGGAAGTCGGGAACCACGAAGATGATGCGAATTCTGTCGCCATGGCGCTCCCGGTATTCGTTGGTCGTGCGCTCTGCCGCCAGTACCTGCTCGCGCGATGGCATCAGGTGCTCACGATTGACGTCAGCCCACGAATAGAACTGTGTGTTTGCAAGTTCCAGATACTCAGCGCCGAGCTCGAGCGCCATGTCGATGATCTTGTCGACGTAGTCGATGTTCAATCGGTGAATGACGCAGTTCAGCACCATCGGCCATTCGCGTTGCTTGATGATTCGCGCCACCTTGTTCTTCAGATCGAAGGTCTTGGTGTGGGATAGAAAATCGTTCGATTCCCGCGTCGAGTCCTGAAAGGAAAGCTGTACGTGATCGAGGCCAGCCGCCTGCAGCTCATCGGCGCGTGCCTCGGTCAAGCCCACACCGCTGGTCAGCAGGTTGGTATAGAAGCCGAGGCGATGGGCTTCGGCCACGAGGACAGGCAGATCGTCTCTCAGCATCGGTTCGCCGCCGGAGAATCCGCATTGAACGCTGCCGAGTGCGCGAGCCTCGTTGAGCACGCGCAACCAGCCTTCGGTATCCAGCTCGTCCTCGTGCCGCGCAAAGTCGACCGGGTTGTAGCAGAACGCACAATGCAACGGGCAACGGTAGGTCAGTTCCGCGAGTAACCACAAGGGTGGCCCCGGTCGTTCGCCATCGCCAGAGGTGGGCAGTCGGGTCGACGTCGCCGCCGACATTGTCATCATCGGTGCGCTACTTGCCGACTTCGCGGGTGTCGGCGTCGTCGAACCGGCTGAGTCGGTGTTTTCAGTCATGCCAACTGTATCCACTTCTGCTGCAGGGCGACACTGAGAAAGCCTTTCACGTCACCGTCCAGACCGCGCTGGTCAAACGCAGCTTCCAGCATCGAGACGACATCACTGACACATCGTTCACCGTCGCAACGCGAGAGCATCTCGCCGGCACTCTGATTCAGCTTGACCATGCCCTCGGGATAGAGCAGTACCCACGCGTTCTGGGCTTCTTCAAACTGCAAACGGTAGGGCTTGGCGACGCTCGGCCGCGCATCGGACGCTACCGGTTCCACCGTGTCATCTGATGTCGATGGCGAAGTCGATGCCGATCCCGAAGTTGCTGCAGGCGATGCAGCGTCGTCGTGTGACTGGTTCATTTGCTGACTCCGCTGCGCGTGCCGAATGCCGGCATGGAGGGCAGGCCATAGCGGGCAGCCATGGCATCGTTCATCTGCCAGAGAACATCGAGCTTGAAATCGAGAATCTCGAGTGCGCGCTCCTGTTGGGCTCGCGTCGCGAAAAATGACAGGGTAACACCGAGCCCGTGCTCGACGTCTCGTCTCGCCTGGGTGACGCGCTGCCGAAAGTAGGCAAGACCACTGTCGTCAATCCACGGGTAGTGCTCGGGCCATGTGGCCAGGCGCTGCTTGTGTATGGCCGGCGCGAACAATTCGGTCAACGAAGCGCAGACTGACTCCTGCCATGGGCGCCGTCTGGCGAAATCGATGTAGGCGTCGACCGCGAAGCGTACGCCGGCGCTTACATGCCGATGATCGGTGATTTCCTCACGCTCGAGCCCGACAGCGAGCCCAAGGCGAATCCAGGCTTCTATGCCTCCGGGGTCGCTCTTGCCGTGCAGATCGTCATAGCCATCGTGGTCGAGCATGCGCTGCACCCATTCGCGTCGGACCTCACGGTCGGTGCAGTTGGACATGACAGCGGCATCCTTGATGGGAATCGCTACCTGGTAGTAGAAGCGGTTGGCAACCCACCCGCGAATCTGCTCTGCCGTCGCCTTGCCTTCGTTCAACATCACGTTGAACGGGTGGTGTATGTGATACGCCTTGCCACGTTCGCGCAGGCGCGCTTCGAACTCTTCATGGCTCCAGGGAGCATTGGCCGTGATAGCCACTTCCATTCCGTCATTGGCGACTCGTTCGTTCACAGTTCGATGTCCATGCCGTCGAAAGCCACTTCGACGCCGTGTTCGGTCAGCATCGCGCGCTCGGTGCTGTTTTCATCGAGGATCGGATTGGTATTGTTGATATGTATGAGTATCCGACGCGTCGATGCCGGCAAACGATCGAGCCATTCGAGCATGCCGCCTGGCCCGCTTTGCGGTAGATGGCCCATCGAGCGGGCGGTCTTGCCCGATGCGCCCGCGCTGATCATTTCGTCGTCGGTCCACATCGTGCCGTCGACCAGTACGACATCGCTCATCATCATCGCCTCTTGCACAGGCGGTTCCAGCTCACCAAGGCCGGGTGCATAGAAGAGTCGCTTGCCAGTGCCGGTGTCGTGCATGAGCATGCCGAGCGTGTCGCCCGCTACTGGCTGGTCACGGTGCGGAGAGTAGGGCGGGGCATTGCTTGTCAGCGCCAACGGGGTGAAGCGGAGCTCGCTCGCGCCAGGTATCCGGATGCCTTCGCTGTCTGGATGGGCTGGCTCGATTTCGTGCCAGTCGACCTGGCTGTAGTGATCGAGCACACGCAACAGAGGGTTGCCTGTGGAAAGGTCTTCCTTGACGGCAGCCGTACCGAAGATCGATAGCGGCACGTTGCTCTCGCGCAGCATCAACAGTCCGGTCGTGTGATCGATCTGGGCGTCCATGAGCACGATGCTGCGGATGCCGGTGTCGCGCAGTGAGCGGGCCGGCTGCAGCTCGGGATTGGCCTTGAGCTGCTGCAGGATGTCGGGCGAGCTGTTGAAGAGTACCCAGTCGACATCGTCAGTCGTGACCGCTATCGATGACTGGGTGCGGGCGTGCGCCAGCAGAGTGCCGGTACGCTGGCCGTTGCACAGCCGGCAGTTGCAGTTCCATTGCGGGAATCCACCGCCGGCGGCGGACCCGAGTACGCGAATCTTCACTGGATACTCACTGGTTCATCACAGACCTGCAGGCGAAAAAAAACCGGACCCTGTCCGGCGGCTGGACGGCTGACGGCGTTGAATCAGCGTGCCGGGGGCCGCGAAGCCCCCGGCACGCCGCCGTGCTTTAGCGGTGGTACATGTACATCGTGATTTCGAAGCCAAAGCGATAGTCCGTAGCGGCAGGTGTTTCCCAGCTCATTGCATCAACTCCAAAGATTGATCAAAGACAATTTGGTCAGACGAAAAGTCTGTCGGCAAAGGGACCTCGCCGACATTTGAAAGTACCGTCAGACGAGCCGAAATGATAGTGGCCATCAGACCCATTGTGAGCGTTGCCACCGGGTACCAGATCGCCTCTGTCTTGAGGCTTCAGGCGCTCCATCCGAGGTCCCCGCCCCTCGACCGCGACGACGCAGACTGTCAGCGGGCCAGTGCGGCTGCGTGATGCGCCAGGTGATCGTCGATGAACGAGGCGATGAACCAGTACGAATGGTCATAACCCTCTTGCAGGCGGTAGTCCAGGGGTTGCTTCGCTTGCCCGCAGGCCTCTCGAAAATGCTCTGCACTCAGCTGCTCTTGCAGAAAGGGATCGGCTGTTCCGGTATCGATCAGCAGGGTTGCAGCCGTCGGCTGTCGAGCGACCAGCAAGGACGCATCGTAGGCCGACCAGGCATCGCGATCGTCACCGAGATAATGGTTGAACGCCTTTTGACCCCACGGCACTTGCGACGGCGCGGCGATGGGCGAAAAGGCCGAGACCGAGCGATAGACAGTCGGATGCTTGAAGTGCAGTGTCAAGGCGCCATGCCCGCCCATCGAGTGCCCGGTGATGCCCTGGCGCGTCGTGTCGACGGGAAAACCGGTGGCGACGATCGCGGCCAGTTCACCGGTAATGTACTGATCCATCTGGTAGTGCGGAGCCCAGGGTGATTCGGTCGCCGTCAGGTAAAAGCCCGCTCCCTGACCGAGATCAAAAGCTTCGTCATCCGCAACGCCCGCGCCACGCGGACTGGTATCCGGGGCAACGATGATGAAGCCGTGCTCGGCCGCTGCCCTGGCAATGCCGGATTTCTCCATGACGTTCGCCCAGGTGCAGGTCAGCCCCGAGAGATACCACAGCACCGGGCAAGAGCCCTCGGCTGCCTGTGGCGGCACGTAGACAGCGAACTTCATTTCGCATTGGCAGAGATCGCTCTGATGCGCATGTACCGACAGCGTCCCGCCGTGACTGCGCCAGCTCGACTCGGTTTCGATGGCCGTGTTCATGTCTGTGTATTCACCTGTTCACCTGTTCGCCTGTTCGCCTGTTCGGACATTGACTCGGGTTTCCATGAAGTCTCAGAATTCGACGACGCTGCGAATGCTCTCGCCCGAGTGCATCAGGTCGAACGCCTTGTTGATATCCTCGAGCGGCATCTTGTGGGTAATCAGGCTGTCGATGTCGATGCGACCTTCCATGTACATGTCGACGATGCGCGGTACGTCGGTGCGGCCGCGAGCACCGCCGAATGCGGAACCACGCCAGACGCGACCGGTGACCAGCTGGAACGGGCGGGTGGCGATTTCCTTGCCGGCTCCGGCAACGCCTATGATCACGCTTTCTCCCCAGCCCTTGTGGCAACACTCGAGTGCTGCGCGCATGACGTCGACGTTGCCGATGCATTCGAACGTGTAGTCGGCACCGCCGCCAGTGATGTCGACGAGATGGCCGACAAGCCCGTCATGGCCGTCGTGATCTTTCGGGTTGACGAAGTCGGTCATGCCGAACTTCTCGCCAATGGCGCGCTTCTCGGGATTCATGTCGACGCCGACGATCTGACGCGCACCGATCATCCTGAGCCCTTGAATGACGTTGAGACCGATGCCACCGAGTCCGAACACCACAGCTGTCGAATTCGGTTCGACCTTGGCGGTGAACATGACCGCGCCGACGCCGGTCGTGACACCACAGCCGATGTAGCAGATCTTGTCGAACGGTGCGTCCTTGCGAACCTTGGCGAGAGAGACCTCGGGCAGGACGGTGTAGTTCGAGAAGGTCGAGCACCCCATGTAGTGCAATATCTTCTTCCCCTTGTAGGAGAACCGCGACGTGCCGTCAGGCATGACACCTTGACCTTGCGTGGCGCGTACCTTCTGGCAGAGATTGGTCTTCGGGTGCAGGCAGTACTCGCACTCGCGACACTCGGCTGTATACAACGGAATGACGTGGTCGCCCACTTCGAGCGACGTGACGCCTGCGCCGATCTCGACGACAACGCCTGCTCCTTCGTGCCCGAGAATAGCGGGAAATGCTCCCTCCGGATCTTCGCCAGAGCGTGTGAACTCATCGGTGTGGCAGATGCCGGTAGCCTTGATCTCCACCAGCACCTCGCCCGCCTTCGGACCCTCGAGATCGACTTCGACAATTTCCAGCGGTTTACCTGCTTCGAAGGCAACGGCAGCTCGGCTCTTCATCGACGGACTCTCCTCGGGGTTTTGATGTCAAAGCGCAATCATGGCAGCTAGGCGGCGCGCAGACAACGGACGTTCATTCATCGGACAGCCATACGTTGGATGACATGGGCGATGTCGCTGACGAATGAATCAATCGTTGGCGATGAAGTTTCCGTACGCGCGTGTGCCATCACCGGTCTCGATGGTTGCGTCGACTCGCAAGGTCACAGCGTCGATCACGCTCAATGTGTTGTCGAACCAGTTGGCGACATAGACATGCCGGTCATCCGGATGGGTTGCAATGCCTTCCGGATACTCGCCGACGTCGATGCTCGCGATGCGCTCGAACGACACGGTGTCGATGACGCTGACGGCGTCGTCGTACTGGTCGGTGACGAAGGCGCGTGACTCATCGACGGCCAGGGCGATGGCATACGGTCGTTCGCCGACGCTGATTTCGGCAAGGGTCTCGAAGGTTTGCGTGTCGACGACACTGACCGAGTCGCTCGCCACATTGGCGATCCACAGGCGGCGTCCCGAGCGGTCGAGCACCATGCCGAATGGACGTTCGCCAACGGTGGCCTCGCCGGTTCTTTCGCCAGTCGCAACCGCATAGGCGCCGACCGCGTTGTCGTCACGATTGGCGACATACAGTGTCTGGCCGTCGGGTGATAGTGAGAGACCGGACGGCGCCTGGCCCACCGGGAACTCAGCGATCTTCTCGCCACTCCGTGCATCGAGCGTGCTGACTTTGTTCTCGTACCAGTCAGCCACATAGACGTGCTCGTCAGTAGCCAGTATGGCGAGCGGGCCGGGTGGCAGTTCATGCACACGACGGACGCTCAAGCTGGATACATCGATTTCGCTGACACTGCCGTCGCCGGGATTGGTGATCCATACGGTGTCGGCGCCGGGTGAGACGCTGACACCGGCCGGCTGATCGCCGACCGCAATGACCTTGACGACCTGGCCGGTGGCGGTGTCGATGACGGTGACGTCGTTGGACTCCTGGTTCGTGGCGAACGCGAGCGGCTTCGCCTCGAGCGTTGCGGCGAACAACAGCAAGAGCGTCAAAACGACGCGAGCGCAGTTGTCAAGTTGGCTCACTTCAGGGCGATTCGCTTCAAGGCGACTCGGCGACGGCCTTGAGATTGGCCAGAGACACTTGATACAAGCCCGATACAGCCGCCACGGCCGCCTCATCGTCAAGCTCGGGCGGGGGGTCATTGTTCGGGTAGCCGCGATAGAAAGCCCCTTTCCAGGTGACCGTGCTGCCGCCCCCGGACGCGCTCACGGACAAGGTCGATGAATAGTTGGTAACCGGAAGTATCGCGACGTCGTGAGTCTTGTCGGGAATGCGATAGCTGAAGCTCATCTTCTCATCGTCGTGCTTCTTCAATAGCTCGATCACCTCAGCGCCGCCGTCGAGCACGAGGGTACGAATGGCGCCGGGCTCGTTGCCGGTATCGCTACTGCTGGCGGTGATCATCGGCATCCACTGGTCGGCTCCGGCGAATTCTCCGATCAATGCCCAGACATCGGTTGGTGATGCATTTATGTCAATGCTTTCAGTCACTTTCTGCCGCGTCGGCCCGTGCGCTGAGGCGAGCAAGGGCAAGAGGAGCATGCCGGCGAAGGCGGCGCAGGCCAGCACGCCGGCAGAGGTATTACGAATTGCGTTACGTTCAGGTGACGCGGTAAGGGTCGGTGTCGACGGCTCTGCTGGCCGGGCTCGATTCTGAGAGAAGTACATGGTGGTTTCTCGGGTGTGAAGGTTTATCCGGGCAAGGGTATTCGGGATGGTGTCATTCGGATCAGGGTCACTCAAGGAGATCGTCAATTCTTGCCTGGTACCAGGGCCTGGGGTGCATCGATGAAGGTGATGTCCTGATCGTTGGCCTGAATCTGTTCCAGTGTGTCGGACTCATCGGCGCTCACGTTGCCAACGTTTACCTGGCCAATGACAGGCAGGCCCTTGCGAAGTTTTCGACTCGCCTTGTCGACGCGATCATGCAGTGTCGGGCTATAGACGACCGCGTAGGAGCGCGGCACGGAACGGCCCATCCCTTCCTCGAGATCCGAGCCCCAGAGATAGATCCGCTCAGGCTCCTCCACTGTGACGGCATAGAGGTAGAAGAGGGTGGGCAAGTCACGTTCAGCGGGCCATCCGAGCAGCCCTGGCCAGGACTGAAAAGTGATCCAGCAGAGTGCGATCATCAAGACGTTGCAGAGTGACTTGACGATCCAGCTCCACGATGAATACAGGTTGAGACCCAGGAGCAAGGCAGCAAGCGCGATATAGGCCACCGTCAGGCCGGTGATCTCGAACGTCGGCAACAGGTTGTCTGACAGAGGATTCATTCGCGAGTGTCGGTGATCATGTCAGCGAGGTCACGTCAGCGAGGTCACGTCAGCGAGGCCACGTCAGCGAGGTATGAGTGATTTCGGGCGTTGATTGATGTTGCCAATGTCCCCCTCGACACCGACCGTGAAGCGGACAGCCGTCTGTTCTTCACCCTTTGCGGACAGGTTCGTCTTGCCGTAGTACGCAACGACGTAGACGGGGTTGACGCGCGCAACCTTGACGGCAACCGGCACCGAGGTCTCGATTTCAGCGTCGTAGTAGTGCACATTGACGACGTACTCGCCCGGCAACATCCCACGGATGGCGGCGACCTCCTGATTCAGCGGATTCTCGACCGTCTTGCCGCCGACTTCCATCGAATCATTAAGCATTCCGCGATCGTCCCTGTCAAGATGGACCAGGCCCGTGCTGCGGTTGCGAAACCAGGTCACGTTGCCGACCGGATCCTCTATCCAGGTATCGATGTCGTCGTTCGTTCCATCAGGCCAGGTCACGGTTATTACATATTCCGCCTCGATATCGATCTTGCCGCTGTCCTCGTCGGGCGACAGGAAGAGTATCGCAACGAAGAACAACAGGATGAATCCCAACAGGACGTTGAACAACAGATCCGTGAACGGATCTGATCCGGCCATGGCAGGTCGGTAGCGAGGGCTCCTGCGCATCAACCGTCCGCGCCCTGCTGCGGTCGCGCAGTCCGTCCGCTCACGCGTCGGTAACGCCCGTCTCGCGCCCGCGCGCGGCACGGTAGCGGGACAGCAGGCCAAGGAGATGTTCCGCCTGACGGCCGAGAACAAGATACTGAACCGAGAGCAGCGTCGCCCCGATGAGACCGGCGAGGGTGGTGAACAGTGCGGTCCCCATGCCACCACTCATCGCGACCAGCAGGTCGCGAAGTCCCTCCGCTCCCTCGATGGACAGTCCGGAGAGCGAGGTGAATATCAGGATGAAGCCGAGTATGGTGCCGAGCAGCCCGAGGCGGATGGTGACATCGACGAGGAACCAGCCAAGATCCACCGGGCTGCGCAAGCGGTCGGCATAGAGCTCGTACAACTCTTCGAGATGACCGGCTTCGAGCTTGCCAGCCTGCGCGATGTCTGTCGTCCATGCGGCAATGTACGGGTCGTCCGAGGCCGTCAGGATCGCTCCCTGCTGAGTCGCCAGTCGGGCGTTCGACAGTGCCTTGCGAGCCGCCTCGATTCGCCGTGAATACAGGCTGATATGCCAGACGGCATGAAGGCTGCCGGTAAGTACGAGCGCTGCGATCAGTGCGGTGACGTGGCTGCGATCGAGTGCGAAGACAGGTTGCAGCAGCTCCAGGTCGTACAGGATGCCGAAGCCGAGAAACACAAGACTGGCGAACAGCAACCAGATCTGCGGGAAATGATGAGCAGGCGTCGCGAAGGGATCACGCATCGTCAATTCGCCAAGGGCGGGAGCTGCGGCGCATCAGAGCGGTTCGGCCACGAGCTGTTCAAGTCGGTCCCAGCGTTCGTTGGCGGTTGCTTGCTGGAGCGGTGAAAGCGTGTATTCAACGCTGATCTGATAGAGGTAGTACTCGGCAGCCGGACTGCCATGGATGTCCGCCTGCCGATACCAGCCGTACGCTCGTGAGGCATCGGCGTTGACTCCGATGCCCTGTCGATAAAGGTTGCCGAGGTTTACCTGAGCCGCGGCATATCCGCTTTTCGCTGCGGCATGGTAGAGCTCGGCGGCGCGTCGCGCGTTTCGCGGTACACCGAGGCCGAGGTAGTAGAGATTGCCGAGCACTGTCCTGGCTTGCGGATTGCCGGCCTTGACCTCCGGCTCAAGCCATCGGACCGCTCGCGCATACTTGCCCTGTGCCATGGCAAGCGCCGGATCGCCGCTGGACCGTCCGGCAGGGTTCCAGATCAGGAATGCCGTGCCGATCACAGAGGCAAGTGCGGCGATGCCGACCAGCCAGTGAACTCTTGCCCATCCACCTTGTCCACGACTGGTGTTGTAATGGACACTCGTCTTCGTTGGCGACGATTTCTGAGGAACCTGAAACATGAACCATCTCATCAGCGCTTGCCGCTTGTCCTCGCGCAACGCCATTCTGGTCGGTGTCCTTGCGCTTCTTGGCGCAGCGGACTTGTCACTGTCCAAGGCTATCGCAGACGAAGTGCCGCCGCTCGACGACAACGTCGATGCCGAGACACGCTGGAACACCCTCAGCGAGCATTATTTCCCCGGAGTCTCGATCGCGGATGGCGAAGGCATCATCGCACTCAACGCGCCCGGGCGTGCCCACGATGCGGCAGTCGTGCCGATAAGCATTCAGGCGCTGGACCCGTCGCGTCCCGTCAACCGCATCCATCTGATCGTCGATCAGAATCCGTTGCCACTCGCCGGGGTGTTCGAATTTGCCGAGGAAGCGCACGGTTGGGAAAGCCTCGAGACGCGCATCCGTATCAATGAGTACACGAACGTCAGGGCCGTTGCCGAACTTGCGGACGGCTCGCTCGTCATGGCGTCGGCCTTTGTCAAGGCGGCGGGCGGTTGCTCGGCGCCGGCGATGGCCGATCTCGACGCTGCGATGGCGCGGGCAGGCAAGATGCAGTTGCTCATTCAGGAGGCGACGGCATCCAGTCTCGTTGCTGCGGAGGGTGCGTCGCCCGTGCTCTCGACAGGCGACGCGTCGGCGGCCGGGCCGCTTTCGTCGGCAACCATAAAGATCAGCCATCCGAACAATTCCGGCATGCAGTTCGATCAAGTGTCCCGAAACTACATACCGGCGTTCTATGTGCAGACCATCGGAGCAGAAATCGACGGACGTCCGCTCATCAATGTCGAAACGAATTTTTCGTTGAGTGAGAATCCGGTGGTGGCCCTGACCTATCCGGGCAGTCCCGAGGCTGGCAATCTGGCCGTTCATGCACTCGACTCCAAGGGCAACCGCTATGAAGGCAGCACGCCGATAGGCAGCGGAAGCTGATTCGCGGGAGCTGTCGCGAAGGTCAAGCCGCGAAGGTCAGTTCTGGAAACAGCGCAGTGTCGACTCGGCCTGAAGGTTCTCCAGTTTCTCGATGCGGTCTTTAGCCCAGTGTGAATCCCGGTAGAAGATGCCACGCTGACCGATGTCCTGCTGCACCTGAAGAACCGTGCCGGCCTGTTCGTATTCCTTGTAGCTCATTCGAGCCTTGATGAAATCGATGCTGCAGGAACACTGCTGCAACGCTTGATAGGAGTTGCCATTGGCGGCCATGCAGCCGAGCACATAGTCGGCCACCGCGGTGGTCGGAAAGTCGTCTTCGGCACTGCACTCCTGCGACGCCGTATCCGTCGCGCCGGCGACGGTTTCCCCGTCGCTTGTCGACGCGTCATCGCCCGTCTTCCCGGTGGCGGGTGCATCGCTCTCTTGCGCCAGTGCGATTCCGCCAGCCAATGCCAGCCAGGCATAGAGAACGCTTCCGGCGAGCATGGTTCTGATCACATTTTCGCTCTCGACCCATCGTCGTCGAGCGAGAGAGGTCGATTTGCAGGATTCGGTGTACGTCACGTGTCAGTCGTGCTCCATTCCAGTGGTCAATATCACGTTGACTGACCTCTACTTTTCGATCAGCGTCAGCGCGTATTCGAATCCTGTCGCTTCGCTCGAATCGATCGCAGCCGATTTTCCGGAAACGGCAGCGATCGACAAGACGCCGCCCGGCACGGCGTCGCTCAATGTGATCTCGAAGAGTGCGTCGCCATAGCCGGGTCGGTTGCCGAGGAAGGCGTCGTTCCTGAAGGGTGAGAACTGCACCGACGAGACTGCAACTTCATCATCAATATACAGGCTTGACCCCTCGATGACTTGCGTGTCGGCATGCGCCATGGCGTCACGAATACGATTGCGGAAGTAGAGTGCACCGCCACCGGTCTCGGCGCTGAGCGTCTGCGCCACATGTTCGAGCATGGCGATGATGACCGGATTGCCGCGATAGCCATTGAATATCGGCAAGGACAGGGCGCGATCGTCGCTCAGGAATTCGACTTCTACATCGCGTCGCTCGGCATCGGTTTCCGCTGCCACTGACAGCGTGGCCTCGTCGTTGACGGGATCGCTCTTGCCGCGTCTTGCCAGATAGCGGTAGGCAAGCGTGTCGCCTGTCTTCAGACTCGCCAGGTGCGGTCGATCGTAGACAAGCGCTTGCGCTGCGTTCAGCTCGTCGAATGCCTGAGCGAAGCCCGCTGTCAGGAACAGAACTGCCGTGGCAAGCAGCCAACGCGGGCGACAGGGCAGGCGACAGTGTCGGTTTGCCCGGAGGCTCGTCATTTCCGAGGGAGATAGGGTCTTTGCCTGCATGTCGGTCTCTGCGCGAATCGAGTTGCACGTTAGAATCGAGATGGCGATGCTGTCAAGCACAGCGCACGCCGCGCGTCCGGAACTGCAGCCATTCCATGCGTAAAGAGCACCATGAAGGTTTTGGGTACCTTCCCGCCGAGCTATCGACGGGGTTCACTTTTCCAGCCGCATTGCTGTTGGTTTCTCTCTGCACAGGCGCGCAAGTTCGTGCCGACAGTGTTGCAGCCGATGTGAGTGAGATCGCTGCGGGTGTTCACGTACGCCTCGGCCGGCATGCCCCCTTGACCCGCAAGACGGTTGGAGAAATCGCCAATACCGGCTTCATCGTCGGCAAGACCTCGGTTGTCGTCATCGATGCGGGGGGCAGTATGGCCGCTGCGAATGCCCTGCGACAGGCAATCCGGCGTGTCACCTCGCTCCCCGTCAGTCATCTCGTCCTGACGCACTTTCATCCCGACCATGTGTTCGGTTCTGCGGCGTTCGCGGATGTCGAGCACGTTGTCGCTCACGAGAACCATGCGCGCGCCATGCTGCAACGTGGCGCTTTTTACACGGAGCGATTCGCTACGCCATTCGGCGAGGATAGGGGTGACGCTGAAGTTTCCGGCCTGCGCACGCCGACGATCGAGATTCCGGTTGGCGAATCGCTTGTCGTCGATGCAGGGGATCGGCCCCTGTCGATACGGGCGCATCGAACGGGGCATACCGACAACGACCTGAGCGTGTTCGATGCTGAGACGGGAACTCTCTGGGCGTCGGACCTGGTCTTCGCCGAGCGCACGCCATCGCTCGATGGCAGTCTTCGGGGTTGGCTCGAGACCATGGATGAATTGTCAGTGATGCCGATCGAGCAGGTTGTCCCCGGTCACGGGCTGCCTGGCGGTTTCGAGCGCGTTACCGCCGCACAGCGCGCCTATCTCGAAGGATTGCTTGATGAGACGAGAGAACGACTGGCGGCGGGTTCGCGTCTTGCCGACGCGCTCAGTGAGGCTGAAACGACCGATTCAGGTGACTGGGTGCTCTTCGAGCAGCAGCACCCGACGAACGTCACGAAGGCCTGGACCGAGCTTGAGTGGGACTAATGTCCACCGTCGAGACGCGCTTGAACACTCGCGAACACGCCCTCGACGGAGGTATAGTCTTTGCGCGGTCGCCATAGATTCCGTTCCAGTCTGTCATGTGTATCGACTTTTCGGCGAGCGCTGCAAGTGAGTCAAGTGTGTGTTGGGCATCCTGCCCTTGTCGTTTTAACGGGCCGTATCCACGGGGTTAAACATGAGATCTGTTCACAGGAAGGGGCTACTGATCGCTGCCATTTCGGCATCGGCGGTGGTAGCAGGAAGCGCCGGTGCCAACGACGAGCTCATGGAGCTCGTCGCTGATCCGGCGAACTGGGCGATGCCGACCGGCAACTACGCCAATACGCGCTACAGCGAACTCGACGAAATTACCGCCGAAAATGCTGGCGAACTCTCGCCTGCGTGGACCTTTTCCACCGGTGTCTTGCGCGGTCACGAAGGCGGACCGTTGGTCATCGGCGACACCATGTTCATACACACGCCGTTTCCCAATCGCGTCTATGCGATGGACCTCAACGAGGAAGGTCGGATCCTCTGGATGTATGAGCCGAAGCAAGACCCGTCAGTCATTCCGGTCATGTGTTGCGACACGGTCAACCGGGGTGTTGCCTACGCTGACAACAAGATCTTCCTGCACCAGGCCGATACCACGCTCGTTGCATTGAATGCGGAAAGCGGTGAAGTGGAGTGGTCGGTCGTCAATGGTGATCCCGGCAAGGGTGAGACCGGCACGGCCGCACCGATGGTTGTCGGCGACAAGGTGTATCTGGGCATTTCAGGCGGGGAATTCGGCGTTCAGGGACACCTGACGGCGTACAACATCGCTGACGGATCGCTCGCCTGGCGTGGTTATTCCACCGGCCCGGACGACATGACGCTGATGGATCCGGAAAACACCACCCATCTCGGTGAGCCGGTCGGCGTCGATTCCGGTACCGCTACCTGGGAAGGCGATCAGTGGAAGATCGGCGGCGGCACCACCTGGGGTTGGTTCTCCTACGATCCGGACGAGAACCTCGTCTACTACGGAACAGGGAACCCGAGTACCTGGAATCCGGTTCAACGCCCGGGCGACAATCGCTGGTCGATGACTATCTTCGCTCGTGATGCCGATACGGGCATGGCGAAATGGGTCTATCAGATGACCCCGCACGACGAGTGGGACTACGACGGCGTCAACGAGATGATCCTGGTTGACCAGGAAATGGATGGCGAGATGCGCAAGACGCTTGTCCACTTCGACCGTAACGGCTTCGGCTACACCATGGACCGCGTCACCGGTGAACTGCTTGTTGCCGAGAAGTTCGATCCAGCCGTCAACTGGGCTACGCATGTCGACATGAAGACAGGTCGACCGCAGGTCGTTGCCGAGTATTCGACCGGGCAGAACGGCGAGGATGTAAACACGACGAATATCTGCCCGGCAGCGCTTGGCACCAAGGATCAGCAACCCGCTGCTTACTCCCCGAAGACGAAACTGTTCTACGTCCCGACCAATCACGTCTGCATGGACTACGAGCCCTTCGAGGTCGAGTACACAGCCGGCCAGCCCTACGTTGGTGCGACCTTGTCGATGTTCCCGGGGGGCCGGGTAACGGGAGATGGCACGGAAAATCTCGGCAATTTCATCGCCTGGGATGCTGCCAAGGGTGAAATCAAGTGGTCAATTCCGGAGCCGTTCTCGGTCTGGAGTGGCGCGCTCGCGACGGCCGGTGACGTGGTCTTCTACGGCACGCTCGAGGGTTATCTGAAAGCGATCGACGCCAACACCGGTGAGGAGCTCTACAGCTTCAAGACACCGTCCGGCATCATCGGCAACGTCAATACCTGGGAGCATGGCGGCAAGCAGTACATCGGCGTTCTGTCTGGCCTTGGCGGATGGGCAGGCATCGGCTTCGCGGCCGGGCTCACAGGTGATACCGATGGTCTGGGTGCGGTCGGCGCGTACAAGTCGCTGTCGAGCTACACCTCGCTCGGCGGTGTCCTGACTGTCTTCTCGCTGTAGAGTCATGACCTTCATCGCAGGCTCCTGTCAGGGAGGTTCTGCAACGCGCTAGCGCCGCGCAGTGCGGTGAGTGGTCAGTTACCAAAGGCGGGTCCGGAGCAAGTTTTCCGGGCTCGCTTTTTTTTCGAGTGCTTTGAACCAATGAAAGTGAGTGCGTCAGGCCGCAGGTTCGAGGGAACAAGGAGATTGCCGTCAGGGCTTGCCTTGTTTTTCGGTTCAGGTTCATCAAGGCCTCTGCTTGTCCTGATTTTGATGTTGCTGGCAGATGTCATCCTGGCAGGTGTCGTTGTTGCAGCCGAAGGCACGGGGCGCCAGGCATTGGCCACAAACCGCCTCAGAGTCTGTGCCGATCCGGCCAACCTGCCATTTTCGGACGAGAACCTTGAGGGGTTCGAGAATCGAATCGTCGAGATGCTCGCGGAAGATCTTGATCTCGAGGTTCGCTACACGTGGTACCCACAGTCGACCGGGTTCATACGGAACACACTCCGGGTACGTCAATGCGATGTCATATCCGGGATTACCACCACCAGCGAACGCGTACAGAACACCAATCCGTACTATCACTCTGTCTACACGATGGTGTACCGGACAGATTCGAAGCTTGTCACTCACCGCATGACCGATCCGGTCCTCGACGATCTTCGATTGGGTGTTGTCGCGGGGACACCTCCTGCCGACATACTGGCCACGGAAGGCTTGATGGGCAATGTGCGTCCCTATCAATTGGTGACCGATACGCGCCGAGCGCGACCGGCCGAGCGTGCTCTCGATGATCTTGCCCGGGGTGAAATCGATGTCGCTTTCATCTGGGGGCCGATCGCAGGCTATTACGCCAGCCAGCATCCGGAAGCCGATCTTGTCGTCGTTCCCTTGCTCGACGAAGACGAACGTATCCGACTGGATTTTCGTGTCTCGATGGCGGTTCGGTATAACGAGACTGACTGGAAGCGCAAGGTCAATCGCTTGCTCGCCGCTCGTGCCGACGATATCGAATCGATATTGCTCGACTACGGCGTGCCCTTGCTGAATGATCTTGGCGAGATCATCGAAGCCGAAAACGGCGAGGCGCGCACCGGGGAGCCTGGTGTCGCAGAAGCGGTTGTCGCAGAGCCTGACGCTTATCGCATGGATGACTATGATGCGCCGGTACCCATCGGCTTGACGGGAGCCAGCACGGTTACCGGCGCGGCAGTCGAAGCCCTGATGCGCGACCACGCTGCGACCGTGATCGACGTCATTCCCGAACAGCGCCAGCCGCCCGACCTGGCCGATGATCAGCTCTGGCTGCCACCGCCGCACAAGGGCATTCCCGGCGCCTTGTGGCTTCCCGACACAGGCTATGGTGCACTTGATCCGGTCACTGAAACGTATCTGTTCTCACACCTCGAGCAGGCCAGTGGCAACAATTTCGACCATCATCTGGTCTTCTATTGCCGTATGGATTGCTGGATGTCGTGGAATGCAGCGAAACGAGCGCTTGACGCTGGCTATTCCAACATCCATTGGTATCGTGATGGTATTGACGACTGGCTGTTCGATGACAGGTTCACGGTGACGCTCGAGCCGGCAGCCGGTACCAGGCAGCCTCCGCCCAAGTGAGACCCTGTTCACTCGTGCAAGATCATAGCCATCCGGGCAAGACCATCACAGACATCAAGATCACTACAGACATCATGCAGAGGGAAACGGCAGTGACGAAAAGTACAAGCAGCACGTGGCGATGCGGACGCCGGTTCACTCAGGGGATGGGTCGGGTCTTCGCACTGATGCTGGCCTGTTCCTGCGCCACCGTATCGGCGCAGACAGCCGGACTTCTGAAAGGCGGAGCGATCGAACTCGCACCCTTGACGCTGTCGGTGGTCGAGCCACTCGCAGACGGCCCCTACACGCTGGAGTCAGGCAAGTACTACGAGATCGATATCGTCTGTGACGGTTCCGGTGAGCTTGCCATCGAAGGGTCGTCATTCTTCCGCAACATCTGGATTGATGAGGTGGTCATCAACGATATCGAGGTGCGGCCGCTCGGACTCGACAGCCTCGAATTCGACGATGAGGGCACGGCAACCATCAAGTTCGTCGCCATCCGCCCGGGCAGCTTCATCGTCCGCATACCGGGGACGAGTGCCGAATCGCAACAGGCCAGATTCGAGATACGTTGATACTGATGCGGTATCTCATCGCTCTTTCAGCCTTGCTCGCGTTGCCTCTCAGCCTTGACGTCGGGCTGCAGATGCACGCGCGCTCGAAATCCGGCGCGGCAGACAGTTTCAGCACGACGGGCGCGGGCATCCGGGGATGGATGTCCGGCGCTCATGCGGCTGATGCGCTGCCGATCCATGTTGTCCGGCTGACGCGGGAAGAAGATCCCCCGGTGCCATTGTCACTGGTCGATGTACCGATAGATGACGATGGAGCTGCGGGTGCCGAGCTTGGCATTGCCGACAATCGGACGACGGGTGGATTCCTGGGTCACGAGTATCTGTACGAGAATGTCACGCTGACAGAGACAGAGAATCTGGCTGAACGGGTTGCCGACCTGGTCGATGAAGGCAACCGCTTGATGTTGCTCGATCTCGAGCCCGAAGATCTTCTCGCAGCCGCCGACGCGGCGCCGGACGCCTTGATGTTCAACGTTCGATCCAGCGCGGATTCGCTACGCGGCGGCGATTGCAGAAGCAATCTCCTGCATCTGCCACCGAGCCATGCCATGCTCGCTGACGCTCTGGCCCAGTATCTTGCCTGGAAGCGCTGGAGCGAAGTCGTGCTGGTCACGGGTCGACATGAGGAAGACAAGCTCTGGTCCGCCGCGTTGAGACGGTCGACGAAGCGCTTCGGCCTGAAGATTGTCGACGAGAAGGATTGGGATCGTGAGCCCGGTGCGCGTCGAACTGACTCGGGCCATCACACCGCACAACAGGAGATCCCTTCGTTCACGCGCTTCGCCGATCACGATGTCTTGCTGGTCGCCGATGCGGGTGACGAATTCGGCGAGTACCTGCCGTACCGGACCGAGCAGCCTCGGCCGGTTGCGGGTACACAAGGGCTGACACCGACGTCCTGGCATCGGGCACACGAGCAATGGGGCGCGACCCAGATCCAGCGTCGCTTCGAGGCCATGGCCGATCGTACGATGACGCCACGGGACCAGGCGTCCTGGCTCGCAATGCGCGCGCTGGGCGAAGCCGTGACGCAGACCGGCAGCGCAGATGCAGCGGCGCTTCGTGACTTTCTGCTGTCAGACCGTCTCACGCTTGCCGGCTTCAAGGGCGTGCCTCTGTCGTTCCGCTCGTGGAACGGGCAGCTTCGTCAGCCCGTCCTGCTCGTTGCGCCCCGTATGCTGATCAGTGTTTCGCCGCAGGATGGCTATCTGCACGAGACAACTGAACTCGATACGCTGGGTTTCGATAGACCGGAATCCGGTTGCGAACGCTTCTGACCATGCAGGACACCTGAACATGCCTAGTGCAAAGGACGATCGAGAGATATCGACGGGATGGCGAACCTTGTCAGGCGTCATGCCCGGGCTTGCGCTGTTTGTCTTCGGGGCATTGCTTCTGGTCGGTCGAGCCGAGGCCTACACCGTCTATGTAAGCAATGAAAAGGACAATACCATTTCGATCATCGACGGGGAAACGCTCGAGGTGACCGACACGATCGAGGTCGGCGAACGCCCTCGGGGTATCGTTCTGGGTCTTGACGCAAAGCACTTGTATATCTGTACGAGTGATGACGATCACATTGAAGTGCTCGATCTCGACACGCTCACCATCACGCATACGCTGCCCTCAGGTCCTGACCCTGAGCTCATGGCCTTGAGTCCCGATGGGCAACAGTTGTATGTCGCCAATGAGGACGACAACCTCGTGACCGTCGTCGACATCGTGAAACGCCGCAAGGTCGTCGAGATTCCGGTCGGCATCGAGCCAGAAGGTGTCGGTGTCAGCCCGGATGGCCGTTGGGTCGTGAACACGTCCGAGACGACCAACATGGCACATTTCATCGATACCGAGACGCTCGAGATCGTCGACAACGTGCTTGTCGATACGCGACCGCGAGTCGCGCAATTCACCGCGGATGGCGAGGAAGTCTGGGTTTCGTCGGAAATCGGCGGTACCGTTGCTGTCATCGACAACGCGACGCGGGAAATCAAGGGCAAGATCACCTTCGAAGTGCCGGGCCTGCGACCGGAGACGATTCAACCGGTCGGTATCGCGATTGCCTCTGACGAAACAGACAAGGTCTATATCGCGCTCGGCCCCTCTGCTCGTGTCGCCGTTGTCGACAGATCGTCACTGGAGGTCGAGGACTATCTGCTGGTCGGGCCGCGTGTCTGGAATCTGACATTCTCACCGGACCAGAAGCGCTTGTTCACGACGAACGGAGTCAGTGGTGATGTCAGCGTGATCGATCTCGACAAGCAGCGTGTCATCAAGTCAGTCAAGGTAGGCCGACTACCGTGGGGCGTCGTCGTCGCTCCGTGAGCGCCCCTGTCGATGCTCTTCGGGTAGAGGACGTCGTCTTCCGCTATGGAACTGTGGTTGCGCTCGATTCGGTATCACTGTCGGTGCCTTCGGGTCGGTTCGTGTGCCTTCTCGGCGCCAACGGTGCGGGCAAGACAACGTTGTTCTCCATTGCGACGGGTCTCTTTGCGGCTCGAAAGGGTCGGGTCGTGGTCCGAGGCCACGATCTGGTCCGGGAAACCAGCGCTGCCCTTCGACATGTCGGCGTTGTCTTTCAGCGCCCGACCCTGGATGCCGATCTGACTGTCCGGCAGAACCTTGCCTACTTCGCCGATCTGCACGGGCTCGGCAGGAACGACGCCCGTCAGCGCATCGACAACACACTGGAACGACATGACCTTCGGGATCTGGAGGAGCGTGCGGCTGGCTCGCTCAGCGGTGGGCAGCGTCGTCGTGTCGAGCTCGCGCGTGCCTTGTTGCATCGACCGTCGCTGGTGTTGCTCGATGAACCGACCGTGGGACTCGATGCACCGAGCCGGTCCGAATTCTGTCGGCACGTACGTGCGCTTGCACGCGAGGAGGGCGTCGGCATTCTCTGGGCAACTCATCTGATGGATGAAGTCGAGTCGAGTGATCGTGTCTGTGTGCTGGCTGGCGGTCGAGTAATTGCGGACGACGAAGTCACCGAGCTGATGAAGACACATGACACGACGAGCGTGACGTCGCTTGTCCGGGAGCTCTCCGATATCGAGTCCCGGGAGCGCGACCAATGACGCTTGTGCGTGCACTCCGTTGCCTGCGGGGCGTTGTCGTACGCGAGGGATTGCGATTCATCCAGCAGCGCGGACGATTCCTCTCAGCGCTGGTTCGGCCCTTGGTCTGGTTGTTCATCTTCGCGGCAGGTTTCCGTTCGGTCCTGGGCGTGTCGATCATTCCGCCTTACGAAACCTATGTACTGTACGAGGAGTACATCACGCCCGGGCTGATGGGCATGATTCTTCTGTTCAACGGCATGCAGAGTTCCCTGTCGATGGTGTATGACCGGGAAATGGGCAGCATGCGCGTGCTGCTGTCCAGCCCGATGCCGCGCTGGTATCTGCTGCTCTGCAAGCTGCTGGCAGGCGTATCTGTCGCCCTGTTGCAGGTTGCCGCATTCCTGCTGATTGCCTGGTTCTGGGACATCAGGCCGCCGTTGAGCGGATACCTGTTGGTGCTGCCAGCGCTGATACTCGCCGGGCTCATGCTCGGCGCACTGGGTCTTGCCCTTTCGTCGCTGGTCAAGCAGCTGGAGAACTTTGCAGGCGTCATGAATTTCGTCATCTTTCCGATGTTCTTTGCCTCCTCGGCGCTTTACCCGCTTTGGAAGATACGAGACTCGAGCGAAGTGCTGTATCGCATCTGTCAGCTGAATCCGTTCACGCATGCGGTCGAACTCGTCAGACATGCGTTGTATGGGAGATTCGAGCCGGGTGCATTCCTGATCGTACTCGCCTGTGCTTCGGTATTCATGGCGCTGGCCGTGATGGGCTACGATCCCCTGCGAGGTTCACTCTCACGACGTGACGGGCCTGCAAAGCCTGCCTGACGGGTGGTGATTGATTGCCAGCAACCGAACTTCAATCAGAAGTGCTTGAAACACAAGGGCTCGACAAATCAGGACTACTCGATCCATGAACTTGAAAACCGCTGTTCCCCTCGGGTCGATATTCTCGCGAGCGTTGCCGACCGGTGTGATGATAGCCGTTGTCAGCCTGTCGTCGGCAGCCCGTGCACAGGACGAGACACTCGAGGACTGGCCGTGCGTACAGCGCTACATTCCGGAGATTCTGCCGGCGACCTTCTGGCCGATCCCGATTCCCGAGGAACTTGTCGGCAGCTGGCGGCGCGATGACGATACTGCAGCTCTGGCGCGTCGACTCGGTGAGCAGGAGTCGTTTGACGATGCGACTGTCGCCGCGATGGACAGGTTTGCAGAATCGTGGCCGGCGTCTGATCGAGAGATGGCGCTGTCGCGCCTCGCTGATGGCATCGTCGACGTCGCAGATGAGCGGCGAGCCCTCTACCTCGACGGCATTCGTCGCTACACGCGGCAGCAGATCGCGATCGCCGAGCAGATCGAAGCGACGCTCAATCAGTTGGGTGAACTCGACGATGCAGACGCTCTCGGGATTACCCGGGACAATAGCCTCGTGGCTGCCGAGCGCACCGAGATCGAGGAAACCCTTACCTGGCATCAGCGGTTGTACGATCAGCGTGAGCGCGCCATTCGGTCCTTGTGTGACCGCCCGGTCGTGCTCGAGCAGACACTCAGCGAGGTGCTGAGAGAGCTGTCCTACCGATTGCCTTGAGGGCAGGCCGTTGACCATCGTACGGACGTATCACGTCAGAGTTGTGTTGACGATGACCCTCCTTGTCACTGTCGGCTGTACAGCACGTGTGCAAGCTGCAGAGACCGGAACAACGAACATGCGCCCCGACCCACAAGAGATCGACCCGGAGCCGCTGTCTTTCGGTTTCCTGGAGCAGCTTCCCGGCAAGCTTCTGTCCATTGGTCCGATGCGCCTGCACGTCAGCTGCAGCACGCCGAAGAAACACGCCTTGACGGTCCTGTTCGAACCAGGCCTCGGTGGCAGTGCTCTCGAATGGGGTCCGGTCATCAGCGAGCTGGGTGATGCGGCAAGAACCTGTACCTACGATCGCGCAGGCTATGGCTGGAGCGACCCATCAGCGCAGCCACGTCACGCCAGGCGACTGGCCTACGAGCTGGACACCTTGATCGATGTTGCCGGGGTGACGAGGCCGCTTATCCTGGTGGCTCACTCATTCGGGGGATTCGTGGCTCGTCTGCTGGCCGAACGGCGCGTCGACGATGTGGCCGGCATGCTGCTCATCGATACCTCGCACGAGGGACAATTCGAACGTCTGGAAAAGCCGGGAGGACGTCCGATGATGCCGCGCAATCGGCAATTCATTATTTCCCAGAACGAACCTCCCGCTTCGCTCCCGCGCGATATCAGGCGCAAGTTGAGTGCGCTCTCGCGCATGCGCAAGACCTACTCGGCGACTCACGGCGAGATGGCGACGTTCCGGGAATCTGCCCTGCAGGTCGAGACGTCACGGCGACAACGAAACGCTCGGTTTCCCTTTCCGGTGACCGTGATTCGACGTGGACGCGATGTCTATCCGAATACGGATGCCGGAATATCAAAGACGGCGGCCTGGGTCGAACTGCAGGAAGACCTCGGTACGCTGGGCAGCCAGGCGCGCATGGTCGTCGCAACCGAGAGCGGGCATCATGTGCATGCGGACGAACCTGTGCTGGTGGCCGACGAGATCCGGCGCTTGATCAGCCTCGCGGGCGACTGAGGCATGACCGAGCCCGCGTCGTCTGGAAATTCCGGCATCCAGCAGTCCTGTGACGAGCAGGCCAGTGACGAGCGGGCCGATGGCAAGCAACTGGGCCGCCGGCGCGCGCTGACGATCCTCGGTGCGGGTGGACTGCTGGTGAGTGGTTCGGCAGGGCGAACGGTGAGTGCGGCGACGAACGCATCGGGACCACGGAGCTGGCGCGAAGCGGGCGGTGGTTTTTCGAATTACGGCACACCCTCTGACGACAGCCGGATCATCCGCTGGATCTCGGCTGAACCGTCCTCTCCCGGTACCGGCGCATCGTGGACTCCCCTGCATGAACTCGAGGGCTCGATAACACCCAACGGCCTGCACTTCGAACGCCATCATGGCGGCGTGCCGGCCATCGATGCCGACCGATGGGAACTCCGTGTCGACGGTGCGGTTCGCCAGGTAGTGCATCTCGACCTGGACAGTCTGCGACAACGGCCGATGCACGCCCGATTCGCCTTTATCGAATGTGGTGGCAACAGCAGTTCGTTGTGGCGTGAGCAGGCCGTCCAGGCTCCGGCGGGGTGGCTGCATGGTCTGGTTTCGTCCGGTGAATGGGCTGGCGTACCCTTGTTCGACCTCCTGGAAGAAGCCGGCCTCGGCAGTGACGCCGGCTGGCTCATCGCTACGGGGCTGGATGCCGCTGGCGTTACCGTCAGTCTGGCACTGGACACCTTGCCCGCTGACACGATGATCGCGCTCTACCGGAATGGTGAGCCACTCAGGGTAGAGCACGGTTGGCCGGCTCGGCTGTTGGTACCCGGACATGAGGGGATCTGTAACGTCAAGTGGCTTGGCCGCCTGACCGTCGCTGACCGACCCGCCATGTCACGCTTCGATACTGTCAGCTACACCGATCTTGGCAGGGACGGCATCGCGACGCGTTTCTCACGTGTCATGGGCGTCAAGTCGGTGATCACATTGCCAGCGGTCGGTGACCAGCTTGCTGTGGGCCTCGTCGCGATAACCGGACTCGCCTGGAGTGGCGCCGGCCGGATCAGCCGCGTCGAGATCAGTGTGGACGGCGGCAACACCTGGGACGACGCCAGCCTTGACGGCGAACCACTCGACAGGACATTCATCCGCTTTCGATTTTCGTGGAATCGATCCCGGGCAACTCCCGTGATGATGCAAAGTCGCGCCCATGATGATGCGGGTCGAGTCCAGCCGACCCGAGCGGCCTTGCTCGGGACACACGGCCCGAATCACCACTACCACTACAACGCTGTCCTTACGCTCGGCATCGAAGCGGACGGACGCGTGGTCAACGTGCATGCATAGAACTTGCATGCACCTCTCCTTTGCGGCCGCTTGTGGACTGACGCTCCTCGTGCCGATGGCAAGTGCCGATGAATCCGCAAGCGCGAACGCCGACATGTCGCCACTGATTTTCCCGCCACTGATCTTCGCTGACGGAAGCGGTCTGCCGCCGGGCTCAGGTAACGCTCGCGAGGGCACAGGTCTATATCAAACGCAGTGTGCGCGCTGTCATGGCAGGAACGGTGAGGGCGGGCGTGCACTCGAGCTGGTCGGCGATCGCGAAACGCTCATCAGTGCCTGGCCGGACCGAGGCATTGGCGTGTCATGGCCCTATGCTCCACCGCTCTTCGACTATATTCGGCGAGCGATGCCGCCAGATTCGCCGTACTCACTTTCGGTCGACGACACCTATTCCATTGTCGCCAGGGTGCTCGAACTGAACGCCCTGGTCGATGCCGACACGACGGTCGATGCCGCGTTCCTGTCGTCGCTCGTCATGCCGAACAACAACGGATTCAAGCAGGCAATCGAATGAGCGAACACATCGTGGTAGTCGGTGGTGGTGCCGGAGGCCTGGAGCTGGTCGTCAAGTTGGCAAAGAAGACACGACGCGATGCTTCGGTCGAGGTGACGCTGGTCGATCGTAACCCGACTCATATCTGGAAACCGCTCTACCACGAGGTAGCCACCGGCTCCCTGAACAGCTACCACGACGAAGCAAGCTATCGAATGCTGGCTCGCAAGCACCGCTTCTCGTTTGCACTCGGCCGTGTTTCCGGCATCAATGGGACTGACCGTAGCTTGCGACTCGATGCCGTGACCGACGACATGGGCAGCGAGATAATGCGCACGCGGACTATCGACTACAGTTCGCTGGTCATCGCCGTCGGAAGTCAGAGCAACGACTTCGGAATCGAGGGCGTGCGCGAGTTCAGTCGTGCACTTGATTCGCGTGAGGAGGCAGAGCGCTTTCACAAGAACTTTGCGGCGGCCTTGCACCGCGCCCATGAAAGCGAAGATCCGGGTGAGCGACTATCGATCGTGATCGTCGGTGGCGGCGCGACCGGCGTCGAGTTGGCGGCTGACATGCACAACGTCGTGAAGCGGTTGAGTGAATACGGGTTTCCGGGATTCTCTGCCGATCGTCTGGACGTCAATGTCATCGAGGCTGCGCCGCGTCTGTTACCGAATCTTCCCGCCCGGATCGGCGATTCGGTGCGACTCGAACTCGAACGCCTCGGGGTGAATGTATTGATTGATACGCAGGTAGAGAAGGTCCGCGAAACGGAAGTCGTGACGAGCGACGGGCAAGTCGTGCCTGCCCATCTGAGCGTCTGGGCGGCGGGTGTGAAGGCACCGGATTTTCTCGCTGCAAGCGGGCTGTCCACAGATCGTCTGGGTCGGGTCGAAGTCGACGAGATGCTGCAGGTCAAGGGGCATGCAAGCCTCTTCGCCATTGGCGACTGTGCTGCCTGTCCTCTCTCCAATGGCACTCCCGTGCCCCCCCGCGCTCAGGCGGCCCACCAGATGGCAACGGTTGCTGCGCGTAACGTGCTCGCATCACGCAGTGGCAAGGCGCTAAAGCCATTCGTCTATCGGGATTTCGGCAGTCTGGTCAACTTGAGTTCCTATTCGACGATCGGCAATCTGATGGGCAATCTCGTTCGTGGCACCGTATTCGTCGAAGGGCGCGTGGCGCGCGTGGTCTACCTTTCCCTGTATCGTATGCACCAGGCAGCAGTTCACGGACGATTCTCGACACTCTTGATCATGCTGGGTGACCGGATCTACAAGGCCACCCGTGCCGAAGTGAAGTTGCACTGATGCGAAGTTCACAGGGTATTTCACGGGGCATCTGACAGGGCGGTTTCACAGGACGTCTCACAGGACGGCATCTCACAGGGCGGCATCTCACAGGGCATCGATGACATGAGTACCTCCACTTTCCGTCAACGCCTGTTGGCAGGTGATTCTCTGGCAGGCACATTCGTGAAGACACCGGCGCACGACGTTGTCGAGATTCTGATGCTGTCGGGTCTCGATTTCATCTGCCTCGATGCTGAGCACGCGGCCTTTGATCGTGCGCGTCTTGACGCCATACTTGCACTTACCTGTGCGCGTGACTTTCCGACCCTCGTACGGGTCGGCTCGGGCGAGCTGCAACCCCTGCAGCAGGCTCTCGATGCGGGCGCGACCGGCGTGGTGGTGCCACACGTCGATACCGAGGAGAAGGCCGCCAATATTGCCCGAAGGTCCCGATTCGGGCTTGGCGGGCGGGGTTATGCCGGCTCGACACGATGGGCGGAATTCACCACGAGAACGATGCCGGAATTACTTGCCCGGAGTGCCGATGAAACCGTCGTCATCGCTCAGATCGAGGAACCCGAAGGCGTGGCTGCGGCAGATGCGATAGCCGCAGTTGTCGGCATCGATGGCTTGTTCGCCGGCCCGGCGGATCTTGCCGTGAGCTACGGTGCCGAGAGCATGCAGAGCGAAGTCGTCGTGGACGCCATACGCAAGAGCGGTGTTGCTGCGAGGCAACACGGCAAGGCATTCATGACCTTCGCTCCGGATACATCGTCGCTTGCAGCGTTACGGAAGCTCGGAGTGACAACGTTTTTCATCGGGTCCGAACACGGCTTTCTGCTTGCCGGTGCACAGGTTGTCGCAGCGGACGTCCACGCAGGCGCTTGAGTCCTTCGGGAATTATCAGGCGTAGCTGACGCGCTCGCCATGCTTGGCATAATAGTGGTGGCACGGCCGACTGCCGCCCATCTGCTATGAGTGTCGAACTATTGGCACTGGTGCCAGAATTCTCACTGCATGTTTATTTGCTGCAAGATTAAGTATCCTGCGTGATTCCGTCGAACGGTCTGCTCATGCGAGTATCCCCGTGTGAGTGTCCGCTTTCGGGGATGCTTGTTCCGCCTGGCTGTAGCAAGGAGTGAATCATGCAGGGACTGGATTGTTTCGGAAGAGTCGAGCGCATCCGGTTGATCGCCGGGGGTAGCGCCGCTGGCGCCGTGTTGCTCGCCTGCGCGGTGGCAGCGAACGACAGTGAGAGTCAGACCCTTGACCTCTGGACCTCGGAAGCGCCGATCGCGAGTGTGCTGGCCTTCGTGGTTGACGACGATGCCTTCGAGTTGCGCGTTGCCGACGACATCGAGGGTCATGTCAGTGGCCGTTTGAAAGGTTCGGTGAGCGAGGTACTCGAGCCGCTGCTCGACGCGCATCAGTTGACCGTGCATCACGACACGTCAACGGTCTGGTTCGATCGTCGTGATCGAAACGTCGTCGCTCGTCTCAGTCTCGACGAGGACAATCAGCCCGCTTTCGCCGACTGGGTGACGCGGGAACTGCAAGCAAAGACGGATGGTGCACAAGGAGGCGTGACACAGGAGAAGGGTGATCTGGTGCTTGCCGGAACGCGGGCATTTGTACAGGACATGCTTGGACGCATCGACGCCGCGCGTAGTGCGCTGGGGGAAGTGCCGACCGAGAGTCGCCCGGTAGCCGAGGAGAACGTCGAGGCGGACACGCTCGGCGCTGAGGTGCTCGCGAACGATCGCTCGGTAACTGACGTCATTGACCCGGAAGGCATTGTCGTCGTGCCGGAAGCCACGTTGCCGGAAGCGCCGACGTTGACAGCCGCAGACCGTGAATATCTGTCTGTGTCCGACGTACCCGGATTCGATACGGATTATCGATAAGTGCATGCAGAGGGAGAACGACAACAAGATGACAAGGGATAAGAAGAAGGCACTGTTTGGCGGGCCTTTCGGCGTAGCGCTGGTCGTTGCCGTACTCGCGTCCATCGCGGCCATACCTCTGCTCATGAAGCTGGCACCCTCGGCCGATGAGCTGCAGTCGACCGACAGCGGCGCAGCGCTTGACAGCGATGTGGTTGCGGGTACCGATGAAGGGCGTGATGCAGCTGTCGAACCTGCGGCCGATTCCGGCACAGCCTCGGGCAGCGAGGCCGGTGCCGACGCCGCAGGCAACGTCAACGACACCGTGGATACTGGCGCAGTTGCCGACGCCGCAGCCAAGCTGAGCGAAGGCGATGCTACCGACGCCGGTAACGATGACGCCGACGCGAGGCTCGCTTCGCCGAACGTCGACGCACCGGACGGCAATGCGGCGAAGGATACGCTCGCCATCAAGGAATTTTCTGCCACGAGCAAGGATACGAACTCGATGATCGGTGGACGCATCGTGATCGTGTCTGCCAGTGGCCCGGGTGTCGTTGTCTTCGACGACGGCACCCGCTATACCCCGGGTACCGTCATGCCGAACGGTCACGTCATTTCGTCCATCGAGAGCGACCGGATCATTCTCGAGCGAGAGAACACGGTATCGGTCGTTCGCCTTGAATGAGACAGCCTGATGACCTGCAAGCTTCATGTGGTATCGAAGGACCGGCTGGCGCCATGATGCTTGCCGGGCGCGTTCGACTTCTTTGCAGCCTGCTGGCCGTGGTGGCTTTGCTCCTGGTTTCGAGTGGCTGTGCGTTGCACGAAGCCACCCGGGTCGATGCAGGGAGAAATGCCTTCTCGTCGATCAACAACACGGATGAGGCGGTCGTTGCGGTCGATCTGGTGTCAGCCATGATGCAGTTGCCGGCGCTCTCGCCCTTCGGTTCCACATTGCAGATCTCGGAGCCCCGTTCAGCGTTCGGACTCGCGCTGTTGGCGGCGATCGAGGAAAGTGGCTACGGGGTGCAGCGCGTGACTCAGGATCAGGGCTTGCAGTATGTCACCTACGGCAAGTCGCAGGCCGTCGATGTCGATCATCCGCGAGTTTCGTATTTCGTCCGGGTAGCGAGAATTCGAGTCGAGCGGCAGTATCAGCGGCGCGGCGAGAAGCTGGTACCGGTCAGCCCGATCAGGATCGTCGGCGCAGAACCGGTTCCGCTCATCGTCAATGACGATGCGCATCGCATGCGTGTCGGTGGAGGGGCTTCATTCCCCTCGGGCGTCGTTTTCCTGGACAATGGAGGGGAGGTCATCGAACGGCATGATCGACTCCTCAGGGCGAGCGACGGCGACTCGCGAACGCTTGGCCGCAACGTCAGCGCGCAGCGCTTCATCGTGCTTGCCAGGGCCGCCCTGTTTCAGGGCGATCGGATCAATCGCCCGCCTGATCGCTACGAAGACAAGCGAGAGCCACTCTGGCAGGTGACGCTGGAATTCGATTCACCGACATCGCTCAGACTCGGCGACAGCAACAAGCGCGCCTTGGCGCGTCTGCGCGCGCGCATGGATACGGTGACAGACCGCTTGTCCATCAGTGGCTGCAGTCATGGAAAATCCTTGCTGTGGGACGGTACCGAAAGCGACGCGTTGGCGCGCTCGCAACGTGTCAAGGAAGAGCTCTTGCTCAACGGTGTGCCAGCGTCGGATGTTCGTGAGGAAGGTTGCTTCAACAGTCTTTACGGTGGCACGCTCGCCCCGAATTCAGTCAATGTCACACTGGAGCGATATCCGGGTGATGACGACCGCGCTGACCAATCAACATAGAGGAGTACGGAAGGATGAACGCACGCGCACGAAGAACGGCCAAAGCGCTGACCTTGCTTGGTTCGCTGAGTCTGGTAACCGGTTGCGCCGTGACGAATTCGCTGGTCGGTGGCGTGAGCGATCGTCCGGATCCCGACGTCGTTGCGCAAGATCTTGTCTACACGCTAACTCAGGTGCCGACCTTGCATCCACTGAAGACGACCCTGCAGGTCTCAGACCCTGTGACCCCTTTCGGCGAACGTGTCGTGGCTCGTCTCAAGGAGGCGGGTTATGGCATGCAGAGAGTCGCGGCTGACCACGGTCCCAACTACCTGCGCTACCGCAACGAGTACGCTGAGAGCGAAACCGGCGAGCGACGGATCTACAGCGTCTCGATCGGCGATATCTCTGTGCAACGCGACTTCACCGTTACCGGCAAGGAGACGGTCCCCGGCTCTGCCCAGACAGTAAGGGGTATCGATTCGACACCGGTCGACACGAACGATTCGCTGTATGGCGACACGGTGAATGAGCAGTTTCGTCAAGTGAGATTCGTTTCCGACGATGAGCCCGAGATACGAGACATGCGTCTGGCGTCGATGCGCCCCGCGCTCGGCGATGAAGCCATCGTGTCCGATGTGTCCGATTCCGGAAATGCGCCAACGCTGGCTGAAGCACGCGCCGACATCACTTTCAAATCGCTCGTCAAGCGCAACATGCAAGAGCTGATGGCGTCGAACTTCGCCGAGTTCTTTACTGACTATGAGGATATCGAATCCGATGTGCTGATGTTCCCGAACGATTCCCTACGACTTGGTGAGGAGAACAAGGAGACGATCGCGCGCTATGTAAGCGAGCTGGACCCGGCGACCGATGTCCTCTCCGTCATCGGCTGCAGCCACGGCAGGACAGCGATCAACAACGGTAACGAGCTGCTCGCCATCGGTCGAGCCAATCGCGTCAAGGAAGCGTTCATGTTCGCGGGCATCTCACACGATCAGGTGCTCGAGGAGTCCTGTTGGGCCGGCGAGTATCACGAAGTGTTTCCGCGTCGGGGCGTTATTGTCACCCTCAAGCGAAAGCGCGAACTAGGTTGAGTGAACTGGGTTGAGCGAGACGGGTTGAACGAGACGGGTTGACCCCCGACCAGGGTGGGCCAGCCGGGCTTGCGATACGCCTTACATCATCCTGTCGGGCAACCAGGTAGCCAGCCATGGGAAAACCGACAGGATGGCGACCATCAGGACCATGATCAGGAACATCGGTAGTGCTGTCTTCGAGATGTAGGCGATATCGTGGTTCGTCATGCTCTGCAGGACGAACAGATTGAAGCCGATCGGTGGTGTGATCTGCGCCATCTCCACGACGACGACCACGAATATTCCGAACCAGATCAGATCGATTCCGGCCGCCCGGATCATCGGTTCGATGATCGCCATGGTGAGTACGACAGCCGAGATGCCGTCGAGAAACATGCCGATGATGATGTAGAAGACCGTCAGCGCAGCGATCAGAGCGACCGGCGACAGATCAAGCGCCGCTATCCACTCGGCGAGGGCCCTGGGCAGGCCGGTAAAGCCCATCGAAAGTGACAGAAAGCCTGCGCCCATCAGGATGAGCGCGATCATGCAGGAGGTGCGCGTGGCGCCGAGCAGACTGTCGACAAAGGTCTTTCGGTTCAATGAACCTTGCACCAGTGCGAGTGCCAGTGAACCGAGCACACCGAACGCCGCCGCTTCAGTGGCAGTTGCGTAGCCCGTGTACATCGAACCGATGACGATCATGACCAGCGCGATGACCGGAATCAGCAACCGTGAGTTCATGAGCGCGTGCCGCAAGCCGAGTCGCGGTTCCGGCTTCGGGCGTTCGGACGGGCGTATGTAGTACCAGGCGACGATGTAGAGCATGAACAGCGAGGCCAGCACGAGCCCCGGGATGACACCCGCGATGAAGAGCTTGGTAATGCTCTCCTTGACCGTGACGCCGTACACGATCAACGTCAGTGACGGGGGAATCATCAGACCGAGTGTGGCTGCACCCGCGAGCGTGCCGATCGTCATGTACTCCGGATAGCCGCGTTTGCGCAGTTCCGGTATCGACATCTTGCCGACTGTCGTCAGGGTGGCGGCTGACGAGCCCGACACGGCGGCAAAGACCGTACAGCCGACGACATTTGTGTGCAGGAGCCCGCCTGGTGCCCGCGCGAGCCAGGGGGCAAGCCCCTTGAACATGTCCTCCGACAAGCGCGTGCGATACAGAATCTCGCCCATCCAGATGAACAGGGGTAGCGCGGTCAGTGTCCAGCTGCTCGCGCCTGTCCACACCGTGATGATCATCGCGTTGCCGGGCGATCGGGTCGTGAATCCGATCATTCCCATATAGGCGACGCCCATGAGTGCCAGGCCAACCCAGATACCGGACCCGAGCAGAAAGAACAACACGAACAGGAATACCAGCACCTTCAGCACGACAGCATCCCGATCGAACCCGGTCATCAGTTCGATCGCGACGTAGACAGTCAGCACGATGCCAGCCGTCAGCAACGTGCGACCGAGCCTTGACGAGAACGGGCCGGCCGCCCAGGTCGCCGCCCGGGCTACACCAGTGGCGCGAGCGGATGCGGATGTTCGTGACGTGGTGTCTGTATCGTCGGCAGCAGCGTTGTCGCTCGCAGAATCGTCGAGCACCGCCTGCGCTGAGCTTTCTATCCCGCGATGATCGCCGTACACCATGCGGATCAAGTGATCGAGAACCGCAATGGCGAGGATGATCGTGCCGACAGACATGAAGAGCTGCGGTATCCACAGCGGTGTTGCATCCTGACCCTGCGAGATGTCGTTCAAGCGGACCGACGTCCGGTTGGCTGCGACGGCGTACCAGGCGAAGAAGCAGGTTGCCATCGACGCAATCGTGTAACACCAGATCTCGACACCGCGGCGAAAGCGACCCGCCTTCGAGACAAAGAGCGATACTCGAATATGCGCGTTGTGATTGAAGGTGTAGGCCAGTGCGAGAAACGAAGTTGCCGCCATGGCATAGCCTGCGTAATTCGCGCCGCCGGTGAATATAAGGCCCGCCCAGCGAGCAACCATCTGCGCGGTCACCAACAGGAGGACAGCGAGTAACGCCAGTGCCGACGCCATGCCGGCTAGCCGATAGAGCCCATCCAGGAAGTATCGCAAGGTCCTCTACTCTGGCTGACCAGTCATGACGTCGGTTTCTTGCCGGGTTGCGTTATTTGGCCTGCAAGGCGTCGAGAATCGCCGCACCGTCATCGCCGGCCTGCTCCAACCACTCACCGGTCATCGTCTCGCCGATTTCGCCAAGATCGGCCGCCAGTTGTTCACCGGGCTCGGCAACCGTCATGCCGCCATCGGCAAGCTGTTGCAGGAAACCGTCGGCGAGACGAGCGGCCTCTGCCGAGCCGACCGCTTCGGCTTTGGCCGCCTCGCTCGTCAGGCAGTTCTGTTCATCCGGGGAAAGCTCGTCAAAGGCTTCGGTGTTGACGAATATCGTATTGCGGGGAAGCCAGGCTTTCGCATCGTAGAAGTGGCTCAGGTCTTCCCAGACCTTTTCGTCAGCGCCAGTGGAGCCCGATGAAATGAACGAGGAAACGACGCCGGTCGACAAGGCTTGCTTGAGCTCCGATGCCTCGATTTGCGTCGGGATCATGCCGGCGAGTTCGGCAACTCTCGCCGTGGCTGCGTTGTAGGCCCGGAACTTGATGCCGGCCATGTCCGCCGTCGAGTTGACTTCCTGACCGAAGTAGAGCCCTTGTGGCGGCCAAGGTACGGAGTAGAGGAGGGTGAGGCCCTGTCCGTTCAACAGATTGTTGAGCGTGGGCCGTGCGGCATCGCGAAGCGCGTCGGAGGCCTCGAAGGAGGTTGCCAGAAACGGCACCGAGTCATAGCCGAAGACGGGATTCTCGTTGGCGTGCGCGGACAGCAGGCGCTCGCCGATCTGTGCTTCGCCGATCTGCACGGCGCGCTTGATCTCATCGCCTTTGAAGAGCGAACCGCTCGCGTGAATAGTGATGCTGAGTGTTCCCGAGGTGCACTCGGAGACCGCATCAACGAACATCTGCGCGTTGGCTGTGTGGTAGTTGTCTGCGGGATAGGCCATCGGCATGTCCCAGTTCTGATCGGCAGTTACCGCAGCTGCTGCCATCAGGGCACTGCTTGCCAGTACCGTTGCCAGTCGTGTTGTCATCTCGTAATTCCTCTTGGTGGCACCGCTGCACCCGGGAGTCCCCATGGCGTCTGCGGCGGCCTTGTATTTTCCGTTGAACTGTTGCGTTGACTAGCATGCCAGTTTTAGCCGGAAAGTGAAAACCTTGACGCGACAGTTTGTCGGGAGCCCGCGAGATGCCGGGTTCCGGGGCCACGGATCGTGTATGGCCCGTGCACGCGATTCGATATATTGATCTGTCTGCGCATCCTACGGCCGTATAGCGGCGCCAGAGCGACACACCCTTGACAAAGGCGATAGCCAGTGTGGGTCCAGAGCACCCCCAGCTTGTCGGCGGGCCTTCTGTCGGGAAGCTCTGGATGCCCTCTACACACGCGATATCGATGATGAGGCCCGGCGTGTCTTCGCCGGGCGGCTTGACTATGTGCCGCTTTCAGCGGGCGCGGAAGGCCTGTCGGCGAGCGTCAAGCAAGCTGAAAAGGTCTTTAGCAGCATGATGCCGATAGAGCCCGGTGATGCCGTCAGGGGTCAGTACATCGGCTATCGAGAGGTGGAAGGTGTCGACCCGGACTCCGAGACGGAGACCTTCCTAGCACTGAAGTGCACGATCGACAACTGGCGCTGGACCGGCGCCGGCGTGCCGTTCTACCTGCGCACGGGCAAGCGCATGGCGGAAGGTCAGCGCATCATTTCCATTGCGTTCTCGATGCCATGCGAGGCGATCACACCTTGTTCACATCGTCGAGCGGCATCGAGCGGCTGTGGGAGGAGTCGCAGGCGCTGATCGAGATGCCGCCGCCGGTCATTCGCTATGCAGAGGGCACATGGGAGCCCAACGCCATGCATCAGCTGATTACGCCGCGGGCCTGGCGGCTGCCGTTCGAGCGAAGCTGGCGGGCGTAGCCACACCCCTACTGTTCGGCCAGTCGGACGGCGACCGCAGTCCAGAATGGCAAGCTGAGCAGGCCGAGTGCCGAGGATTGCAGTACGACAAGCGCAACACTGCCGCGCTCGGCACCGTAGCGAACGGCAAGTACGTGAGCAGCGGATGCCGTTGGCAAGGCTGAAAATACCAGCAAGGTTGCCGCGACGATTCCATCGAACCTGCCAAGCACCGCTATCATCCACACCAGACCGGGCAGGACCATGAGCTTGATGACATGCAGGGCGATCGCGTAGCGCTCGGGCGGCCACAGTCTGACGCTGCGCAGCGCGGCGCCGAGCGACAGCAGGACGACCGGGATGGCAGCATCGGCCAGTCTGTCGACGAGCGCGCTCAATAGCACTGGAACCGACTGCCCACTCAGCCCAACGACGACACCGGCTACGCTTGCCAGCAGGAACGGGTTCAACGCGACCTCCTGGAGCACGGCTTTCGGCGACAGGGATTGACCACGAGTCAACGCCAGGATGGCGTAGAGGTTGGCTAGCGGAATGGCGATGCCGACGATGATGGCGAGTATCGCCGAGGCCGACGACGGCAGCGCCGCGACGGCAACGAATCCAAGTGCCGTGTTGAAGCGCCAGGCATTCTGCAACTTGCCGGCGCGGGTTGCCGGGCCATCCGTGGATAGTCTGCTGATTCTGGTCGAGAGCAGAAATCCCGTGCTGACGACAGCAAAGGCCAGCAGCCCGAGCAGGAGCAGGGCATCCGGTTCGATACGGCGTTGCGACGCGGCGGCAAACAGCAGCGCCGGGTACAGGATGTTGTAGCTGAGCCAGTCGATCTGTCGCCAGCCTGCGTCGGGAATGTACCGCCCGATGCAGGCACCGATTGCAATGATCGCGAAGTCAGGCAGAAGCGTTAACAGGGCGTTCATCGTCGCTCGTGGTGCGTCAATGTGAAATCGATGCTGAGCACGTCGGTATCACCTTGACGCACCACTGAAGCCTGTGTCGATATCATCCTGTCAGCGTCTCATCAGGCGCCCTCCAGGTCATCGACCGAGTCGCCGAGAAGGTAACGCGGCTCGTCGCCCAGCACCGCTACTGCATCATCCGGGTTGTACAGGCGACACTTTGTCAGCGACAGGCACCCGCAGTCGATGCACGACGCGAGGTTTTCCTTCAGCTGCTCGAGTTCCCCAATGCGCCGGTCGATGCCCTTGCCGAAACGTCTGGAGAGCGTTGACCAGTCCTCGACGGTCGGTGTACGCCGATCGGGAAGACCGTCGAGCTGCGCGCGTATGTCGGCAAGTGAAAAGCCAAGGGCTTGTATAATACGAATGAACGACAAGCGCCTGATGACACTGCGCTTGAAGCGACGTCGTCCGCTCGCATCGCGTGTCGAACCGACCAGACCGCGTGCTTCATGGAACCGGATGGCCGAAACGGGCACGCCGGTACGATCAGAAAGTCTGCCGATGGGGAGCGCATCGTCGGTGATTCTGCGTCTCATGCTCGCGTTTTCTCCAGCTTCGGGAAAGGGGCTTGACCTCGTCCTGGGTTGAGGTTTTAAGCTGTCCAATCACCACAATCAAGTGGTGCATCAGGGTTCTCTTCGCGCTCACATGCGGACTACGCACCTGGCAGGCGATTCTGTTTCGAGGATGGAGATGGGCTCGAGATTGAAGTCGCCAGCTAGGTGAACGACTGACCAGGCGCGTCAATGTCCGGATGCTCGCGAAGGTCCGGATAGAGAGAGGCCAGTGTGCAAACATGCGATTCGGGAGCGGTGGATCGGTCGGTGTTTCGCGACGGATCGCGCCCCGGTTCGCCTGCAAGGCAAGCCTACTGGTACTACTGGAGAATGGAATGAAGTCAAAGAAGGTGATAGGAACATTTGCCTTGGGACTGTCGTTGTTGACGGTCGCCACGGTACAGGCGCAAGCGCCGAGTTTCTTCCGAATCGGCACAGGTGGAGCCGGTGGAACCTACTTCCCGATCGGTGGAACCATCGCCAACGCGATTTCTGCACCACCTGGATCGCGACCCTGTGAAGACGGTGGGCAGTGCGGTGTTCCTGGCCTGATCGCGATCGCGCAGTCAACCAATGCCTCGGTACAGAACAATGCCGCAGTCCAGAACGGTGAACTCGAAGCGGGCATGACCGCGGCCGACACGCTTCTGGCCATGTATTCCGGAAGTGGTGACTTCGAGGGCAAGCCGCACGAGAAGCTTCGCATCATCGCGAATCTCTTCCCGGAAGATCTTCACCTGGTGTTGCCGCCGGGTGCCGCTCTGGATGGCCTTGGCGGACTGGCAGACCAGCGCGTCGGAATCGCACAGGCGGGTTCGGGCACTCAGGTTGCCGTACTGCAGATGCTCGAAGCCTACGGCATCACACGCGACAATATGGAGGAGGCCGAGCTCAACAATTCGCAGAGTGCCGAGCGGCTCGCTGACGGCCAGCTTGACGCCTACTTCTATGCCGCAGGATGGCCGGTTGCTGCCATGGTTCAGCTGGCGTCGACCAAGGGCATGGCGCTCTACTCGTTCAGTGACGATGAACTCGCGAAAATCAACGAAATCATTCCGTCCTACATTCCCTCAGTCATTCCCGGTGGTGCCTACGAGGGCATCGATGAAGACACCCTGACGCCTGCAGTCAGTGCCATGCTCGTTGTATCAGCTGACCAGCCCGATGAACTCGTCTACGAGATAACCAAGGCCATGTGGAACGACAACACACGCAAGTTGCTCGACAATGGCCATGCCAAGGGCAAGCAGATCACGCCGGATACCGCGCTTGCCGGCGTCGAGGCTCTGGGTGTGCCGTTGCACCCGGGGGCCGAGCGTTTCTACACCGAAGCGGGTCTGATGTAGGGGACGATGATCCTCGTCAACTGATTGCATCGACGCATCGGCTGACTGACGGGTGAGCATCTACGTGATCCTGGCGGGCATGCCAACGTCACGCTGGCGCACCACTGGATGGCGGCGAAGGGACTCGCCGCGTTTTCATGGCCCCTCGAGAACCAGGCATGGCTAGAAGCAACGACGAGCCCACGGCGGAAGAGCTTGCTGCCATCGAGGAAAAGTACGACGACGTTACGGCAAGTCGGGCTCTCACGCCGATGGCAGCTCACGCGGTCAAGACCGTGTCTCTGGTGTTTGCGGTCTATCACTTCCTGACCGCGGGCTTTGGCCTGCCGGTCGACTTCTGGCACATGGGCTGGCACTTGAGCGGTCTGTTCGTGCTCGTCTACGCCACGATTCCGCTGTGGCGGACAGAGGCAACGCTTCGCATGAGGGCCCGTTCGCCGTGGCGCCCCGGCAACATACCCCTCTACGACATCGCCCTGATGATTCTGGGTTGCGCGAGTGCGCTCTATCTGGGCATAGCCTGGCGTGGCATCGAGATGCTCGACATTTCCGCACAGACGTTTCGCCAGGGCAACCCGAATGCATACGATATCTTCTTCGGTACCGTGCTCATCGTGCTCGTTCTCGATATTGCGCGCCGCACGCTCGGCTGGATTCTTCCGCTCATCATTTGTGTCTTCATGGCCTACGCCCTGTTCGGTCCGCATATCCCGATACAGATTCTCCAGCATCCCGGCGTCAACTGGCGGCAGTTCGTCAACAACATGTACTTCCCGGCGGAGGGCATCTTCGGTGTGACCTTGTGGGTCGTGTCGACCATCGTCTTTCACTTCGTGTTGTTCGGTGTCATCGCCCAACGTACCGGTCTCGGCCAGCTCTTCATTGACAACGCGATGCTCCTGGCGGGCCGCTATACCGGTGGGCCCGCCAAGGTCTCGGTCATTTCCTCGGCGTTCTTCGGAACGATTTCGGGCTCATCGGTGGCCAACACGGTATCGACCGGTTCATTGACCATTCCGAACATGAAGCGCCTGGGTTACCCGGGACATTTTGCCGGGGGCGTCGAGGCGGCGTCGAGTGCCGGCGGGCAGATAACACCGCCGATCATGGGTGCGGCCGCCTTCATCATGGCGGAATTCCTGGAAGTGCCCTATACGACCGTGGTCGCTGCGGCCATCTTTCCGGCATTGCTTCACTACGTGGGCGTATTTTCAGTCGTGCACTTCATGGCTCGCAAGCTCGGCTTGAGCGGCTTCGCGAGAGAAACACTGCCCGTGTTTCGAGCGGTATGGCGCGATGGCTGGGCGAACCTGATCCCGCTGATTGCCTTGCTTTACGTGCTTTTCACGGGCTACACGCCATACCTCGCTGCGTTCTGCGGTATCAGCCTGTGTGTGATCGTCGGATTCTCGCGGCTACGAGAGCCTTTGACCTGGGTTGCGTCTGTCGCCTTCATCGCCTTCGTGACATGGAAGCAGTTGAACGGCAGCTTCGAGCCACGCTTGACGGCTTTGTTGATTGCAGGCGCTGTGCTGGCATTGTTCAATCCGCAGAAGCGCATGTCTCTGGGTGAGCTCGGCGACGCGGTGGCGCTCGGCGCGCGCTATGCGCTTGCTGTCGGTGCAGCCTCGGCCGCCGTCGGCATCGTGGTCGGCGTTATCAACTCGACCGGTATCGGCTTCAGAATGGGGTTCATGGTGACATCCGGTGCAGCCGGCATTGCCGACAATCTGGCGCCGCTGTTCACCTTCGGCCACTACGTGCTGTTTGCGCAGCCCGAGTTGCAGCTGTTCATCTCGCTTGTCTTCATCGCGGTGGCGTGCATTCTCATGGGCGCGGGTATCCCGACGACGGCGCTCTACATCATGCTGGTCTCGGTGGCCCAGCCGGCGCTGGCGCAGCTCGGTGTGCCGCCGATCGCGTCGCACATGTTTGTCTTGTATTACGGTGTTGTCTCCGAAATCACACCGCCAGTCTGCACGTCTGCCTACGCAGCGGCTGCCATCGCGAATTCGAATCCATTCAGAACGGGTGTTTCGGCCTTTACACTGGGACTTGGCAAGATCGTGGCGCCCATGGCATTCGTCTATGCGCCGGTGCTGCTCATCGTTTCATCGACCGGCTTCGACTTCGTGGAGTTCCTCTATGCAGCCGGAAGTTGCATTGCCGGTGTACTGGCCTTGTCAGGTGCGATCGTCGGCTTCATGCTCGGGCCGATGTCGCTCTTCTCGAGAATCCTGTCAGCCATTGCCGGTCTGATCTTCCTGGCACCCAGTTGGCAGGCCGACATTCTGGCATTGCTCATCTGGTTGCCGGTCGTACTGTTGCAATGGCGGGTGCGCGACTACGATATTTCCACAGGCAAGCAGGATCCGTCCAGTCGAATCCCTGCGTGAGACCCGCCAACCAGCGATCAGGTGGCGAGTCGTGCCCCCGTGGATGCATCGAACAGGTGCCAGTTACCCGCTGAAATGCTTACGGGGATCGAATCACCTTCGCTGACCCGCGCAGAACCCGGCAGTCTCAGGACCAGCGCGTTCAAGGCGCCGTCGACGACACTCTCCGTTCGATCTGTCGTCGATCCCTGTGCTCGCCCATGCAAGAGCGTATCGGCACCGAGCGTCTCGACAGTGATGACCTCGAGAGTGAATTGAGCCGCGTCCGGGCTGGTAACCACCAGGTGTTCGGGGCGCACGCCGAGGTGAATCGCTTGTCCGGCGACGGCGGCGTCGGGTGTGCGGGCGCTGCCCTCTGTTGCACCTGCGCCGCTCAGCGCGACGACAGTGCCGTTGTCGAGATGTACAGCAGCTCCGGATGCACTGACGGTACCGCGCAGGAAGTTCATTCCAGGTGAGCCGATGAAACCCGCAACGAAGCGAGACGCCGGACGCTCATAGACAGCCATCGGTGTATCGATCTGTTCAGTGACACCTGCGTTCATGACGATCAGCCGGTCGGCCAGCGTCATGGCTTCAACCTGATCGTGGGTGACATACAACGAAGTGGTGCCCAGCCGTCGCTGCAGTTGTCGTATCTCGAGTCGCATCTGGACCCGCAGCAGGGCGTCGAGGTTCGATAGCGGCTCGTCGAACAGAAAGGCGCGCGGTTGTCGAACAATGGCGCGGCCCATGGCGACACGCTGACGTTGACCGCCCGACAAGGCCTTCGGCTTCCGATCGAGGAATTCCTCGAGGGCGAGAAGGCGGGCGGCTTCATCGACGCGGGACTTGATATCGCCAGCGGGAAGCTTCGCGATCTTCAGCCCGTAGGCCATGTTGTCGAACACACTCATGTGTGGGTAGAGCGCATAGGTCTGGAATACCATGGCGATATCGCGATCCTTCGGCTCGACCTCGTTGACACGCTTGCCGTCGATGAGAATCTCACCGCTTGTCACGGTTTCCAGCCCCGCGACCATTCTGAGCAACGTGGATTTCCCACACCCGGAGGGGCCGACGATGACGATCAGTTCGCCATCATCGATTTTGACATCCACGCCGTGAATGACTTCCTGCTTGCCGTAGCGCTTCTTGACGGCTGCAAGTTCGATTGTCGCCATTGACTGTTCCTTGCCTGTTCTTTGTCTGCTTGCCTGAGCCTCCTCTTTCGAGACTACTTTTCCGAGTCGATGAGCCCTTTGACGAACAGGCGCTGCATGGCGAGCACCACGAAGACAGGCGGCAGGATGGCAAGAATGGCGGTTGCCATCGTGACCGGCCAGTTCCCGTAGTCGTCCGCCTGCGGGAGCATCTGCTTGATACCCATGACGATCGTGTTCATGTCAGGCTCCGTGGTCACCAGCAACGGCCACAGAAACTGATTCCATCCGTAGATGAACAGGATGACGAACAAGGCTGCGATGTTGGTGGTGGACAGAGGCAGCAGGATGTCCTTGAAGAACCGCATCGGTCCGGCGCCGTCCATGCGCGCCGCTTCAACGAGTTCATCGGGTACGGTCAGGAAGAACTGGCGGAACAGGAAGGTAGCCGTTGCCGAGGCGATCAGGGGGAGTATCAGACCTGGATAGCTGTTGAGCAGACCGAGCTTTACGGCGATCTCGTACGTTGGAACGATCCGTACCTCGACCGGCAGCATCAAGGTGATGAAGATCGTCCAGAAGCAGAGCATGCGCCCGGGAAAGCGAAAGTACACGATGGCGAAAGCCGACAGGAGAGAGATGGCGATCTTGCCGATCGCGATGCCGAGAGCCATGATCGTGCTGTTGACGAGCATCAGGCCGACCGGGGCCTGGACGCCACTGAAAAGCGCTGCACGATAGTTGTCCACGAAGTTCGGCCCGGGCAGGAGCGGCAAGGGCGGGCGGATGATCTCCTGCTGCGTCACGGTCGAACCGACGAAAGTCAGCCAGATCGGGAAGCACATCAGGGAAATCCCCACGATGAGGAGGACATGAGTGACGATCGTGCCGATGCGATTGTTCGTGACCATCGAGTGGTGCTTCAGCCTGGTATTGGCGTCAAAGTGTCATTGACGTCGAATGCGGATGGCAGGCAACCTGGCAGCATCATCAGTAGTGCACCCGCCGTTCGACAAAGCGAAACTGCACCACGGTCAGCAGGCCGACGATGAACATCAACACGACCGATTGTGCAGCGGACGAACCGAGGTCCTGCCCGACGAAGCCATCGGCAAAGACCTTGTAGACGAGAATGAGGGTCGACTGGCCCGGACCGCCCAGCGTTATCGTATGGATGATGCCGAATGTCTCGAAGAAGGCATAGACGACGTTGATGACCAGCAGGAAGAACGTGGTTGGCGAGAGGAGTGGCAGGATAATCGTGCGAAAGCGATGCCACGCGGTAGCGCCATCGATCGCTGCTGCCTCGATCAGGCTCTTCGGGATAGCCTGCAGACCTGCGAGAAAGAACAGGAAGTTGTAGCTCACCTGTTTCCACGAGGCAGCCACCACCACCAGCCCCATCGCTTCGCTACCGTTCAGCACATGATTCCAGTGGTAGCCGAGCGTCTTCAACCAGTAGGCGACAACGCCGATTGACGGATTGAACATGAACAGCCACATCACGCCTGCGATGGCAGGGGCGACTGCATACGGCCAGATGAGCAATGTTCGATACAGGCCCGACCCTTTGATGACGCCGTCGGCCAGAACGGCAAGCAGTAGCGCCACGCTCATGCTTACCAAGGTGACCAGGAAACTGAAGAGCGCCGTTGTCGCGAAAGAGGCGCGATAGTACTTGTCGGAGAAGAGATACTTGAAATTCTCTAGCCCGACGAATTCGGTGCTGAGGCCGAACGGGTCAGGTAACTGCGTCGATTGCAATACAGCCTGGCCGGCAGGCCACAGAAAGAAGATGAGTGTGACCAGCAGCTGCGGCGCCACCAGCATGTAGGGCAGCCAGGTATTCCGGAAGACGACCCGCTTTTCCATTCAGGACGTATCCATCGAGGATGTGTCCTGGCAAGTGTGGGCGGGTCGTCGGCGGCGAAACACGACGGTGCACTGTCGAGCCGGCACGGCCAGGAGCGGTGGAAGCTTGACCTGCGGTGCCGGTGCTGCTTCAGCGACCGGCGGTGCGCTCGAAGCGTCGCAGCAGTTCGTCACCGCGTTCGACCGCCGAGTCGAGTGCCGCCTGGGCGTCCTTGTCGCCTTGCCAGACCGCTTCGAGTTCTTCGTCGATGATGCCTCTGATCTGGTCGAAATTACCCAGCCTCAGCCCTTTGGAATTCTCGGTCGGGGCTTTCCCCGTCATTTGCAGGATGGCGATGTCTGTACCGGGCTCTGCGTCGTAGTAGCCCTGCGATTTCGTCAACTCGTAAGCGGGCGTGGTGATGGGAAGGTAGCCGGTGTCCTGATGCCACTGCGCCTGAATTTCAGGTGTCGACAGGAAATTGAGGAAGTCGGCGGCGGCCGCATATTCCTCGTCGTCCTTGCCGGCCATGACCCAGAGGGAGGCACCGCCGATGATGGTGTTCTGCGGTGCGCCCTCGACGTCAGGATGGTAGGGCAATGGCGCCATCGCGAAGTCGAATTCGGCCTCTGCCTTGACACCGGCATAGCCCGCAGACGATTCGGTGAACAGGGCGCACTCGCCGGAACGGAACCGCGCGCCACCCTCGTTACGCCTTCCGCTGTAGACGAAGAGCCCGTCACTGGCCCAACGGCCAAGCATGTCTACGTGCGCTACCTGCACTTCGCCGTTCAGGGACAGCGCAGTCTCGACACTCTCGAAACCGTTGTCTTCGCTCGCAAACGGTACATCGTGATAGGCGCTGAGATTCTCGAGATGAATCCAGGATTGCCAGGCGGTGGTCATCGGGCATTCGCTGCCAGCGTCCTTCAACTTCGTCAGGATGCGCTCGACTTCCGGCCACGTCGCCGGCGCATCGCCCGCCTCGACGCCCGCCTCGGCGAGAGCATCCCTATTCATGTAAAGCACCGGTGTCGAACTGTTGTACGGCAGGGACAGCATCTTGCCGTCAGGAGTGGTGTAGTACCCCGCTACCGCGGCCAGATAGATCGAAGGATCAAACTCGACGCCGGCATCGTCCATGACTTCGTAGACGGGCTTGATGGCGCCCTTGGCATTCATCATCGTTGCCGTGCCGACTTCGAATACCTGCAGGATGGTGGGCTGTTCGCCGGCCCGAAATGCGGCGATACCGGCATTCAGAGCTTCGGAGTAATTGCCTTTAGGCGTCGCGACGACGCTGTGTGCATCCTGGGAATCGTTGAATCCCGCTACCTGGGCATCGAGCAGTTCGGCAAGACGGCCCGTGAATGCGTGCCAGAACTGTATCTCTGCCGCAGCGACGGGTGTCGAGATTGCGCTTCCGGCAAGCGCGATTGCGCAGGCGGTCCTGAGCAGAGTCTGGCGACTGGACATGTATCGGTGCTCCGTAGGAAAGTTGAGGACGACAGCATCGCCGTCCGGGATGTCGGGAAAATGACGTATTGGCGATTAGTGAAGCACTGATGGCCTGTTGTGTCCACCTTGAGAGTTTCTCTCGCAGGCAGTTCAGCATTGGCGCTGGAGCGGCCTTTTGTGTTTAAGTCATCGAACGATGTTCCTTTGATGAGGCCAACGCTCATGCGTCAAGTTATTGTCTCGTGCTGCTTGTTGCTCTTCCTGTCCTGCGGTGCGCAAGCGCAAGACTCGTCCGGCGAACTTTCTCCGGCACAAGCATGGATCGATGGCATCGAGGTGCCGTCCGACACAGGGCCGAACTCCTGGGTACGTGGCATCCAGGCACCGGGAGCGCCACAAAGCGATCTTGAAGCCGAGCCGGACGCATTGGCGGGCGACACGGAAACACCGGCCGGCATCGACGCGATGGTCGACCAGATCATGACCCCGATCAACGCCGTCCTGTATAACGCGGTCTTCTACTCGGTACCGTTCTTCGGTACCGAACTGAAACTGGTTGTTGCCTGGCTCGTCATCGGCGCGATCTTCTGCACGTTCTATTTTCGCTTCATCAATGTTCGCGGTGTCGTGCAGGCATTTCGTCTGCTGCGCGGCGATTACACCGACCCGAACGACCACGGCGAAGTGTCGCACTTCCAGGCGCTGACGACGGCGCTCTCCGGAACCGTCGGTGTCGGCAATATCGGTGCCGTGCCTGTCTTGATCGTACTCGGCGGGCCTGGCGCCGTCTTCTGGATGATCATGGCGGGCCTGCTCGGCATGTCGAGCAAGTTTGCCGAGTGCACACTCGGTGTGAAATACCGAAACGAGAATCCCGACGGCAGCGTGTCGGGTGGTCCGATGTATTCCCTGAAGAAAGGGCTGGCCGAGCTCGGGAGGCCGGTTCTCGGAAAGATTCTCGGCGTCTTCTTTGCCATCACCGTCATCTTCGGGTGTCTGGGTGGCGGCAACATGTTCCAGGCCAATCAGGCCTATGTACAGTTCGTGACGATAACCGGCGGCGAAAACAGCTTTCTTGCCGACAAGGGTTGGCTGTTCGGGCTCGTGTTCGCGATCATCGTCGGCATCGTCATTGTCGGCGGTATCAAGAGTATTGCCCGCGTGACCGAGAAGGTTGTCCCGTTCATGGCGGTTTTCTATCTGACAGGAGCTTTCGTCGTTCTTTACATGAACGCCGAGCGCATTCCGATGGCCATCGATTCGATCATCTCGAATGCGTTTTCTCCTGAAGGCGTAGGTGGCGGTTTCATTGGCGTCCTTATCCTCGGGTTCCAGAGAGCGGCCTTCTCCAACGAAGCCGGCATCGGCTCGGCCGCCATCGCGCACTCGGCGGTAAAGACCAACGAGCCGGTCACCGAAGGGCTTGTGTCATTGCTCGAGCCGTTCATCGATACCGTCGTCATCTGCACGATCACGGCACTCGTCATTCTGACGACGGTCTATGGCGATCCGAGTGTCGAGGGGCTTACCGGCGTCGGTCTGACCTCTGAAGCCATGCAACGGAACATCGCCTGGTTCCCGACACCACTTGCGATCGCCGTCGTCCTGTTCGCGTTCTCGACGATGATCTCCTGGTCTTACTACGGCTTGAAGGGCTGGACGTACCTGTTCGGCGAATCGACCTTTGCCGATCTGAGTTTCAAGCTCATGTTCTGCATCTTCGTGATCATCGGCTGCACCATTCCGCTGGCCTCCGTTCTCGACTTCTCCGATGCGATGATCTTTGCCATGGCCATTCCGAACATCCTCGGCATCTACCTCCTCGCACCGATCATCAAGCGGGAAATGAATTCCTACTTTGCACGGGTCAAGAGCGGTGAGATCAGGAACTTCAGGAAGTCCCCTGCAACGATGATCGGCAGCTGAAACAGTCCGCTCCGTCGACAAAGCTGTCGGCGAGCGGCCCTTGTTCCTGATAACCGATAGCTGAAGTCCCGTGAGAAAACGTGTCCTCCTCGCCGCCATTGCGGGAATCGCGGTATTGGCGGTGACCGTCGGTCTCCTGCGTGGACAAGGTGACGATCTGCGCGTCGATGCGATCGAAGTCGGTACGGGAAGTGTCGAGACGAATCTGGCGCTGACCGGAACGGTCATCAATGATTACACCGTCAGCCTGACAGCCTTGCTCGATGGCGAGATCAAGCGTATCGAGGCCCGTGAAGGCGATCGGATCGAAGCAGGTACTGTGCTTGCGAGGCTCGACGACGGGCCGCCACGAGCGCAGCTCGACAAGGCAATGGCGGCGGTGGTGTTGAGCCGGCAGGAGTTGAACCTGGCAGCACGCCGGGTGGAGCGCATGGCGAATCTCGCCAGTGCCGGCAGCGAATCGTCGATTGCGCTCGAGGACGCGGAACTTGCCCGTCAGCAAGCCGAGGCTGCGGAAAAGTCGGCACGGGCCGATCAGATGCTTGCGGAACTTGCCCTTCGCAATGCCTCCGTGCGTGCACCCTATGCGGGTGTCGTGATCGAGCAGGATGTCGAACAGGGCCAGTGGGTAGAAGCGGGTACGCGGCTCTTTACGCTGGTCGCGGAAGCTGGTCGGGCTATCGAGGCTGAGGTGGACGCAGGCGATTTTGCACGGGTTGCCGTGGGTCAGCCAGTCTCCCTTGCGCTCGCCGAGACACCGGAAGCGAGCTGGACGAGTGTCATCGAACGTATCGCCGAGAGCGTGACCCGTGGTAACGGCGCCAGCGGCAACACCTTCACGATGCGCGTCGGTCTCGGTGAATCGGCACCGACGATGTTGCTCGGACAGCAGGTCGACGTCGATGTGGTCACGGCGAGCCGTGAAGCCGTCATCGTCATACCCCTCGAGGCGGTCGAAGAAGCACCCGACGGGCGCACTCGCGTCTGGATCGACGATGGGGGCAAGGCCCGACGGCGAGAAGTCACGCTAGGACTGCGCAGCACGCATGCAGCTGAAGTCGTCGACGGGTTGTCGAGTAGTGAGCGATTGTTGCTGGCCACGGGACTTGCGCTTGAAGATGGAGCGGCCATCGAAGCCGTCGTCGTAGCCAACGCCGTGCAGGAACGTGGGATTGATCAGCGCCGTGAGGACGACCGGCGCCGTGAGGATCAGGATGCGCAGCCGTGATCGCACTCGACGGAATCACCAAGCGATATCGAAGCGGTCGACTCGAGCTGACGGTGTTGCACGGCATCCGGCTCGATATCGCGGCGGGCGAATTTGTCGCGATCATGGGTGCATCGGGGTCGGGCAAGAGTACCTTGCTCAACCTGATCGGTTGTCTCGACCGCTTTGACGAAGGTAGTTACCGGCTTGCCGATCAGGACGTGACGGGTCTCGACGACGACCACCTCGCCACTCTGCGCGGTTCGCGGATCGGCTTCATTTTCCAGGGCTTCAACCTCATACCGCGTATCAGTGCCTGGCGTAATGTCGCGTTACCGATGCTGTATGCGGGGGCGCCGCCTGCAGCACGACGGCAGCGCGCGCTGGACCTGCTGGATCGGGTCGGTCTAGCTGACCGGGCGGAGCATCTTCCAGGCGAATTGTCGGGTGGCCAGCAGCAGCGCGTGGCCATCGCACGTGCCTTGGTCAACGACCCGGACGTACTGGTGGCCGATGAGCCGACCGGCAGTCTCGACAGTGCGACTGGCAGGGAGATCATGTCCTTGTTCGGCGAGTTGCACAAAGCTGGCCGAACCATCGTCATGGTGACGCACGAGCACGAAATCGCGGCGTCGGCGTCGCGCATCGTGCAACTGCGCGATGGTCATGTCGTCGATGCAGGGCAGCCCGAGAGACGCGCAGAAACAAAGGCTGAATCGAGGGCAGACGACGCATGATCGGCGGCACCGATCGCGTCACGCAAGCGCTCGCGGCGCTGCGTGACAATCGCCTCCGAACGGCGTTGAGCGTGCTCGGCATCGCGATCGGTATTGCCGCGGTGATGATCGTCAGCACGATCAGTCGCGGCGGTAATCATCTCGTCTTCAGTGAACTCGAGACCTTCGGCCTGAATTCGGTGTGGGTCTATCGGGACTGGGAGAACGACTCACCGCTCGAGCGACGACGAGATGGAAGCGGCATCGACAGACGCGATGTGGCGGCACTCGATGCGGTGACGGCTGAGCTCGGTATACGCTACCTGTCGCCCATGGTGCAGGACTATTCGGATCCGGCGGCACGTCGCGGCGCACGCTTCGCGAACATTCAGCTGATCGGAGCAAGTCGACAATATGCTGCCATGGTCAATGATGATCTGACGGCGGGTCGCGCGCTTATGAGCCATGATATCGACGAGCGTCTGCCGGTCGCGATGCTCGCGCCGGACGTCGTAGCCAAGCTTTTCGACAGCGATGAGGACCCCGTCGGGCGCACCGTGGACATTGGTGGGCGGCGCGTGACAATCATCGGTCTTCTCGCCGGCAAGAGTCGCGATTTTCTGTCGAGCATCGGCTCGGCCGGAGGAGAAAACGCGAACGATCGTGTCGTCGTGCCATGGACATGGCTGCAGCGAGTGCGCGGCGACCGAGAGGTCGATCATCTGCATCTGTCGGTCGAGGTCTTCGATAGTGCAGAACGTGTCGCAGACGATGTTGTCGATTTCCTGAGCCGTCGGCATGGCGACCACTTCAATTACACACGGGAAACGATGGCGAGCTATATCGTGACGACCGGACGCATACTCGGCGGGGTCGCGATTGTCGGCACTATCGCCGCGTCGGTGTCGTTGCTCGTCGGTGGCATGGGCATCATGAACATGATGGGGACCGCCGTGCTGGAACGAACACGGGAAATCGGCTTGCGGCGCGCGGTCGGTGCACGCCGCGGCGATATTCTCTGGCAGTTCCTGATCGAGGCAGGAATCATCAGCCTGGTTGGTGGCGTCCTTGGCTTACTGGTGGGCGCCGCCGTCAGTCTGATCGTGGTCTGGTTGACAGGCTTTCCGCTACTGCCTTCCCCGAGTGTCATCGCCGGTGCTCTGATCGTGTCGGTCGTCGTCGGGCTCATCGCCGGTCTGCTACCGGCGCGCCGCGCCGCGCGACTGGAACCGGTTACTGCGTTGCGGGCGGACTGAGTCGTGACCTGCTCCATCATGGTTAGAGCGCAAACCCGTCCGAAGGTATTGCGGTGATCAGACCTTGCCGCCGGAGGCTGTCGACCAGCATTCCATCGACCCGGAGACTATCGACCAGGACCCCATCGACAAGGACCTCATCGGCATGAAATGGTCTGTCGGCTTGATGACGGGCACCGTGCTGGATGGCAACATCGATGTAGCGCTCTTGCGCACCGATGGCGAGCGCGTGCTGGAGTTCGGTCCCTGGCAGCTCGTGCCTTACGAGAGCGCCGCGGTTGCATTGATTGCCGAAGCCATCGAACAGGCGCGCGAGTGGAATTTCGCCGGTCGGGAGCCTGCCGTATTCGGTGCGGCGACGCAGGCGTTGAGTACGGAACAGGCCCTCGCGGTTCTCGGGCTACTCGAAGAGGCAGGTATATCGTCGCGCGACGTCGATGTTGTCGGCCTTCATGGCCAGACGGTCCTGCATCGAGCGCCGCATCAGGGTCGGCCGGGTCGTACGCGACAACTGGGAGACGGTGCGTTGATGGCGACGATGCTTGGGGTCGATGTCGTCTGTGACTTTCGCAGCAACGATGTGGCGCAGGGCGGGCAGGGCGCGCCACTGTCGCCCGTCTATCACCAGACGCTCTTGCACGAGCTCGGCGACTCGCGGCACCAGGCCTTTCTCAACCTCGGTGGTGTCGCGAACCTGACCTGGACTGCGGGTGAGCGCTTGATTGCGTTCGACACCGGGCCTGCCAATGCACCGATCAACGACTGGGTTCGAGGCAAGGCCGGCCTGGCCATGGATGTCGACGGGCAACTGGGATCGCAAGGGCGTGTCGACGAGGACCGTCTGCTGGCGATGCTGGAACATCCCTGGTTCAAGCAGAGCTATCCCAAGTCTCTCGACCGGTTCAGCTTCCCGGCAAGTCTTGCAGAGGGCCTGACGCTCATCGATGGCGCGGCGACCCTGACTGCCTTCGCGGCAGCCAGCGTTGCCAAGGGCCTGTCGATGCTGCCGGCGCGGACAGATACCTTGATCGTCGGCGGTGGGGGGCGACGCAATCCGACGCTGATGCACATGCTCGGCGAGCGCACGGGTGCGGAAGTGGTTGCCGCGGAAGCCTGCCAATGGCGCGGTGATGCCCTCGAAGCCGAGGCCTTCGCCTATCTTGCGCAGCGCAGCAAGCGGGGTCTGCCTTTGAGTTTTCCGACGACCACGGGGGTCCCTTCGCCGACGCTGGGCGGGGTTCTTTACAAGGGCGAGGGTGAGGGCACAGGCGCAGTCTGATCCGTCCTGGATCGTGGCTTGGATCAAAAGCACCATGGAATGTGATGCGTTTCTCGCGTCTAGTATTAGGGTTGTAACCGTTACATAGCCCACTTGTGCCATGAGGAGCTCTACCTTGAAACGATCCCTGATAACGCTGGCAATCGCCGCGATCTGCTCGTCCCCTGTCATTGCTCAAACGAATCTCGAGAAGTTGGGAGCATTCAAGATAACGGGCACCAAGGACCACATTTACGTCGACCAGAAAGCGCCTGAAGCCGACGCGATACGCGAGACGCTGACGGGCATCACGCTGCCTGAAGGCTTCAAGATCGAGCTGTATGCGCTCGTTCCCGATGCCCGCCACATGGCCATGGCGCCACAGGGCACGGTACTTTTCGTCGGTACCAAGAAGACCAAGGTGTGGGCAGTGATGGACCGCAATCGCGATCGCGTCGCTGATGAGGTCAAGGACTTTGCTCCGTCACTGGAACTTGATGTGCCCAACGGAGTGGCTTTCTCGAAGGACGGGTTCCTCTTCATTGCCGAGCGCAACCGGCTGATGATGTATCCCGCAGCAGAATTCTTCCACGAGAGCCCGGATGTCGTTGCCGTGCCGATCGTGCCGCAGGGCGAGCTCATTCCGGTGGAGGAGGAGAGCTACAACCATACGGCCAGGGTCGTGAAGATTGGTCCTGATGACATGCTTTACGTCTCGCTTGGACAGCCCTTCAATGTCGCTCCCCCCGAGAAGCTGGATCTCTACACCGAAACCGGAATCGGCGGCATCATCCGCATGAATCGCGATGGTGGCGATCGTGAGGTCTACACTTACGGCGTCCGGAATTCTGTCGGGCACGACTTTCATCCCGAGACGGGTGAACTGTGGTGGACCGACAATCAGGTCGATGGCATGGGAGATGACATTCCGCCCGGCGAGATCAATCGACAGACCGAAGCCGGACAGCACTTCGGACATCCCTGGTTTGGTGGCGGCTCGACGCGCACGACCGAATACGAAGGCGAGGAGGTGCCGGTCGACGTCGTCATGCCGGCGGTCGAGACGATCGCCCATGCCGCTGACCTCGGCATGACTTTCTACTCGGGCAAGATGTTCCCGGCAAAATACCGGAACGCGATCTTCTCCGCGCAGCACGGTTCGTGGAACCGCACGGAGCCTGTCGGTGCCCGCGTCATGGTCACCTTCATCGACGCAGAGGGTAATGCGGCTATCGAGCCGTTTGCGGAAGGCTGGATCGACGAGAACGGCGAATACGACGGCCGCCCGGTCGATGTCGCACAGATGAAGGATGGTTCGCTGCTGGTGTCAGACGATCTGGCCGGTGCTGTCTATCGTATTTCCTATTCCGAATAGTCTGCAAGACTGCGGTCGACCGTCGAGCCGGCGGTCGATCGCAGCCTGTACGGACCCACTGTGGTTTGATGGCGGTGGGACACGCGCTCTGCCTGCCTCGGTAGTGGTTAGACCGGTCGTCAGTCGGGGTTCGATAAACGCACCCTGGAATCCTGATCTTGAACCTTACCCGGCTCGCGGCGCGTCCGCCCGCCCGCACGATGCAATGCATGACCATCGGGCTGATGCTCGGTGCACTGACAGTTCCGGTTCAGGCGGCCGATGTCGAACGCGGTCGCGAACTGGCCCGGCAATGCTCGGTCTGTCACGGCAAACTGGGACTCGCGAACGATCCGGAAGCTCCCCACCTGGCGGGCCAGTCGTCTTTGTACCTCGAGAAAAGCCTGGCCGACTATCAGTCCGGAGCACGTGCAGATCGACGCATGACACTCATTGCTGAGCCGCTGTCGCCTGCTGACATCAAGGATCTTGCCGCGTGGTATTCCTCACTGGTGGTCAGCGTGGAAGAACCCGACGTGAAGCCTTGACCTTGCCCTGCCATCGTATCGGGCATTGGCTGAACTTTTTCGTTTTCCGAACGGCATTGTCGGGCAATCAGGAACGCGGCTTGGCATTTTCGGGGTCGTAGAGGGCCGAGTAACCGACCGCGTCGACCACGACACCATACTGTTCCCCGAAATATTCGATCTGCAAGGTGCGCCCCGTCTGACAGTACGCATGAGGCAGGTAGCCGAGCGCGATGTTCTTGCCGATGCTCGGACCGTAGACGATGCTGGTGGTGTATGAGCGACGACCCTTTTCATCGATCAGCGTGTCACCGGTCTCGGGGTCGAGGATCGGACAGGTGCCGACCGGGTAGCGTGCAATGCCGTTCTTGTCGATATTGTCGGTCATCGTCAGCGTGCACAGCATGGCTGGCTGATGCTCCATCGCCCGTTGCGTGAGGTAGGCCTCCTTGCCGTGGAAGTCGGCGGGTTTGACCTTTGGCCTGGCAAGGTCGGCTTCCAGCAGGTTGTACTCGGTCAACAGATCGGCATTCTGCAGTCGCAGGCTCTTCTCGAGGCGACGGCTGTTGGCATAGGTCTCTATACCGATCGGTGTCACGCTTGCAGAAGCCAGAGCGTCCCAGACAGCAAGACCGTCGTCGTAGTCGAAGTGCAGCTCCCAGCCCTGCTCGCCGACATAAGAGATGCGGAAGGCCATCACATCAACCCCGCCGATCCTGATCGCGCGGACGGCGGCGAACGGAAAGGCTTCGAGCGACAAGCCATCGGGATCGTCGACGAGTGTCTGCAATGTGTTGCGGGCGTTCGGCCCCCAGACGCCGATACAGGCGAAGTCGATGGTGCGATCAACGAGGGTCAGGTCGCGCCAGCCCTGATCCTCGCTCATGCGAGTCAGCCAGACAAGGTCGCGATTGCCCGACGCGCCCCCGTCGATGATTCGAAAATGGTCCTGGCCCATGCGAATGACCGTGAGGTCAGCTCGCACGCCACCGGTGTGATCGAGAAAATGGGTGTAGACGCCTTTGCCGACTGGCGTGTCGCCGCCTACCTTGGCAACACAGGCGTATTCCATCAGCCGTTCGGCGTCGACGCCGCGCACGTCAAGGATCGCGAAGTGCGAAAGATTGACCATGCCGACATCAAGTGACATCTGCAGATGCTCGGCATTCGAGACTCGAAAGAAATGTCGATTGTCCCACTCGGCTTCGCGTACCGGAATGCGATCGCCGAATTTCTCGAGCAGATGCTCGTTGCTTGCGTAGCCGTGTGCACGCTCCCAGCCGGCCGCTTCCATGAAGTAGCCACCGAGCGCTTGTTCACGCTCATGGAACGGACTGCGACGGAGTCCACGCCCCTTGGTGTAGGGTTCGCGCGTGTGCACCGCCGGGTTGTAGATCTTGAAGGCGGTCTCGTAGCAACGATCGTGTATGTACGATTCTTCCTGTTGAAAAGGGTAGTAGCGGGTGACATCGACGCCAAAGTGATCGAGCGCAGTACGCCCGTCCGTCATCCAGTCGGCAATCAGCTTGCCTGTGCCGGGCCCGTCCTTGACCCAGACGGAAACGGCGTACCAGAGGCCGCGCACCTTGGCCGACTCACCGACGGAGGGGCCACCGTCGGCGGTGACTTGCAACAGCCCATTGAACGAGCGCTTCTCGTCAAAGCCGAGCTCACCGAGAATGGGGGTCAGTTCGATCGCCCTTTCCAGCGGTTCGATGATCTGTTCCATCTCGAGGTCGCGCTGCGAGGGTGACAGTCGTGCCTCCTCCTTGGTGAGGATGTCACGGGGATGGCAGAGTCGTGGTGACTTCTCCTCGTAGTAGCCCCATTCGATCATGCCGCCCTCGGATGTGGTCGGATCTCCCGTGTCACGCAGATAGGCCGAGTTGCCCTGATCACGGAGGAGCGGATAGCCGATGTGCTTGCCGGTGCCTTCGAACTCCTTGTAGGGACCGAACCACAGAAGCGGATGATCGACCGGCATGACCGGCAGGTCTTCCCCCGCCATCTCGGCGATGAGGCGCCCCCAGAGACCGGCACATACCACCACGTGATCAGCCTTGATGCTGCCGCGATGTGTCTCCACACCAACGATACGGCCATCCTGAATCTCGAGCCCGGTAATCGGTGTATTGGCGAAAGTCGTTAGCTTGCCGGTCTGCTCGGCTTCCTCGACCATCTCGCCTGTGACGACCTGCGATCGGGGTACCACCAGACCGGCATCGGGATCCCACAGGGCGCCCTGGATCATGTCCTCCTCGAGCAAGGGCATCTTCGCCTTTGCTTCGGCCGCGCTGATCATGCAGGCAGTTGTCCCGAACGCCTTGCCCGAGGCAACCTTGCGTTCGAGTTCGCCCATGCGATCGTCGTCGCCTACCCGGGCGACCTCAAGCCCACCGACTCGTGCGTAGCGACCGCGTTTCTCGAAGAAGTCGATGCTGTAACGCGTCGTCTCGCACGTCATGTTGTCGTGCGCGGTGGCGTAGCAGAAGTCGGATGCGTGCGCGGTCGAACCCACATCGGTCGGGATGGAAGACATGTCGAGGCCGACGATGTCTTCCCAACCGCGCTCTATCAGGTGATGCGCGACGGACGCGCCGACAATGCCGCCCTGTCCGATGATGACGACAGACGCGCGTGCGGGAAAGCTTGCCATGACTTGCTGCTCGTGACGATCCGGATGACGAGCCGCAACTATAAACCCGAGGCTCGCTGCCATACCCGGCAGGACAGCTGCACCAGCGGCGTCGGGAGTCGATGAGGCGACGTCCCGGTGCCTGGATCGACCCGATCAGTGGTGTACTTCAGGGTGCAAGACGACTAGACGCTGCTCAGGCCCTGCTGACCAGGCGCAGCCTTGCCCTCCGCTTCGCTCGTGCTGTCCTTGTCGGCTCCGAACATTCCGTCGAGCGCATGCGCAAGCTTGTTGAACCAGGTTCGCTTCTCGAGACAGGCTTCCACGATCCCGGAACGGCTTTCGATATCGAGTTCGCCGGCATCGAGGCTGTCCTCGAGGCGGCGAAGTTCGCTCGCCTGGGCATGCAGTTCGAGGCGGAGTCGTGGCAGTTCACTATCCGGAAACAACAGATCGACGTCGGCCGTGTCCTCGAGAAACAGATCTATCAGGGGATGGGAGGCGGCTTCAACCTGGTTTGCCGCAATGAACCGTGCGAACACGCTCTGCAGCTGGTGGCGTCTTGCCCGTCGCGCCAGCGATGTGCGCCAGACGCAGAAGCTGACGAGAGTCGCGACTGCCGCGAGGGCGAGGACGGACACTTCTATCAGCATGGGCAACCTCTGTGGCTATGGGTCGCTGCGCGTTGCCGGTCGACGACCCTGAATACAGGCTTCATTGACTAGCGTTCAGCTTATCCCTGACAACAGCGGAGGTCTTCATCAGATGCCACACGTGACGTTTATTCACATTACACGATGGACGTACCGACTCATGTCGGGTAGTAAATGGCAATGCCGATCGCCCGAATCTGCATCGCCCCGGCACTGCTATAGACTGCGGGCATGACACGTAGACTGACGCAATGACACGATCGCTGCACGTTGCGTGCCTGCAGACGCGTCCCCGGCCGACCTTCGAGTTGGCTCTCGAGGACGCTTCGTCGCTCGTGCGCGCCGCCGCCAGCGCGGGTGCTCGATGGTTACTGCTGCCTGAATACTGTGGGGGCCTGCGCACGGCGGGAACCCGATTGGCACCGCCGATTGCGGATGAAAATCAGCATCCGGTCTTGACCGGGCTCTGCGCGCTGGCCCGGGAATGCAGCGTCTGGTTGTCCGTCGGATCGATCGCGGTTCCAGCGTCGGATGGTCGCATCGTCAATCGCGGTTTCCTGGTGAACGACGGCGGCGAGATCGTGGCGCGCTATGACAAGGTGCATCTGTTCGACGTGACCCTGTCGGCTAACGAAGCGTATGTCGAGAGCGCCGTCGTGTCACCGGGCGCTACTCTCGTGTTGGCGAACGCACCGTTTGGTCGCATCGGGCATTCGATCTGCTACGACCTGCGGTTCCCGCATCTGTATCGTGCGCTGGCGCAGGCCGGGGCGGAGTTCCTGTGTGTACCCGCAGCCTTCACGAAACTTACCGGAGAGGCGCACTGGCACGTGCTGAATCGCGCCCGCGCCATCGAGAACGGCGCGTTCGTGCTGTCGCCCTGTGCGGTCGGTGAGATCGACGGGGGTGGAGCGAGCTACGGGCATTCCCTCATCGTCGATCCCTGGGGTGAGATTCTCGCTGATGGTGGATCGGACCACGGCTTCATCGATGCGGTCATCGATGTCGATGCCGTGGCTGAGGCGCGACGTCGAATCCCGAGTCTTGCGCACGACCGTTCCTTCGCGCTGGAATCGATTAATGCAGTTGGATCGTGATCTGCGACGTCTTGGATCGATCGAACTCGACTCAGGCGAGAAGATGAACACATTCAGCGTCATGCTGTCAGCCGTACTGGTGAGTGCGAGCGTCGACGCGTGGTGCCAGGACCCGGTACCCAATGCGCCAGGCCAACCGCTACACGAGTTGCAGATTGCACGATTGGTCTATGCCGCAGGTCCTCATGCTTCATGGGGCCCGGGTCGCGCCTGGTGGCGCATCGACTGGCCTGAGGCAGAAGCGAATTTCCACGGGCAGCGACTGTTCAGAAAGCTCATTTCAGGCCTATGACCTCGAACCGGCCTTCTACTTCCAGCGTGACAGTGGCTTCCTGGTCGCTCGTGTTTTTCCAGTACCACCCGTGGGAGCCATCGAAAGGCGCCGTGAAGCTTCCCCGGACCGTCGTCGCACTGGCGACCACGTAGCTCTCGAAGTAGCCGGTCGTGTCGCCTGCAGGTTCGCCGTGCAGGTCGAACTCGAGAGGGGCGCCGTCAGTGATCCACTGGTAAGTCATCTGCGCATACTGTTCCATCTGGAACTTGTACTCGATTCCGGATCCACCCGGCACGATGACTTCGATGAGCTCGCTGGTCTTTGCGCCGGCTTCGTCGATCGGATCTGGCACATCGGACATCGAAACGGGTTCGGGGCTTGCGGTTTGATTTGTTTGGGCGAGAGCGTCTGCCGGGACCTTCGTCTTGCCCTCGGCAAGCACGGTAAGACCGAGCTTCTTGCCCAGTCCTGTCGGGTCGACGTTGAATTCAGCCGGCAGGATGACGACGAGCAAAGTCGCGGCAGCGATGACGGCAGCTATCAGCGCAGCTTTCATCAAGGTGCCGATACCGATCGGCTGATTGTCCTGAGGGCTTGCATTCATGTGCAACGGGTTCTCTGCATGCCGGCTCATGCAAAGTTGAAGAAACCGGTAAGCTGGTAACCCACAAGCATCATGCCTGCACTCATCAACAGTGTATTGGTGACAACGGCAATCCGCTGAAAGGACGGTAACAAGCGAAGCACGTTCAGCGCCAGAAGAATGATGGTCAAGGCTGCCAGCTGACCGAGCTCGACACCGACGTTGAAGGCGATGAGATTGCTCAGCAAGCCTTCCTCCGGAAGCCCGAATGCCTGCAGTCGCGTGGCCAGCCCGAAGCCGTGAAACAGACCGAAGATCAAGACGGCAAGGCGGGTATCGGGCTGCCGCCCGAACAGGCGCTGAAAGCCACCGAGGTTGTCGAATCCCTTGTAGACGACCGACAGACCGATGATGGCGTCTATCAACCAGGCATTTGCGCCAATGTTCGCAAGCACACCGAACAACAGAGTGAGACTGTGGCCGACGGTAAACAGGGTGACGTAGAGAAAGACGTCGCGGGCGCGGTAGAGAAAGAACAGCACGCCGACCAGAAACAGCAGGTGATCGTAGCCGGTGAGCATGTGCCTGGCACCGATGTAGAGAAACGGCCCGACGTGCACGCCGGTACTTCCTTCGAGAAAGGCTCGCGTGTTGTCATCGACGCCATGGGCATGACCTTCCAGCCCGACGGCAAGGCACAGCAGACCGGTGACGAGCGCTATGGCCCAATGGCGATGTCTGTCATCAAGATGCCGGCAATGCCGTTCTGAATCGATATGCATGAAATACGCGACGGCCGCCAGCCTGATGGGTCGAGCATTGGACCATACGAGAGACTCAGGCGGCTGGGGCGAAGGCCTGCCCGAACCGGTGCCGCAGCATGTCGATGTCCTGCAAGCCGACGATCCGGTCAACGAGCTTCCCGCCTGGCTCGAACAGCAACAAGGTGATCGTCTGTGCACTGAACCTGTCCTGCAAGGCTTTGCCCTCCCCGGTAAGTATATCGGCCAGACGAAAACGAACGTGTGGTAGATCCTCGAGGGCTACAAGTGTCCGCGATTTCAGGCGACGGCAGGTCTGGCATCCGGGATCATGAATCTGCACCACGGCCGGCGCGCCGTCGCCGATGATCGTCAGATCGTGCAACACCCGCTTTCGACTGTCGTAGCGCGCGAGGCTGCCTGCGCTCACGCCAGCGACGCCGAGCACGGCGGCCGAGCGCAGCAGTAGCCGCCGCTTGCCCTGCGGCGAGAGGCGACTGAAGCGCTGTAGCGGGCTAGCGGGCTCTGCTTTCGTTTTCCGTCTCTTCATGCGGTGTCGTTCTTGTGTCAGGGATAAGGGGCACAGAAAATCAGGCGCACAAAATCAAGCGCACATGAAATCAGGCGCACAAGAGAATCGGGTACGCCGGAAATCAGCAGCAAAGAGAAACAAGTGCACTCCCGGATAACGTGGCGCGTCGCCTGCTGATTGCACTCGAACGCAAACGCAAGGGCGATTTGCTTGATATGCGTCAAGTGCAGCCTTGCGTGATCGCTGCACAATCGAGCTCTCGCCGGTCAACCGACAGGCGCTCGACGCAGGGCGAGGAAGGTCATGGCTGAGCTCGCGCAGGCTGCAGGTGGCACAGATCTCCTTGAGCACCTTCGGGTCAAATCCGGGTGCGGCAGCTGTCATCGCCTGTGTTTCCATCGCTGTTCGTCTGGATCATTGCTCGCTTGATTCATGTCAATGTCTGCTGCAGGCAGAGAACCGCGCAAGCACACCTTCGAGAAGACGCCTTGCCAGTCAAGCGGACAGACTCGTTGGGTCAGTCAATGTCTGTGGGGCCCCGGGACGTAGACTTCCGGGGCCACCTGACAGACTCACTGCTTCTTCAATCCGGGACAACTCGCCATGATTCAGCACACCGTCGTCTTTCGCCTCAATCACCCGCGAGGTTCATCAGAGGAAGCCGAATTTCTCGACCAGGCCGCTGAGCTTGGTCGGCTTCCCGGGGTGCTCGAATTTCGCGTACTGCGTCAGGTCAGTTCGAAGAGTGATTACGACCATGGCCTGTCCATGTACTTCATGACGCAGCAGGCCTACGATGCCTATGATGCGCATCCCGACCATCGAAAGTTCGTTGACGATATCTGGCTGCCAGAGGTTGCGTCGTTCATGGAGCTCGATTTCGTCGAACCCGCTGTCTGATCCGTCGCCATCCGGCAGAGCGCATGTACTTCGGTGAGTGCGCTGTCGCTGACGCGCACGGTGCGCGGTTGGCGCACGGCATTCGTCTGCCCACGGGACGATTGGCGAAAGGAACGCTGATCGATTCGTCGATCATTGCCCGGCTGCAAGACGCACACTGTCAGACTGTCACGATCAGCCGGCGCGAAGCGTCCGACGTCGACGAAGACGAAGCGGCGCCGGAAGCGCCGCCAGGTGATCACAAGCCCGGTCTACAAGCCACGGCTCTGGTACTCGCTGCTGGCCGTTCGATACGTTTTGGCGTCGAGAACAAGTTGCTGAGCACCTGGCGCGAAAAGTCCTTGCTCGATCATGTGCTGGATGCACTCGCCCGATCCGAGTGCAGCACGACGCTGGTGGTCACCGGCTGCGATAACGAGCGGGTCGAGGCGGGGCTTCGCAAGCGGCGCCCGCCAGTCTCGTGGTTGCATCACGCCGGGTTCGAAAGTGGCATGGCAGGTTCACTCGCCTGCGGCATTGCAGCCTTGCTCGACCGCGACGCTGTACTCGTCTGTCTGGCCGACATGCCGGTGATCTCCCCGGACACGATCAGCGCGCTCATGCAGGCGGCCGCAGCTGCACCCGATGCGCTGTTCGTCGTTCCCGTGCATGCTGGACGGCGCGGTAATCCGGTCTTGATCCGACAGGCCTTGTTCGATGAAGTACTCACGTTGCAAGGCGATGTCGGTGCGCGCGTCATCGCCGAACGATGGCCCGACTGTGTGCTCGAGGTCCTTGTCGACGACGCGGGTGTGCTGCTGGATGTCGACATACCGACAGACACGCAACAGCTGCAATGAATTTGCCGGGTAGGGCGTTCGGCGTTCAATCCCGAGCGTAGGAAATCAACTGCCAATGCTCTGCCAGCATGCCGGCCTCGAATCAGCTCAGCGCGGGCCTCGAGCAAGGCCGAGCAGCCGCTCGACATCGAGAGAAGCTTCCAGCCCGTCGGCGACTGCATCGATAGCGGCCTCCACAGTGGCTCGATAGTTTTGCAGGCTCGGCCCCGCTACACCTTCGCGGTGTCGTTCCAGCCACGCCCGGCGAAATTCGTCACTCGCGAAGAGACCGTGGACGTAACTGCCCTCGACCCGTCCGTCGACACTGCGTGCGCCTTCGGAGCGGCCTTCGAGATGCAGCATGGGTCGCGCGCAGTCAGCACCGACGGTGCTGCCAACGTGAATCTCGTAACCAGCGGTGACCGTGCCGGAAACAGCGCAGTGCCCGTTGCAAGGGCTGACGACCTTCTGTCTCTCCATGGACGTCTGTACTTCAAGGAGACCCAGCCCACGGCATTGGCCGGCAGGGCCGTCAACGCCCTCGGGGTCGTCGATCGTCTCGCCGAGCAGCTGGTAGCCACCGCAGAGTCCGAGGACTGCGCCACCGGCACGTCGGTGCGCGTGAATATCGTGGTGCCACCCTTGTGATTCAATGAAGTCAAGATCACCACGGGTCGACTTGGTGCCGAACAGGATGACGACGTCCGCGTCTCGCGGCAGCGCTTGCCCTGGCGGTATGAAGCGGAAGTCGACCCCCGGTTCCAGCCGCAGCGGGTCGGCGTCGTCGATGTTCGCGATTCGCGACAGTAGCGGCGCGACGATGCGCAGTGGCAGGCCTTCTTCGCGCACCGTGGCAGCGAGCGCACCAGCGACAGTGGTCGCTGCATTCTCGCTCGAAAGCCACGTCGCGGCGTCCTCGGCCGGCAGTCGGCCCGCTGCGGGTAGCCAGGGCACGACACCGAGACACGGCCAGCCGGTTGCACGCTCGATACAGGTCACGCCGTCATCGAATAGTCGCGGATCACCACGAAACTTGTTGATGACGAAGCTTGTGATCATGGCGGCGTCGTCGGCATCAATGACCTGTCGAGTTCCCACGATGGCGGCAATGACACCACCACGATCGATATCGCCGAGCAGGCAGACGGGTACGTCGGCCGCGCGCGCAAAGCCCATGTTCGCGATGTCACCCGAGCGCAGATTGACTTCCGCCGGACTGCCTGCGCCTTCGATGATGATCAAGTCATGACGCCTGGCCAGCCTCGAGTAACTTTGCAGGACCGGTTCGAGGAGTGCGCCGCGATCGGAGAAGTAATGCGCCGCTTCGAGGGTCGCGGCGACCCGTCCCTGAACGATCACCTGTGCGCTTCGATCACTCTGTGGCTTGAGCAGTACAGGGTTCATGTCGACAGATGGCGGGACGTCTGCAGCGAGCGCCTGTAGTGCCTGCGCCCGACCGATCTCGCCGCCATCGGCCGTGACGGCGGCGTTGTTCGACATGTTCTGCGGCTTGAACGGTGCAACGTCGATACCGCGACGTCGGGCGAGCCTGCAAAGCCCGGCCACGAAGGTGGACTTGCCGACGTCCGAGCCCGTTCCCTGAATCATGATCGCTGTCATGGCTCATCGTATTCGAGTGAGCGTTCGTTTCAAGCGTTCGTTGCCATGGTTTATTGATCCAGATCATGTGCAGCGACGCACGGTGCGCAGATCGTGGGTGTTCATGACGTACCTGCGGGTATGACGCAGCAGAGCGGGCTGCCGGTAGCCGTGCTCGGCGATCGGCTACGGGACATTCTCGAGATGGCGGAGGATCTGGCCGCCACGCTTGCTCGTCATGGTGTTGCCGTCGAGCTCTCGCAGAGTACGGTTTCCGCCTTCGAGATCGGCGAAGAGATTCTGGCGCTCGCCAAGGACATCGATGCTGATCTGCTGATCTGCTGATCTGCTGATCTGTTGGTCAGCGGCTGCCGGGTACACAGCAGCCTTCGCGAGTCGCTGTTCGGCAGCACGACCCGGCACCTGTTCGAGCACTCGAGCCGACCCTTGCTCATGGGCGGGTGAGTGCAGTGGTGCGCCAATAGCCCATTGACGATCCACCCGCTGGATCAACGACAGTATCGTCGCTGGCCGTGATGATGTGAACGTGTTCATATTAAGGTCTCGTTCTGCTTGCGCCGGGCTGTTCCGGCGAGCTGGATCAACGTCGAGACCCGAACACCATGAGTAAAACGCTGACGCCCGAAGATCTCGCGGCAACCTTCGATGCCTTCAATCGCCATGATGTCGACGCGGTAATGCGTCACTTTGCCGATGACTGCGTGTTCTACACCGTTTCCGGGCCAGAAGTGTTCGGCGCGAAGATCGAGGGGGCGGACGCCATTGCCAAGGCGTTTTCAGGGGTCTGGGCTGCAATGCCTGATGCCCATTGGGATCATCACGATCACTTCGTGCACGGTAATCGTGCTGTTTCCGAGTGGATCTTCTCCGGTACCGGTGCGGACGGCAAGAGAATCGAGGCCGAAGGGGCCGACCTGTTCACGCTGCGCGACGGTCAGATAGTCGTCAAGCAAGCGTTGCGCAAGCAGCGCACAGCTTGACGGTATTACAGACGATGAGCGAAACGGAAGAGGCCGTCGCGGCCGATAAAGAAAGCGTTCCTGCCGCCGATGCGGTGACGCCCAAGGTGCGCCGGCCCAAGCATTGGCCGAAGTCGAGCTATGACCCCCATTACGACCCAGTTGTCGACAAGGGCCCGGGGCACAACCGTGACTACGCACCGACCTACTGGATTGGTACGGCAGGCACACCCCCCGCGGACGACGGGCCGGTTTCCGAGGACTTCGACACCGATGTCGCGATCATCGGATCAGGCTATACCGGTCTGTCCTGCGCAATCCACCTCGCGCAGAACCATGGTATCGAAGCTGTCGTCCTCGAGGCCAATACCGTCGCCTGGGGCTGCTCGACGCGTAACGGCGGCCAGGCACAGATTTCCTCGGGGCGCTTGAAGCGGTCGGAGTGGATTGCCCGCTGGGGCGTGGATGTCGCGCGCCGCATGCACGATGAAGTGACCGAGGCATTCGAAGTCTTTCGCGAGTTGATCGGGCGTGACGAGATCGACTGTGAGCCCCAGGAAGGCGGTCATCTCTACCTCGCGCACAAGCCCGGTGCCATGCCAAGGCTCGAGAAGGAGAGCGCGTTGCTGAACGAGACCTTCGGCTACGGCTCCCGCATTCTCTCGCGTGGCGAGGTGCATGAGAAATACGTGCGTGATCAGGAAGCCTGCGGCGCCATGTGGGAGCCGGATGGCACCTGCATACATGCGGCGAAGCTCGCCTTCGGTTACCTGCGTCTGGCGCGCAAGCTGGGTGCGAAGGTTCACACCGGAAGCCCGGTACTCGGCTGGGAGCGGGTCAATGGCATACACCATCTGATCACCCCGGGCGGTGTGGTTCGAGCCAAATCGGTGGCGCTTGCCACCGCGGGCTACACCCCACCCGGTCTCAATCACGTGACCCGGCACCGGCTCATGCCGATCCTGTCGAATTCGATCGTCACACGCCCTCTGGATGACGATGAGAAGGAGGCCTGCGGCTTCGGCACGTTTTCGCCGCTGACCGATACCCGCGTGCTGCGCCACTACTATCGAATGCTTCCTGACGGCTGCGTGCAGATCGGCAGTCGCAGTGCCGTCACCGGCGACGATGCCGAGAACCCCAAGCACCTTGCCCTGCTGCGTGCCGGGCTCGCGCGCAAGTTTCCCGCGCTCGAAGGTATCGATCTGGATTATTCATGGTGGGGTTGGGTCGACGTCAGTCACGACATGATGCCGCGCATCTTCTGCCCTGATCCCGGGCAGAGTGTCTTTTACGCCATGGGCTATGGTGGCAATGGCGTCATGTATTCGGCTCAGGCCGGGCGCCGCATGGCGCAGCTCGTTGCAGGGGAGGAGTCCGCGGCCTTCGATCTGCCGATATTCACCTCACCGTTACCGAGCCACGGCATACTCACGCCATTTCGCCGCCTCGGTCAGCGGGCGATGTACTACTGGTACGCGTTCAATGACGAGAAGCTCGGTCAGAAGGGCCGCGTTCAGGATGAGGTGCCCGTCGTTAGCGGCGGAGCAGGGCCCAATGGTGGAGCAGGGCAATGAGTGCGAGCCAGTCTAGCGGGACGAGCGCCGACGAAATGGAGTCTTCCAACGGCACAGGCCGGGCGGACGCCATCCGGGTTATTCCGTTTGTCGCCGACATGGATGCACCCGAACACCGTCGATTGGCCGATCTGCCCGACAGGGTGACCGACGGTGATCCACACCACACCAGCCAGATGCGCTACACGAATGCCGAAGGCGCATTGCAGGCCGGTACCTGGACAAGCACGCCAGGCCGTTGGCGAACCTTCGCCGATCGTGACGAGTTCTGTTCGATCCTGAGCGGGCGAGGCGCGTTGATCTCGTTGTCAGGGGATCGGCTGGAGTTCGGACCGGGTGACGCCTTCCTCATTCCCGATGGCTTCGAAGGGTATTGGGAAATCACCGAGACGGCGACCAAGCATTTCGTGATTCTGCATCGGTAGTGCCGTTACGGCGTGTCGGGGACTGCATGACCAAGATCCATGACTCAGATCCATGACTCAGAGCCCAGCATGGCTGTCGACGAAGTGCTTGATGACCAGGAAGCGCCGGATCGCCTTGTCCCACGGCAGGGATGAGGCACGCGCATGATGGCTCAGGGTGCCTGCCATGCGCGGGCTCACGCGGGTTATCGCTTTCAATGCAACGGCCCGGGCCGCCTTCCACCGACTGCGCGCGCCAGTCAGGACCGGAACGACCGAACTGTTAGTCGAGACCAGTCGGACCAAAGCGTCACGATCGAATAGATCGTAAACCGGACTCGACGTGTCGTCGAGCGCCTCGAGCAAATATCCGTGGGCGACCCCACCCTCGATGAAGAACTGTCTGGAGTCCGGATCGGAGTGCTGTTCGGCGAAAGGGATATCTGCAAGATCGGCAGCCAGTCGCGCTGTGATCTGGCAGAACAATTTCCTGTTGGCGCGATCTTCTTCGCGCGTCAAGGGTAGTACCTCGAGAAAGCTGTCGTCGAGTATCGGATTGCGATGGTCGAGATAGACGGACTTGTACAGTGCCGCACTCTGTTGTTCGTTCGGCACCTGGTGCTCGAATCGGTACAGATCGCGCAGGTCGTTGGAGGAGTAACCCGCGGGCGTCTCCATCGACTGCAGAAAGGCGTCGGTCGATTCGCTCCAGTGGCGATAGATTTTCGGACGCAGCAATGTGCCTGCGAGCGTCTGTCGGCTGAGACGACACAGTCTCGCCATGGACTTCGCATCGGAAGGGCCCTGAACCGCCCGTGAAGCCGAGAATACCTGGTCACCGCGCAGGCACGCGGTGAATCCGTCATTGGCGAGCGATGCCATCAGCTGCCACTCGACCGGCTGCATGGCCGCAGTTTCGCTTGCCCAGTCGCTCAGGCGACACGCTGTCTCGAACTCATTCCCGTAATCGAGAGAGTGCTTTTCGAGGAAGCGGTGCCGTGTACCGAGCTTTTGCGCGATCGCTCTGGCGACAAAGGTGTCGGTGCCGCTGACCGACTCGCTGCCCTGTTCGCCCCACGACACAGTATGAACCTGTGTGGCGTCTCCGGCGTGGGCGACACAGGCGCTGAGGATCGCCCGAGAGTCCACACCTCCACTCAGAAATACCACGGTCTGGCGCTTGTCGTCATAGTTGGCCGCTATCGCCGACTCGAACAACGAGACCGCCTGATCAAGCAGTGCGCCAGTATCCGGCACGGCGCCTTTCAAGCTGGCGGGGTAACGCCAGTATCGGTGAACCGAGCAGGTGCCATTCGCTTCAATATCTACCGCGGTACCGGGTTCGACGCATGCGATCGATTTCAACTGTGTCGCTGAGCCGGGCATGAACCCGCTCGAGAGGAGAAACCCGAGCCCTACCGGGTCAAGATCGTCGGTTGACGCGGATTGCAGCTGCAGGGCAGAAACCCGCGGCGCGAAGTGCAGTACACCGTCGACGACCTGGTACACGACGGAGAAACTACCCGACCGATCGCGCACCAGCGTACACCGCCTGACCTTGCCTGGCGCAGTTCCTTCGAGTCGGACGGCTACGAAGAAGCCTTCCAATGCAGCGTAGTCCCTCGTCGCGAGCACCTTGCGGATAAGCGCTTCGTTGCAACGACCGTCACCGAGGTAGAGCAGTGCTTCGCCAGATTCGTTTTCGACGAATCTGCTCACCAAAGGGCTTCTTGAGGGCGTGACCACTGCCATTCCGCGCGGCCAGGCATCCGAACGCTGACCGACCTCGAGCGCTGAATCCAGCGATTGCAAAGTGTCGTTCATCCGCGTCAACGCGACGCGCCAACGTTCCTCCGCCGCTGCAGATTCGAGCGCAATCGCCCCGTAGATGCCGGACATCAGGCGAAGCTACCAGGCACACCGGTCTGACGGGTACGCTGGGTCATGGTAACGCAAGCACGATCGACTCGATCCCTGATAGATCAGTGTAGGTTCAGCGGGGTGCCATCGTCACCACCTCGGCGGTGTGAGCATGCACGAGGCGTCCGTGGAAAACAACAGACCAACGTGACTGTACTTACAGGTCATGATTCCGGGCACTCACGAGTCGAGATCACTGTGCATTCGGCTCCATGAAATCCGATAGCACGAGCTGTAGCGCTGACAGGTTGCCTCTGGCTGACGGCCGCGCGCGCTCAGGAAAGAGGATGCGTCTCCCGCCAGTGCCGCGCAATATCTATCCGACGCGCCACCCAAACGCGCTCGTGCGAGGCCACATGGTCGAGGAAGCGAACAAGCGCAGCGGCCCGGCCCGGTCGACCGACGAGGCGTGAGTGCAGCCCGATCGACATCATCCTTGGCGCACCGGCGACGCCTTCGGCGTACAGCATGTCGAAGGAGTCGGTGAGGTGTTGCTCGAACTGATGGCCGTTGGCAAAGCCCTGTCCATTGGAGAAACGCATGTCGTTTGCATCCAGGGTGTACGGCACCATCAGTTGTGGCCCGGAAGGCGAGCGGCGCCAGTAGGGCAGATCGTCCGCATAGCTGTCCGCCGAGTATTCAAGATGCGCCCGTTCGGCGACAAGGTCCTGGCTGTGTGTCGAAGTCCGTCCGATGTAGGCGCCCGCGGGCAGGCTGCCGGTCAGAGATTCGTGCAGCGCAATGGCCTCGCCGAGATGGGCACGCTCATCCTCGATAGAGAAGTCTCGATAGTCGATCCACTTGAGACCGTGGGTCGCGATTTCCCAGTTCGCCTCACGCATGGCGGCGACAGCGTCCGGTACCCGGGCGAGGGCAGTGGCAACGCCGAAGACCGTGATCGGTATTTCTCGCTCGGTAAACAGTCGATGCAGTCGCCAGAAGCCGGCACGCGAACCGTATTCATAGATTGATTCCATATTCATGTGCCGCTGGCCAGGCCAGGGTGCCGCGCCGATGATTTCCGAGAGAAACGCTTCGGATGCGGCATCACCATGGAGGATATTGTTCTCGCCACCTTCCTCGACGTTGAGCACGATCTGCAGGGCGAGGGCTGCGTCTTTCGGCCAATCGGGGGCAGGCGTGTGCTGGCCATAGCCGACAAGATCTCGCGGGTAGCGGTCATTCATGCTGAGGATTCTCCGACAAGTCCGTTAGCGTCGACGATGCGAAAGGCCGGAAAAAGCACCGCTTCCTCGAGATTGCTACCTTCGCCGATCCGGTCGATGACCGTGAAACGCGCAGGTGTCGCGAGCGGTGTCAACACACCGTGCCAAGTGCCACGATTGTAGTTTACACCTTGCTGTCCGTTGGTCAGCCACGCGCGGGGATGTACTGGTAATCCATCATCATCATCTGCCACGATGACGAGAAAGGGCGTGTCCGACATCGGCAGGAACGCCTGACTGCCGAGGGGGTGCCGTTCGACAAGATCCAGGGTAAGCGGTAACGAATAGGGGGTGCCATCGAACAGGCTGATGCCTGCCGTACCATCGACGATATCGATGGCAGCGAGATCATGATGGCGCCCACATTTTCCGCGGTTGATCGTCACGCTCGGCGGACCGGCAATCTCGATGACCTCGCCGTAGGGACGAAAAGCGTGTGCCGTCAGACGTTCGATGATGACATCCGCCATCATCATTCCACGCCGGCCACGGGGCCCGCACGGAACCAGCGATCAAGGGTCGCCCGTTCTTCGTCCGTGATACCCGTGAGATTACCGAGCGGCATGGCCTTGGTGACGACGGTCTGTTGGTGAATGGCGGCAGCCTGGACAAGTGTCTGTGCCTCGGTCGCGAACACGATGCCCTTGGGTGGTGCCGAGAAACCGGGGTGCGCCGGCGCATCGGCGTGACAGCTTGCGCATCGCTCGACGACGATGGCATGGGCTTCCGTCAAAGAGACTTGCGTGGCGGTATCGCCGCCGGCCGCCGCGCTGGCCGGGTCGGCCGATGCCGTCGGGCGAGGTGCGATCGCGAACACGACCCCGGCGAGGAGCACAGCGGCGACGCTTGCCGGAACCGGGCTGGGTTTGCCGAAGTGAGCCTGAACGAAATGCACGCGAATCAGCGCGCCTGCAACCGACATCGCCATCAGGATCAGCCAGTTGTACTCATGGCCCCAGGTCATTGCGTAGTGGTTGCTGATCATGACGAACAGCACGGGAAGCGTGAAGTAGGTGTTGTGTACCGAACGCTGCTTGGCACGAAGTCCGTGGGCAGGGTCGGGCTGCTCGCCCTTCTCGGTGGCCGCGACCATGGCGCTTTGCCCCGGCATGATGACGAAGTACACATTGGCCACCATGATAGTGCCGAGCATCGCGCCGAAGTGCATGTAGGCACCGCGGCCGCTGAAGACGGCACACAGAGCCCAGGCGACGACGGTCAGGGCAACGACAAGGATGACCGCCATGCGGTTCTCGTTCTGCCCGAATCGGGAGCGACAAAGAGCGTCGTAACCCAGCCATCCGCCGACCAGGACGAGCACACCGAGTCCGATCGCAACGGGTTTCGACAGCGCCATGACGCTCGGATCGATCAAGTAGATCTCGGCCTGATACCAGTAGATCAGCGCCAGCAGGAAGGCGCCGGTAATCAGCGTCGTGTAGGCCTCCCACTTGAACCAGTGCAGGTTGCCCGGCATCGTGGGGACGCCATTGGCATATTTCTGAGCGTTGTAGAATCCACCACCGTGCACGGCCCAGAGTTCGCCACCGACGCCGCGTTCCCGATCGCTCGCATCCGCAGGTGCCTCGAGGTTGTTGTCGAGCCAGACGAAGTAGAACGAAGCGCCTATCCAGGCGATACCGGTTATCAGGTGAATCCAACGGCCGAACAAGCTGAGCCATTCGACGATGTAGGCTTCCATGCGTTCAGCTCCCGCGGTAGGTGAAACAGGCGTAAGGCGACACGAGCAGGGGCACATGATAATGCCCACCAAAATAATGCCGACCACAGGGTTCGTCGGTATCCAGTACAGGGGTGGACAGGTGTTCCATCGAAATGCGCCTGGTCGGAAGATCTACTGGCCGAATCTGCTGGAATGATCCAGGATAGTCGTTGTACTCACGCGCCATATTGTTTCACATATTTGCTGTAAATCGTGAACAATCAATAGCCAAAAAATGTTCACAGACGAGTTGTCTTCCCATGAGTGCGGGATGGCGCTCCCGTCCGGCAGGACAATTTTCATCCAGTCCCATTGCAGACTCCTGCACGGGCTTTCAGGCAACGAATGACATAGACGTTCATGACTCCACTATCGAAGAGGCCCCGTTCACACGACGTGATCTCCTGCTCTACGCCACCACGGTGTTTTCCTGGTCGGCATCGTGGTATGCGCTGAAATTCAACTCGAGTTACACGGTCGCCCCGCCGGTATCGATCTGCTGGCGTTTTGCCCTTGCTGCCTTGCTGATGTTCATGCTCGTCGCGCTGTCCGGCGGCAGACTCAGGTTCAATCTGCGTGTTCATGGCGCATTCGCGCTACTGGGTGTGTTCCTGTTCTCGACAAACTTCATCTTCTTCTACTACGCATCCACGATGCTCGTGTCCGGCCTGCTGGCGGTCGTGTTCTCGCTCGCCTCGATCGTCAATCTGGGAATCGGCGCATTGCGCGGTGATTTCGCGGGTCCACGGCGCTGGTTCGGCGCGTCGCTTGGCGTGCTCGGCATCGGGCTGCTCTACTGGCCAACGCTCAAGGGGGGTAGTGCAGGGTGGCTCGGTCTTCTGCTCTGTGTCTGTGGAACGCTCTCGTTCTGTATCGGTAACCAGATAAGCCAGGCCATGAAAGGCCTCGCTGTTCCGGTCATGTCAGCATCGGCCTGGGGCATGAGCTACGGCGCCTTGTGGAGTGCGGTCGTCGCTGGCGTGGCGGGCCTGCCGTTTGTCTACGATACGGCGCCGGGGTACACCGTTTCGCTCTTGTTCCTGACGCTTGTCTCGACCGTGCTGGCATTCTGGGCCTATCTCAATCTTATCCGCCGTATCGGTGCCGGGCGGGCAGCCTATGCAACGGTGATGTTCCCGGTGTTCGCCTTGCTGCTATCTACCGTGCTGGAAGGTTATGCCTGGACGCCACTGGCTGTTCTGGGTGTGTCGTTTGCGCTCGCCGGCAACCTCTTTGTGCTGAGAAGTGCTCGCTGACGCAAAGCGGAAGTGCCAGCAGCTGGGGCGTAAGTTCATTTCGTGTGACGTCTCCCTGTGACGTTCTGCATGCGCCGTCTTCCCTGTTTGGCGGCAACGTCGTGTACAATTATTGTTCACACGGGAGGTTCCAGATTTCCACAGTGGCCAAGTCAGCAAGCAAGGCACAAGCGGGTGAAGCGCGGGGACTGTTGACACCGCTGCGGATCGTCGATGTGCCGGTAACGCAGGATCAGCGGCTGTACAACGAAGTGCTCGACGCCATCCTCGACCGAAGGCTGAATCCCGGCGTGAAACTCAAGGAGGACGAGCTGTCTGACATCTTCGCGGTCAGTCGTACCGTCGTCAGGCGCGCGCTGTTGCGTCTCTCCCATGATCGCATCGTGGATATTCAGCCTAACCGTGGAGCTACGGTGATTCGTCCGGATCCCGACAAGGCGCGCGAGATCCTGTCCGTGCGCAGGCTCATCGAAGGTGCAGTGATCGCCGAGGCGACGCAGGCGGCGACGGCCGAATCACTGAAAGTACTCGAGCGCTGCGTCGAGGATGAACGTGACGAAGTGAGACGGCAGCATGCAGGAGCGGGATTGCGCCTCTCCGGAGACTTCCATATCCGGTTGGCCGCCATGTCCGGGAACGCCACCCTGATGGGCTATCTCAAGGAGTTGGTGCCGCAGACGTCGTTGATCATCTCGATGTATCAGACGCCACACCACACGCTTTGCTCACATCAGGAACATTTCGACATCGTCGAGGTGATGAAGCGAGGCGACGCGAAGGAAGCCCGGGCGATCATGGATCGACACCTTCAGCACATCGAAGACAAGCTCGATCTGGCAGATGCGCGCGTTCCCGGCGATCTGTACGCAGCGTTCGCGCACGTGAAAGGAGCGGAGAAGGCATGAGCAATCTGGACCGAAGCCGGTTTGTCGAACAGTTTGCCGGCATTTACGAGCACTCTCCCTGGGTTGCCGAGCGGACGCTGGAGAGAGAGGCTCTGCCGACGTTCCTGATGAGTGCGGGGCGTGATGCCGCGGGCGAAATTCGCTCGGTCGACGAGGCACGTGCGCTTGCCCGGGCGTTCGCCGAGACACTGGCCGCTGCCAGCAAGGACGAAAAGCTTGCTCTGGTTCGTGCGCACCCGGATCTTGTCGGGCAGGCAGCGCTTGACGGAAACCTCACTGACGAGTCGACCAGCGAGCAGGCCAGCGCGGGACTCGATTGCTGCAGCGCCGACGAACTCGCGCGTTTCAAGGCCGCAAACACCGCCTATCACGAGCGTTTCGGCTTTCCTTTCGTGATGGCTGTGCGCGGTGCGGACCGGCTAACCATTCTCACCGCTTTCGAGCAGCGACTTGCGAACGACCCGGCGACGGAGCTCTGCACCGCGCTTGTCGAGATCGACCGCATAGCGCAACTGCGACTCGAGGCGTTCGTCGTGAGCTGATCAAGGTGTTCGCTATCGCGCTGAACGGCGTATTGTGCGAACCGATCATCAGACCTGTGCGCCTGTAGCCATTGCTCGGGTCTTTCCTGACAGACAATCCTGTATTGACCAGCTCCACCAGCTCCACCAGCTCCACCAGCTCCACCAGCTCCACCAGCTCAGCAATTCCAGCAACCCGACCGACACGTCGACAACCAAGGACCGGCCCATGGCTAGAAGTGAAGCGGGAATGACGCCCGCCCAGATGCGTGATCCGAACTTCTTCCCCGGCATCATCAAGGGAACGCCGCTCGGCATACAACACGTTCTGGCGATGTTCGTCAGTAACGTCACACCGGCAATCATCGTCGCAGGCGCAGCCGGCTTCGGCTTCGGTTCGGCCGATATCTCCGACATGATCTACATGATCCAGATGTCGATGGTCTTTGCAGGCCTGGCGACGCTGATCCAGACCATCTCGCTCGGCCCGGTCGGCGCCAGGCTGCCGATCGTGCAGGGGACGAGCTTTGCTTTCATTCCGATCATGATTCCGATCGCGATCCAGTTTGGAATGGCTGCCCTGATGGGCGGCATCATCATCGGCGGTATCTTCCAGTTCTTTCTCGGAACGGTCATCGGCCGCATCCGTCACTGGTTACCGCCGCTCGTTACCGGGCTGATCGTATTGATGATCGGACTGGCCCTGGTCGGTGTCGGCATTCAGTACGCGGCCGGTGGTGTACCACTGATCGGCACGCCGGAGTACGGCACGATCAAGCATTGGGGTCTTGCGCTCGTCGTCATCGTGACGACGCTCGGGCTGAAGTTCTTTGCCCGCGGCATGTTGTCGGTTTCAGCTGTGCTTATCGGCTTGCTGGTCGGTTATGCCGTCGCGTTCCTGTTCGGCATGGTGAGCTTTGACAACGTGGGTCTTGCGGCCTGGTTTTCGCCACCCGATCCCTTGCATTTCGGTATCGAATTCAACGCCGCTGCCATCATCGGCATGTGTCTGATGGCAGGTATCTCGGCCATCGAGACGGTCGGCGATATCTCGGGAATCACCAAGGGTGGTGCGGGGCGCGAAGCGACCGACAAGGAAATCAGTGGCGGCACCTTCGCCGATGGTCTCGGCACGGCGGTCTCGGGTGTGTTCGGCGCACTTCCGAACACCTCATTCAGCCAGAACGTCGGCCTGATCTCCATGACCGGTGTCATGAGCCGTCATGTGGTCACCATCGGCGGCCTGTTCCTGATCCTCTGTGGACTGGTACCCAAATTCGGCGCGGTCATCTCGAGCATGCCGATTGCCGTGCTCGGTGGCGGCGTGATCATCATGTTCGGCATGGTCGCCTCAGCGGGTGTCAGCATGCTCTCCGACGTCAACTGGAACCGTCGCAACATGATGATCTTCGCGATAGCGCTTTCAGTGGGACTCGGGCTTCAGCTCCAGCCGGGTGCACTGCAGCATCTGCCGGACACTCTGAAAGTGCTGATGACCTCCGGTCTCTTGCCGTCTGCCCTTATCGCGATCATCCTGAATCTAGTGATTCCGCATGAAGTGGATGAGGAAGCGAACGATCACGACATGAACCTATCGCAACCGGCCACGACGGTCGCGGGGTCGGACGGTCGGGACGACGAAGGGCGGTAGACGTAACAGGCGGTCGACATAACTCAGGGGGAGATCGATGATGAGCACACTTGAGCACACTGCGGGCTATTACGTACCGCAGGGCGGGTTACCCGCTCAGCACGAACTCCTCAGCGGGCGCGCGGTGACCACGGAGAGTTACGCCGTGATCCCGCGCGGCGTACAGACCGATATCGTCACCAGCCTGCTACCGCATTGGGAAAACACGCGTCTGTGGGTGCTGGCAAGGCCTATGTCCGGCTTCTCGACGACGTTCTCCCATTATCTGATGGAGGTCTCGAGCAACGGTGGAAGCGAGCTTCCGGAGTCGAATCCGGCTGCCGAGGGCGTGCTCTTCGTCGTTGACGGTGAGCTCGAACTGACCATCGAGGGTGAGGCGCAGGTTTTCGTCACGGGTGCTTATGCCTGGCTTGCGCCGGGAACGCGCTGGTCACTCCGCAACAGAGGCGCTGATGCAGCCCGGTTCCACTGGCTGAGAAAGCGTTATGACGTTGTCGAGGGAATCGAGGTGCCGGCAACATTCGTAACCCATGAGTCGGCTGTCGACGTGGTCGCGATGCCCGATACGGAGGGTGCCTGGACGACCACCCGATTCGTCGACCCACTCGATATTCGTCATGACATGCACGTGAATATCGTGAGTTTCGCGCCGGGCGCAAGCATTCCCTTCGCTGAAACGCACGTCATGGAGCATGGGCTGTACATGCTCGAGGGCAAGGCCGTCTATCGACTGAATCAGGACTGGGTAGAGGTCGAGGCGGGGGATTACATCTGGCTGCGGGCGTTCTGCCCGCAGGCTTGCTACGCCGGCGGACCGGGAAGGTTTCGATACTTACTCTACAAGGACGTCAACCGGCACATGGATCTTAGCCAGTAACGACGGGGCCGTCAGGGCTCGTCAAGGGATTCCAACGGCTGCTGGATCGACTTCTGCTGGATCCAGCCCCGTTGAATCAAACTCTGCTGGATCAAACCCTGTATCGCCGCTGGTTGTGATCGCATTCCACAGAATCGATTATCTTGCGCCGCAGCATACGACAGCAGCGCCAACGCTTCCTCGGGTTCACGGGCAGCTTGCTTGCTTGCGACACGTCGTATCTGGACGTCAACCAAACTTTCCCCGGGAGGGATCGCGCGATGAAAATGACCACTGAGGAGGCCTTCGTCAAGGTTCTCCAGATTCACGGTATCGAACACGCCTTCGGCATCATCGGCTCGGCGATGATGCCGATCTCGGACCTCTTCCCGTCGGCGGGTATCAAGTTCTGGGACTGCGCGCACGAATGCAACGCCGGCATGATGGCCGACGGCTACACGCGCGCGACGGGCAAGCTGTCGATGGCGATCGCGCAGAACGGGCCCGGCATTACCAACTTCGTCACCCCGGTGAAGACCGCCTACTGGAACCACACACCCTTGTTGCTGGTCACGCCGCAGGCGGCGAACCGCACCATCGGTCAAGGGGGCTTCCAGGAGATCGAGCAGATGAAGTTGTTCGAGGACATGGTCTGCTATCAGGAAGAAGTGCGTGATCCGTCGCGGATGGCTGAAGTGCTCAATCGCGTGATCGAGAAAGCGGTGCGGGGCTCCGCACCGGCGCAAATCAACATACCGCGCGACTACTGGACGAAAGTGATCGACATCGAATTGCCGCAGGTCATTCGGCTCGAGCGCCCCTCGGGCGGCGAGCAGGCGATCGCGGCCGCGGCTGCGCTGCTGTCCGAGGCCAATTTTCCGGTTATCCTCAATGGCGCGGGCGTCGTCCTCTCGGGTGGAATCGGAGCATCGGCCGCGTTGGCCGAGAAGCTCGACGCGCCGGTCGCGTGCAACTACCAGCACAACGATGCGTTTCCGGGTTCACACCCGCTCGCTGTCGGCCCGCTCGGCTACAACGGCTCGAAGGCGGCCATGGAGCTCATCTCGAAAGCCGACGTGGTCCTTGCGCTCGGGACCCGACTGAATCCGTTCTCGACCTTGCCGGGCTATGGAATCGACTATTGGCCGAAGGCGGCGAAGTTGATTCAGGTCGACATCAACAGCGATCGAATCGGCTTGACCAAGAAGGTCGACGTCGCGATCCAAGGTGATGCCAAACGTGTTGCCGAACAGCTACTGGTGCAACTCGGCGGTAAAGCCGGCGATGCCGGTCGGGATGCTCGAGTCGACGAGATTCGACAGACCAAGGCCCGCTGGGCGCAAGAGCTTGCGGCCATGGATCACGAGAACGATGATCCGGGTACCGACTGGAACGAACGTGCTCGCACGCGTGAGCCTGATCGAATGAGCCCGCGAGAGGCGTGGCGATCCATCATGGACGCGCTCCCCAAGCAAGCCATCATCTCGAGCGACATCGGTAACAACTGCGCAATAGGCAATGCCTATCCGACCTTCGAAGAAGGGCGCAAGTACCTGGCGCCCGGTCTGTTTGGTCCTTGCGGGTACGGTTTTCCCGCCATTCTCGGTGCCAAGGTTGGCCGACCGGACCTGCCCGTGGTCGGCTTTGCCGGTGACGGTGCCTTCGGTATCTCGATGAACGAGATGACAGCCTGTGGACGTGGCGACTGGCCGGCCATCACGATGGTGATCTTTCGAAACTATCAGTGGGGCGCCGAGAAACGCAACACGACACTCTGGTACCAGGACAACTTTGTCGGCACCGAACTGAACCTAGGGGTCGAGTACGCGAAGATCGCCGACGCCTGTGGTCTCAAGGGTGTGCAGGTACGCGGCATGGAGCAACTGACCGAGGCACTCGAAAAGGCGGTCGACGAGCAGATGAACGACAACGTGACGACGTTCATCGAGGTTGTCCTGAACCAGGAACTCGGCGACCCCTTCCGCCGCGACGCGATGACGGCGCCAAACCGGGTTGCCGGCATTGACAAGGCCGACATGCAGCCTCAGCCGCTCGCGACCTGAGTCTTTCGAGTGGCATGACGACGTGCGCGGACCCGGCACTAGCCGAGTCTGCGCACTTCAACATGATCCGTGAGACGACGAATCCGTGGCCAGCTGGTCGTAGAGAGAACAATGATTGCGATACGACGCGAACTCAGATTCTGCTGATATTTCAGATTGGTGTCTGTCGTCACGAAGACATCAAAGCCTTCGTTCTCTGCCAACGAAAGTAACTTGCCGTTGCGAAGCGTGGACCAGCCGCGTTAATGAGTCGTTTCGATATTGTGCTCGGTCAGAGATCGCCGTAATGGCGCCGGCGTTCCTTGATCGAAGAGGACGCGCAATAGCTACGCCGCGGCGCTCCGCGCCACATGTTCGAGGACCTCTCGTACCTGTTCCTTGGTGATTCCCGGAAACCATTCGACAAAATCATCAATTGGTGCTCCATCTTCAAGGTTCTCGAAGAGCGCCGAAACGGGCACACGCGTTCCCCGGAACACCCATGCACCGCTGACGCGCTCGGTTTTTCGTTCCACCGCACCACATGAGGATCAATCGAGCATGGGAATGAGGGTACCACCAGCACTGGCGGATATGGACCATTGACGGCCTGGTTTGCCTGGCTTGGCCCGGTCTGGCGCAGGTTTGAATCAGACCTGCAATGGCGCTTCGAGTTGTTGCACCACGGCGGGGTCGAGTTCCAGCGCGCAGGCCAGTGAATCGAGGTAGTCACGACCGGCAGGATCGTCTGCATCCGCAACCATCGCCGAGGCGATGTAGAGTTCGGCGGCAGTCTCACGCGTATCGGCCAGCGCCGCGATGCGATTTACATCGACCGGCTTGCTCATTTCAGAGAGTAAGAAGCGGGTGACGTCCTGCTCGAGGCCGAGATTGTCGATCTGACGGCTGATCAGATCCATCTCTTCCTCATCGACGTGACCATCGGCACGTGCCGCGGTGATCATGGCCTGCATCAAGGCTTCACTGCGCTCGGTTGCAGGTGCAGGTTCCAGTGTGTTGATCGGTGTGCCGATGTCGAACTGACCGAGGTTCAACGATGACGGTGACGCCGTGTCCGCGCTCAGTTGCCGCGGCGCAGAGCTTGCCGGTAGGTTCGCTTGTTGAGCTTGCTGCTGCTGAGCCTGCCAGTCGCTGTAAACCTTGTAGGCAAGACCACCGAGGGCGGCTGTGCCACCGAGCTTGGCGGCCTTCTTGGCGAATTTCCGCGTACCCTTGCTACCGAAGAGGAGTGCGATGGCACCCGCTCCCAAGGCTCCCGCGCCTGCGCCTTTCAGCATGGCGGTCCGTTCGTCACCGGCTGGCGGAATGACCTTCCGTTCCTCGGCGATCTGGATGCCGGCACGGGTCGCTTGCTGAGACTGTTCGAGCAAGCCTTCGAGAATTTTTCTGGGGTCCATGAACGGCGGCTCCGGCGCGAGTGATGAAACGTTGATCGAGTAAGGTGGGGGTGAAATCCGACAAGTGCAAACCGCCTCGACGGCGACGCGGAAGGTCATCGGGCTGAACCTGATCGAAATCTCGGAGTACGATGCTCCGTGGGAGCCCGTATTTCTAACCCGGAAAATGCATCGTCTCTGAGACAAGCCAGACACTGATTCACGTCCGTATCCTGGATCAACGCCATGACGCAGGGAAATCCAATGAAGCGAAGACGAGTTGTATATCGCCTGAGGCAGGCCGTCCACTTGAGCTTGCTCTGGCCAGTGTTGATGGCAACCGCTGTGACGGCACAGGGCGAGGTGTCGTCTTCGGGCGACGAGCTGACTTTTACCACCTGGACGGGTCCTTACATGCGGAGTCAGATGCTGGGCTTTGTCCGACCCTATGAGGACGAAACCGGCTCGCGCCTGAATGTTGAACACTACAACGGCGGGATTGATGAACTACGTGACCAAGTTGAGTCCGCCAATGTTGTCTGGGATGTCGTCGATCTGACCCAGGCCGACTCACTGCGGGCGTGCAGCGAAGGGCTGCTCGAGGATATTTCGAGCGTGGCCCTGCCCGATGGGCAAGATGGCACGCCCTACGAGGAAGACTTCGTCGACGGTGCGCTGAATGCCTGCGGCGTCGGTGTCATTGTCTGGGCAACGGCATTCGCCTACAACAACAGCGTCGCGGGCAATGGGCCCCCCACATCGATTGCAGACTTCTTCGATGTCAAGAAATATCCGGGTCCCAGGGCAATCCGCGATGATCCGACGGTGATCATGGAATGGGCGCTGATGGCCGATGGCGTTGCGCGGGAGGATGTCTACAGCACGCTGGAAACACCCGAGGGCATCGAGCGAGCATTGGCAATGCTTGATGTCATCAAGCCCGGCCTTGCACTTTGGGAAAGTGGCCGAGAGCCTGTACGGCTTCTCAACAATGAAGAAGTCGCCATGAGCATGGTATGGGCAACGACTGGCGCTGTCGCCGCGGAAGAAGATGGCGCCGACTTCTCGATAGTGTGGGACGGACGAGTCGTCGAGCTCGATCTGTTCGGCATACCCAAGGGCAGTCGAAACAAGGAAGCCGCCATCTCCTTCATCCAGTTCGCGAGTAGCTCGCAAGCCCTGGCAGACATGTCGAGCCACCTGCCGAACGGTCCCACGCGCAAGTCGTCGCTGGCGCTTCTATCGAGCGATACGCTTGCGCAGATTCCGAATGGGCCTGCCTACCAGGAAATGCAATCGATTCAGTCCGATGCCGCATGGTGGTCGGACAATCATGGCGTATTGGAAGAGGCGTTCAACACTTGGCTGACACAGTCGGTTCAGCAGGGCGCATCAGGAACCGTTCGATAATTCGGCAACGTACGGCCAACGGCGAACAGGGGGAATGACATGGTAGAAGGAATCAGCGACACACCTGAACGGTTCGACAAGCTCGTACCGCAATCGGGATTGTTCAAGGGAATGAATCCGGTCATGGGCGTGTTATCCATGATCATGATTCTGGTTTTCGTCGGATATACCATCTCCGACGTTGAACGCTCCAGCGAAGTCTTCTCCATCGGCAAGGATTTCATCATCGGCACGATGGACTGGTTTTACGTGGTCGTTGTCAACTTTGCCTTGTTTTTCGTGTTCTGGCTGCTGCTGAGTCGCTTTGGTCACGTCAAGCTCGGCAAAGACGACGATGAGCCGGATTTCTCGACATTCTCCTGGATCTGCATGCTGTTCAGTGCAGGCCTTGGCTCCGGCCTGATCTACTGGGGTGTTGCCGAGCCCATGTTCCATATTCAGGACAATCCCTTCATGGTCCGGGACGGTATAGAAGGTGGCAGCATCGAAGCCGCTCAGACAGCCATTCGAATCACCAGCTTCCACTGGGGGTTTCATGGTTGGGCGCTCTACGTGCTGGTCGGGCTGAGCCTTGCCTATTTTTCTTATCGGAAGGGCCTTCCGCTTACTTTACGCTCGGCGCTTTACCCGTTACTCAAGGACAAGGTGTACGGGCCCTGGGGGCATCTTGTCGATCTCGTTGGCGTCTTCGGCACGATCTTCGGCCTGGCGACTTCGCTCGGGCTTGGCGTCACGCCCATTGCCGCCGGTCTGGAAAATCTGGGCTGGATGGCGAATACCCAGACGAATCAGCTTATTCTCATTGCAGGTATAACCGTGCTCGGTACGGCCTCTGCAGCTTCTGGCGTCGGCAAGGGCGTGAGAATACTCAGCGAGATCAATGTCTGGGCAAGTATCGGCTTGCTGTTCCTGTTCGTGATTCTCGCGCCAACGGCCTTTGTTCTTGGCATGACCATCAGCGGCATGGGCGACTATCTGTGGAATGCCATCCCGATGGGCTTCTGGATCGACAGTGAGCCCGAGCGCGAGTGGCAGAGCTGGTGGACCATCTTTTACTGGGGTTGGTGGATTGCCTGGTGCCCCTTTGTCGGCCTCTTCATCGCCCGTGTTTCCAAGGGAAGGACGATCCGGCAGTTCTGCCTGTGTGTCCTGCTCGTCCCGACATCGGTTGTCATGCTGTGGATGGGCATATTCGGAAGCGCCGCTACCGGCGTTGACCTGCTTTATGATGCAGGTGTGATGGAAGCCGTGAACGCGGACTATGCCGCCGGCATCTTCGCAACGGTGGCAGGCTTCGGATACGACTACCTGGTGACGCCGATCACCATCCTGATCACGGTGTTGCTGATCTCCTGGTTCGTGACGTCGTCGGATTCGGGCACGCTGGTCATTTCCACCATGCTGTCGATGGGCGACGAGCATCCGCCTATCAAGCTTCGCGTCTTCTGGGGGCTCACGTCCGGGATCGTTGCCGGTGTACTCCTGCTTGCCGGTGGCTTGAGTGCTCTGCAAACGGCATCGATAGTGGCGGGACTGCCGATTGCGGTAATCCTGCTGTTGATGGGCTATGGCATGTTCAAGACACTCAACGAAGACTTTCCGGCGCCTGATGTGCAAGACAAGTATGCACTGGAGTATCTGAACCGGTGATGTAGCTCCGCCCATGATTGAACAGCAGTTCTACGACTTCAAGCGGCAGTCCGGCATGACGCCCAGCCTCGGTACGCAGGTCGCTCGCGAGCTGGGCCGGAACATCGTGTCTGGCCGCCACGAGATCGACAGCCTGATTGCCGACGAGGCCGCGCTTGCCGAGCGCTTCAAGGTGAGTCGCTCGGTCATCCGGGATGCCGTCAAGAATCTCGTGGGCAAGGGTTTGCTCGAGGCGCGACGTGGCACGGGAGCCCAGTAACAACGAGTCGTCCATGCCGTTTCACCAGACGATCTGGAAGGCCATTGCCAAGGGTGACGAACGTGGAGCGGAGAAAGCCATGCAACGGCATCTGGACGATACGGGAAAACGGCTCGAACAGGCACTCGAGAGCCTGCGGTGAGATATGAGTGACGGTCACGCCAGCGGATCTTGCCAGACCTCTGCTTTGCCGTCGGTGACTAGCGATGGCAGGTGAGCGGGTATCGGCAGGTTCGCACGGGTGCGCTCCGCTCAGCGCACTGGTCGGCGCACTGGTCGGCGGCATGTCGGTAGCCCTTGCCGACGATACCGCTTTGCTGCGTGCCGACGAGCGGGCACACGACGCATTTCCCGAGGCCCTGGGTGCGCTCGCCGCGTCGCGACTCCCCGAAGATTAATCGGGTCTGATCGGTCGCAACAGGGAGTGGGAGGGCATGTATTCGCCGCGATTTCAGCTCGGCGCGGGTGCGGCACTCAGGACAGCGATTGCCGCAAGCCGTCAGGATGCAGCAGTCAAGTCCTTTCGCGCGCTCGAAGCCCGGGCGCTGACGGCGCGTCACGATGGGCTCTTGCCCACCCGTCTGCCGGCGCACATCGGTGGTACGCCTTCGGAGCCGACGTGAGCAGCGCAGCAGCTTTCTTCCTTGGCGATGCCTGTCTCGGCCTACGCGCACTGTCGGCATCCGACGATGCCGACAGCATCGCTTCGCCCCAACGCCGCGAGGTTGTTCGCACGCATCTGGCCCGCGCAAGCCTCTGGTTGTCGAAACGCGAGTCTCTGCTGCACCGGATCGATGAGCAGGCTCCGAATCGGTTGTTGTTTGATGCCTTGGCGTTTCAGGCGTGTGCGGCACTCCTGAGCCCCGGAAACGAGCGACACGCCCGCGCCCTGGCCCGGGGTTTCGTTGACGCCGCACTTGCGATGCAGGCGGGTTACGGTCACTTCATCGAAGCCGGTGGACACGAAACCAGCTACCAGGGCGTCGCCCTGCGTGTCGGTGAGGACATGCTGCTTGCGTCGACAGACGATGACGTTGCCGTTCTCGACAGTGCCTTGTCAGCCACCGCAGGTTGGCTCGCGTCACGCGTCGACGACGATGGCCGGATCGACTCGACCGGCAACGCGCGAACCTGCTGGAGCGATGAGCAATTCCTTGCTGAGAAAAAACGTGTGTCGGTGACCGATGTCTTTGCCGGCCTGGCCTATTCGGGGACGCGTAGTGGCAACATCATGGTCAGCGCAGCGGCAAGACGAGTGCAGGCGTGGGTGCAACAGAATGTCGGGGTCGATCCTTGTTCTCGACCCTGAACCTGCCGCGATTCCTCGCGGAATAGACCGAAAGGAAGACGCGCCCGTCCAGTAGCTTCGCCAGGATGCCGAGCAACCAGTCATCATCGAGTGTCGAGCCATCGAGCCATCGAGCCATCGAGCCATCGAGCCATCGAGCCATCGAGTCAGCTATGCACTTGGTGGCCGTAAGCACACGACAGTTGATAACCGGGCGTGGTCAGCGCACGCACGGTGGTGATCGGTGCTGACTCGATCCAGGTCGTCCGTTCGACAACCAGAAGCGCCTCACCGGTGGCGATTTCAAGCAGCGTCGCGTCCTGCTTGTCGGCCGTCCTTGCGTAGAACCTGACGTCGCACTTGCTGTACGGCTTGTTGCGAACCAGCCATTCGTTGGCGCTGTCGCGGCGCAGATCGACGCTCTTGATGTCCGGCACCGTATCGAGGCAGACCCAACGGTCTTCGTAGATGTAGGGCCTGTGATCGGCCAGGTGCAATGCCTGGATGCGCATCATCTCGGTGGGAGCCTGCATGCCGAATCGAGCAGCGACGGAGCGAGGGATGATAGAGACGGTCTCGCTGACCAGTTGGTAGCTGTAAACGCTGCCCCTCTGTTCGACCTCCTTACGCGTGATCGGTATGTCGAAGGTAGCGCGCGTGACGGGGTCCAACCGAACGTGCGTACCCCCCTTGCGACGTCGTTCGACGATGCCGCTGTCGGACAGATCCTGCATGGCGCGCTGTACCGTGGATCGAGAGCAACCGAATGCCACCGCGGTGTCCTCGTCCCGCGGCAGCTTGTCGCCGGGACCATAGGTGCGATCCAGGATGCGGGCGTGAATCCTGTCCCGGACGTCTTTCCAGGAGAGTCTGTCGGCCGTCGTCAAATGTCCTGCCCCAATTCGGCGATGGTGGTCTTGAATGCCCGGATTATCGACTCTCGCCCGGAATGTCGACCGTCCTTGATCACGTGGCGTCCGGCACTCCAGACATCGGTGACGCAAGCCTGACCGTGCCCGCCGAAAACGAGCGAGTCGAGCACCGCATCGCCCTGACGATTGCAGAGCCAGGCGTTGTCTGTACCGATGCCTACAAGATCTGCCAGCATTCCGGAGCTGATGCCTCCCGATGCCCGCTTGCCCGCCTGAGCACCGCCGCGCACCGCGTGATCGAACAACACGCGCCCGGTCGAGCGCTCGTGAGTAGCCAGCCGTGCACGGCCGCGATCGCGCAGGCGCTGAGAGTATTCCAGTGTTCGTAGTTCGTCGAACAGCGCGATGTGGACATTGGAGTCCGATCCGAAGCCCATCACGCCTTGGTGTGCTGTGTAGTCGGTGCCATTGAAGATGCCGTCACCAAGATTCGACTCTGTGATCGGACACAGCCCGGCCACGGCACCCGACTGCGCAAGCCTCCGGGTTTCCTCGATTGTCATCTGGGTGCAGTGAATCAGGCACCAGCGTTGATCGACGGACTGGTTGTCCAGCAACCACTCGACAGGCCGGGCGCCATGGTGTGCCCGAACCTCATCGACCTCTGCCAGCTGCTCGGCCAGATGCATGTGAATCGGACCCTCCGGGCAACAGGCAATGGCCGTGTTGATTCCTTGCAAGTCGACGGCTCGCAGCGAATGCGGGGCTACGCCGATGTGGTAATCGTCAGGCGCAGTTCGTAAAGCGGCGCAAGCGTCATCGTGTAGCCGCAGATACCTGTCGGGGTCATTGCGGAAACGGAGCTGCCCACCTTCGAGCGGCCGCCCGTCGCAGCCGCCGAACTGGTAGAGAACCGGCAGGAGCGTCAGACCGATTCCGGTGGATTCCGCCGCCGCGATGATCCGCTCGGAGAGCTCCGCACGATTGTCATAGGGTTCGCCGGCCACTGCATGGTGCAGGTAGTGGAATTCGGCAACCCCGGCATAACCCGCCTCGAGCATCTCCATGAACACCTGGGCTGCAATGGCCTCGACATGCTCGGGAGTCAGTCGATCGAGGAACCGATACATCAATCGTCGCCAGGTCCAGAAGCTGTCGTCGGGCGCGGACCCACGCGCTTCGGTCAGACCGGACATGGCGCGCTGGAAGGCGTGACAGTGCAAGTTCAGTGGCGCTGGCAGAAGCAGATCGACTCGCTCCACGAGCGTCTCGGTCGATGTGCCGATCGATGAGCTGATCGAGTCGATACGCCCATCCGACGCAATACTGACCCGGACATTCGACAGCCAGCCATTCTCCGTAAGCGCTTGTTTTGCGTGAATGTAGTGCATTGGAAAATATTATTGACATATCAAGAAGAATGTTTATATTATAAAGTGTACACATATTCAAGGCCTGCCGATGTCCGCAGATACTCTGTTGACGGAACTGACTGTCGCTACGATGACGGGCAGGGGGGCTTACGGCCTGATCGCCGATGCCGCCATCGCGGTCAGTGGCGGGCGCATCGAGTGGGTTGGTGCCTTTGATGATTGCCCTGCAAGGTTCCGATCATTCGAGCCGCTCGCGTTTGGCGGTCGGCTGGCTACACCGGCCTTGATCGACTGCCATACTCATATCGTTCACGGCGGCAATCGCGCCCATGAATTCGAGATGCGCCTCGAAGGCGCCAGCTACGAAGAGGTCGCACGGGCCGGTGGCGGCATCGTATCCACGGTCTCGGCGACCAGAGCCGAAAGCGAGGCCACTTTGCTCAGTGATGCGCTGCTCCGCGTAGACGCGCTCCTCGCCGAAGGCGTATCGACTATCGAAGTGAAGTCCGGATACGGACTGGATAACGAAACCGAATTGAAGATGCTGCGGATTGCCCGCGCGATTCCTCGCCAACGTCCGGTCGAGATCGTGACGAGTTTTCTTGGAGCCCATGCCATTCCGCCCGGCGCTGGCGCGGATGCGTATATCGACGAAGTCTGTCTGCCCACGCTCGTGCAAGCTCACGCCGAAGGGCTCGTGGATGCTGTCGATGGTTTCTGCGAGAGCATCGCCTTCTCGACAACCCAAATCGAGCGGGTGTTCCTCAAGGCAAGTGAGCTCGGTCTGCCGATCAAGCTGCACGCCGAGCAATTGAGCAATCTCGGTGGTGCGGCACTGGCCTCGCGGTACGGCGCATTGTCTGCCGATCACGTCGAATACACGAGCGATGCCGATGCCAGGCTGATGGCTGCGTCGGGAACGGCTGCGGTGTTATTGCCGGGTGCGTTCTACACGCTGCACGAGACGCAGGTTCCGCCATTGGATGCGTTTCGCAGGCATGGCGTGCCCATGGCGGTCGGCACCGACTGGAATCCCGGATCTTCTCCGCTCGGGTCGCTGCTGTTGGCGATGAACATGGCTTGCACGCTGTTCCGCATGACGCCCGAAGAGGCGCTGGCCGGCACGACTTGCCATGCGGCTCGTGCGCTGGGACTTTCCGACCGAGGAACGATTGCGGTTGGAATGCGCGCCGACGTCGCTGTCTGGGATGTAGCCGAACCCGCGGAACTTTCCTACCGAATCGGGCAGAACCCGCTGCACCAGCGCCTGTTCGGGGATGATATGTGAACATGATCGAAGTGCACAGAGGGGACAGCCCTGTCGTACTGGGTTTGCCGCATACCGGCACGAGTGTCCGACAGGACATTCTCGAACAATTGAACGATGGCGGCCGTACCCTCGCCGATACGGACTGGCACGTCCATGAGCTGTACGACGGGCTGCTCGATAGTGTGACGACCGTGCGCACGTCAATCCACCGTTACGTGATTGACGCCAATCGCGATCCGCGCGGCGTCAGTCTCTATCCCGGTGCAAACACCACGACGCTGTGTCCGACGACAGATTTCAACGGCGCACCGATCTACCGCGACGGTCAGGAGCCTGACGACGCTGAGATCGTTCGACGGCGGGCTCTCTTTCATGTCCCCTATCACGCGGCGCTGCAGGCTGAGCTGGAACGGGTGCGGAAAAACCACGGCCACGCGGTTCTGTACGACTGCCATTCGATCCGCTCGCGTATTCCGTTTCTGTTCGAGGGAAAGCTGCCGGATTTCAGTATCGGCACCTATGATGGCGCTACCTGCGATCCAATCATCGAAACCGCCGTTGTGAAGCTCTGCGAAGGCGCCGATGGTTACTCGACTATTCTGAACGGACGCTTCAAGGGTGGCTGGACGACGCGCCACTATGGCCGTCCTGCCGAGGGCTTGCATGCCATCCAGATGGAGCTCGCGCAATCCAGCTATATGCAGGAAAGGCCGCCCTGGATCTATTGCGAGGACAAGGCGACACGTCTGCGCCTGCATCTCGAAACGATCCTCGCTTCTTTGTCCGAATGGAGACCCCGATGAGCGATTCGCGCAAGAACACGCGAGATGTCTTTCCACCCACCGGGCCTGAGCTGAATGCGAAGAGCTGGATGACCGAGGCGCCGCTCCGGATGCTGATGAACAATCTGCACCCTGACGTTGCCGAAAACCCGCATGAGCTGGTGGTCTATGGCGGCATCGGCCGTGCGGCGCGTACCTGGGAAGATTTCGACATGATCGTCGCCAGCCTGAAGTCGCTGAACGAGGACGAAACCCTGGTCGTGCAATCGGGCAAGCCGGTCGCCGTGGTCAAGACGCATGCGGACGCACCTCGTGTACTGATTGCCAATTCCAACCTCGTTCCACACTGGGCAAACTGGGACCACTTCAACGAACTCGACAAGCGAGGTCTGGCAATGTACGGGCAGATGACTGCCGGATCGTGGATCTATATCGGCAGTCAAGGGATCGTGCAGGGTACCTACGAGACCTTCGCTGAAGCAGGGCGACAACACTACGACGGCGACCTGACCGGCAAGTGGATACTCACTGGCGGACTCGGCGGCATGGGCGGAGCTCAGCCACTGGCGGCGGTCATGGCCGGAGCCTGCTGCCTCGCGGTCGAGTGCAATCCCGAGAGTATCGACTTCCGTCTGCGCACCCGCTATGTCGATGAGCGTGCTGACACGCTCGACGAAGCGCTGGCTTTGATCGAGCGCTGGACCCGGGCGGGCGAGGCGAAATCTGTCGGGCTGCTCGGCAATGCGGCCGATGTCTTCCCGGAACTCTTCAAGCGGGGCGTGCGCCCTGACATCGTTACCGACCAGACTTCGGCCCACGATCCGATCAACGGATACCTGCCACAGGGCTGGACCCTGGCCGAGTGGCGCGACAAGCGCGAGCGAGATCCGAAAGCCGTGGAGAGGGCCGCACGGGCCAGCATGAAGATCCAGGTCGCTGCCATGGTGGATTTCTGGAATGCCGGCGTGCCGACTCTCGACTATGGCAACAACATCCGACAGGTCGCGAAAGATGAAGGTCTGGAAAACGCCTTTGCCTTTCCGGGTTTCGTGCCCGCCTACATCCGCCCGCTCTTCTGTCGGGGTATCGGGCCCTTCCGCTGGTGCGCCCTGTCAGGCGATCCGGAGGACATCCACAAGACTGACACGAAGATGAAGGAACTTTTCCCGGAGAACGAACACCTTCACAACTGGCTCGACATGGCGCGTGATCGGATCGCATTTCAGGGGCTGCCGGCGCGCATCGCCTGGATCGGACTGGGAGACCGGCACCGTGCCGGGCTTGCGTTCAACGAGATGGTGGCCTCCGGCGAGTTGCGAGCTCCTGTGGTGATCGGGCGTGATCATCTCGATTCCGGCTCGGTCGCCTCTCCCAACCGCGAGACTGAAGCGATGAAAGACGGCTCGGATGCCGTCAGCGACTGGCCGTTACTCAACGCCCTTGTCAACACGGCGTCGGGGGCGACCTGGGTCAGCATTCACCATGGCGGTGGCGTCGGCATGGGATTCTCGCAACACGCGGGCGTCGTGATCTGTGCCGACGGCACCCCCGAGGCGGCGAAACGCCTGGAGCGCGTGCTCTGGAACGATCCTGCATCCGGCGTCTGGCGACATGCGGATGCGGGCTACGACATCGCGCTCGATTGCGCGCGCGAGCACGGGCTGAATCTGCCCGGCATTCTCGGTTGAACACTTCCAAACCAGGAGAGGAATCATGGAAAGACGCAAGTTTCTGACGAAAGGCGCTCTCGGCGTCGCAGCAACCACACTGGCCGCACCCGCCATCGCGCAGGACAAGCGTCAGTGGAAGATGGTCTCTGCATGGCCGAAGAATCTGCCCGGACCCGGGGTGGCCGCACAGAGCCTCGCGGACAGGATCACCACGCTGTCAGGCGGTCGCATCGAGGTGAAGCTTTACGCGGCTGGCGAACTGGTGCCTGGCCCCGGTGTCTTCGATGCCGTCTCTGAAGGTACGGCCGAGCTCTATCATGCCGTACCCGCTTATTGGGGTTCGAAATCCAAGGGCATCCTCTTGTTCGGTTCGCAACCCTTTGGTCTGCGCGCGGACGAACAATTCGGCTGGCTCTACCATGGCGGTGGCCAGGCGCTCTATGACGAGATGTACGCTCGTTTCGATATCAAGCCTTTCCTGTGTGGCAACTCCGGCCCTCAATGGGGCGGCTGGTTCAAGAAGGAAATCAATTCGGCGGAAGATCTCAAGGGCTTGAAATTTCGTACCACCGGGCTCGCCTCGGAAATGGCCACGAAACTCGGCATGGCGGCCGAAGCGATGGGCGGTCCGCCGATGTTTCAGGCGTTGCAGACCGGTGCACTCGACGCGGGTGAGTTCATCGGCCCGTGGACGGATTCGGCACTGGGCTACTACCAGGTTGCCAAGAACTACTACTGGCCCGGCGTCGGCGAACCGTCGTCGGCGGAAGAGTGCGGCGTCAACGCCGAAGCTTATAACGACTTGCCCGATGACCTGAAGCAGGCAGTCAGTGTCGCTTGCGAAAGCCTCTACAACCCGGTGTGGACGGAATACACCACCAAGCACGCACTGTCGCTGAAATCGCTCGTCGAGGAGCATGACGTGCAGGTCAGGATGTTCCCTGAAGACGTCATCGCCGCGTTCGGCAAAGCGGCGGAGGAAGTCATCGACGAATTGCGCCAGGATGACGATGAACTCGTCAAGCGCATCACCGAGAGTTTTCTCGCCTATCGCGATTCAGTCGGTCGATACATGAACTATGCCGACAACGGCCAGATGAACGCGCGTGCAAGCGTAATGGGTTACTGATCACCCTCGGCACGCGGAGCTCACTCTCGATTGACCGTGTTCAATACGGGAGGGGTTGATGGAACGTCTCGCAGACACCCTTGACGGGATAAACCGGGCAACGGCCAGCGTGGTGCGCTGGCTGGCGCTCGCGATGGTGCTGATTCAGTTCGCCATCGTCGTTGGCAGGTACGTCTTCGGCGTCAATTCCATCGCGGCTCAGGAGAGCGTTCTCTATCTGCATGCCACGCTGTTCATGCTTGCGGCAGGGTACACGCTGCAGGTCGACAAGCACGTTCGAGTGGACGTGTTCTACGCCAGGCTCAGTGCCAGGACGCAGCGACGCATAGACATTTTCGGTCACCTGTGTCTGTTGCTGCCGGCGATGGCGGCTCTGCTCTACTGGTCCTGGCCGTCGGTCTGGAACGCCTGGAAGATTCTCGAAGGTCCGATCGCTGTCGGTGGGATCAAGGCGGTGTTCCTGATGAAGTCACTGATCTCTGCTTTTTGCATCCTTGTGATTATGCAATCGGTTTCCCTGCTTGTCCGACTTCTTGTCGGCAGCGACAAGACATGACCGAGTCTCTCGACCTCCTCATGTTTGCTGCCCTGATGGCAGTGATCCTCCTGGGATTTCCGGTGTCGTTCAGTATCGCCGGGGTGGCAATCCTGTTCGCCTATCTGGGCTGGGCCCTCGGCGCCATGGACATCTCGTTGCTCGGCGCTGCCGGCCAACGGGTGTTCGGCCTGCTGAGCAACCCGGTGTTGATCGCCATTCCGCTGTTCGTGCTGATGGGTGCCATTCTCGAGAAGAGCCGAATTGCGGAGGAGCTGCTGGATACGATGGGTCGGCTGTTCGGTCAGCTCAGGGGCGGACTTGGCATATCGGTTGTTCTGGTCGGTGCGCTGCTGGCCGCTTCGACGGGGATCGTCGGTGCGACGGTCGTCGCCATGGGCCTGATCGCGCTGCCGACCATGCTGCGCGCAGGCTACGATCCGCGCATTTCGTCCGGTATCGTCTGTACCGCCGGTACACTGGGCCAGATCATTCCTCCCTCGACCTTGCTGATCATTCTGGCCGATGTCATGTCGAACGCCTATCAGCAAGCGCAGTACGAGCAGGGCAAGTTCTCGGTCGAGGCCTTGTCAGTCGGGCAGTTCTTCGCCGCCGCGCTCATTCCGGGGCTGACGCTCGTCGCTCTGTACCTGATTTATATTCTCGTTCACGGGTGGATCCGACCCCAGGACATGCCGCCCGCACCCGAAGATCTCGCTCGCCCGAATCGGCGAGAAGTGATCGAAGCCATCGTGCCGCCGGTGCTCCTGATATTCGCGGTTCTGGGTGCGATCCTTGGCGGGATCGCCACGCCGACCGAAGCTGCGTCAGTCGGCGCCATCGGCGCATTGCTCATGGCGGGTCATCGGCTGGGAATCAATCCGCGCCTCATCCTGCTGGGCACGGTGGCACTGATCGCGGTCGGCATATTGGCGGGTCTGTTTCCCGTGCGGCTGCAGCGCAACGACCTTGGCACTGGCGCGCTGGTCGCGGGGGCGGCCTACTGCGCACTGATCGTTCTCGGTGTCGTCGCCATTGGCCTTGCGCTTCGTGCTGCTCTGCGCGAGCGTGTCGTTCAGGAGGCGCTGGACTCGACTCTGACGATGACGGCCATGATCTTCGCGACGATCCTCTCCGCCGGGATATTTTCCCTCGTCTTCATCGGATTGGGCGGCGAGGAACGGGTCGCGGGGATTCTGTCCAACATGCCCGGCGGCCCGACAGGGGCGCTGATCTTCTGCATGCTGTTCATCTTCGTGCTGGGATTCTTTCTCGATTTCGTCGAGATCGCTGTGATCGTATTACCACTGATTACGCCGACTCTGATCTTGATGGGGCATGACCCGATCTGGCTGGGTGTTCTGATCGCCATCAACCTGCAAACCAGCTTCCTCACGCCGCCCTTCGGATTCTCTCTGTTCTATCTGCGCGGCGCGGCACCACCTGAGGTGACGACAGGGCAAATCTATGCAGGCGTGGTCCCGTTCATCGGCTTGCAGGCCATCGGGGTCGTTCTCATCTGGGCGTTGCCGGCCCTGGCGACATGGCTGCCCGGAGCAATCTTCTAGACCGTGTGGCATGCGCCTGTGTCGAAATCGCTGATTGGCGCGCGGGTGTTCAGCAGTTCCGGTTCAATATAGTCCGAGCGGGCGAGCATCTGAAACGGGCTCAGCTCTGGCTTCCGCGTGGGAATTCACCGATACCGGCAGCGTCGGCGATGACGCCCGTGTCGACCAATTCCGCGGCAGTAGCGATATCTTCGGCGAGGAAGCGGTCGGATTCCAGCCGAGGCACACTCGCTCGCAACGCCGTCACCACGCGGGCTAGAGACGGGCTTGTCTTGAGCGGTGTTCGGAATTCGACACCTTGTGCGGCACACAGCAACTCAATGCCGAGAATATTGGTCAGATTCGCGTTCATCCGCGAGAGTCGACGGGCGGCGTGAGCGGCCATCGATACGTGATCCTCCTGATTGGCAGAGGTCGGCGTCGAATCGGTCGAGCACGGATTCGCCAGGTGCTTGTTCTCGCTCATCAGCGCAGCGCTGGTAACCTCGGCAATCATGAAGCCGGAGTTCAGCCCGGGTGCTGGTGTGAGAAAGGGTGGTAGATCGAACGACAGTGTCGGATCGACCATCAGGGCGATTCGTCGCTGGGCAATGGCGCCGATCTCGGCCAGAGCCAGCGCTATCTGATCGGCGGCGAAGGCAACCGGTTCGGCGTGAAAGTTGCCACCCGATACGATCTCCCCGCTCGCGACCAGCACCAGCGGATTGTCGGTAACGGCATTGGCTTCGATTTTCAGCGTCTTGCCGGCTGTCTGCAGCACATCGATCGCCGCTCCGAGCACCTGTGGCTGGCAGCGTATGCAGTAGGGGTCTTGCACGCGGGTGTCGCCTTCGCGGTGGCTGTCGCGAATCTCCGAGCCTTGGAGAATTGACCGCATGGTGCGCGCCACGGCAATTTGCCCGGCATGACCGCGCAAGGCGTGAATGGCATCATTCAGCGGAGCCGTGGAGCCCATGATCGCATCGGTGGACAGGGAGGCGGCTACCGTGGATGCCGCTACGTTGCGCCAGGCGCTGAACAGTGCCGTCAGCGCACAGGCCGTGGAGAACTGCGTACCATTGATTAGCCCGAGGCCTTCCTTCGGGCCCAGTGTCACCGGTTCGAGCGCTACCCGTGTCAGAGCCACACGAGCCGGTAGCGTCTCGCCTGATACACAGGCCTGTCCCTCACCGATCAATGCAGCTGCGAAGTGGGCCAGTGGGGCAAGATCCCCACTGGCACCTACGGAACCTTGCGCCGGTATCATCGGTGTGACACCGGCCGCCAGCATGGCCTCGATAAGATCAACCGTCGCCAAGGTGACGCCAGACGCTCCGCGGCCCACCGATAGCAGCTTGAGTATCATCATCAGGCGCGTGGTCGGCACGTCCAGTAACTCGCCGACGCCGCAGCAGTGCGACAGGACGAGGTTGCGTTGCAGGGTTTCGGTATCCGCCGGTGCGATCTTGATGCTGGCCAGCTTGCCGAACCCTGTGTTGACGCCATAGACGGCAGCGTCTCCGGCCGCCGCCCGGGCGACGAGATCGGCTGCTGCCTGCATGGCCGGGCGTGCCGACGGATCTAGCGAAACCGCGCCCCCCTCACGCCAGAGAGATTCCAGCTGTTGGAGCGAGGTAGACCCGGGCAGGAGCACGATACTCATTCAGTACGCCTCGCGATGTTGTCGGTCAGTGCACACACCGATCAGACAGTAATGTTCGTATCGAGAATGCTCGTATCGAGAAGGTTCGTATCGGGAAAGTGCTCAGCGCTCACACATTTCTTCCCGGGTAAATCGACGCTCTCGCGTAAGCAAGCGTTCGATTTTCTTCATCGGCCGTCGCTCCTGTCGTTCGGTACCGGACAAGTTTACGCAATATTCGCGGTCGGATAGCTTCTCGATTCCAGGGTGGAGTCGACCGTATGTACGCGACACCCACCAGAAGGGGGACCGAGGTGGAATTGTTCATCCACCCGCGATCTCCGCCATGAAGCGGCTGTCGGTCCACTGCATCCACTGATCGGCGAGCGCCGCTGTGCGCGGATCGTCCGGGTGCAGGCCACCTTGACCGTAGCGCCGGCAGAGGTAGCGCACGATCGCTTGCGATTCCCAGAGCACGAATTCGTCGTCCTCGATGACCGGAATGATCAGGATTACACCGATCTTGCAACCGAGGTCGTCCAAGACCGTGTCGGTGCCGATGTGGCCTTCGTGCCGGTTGCCAGCTATTCGGCAATCGGTGCCGTGGGCGTCGCCTACGTGGTCGAGAACGATCCGTCGATCTCGAAGGAGATGATCTGCGAAGGCGAAGCTGCCGGAACCGAGTTCTGACATCGATCTCTCGGCCGCCGCCACGACTGGAGTCTGTGCAGCCCGGCTTGGCGTGCGGGTACTGGCCGGTGTTCCGGGGCTCCTGGCCTGTGCATCCTCGAGGCTATGTCGTTGCGCGTGAATCCGACGCCGAGCTCGAGGCCTTGACCGCACCGGTCCGGTCGCGCGGCCCCGTCTACCGGAGTGGCTGATGGCGTCTTCCCGCGACAACAGTGCACACGGCAAGAGGACAGTTGCATCGCGCCCGTCAATTTCAACGCCGTCGGGGGGTCGACGATCAACTTCCTTGGTCACTGGCCGCGCATGAAACCTTCTGACTTTCGTGTCAGAACATTGGACAGGGTAGCGGACGACTGGCCGGTCGACTACGAGACCCTGGCGCCATGCTACGAGATGAACGATCGTAATACAGGTGTGTCCGGGCTCGCTGGAAATCCTGCCTACCCCGACTATGCCCCGGAGCTGCCACTGATTCCGCTGGGCAAGCTAGGGCAGACGCTGGCCCAGGGATTCAACGAGCTGGGCTGGCACTGGTGGCCATCCGACGTAGCCATCCTGAGCGAGGATCGTGACGGTCGCCAGAAGTGTGTGAATGCAGGTACCTGTGATCTCGGTTGTGCGGCTGGTGCGAAGGGCGGCACCAACTTTACCTACTGGCCGATGCTCGAGGCTGCCGGGGTAGAGCTTCGTACGGAGAGTCGTGTCCGGGAAATTCTCGTCGACCAGGTAACAGGACTCGCCACCGGCGTGCTGTATCACGATGCCAACGGTGAGGTCCACCGGCAGGATGCCGAACTTGTCGACGTTGCCTGTAAGGGCTCATCAAGGAAGTGGAGAAAATCATTGCTTCCATGGTGCTGGGCATGGATCCGCTCGACCGCGATGTTGTCTGGCACAAGGTCTACAACCTGCTTCGCGATCACGGCCAGAAGGGCATGCCTCTACAGTCACTCTCGGGTGTCGACATTGCACTATGGGACATCTGCGGCAAGGTTGCCGGTCTGCCGCTGCACAAGCTCATCGGCGGTGCGCATCGACATGAGGTCACGGCATACGGCTACGGCATGATGCTGAAGCGCGAAAGCGTCGACAATCATGTCGCGCGCTTCAAGGACGAGGCCAGGGCGATCATCGGCATGGGATTCACGGCGACCAAGATGAAGACCGGGCTCGGGCCGAAGGCCGATTCGAGACTGTGCGAGGCGGTCGCGGAGGCGGTTGGGGATGCGCGATTCATGGTGGATGCGAACCATTGCTACACCACCTCCGATGCCTTTTACGTCGGTCGCGCGTTGGACGAGCTTGGCGCTTACCGGTTCGAGGAACCGGTGGCACCGGAAGATCACGATGGCTATCGAGAGCTCAGGGCGGGGCTCAAGGTCAACATCTCGGGCGGCGAGGCCGAGTTCAACCGCTGGGGTCGGCGCGGCATTCTCGAGAATCGCGGACTCGACATCGCACAACCGGAGGTCTGCGCGCTGGGCGGCATCAGTGAATTTCTTCGAGTGCTCGCACTCTGCCACGCGCACTTCACGCCGGTCATCAACCATGTCTGGGGTTCGGCCATTGCCGTTGCCACGAATCTGCAGTTGCTGGCAGCAATGCCGCCGCTACCAGGCGGGCTGCATCCCTGGGAACCTATGCTCGAATTCGACACGACGAAGAACCGCTTTCGCGACCAGCTGCTGGTGGAGCCTCTCGACATACAGGGGCAAGTCGAACGCAATGGCGGCAAGGTACGCATTCCGGATTCTCCGGGGATCGGCGTCACACCGGATCCTGACTTCATCGCCCGCTACGAGTTGGATAGCTAGCGCGTCCTGTTCGGTGCCGGTCAAGCCGGAATCGGTGGCACAGGGCCAAGACGACAGATGCACTACCTCGATTCGCTCCGATGGTGGTAGCGTGCGGAGCCTGGGCCAATGCGATACGGAGGAGATATCATATGTCAACGGTGCTCGACAGACCCTTATCCGGTGAGGCGAACGCAGCCCCACGACAACGTCCGCCGATGAAGCATCCGCTCGATCCACTCGACGCGGCCGAGATTACCGCGGTGGCTTCGGCTCTGCGGGCGCACGATGACTTCGGAGAAGACTTGCTGTTCGAGACAATCGAGCTGCTCGAGCCGTCGAAGGAAAGTGTGAGAGCGCACCTGCCGGGCGCTGTGTTGGAGCGTCGTGCCCGATTCAACGTCCACCGCCGCGGTGCAACCGGCGTCTGGAAAGGCATTGTCGACGTGGCGAACGTTCGCGTACTGTCGGCCGAGTTTCTCGCGGATGTGCGTCCGATGATCTCGCCCGAGGAATTCATGATGGTCGAGGAAGCGGCCAAGGCCAGTCCCGCCTTTCGGGAGGCCTTGCTCCGCCGAGGCATCGAGAACCTTGATCTCGTCTGCGTCGACCCCTGGTCAGCAGGCAACTTCGGCGTCCCGGGCGAGGAGGGCAAGCGACTGGCGCACACTTTCGTCTGGGTGCGGATGTTCGACCTGGACAATTACTACGCCCATCCGGTCGAAGGCTTGAACGTCGTCGTCGACATTGACCGCATGGAAGTCGTGCGTGTCGACGACCACGCCCTCGAATCCGGTGTGCAGGTGCCGGTGCCGCAAAAGGAAATCAACTACGACTCAGAGGTCCTGACCGCGTTCCGTGCGCCGCTCAAACCACTCGATGTGGTGCAGAGCGAAGGTCCGAGTTTTACCCTGGACGGCAACGTGCTGCGGTGGGACAACTGGGACGTCCACATCAGCTTCAACGGCCGTGAGGGCCTTGTGCTCCAGCAACTCGGCTACACTGTGGGTACCGTACGACGCCCGATCGCCTACCGACTCTCATTGGCAGAGATGGTCGTGCCTTACGGTACGCCCGAGGGCGTGCACTTCCGCAAGAACGTCTTCGATTCCGGTGAATACGGGTTCGGAAAGCTGGTCAACTCGCTGGCACTCGGCTGCGATTGCCTCGGTCATATCCAGTACATGGACGTCACGCTACCCGATATGCTCGGTAATCCGCGGCTCGTGCCGAGCGCCATTTGCATTCACGAGGAGGATGCCGGGCTTGCCTGGAAGCACTTCGACTTCCGTACCGAACGCACCGAGACACGGCGAACGCGAAAGCTGGTTATCTCCTCGATCACGACGGTGGGCAATTACGAGTACTGCTGCTACTGGTACCTTTTCCAGGACGGTACCATCGAGTTCGAGATGAAGGCGACCGGCATCATCAACACGGTTGCCTGCACACCTGGGAGCGAGCAGAAATACGGCACCGAGGTGTCGCCAGGCGTGGTCGGCTACAACCATCAACACGTCTTTTGCATGCGACTGGACATGGAGGTCGACGGCCCGGACAACACCGTCGTGGAGTGCGATACCGTCGCCCCGCCGATGGGACCCGAGAACCCGATGGGCAATGCCTTTTACGTGCGTCAAACGCCGTTGACGAGTGAACTCGGCGCGCAGCGTCGCGTGAACTTCGAGACGTCTCGCTACTGGAAGGTCGTCAATTCAAGCAGCACGAATGCCATGGGCGAGCCGGTCGCCTACAAGCTCGAGACGCCGTCCGCAATCCAGCCCTATACCCATCCCGACGGACCGTCGGGCCAACGCTCTTCGTTCATCTACAATCATCTCTGGGTGACGCCCTATCGTCCGGACGAGCGATTTCCCGCCGGCGAGTTCGTGAACCACTCTACCGGGAATGACGGTCTCCCGGCGTGGACCGCGGCAGACCGCTCAACCGAGAATACCGACGTGGTGCTCTGGCACAGCTTCGGCCTTCATCATGTGCCGCGCCTTGAGGATCATCCGGTGCAGCCTTGCGTGCTTTGCGGATTCAAGTTGATGCCGACGAATTTCTTCGATGGCAACCCGCTGATCGACCTGCCGCCAGAGACCAACACCGCCAGCAAGCGTGTCGGGGTCGACGGCAACTGCTGCGTCAGTGATACGTCAACATGATTGCGGCAACGTGATATCGACCAGCTGAGCCCGTCTGTATCGAGCTTCAGTATCACGTTTGCTCACCACTGAGCACAGGCGATACGAGACGCCGCCAGTGACCGTTTCACGGTAGCCGTCCCGCGCTCCTCTGGAGCGCGAGTGCAGGCGTTTCCGAACTACAAGAACGTGTCCATTCAAGAGACAGTCGCTTCATTGAGCAGGGCAACTTGAACGCTTCACGACAAGAACCGTCCCTGACCAATGGCTCGATTGCCGGCCACATGATCAGGCTCTCCATACCTGCCTCGATCGGCATGATCTTCAACACCTTGTACAACCTGACGGACATCTGGTTCGCAGGCTACTTGTCGGATGATGCGTTGGCCGGAATGTCGATTGCGTCAAGTGTCTTTTTCTTGTTGCTGTCCATCGGAATCGGCTTGCAGGCAGGTGCATCGGCCGTGATCGCACCGGGTGCTGGTCGCGGTGAGACGCACGAGGTGAGAGACTGGATCAACAATGTCTGCGGATTGGCAGCAGGATTCAGCGTCCTCTCGTTGGCGCTTGGCGTGCTCGCTGCACAAGATCTGGTTGTGTTGCTGGGAGCGGAGCCTCACATCGCTCCGCTGGCCATGAAGTATCTCTGGGTAACCCTGGCTGGCTCGATCGGATTCACGCTCTCCTTCGGCGCGGCAGGCGCCCTGATGGCGTTGGGCGACACGCGCTCCAACCGGAATGCGCTGATGATCGGGTTCTTTGCCAACTTCATCCTGAATCCGCTCTTCACTTTCGGTTTCGGGCTTGGTGTGACCGGACTGGCTTTGGCGACCGTCGTGATCAAGCTCGGCACGGCATTCTATCTACTCAGAGTGCTTGCTCGACGACTCGACATTCGCATACGCCCTGCCATCGACTGGCCGCGCTGGATAGCGCTGCTGAAGCAGGTACTGCCAGCCAGTTTCAACATGCTCACCATCATCCTGGGTGGATTCATCACGGTCGCGCTCATCGGCCGGTTCGGCAGTGAGAACGTAGCTGGCTACACCGTCGGATTGCGGTTGGAGCAGGTATTGCTGCTCCCTGCGCTGGGTCTGAACAGTGCCGTCATGGCCATCGCCGGCCAGAACATGGGCGCGGGGTCCGGCGCACGAGTGGCAGAAACGTATCAGAGATCCTTGTTGATCGGGCTGGGCATGTCACTGGTCCTGATGCCTGTCATGTACTTCTGGTCGCCGCTCATGATGGGCTTCTTCACCGACAACGAGACCATCACCGGCACGGGTGTGACTTACCTCAGGATAGACACGCTTGCCTTCTACGCTTACGTCGTCTTGTTCCAGAGCGTGGCTGTGCTGCAGGCAATGCAGAAGCCCCTGTTCCCGATGTACCTGGGTATTGCCCGCCAGCTCATCATCCCTGCCGGCATCAACTACGTGTTGATCGTTCTCTGGGACTATCCGATGGTGTCCATGTTCTACACCATCGTGATCGTTGTCCTGTTGAGTGCTCTGGTGACGTATTTTTATACGCGACGGGAGATCGGGCGCTTGCGGGACGGTGGAGACACAGTTTACACATCATGAGAAAACTCACGTGGCATGCCCTCACGTTGCATGAGAAAGTGTCAGTGTAGTCTTTCCATCGGCATGACAGTCTTGTGAAACCAGAAGCGCAGTAAGTTCTCGATCGCCTCCCTCGTGGTTTGCGCGTCGGCAGATTTCGTCAGATAGGCGTTGGCGTGGTGGTCGATGCAGAAGCGAATTTCTTCATCGTGTGCAGTTGCCACACTTCGCTGTTTGTTGTTCGTCGAATTCAAGCAAATCTGCCACGCTGGTGCCCTGACCCTGTTGTGCCAGGAGACGGCACCGAGGGAGCTGTCAGGCCTGTCGAACGTCACGGCGTCCAGACACGAATTCACCTCGAGCTCGAAGCTCATGCCATCATTACCTTGAGTGACGCTCACACCAAGTTCGTTCGTGACGACAGGTTGCACATGCGCCCTGAGAAGCCGCTCTTTGTGTAGCCGCTCTGTTTCGATGCAGACGGGGTACGCGTCGGCTCGACATTTCGCTACAGATACAGGACAAGACTTCGATGAGCCAGTTCATCAATACCAAGGAGGAGATCGTCACCGATGCGATCGACGGAACACTTCGCGCAGCCGGTGGCCGCCTCGCCCGCCTCGACGGTTATCCTCATATCAAGATCGTCGTTCGCAGTGACTGGCCACGCGATCGCGTTGCGCTGATCTCGGGCGGCGGGTCGGGCCACGAGCCCTCACACGTCGGCTTCGTTGGTCAGGGCATGCTCACGGCGGCGGTCTGCGGCGACGTGTTTGCATCGCCCTCGGTCGATGCCGTGCTGGCGGGTATCCTCGCCGTCACCGGCGAGGCGGGATGTCTTCTGATCGTCAAGAACTACACCGGCGACCGGCTCAACTTCGGGCTTGCCGCAGAACGGGCCCGCGCCTTCGGCATCCGCGTGAACATGGTGATTGTCGATGACGATATCGCGTTACCGGATCTTCCCCAGGCCCGCGGGGTCGCGGGTACGTTGTTCGTACACAAGATCGCGGGTGCCGTAGCCGAATCGGGTGGCGACCTCGACGCTGTCACCACCGCGGCCGAGTACGTCATTGCCAACGTCCGCAGCATCGGCATGTCGCTCGATACCTGCACTGTTCCCGGGGCGCCTCGGGTTTCCCGAATCGCCGACGGTCACGCCGAACTCGGTCTTGGAATTCATGGCGAGCCCGGCGTCGACACCGTGGTCATCGAGAGTGCATCGCAAGCCATGGACCTGGTGATCGAGAGGCTCGGCCATGGGCTCGCTGACAATCCTCATGCGGTTCTTTTGAACAATCTCGGCGCGACCACCAACCTCGAGATGGCCATTCTCGCCAATGCGCTTGCGCAGTCGTCCGTCAGCGACAAACTGCGCTGGATCGTCGGCCCGTCGGCGATGATGACCGCACTCGACATGCACGGTTTTTCGGTTTCCCTGCTGCCGATAGATGCTGACAGGGTGGATGCATTGCTCGCACCCGTGGGCCCGGCCGCCTGGCCCGGCGCTCTCGAGCTGGGGGCCATTGCGACGCTCCCGTTGCCAGAGGGTTTGCTGCCGATACATCCGATGGCGTCTGCGCATGCGGAACGACGACTGTTCATCGAGCGCTGTTGCGAGATTCTCATCGGCGCTGAAAAGGACCTCAACGCGCTGGATGCACTGTCTGGCGACGGCGATACCGGATCGACTCTGGCAGGAGCTGCGCGCGCCTTGCAAGAAGCTCTTGATCGTTTGCCGCTTGCCGATGAAACAGAGCTCCTGCGTGCCATCGGCGGAGAGCTTTCCCAGACCATGGGCGGGTCGTCGGGCGTACTGCTGGCGATCTACTTCGCCGCCGCAGGCGACGCTTCCGCGAACGGCATGCCAAGGCGTGCAGCACTGCTCGAAGGACTCGCGAGAGTGCAGCAGGTTGGCGGTGCAAAACCGGGAGACCGGACCATGATCGATGCGCTGCAACCCGCACTCGACGTGCTGGACCAGGGTATCGAGGCCGCTGCGCGTGCCGCACGCGCAGGCGCTGATGCTACGGCAAAAATAACTCAGGCTCGCGCCGGACGGTCGAGCTATGTCGGTGCCGACAAGCTGGCGGGCAACAATGATCCCGGTGCCGAGGCAGTGGCTCGATTGTTCGAGTCGCTGAGTGCATCCTGAGTCATGCCGTTGCCTTCGATCTGCTGCTCTGGTGGTGCCTGGTCAAGGAGAATGCCCATCGTCCTGACCTCTCGCTACCGCCTGACGCGTGGTTTCCCAGGCCGTATCGAGGTGCGCGGCCATTGCTGCACGCGCGCGTTCAGCGTCACCTGAGCACAATGCCTCGATGATGCGAGCGTGGTGGATGAGGGTTGTTTCAGCCTCGCCTGGCAGCGGCAGCATCCGGTGTCGGCAACGATCGACGTGAGCCTTTTCGAGTTCGATGGTGCGCCATAGTCGCTCGAGCCCGCTGATGCTCGCGATCGCGTGATGAAATTCGTCATCGACCTCGATCGCATCGCCATAGCGTTCCTCGTCGATGCACATGCGTTGCGAGCGAATGGTGTCTTCCAGCGCCGTCGCATGTCGTGCCGTCATGCGGGGCGCGGCCTGAGCGGCGCTCTCGATCTCGAGGGTCCGCCGGATCAACCGACTCTCCTCGAGCAGTCCGAGATCCAGTGGGGCAACCCGCGTGGATGATTGTGCAACGACATCCACCAGGCGCTCGTCCACGAGGCGTCGCACAGCTTCGCGCACCGGCGTCCTCGAGACACCGAGTTCGGCCGCAATCCGGCGTTCGTCGATAGGTTCGTTTTGATCGAACATGCCACGCACGATGGCGCGGCGCAGCACCGTATAAATCTGTGGGCCAAGCGGTCGACTCCGATCAGGGCGCACGTTCAAGACGTTCGCCTCTGTTCCTGGCGCCGTGCTTTTCGACGCTGCCTCCGAAAGCGCTTCCGGCGTTTCCCGCGCGGCAGCAGTTCGCTCGATGGGGATCGCGTGTCGCGTCATGCCTCCCTCCGTTGCCCGGCACCGGTCCGCTAACCGATCGGCGTGCCAGAGACCTGATTTCTACACATTACCCCTTTACAGGATCAGCTTTTCTCTGCTTTCATGACTGTTATACCAGTTGCGATCAAGTGTGGACGATGACGATCACGGCGCCTTATCCGAAGATCCACAACGCCATGTGGCCCGGCCTGGTCGGCAAGGGTGCAGAGAGCGAGCCTCCCATTGCGCTTGAGCGCATGCTCGAACTCACGGCGAAGGCGCGGGTCGGCGAGCAACGATTCGATGGTGTCGATCTGTTTCTGGCAGAGCCACATACGCTGAGTGGAGCGTCGCGGGAAACACTCGAACGACTGGCGAACGACGTCGGTGAACTGGGTCTGGTGGTCGGTTCCTGTGTTGCACCGGTATGGGAGCCGGTTGGCGGCGGATCGGCCATGGGCACCAAGGATGAGCGTGCCAGGTTCCTTGACCGGGTTCGCGAGGCTTGTGCGGCTGCCCGAACCTTGCGTGAGCTCGGCATTCGACCTTACGGTGTCGTTCGGATCGACTCGTCCGTCGGGCCAGGCGACTGGGCTGCTGACCCGGTCGGCAACACGCGCCGGATCGCCGCCACCTGGCGCGAAGCGGCGGACATCGCTGAAGGCCATGGCGAGCGGCTCGCGGCCGAGGGCGAGATTTGCTGGGGCGGTATGCATTCGTGGCGGGACATGCTTGACCTGCTGGAGGAAACAGGCCGCCCCGACACGGTCGGCTTTCAAGCCGACATGGCGCACACGCTGCTCTATGCCTTGAGTCCGAATGCGCCGGAACACGCGCTCGTCGACGACGCGAAAGCACTTGATGACCGTGCGCAGCTGGACGAGGCGTACGCACAGGTTGCGACGGCCCTCAGACCGTGGACCATCGATTTTCATGTCGCGCAGAACGACGCTACCGTCAAAGGCTCAGGCTCACACGAGAAGACCGGCAAGCACTGCACGGCTGATGACCCCGATGGCAAACTCGATATAGCGCACCATGCGGGTTTCTGGCTGCGGGGTGAGGATGGCCAGCCGACGCGCGCGATGCAACACATCTGCTGGGACGGCTGCATGTTCCCCAACGCGACACTTGAAGACATGACGACCTGGGAGGCGGTGCTGGCGGCGATGCTGGCGGTGCGCGAAGCGCACGGTTGGGACGCAGTACAGGCGCCTGAAGGATGAGCGCACAGCAGCCTCGTCCGCTTCGTATCGGCCAGATCGGCTGTGGCTTCATGGGCCGTGCGCATGGCAACGCCTGGCGACAAGCGACGACGTTCTTCGAGCCCGATCGCTCGCCTGTCTTGCAGGCGGTCTGTGCTCGGCGCGGCGGCGCTGCCGAGGCGTTCGCGCAGACCTGGGGTTTCGCTTCTCATGAAACCGACTGGCGCAGCTTGATCGCGCGAGACGACATCGACGCCATCGACATCGCGAGCCCCAATGACACGCATCACGATATCGCGATTGCCGCCGCCGAGGCGGGCAAGGTGGTTATGTGCGAGAAGCCCTTGGGTCGCACAGCAGCCGAATCTGCCGCAATGGTGGCGGCGGTCGAGCGCGCGGGTGTCGCCAACATGGTCTGGTACAACTATCGACGCGTGCCGGCCGTGACACTTGCCAAGCAGATCATCGACCAGGGCAAGCTCGGCAGAATATTCCACTACCGCGCCAACTTTCTGCAGGACTGGACAATCTCGGAAGATCTGCCGCAGGGCGGCGATGCCCTCTGGCGGCTCGATGCGGCCGTAGCGGGTTCAGGTGTGACCGGGGATCTGCTGGCGCATTGCATCGATACCGCCATGTGGCTTAACGGGGGAGTCAACGAAGTCAGTGCGATGACAGAAACCTTCATCGATGAACGCGAGCATCAGCTTACCGGCAAGCGCGAGAAGGTGACGATAGACGACGCCTGTGCGTTTCTCGCGCGCTTCGAGAACGGCTCGCTCGGACTGTTCGAGGCTACCCGCTACGCTCGCGGGCACAAGGCGCTGTACACGCTCGAGATCAATGGCGAGAACATGTCGCTTCGGTGGAACCTGCACGATCTCCATCGCCTCGAGGTATTCGACCATGCCGACGAGGGTTTGACCCGAGGCTGGAAGTCGGTGCATGTCACCGATGGCGATCATCCCTACATGGATCGCTGGTGGGTGCCGGGCTTGCAGATAGGCTACGAGCACAGTTTTGTCCATGAGGCGGCGGACTTTCTCGCAGGTCTCCATTCGGGCAAGCCTGCGTCGCCAACCTTCCGTGAAGCAGCGGCGACCGATAGCGTCACCGATGCGGTGCTTGCGTCCGCAGCCAACAAATCCTGGGTCCGTCCGAACAGTGAGGGTCAGACTGGTGTCTGAATTGCGCGTGGAAGGGCTTGTTCGCGACTTCGGCAAGCTTCGTGCGCTTGATGGCGTGTCCTTCGATGTTGCCGATGGCGAGTATTTTTGTCTGTTCGGGGCGTCCTCTTCGGGCAAGACGACAACCCTCCGCGCGATCGCCGGGCTCGAGAAGCTCGCGGCCGGGCGAATCACCTTCGGCGGGCACGATCTGACAGCTGCAGCCGTGCAGGGACGCGGCATCTCGATGATCTTCCAGACGTTTGCGCTGTATCCGCACCTCTCGATCGCGGCGAACCTCGGATATCCGCTGGTTCGCGCAGGCATTGCCCGAGCCGAGATTCGGAAGCGGGTCGCCGAGGTTGCCGAGTTGCTGAGGGTCACGCATACACTCAAGCGAAAACCGCCGACCTTGTCAGGCGGTGAGCAGCAGCGTGTTGCCATCGGCCGGGCGATCGTCGTTCGCCCGAAACTCCTTCTGCTCGACGAGCCGCTCACCAATCTTGACGCCAAGCTCCGGCACGACATGCGCGCCGAGTTCAAGCGCCTGCACCGCGAACTCGGCATGACGATGCTTTACGCAACACCCGATCAGCTCGAGGCGCTGACCATGGGTGAGCGCATCGCGATGATCGTGGATGGTCGTATCGTGGAGACCGGCACACCGCATTCGCTTTACGGCACACCGCGCCACACACGGGTCGCAAGCATGATCGGTTCGCCGACCATGAACCTGTTCGCCGGGCGAAGCGGAGGTGGTGGCCGCAGCGGTGAGCTTGCCACGCCACTCGGTGACATCCGGACCGATCGCACGCTACCGCCGGACAGCGACGTGACGATCGGCATACGCCCGCATGACATCGCGCCCTCGGATGCACCGGGTGCGGAGATGCATGATGGGCCGCGCCTGAACGGCAAGGTGCATCTGACCGAACCGCTCGGCGATGTCACCATCCTCGATGTCGCCGTGGATGGGCACATCGTGAAGAGTGTGCTGAGCGAAGAGCTTGCTGCACGCTACACACCGGGACAACCGATCGACCTGTCGTTCCGGCTTGCAGACGCACACTACTTCATGACCGAGACCGGCACGCGAATCGACTGACGTTACCGCGCAAAGGCCTATACCGAGACCTGCCTGAGACCTGCCTGAGACCTGCCTGAGGCGGGCGAGCAATTCCGACAATTGAGAGAGGGATGACATCGATGAAAACACGCACGCTCAGTACGCTGATCGCCGGGGCGCTTGGTTCCGGTCTGATCTGTGGTGCCTCGACGGCCCTGGCCGACGACATCACGATAACGATGGCGGCTCCTGACTGGCCGCCGACACGCTTCATGAAAGAGCACTTCGACAAGAGCTATGTATCGCCGGACGGTCACAACGTCACGCTCGACATGGACTTCATACCCTGGCCCTCGTTCTACGAGCGTGTCGCGGCGTCGCTCACGTCAGGGGAAGAGAAGTACCAGATGGTCGTCACCGACAGCCAGTGGCTCGGTTCCTTCGTGGAAGGTGGCTACTACATGGACCTGACTGACCGGATCGCTGATGATCCCGAATTGCTCGCCATCATGGAAGACCTGCACCCGGCACTGGTGTCCGCCTATTCGACGTATCCCACGAAGAGCCGCACCTACCTGGAGGAAGCGGGTACAGCACTGGCACCGGATACCAGCTACTACGGCTTCCCGCAGTTCCCGGACACCTACACCACATTCTATCGTCAGGACATATTCTGTAACGAAGGCGAGCGAGAAGCCTTCGAGGCCGAGTACAGCGCGCCGCTGCCGTGCAGCTACGAGGACTGGCAGGACGTTGACTGGGAGCGTTTCGAGCAGATCGGCCAGTTCCTCAGACGCGATGCCGGCGAGATGCTGGCAGGCGAAGAACTCACCGAGCCTTTCTATGGCATCGCCTATCAGGCGGGCAAGGGCTATGACTTCTCGACCATGCAGGTCAATGCCTTCGTCTGGCAGCATGGTGGGGATATCTGGGACGAGACCAAGGCGCCCGAGGCACAAGCCGAAGGTGTCGTGAACTCCGAGACGGCGGTCAAGGCACTGGAGCACTACCTGTCAATGTTGCCATTGATGCCTCCCGTCGCGACCACGGGGCAGATGGATATCTTCGTGATGCAGGATCTTTTCATGCAAGGCAAAGTCGGCGCGATCATCGACTGGGTCGGTCTGGGCGAGCCCGTACTGGATCCGGCCACGTCGCTTGTGCATGACAAGTCCGCTTTCGCGGTGGCGCCCGGACTCCGCAAGGACGACGGCACGATCGATCGCACCGGCAACATCGGCGGTCAGCCGTTCGTTCTTACCACATGGAACAGCGATGCCGTGGTGGATGAGTCACTGAATATCGTGAAGTGGTGGCTCGACAGCGAAACGCAACTCGAGTTCGTGGCCAACGGCGGTCAATCCGGATTGAAGAGCGTGATGGCCGACCCCGGGTACAACGATCTCAGACCCTGGAACCGAGCCCACGTGGAGATGATCGACTGGCAGAAAGACGTCTGGCACGTGCCGGTGTTCTTCGAGCTTCTCACGCAGCAGCAGGAAGAATTCGACAAGGCGATCACCGGTCAGATCTCGGCCAAGGAAGCGCTCGACGAGGTCGCCGAATTCCAGCAGGAGCTGCTCGAGGATGAAGGGCTGATCGACTGAGCCTGAACACGACTGAGGCGTGTCCGTAAGGTTGTTTGTACCGATGCTGTCACGGGGGTACACGCGTTCGGGCACGCCCTCTGTTTCTCTTCAACCCGACCCAATAGACAGGACCTGACCTGATGGCCGAAGTGGCCCCTGTACTCGACCCGGAAAGATCCGCTGAAGCGGCACGCGGCGCTTCGTCTACTGGTGTCAGTGGTGGTGGCGGCAGCGGCGGATTCATGGACTGGCTGAAAGCGCCCGAGAGACGCGGCCCGTTGCTGGTTGCACCGGCCATCATCGTGTTGTTCGTGATGAACATCTTTCCGCTGCTCTGGTCGTTCGGACTGAGCTTCTTCAACTACCGCGCGAACCGGATGAAGGAACCGGACTTCGTCGGCTTCAGGAACTTCGAGCGGGTGCTGACCGATGAGGATGTCTGGGAGCGATTCCAGACCACCGCGATCATCGTCGGCTCATCGGTGCTTCTCCAGCTGATCGTCGGCTTTCTGCTCGCCTTGCTGTTCGCTCGCCAGTTTCCGCTGCGACGCATCCTGATGATGCTGGTGCTGACGCCGATGATGCTGTCGTTCGTGTCCGTCGGCGTCTTCTTCAAGTTGTATTACGAACCTACCTTCGGACTCGTGAGCTGGGTGGTGAACATGTTCACCGATCAACCGTTCGCCTTGCTCGCGACACCTGAAGGCGCGCTTGCGGGAATCATCCTGGCAGACGCCTGGATGTGGTCGCCGTTTGTCATGTTGCTGGTGCTGGCAGGACTGGTGTCGGTGCCGAAGTACCTGTACGAAGCTGCCGAGATCGACAGGGCGAGCACGTGGCGGCGCTTTCGGACCATCACCTTTCCGTACATCAAGAGTCTGCTGTTGCTTGCGGTTCTGTTTCGCACCATCGAGACCTTCAAGATCTTCGACATCATCTACATCATCACCGAAGGCGGACCGGGCACGGCCACGGAATCCATTGCCGTCAACGTGTATCGCGTTGCCTTCCAGAATTTCCGCACGAGTCAGTCTGCCGCCCTGGGCTACATCATCCTGTTCATCGTTATCGTGCTGACCAACCTCTACCTGTATTCCGTCAACCGTCGTCAGCAGGAGGCTATCTAGGTGAAAGACTACTAATGGCCATTCGTCGCGATATCGGCAAGGCGGGCTGGGGTCAGAGCGCTTTCGCGTTCGCCGTCGGCATTGTCTACTTCTTTCCGGTGCTGTGGATCATCCTGACGGCGTTCAAGACGCGGCCAGATGCGCTGGCAACGCCGCCGAAGCTGTTCTTCACCCCGACACTGAACAACTTCCGCGCGGTGTTCTTTCGCCAGTCGAGCACAGGTGGTGAGGGACAGGCCACCGACTTCGCGCTGTACTTCTTCAATTCCATCTTCGTGGCGGGAACGGCCGTGCTGCTGGCTGTCATCATCGGCACGCTCGCCGCCTACGCGTTCAGCCGGCACCCGCTACGTGGCAACGACACCTACCTCTTCATCATTCTCACGACACGGATGATGCCGCCGATCATCGTCATCATTCCGATCTTCCTGATGTTCAGGGTGACGGGGCTGGCCGGCGGCTACTGGGGCATCCTGCTGTTGTACACCGCCTTCAACATCCCCTTCTCGATCTGGCTGGTGAAGTCGTTCTTCGACGAGTTGAATCCCGAGATCGAGGATGCAGCACGTATGGATGGCGCGACTGACTGGCGGGTGTTCTTCGGTGTCTGTATTCCACAAGTCGTCGCGGGACTGGCGGCAACGTTCGTCTTCGGTCTTATCCTGACCTGGAACGAATTCCTCTTCGCCTTGCTTCTGACCGGTGTCGAGACGCGCACCGTACCGGTTGCCATGGCACGTACCCTTGGCGGCAATGTCGGTGCGGACTACGGACTGCTTGCGGCCATCGTCACCCTGTTTCTCATTCCTATCTTCTTCGTGACCTTCCTCTTGCAGAACCAGTTGCTACGGGGCGTCACCTTCGGCACGGTCAAGAAATGAGCATCGAGTTGCGTGCTGCCACCAAACGCTACGGCGCATTGACGGCAGTCAATGCCATTGACCTCGATGTAGCCGATGGACAAGTACTTTGTCTGCTCGGCCCGTCCGGTTGCGGCAAGACCACGACCTTGCGCATGATCGCAGGGCTCGAGGGTGCCGATGAGGGTACCGTCTCGATTGGCGGCCGTGTTGTCAACGAGCTGTCGGCGCGAGAGCGTAACGTGGCCATGAGTTTTCAGTTCTATGCGCTCTATCCGAGCCTGACGGTCGCCGAGAATCTGGCTTATCCGCTGCATGCCGAGGGGCTATCGAGCGCGCGGATTCGCGAGCGTGTCGGCGAAGTGTCGCAGGTATTGCAACTGGACGGCATCCTCGCACGTCGTCCGGGTCAGCTTGCCGAGGGCGAGAAGCAGCGTGTCGCGGTTGGCCGCTCCATCGTCCGCGACCCCACGTGCTTCCTGTTCGACGAACCTTTGTCGCGGCTTGACGTGCAGCTTCGTGAAAAGATGCGCGGCGAGATCAAGGAAGTGCTGCAAGGTCTGTCCAGACCGACAGTGATCGTCACTCATGACCAGCTCGAGGCCTTGACGATGGCCGATCTGATCGCCGTCATGCGCGATGGCCGAATCGAGCAGGTCGACACCCCGCATGAAGTGTTTGCGAATCCAGCCAATCTGTTCGTCGCAGGCTTTATCGGCACGCCGCAGATGAATCTGCTTGAAGCTGTCTACGATAGAGCGCTCGACGGTGGGCGAGGGCGCTTCACCATGGAGGGTGGGCAGACACTTTCGATCGAGATCGGTGCAGGAATTGATAGTTTGCCGGCAGGGGCTACCGTCACCCTGGGTATCCGTCCTCGCAATTTGAAGATCGTCTCTGAAGCGGGAGAAGATTGCCTGTCTTTCAGCATCGATCTCATTGAACCCATGGGGGCCGAGACGCTCGCGCACCTGTCCGGTGGGGCCGGAGTTCGACTGGTGACCGACTGGCGCCATCCGCTTGCCGAGGGCGAGCGGGTGCACGTGTGCTTTCCGCCAGGGGTCACCCATGTGTTTCTCGAGGAAAAGCTGATGACGGCACGTCACCGGATGCCGGTCGATGAGGAGCACGCGGCGTGAGCGGGGCGAAGCCCGCAAGAGTGGAGAGTGACAAGCACGCGTCCGCCAATGCAAGTGCAGCTGCAGCCGCAACAGCGGCCGCTGACGGCGGAATGGGGCCGTTTGCCGCCCGGTGGCTCGAACGCGCCATCATCGCGACCTGCGTCATCGCGATTCTGATGATCTTTCAGCCGTTTTCGCTGGCGTTGTTCTCCTGGGGCTGTGGACTGGTGGTTGTCGGCGCGCTCGCCTTCAACATCGTGCCGTTCTGCCGGCCGGACGTCTCGTGGGGCCAGATCCGGCGCGTGGTGCTAATCGTCCTGATCGTGCTTGTTGTCGCGGCCGCGCTGGGCATCTTCACCGCCTGGCTCTACGTGCGGAATCTGGGGGCCTTGAGCTGAACGGCATGGCCAACTCGTCGATTCCTTCCCCACCCTTCACCTGGACAATTGACTCGAAGAGAATGCGATGAAGACCGGATTTTGCATGTTGCTCTGGACCACCTCGGTCGATAGCTCGCATCGCGCGCTGCTCGAGGACCTGAAGGCAACCGGCTACGACGGAGTAGAGATACCGGTCTTCGACGGCACGCCGGAGGAGTACCGCAAGCTTGGGTCGCTGCTCGATGATATCGGACTGGAACGGACAGCCATCTCGATCATGCCAACCGTCGACGTGAATCCGCTCTCGTCGGACAAGAACGTCCGTGCGCAGGCAGTCGAGCGGCTCGAATGGTTGATCGACTGCACGTCCGCGCTGGGTGCCACGACCGTGGGTGGCCCCCTGCACCAGACACTCGGTCATTTCAGTGGTGAACCGGCCACCGACGATGAACGGGCCAGTGCCCGTGAAGTACACCTCGCTGCGGCCATACACGCCCAGGCGGCTGGAGTGACAATCGCCCTTGAAGCGGTCAACCGGTTTGAAAGCTATTTCGTCACGACAATGCAGGAACTTGCTGACTACGTTGCGTCGGTCGACCATCCGGCCATTCGCGGCATGTACGACACGTTTCATGCGAATCTGGAAGAAGCCGATCCGGTCGCCGCATTCGACACGATCAGTCGCTGGTGTGCGCACGTGCATGTTTCCGAGAACGACCGCGGCGTTCCGGGGCGAGGGCATGTGCCGTTTGTCGAGACCTTTCGAACCATCCGCGCATCCGGTTACGACGGCTGGTTGACGATCGAGGCCTTCGGGCGAGGACTGCCTGATCTCGCCGCAGCGACGCGTGTCTGGCGTGATTTCGCCGAGAGTCCCGAAGCTGTCTATCGCGAGGGGTATCGCACGATGGTCGAGGGCTGGGCTGCGGCCGGAAGCGGATCGTGAACACGAAGACCTTCGACGCGAGCTTCGTCGGCCTGACCATTCTCGACATCGCTGGCCGGCCGGTCGATGCGATTCCGCCGGGGGGCGATGTTCACTTCATCGACGAGATCCGCATGAACCCTGCCGGGACGGCCGCAGGAGCCGTCATGAATGCTGCCAAGCTCGGTGCGCGATGCCGGGCGGTGGCCTGTGTGGGCGAGGACGCGATGGGTGATCACATCGTGTCGGCCTATGCGGGCTTCGGTATCGACACCGCGCTGGTTTCCCGGTCGACCCGCTCGCGCACGTCGGCAACCATGCTGACCATCCGTCCGAACGGGGATCGACCGGCCTTGCATTGTCGCGGTGCGTCGGACGATCTTCTCGTCGATGCCAAAGACTTCGAAGCCGTTTGCGATGCACGCTACCTCCATCATGGCGGCACCGGTTTGCTGCGCGCCATGGACGATGGACAGAGCGAGCGCTTGCTCAGGCATGCGAAGTCGAGTGGTCTGACCGTGACGCTCGATCTGATTGCGCCAGTCGACGACACGATGTACCGACTGGGTCCGTTGTTGCAGCACGTGGACTGGTTCATGCCGTCGATCGAGGAGGCGCGATTTCTTTCAGGGCGCGAGGCTATTGCCGACGTTGCTGACTATTTTCTGGAAGCAGGCGCTGCGGGTTGCGTGTTCAAGTGTGGGGCCGAAGGGAGTTACGTTCGGCACGCCGATGGGGAGTTCCGCATCCCGACATACCGGATCGAGGTGTCCGATACCACGGGTTGTGGTGATGCCTATTGTGGCGGATTCGTCGCCGCTCTTGCGAGTGGTGAATCACTCGAGGACGCGTGTCGACTCGGCAGCGCGACGGCGGCCCTGGTGGCCACGGGTCTCGGGTCGGACGCAGGCGTCGAAGACCTCGAGCAAACGCGCGCTTTCATGCGCGATACACCGGCAATCCGAGGGCAGGCCGATGAGTGAAACTGGCGCCAGGCGTATTCTCATGCTCGTAGGCGAGTACAGCGAGGAGTACGAGATCTTCGTGTTCGAGCAAGCCATGATGGCGGTAGGTCATGAGGTCCATATCGTCTGTCCGGATACCGAGCAAGGCTACAAGCTGCGTTCGAGCGTTCACGATTTTGGCCCCGTCATGACGTGGACCGAGACACCCGGGCATGACATCGAGATTTCCGCAACGTTCGCCGACGTGGACACCGATGACTACGATGCCGTCTACATCGCCGGGGGTCGAGGGCCCGAGTACATTCGCACCTACCCGCGGGTACGTGAGATCGTCCGCGAATTCCACCGAGCCGACAAGCCGATTTTCTGCATCTGTCACGGCCTTCAGGTGCTCGTTGCCGTGCCTGAGGTAATTGCAGGCAAACGTGTTGCAGGGCTATTCACGGTCGCCCCGGAGGTCGAACTGACCGAGGCGACTTACGTGAAGATCGGGCCGAAGGCGGCGCTCCGCGACGGCAAGCTTGTGACTGCCGAAGGCTGGACCGCGCTCGCGGCCTTTTTGCGTGAATGCCTTGATGTGCTCGGTACGCGTATCGTTCACGAGCAGGTGAGCTGACGTCGGTTGAGCGGCGCCGTGCCACCCGGCAGGTGAGCCGCAACGGCACGGGCGGACACTCTGTCCGCTTCTCGGACAGAAGGCACTAGAATGCGCACATGACTACGAAATCGAAACCGGTGGTGTTCGACACCAACCCTGGACGCAACGCTCAGACCTACGGCATCGCGCGCGAGCTCGGTACCGACATCGAGCTGATTCACGAACCGTCGGTCGGCGTGATCGGCACCAAGGGCGACAGCCAGTGCTACCTCGGCGTGCAACGGAAGGTCGAAGCCATCCATGCAGCGCTGCGGGCCCGGATCGGGCGTGGGGAAGGCCGACTGCCGCTCCGGCTGGTGCAGCCCGAGTACACCGTGGCTACCTCCGATGGCATGCGCAACGGCACGCGCGAGATGCGCTACTCGCTGATCGGGCGCGAGGTGACGCACGACACCGTTTGCGAGCATCTGAGCGCGAGCGGACTGGAGGGCGTCATCGCCGTCGTTGCCTGCGACAAGCCGCCCGTCGGCACGCTGGCCGGCCTGCTCGAGCACGATCGCCCGGCGATCATCATGTCCGACGGGCCGATCCGCCCGGGCAGGGATTCGCTAACCGGGCAGCCGATCGACATCATCACCGGCTTCCAGGCGGCGGGGGATCCGGACGCCGGACTGAAGAAGCGTATCGCGCGCGAGGCCTGTCCCGGCTACGGCAGTTGCGGCGGCATGTTCACCTACAACACGATGCAGACGTTCATCGGCGTCGTCGGCTTGCAGCCATTGCACATGGTCGCCCCGCCGTCCGACGATCCGCGCCGGCTGAACGAGTACCCGGAGGAACTGGTTACCTACCTGAGCGGGATGATCGAGCGAGGGCAGACACCGCGTGACATCGTCGGTCGCGACTCGATCCGCAACGCGCTCATTGTCGCCATGGCGATCGGCGGCTCGACCAACGTCATGCTGCACGCCCCCGAGATCGCACGGGCGGCGGGGTTCGGCAGCTTTGCGCGCGACATCATGTCGCCGGAAGAATTCAACCACCTGTCCGAGCACGTCGTGCCGGTCCTGACCGACGCCCGCCCCTACGGTCGGTATTCGATGGTGGACATCGCCGACAAGGGCGGTGTGCAGGTCGTCGTCAAGGCGCTTCTCGACGCGGGTCTGCTGAACGGCGAGATGCCGACCTGCACCGGCGAGACCCTGGCCGGACAGCTCGATCGGCTCGGCACCGGCGAGCCGGACGGCACCGTGATCTACCCCGTTCGGGCGCCGTTCAAGGACACCGGCGGATTGCGCGTGCTGGGCGGCAACATCTCCCCCGAGCACAGCGCCGTGCTCAAACTCGCCGGCGTCGAAGGCGGGCTTGAGGACAACCGCTTCGTCGGTCGCGCGCGGATATTCGATAGCGAAAGGCGCCTGCTCGACACGCTGGAGTCCGCTCCCGGCAGGTTCGAGAACCACGACATGGTCATCGTGCGCTATGAGGGGCCGAGCGGTGCGCCAGGCATGCCGGAATTGCTCGACTCGACCTCGCGCATCACGACGCTGTGTCGAGAGAAAGGCATCGTCATCGGCATGATGACCGACGCACGGTTCTCGGGTGGTTCGGTCGGCCTGGTCATCGGTCACGTTGGCCCGGAGGCGGCGCTCGGCGGACCGATAGCCCTGATTGAGGACGGTGACGAAATCGTCGTCGACCTCAACGCCAATGAGATCAACTGCACCGCGCTCGCCGACGCCGACACGCTGTCGCGCCGCAAGAGCATCTGGGAGAAGATCGTCGCCGACAACGGCGGCACCCACCCGCTCTGCGGCGAGGTGGACACCCGTCTTCTCAACCGCATGCGACTATCGGCGGTGTCCGCCGTGCAAGGCGCCGGCATGCACCCCGACCGCGTGCTCTGGGTGCTCCGGCCGCGCGAGCCTGAGCGCCCGGAGCAGGGCGGATTCGTGCCGGAGAACGTCCACCGCTCGGGTTCCGGGCGGGCCTTCTAGCCACCGCCCCCGGTCCGGTCGACGCCTGCAGCCGGCGGGTCTCAGCTGTTGTTGACACTGGCGTCCGGCAGGCGTCACGACGCGCAGAATACCGAGTCGCACAAACTCGTCGGAAAAACGTAAGCAAATACCGACGACCACAGCTGCAGTTCCGGAACCGGCCAACACGTAGAGCGGCCTCGGCGGGATCGGCTCGGTCGTGGCAAACACGCCAAGCTCTGGATCAATTGCGTTGCGTACGCCCGTCAACGCCGAACTGGATGCCTTGGCGATGGCAAACGTGCCGATGCCGAACAGGATCAGCCTGTAAAGAAAAGAGACTATTGGCGCTGAGGTTCGTCTTGTCCGTCATGAGCATGATGCAGGTCAACATCCTGGTCTCGCGTTCTGTAGAGAATGTACTCTGATGCGAGCACGCCACTAACGTTTCGACAACGAAAGAGGAATGAACCACAGGATCTCTGATGCACAGAGGAGAACGTGCAGGTGGGGCCATGTACAGACGGGGCCCTTTTTCGTATTCCAGGTCGAGGCCAATATGAAGAGCAAGTGATGTTGGAGAACACTGACAAGAACGATGTTGACGGGGAGTTTTCGACGTGATGAACGAAGATGATCTCGAGGAGTGGCTCGAGAGCGAATTGCAGAACGAACTCGACGAAACCGAGGAACCTGAACTCGAAGACTGGATGCTGTCGGAGAAGGTCAAGGCCCTTTACCAGCGACAGCATCCGTCGACGCTGGACAGGCGAAGTTACATGAAGTCCCTGCTCAAGCTGCAATCCGAATTGATCAAGCTGCAGGACTGGGTAATTCACTCGGGCGAGAAGGTCGTCGTGCTCTTTGAGGGCCGTGATTCGGCGGGCAAGGGCGGCGCCATCAAGCGTATCGTGCAACGTCTCAATCCGCGTGTCGTCAGGGTCGTTGCGCTTTCGGCACCGACCGAGCGAGAGCAGTCGCAGTGGTACTTCCAGCGCTATGTGCCACATCTGCCTGGCAAGGGCGAAATCGTCCTGTTCGATCGTTCCTGGTACAACCGCGCAGGCGTCGAGCGCGTGATGGGTTTTGCCGACGAAGGCCAGGTCGAGCAGTTTTTCCAGGACGTTCCCGAATTCGAGCGAATGCTCGTACGTTCGGGCATTCGGCTTACCAAGTACTGGTTCTCGATCACCGACGAAGAACAACAGTTACGATTCCTCATTCGCATTCACGATCCGCTCAAGCAATGGAAGCTCAGCCCGATGGATCTTGAATCGCGGGTGCGCTGGGAACGCTACACTTTGGCCAAGGAGGAGATGTTCGCACGCACCAACATCGACGAAGCACCCTGGTTCATTGTTCCAGGTAATGACAAAAGACGAGCGCGCTTGAACTGCATGCACCATCTGCTTGGTCGCGTACCGTACACCGATGTGCCGCACGACGAAGTCGTCTTGCCGGAGCGGAAATTCAACGCGAACTATGAACGCCAGATACTGCCCAGGGAGTTGTATGTGCCAGGGCGATACTGATTCTGCGGTACCGTCCGCTCGATGGCGCGAGCCAACAGGCCCGTCGGTGGTCCGGCATGACAGTGATCCGGGTGCCATGGTCCGCGGCACAGTTCAGTCGGGGTGAAACGCTCGCGTCCGATATGATCGCTATCTCTTACAAAGAAACAGGCATCAGACTTCACGCGATGATTCTCCCTGCCGGTTCCGGTGATTGGCAAAGTGTTCGCGGACGAGTGTGTCGCCGCGCATGTTAACAACCACTTTGACTGGCTCGTTGATGGCTCGTTAATGAATCATCGGGCGGCTTGGGCATGCCATGCTTCACCCGCGTTTGAGCTTCACCCAAACTTGAGCAGAGTGACGCTCACCCAGAGTGACGCTCACCCACATTCCCAAGCCAACGATTCTATGGGTACGCCCAACGTCAATGCAGGCGATGAATCCCCGCCAGATCCACGGATGCGACGCAGCGCCACCATAGCGTTTCTTTTCGCCCTGCCGGCGGCTGTCGGCTTTGCCCCCTTCTTCAGCTTGCAGATACCGCGCGTGTCGGCGGGTATGCCACGGCTGTTCAGCACCGAATGGATTCCGAGGCTCGGCGTCAACTTCGCGCTCAGACTCATGGACAGAGCCTGCTGTTCAGTTTGCTCATCAGCGGTAGCGGCGTGCTGGTGGTGCTCTACTCGTATGGCTATTTCAAGAAGCACTCCGATCACGCCAGACTGCAGTGGTTGTTGCTGGCCTTCATGTTGTCGATGCTGGGACTGGTCAACGCCGACAACATCATCGTGCTGTTCGTCTTCTGGGAACTGACGACGATCACCTCCTTCCTGCTGGTCGGATTCGATCGCGAGAGCGAAAAGGCGCGAGCGTCCGCACTGCAGGCGCTGTTGGTAACCGGCGGGGGTGGCTTGGCTCTGCTCGTCGGCCTGCTCATGCTGGGCAATGCCAGTGACCGCTATGCGTAGTCGGAAATCATCGCCAGCGGCACGGCGATATCGACACATGCGCAGTACCCGGTCATCCTCGCACTCGTCCTGATCGGTGCGTTTACCAAATCTGCCCAGTTTCCGTTCCACTTCTGGTTGCCTAATGCGATGGCCGCACCGTCCCCGGTCAGTGCCTATCTGCACTCGGCCACCATGATAAAGGCGGGCATCTACCTGATGATGCGCTACCCTGGTCTTCACGGCCTCGAGTATCAGCGGCGGCCAGTTCGAAGCGGTAGCGAACGCTGGCGTGGCGATCACCAGCTTCACCCAGCAGCCGATCATTGATAGCAATTTGCAGTTCGTTCATGACGGTGGAGAGACGGCACCGGCGTACTCGATCAGTGTCAGCGATGGCGCGCTGAGCACGACGGCGGCCGCGGCGAGCATCACGTTCACCAGCGCCAACGATACGCCGGTGCTTGCCGAGATCAGGGACCGATCGATCGACGAGAACGCGACGCTGACGGACAGCGAGACGTTCACGGTCACTGTCGGTGAGGTCAACGAGCCGCCGGTCATCGTCAATGACGGGGTGGCGCTACCGCCCTTGTGTCCGCAGACGAGAATCAACAAGCTGTCACCACCGTCTCCGTTCGCGCTGGAATCGGCTCCCATTCCGGCGGCGGGACCCGATTCCGTTCGGTTCGCCGTGGCGCATGCTCCGCAGCGGACGGTGCACGACGGCTCCGCCTACGGAATGGGCTTCACGTCGCTGTCGCTGCTGGCGAACCTGCCGCTTGACGTCGTTAAGATCGATCGTTCGTTCATCGTCGCGATGGCCAACGGCGAGCGCAACTGTGCGGTCGTGGGGTCGATCTTCTCGATGGCGCACGCGCTGGATCTGCGCGTCGTAGGGGAGGGCATCGAGACCGACGAGCAGCCCGAGACGATGGCCCGGCTCGGCTGCGACGAGCTCCAGGGCTACCTGATCAGCCGACCATTACCGGCAGACCAGATCAGCGCGTTTCTCCTGCACCAGCGCAGCGAGCGGGAGCGGCGCCGAGCCTGAGCGCTGCGCTCGGTTCCATGCCGTCGCCTGAAATGCAAGCCGCATCAACGTTTGTCAGCGCAGCGTACCGGTATCGATCCATTGCCGAATCGCATCGATCACAGCCGTGTCGAGTGGCGTGCCCCGAAATGGCATTCGCGAGCCGACTTCCTGCGTGCCGGTCAGCTTGTGGATCAGGTAGCTGTCAGTCGAGTCGTTTGGAACAACTCGCTCCTTGTCGGACTCCTGCAGGCTGGTGACGTTGACAAGCGAGTTATAGCTCGCGTCGGCCGTGCTCAAGTTCATGATTCCCGGCAGGCTCTGTCCGCCGCCCGTGTGACAGATCGAGCAGATTGGGGTGAAGACCTTCGCCTGGATGTCGTCAAGCGTGCCGAGCACCGCGACACGGACTTCCGTATCGGTCATCTGCGCCCGTATCTCCCCGTCGGGATGCTCGGCGGACTGTACGACGGCATAGTACTGCCCGCTCTCGTGAGCGGCGATCTGCTCGGCGCTCAGCACGGTGCCAAGCGGCACGCGGTACTCGTTTTCGGCAACCATCTCCAACTCGATCACCAGACGGCCGTTCTCGCCGACGTCACCGAGACGGATACTGGCGCCGATGTCGCCGGACACCGAGTGCTCAAGATTGCCGCTCAACACACCGGTACGTGTGTTCAGCTGAAGCGAGAGCATGCCCACCGCTCTGGTCGCGACCGCGGGTGACGACTGCGTACCGTCGAGCCGCAGGTCGAGTGTGGTCGCGAAGGACGGGTTGGAATTGGGCGCGGGTGTTGTCGAGCCGGCAGTCATGGACGGGTTGTTGTTCGGCACCGTCGATTCGTCCGAGCCGGCGCTCCCACTGGTCGTCGATCCCGTGTCGCTGCCGCCGTTGAGTCCAGCCGAGCCCGTAGAAGGGGCATTCCCGTTAGTACCGGCGTTCGATCCAGAAGATGTACCGCCTCCTCCGCCACAAGCGCTCAATACCAGAATGCCTGCTAAGGCAGCGGTTGCAGTGCGCACGGGCCATTTGCCAATCGATTCACCCATCCACCTGATTGTTCTCATGTGCAGCCGCCCGCAAAGTCGTGACCCGATCAGCGGTAGCAGCAACAACCAGACCAAGGCAGCGCCACCGCCGCCACCGCCGCCACCGCCGGTATTCACCACAGGGCTTGCTGCCTGCAGCGCTGGTGGTGCGCTGCTTTGCGGAGTGGTCATGCGGTAGGTGAACCGACCCGTGTCCGGTTGGGTGTCGACTCGATCACCGCCGATGGAGGAGTTGTCGGCACGCAGCACCAGATCGATCGCTTCCGGATCACCGAGGGTGCTCCTCAGGATCGACAGCTCGGCGCTGTCACCCGCCATCGCGTAACTATTAAGGCTGACCGACTGCCACGACCATTCGGTCTGCGAGGCACCGGTGTAGCGGAACAACTGATCGCCCTCGATCAAGAACTCGGCGCCGAGCGGCAGCTCGTTCGCGAAGCCTCGGAACCCGGTTGTGAGGCTCTGGTCTGTGTCGAGGTAGCCGCCGAGGCCCCAGGTCAGCGTCAGCGCCTCGTGACCTTGATAGCCGAGGTACACCAGATCGTCGTCGTTGCCCATCCAGGCGCGGCGCCAGTCGAGCGTGTTGCTGCCGCTTACCTCGTCCGGATCTTCTCCGCCGAGCTGAGCACTTTCGTCCCAGTCGGCGATGTCGCCGTCTACCACGATGTTAAGGTCCGCTATGACGGGCGGCAGGTCGATCGGCTCGACGGTACTGTAGGTGAAGTGCCGCTTCTGCAATTGCGTCACTGTGCTGTTGACCGCGTTCGGGTAGTTGTCCACCACGGTGCCGCCCGTCGCCGCGTTGTTCCCGGAGAAGAACAGGTCCATGGTGGAGGGGTTGCCGAGCATCGTGAGGGCAATTTCGAGCTCGACATCAGTGCCGCTGATGACCGGCGTGATGAAGCCGCTGGAGACCCAGCTCCAGTCGCTTCCCGTGCCGGTGTAACGATGGATCTCGTTCGCTTCGAGCAGGTAGTCAATGCCGATTGGAAGTTCATTCCCGAAACCCTGAAACCCGGTGTTGAAGTTGCGGTCGGTGTCGAACATGATGCCATTGCCCCAGCTCAGCTGGGCCGCCTCGTCGTTGCGCCAGGCGATGTAGAGCGTGTCGGCGCCGTGTGCCATCCAGCCCTCGCGCCAGTCGATCACGTTACCGGTGCCGGTGGCATCATCCGGATCGACGCCGAACGACGTATGGCTCGACCAGTCGCTCAGGTCGCCGTCAACGGCGATGGCGCTCGCCGGGTTGTACACCACACGTGACGACGGATCCGGGCCATCGGTAGGCGGTGATACCGGATCAGTTCCGAAGCGGTAGGCGAAACTGCGCTCTGTGGTGGAGGCGTTGATGTCGTTGGCAGAATCAGGGAAGAAGTCCGTGGCCGTGCCGCCGACCGAAGCGTTGTCCGCGTAGAAGAACAGGCGGATCGTGCTCGGGTCGCCGATCGCCGTACGCGGAATGGCGAACTCCAGAGCACGGCCACCGTCATCAGCACTGAACAGCGCGATCGGGCCCGTCCAGGTGAAATCGTTGCCGGTGCCGTTGTAGCGGTGGAGCGTGTTGCCCTCGATCATGTAGTCGACGCCGATGGGTAGCTCGCCGCCAAATCCCCTGAATCCGGTATTCGGATTGGCGTCCGCATCAATCTGCACGCTCAGGCCCCAGGTGATCTGCACGGCATCGGGGGCGTGCAGGCGGTAAAGCACGTAAAGGTTGGCGTCGTCGTGCGCGAGCGTCGCCTCGGCATAGTCGAGTGTGTTGTTGCTGCCACTGACGTCGTCGGGATCTGCCGCAAGGCGAGTTAGTGTCGACCAGTCGTCGAGGTCGCCGTCCACGCGCAGTGTGGCACTCGGGTTCGACGGGGCGAGCGTCGGTGTGGTCGGATCTGTGGCTTCGTCGTCGTCGTCCACCCCGTTATTGTCGTCGTCCGGATCCAGATCGTCGGGAATGCCGTCACCGTCGAGATCCGTCAGCGAGGTCGCGACCGGTTCCGCATCGTCGATCTGCAGCAGGTAGGCCACTAGGTTGTCGAGCGAGTTGGTGTCGAGCGACGAGACATCGAAGTTCATGTTGTCGGTGTGCGCGAGAACAGCCTCCTGAACCGTCGCGGCGGCGCCGTCGTGCAGGTACGGTGCGCCATGCCACAGTCCGCGCAGTGTCGGCGTGTCGAGACCACCGTCGAGCAGCGGCTGACCGAGGCGGCCACCGGTATCGGCGTCGACCGTGCCGATGTCGTGTCCGACCGCCGAGGGGCTGTCGCTGAAGTTCGTACCACTGTGGCAGGAAGCGCAGCCGGCGGCCCTGAACACTTCCCGGCCCTCGATCGCAGCCGCGCTCAGACTGCCGTCGATCTCGCGCTCGGGGCTGATGCCGTGTTGACCAAGCGTGGACGCAAAGGCGGCCAGTGCGTCCAGGTCGGTGCTCAGGCCGGACTTGGAGTTCGATCCCAGCGGTGCAGCGGTATCGGCGAAGTCGACGTCGTCGAGCAGGCCCGTGCCGTCAAAGATCTCGCGGATGTCGTTCTCGAAGTCATGGAACTCGTCGAAGTTCGCCGACCAGTGCACGTTGCCGTCGCCGATGCCGGCTCGTCCGCGCAGGTCGATGGTGTTCCTGAGGCCTTCCCCGGCATCGGAGAAGTCCCAGGCGCGGCCATCGTGCCCGGCATCGTCGTGACAGGTGGCACAGCTGATGTACTTCTGGGCCGAGAGGCGCAAATCGCTCGAATCGTGGAATAGCCGCTTGCCGCGTAGCACGAGCTCGCTCAACGCTTCGTCACTGACCGTGCTCACGGTATCGACGATGTCCGCGTTGCCGCTGGTGCCGTTGATCAGACCGGAGGCGTCGATGATGCTGACGCTGCGCGACAGGTAGTTGTGCACGAACACGCGCCCGCCGTCGTCCGATACCACAATGCCCTGCGGCGCGAACTCCACTTCGCTCGAGAAGACGATGCTGTTGTCGTAGAAGTCGATGACCTCGAAGGCGCGGCTAGCCTCGTGAACCACGAACAGGTAGTTGCCTGTGGGCCCGAATGCCACCGCCGTCGGCTGGCTGTTGTTGTCGAAGTGTAGGCGCGCGTCGATGTCCTCGACAAGGTTGCCCAGATCGAGGCGCGACAGCATGCCGCGCACGAGCATGTCGTGTTCGCGCGCATTGCCGTCACGCATCGAACCCCGATAGATGTTGTCGACCTTGACTGGGAGGACGGCGTCAAGTCCGCTGGGGGACAGCGCGGGCGCACGCAGGTAGTTCGGAATGCCGCGGTTCTCGACCGAGGTATCGAGGTTGTCCAGTGGCTCATGGTAGGGGAGCCCGATGCTGCTCGTGAGGCGCATCGTGGCTGTGTTGATAACCAGCACCTCGCCGCCACCCTTTACCGGGTTTCTCGTGCTTTCGCCGCCAACAGGCAGAGTGATGAAGCGTGGAGCGTACAGCGTCGTGCCGTCGGCGCTCAGAGCGAGCTCGCGCGGATTCGGTCCGGTTTCGATGTCGTCGACGATCGCGCTGCTCGCGAGATCGACCTTGATCACCCTGCCACTGCTTTCGAGCGCAATGTAGGCAAGCCTGTTCACCTTGTCGATCACGATGCCGTGCGGGCGAGATCCGGGCGGCAACGATACTGTCTCAGCCAGGTCCAGGCTGTTGGTGTCAAGTCGAACCAGCGTCGCGTCGCCCTTGTTGACCACGAACAGGCTGCCGTCGCCGTCGAGCCCGAGGCTACGCGGGTCTCTGCCAACGGTGATTTCCGCCAGGACGTCGCCCGCGGCGCTCATCGCGGTCACACTGTCGTTGTCCGGATTCACCACGTAGACTCGAGCGCCATCGTCGCGTGCCTGGTATGCGATGCTCATCGAGGAGATCGAACGTGACGGCAGCAGGGGCTCGTGCACGCGCTGGATGACGATCTGCTGAGCCGTGCGGCCGTCGGCAGTCACCGTGACGCTCACGGGGTAACGGCCGGGTTCGGCGTAGACGTGGCTGATGTTCGGTACCGTCGTAGAGGTGCTCGTGCCGTCGCCAAAGTCCCAGTCGTAGCGGACGTCGGTGCCCGTTACCGTGTTCACGGACAGCGTGGTCTCGCTGCCAACGCTTGCCGGCGTACTGCTGATCTCCTCCAGCGTCACCTCCCTGGGAGCCGCGTTGTTGATGTAGATGCCGTAGCGCCGTTCGTGCGCAATGAACATGTCAAGATTACCGTCGCGGTTGATGTCGATCATCTTCATGTCAGTCGACTCCTCGTTGGCCCAGTCGGGGGCGACGAACGTCACGAAAGTGCTGTCGCCGTTGCTCAGCACCATCTCGGTACGCATGCCCTCGTTGGAGTTGGTCAGGCCGCCGAAATTGCGTAGCTGACTGGAGAGGACATAGTCGATGTCGCCGTCGTCATCGAAGTCCCGCATGTGCACGAAGCCATGCTTGCGGTTTCCCCGTAGCATCGGTGCCTCCTGCCTGATCGTATACTGCGGGATGCCATTGGCATTGAACCGCCCGGTCGACATCTCGGCCCGCGGCGCCGGGTTCGAATACTGGCGGTAGTCGAAGATGCCGTCGCCATTCCAATCTGCCGCGCCGAAGATATAGGCGAAGTCGTCCGGGTTCCTGAACGTCGAGCGTCGCGAGTTTCTGTAGTTGCCGTTGCCGTCGTTGTAGTAGATGTAGAGAAAGAGATCGGATTCGATATAGATGATGTCGATATCACCATCGCTGTCGACATCATCGAGCAAGGTCGCGTGGCCCCGAGCCAGATTAGCCAGGCCACCGAGTCTCGAAGTCTGCTGCGAGAAGTTACCGTTGCCGTCGTTGACCAGCAGCACGTTGCCCGCGTTCTCGACCTGGATGACAAACAGGTCCGGTGCACCGTCGCCCGTGACGTCGCCGGACTCGATGACCAGCACGTTGTTCGTGTTGCGCAGCACAGTGCCGCCGTCAAAACCCAGCCAGTTGCCGTCGGTATCCTGGCCGAGATTTCGGAAGAGCAGGGCCGTCTGGGACAATCGGCCGAAGGCGATGTCCAGATCACCGTCGCCGTCGGCGTCGAACGCCTCGGCGTAGTTGGAGTTGCGCGCGCTTCTGGCGGCGGGCAGGAAACTGCCGGTCCGGTTGACCAGCCGTGCGTTCTCGTTGATCAGCAGAACCGGATTGGCATCGCGACGGCTGATCATCAGATCCTCGATACCGTCGCCATCGAAGTCACCGAGCTCGACTGCCTTGGTTCGAGAGTCGCTGCCGAGTCCGACGAGATGTTCCGCCGTGCGGTCGCTCAGGTTGGGCAGCGCTTGTTGAGCCTGGGCATGCGGCGCGACCGTCATATATAACAGGACGGCGAACGCGAAGTTCGTAGATCGGATCATGAGCGGTATGAGAGTGGGTTTCGTCGAGCCCGGCTCGAGAGATTCCGCTGCACACCTACGAACAGCGGTTTCGCGGTTAACCGCAAATTCCATTCCAGGAACGACCCTTCAGACCCTTCAGATTCTTCGTACCCTCCGTATCCATCGCATCGTGAGCTCGCCGTGCATCGAGGAGCTCAATCGGCAAATGATGGGGACGGCTTGTGTCGACAAGACGGTTTGAGCTTGAACTTCAGCTTCGCACCACAGCCACAGGAAAGAGACGGGACGTAGCGAGTGACAGTGTCACCCTTGCTTTCGTCCGGTTCGATGACCGCCCGCTCGTGATTCTTGTGCCCCGGCTGAGCTCCTTGGGCACGATCCGAGCGCTTGCGCTCTCCACGTTGGGCAGCGGCATCCGAGGATGGCGGCCTGGAGCTGTTGCCTGAGCGCTGGCCTGCTGACTTTGCTCCTTCTTCGGCGGCCTTTGCGCAAAGATCATTGATGGGCAACTGCTAATCCTCAAGCAGGGTCATCAGCGATTCGACGGTCTTCCACGGCGCGTCGCTCTGCTCGATAGCTTTATCGAACGTGCGCGGGCGAGTGCTCTGGAGTGGTGTCGTCACTGACGGCGTGGAACATGGCGATGCTACGGTGTCTCGAAAAGTTCGGTTACGGATGCGCCTTTCTACGTGGTCCAATTCAGTCGGCTGTTGAAAGGCCGCCATCAGCAGGATGAATCAGCACGAGCGTCTGCAGCGCCCGGCCGACCGCACCTGTCGCGTCGAACAGACGCGCATCGGCCAGTCCACTACCGTCGGGCTCCCAGAAGCCCTCACTGTCTGATCCCAGCCACTCGCCGACCGGATCGCGATGCAGCGCGATGGTCAGATCGGCGTTGACGAAGCCGATGCCGGGTATGTCATCGTTCCTGCCGATCGCGTTGCCACAATCTGCGAGCGGACAGATTCGCTGAAAAGGTGAGGGTGTTTCATCTGCAAGCAGCGGCGCCGAGCGCATCCACAGTGCCGTCCGTCCAGGCAGGTCATCTTGCCCTGGCGGATACCGCACCTCGACGGCCATCGTGTTGAAGGCTGGCAGGCGATGGTGAGTCTGCTTGATCGGGAAGGGGCCGGGTGTCGCGTCATCCGGAGACCCCAGAAACGCGTGCTGCGTCGGCGTGGCAATCGGTGGTTTGCGGATCATCAACAGACCGCAGGCCCTGGCGGCTACCTTGCCATCGTCGCCGATGATTCGGGACGTTGCGATCGCGACGGTCTTCCCGTCGCTGACTTGTTCGGAGATTATCGAGAAGCCTTCAAGCGGTATGGGTCGAGACAACAGCACGCTCAAGCGTGCTAATCGCCTTTGCGGGACAGTCTGCTCGATCGCGCGGGCAAGAAGGCCTGTTGGCGGACCGGCGTGACAGTGATCCGAATGCCACGGCCCACGGCACAACTCGGTCGGGGTGAAATGTTCGCGACCGCCCTGATCGTTAGCTCGGACGAAAAAACAGGCATCAGACTTCACGCGATAGTTCTCCTGACAGGCTCCGGCGGTTGGCTAGGTGTTCACGCCGGGATTGACGTTTGCACAGACGTCCCTAGCACAGCATCATTCGAATTATCAAGCAACTCGGGCGTGCCATACTTCACGAGGTAGAAAGCAGATTGACGTCCACCTTCCTCCCACACCATCGATTCCATGGGCACACCCGATGTCAACGCAGGCAGTGAATCCACGTCAGTGGCGCAGAAACGACGCGGCGCGACCGTAGCGTTCGTTTCGGCCCTGTCCACAGCGGCGGGCTTTGCTGTTTTCTTCAGCTTGCAGATTCCAGGTGTGTCGGCGGGTGTGCCACTGCTGTTCAGTGCCGAATGGATTCCGAGGCTCGGCGTCAACTTCGCGCTCAGACTCGACGGACTGAGCCTGCTGTTCAGTCTGCTCATCAGCGGTATCGGCGTGCTGGTGGTGCTCTACTCGCATGGCTATTTCAAGAAGCACTCCGATCACGCCAGACTGCAGTGGTTGTTGCTGGCCTTCATGTTGTCGATGCTGGGACTGGTCAACGCCGACAACATCATCGTGCTGTTCGTCTTCTGGGAACTGACGACGATCACCTCCTTCCTGCTGGTCGGATTCGATCGCGAGAGCGAAAAGGCGCGAGCGTCCGCACTGCAGGCGCTGTTGGTAACCGGCGGGGGTGGCTTGGCTCTGCTCGTCGGCCTGCTCATGCTGGGCAATGCCAGTGACCGCTATGCGTAGTCGGAAATCATCGCCAGCGGCACGGCGATATCGACACATGCGCAGTACCCGGTCATCCTCGCACTCGTCCTGATCGGTGCGTTTACCAAATCTGCCCAGTTCCCGTTCCACTTCTGGTTGCCGAATGCGATGGCCGCACCGTCCCCGGTCAGTGCCTATCTGCACTCTGCCACCATGGTAAAGGCGGGCATCTACCTGATGATGCGCTTGCAGCCCACCCTCGGCGGCACCGAGATGTGGTTCTACACCCTGACGATCGCGGGCGCGGTCACTGCTGTCTGGGCCTCGCTGATGGCGCTGCGGCAAACCGACATGAAAGTGATGCTGGCCTGGACCACGGTGATGGCGCTGGGTACGCTGACCCTGTTCCTCGGTTCGGACCTGCGCATAGCGTCACTTGCCGCCATCACCTTCCTGCTGGTCCACGCGTTCTACAAATGTGCGCTTTTCCTGATCGTCGGCAACGTCGACAAGAGCACGGGCACGCGCGAGATCGGCAAGCTCGGCGGGCTGATTCGCTCTATGCCCATCAGTTCGTTAGTGGCCGTCGCTGCTTGTCTGTCGATGGCAGGATTCCCGCCGTTTCTCGGCTTCATCGGCAAGGAACTCAAATACGAAGGTGCGCTCGCAATCGCCGACGAACCCTGGCTTATCGTCATCGCGGCCGTCTCCGCCAACGCGATGATGGTCGGCATTGCGCTGACCTTCGCATTTCGCGTGTTCCTTGGCGGACAAGCCTCGATTGACCGTGTGCCCAGGGAGGTATCGGTGCTGATGTGGTCAGGCCCCTTGTTGTTGGCCATCGCCGGGTTGATGACGGGCATCTTTCCCGAATTCCTGGCCGAGAGCCTTATCTCACCTGCCATCAACGAGATACTGGCGACCCGCACCGACGTCAAGCTGTCGCTATGGCACGGCATCAATGTCCCGTTGATACTGAGCATCGTCACGGTCTGCATCGGCGTCCTGATCTTCGCTTCACTGACCAAGGTCCGTAACCGCATCAATGCGCTTGTCGAGACGCTCGGTGTCAGTGGTGACAAGGTCTATGACAGGGCCTTGAATGGCGTTCAGTGGTCGGCGCATGCACTCACCTCTAGACTGCAAACGGGATCGTTGAGCCACTACCTTACCGTCGTGTTCACGGTCATCGTGCTGGTGCTGGCGACCACCATGGCCCTGCAGGGCCTGTCGCCCGATCTCACCTCGGTAACGGCGATTCCGCCGCTGGTCGCCGTCGTCGTGACGCTGATGATCATTGCCGCCCTGGTCGTGGCGTTCAGTGCATCACGTCTTCTTTCAATCTGTGCGCTGGGTATCGTCGGCAGCGGCGTGGCAGTGCTGTTCCTGATCTTCGGTGCAATCGATGTCGCCATCACGCAGCTGATGGTCGAGACCTTGTTCGTCGTTCTCATCGCGACCGTACTCGTCCGACTACCGCGTTTTCCGGGCAAGCAGCATCCGGGAACCGGCGGTGCTTATCGAGACGCGGCTATCGCGATTTCCGCAGGCGTCGTCGTCGCCCTCATCACCATCAGTGTGTCACTGGCGCCTCTGGACTTGAGCATTACCGAGTTCTTCGAAGAGAACAGCCTGACGAAGGCTTATGGCCGCAATATCGTCAACGTGATCCTGGTCGACTTCCGGGCTCTGGATACCATGGGTGAGGTCGCCGTCGTCGCGACCGCGGCCATGGCTGTCATCGCCTTGCTCAAGGTTCGTGCTCATTCTCAAGACCCGCGCTCATGAATTCACTGATCTTCAGCACGATCAGCCGACTGCTCGTTGGCCTCATGCTGCTGTTTTCCCTGTTCCTTCTTTGGCGCGGCCACAATGAGCCCGGCGGCGGGTTCATCGGTGGCCTGGTCGCGGCCGCTGCGCTGATCGTGCACGGTCTGGCGGAAGGTCCGGCTGTGATGCGCAAATTGCTGCGCGTCGATCCCCGTACGCTGGTGCTGATGGGTCTTCTCATGGCGATCGTTTCCGGCCTGCTGCCGCTCATTGGTGATCAGGCCTTTCTTACCGGACTCTGGGTCTTCATCGGAGCAACGGCCACTGACAAGGGCCTTGCGCTGGGAACACCGCTCCTGTTCGACATCGGCGTCTATCTCGTGGTGGTCGGCGGTGTGACCGGCATGGTCATCGCCATGGAGGAGGAGATCTAGATGGAAATCCTGCTCGGGTTGCTTGTCGGTGTGCTGATGTCGGTCAGCGTCTGGCTGATGCTCAGTCGAAATCTGGTGAAGTTCCTGTTCGGTCTCGTTCTGATCAGCAACGTGGCGAACCTGATCATCTTCATCGTCGGTGGGCTCAAGGTGGGCGCCCCTGCGCTCATCACCGATGACGCTGGAGGCGTGTTCGCCAACTCCTTGCCCCAGGCGCTCGTGCTGACCGCCATCGTCATCGGCTTCGGACTGGTTTCGTTCACGTTGATACTCGCCTTCAAGGCCTATCAGGCCATCGGTACGGTGGATGTGGATGAAATGAACCTTGCCGAACAAGGGTTCGAGGACAACACAGCGTCATGAACGGACTGCTTATCGGGTGTCTGCTGATACCGATGCTGACAGCCGCGGCGGGTTTCATTATCCCGGGCGGGGCGAGAGTGCGGGGCACGGTGAGCATTGTCGGCATGAGCGTGCTCGTCATCGCCGCGCTTTTGCTGATCAGCATCGTCTCGACGGGTGGTCCGATCAGCAATCAGATGGGTGGCTGGAAAGCACCGATGGGAATTACCCTGATTGCCGACATGCTCAGCGCCATCATGGTACTGGTCGCCGCGGTGGTCGGGCTGTGCGTCAGCCTGTATGCGCTTGGTGACATATCCGAAGATCGTGTTGCCGGAGGGTTTCACACATTCCTCAACATGCTCATAGCGGGCGTGGTCGGCGCGTTCCTGACCGGTGATCTCTTCAATCTGTACGTGTGGTTCGAGGTGATGCTCATCTCCTCCTTCGCCTTGCTCGTACTGGGGGGCAACAAGGTGCAGCTCGATGGGGCGGTCAAGTACGTGGCGATAAACCTCATTTCAACCGTGCTGCTGTTGGCATCGATCGGTCTGCTCTATGGCTTGACCGGTACCCTGAACATGGCCGATCTGTACCAGCGAGTCCCGCTGGTCGAAGACCAGGCCCTGGTATCGGTCGTGGCGGTGATGTTTCTGTTGGCCTTCGGCATCAAGGCCGCCGTGTTTCCGCTCTATTTCTGGTTGCCGGCGTCCTATCACACGCTGCCGACAACCGTCGCGGCGGTATTTGCTGCCTTGATGACCAAGGTGGGCATCTACGCGCTGATGAGAACGTTCACGCTGATCTTTCCGGGTGAGCATGCCGGCATCGACATGATGCTTCTTGTCACGGGGCTGGTCACCATGGTATTGGGCGTATTGGGCGCCCTGACTCATACGGACATTCGGCGGATCCTCTCTTTTCACGTGATCGGCTCTATCGGCTTCATGCTCATAGGGCTGGGTCTCGGCTCGGAGCTGGCGATGTCGGCGGCGATCTTCTACATGGTCCACGGTATTCTGATCAAGGCCTTGCTCTTCATGTTGGCCGGCATGATCGGCCGCATTGGCGGCAGTTTCGAATTGAGTCGGCTTGGCGGTCTGTATCGTGAACGCCCGGGTTTCTCCATGCTGTTCCTGATAGCTGCGCTGTCGCTTATCGGCATTCCACCCTTGTCCGGCTTCTGGGCCAAGGTCCTGATCATCGAGGCGGGCTTGAGTCACGATGCTGTACTGGTCATCTGTCTTGTCGTCGCCGTGTCGCTGCTGACTTTCGTACCGCTCATCAGGATCTGGTCAGAGGCCTTCTGGAAAGCCGCTCCTGAAGGCGTCGTGCTGCAAAGCCCCGCGAAGCAGTCCTGGATCCCAGTCATCAGCCTCTCGTTACTCCTGCTCTGGATCGGCTTTCTTCCGGGCGTGCTTATCGATGGGGCCGATGCCGCAGCCGCATCCCTGATAAATCCACAGGTCTACATCGACAGTGTTCTGACGCAATGACTCCCTTTGCCATCAATCTGATTCTGGCCTTTGCCTGGGCTGCCTTGAACGGCTCCGTCTCCGTGTCCAGTCTGCTGGTCGGCTTTATCGTTGGCTATGCGGTAATGCTGGTCTTGCAACCGCTGTTCGGTAACAGCCGCTACTGTCGCAAGCTCTATGATGGCGTCTACCTGATCGGTTTCTTCTTCTATGAGTTGATTATCTCGAGCGTCAGGGTGGCCTGGGATGTACTGACGCCTGTACAGCGGAGCAAGCCGGCGCTGGTCGCAGTCCCGCTGAGTACCTGCAGCGATGCCGAACTGACGGTGCTTGCCAACCTCGTCTCCCTGACGCCCGGTTCGCTGTCGGTCGATATCAGCGAGGGTCACGACTATCTGTTGGTGCATGCGATGTTCGTCGATGACAGTGAAGCCTTCAAGGAAGAGATAAAACAGGGCATGGAGCGCCGTGTGCTGGAGGCGATGCGTTGATGATCGAACTTGATGTCGCGATCAATATCGCGTTGTTCCTGACCATCACCGGACTGGTTGCCGGCTGCATCCGGATGTTCAAGGGACCGAATTCAGCTGATCGTGTGGTTTCGCTGGATTTCATGACCGTGTTGATGATCGCGATCACGTCGCTCCTGGCGCTGCAACTCGACAATGCCGCCTATCTGGATCTCGGGCTGGCCCTTGCGCTGATCGGATTCCTCGCCACCGTCGCCTTCGCGCGCTATGTCGAACGCAATTCGAAGCGACCCGATACCAAACCGGCTGGCGAGTCGTCGAGCAAGTCGCATGAATGATCTCGTCGTGAGTGTGCTTATCATCCTGGGTGGTTTCTTTGCCGCGGTCGCCGGACTTGGTCTGCTGCGTTTGCCCGATGTGCTCATGCGCATGCATGCGTCCACCAAGGCAGGGACACTGGGAGTCGGCTTGATCGTGCTTGGCGTCGCCATTCACTTCGGCGAATCTCTCATCGTCACTAAGGCGCTGTTGATCGTCATTTTCCTGTTGCTGACGGCACCCGTTGGCGCTCACCTGATTGGTCGCGCGGCGTATCGAACGGGAGTTCCCTTGTCGGCAGACACGCTACGGGATGATGACGTCATGAGCAGCCGGACGAGCGACAGCCAAGACCCGTAAAAAAACCACCTCGACCTCGACCCTGCAAGAACCACCATCCTGTCGACGTAAACGAGCGGTTGCAGTGCTGCTACCGGAAAATTTGCGGGCATAGCTGATTGGCATGGCTCGTCGGCTGGCGTAGCCGTCAGTCCAGCGCCATCTGTGCGCGGCCGAGAGCGGTCAGGTCGTCGACGGTCGCTCTGCCCGAGAAGTTGATTTCATAGTCCTCTGCTGCAAAGTCCGGTGCACTGCGGCCAGCAAGAAAGCTTGCAGCCTGGCGCCGCGCATAGGTCTCGTTCTTTCGGCAACGGGGGGATGAGGCGATGTAGATGACGTTCGCGTAGTCATCGCCGGTATGTTCATTGCCGACGGCATGCACGGTATCGGGATGCCACCAGACCGTATCCCCGGGCTCGACCGTCTGGATCGGTACGAGCGCATCGATGAGTTCCGGATGCCATTGTCGATCCACGCCGAGAGCACGACCGGGCCTGGCCAGCGGCAGTTCATCTTCGGGGACGTCTTCCTGCAGCGCGCGCAACAGGATGTAGCCCATGGCGTCGGCGATGGGCACGAGCTCGAGCGTGCCGTCACCCGGGCCTTGTTCGGTCAACGCCGTCCAGCCCTGGAAAGTACGGAACATCGAGCTGACAGCAGGCGATGCAAATTCCCGTGTCTGCGTGCGAAAGGCCGCGCTCCAGGGGTCGTAGGCTTCGGGTTTGCCTGCAAAGAGCGGCGCATAGATTCGCCGAAATGCAGGATCGACCCAACGCTCGTAGGAACCGGCATCCATGTGGGGCGACAGGCCCAGGGTCGTGTCGCCGGGTGCGCGGCGACGCGTACGGTCAGCATAGGTGTAGTCGTTGTCCGGATCGAACTCCGGACCCGCGGGCGCCTCGACGTCCCACAGTCTATTCATCCAGCGCTTGGTGTTCGCCATCTCGATCGACTGCCGTGCCATGACCTGTGGGCGGGACCAGTAGACGCCGAATATCTGCGGTTGCGCGTCGGCAAGATCACCGAAGTAGGAGTCCAGACCGGCCTTTTCTTTGGCGTGTCTGAAATAGTCGTTACTGTCGAGGTACTCACCGAGTTCGGTGTTCCAGCGTTCAGCTGTGTCGCGCTTGAAGGTGCCACGAACGATGGCGCAGCCACAATCACGTACCGCCTTGATGGTTGTCGCTGGCACGCGGTCGGCAGCGAGATCGGCGTACCGGACCTCGGGCACCGGGGCTTCACCTCTGGCGGACGCATTCCGAACGCCGTCGGCGCGGTGGCGCAAGGCATCCCGAGCGACTTCAAAGGCCCGCTTGACGTTGTTATCAGCACAGAGCTCTCGCTTTGTGGCCGTTATCCAGCGACGGTGATCAGAGTCTTTCATGCAGCATGCTCGGTCCGGATTGCAGACTTGACTGTAACCTGAGAACGGGTCAGTCACCTGGCCAGCTGTACCTGCATCGTGGTTCGTCAGTGCGAGAACGGACGCGATCAGCCGCCGGTGCGCGGTCCGGGCACCCCCTTGCCGTCGTCACGGTCGGCAAGGATCTGCAAGAAGCGCGACGCGAAGGCGCGTCGATAGAGCACCAGTGAAACCCATAGTGTCGCCGCGATGAACAGCCAGGGGCTGATGAACCACGCGATGGCCGAAAGCGCATGAAAGTAGGCGTGGATTCCGGACGTGAAGTGGTAGGTGGCGACCGAATGCAGCTGACCGAGCTTGCTCGACCAGGCATCGAGTTCGTTCGCATCGTGGCGGGGTTTTTCGGTCATGCGGTCCGGCGCCGCGCCAATCAGGATGATCACGTAGTTGAGCAGCCGGTAGCTCCAGACAAACTTGAAGAAGGCGTAGGCAATGATGCCCGCGACAAGGAGGACCTTGACCTCCCACTCGAGCTGCGTATCGGTACTTGTGAACGGGAGGTCGCTGAGTACGCGAACCGCCTGATCGGCGGCACCGAGGCCTGCAAGCAACCCACCGACGACGAGAATCGATGTGGAGGCAAAGAACAGCACGCCCTGTTGCAGGCTGTTCTGAATGAGCACGTCGGCCATCTTCGTTTCGCGCCGTACGGCGTTGTCCATCCACAGCGAACTGTAGGTGTGCATCTGGTGAGACAGCGTGCGGCGCTTGAGTGGCAAGTGACTGACGACGAGCGTATGGATGAACCAGGCCGCGAAGAAGATGGCGACGGCGACCGCATCGATGGTCTCGAAACCCGACAGGGCAGACATGCCTCAGGACGCCGAATGTGACGCTAGAGGTGCTTCACGTTCAAGCGCCGCTAGGATAGTGACTGCAGTGCTCGAAGCACGTCTCGACGACTTATCTGACCTACCAGGCGATTGTCTTCCAGTACGGGAAAGCGTCGGTAACGAGAATTGATGAACTTCTCGGCCAGTTCGAGAATGGTCGTTTCGGCGTCGATACACTCGACCTTCGCGCTCATGAACTCCGCTACACGACCGCCATGCTCGTCGTGATACCCGGCATTCAGGGCGACGCGCATGCAGTCCTGCTCGGAAAGCACCCCGACAAGATTGCCGCGGTCATCGACGACCGGAGCGCCCGAGATTCGGTGTTCGATCAGCAGGGTGATGGCCCGGAGAATTTCCATGTCCGGCGCAAGTGTCACGAGGTTGGCCGCCATGAAGTCGCGGGCCTTGATGCTTGTCAGCGGCATGAAATCACTCTGCGGGTAAGTCGAGCGTGGTGCGCGCACGGCGTCTGCGCTCGCTTGCGCAAGGGCGAGTGCAGCTTGTGCAGGATCCGCCATTACCGATGCCACCGCAACTGCCCTTGATCGGTGCACGGCCGAACAGCACGCCGACCGACATACCGACGACCGCGAGTCCGATCACCAGGAAACTCAGAAAGAAGGTGCCCATGACCACTAAGTGGCGATGTGACGCGCGAACGTGTCTGTATGGTACTCGGCGAGCCCGCTCGCGGACTTCACGACAAAGTGTGCCGCGAGAGCGTTGTCTTGCGCAAGGGCGAGGCCGTCCTCGGGGCCTGCGATCATCAATGCGGTCGACCAGGCATCGGCTGTCATTGTCGTCGGCGCGATAACGCTCACTGATGCAAGGGCATGCTCTACCGGTCGCCCGGTACGCGGGTCGATGGAATGCGAATAGCGCTGACCGCCATCGTCGTAGAAATTCCGGTAATCACCCGACGTCGCGATGGCGGCATCCTCAAGTGAGACCACACGGTACACCGCACGGCGTCCGGCGCTGGGCCGCTCGATGGCGACTCGCCAGGGCAGGCCGTCGGGTTTGGTTCCTCTGGCACGAAGCTCACCACCGATCTCGACGAGGTAACTGTCGAGGCCGCGTGCAGCCAACGCGTCGGCAACACGATCAGCGGCATGTCCCTTGGCAATGCCGGAAAGATCGACATAGGCATCGGCGCGCTGTTTGCGAACGGCGCCGTCGGTGCCTATCTCGAGATTGGCATGGCCGACCCGCGAGAGAGCACGAGCGATATCGCGTGATTCGGGCGCTCGAGACGCGCGCTCGCCTGGCCCGAACCCCCAGAGGTTCACCAGTGGGCCGACGGTGACGTCGAAGGCACCGGCTGACGCCGCGCTGGTCTCGATCGCCTGGCCGAGGACAGCGGTTGTCGGTGCCGATAGCCGTACCCAGTCGGTGTTCGTACTTGCATTGAATCGAGAGAGCTCCGACGTCGGTGCGTAGGTCGACATGCTCGCGTCCAGGCCCGCAAGCAGCGCGTCAACGTCGCGGGCGAGGGCTTCGGTGTCGGGTGCAGCGTTACCGGCAGCTTCAGCACCACCGCCTCCGAGCTGCACGCTGTAGCTCGTCCCCATCGTGGTCCCGGCGAAGCCGGCAAGCTCGATATTCCGTGACGTGCCACTGCAACCGGCAAGACCAACCACGCCGAGCGGCATCAGGGAGCCGGCAGCGAGCCCGAGGGTGCTCTTCAGATAAGTGCGCCTGTTCATAACTGGTTCTCTCGCTGGTTAGCCGCCGAAGTCATCGAGCAGGATGTTCTCTTCTTCCACGCCGAGATCCTCGAGCATGCTGATCACTGCCACGTTCATCATCGGCGGGCCACACATGTAGAACTCGCAGTCCTCCGGTGTGGGGTGGTCCTTCAGGTAGTTCTCGTAAAGCACGTTGTGAATGAAACCCTGGTAGCCCGTCCAGTTGTCCTCCTCGAGAGGATCGGACAGCGCGATATGCCATTCGAAATTCTCGTGCTCGGCGGCCAGACGGTCGAAATGATCGACGTAGAAGGTCTCGCGCAGGCTGCGCGCACCGTACCAGAAGCTGATCTTGCGCTTGCTGTCGAGTCGAAGCAGCTGATCGAAGATATGCGAGCGCATCGGTGCCATGCCGGCACCACCGCCGACGAAGACCATTTCCGCTGCCGTTTCCTTGGCAAAGAATTCACCGAAGGGGCCGGAAATTCTCGCCTTGTCGCCTGGCTTGAGGTTGTATATCCATGAGGACATCTCGCCGGGTGGAATGTTCTTGTCGCCACCGGGGGGCGGGGAGGCGATGCGAACATTCAGCATGATGACGTCATCCTCCAGCGGGTAGTTGGCCATCGAGTAGGCGCGCATGACGGAGTCGTTCACCTTCGACTCGTATTGCCAGAGGTTGAAGCGGTCCCAGTCGCCGCGAAAGCGTTCCTGCACGTCGAAGTCGGCGTATTTGACGTGGTGCGGCGGGCACTCGATCTGGATGTAACCGCCGGCGCGAAACGGCACACTTTCCCCTTCGGGCAGCTTCAGTACCAGTTCCTTGATGAACGTGGCGACGTTGTCGTTGGAGTGCACGATACAGTCCCACTTGCGCACACCGAAGACCTCCTCGGGTACGACGATCTTCATGTCCTGCTTGACCGTTACCTGACAGGACAGCCGATCGCCATCAGCGGCTTCTCGCTTGGAGATATGCGAGGTCTCGGTCGGCAGGATCGCACCGCCCCCTTCGTGAATCTTGACGCGGCACTGCGCGCAGGTTCCACCACCGCCGCAGGCTGATGCGACAAACAGCTGCGACTCGGCAAGCGCACCCAGGAGCTTTGACCCGACCGGTGCCTTGATGGTCTTCTCGCCGTTGACGATGATGTCGACATGGCCGCTCGCGACCAACGCCGATTTCGCTTGCAGGATGACAAACACCAATGCAATGACGATCGCCGTGAACAGCACGACGCCGAGAATGATTTCCATGTAAGGCGTGTTTCCCTTGGCTAGCCGACGGTTGGAAAGCCGCGGATGAATGGTGTCGAGGGAGTCGTCGACGACCTATCCGGAAGGGCTTGTATGTGCATGACAGGATATCTCTGCACGGCTGTGTACCTGCTCATAGCTGGATACCGGAAAAGGCCATGAAGCCGAGCGACATGAGTCCGACGGTGATGAAAGTGATGCCAAGCCCTTGCAATCCTTCCGGCACGTCGCTGTACTTGAGCTTCTCGCGGATGCCGGCGAGCGCGGTAATGGCCAAGGCCCAGCCCACGCCACTACCCACCCCGTAAACCACACTCTCACCGAAATCATAGTCACGCTCGACCATGAACAGGGAGCCGCCGAGGATCGCGCAATTGACCGTAATCAGTGGCAGGAACACGCCGAGAGCGTTGTAGAGGGCAGGGAAGTATCGATCGAGCAGCATCTCGAGAATCTGCACCATCGCGGCGATGACCCCGATGTAGCAGATCAGGCCGAGGAAGGAGAGATCGACGTCCGGCAGTCCAATCCAGGCAAGTGCACCGCCCGCCAGCAAGAACTGGAAGATGAGGTTGTTGACCGGCACGGTGATCGCCTGCACGACGACAACGGCGGTGCCGAGTCCGATCGCCGTCTCGATCTTCTTCGAGACGGCGAGGAACGTGCACATGCCAAGGAAGAACGCGAGGGCGAGGTTCTCTATGAAGACCGCCTTGACGAACAGGCTGAGTGCCGCTTCCATCAGCCAGCCTCCGGTCGGTGCATCTCGTGAATGCGGTAGTCCGCCTTCTCGACCTGTTTCGGCTTCCAGGTGCGCACGCCCCAGATCATCAGGCCGATGATGAAGAACGCGCTTGGCGGTAGCAGCATCATGCCGTTGGTGTAGTACCAGCCACCATCGTTCACTGTCGGCAGGATCGTGTAGCCGAGCAGCGTCCCGGAACCAAAGAGTTCGCGTAGCGTGCCGACGATGATCAGCACGGCACTGTAACCGAGGCCGTTACCGAGGCCGTCGAGGAAACTGACCCCGGGCGGGTTCTTCATCGCGAACGCTTCTGCACGCCCGAGCACGATGCAGTTGGTGATGATCAAGCCAACGAACACCGAAAGCTGCTTGGCGGTGTCGTAGGCGAATGCCTTGAGAAGCTGGTCGACGACAATGACCAGCGAGGCGATGATCGTCATCTGCACGATGATGCGGATGCTCGAGGGCACATGGTCGCGAATCATCGAGATCGAGGCATTCGAGCAAGCGACGACGAGAGTCAGCGCAAAGCACATCATCAGCGACGCGGCGAGCGTGGTCGTCACGGCGAGTGCCGAGCACACGCCGAGTACCTGCAGTGTGATCGGGTTGTTGTCGACCAACGGGTCGAGGACGACTTTCTTACTTTCACTGTCCATCGTCATGTCTCCGTTGTCAGCTGCCGCTCGTTCCACTTTCGCCGAGCTTCGCGAGGAACGGGCCGAAGCCTTCCTCGTCGAGCCAGTAGCGAAGCAGGTTGGTCACGCCTCGACTTGTCAAGGTGGCGCCCGCCAATCCATCGACACTGTAGGCGGCATCCGGTGCGTTGGCGGGCACCGCGCCCTTGGCGACACTGATGCGCAGATCTCCTTCCTCGTCGAAAGCGAACTTGCCTTCCCACTTGCTCCGCCAGGCCACGTTCTCGACTTCGCCACCCAGGCCGGGTGTCTCTGCGTGATCGTAGAATTTCAGGCCCGATATCGTTCGCAGATCGCCTTCGAGTGCGATGAAGCCGTACAAGGTCGACCACAATCCAAGCCCGTGCACCGGCAGCACGACCTGCTGCAGAGCCTCACCTTCACGTACCAGGAAGACCTCGGCGTAACGTGAACGGCGGCCGATGCCTGCGATGTCGGCGTCCGGCGCGATACCGACACCGAGTTCAGGGTCTGCCGCCGCGGCTCGCTGGTCAAAGCTTGCCGCATCGACCTCCTCGGTGAATTCGCCGCTCTCGAGATCGACGATACGCCGCTCGATTGAATCGAACAGGGCTTCGACTGCTGTTGCGTCCACCGTGTTGCCTTCGACCAGACCGGCAACTTCGACCACGTTCTTGCGACGGTCGAGCTCGGCGTTGGCCTGCTGCGCCGGGCGCAGCAGAACCGCTGCCGCCGAGACCACGATAGAGCAGACAAGACACAAGGCGAGCGCCACGGCGACGGTCTTCTTCGGGTCGTCATTCGACAAGGCGAGGATCTCGGCAAACCTGCCTGCGGGTTTACCTGCAGCTCCATCGTGGCTGTCTGTTGTGGGCTGAGCCGATTCCTCGATGCCGTCCGCTTCCCCGGCACCCTTGTTGTCGCTGACGCTCATTCGCCTGGCTCCGGATCGGCCTTGCCGGCAACCCGGGCCACAGCGACATCACCGCCAGGCGACGGAGCCGGTGCATTAGCGCTGGCCGAAGCATCTTGCCCACGTGCCGACTGCCGGCGTAGCCGACGTCGCACGTTCGCCTTCACCACGCCGTAGTCGATGAGCGGAGCAATCAGGTTCGCGAACAGGATCGCCAGCATGATCCCTTCCGGGTAAGCGGGATTGACGACACGGATGATCACCGTCATGAAACCGATCAGGAAACCGAAGATCCAGCGTCCGGTATCCGTGTGGGTGGCGCTCACCGGGTCGGTGGCCATGAACACCATGCCGAAGGCGAATCCGCCCAGCACGAAGTGCCAGTACCAGGGAGTGGCAAACATGGGATTGGTGTCACTGCCGATGGCGTTGAACACCAGCGAAGTCACGACCATCCCGATGAAGGTGCCGAGGATGATCCGGTAGGAGGCGATCCGTGTGTAAATCAGGAAGGCGGCACCAAGCAGACAGGCGAGCGTCGAGGTCGAACCAAGTGAACCCTGGATGGCACCGAAGAAGGCGTCTCCCCAGCTGATGCCGGCGCCGACTATCGACGCGACGCCGCCTTCGGCACCGAGCGACAGGGCCGTTGCGCCGCTGAAACCATCCACTGCGGTCCAGACGCCATCGCCCGAAAGCTGTGCGGGATAGGCGAAGAACAGGAACGCGCGGCCGGCCAGGGCAGGGTTGACGAAGTTCTTGCCGGTCCCGCCGAAGACCTCCTTGGCGAGCACTACACCGAAGGATATACCGAGTGCAACCATCCACAGCGGAATGGATGGGGGCAGCGTCAAGGCGAAGAGCATGGACGTCACCAGGAAGCCTTCGTTGACTTCGTGATTACGAATACCGGCAAACAGCACTTCCCAGAAGCCGCCTGCGAGCAAGGTGACGACGTATATCGGCAGGAAGAAGGCGAGGCCGTGGAGGATGTTGTCCCAGAGGCTCGACGGGTCGTAGCCGACTCCTAACAAACCCAGTATCGCTCCGCGCCAGCCCTCGGCGCCGGCAAGTCCGAGTTCGGTAATGGCAGAGTTGGCCTGGTAGCCGACGTTCCACATGCCGAGCAGGACACAGGGGATAGTGGCCAGCACGACGTAGCTCATCACGCGCTTGAGATCGATCGCGTCGCGCACATGCGGCGCGGTGCGGGTCACATCCGGCGGTGTGTACAGGAAGGTGTCGACCATCTCGTACAGCGCGTAGTACTTTTCGTACGGACCGCCCTTCGCGAATTGCGGATGAATGCGGTCGAGCCAGCGGCGCACAGCACTCATCAGCCTTCCCTCTCTATGCGTTCGAGATTTTCACGTAGCACCGGCCCGAAATCGTGCTTGCCCGAGCAGACGAACGAGCACAGCGCGATGTCCTCTTCGTCAAGCTCCAGGCAGCCGAGCTCCTGTGCGGTGTCCGTATCGAATACCAGCAGCGAGCGCAACAGCTGTGTTGGCAATATGTCGAGAGGTACAACCCGTTCATAGTTGCCGATGGGCACCATCGCGCGCGGGCTGCCATTGGTGGTACTGGTGAACGGGAACCGCTTGCGACTTCGATCGAGACTCGACATGAACAGGTTTATCGCCGAGAACTTCTTGCCCGTAGGGTTTATCCAGCCGAGCAGTTCCCGTTCACGACCTTCGGCGATGACGGAAATCTGCGTGTGGTAGCGGCCAAGGTAGTTGGACCAGTTGGCCGCGCGACGCCCGGACAGAACGGAACCCGACACCACGCGGCATTCGACGCTCTCGAGTTCGTCGCTGACGAGATCTTCAATCGATGCGCCGAGACGTGTGCGTAGCAATCGTGGTTGCTTGACGACAGGCCCACCCAGAGCAACGACTCGCGTCACCCAGAGCTCACCTGTCGCAAACAACTTGCCGATGGCGATGACGTCCTGATAGCCGATGTGCCAGACCACTTCGGAGCCGTCAACCGGATGCAGGAAGTGAATGTGCGTGCCGGGTAGCCCCGCCGGATGAGGACCGTCAAAGCCGGTGGCCTTGAATCGGGTTCCCGAGGGGAGTTCGGGGGCCGAGCTGCCGGCCGCATGGCAAACGTGGACAGGGCCCGAAGTGAGTGCGCCGAGCGCCGCGAGGCCAGCGGTGAAGTCGGCACGGTAAGCTTCGATGATGACAGCGGGATCGGCCGCCAGCGGATTGCTGTCGGTTGCCGTGACAAAGATCGCCGCCGGCTCGCTGTCCGGTGCCGGTATCTTGCTGTACGGACGTGTGCGCAGTGCAGTCCAGAGCCCGCTTTCGAGCAGACCCTCTCGTACCCGCGGCGCATCGAGCCGACCGAGACCCTCACGGCCGACGCCAGCGAGGATCTTGCCACGCGCGTCGTTCTCGGCTGCGTCTTCCTCGAGCTTGATTTCGACTGCCTGCAGCACACGCCGGGCACCCCGATGAATCGCCGTGACGGTGCCGCTTCCCGGGGCGACGAAGCGCACTTGCGGATATTTCTTGTCGGTAAAGAGTGTTTGTCCGAGCGAGACACGATCGCCTTCGGCGACCGCCATTGTCGGCTTCAGACCTATGTAGTCGAGTCCGATGATCGCGACTGACGATACCGCGCGTGCATCCTCGATCCGCTGTTCGGGTTCACCTTCGAAGGGAAGATCAAGCCCACGTCTGATCGTTACATCGCTCATGGGCGGCTCGCCCCCCTGGTGACTCGCCGGACGCCTCTGCAGCCCGTCGCTCTGCTCGATCGTACGTTCCGCATTCGGCCTCACTCACGTCGCGCTTCCGCGGAATCGTAGTCGTAGTTGTAGACGACTTCAAACTTTTAACCGTGTGCCTTCGAGGCAAGGGACTCTGAGAGCGGATGACCGTCAGCTTCGTTCACGCCATCATCCTACATGCCGATACCGACCGTCACCCCCTCCTGCCGCTCGTAGATATCGGCGTCAAGCGGCGTAAACCTTAGCGGAAACAGGCTTCGACGTTCATCGCAAGTCAAATCATTGACGAGCCGCAGGCTGCGATTTTTCGACCGACATCGCGCCCGCATCGAATTCGCGTCGCATTCCCTCGTGATCACGTCACCGTCGAGATGATCAGGTGTGTCGAGATGATCAGGTGTCTTGTTCGGTCTTGCCGCTCGCTGGTTCGGACAGTGCCTGATCGTCAACGATCGGATGATCATCGGCAAACAGCACGCGTTCGGCTGCGCCGTCGAGATCGTCGTACTGATCGTGGCGCAGAGACCAGAGGAAAGCGAACAGTCCAAGCAGACTGAGGGCCAGTGATACCGGGACGAGGAAGAGGTAACTGCTCACGTTGTACTCGCTCGTGTTTCCGGCAACGTCTTGGTTCCTGACAGGTTGCGCCTGTTCAGGCTGTGCCCTGACAGGTTGTGCCCGGACAGGTTGTGCCCGGACAGGTTGTGCCCGGACAGGTTGTGTCCGGACAGGCGGAGCGCGTTGGCGACGACAATCATCGACGACAGTGACATCGATACGGCCGCCACCAGCGGCGTGACGTACCCTGCGATTGCCAGCGGCATGGCAAGCACGTTGTAGAGGATGGCGAGCTGGAGATTGCTGCGCACGAGACGGCGGGCGCGTCGTGCGACAACGACGGCTTCCGGTATGCCGAGCAATCGATCCTGCAAAAGGAGGAAGTCCGCCGCGCGACGCCCTGTCTCGACCGCCGAGAACGGCGCGATCGATACACTCGCTGCCGTCATGGCCGGTGAATCGTTGACGCCGTCGCCGATCATCAGCACCGCGTGTCCCTCGTTCTGCAACGCCTGCACGCGCGCCAGCTTGTCTGCGGGCAGGGCATCGCCTCGAGCGCGCGCGATGCCGAGTGATTCGGCGAGTCGGCTGACACGTCGGCGCCGGTCGCCCGAAAGCAATTCGACCACGAGTCCGTTGGCGGTCAGCGCCTCGACGCAGAGGGCGGCGTCCTTTCGTGCAGTATCGTGAAAATGGAACCTGACCAATTCGTGGCCGTCGCGTGACAGTACGGTGTCGGGGCTATCTCGAGGGGCTTCGCGCCGGTCTGGACCGGCCACGTCGGGAAGGTTCCGGCCGGGCACTTCGCGGAGGTCCTGGCCAGACCCGTCGGGAAACTTTCGGCCAGGCACAGCAGGGAGGCCCGTCATGTTCTCCGCAATCGCCCAGTCAGCGCGACCCAGGCGATAGACATGATCTCCCTGACGCCCTTCGATGCCCGCTCCCGGAATCTCTGTTGTCGCGTCCATCGCGAAGCGGTTCGTCGTCGATTCGACCGACAGGCCGTTCATCAGAGCCCTGGCATGCGGGTGCTCGGAAGTGCTGGCAAGTGCTCGGGCAAGGGTTAGCGAATCTGCCGTCGCCCTGTTGCTCGACGGGGCGGGTAGCGGGTCGGTCAACGCAGTTTCGCGCACCGTCCCAGCCGGCATCGACACCTCGGCTGTGCGGTCGCTGCTGCTCCAGGCAATTTCCGCACTCGTCAGCGTGCCGGTCTTGTCGAAGACGACGGTATCCACGTCTGCCAGGCGTTCCAGTGCCGCGCCGTCCTTGATCACGATGCCGGCATCAAACAGTCGACGTGCTGCGAGCACTTGCACAACCGGCACGGCCAGGCCGAGAGCACAAGGGCAGGTAATGATCAGCACCGCAACAGCGACCGTGGTCGCGTGATGCAGGTCGCCGGACACGATATACCAGCCGCCGAAGGCAGCCGCCGCCGCAGTGTGTACAACGGGTGCATAGTGCGCTGCGGCTCGGTCTGCGATGCGCCGACCGCGACCCCGGGTGGCTTCGGCTGCTTGCATCATCTGCCGGATCGTGGCGAGGAAAGAGCCGTCTGCATCGGCCGTTGCCGTGACCACGAGCTCGGCTTGCAGATTTCGCGTCCCCGCCTGGACGTGTGCACCGACGGCCACGTCGACCGGCATGCTCTCGCCGCTGACCAGAGAGCGATCGACAGCCGAACATCCCTGCTCGACGATCGCGTCCACGGCCACGCGTTCGCCCGGCTTTACTACCATTCTGTCCCCTGCCGAAAGATTCGCCAAGGGTGTGAACCGGCGGCTGCCGTCGTGCATGAGAACGTCAGCGCCGCGGGGTTCGAAACGCGCTACGGCATCGGCGGCATGACGCGCTCGTTCGCGCACACGCTGATCGAGTGTGCGTCCAACCAGCAAGAAGAACACGAGCATAAGCGCGGCATCGAAATAGATCGCCTGACCGTGATTCACGATGTCGTAGACACTCATCGCGGCCGTGACCAGTACACCGATCGAGATCGGCACGTCCATGTTCATGTGCCCGTGTCGAAGGGCATCCCAGGCCGATGCGAAGAAGATGCGGCCGGAGTAAGCGAGGGCGGGAAGCGCGATGCTTGCCGACAGCCAGTGAAAGATGCTTCGCTCAGCCCCGTCTGCACCGGACCAGACGGCGATCGAGAGCATCATCACATTGCCAGCGGCGAACCCGGCAACGGCCAGGGCCTTTACGTGGCGCCGAAACTCGCCGTCGACAACAGCTGCGCCTGCACGATTCTCGACGGATTCCTGCAAGGTTGCCGGAAAGCCCGCCGATTCGAGTGTGTCGAGAAGGTTGGGTGTCGCGGCGTTCGCATCCCACTCCACCCGCACCTGACGTATCGTCAGGTTGGCGCGTGCGCGTCGTACGCCAGGCATCGCGGCGAGACACTTCTCGATTCTCGCGACGCAAGCGCCGCAGCGTATCGACGGTACCGCCAGATCGACCTGACGGTGACCGGCCTCGAGTGTCCGCGCAGCCCTGTTGAGTTCGAGGATGTCTGCCGGGTTCAGAGCGCTTCCGCCTCCGGAATGGCCGGTGTGAAGATCGGTGAATCCGGTTCGCCGCGTATGGCAACGTAGGCATGCCAGGTGGCGTGGCCGAGCACCGGGAAGACGATGAACAGTCCGAACAGGAGCGTGAACACACAGAGCGCGAACATCACCAGAACGATGCCACCCCAGGCGAGCATGACCGGTAGATTGTTCCAGGTCAGCGCCATGCTCGTGCCCATGGCAGTGAAGGCGTCGGTTCGCTCGTTGAGCAGCATGGGAATAGACAACGCTCCCAACCCGAAGCCGAGCGATGCGAACAAGGCACCGAACAGGCTGCCGCTGATCAGCAAGCCCCAGCCGCTGGCTGTCGTGAGGAGTTCGGTAACAATGCCGTCGAGACCCGGGAAGGGATGCATGCCGAAGAACAGGGCGTAGAGAAGGACCGCCACGCGCACCCACAGGAACACCATCAGTACCAGCAACACGCCGACATAGAGGATCTGACCGCGGGAGCGCGGACTGACGAACAGCATGCGTCTGAGACTGACCTCCTCGCCACTTGCGAGGGCTCTGCTCTTCTCGTAGAGGCCGATCGCGATGGCGGGGCCGACGACCATGAAGGCAGATAGCGCTGGAAACAATGCATAGTCTGCACGCAACAGGAACAGGCCGAGAACGATCCCCATCGACACGGCCATGACAAGCAACCCGTAGAACAGGCTCGCGTCCGGGCGTACGCGCCGAAAATCCTCCCAGCCGGCACGAAGCCAGTCCACGGCGACACCGGGTGGCAGGCCGCGATCGAGCGGCACGGCGCGACGGATCGGCGGTACCGGTTTCGCCAGGGGCATGGTCAGTTGCTCCGCTTGTCCGGGCACTGACCCGGGTGCATGGGTGACAGGTTCAACATGATGACTTCGCTGCACGGAAGGCGTGCTTGCCTTCCCTGTCGTCTGCCGTGTCGCCTGCCGTGTGAGGAACGCAGCCCGGTTCTGTCTCGATGGCAAGCAGGATAAACCGGGCATTGGACCAAAGCAGGCCGCCGAGCACGACGGCAACACCGAGAGCCACCCAGCGACCGCTCATCACAGTTCACCGGCTGTCAGACGCAGGCATCGCGTCGATGTCAGCATCCTTCGACGCCGAAAGTGACAAGACGTGCAGGGCGAGTACCTTGCGCTCGGCTACGTCGAGTCGTGATTCCCAGGCAGGCATGTGTCCCCCGCGACCGTGAACGATCGTCGTGCGCAAACCTTCCTCGTCACCACCGTAGAGCCAGAAGTCGTCTGTCAGGTCCGGTGCGCCGAGTGCGGGGTTACCCTGCAAGTCAGCGCCGTGGCACGCAATACACCGGGTCACATAGGTCCGGCTACCCCGATTGACGGCGAGCAGCTCGCTTGCCGCTGCCCCCGAGCCGATTAGCGTGTTCGAACGGGAAAGGAGATACAAGACCAGGTCATCGATCTCGCTGCTGGAGAGCGTGCCGTTGTCGCCGAATGCGGGCATCTGCCCGACCCGTGTCTCGGGATGATTCGCATTGATGCCGACCCGCAGCGTGTGCAGGATGGCGTCCGGGTCGTCACTCCACAGCCAGGCATCATCGTTCAGGCGCGGGAAATAGCGCCCACCTTCGCCGTCGCTGCCGTGGCACATGGAGCAATTGTCGCGATACAGGGCTGAGCCACTTTCGCGAACGATATCCATCAGTTCGACGTCGGCACGGATCGTGTCGAAGTCCGACGCTTCCATGGCTGTCTTCCAGTCGGCACTGGCGGCTTCGGCCTCGGCGAGTTGCTCCTGGATCTCTGTCCTCTGATCGATGCCGAGGCTGCCACGTGTGTAGCTGTCGCCGAGCGGCCAGGCGGGCATGAAGTACCAGTAGCCGAGAGCGAACAGAAAGGCTGCGCTCAGGAAGCCGAAGATCACCTTGGGAACCGGCGTGTTGAGTTCCTTTATCCCGTTCCACTCATGACCGGTCGTCATGTGACCGGTGTACGGGTCGCGCTCAGCGTCGCCCATGGGCAGCACTCTCCGTGTCATCGCTCATCGTCGCGACGGGCTGGATCGGTCGGTCATCCGGATCGTCGATGATGCTTTCACCCGCCCGCCGGAAGGTGTCCCGCGCAGACGGTCGCAAGGCGTATACCAACACGAGGATAGAGGCGAGAACGAAGCAGAGCAGGCCAAGCGACTTCGCCAGCAGCACCAGCAATGCGTGATCGACAGTCATTGCTCGCTCCCGCCACGCTCGCGCCCGTCAAGGTCGCTCACGCCAATTTCGCTGCCGCTGGTTTCACTTTCGGTTAGTTCGAGCGCAAGCCCAGCGGTCGCTTCGCTCGTACCTTCGAGCCGCGTCGCGGCGTCGGTGAGCCGACCGAGAATTTGCAGATAGGCAACCAGTGCATCCATCTCCGTGACGACGTCGGGGTTGCCGTCGAACACGCTGACAGTCGTCGCTTCGCCGTAGCGCTTGACCAGACCTTCGGCATCGGTCCTGTCTGTAGTGGCAGCTTCGGCTGCCAGCGCAGGCGGGGATGCCTGGGCAATCGCGTCGACGGTTGCATGCTCGATCATCGCATCCGAGTAGGGCACCCCCACCCGTCGCATCGCCACCAGGTGGCCATCGAGATCGTCGACGCGAAGTGTGTTGCGGGACAGCCATCGATACGCCGGCATGATCGATTCCGGCACCACGCTCCGCGGATCGTTCAGGTGTCGTGTGTGCCAGACATCGGAGTACTTTCCACCAACGCGTGCGAGATCCGGACCGGTTCGCTTGGAACCCCAGAGCATCGGATGGTCATACTGCGACTCGACCGCAAGCGAGTAGGGACCGTATCGATCGACATCGTCGCGCAGCGTACGAATCATCTGCGAGTGACAGGCATAACATCCCTCTCGCATGTAGATATGGCGGCCGGCGAGTTCGAGCGGTGTGTACACCCGCATGTCCGGCGCTTCTTCCACGGTGTCGTCTATTGTGAACAGCGGCGCGATCTCGACGAATCCGCCAATTCCGGAGACCACCAGGATGCCGAGCACCAGCGCCAGCGAACGCTTCTCGATCTTGTAGTGCGTACTGAAGATCATGGCGCTGTTGACCTCGCCACTGCCACCGTTTCGAGGCGGCTTACCGGCAGGTCAGGACTGGCAGCGACACCGGCGGTGGTGGCGTTGTCGGCCGCCGTGCGGATGGTCATGATGACATTGTAGAGCGCGACGCAAGCGCCGAGGAAATAGAGAAATCCGCCGATGCCCCGTGCCACGTAGTAAGGAATCATCGCGATCATCGAGTCGAGGAAAGAATAGGTCAGCGTGCCGCTCTCGTTGTAGGTGCGCCACATCAGTCCTTGCGTGATGCCCGCGTTCCAGAGGCTGATGAGGTAGATGACGATGCCGGCGAGGGCAAGCCAGAAGTGTACTTCGACGAGCTTTTTCGAATACATGCTCTCGCGTTTCCAGAGCCACGGAACCAGGCAGTAGAAAGAGCCGAAGGTGATGAACGCAACCCAGCCAAGTGCGCCTGAATGCACGTGCCCGATAGTCCAGTCGGTGTAGTGCGACAGAGAGTTCACCGGTCGTATCGCCATGAACGACCCTTCGAAGGTCGAGAGGCCGTAGAAGACAGCGGCGACCATCATGAAACGGAGCGTTGCGTCGGTACGTACCTTGTGCCAGGCGCCGTTGAGTGTCAGCAGGGCATTCGCCGCAGAGCCCCACGACGGGACGATCAGCATGATCGAGAAGGTCATGCCGAGCGTCTGGACCCAATGTGGGAGTGCAGTGTAGTGAAGGTGATGCGAGCCCACCCACATGTACAGGAAGGTGATGCCCCAGAAGCTGATGATCGACATCCGGTAGGAGTAGATCGGCCGTCCTGCCCGCTTCGGCAGATAGTAGTAGAGCATGCCGAGAAAGCCTGCGGTGAGGAAGAACGCGACGGCGTTATGTCCGTACCACCACTGCGTCATTGCGTCCTGAACGCCCGAGAAAGCGGAGTAGCTCTTCGCCCCGGCAAGCGTTACCGGCATGGCCAGGTTGTTGACGATGTGCAGCACGGCAACAACGAGAATGAAGGCGAGGAAATACCAGTTGGCGACGTAGATATGTGGCTCCTGCCGTCGCGCCAGCGTTCTGAGATAGAGCACGAGGTAGGTTACCCAGACCACGACCAGCCAGATGTCCGCATACCACTCGGGCTCCGCATACTCTTTCGACTGAGTGATGCCCATGATGTAGCCGCTCGCGGCAAGCACGCAGAAGAGGTTGTAGCCGAGCAGCACAAACCAGGGACTGAATTGACCGGGCAGCCGTGCTCGACAGCTTCGCTGCACGACATGGAAGGAGGTGGCAATCAGCGCGTTCCCGCCAAAGCCGAATATGACGCCGGTTGTATGCACCGGACGAAGCCGTCCGAAACTGGCCCAGGCAGCGTCCGGGCTCAATTCGGGGAAAGCCATCAGCCAGGCAATCCAGTCGCCGACGGCCATGCCGATGACGCCCCAGATCAGCGAGAGTACGATGCCGACCTTGCTCGGATCGTCATAGTATTCGCCAAGTCGATCAGCGCCGGGCTCCGGGGCGTGCCGAGCGCTGTGCAAGATCATGAACAACACGACGGCGAACAACGCGATGATCATGCCGTGCACGCTCATCGGATCGTTCCGGGCGATCATCGCAATCAACAGGCCCGTCGCCGCGACGATGTACAACACCAGGCGGGCGAGGCGTCGATCACTGGCGGTCAGTTGTGCAAGCATCAGGGAAATCTGCGGTGATCGACAACGGCCATTGTTGTATGCGGCGGGTGCGCTGTAAAGTGCAGGCTGGCTTGTATCGGTTGTTCACGCGTCCGAAAGCGGCAAAAGAATTTCTGATCGCCGCTCGCACGTTCGCGGCTCTCGCTTGTACGCACGAAGGTCGGGCTTGTATTGACGTGCCGATGGCGCGGGCTATCGGGCTTTGCCTTTTCTCAAGGAGTCTTACCGGTATGCCGATAAAGCAGATCAGGTCAGCGTCAATTACCGCGCTGTCATGTTACCCGAGCCACACACGATGTCCCTGATCGAGATCAGAAACGTGCCGCGAAGGGGTTGAGGCATAGGCATGTGCAATGACCGGGTCGAGATGATGCCCCGAGCAATGAACGACAGTGCCTCAGGCCTGGGCCTCGCCGTGATGGCCGTCTCCGACGTTGAGCTTGTCGGCTGGATGCCTGTTGAGAACGCCGACCCGGGCGCATTGACTTCAGCGGAGCGTCAAGCGATTGCGGGCGCGATTCCGAAGCGCCGGGCCGAGTATGCTGCCGCCCGTCAGGTTGCCCATGCGCTCATCGGCGAACTCGGATACACACCTGCCGGGATCCTGAACGGATCTGGCCGGGAGCCGGTTTTTCCGACTGGCATCGTGGGTAGCCTGAGTCACTCGGACAAGTTCGCGCTGGCTGTAGTAGCACGAGAGCACGCGATAGGAGCCGTCGGCTGTGATGTCGAGCCATTGCTGGCACTACCCGAAGGGACGGAGAAACTGATTTTGACGCCTGACGAAAGTCGCTTTGTCGCGCCGCTGCCAGCATGGTACGGGCGATTGATTTTTTCGGTCAAGGAAGCGTTCTACAAGGCACAGTTCGGCTTGACACGAATGACGCCCGGTTTCACGGATGTGCAGGTAACGTTCGACCGGAATCTGGAGAAGATCGAGGTGTTGACGTTGATCGATATCGGACCGATACCGGGTGGCCGTACTTTCGTAGGGCGAGTTTGCCTGGTGGAGGACCACATGATGACCCGCGTGTGTATCGACAAGTGCTACATCTGATTCGCCGGACCGCCGGATAGCGGAGGCTTAACGATTTGATCGATCTGACCGATCTGACCGATCTGACCGATCTGACCGATCTGACTGAGCGACCTGTGCTGTGCATCGCGTCAAGCGCTCGATCAGCGTTCCGGTACGAGTCCGCGCGGTGAGAAACGGAACACCAGCAGCAGGATCACACCCATGGTCATCAGCCGCATGTGCGCGGCGCTGGCGAGCAGGTGCGCCTTCAAGGCACTGCCGTCGGCCATGCCGCTCGTGATCAGGCTCATCAGCCAGTGTCCGATGGGCTCGACCTGTACCCACAGGAACCAGATCAGGAAGCCGCCGAGCACGGCACCGATATTGTTACCCGAACCGCCGACGATGACCATGATCCAGATGAGGAACGTGAAGCGAAGGGGCTGGTAGGTACCCGGTGTGAGCTGCCCGTCGAGTGTCGTCAGCATCGCTCCGCCGATACCGCAGATGGCCGAGCCGAGAATGAAGACTTGCAGATGCCGAGCGGTCACGTGCTTGCCCATCGCAGAGGCCGCCGTTTCATTGTCTCGAATGGCCCGCATCATCCGTCCCCAGGGGCTATGCAACGCGCGTTGCGCAAGCAACAACAGAATGATCAAGACCACCGCGAACAGTCCTGCGTAGGCGAGCTTTACGGTCAAGGTGGACGCCATCACCGGGTTGAGTCCGAGCTCGCTGGCTTTTGCAACGAAGGCCGGGTCCGATTGCAGATTCACTTCGTAAGGCACCGGTCTTGGCAAGCCGACCACGTTCTTCACGCCGCGCGACAACCAGTCTTCGTTCTTCAAGATGGCGATGACGATTTCGGAAATACCCAGGGTCGCGATCGCGAGGTAGTCGGAACGCAGCCCGAGTGCGGTCTTGCCGATCATCCAGGCTGCGCCAGCGGCCAATAGTCCGCCAACGGGCCAGGATAGTAGTATGGGTAACCCGAGACCGCCAAGATACCCGGTGCCTGCCGGGTTGACTGATTCGATCGCGTCAACGGCAGGGTCAAGTAACCATCGATACAGCACGAAACCGATCAATAGCACGGCGAATACGGCGAATCCTCGCGCTGCTCCACCGGGTATGCGGCGCCAGACGAACAGCGCCGCTGCAATTGTCGCTGCACCTGCCAGAATTGCAAGTATGGCTCGACCCCCGCCTGCTGACCACGCGGCGGTTGTCGGCGGCATCGAGACAAGTACGGTCGCGAGGCCGCCGAGTGCGACAAATCCCATGATGCCAACATTGAAGAGGCCGGCGAGGCCCCATTGCAGATTGACTCCGAGCGCCATCACCGCGCTGATCAGACCCATGTCTAGAATCACCAGCGCGGTGTTCCAGCTCTGCAGGTAGCCGGTCAGCAACAACAGGACGACGATGGTGACAGCTAACAGGACGGCACGCAGCGTGACATGTTCCGACGCTGTTCCGGCCATGTCGCGACTCACAGCGATTGCCCCCGGAAGAGACCGGTCGGTCGAAATAGCAGTACCAGCACCAGTATCGAGAAGCTGACGGCTACCTTGTAGTCGGTACTGAGCAACTGGACAAGACCAGACGGCACGATGTCATCCGGCAAGGTGTAACCCAACACCTTTTTCCAGGCATAGGTCACGGTAACCTCGGCGAAGGCGACGATGAAGCCACCGACGATTGCCCCGAGCGGATTGCCGAGCCCGCCGATCACCGCGGCTGCGAACAGTGGCAGCAACAGCTGGAAGTAGATGAAGGGCTTGAATGTCTTGTCGAGTCCGTAGAGCGTGCCGGCGATCGTGGCGAGGGCTGCGACGATCAGCCAGGTCACGATCACCACGCGCTCGGGATCGATACCGGAAAGCAATGCCAGATCTTCATTATCGGAGTAGGCCCGCAGCGACTTTCCGGTACGTGTGCGATTGAGGAACCAGAACAACAGGGCCACGACGACGATCGCCGTGAGCACGGTGATGCCTTGAGTCGTCTTGATCGCAAGGCCTTCAGAGAGGCCGGTCATTTCCTTGAATTCGCGAGCCGTCACGATGAAGCGCTCGCCGTCTGCGAAGTTCCTGTCGCCGGGTCCGATGATGAAACGCACCAGACCGTTGGTGAAGAACATGACGCCTGCAGAGACGATGACGAGGACAATCGGCTTGGCACGCTGACGCCGGTAGAAGCGGTAGATGAGCCGATCGGTCGCGAGCAGATACAAGGCCGTGCCGATGATGCCGAAGGGTAGTGCCAGCAACGCCGTCGGTAGTGCTCCGAAGCTCATGCCGAGTGATTGCAGCGCCCAGGTGGCGAGGATGGTCGCCATGGTGCCGAAGGCCATCGTGTCGCCGTGGGCGAAGTTCGAGAATCTGAGGATGCCGTAGACCAACGTCACGCCGAGTGCGCCGAGGGCGAGCTGGCTGCCATAGGTCAACGCCGGCACGACGACGAAGTTGGCAAGTACGATCAATGCGTTGAGCCAGTCCATGTCCCGGTTCCTGTGTCAGCCGCCGAGGAAACTCTTGCGTACTTCGTCATCGGCAAGCAGCGCCGCCCCCGAGCCCGAGAAGGCGTTACGCCCTTGCACCAGCACGTAGCCGTGATCGGCGATCGCCAGCGCCTGGCGGGCATTCTGCTCGACCATCAGGATTGGAATGCCCATGGCCGCCACTTCGATGATCCGGTCGAACAGTTCATCCATGACGATGGGACTGACCCCGGCCGTCGGTTCGTCGAGCATCAAGGCCTTGGGGCGGGTCATGAGGGCACGACCCACCGCGACCTGCTGGCGCTGCCCTCCCGACAGCTGACCGGCTGGCTGCTTGCGCTTCTCCTTGAGGATCGGGAAGAGATCGAACACTTCGGTCATCGTGTCGTTGCAGTCGTCACGGCGGATGAAGGCGCCCATTTCCAGGTTTTCCTCGACTGTCATCGAGGGGAAGACGTTAGACGTCTGTGGAACGAAGCCCATGCCGTTCATGACGCGCTGCGAAGGTGACAGCTCATCGATCGATCGACCTTCCAGACGAACACCGCCCTTGCGAAGAACCAGCATTCCGAACAGCGCCTTCATCGCCGTGGACTTGCCGGCCCCGTTCGGGCCGACGATGACGGCGATCTCTCCCTTGTCGACCGCTATCGTGCAGCCGTGCAGGATATCTGCACTTCCATAGCCTCCGGTCAGATTCTCGCCGACGAGGAACGGCTCGCTCACGTCGAGGCTCCGCGTGGCGCGCTGTCCTCTGCCCGGGCACGGCGTACCGATGTGCCGGATAATTCGATCGGCCCCCGAATGACAGGACCGGGCTCGGTCCGGCGTGCCCCGATGGGAGGCGACCCGGTCTGGCGCGACCCGGTCTGACGCGACCCGGTCTGATTCTTCAGGCCGGTGCCGAGATAGGCCTCGATGACCTGTTCGTTGGCCTTCACTTCATCGAGTGTTCCCTCGGCCAGCACACGGCCCTCAGCCATGCAGATGACCGGATCGCACAAGCGAGCGATGAAGTCCATGTCGTGCTCGATCACCACGAACGTGTAGCCCCGTTCGCGGTTCAGCCGCAGGATCGCGTCACCGATGGTATTGAGCAATGTTCGATTGACTCCGGCGCCAACTTCGTCGAGAAACACGATGCGCGCGTCAACCATCATCGTGCGTCCAAGCTCGAGGAGCTTCTTCTGCCCGCCAGAAAGATTGCCGGCGCGTTCGTCGGCAAGGTGATCGATGGTCAGGAAGGACAGCACCTCGTCGGCTCGCTCACGCAGCAGTGCTTCCTCGCGAACGATCCTGCCACGCGAGAACAAGGCATTGAGCAGATGCTCTCCGGACTGCTCGCCCGGCACCATCATCAAGTTCTCGCGCACGCTCATCGAGCTGAACTCGTGCGCAATCTGGAAGGTGCGCAGCAATCCACGCTGAAACAGGATATGTGGCGGCAGGCCGGTAATGTCGTCATCGCCGAGCAGCACACGCCCCGACGTCGGCGCATGTTCGCCGGCAATGACGTTGAAAAGGGTGGTCTTGCCGGCGCCGTTCGGACCGATCAGACCGGTTATCGAGCCCTGCTGAATCGACAGGCTCGCGCCGTCAACCGCATGAGCGCCGCCGAAGTGCTTGTGCAGATCTTCGACGACGATCATGGCGGGCAGGGTCACGAAACCCGGCAGTAGTGTGCAGGATCAGTGGTACTTGGCCGTCGTCATCTCGCCGCCCTCGATCAGCACTTCCCGGTATGCACCGAGCGTCTCGCCGCCGTCATTGAGTTCGACCGCACTTGCACCTTCGTAGTCGATCTCACCGCCTTCGGCGAGAATCTCGAGCGCCTTGGCGAGTTCGCCAGGAAATATCTGCTCACCCGGTGCGTTGGCCAGTTCGTTTATCTTGCCTGCAAAGTCCCCCGAATCGGTCGACTTCGCGGCCTGCATCGCCAGCATGATCAGCGCTGCCGCATCATAGGACTCGCCCACATAGGGGCCAAGTTCGCCGCCTTCAGAGAAGCCAGCTGCTTCGGCCATTTCGGTCATGGTCACTGCGCCCGGGCTGTCGGAGCCAGGGACCGTGCCGAAGGTACCGTCGATGGCATCGCCAAGTGCATCGGTCAGGCTGCTGCCGATCATGCCGTCCGACAGGACGAAGGTATCGAACGCGCCCGTGTCGAGAGAGGCCTGCATGATGCCCTTGCCGCCCTGGTCGACGTAGCCGACAACGATGAGCACGTCACCGCCCGCTGAGGCGAGAGCCGCGACTTCGGATGAGTAGTCTGCCTTGCCGTCTTCGTGAGCGGCGGAGATCGTCAGTTCGCCGCCGAGCGTCGCGAACGCCGATTCGATCGCGTCGGCCAGGCCCTTGCCGTAGTCATTGTTCGTGTATGTCAGCGCGGCCGACGTGATATCGCGATCCGCAAGGATCTGCGCGAGAACCTCGCCCTGACGTGAATCCGACGGTGCCGTCCGGAAGAAAAGCCCCTTGTCCTCGGCGGTGCTGAGAGCAGGGGAGGTGGCCGACGAGGAAATCAGCACGATGCCGTTGGGAACCGCGACGTTTGCGAGCACCGCACCGGTCACGCCGGAGCAGTCGGGCCCGACGAGCGCCTTGATGCCGTCGCTCGTGATCAGTCGTTCGGCGGCCGCCGTTGCCGCTCCGGAATCGATACAGGTCGCATCACCGCGCACCGGCGTCACCGTCGTGCCGTCGAGCAGCAAGCCCGACTCACTGACCTCGCTCATGGCCATTTCAGCTCCGCCTGCCATGGCCGGTGTCAGCGACTCGATCGGGCCGGTGAAGCTCATGAGGACACCGAGCTTGATTTCCTCGGCGGCCATTGTCGGTCCTGCCACGGCCACGGAAATGAGGCCGCTCAGTATGAGTCTCTTCATCAAAGTCGTTCTCCTTTGGGACGCGCGTCAAGATGGACGCACAGGTGTCATGAAGTCAAGTAATGATAGCGGCTGACGCTCAGCCTGTGACGGAACGCAGATGCGCACGGACGCTCTCTTGTCGGAACGCTCTGATCACGAACGCTGCAGCAACCCGAGACGCCACGGTGCGAGTTCGGCACAGACGGGATGGTAGACCACTCGCGCCAGCTTCAGCGCGCCACGGCATGACCCGCTGACTTCTCTCGAACGCTGTCGCGATACAGCGCCTTGGCCGGCGAGATGACCATCAGCACCATCACGATCGTGAAAGGCAGGGCGGCGATGATCATCGCATTCTGCAGCGTCGAGAACGGGTTGGCATCGGCACCGGTATTTCCGGCGATGATCAGCGCGGCGATGACTGCCGTCAGAATGAGCCCCCAGATGATGCGGTGCTTGATGCCGGTCTCCTGCTCACCGCCAGACATGATGGTGTTCATGACCAGAGTGCCCGAGTCTGCCGACGTCACCAGAAAGGTCATGATCAGGACCACACACATGATCGTCAGGGCTGTCAGGAACTGGCCCGAGATCATCTCGCCGAGCGTGACGAACAGCTTCGCGGTGTTGGTCGCGCCGATGATGGAGCTCCTTTCAAGATGCGTGCGAGAAACAGACCGACGAACGGCGAGAAGGCGATCCACCATGCCCGGTAGAAAGTCGTCCAGCCTGCCTGCCAGTTGAACAGGCGACCCGGCAGGCCCGACTCATAGAGACTGCCGGCGACGTCAGTCGAATTCTCCAGTGCCGTAACGGACGCCGGCAATGATTCCGTGAATCCGTCAAGCGAACCCCAGGGACCCGTGGCACTGCTGTAGAGCGCGGCAATATCCTCGCCGGGAAAGCTGGCCACCGAGGCGGGCAAGCTGGCCTGGTAGGCGTCGGCTGACCGGGGGCCGAAGGCGCCGAAGGACAAATTGCACGAAATGCAACGCATAGTCGACGAACTGACTGACGCCGAAGCCGATCGTGACCGATACACCGAGGATCGTGGCAACGACACCCAGCACGTCGACTAGGTGACCGAGAAAGCCGTTCGCGGCACGACCGAGCAGCGGCGTCAGAGCCAAGCGGATGGTCAGTGGCATGTCACGGGTATAGGCGTAGTAAGCGAGGGACAGTCCGGTGACGACATAGATGGCCCAGGCGTGAAAGCCATAATGCAGGAAGGTGTAGCGGTAGGCCGATGTCAAGGCCACAGCAGAGACCAGAGAACGAGCGCGGTCATGATGATCTTGCTGATCCGTGCGATGGGTAGACTTTAGCCCTCGTAGAAGCCAGCTTTCTGTGTGAGGATCTGCAGATTGGTGAACGGTGGTCTGATGGTCATGGTATGCGTGCCTCCAGCGTCGTTTGCCGACTGATGATGTTCGCGTTTCTATCCAGCGCCTCGTCGGCGGGATTCATCGGTTGCCGGTGCGTAGGTACGCTCGGCAAAGGCGGTCAGCCGATTCCAGGTCACGGTGTCGATGTCTGCCCGGCTTTGGCAAGGTTCTGTAGCCTCACGCGGGACACCAGTGACGCAGCGTAGCTCGGTCGCGCAATCGAGCATCAGATCTTCACGATTACCCTCGATACTCAGTGCTCCAGGGCTCACGCACACCGACACGGTCTGCCATTCGATCACGATGTAGCGCCCGAGATCACTGGCCGACAGCGCGGCAAACGGCACGATGAGTAACGGTAGCAAGACGCGATGCATGGACAGCGGCTTGCCGTTACCGAGGCGATCACGGCAGTCCGTCATCGTCGCTCCGGCAATGATCGGGCACAGCACACCGGACTTTCCCTGCCAGGTGCCCTGCAGCGTCCTCGGGCTCGACTCGCGCATGGCACGACGGTCAAGCAAGGTCAGTCTGGCAGCGAGCGATGCGGGCCCGGGAAGGTCGAACGACGCGAGCCATCGGGCGGCGGTAGCGGCTTCGGCGGCCATGCCCCAGCTGAAGCCGGCTCCGCGCGCCGCGCGTTTGCAAAGCGCTTCCGTCTCGTTGAGCGAGTAGCTCACCTCTCAATGACCAGGCAGCGGCATCGGCTTGAAGTTCATCGCGTAGAAACGATACCAGTTGCCACCCATGATACCGGCCACTTCTTTTGGGCTCATGCCGGTGTCGAGTAATCCCTGCTCGATATTTCCGAAGTCGCGGTTGTCGGCAAACCAGGACGGCATGGGCGGGAAGCCGGGCGTGTCTGCCGAACCTTCCCCATAGTCGATACGCTTGGTCCAGCGACCGACACGCATCCATTCGACGATCGAATCGGGCTGGTCCTGGCAAAGATCGCTGCCTAGCCCGAGATTCTCGACGCCATACCGTTCGGCCGTTCGCGCGATCATGCTGCAGAAGCTCTCACAGCTGCAATCGCTTCCGTCCTTCAGATGATGCGGATAGATCGAGAAGCCAAGCATGCCTCCCTGATCCGTCAGTGCTTGCAGTATTGCCGCCTTCTTGTTGCGTCGAGCGGGTGCCCAATCATGCGGATTGGCATGCGTGATCGCGATGGGACGGGTCGAACACTCGATCGCCTCCAGAGTCGAGCGATCAGCAGAATGGCTCATGTCCACGACCAGTCCCAACCGGTTCATTTCGCGGATGACTTCCTTGCCCATGCGCGTCAGACCGGGATCCTCGGCTTCATAGCAACCGGTGGCAAGCAAGGATTGATTGTTGTAGCTCAACTGCATGAAACGCACACCGAGTGAGTAGATGATCTCAACGAGCCCGATGTCGTCCTCGATCGGGCTCGGATTCTGACACCCGAAGAAGATGGCTGTTCGTCCGGAGGCCACGGCCGTGTCGACATCCGCCGCCGTTTGGCCGTGAAAGATCAGCTCGGCGTGTTGCTCGAAGAAGCGATTCCAGCGCTCGATGTTTGCGACTGTTTCACGGAAATTCTCGTGATAGGCAATGGTGACGTGAACTGCGTGCAACCCGCCGTCGCGCATCTGCCGGAAGATCTTCTCCGACCAGTTGGCATATTGCAGGTTGTCGATACGCATCAGTGCGGATCACCCGATGCCGTGTAGGCGGTCTTGACGACGGTGTAGAACTCGGCTGCATAGCTCCCTTGCTCGCGCGGGCCGTAGGAACTGTCGCCGCGGCCACCGAAGGGCACATGGTAGTCGGTGCCTGCCGTGGCGAGGTTCACCATGACACAACCGGTTCTGGCCTGACGCCGGAAATGAGAGGCGCGGGCAAGGCTTCGAGTCACGATGCCTGATGTCAGTCCGAAGCGAGTGTCATTGACAACGGCGAGTGCCTCGTCATAGTTGCCAACGCGGATGACCGCTGTGAGCGGTGCAAACATCTCTTCCGTGTTGATCCGCATGGCATTGTGGGTATCGATGAAAACGCCGGGAGACATGTAGTAGCCGTCGTGTTTCATGTCGAGCCGTGTACCGCCACAAACAAGTTCAGCTCCTTCGGACACGCCCAGAACTGCATAGGCCAGGTTTTCCTCGAGCTGTTGGGTCGAGACCACCGGGCCCATCTGTGTGCCGTCATCCAGCGCGTGACCGACTTGCAGGGCTTTGGCCCCCGCGACCAGCTTCTCCACGAAGGCGTCATGAACGGCTTCGTGGACGACCAGTCGAGAGGAGGCTGTACATTTCTGACCGCTACCGCCAAAGGCACCGCCCAGCGCCAGACTGACGGCGAGGTCGAGATCTGCATCGTCCATCACCGCGAGCGCGTTCTTGGAGCCCATCTCGAGTTGAACGCGGGTCAGGTTGCCGATGGCTGCAGCGGCGATACCCTTGCCGACAGGAACGGATCCGGTAAACGAGATGGCATTGACCCTTGGACTCTTGACCAGGCGTTGGCCAATTAACCGACCTGCGCCCATGGTAAGTGACATGAGCCCGTCGGGAATATCCTGGCGAGCGATGATTTCCGTCAGTGCGACGGCCGAGGCCGGAGTTGCATTGGCGGGCTTCCACACGACGGCATTGCCGAAGGCGAGTGCCGGTGCAATCTTCCAGGCGGCTGTAGCGGTGGGGAAGTTCCATGGCGAAATGATCGCGACCACGCCAACCGGCTCGCGCCGGATATCGACTTCGATGCCGGGCCTTGTCGAGTCGGCGTTGTCGCCGATCTGACGCAAGGTCTCAGCCGCATAGTAGGTGAAGAACTGCCCGGCGCGGTAGATTTCGCCACGACCTTCGGCGAGCGGTTTGCCTTCCTCGCGTGACAACAGTCGGCCGAGTTCATCGGTACGTGCGATCAACTCGTTGCCAATCGACATGAGTACGTTGTAGCGCCGCTCGATGCCGCACTGACCCCATTCGATCTGGGCGCGATGCGCTTGCGCAAGCGTGTCATCCAGCTGTTCAGCCGATGCTTGCGCAAAGACTCCGATCAAGTCGGTGATGTCCGACGGGCTACGATTCTCTATCGTTTCCGGCCCCGAGGTCCATTGCCCGGCGATCAGGTTCTGCTGGGTGTCTGCCATGGGGTCACCACTGTCACTTCGAAAACTGGACCGGATCAGTATGGCAAGCCGAGTTCGATTCAGTCAAACTAGAATAATTGAACATGACTTCAGTAAATCTGAACACATGACGATCAAGCTCGAAACGCTGCGATGCTTTGTAGCAGTCGCCGAGAGCGGCAACCTCTCTGATGCTGCCATCCGCCTGAACCGGACCCCCTCTGCCGTCTCCATGACCATGAAGGGACTCGAACGGCATCTTGGCAAGTCCTTGTTCGAGACTGATCGCAAGAACAGGCTTTCGCCGCTCGGCAAGTTCGTTTTCGAACGTGCCGCCGCGGAATTGAAGCAGTTCGACCGTACGCTTCAGGCTATCGAACGCTATGCATTGACGAATAGCGAACTGGTGCGGGTCGCCGCCGTCCCGTCAATGGCAGCCTCGCTGTTGCCGGCTGCTTTGAAAGCATTCGCGAAGAGCAGCCCGGGTGTGTGCATAGACCTGTCTGACACGGACTCGCTGGAAGTACTGCGTGCCGTTCGTCAGGAACGCGTCGATATCGGCATAGGTACGTTTGCCGAAGCACTTTGGCGCGGCGAGCGGTGCGAGTTGTTCAGCGACGAATTCGGTCTGGTGTGTGCACAGGATCATCCTCTGGCGGCAACAACTGACCCCTTGCAATGGCATCAGCTGGAGGGAGAATCGTTCATCGCCAATGCCCTTTGTCGGAGTATCGACGCACCGCGACTGCAGGATATCTGCGAGCACGCACGACTGGTCTCGCACAACACGACGTCATTGATGGCAATGGTCAAGTCAGGCATCGGTGTCACAGTATTGCCGCGTCAGGTCGTAAAGCTGTTTCCGGGTGGGACCGAATTTCTCCGCATCGACGATGCACGAGTCGTCCGACGAATCGATCTCGTCTGTCGCGAGGGGGCGCTTGTCGAAGAGCCGGTGAAAGCGCTGGTTGCGCATATCGTCGATGCAGCCGCCTTGCTGAGCGGCTGATCCAGTTGCGCTGTGCGGGCGATCCGGGTGTTGCACTACACTGGTCGCGATGCTGACAAGCCGATCAGGAGTAGACGAAGCCGCCGTCGAGCCCGGCGGCGTGCTCTATCGCATGGTGGTCCTTGCGATCATGGCACCGCTGTTGGGTTCGATCGTCGCACTGCTCGCCATCGGCTTCGTCGACAGCATTGGCTGTCTCAATAAGCGATTGCTGGTATCGCCTCACGCGCGAGCCCAGGTCGTTGACACACGATGGCTGTCCTTCCCCACTGTTCTGGTTCCCACCCTGGGCGGTCTGCTGGTCGGACTTCTGATACAGCACGGTTCGCGAGTGGGCGACCGCTCGGACCACCCGACCTCATCGCTGCCGTGCAACTGCATCGTCCCTTGCCGGCGTCGCGCGCAGGAATCGTCTCGAGCCTTGCTGCGGCATTGTCGATTGGCTGTGGTGCCTCGGTCGGCCAATACGGACCGTTGGTGTACATCGGGGGGTGTCAGGTCAGTCAGTCACGAACCTGAAGCTGGGTATTCCGAACTTGCAGGCGGTCGCCATTGCCTGCGGAGTGGCGGCCGCTATTTCGACCGTGTTAAATGCGCCGATCGCCGGGCTCGTCTTTGCCCACGAGGTCATACTCCGTCACTACTCGTTACAGGCCTTCGCACCAACCACCGTGGCGGCCGCAACAGGCTACGTCGTCGCGAATCTGGTATTCGAACGAGAGCCACTTTTTCTGGTTGAATTTTTCGGCGTTTCACACGGTTACGAATTCCTGGCTTTCGCTCTTCTCGGCATCGCCTGTGCCTTGTTCGCCTGCCTCTTCATGAACTTGTTGCTGCACGCGCCGCGCGTCGTCTCGCGACTACCGATCACGATGCCGCTGAGAGTGGCCATCGCCGGCATAGTCGTCGGCCTCGTGGCATTGTACTGCCGGACGTCCTCGGCGTTGGTCGCGAGGCCTTGCGTTTCGCGACCATCAAGGCTTCATAGGCGAGTCGATTCCGGTGATCGATAGCGAGAGCCGGCGGCTTGCCGGTGTCGTCAGTGAAGGCGATATCGTCACAGCCTATTTTCAATGCGTTCACGGACTCCGGCGGAAAGAGAATGCTGCGCTCTAGAACTCGTATCCTTGGTCTGGTTCTGCTGTCCGTCAGCATTGGATACGGATCCTTCGCGAGTTTTCTGACGCGTGCACTGGCTGACGAGCGGGTGCTGTCTGCACCCTCGAAAGACCCCGGACTGATACTGCGCGTTGCCACCTGGGGAGGTCCCTACGAAGCGGGGCTCAACGAGTTGTATTGTTCGACCCCTTTGCAGCCGTCAGCGACTTCAGCGTGGCAACCGTCACCTACGCCGGCGGGCTCGACATTCTGCAACCCGGAGATGTTCCCGATCTTGTCGACATGTTGAAAGCCGAAGTTCGACGTGCCTGTCAGGAGGGCTTGCTGCAAAACCTCGATATCGATGCCGTGTTACCGGATGATCTGCATGCGACTGGCAAGCGCGCTCCTTCCTGGCAGGATGGGCTCCGTAAGTTTCTGGGAAGCTACACGCCTGTGGAATAGGAGGGGTCGGACCACGCCAAGCTATTGATTTGATGGTTCGGGATGGCTTGATTCAACCGCTTGGCGTGGTCCGACCCCCCCTAAAGAGGCGGTTTCAGTCGTCAGCGTGACCGTTACTGCCGAGCAGTCCCATCTTCTCGACAATCACCCGCTTCATTTCAGCCTCGGCGGGTGCAAGAATCTTGCGAAGGTCTGTGGTTTCGGGCTTCTCTGCGAGCAACTCGCGGATGGCGGTCGAGGAGGCGATGCGCAGATCCGTCCCGACATTGACCTTGGACATGCCGTTGGCGATCGCCTGACGGATGTCGTCATCATGAATGCCGACTGCGCCCTCGAGCTCTCCGCCCGATGCCAGGAATCGTGCAACCAGATCCTGCGGGATGCTGCTGGCGCCGTGCATGACGAGCGGTATATCGACCGCCGCCGCGATTTCGGCTATCCGTTGGTGGTTGATTTCCGGACGACCGCGGCCCTTGTTCGGTCCGTGCGCCGTGCCGACGGCAATAGCGAGGGTATCGCAACCACTCGCCTCGGCAAAGCGTGAGGCCTCGGCGACCGTGGTCAGCGTCGCGTTCTCCTCCGAGATGATGACTTCGGCACCGAGCTCGACCAGACGCCCGATCTCTGCCTCCACGCTGATCCCGACCGCACGGGCAGCATCGACGACGCGGCGCGTTTCGCGAACATTGGTAGCCTCGTCCGCGTGGGACATGTCGATCATCACCGATGTAAAACCGTTCCGCAGGCACCACAGGCAACGCTCGAAAGAGTCGCCATGGTCGAGGTGGACAGCGACAGGCACGCTTGCATTACGAGCTTCGGCCAGGGCGATCGCGGCGATACGTTCGCGGGTGTATTTCAATGCCCCCGCCGTGATGGCGAGCATCACGGGGCTGCGCGTCTCCTCCGCCGCCTCGATAATGGCGAGCGTGATCTCGAGGTTGTCGGTATTGAACGCGCCGATGCCGTAGCCGCCCGAGCGGGCGCGTTGCAGGAGTTCGTGTCCGGTGTGCAAGGTCATGTTGAAATCACAGGGTTCTGGGAATCGGGTTGGTTTTGGTGCAGGTCGATCAATGCGAGTGCTCCGTGCAAAGCGCCATGATTCTCGAGCGTCGCTTTCGAGATTCGCAGCGTATCGGCAGGATGCGGGTGCTGGAGATGATCTCGGATCTGTTGCTCAAGACGATCGTGGGGATAGCCGCTCATGCTCGGAATGCCCCCACCGACAAGCACATCATCGGGCTCGAGGAGCGTGACTGCGGTGGCGATCGTCCAGGCGTGAAGCATGACGAACTCGTCGAGTGCCTGATCGAGATCGTCGTCGCCGCGGTGCGTAAACAGCAAGTCGACAGGTATGCCGGCCCGCTCGACAAGCCCGGTCAAGGTATGGCCACAAGCATAAGACTCGACACAGTCTCGATTGCCGCAGAGGCACCGCGTGCCGCGAGCCAGCACCGGAATGTGCCCCGCCTGCAGCGAGGAAGCGCCCTGTCTGAACGGATTGCCGTCCTGCAGGTACGCCGCATCGATACCGGTACCGAAGTACACAGCCAGTACAGCCGGGCTGCCACGTACCGCTCCGCATCGCCATTCTCCGAGCAGTTGCAGCATGATGTCCTGTTCGAGCAGCACAGGACAGCCGATCAGTCGAGTCATTTCGCTACGCAGGCCTGCACCTTCGAGTTGCGGAATATTATTGCAGTGAGTCAGCGTGTCGCGTTCACGGTCCAGCATGCCCGGAATACCAATGACCACCACTGCGGGCTCGAGCTGGTGCTCCCTCGCGTGCTCGTGCACAAGATCAGCAAGTGCCGCCCGCGCTTCTTCGATACGCAAGGCGGCACTGCTAGTGAAGTCGATCACGCCGGCGGGCTGGCCGTCGGACAGGTTACCCAGGCGCACGTTCGTCCCGCCGGTATCGACCACGATGATGTCGCCATGGCGCACAGACTCCGGTAGCTTGAATTCCGGCGTTCCGCTCACCGTTCGCTCCGCAGCCACTCGAGTGCGAGTTGCACCGCTTGCTCGGGCGTGTGCTCGTCGGTATCGATAGTCAGTCGCGGGTGCTCGATAGGCTCGGCCGCCGCACGGCTAGCCCGGTAGAGATTCGCGTCACGATCAGCCGCGGGGTGAGCGCCGTCGGCTTCCAGTCGCGCGAGCGCAGACTCGAAAGAACAGACGCACTCGATCACTTTGAGCGGCGCGTTCGCGCGTTGCGCTGCGGCAGCCAGCGCGTCGATCTGGTAGCGACGTGAGTACGTGCGTCCGTCAAGCACGACAGCGGCCAAAGGGTCTTGCTTAAGAACATAGGTGCAGACCTGGTACATGACGTCGACGACCAGATCGTTTTGGTCACGACGGTAGTCGACGTAGTCACCGAAGAGCTCTGTGCGCACGGTATCCTTGTCGAGCAGGAGGGCGGAAAGTGCGGTAGCTAGTGGCCGGGCGACGGCGCTCTTGCCGGACGCCGGGAGCCCGGCCATTGCAATCAACATGGCCGGTTGGCGCAGGTCGATCGACTGTCGAGAGGCTGCGGGCGCCGCGAATCGCGAAAAGGACCGGTCACGTGTCGATGACCTTGCCCATCATCATGGCGACGACCTCGTCTTCGCTGGTATCACCGATGGCGCGTTCGCCTGCCTTGCGACCTCGCTCGAGTACGAAGATACGGTCGCTCACCTCAAAGATGTCCGTGAGATTGTGCGAGATGAAGATGATGGCGACACCCTTCGCCTGCAAGCGCTTGATCAGATCCTTGACTTCCCGTTGCTCGGGCACGCCGAGGGCTGCGGTCGGTTCATCCATGATGACGAGCTGCGCATTCCAGTACACGGCGCGGCTGATCGCGATCGCCTGTCGCTGGCCGCCGGAGAGATAGCCAACCGGCATGCTCAGGTTGTCTAGCCGGATGCCGAGATGTTCGAGTGCGCCCGCAGCCTCCTCACGCATCCACTTGCGGTCGAGCATCGGTACACCGAGAACGCGTCGCATCCGTTCGCGACCAAGGAAGATATTGACACCCACGTCGAGATTGTCGGCAAGCGCGAGATCCTGATAGATCGTCTCGATGCCAAGGTCGCGCACTTCCTGTGGGCTCTGACCGTCGATGCGCTGGCCGCCAAGCCGGATCTCTCCACTATCGGGCCGATTGACGCCTGCAATCATCTTGATCAGTGTGCTCTTGCCAGCACCATTATCTCCGGCAAGGGCCAGCACTTCACCGGCATGGACATCGAGATCGATATCGCGCGATGCCTGAGTTCCGCCGAAACGCTTGCAGATACCTCGCACGGAAAGGAGAGCCGAGGAGCCAGTCGCATTCGAGTCGGCATGTCCAGTAGACAGGTTTGCATTATCGTCAGCCGATGGTTTCATGCCGAACCCGTGCCGAGTCGGGCAAGTCGATCCTTCGACTGATCGATGAGTACCGCCACGATGATGACAAGACCGACCGTGATGAATTGCCAGAATGGTGGCATGCCGATGAAGACCAGTCCGAACTGGATGATGGCAATGATCAGGGAGCCGATGACGGTGCCGGCAATCGTGCCGCTGCCGCCGGAAAGGCTGGCGCCACCGATGAATACCGCCGCGACGGCGTTGAGCAGGATGGGTTCGCCGGCATCCGCCGCTCCGGCCGAGAAGCGCCCGGTGTAGAAGATCCCTGCCATGGCAGCGGTGAAGGCGCTCAGCATGAACAACATGAAGGTAATTCGCGTGGTGTTGACGCCGGCACGCACTGCTGATTGCAGGTTTCCGCCCATCGCATATACGTACACACCGAAGCGCGTGTGGGCGAGCAGATAGTGGAAATAGAGGGTAATGACAGCCGCCACCAGAACCGGCACCGGAATGATGTCGAAGACCCGGGAGTTACCGAAGCTTCGAGCGGTGTCGTTGCGGATCGAGACGGTCGCGCCACCGGCAACCAGGAAGGCCATGCCGCGAGTGACGCCGAACATTCCCAGGGTCCCGATGAACGAGGGTACCTTCCACTTCGCTATCAGCCAGCCATTGACGAATCCCGGAATCAGTGCAATCGCGATAGCCGCGATGACGCCGAGCGTGAACGAGAGCTCTGGGGGTAGTTCGGGCAGGGCGCGGATGACGACGGCCATGGTGACCGCAGCCAGTCCGCAGATGAAGCCGATCGAAAGATCGATGCCGGCAGCGATGATGACGAAGGTCAGTCCCAGCGCCATCATCAGAATCTGCGTCGCCGTCAGCAACACGGCTTGCACGTTGTACAGGTTTCCAAAGAACGTCCGGTCATAGACGCTCCACGACCAGGCCTCGAAGATGGCCATGATCACCAACAGGAACAGCCATGACCAGGCGGCGGTCAGTAGTTGCAGCAAGCGGACGCGGGTATTCATGTCGGTAACCGTTTAGTGGAGTGGCGCTTGCGCCGGAGTCGTGTCACGCCTTCCCGGGCGACGAGCCGCAGACACGGCCCGCCGCTTCGAGGAAGCCTTGGTTACTCTTCCGAAGGCTTGACTCAGTCGGAGTAGATGAATTTCGCGACGTCAGGATCTTCCACGTTGTCGGCCGTAATGACGGTGAAGCCGGTACCGATCACGGGCGGAATAGACTGACCGGTGAGGTGTGCATAGGCACTCATGACCCCGTAGTAGCCGATCTCGGCCGGGTGCTGGGCAATGGCCATGTCGACCAGTCCGGACTTCAGCTGATCGACAATCGACTGCGGAGCATCGAAGGCAATGACGGTCACGTCACCGAGCTTGTCGGCCGACTCGACACCGTTGGCCGCGCCAAGGGCGGAAAACAGATTTGCACCGAATACCCCGCCAAGCGCGGGCTCGCGGGCGAGTACCGCCTGAAACTGCGAGGCTGCGGTGGACGCATCGTTCTCGTTGTATTGCGTATCGAGCACTGTGATGTCCGGGAATCGCTCGCTCATCTCGGCCTTGAATCCCTCCTCGCGCTGATCGGTAGTCGAGATACCCGGGCGGACGTTCGAGACGTAGACACTCCCGGAACCGCCCATTGCCTCTGCCATTGCAGCGGCGGCCATGCGCCCGCCGGCAACGTTGTCAGAGGCAATGTAGGAGATCGGGAAGTCGCCGTCGCCCGAGCCGTTCTGATAGACACCGTCATCGATGAACGTATCGACCGTCAAGATAGCGCTGCCGTTATCGGCTGCGCGCTTGAGTGGATCGATGAGCTGGGTCGTGTCGGTTGGTGCAATCAGGATGGCGTCGGGTTGTCTCGCTATGACGCCGTCAAGAACCGGTATCTGCAGTGTGGGGTTGAAGTCCTCAGCGCCCTGAAAGTCCACTTTGATACCGAGCGCTTCGGCTGCCGCCTGTGCACCCTTGTTCATGGTGATGTAGAAGGCGTCAGTCGTCAGGCCTGGCACCAGTACCATCTCGATGTCATCCTGCGCCTGTGCGCCGCCGGCCAATGCCGCGGCCAACAGACCTGCCAGAATCGCGTTCTTCATGCTCGTTCTCCTGTGTCGAGTTCTCTGGGTTGACGCCGGGCGACGCCCGGAATCGTGGTACGACGAATTCAGAAAGTCACTATCGTCACGCATGCCTGCGTGCGGCCTGTGCTTGAACGGCGAGGGTGTTTCGTGGGTTGCCGACAGGTACGACGGCATCGTAGACGGGCAGGGTAGCCGCACCGAGCAAGACGGAATCGGCACCGTCAACACCGACAAGAAGCTCCGGTCGATGGTGCCACCCTTGCATATATAGGGGCTCCCTCTTGACGGCAATTCGCTCAACCAATGCCTGCAGTATTGCCGGCGAAAGATGTCCGGTCAAGATGATGGCGTCCAGGTCGAGCAGATGGTCTACCGACACGATCGCCTGCGACAGTGCGGTTGCCGCCCGCTGCAACCATGTCTGCAGTGCGCTATCACCTGTCGCGAGGCGGTCGTCGAGTTCGTTCAACGTGAGCGGCCCGAGATCCCGGTGCAAGGCATCAAGCGAGGCGAGCGACTGCAGGTGAACAATTCCGTCGGAGTCGATCGAACCGTCTACGTGTTGGACGCCGGCCGGAGCGGCCACCAGCATGTGCCCGAACTCCGCCACGTTCGGTCCCGACCCGCGGTAGACCCGACGTTCAAGGAATAATCCTCCGCCCAGTCCGGCAGAGAAGAAGCCTACGGTGAGAAAGTTTCGGAATGCCCGACCGCGGCCATGCCAGAATTCGCCGATGGCGGCTGCTGTCACGTTGTTTTCCATGCTCACGTCGAGACCAAGCGAATCAGAGAGCGGATCGCGTAGCGGTTCGTTGCCCCAGCTCCGGGTTTGTTCTGACTCGACAACGGCACCCCGCGCAAGATCCAGCGGCCCGACGGCGGCCAGGCCGACACCCAGCGGGCGACAGTTCATACGGGAATCGAGCAAGGCTTCAGCGACCGCGAGCAGGCAACGGCGTACCTGTGAGGGTGTGGCTTCTGCCGGGAGTGTCCGGTGACGGCGAGCGGTGACCGCGCCGCCGAGATCGGCGACACAGCCACTCACGCGTCGATGATCAAGGTGGAGGCCGATGGTCCACGCGGCGTCGCTGTTGATCCCGAGCTCGATGGCAGGCTGGCCGCGACCGCCGCTGCGGCGTCCGGATTCATGAATCAGACCCGCGTCGAGCAGTTCGGCGACGATGTAGCTGACGGCGGCAGGAGTCAACGAGAGTTCGGCTGCAATCTCCGCTCGGGAGGACGCGTGGTGCAGGTGGATCATCTCGAATACGCGGGCACGGTTGGCGTCACGCGATGCAGTTGTAGACGTGGCGACAGAAGCGAGGGAGATGACCAGTGTGTGTCGCGCTCGTTAAGTCAAATGCGTTAAGTTAAAGAGAAAGTTATTTCATATATTCCGTGGTGTCAACTTTGTAGTGATGACAGCATTCAGAACGGTGATAGCCTGAGCAGTCTGAATCAGGTTCCAAAAATCAGTTGCGACCGCCCTGCAAGAAGTTACCCGCACGCCGGGGCTCGGTGGGTGGACCACGTTCGCAGAAGGTGAGCGAACCTTGCCACAGCGGGCCAACCTCTTCGACGATGTGCGCGCCGTCTTGCCGAGACACCAGGCGATGTTTCTTGCCAGCGCTGCAGGGCCTGAGCACGACGCATCCGCAGGCACCCACCAGCAGGAATTCGGTATAGCGATGTTCGTCGACGAGTCGGTTCCCGTCGTTGCAAATTCATCGATCTTCGTTCACGGCGCGTTCGTCGATCACGTCGAATGGTCGACCCGAGAGCGTTCGCGGGTCGCCCAGAGCATTCGATGTGACAATCGTATGCGTTGATCTCAACCTGTTGCCAGACTCGGCGACCTTCGCTATCCTCGGGGAGATCGGGTTGACAGATCTGGTCGGGTCACGCACTACCCGCACTTCTCGTTACTGCAAGCCTGTTCGACACGCGAACTTCCTGCTCGTTTCAGATACCGACATGGTCAGGAAAATTCCAGAACTGTCTTCAGGCATTGGTGGCAAGGACAGCTGCCTTTGCAGATTGACGGCGACGCTGCAGCAAACGCTTCACGTCAGGTCCATGGGTAACCGTGCCGTCCTCGACAAACGCTTCGTGGCGGGCTTCGATACTGTCGAGTTCGTAGAGATAGTTGATCATCACGCCATGGGCGCGTTCAAGCGCACCTGCGGCAAAATCAGCCGGCCAGTTGATTCGGTGTGCCGATGCGCCGTTGCCGAGATGAAATCGCGTGACTGGATCCACCGGCAGTCCGGCCGCCTGCTTCGCTTCGACGAAATACCGAGCTGCCCAGAGGCGCACCGTCGGCGCAAGTTGTGTCTGCCTGTCGACATCTGTCGTCCAGTCGGGTCTGGCGAGTTCGATACTCAGGCCATGGGCGTCTTCGTCGTCCACAGACGCCAGCCACCGGGCAAAGCCGGGCGCCGGCGAAAGCGTGACGAAGGTCTTTACCCGAGGCAAGTCGTGAGTGATGTCGCGAACGACCTGTTTGATCAGGAAGTTGCCGAACGAGACTCCTTTGAGTCCTGGCTGACAGTTGCTGATCGAATAGAAGACGGCCGTATCGAGTGTCTCTGCATCGTCAGCACCGGCATTGATCAGAGGTCCGATGGTTTCGGGAATGCCACCGCAAAGGGCGACCTCGACGAAGATCAGCGGCTCGTCGCCAAGTGCTGGATGAAAGAACCCGTAGCAGCGGCGGTCAGCAGGATCGAGGCGTCGACGCAGGTCGTCCCAGCCGGTGATCTCATGGACGGCCTCGTAAGCCACGATCTTCTCGAGGATGGATGCGGGCGTATTCCAGTCGATCTGCCGCATGACCAGGAAGCCACGGTTGAACCACGACGACAGCAGGTGTGAGAAGTCTGCATCGAGCGGTGCCAGTGCGGCGTGTTCATTGATTGCGCGGAGGAGATCTGCTCGCATACGCACCAGCTGAAGCGTACCGCCCGGTGCGAGATTGAGCCTGCGCAACAAGGTTTGACGTTGTGATTCAACCGCCGTGAAGAGATCGTTTCGCGAGGACTCCGATTCCGATGCTTCCCATTGTCTGTAGGCATTACGAACGGCGACCGCATCGACCCCGTAGTCATTCAGCAAGAGTCGAAAGAAGCGGATCCGATCGTCGCGATCGAGTCGAGCATAGGCGTCCAGTGCTTGTTCGGCCACGGCGACACGCGAGGCCTCGCCAACGCGGTGCATCAGACGCTCACAGGCATCTTCGACCCGCGAGAACGGTCCATTCTCAAGGTCTTTCCCGAGCGAACGCCGGCGTACACGCGTGCCGATGCTCTGCAGGAGTTCATTCAGAAATCGCGGGTTCGCGGAGGACAAGATCGCTACTCGTTACGGACAGGGGATGGCATACTCGACTCTACTGGATTCGCATGAAAGCACAACTTCACGATTTCCACGTGAACCTTGGTCTCAGTAACCGAAAAGAACGGGTTGGCTGGCGCGTAGCAACGTCGCTAGAACCTCGATTTTCGTTCGACTACGATCTTACATTCGCTGGAGTGCCGGGTATCACAGTGACGGGAGAATCAGTCGCGTGACAACACGCCTTCGAACGGCGCCTGCTGGCACTTCAGAATGGCGCAGGGCTATAATCGAGGGAACATACATGACGGTGCGGACCGGAATCGTCGGTGGCGGCAACATGGGCGGCAACACGGCGAGGCGCCTGCTCGAATGCGGTGCAGGTGTGTCGGTCTTCGATGCGTCCGAAGCGGTGCGCGACGCCCTTGGCAAGGCTGGTGTTCCGGTCGCGACTTCGCTCGCGGCGCTGGCTGCATCGGTGGACTTGCTCATACTCTCACTGCCGAGAGCCGACATCGTCGAACGCGTGATGGGCGAAGTTCATGTTGTCCTGCCTGACGGCTCTGTCGTGCTCGACACCTCCACTTCAGAGCCCGCTACTTCGCAAAGATTGTCGACACAGGCATCCGCACGGGGCTACACCTTTATAGATGGGCCTGTGAGCGGTGGTCCCAGTGCGGCGTCGACAGGATCGATGACCATGCTCCTCGGTGGTGACATGCAGGCCCTCGGGCGCGTCACATCCATCCTTGATCACTTGACTGCAAAGCGGGTTGTTGTTGGTACGTCAGGTGCCGGGCACGCGGCGAAGATTGCCAACAACCTGCTCTGCGCTGCGAACCTGGTGCTGGTCGCTGAAGCAATCAAGATTGGCGAGGCCGCGGGCATTCCTGCGGCGAGTCTGCTCGAGGGTGTGAACGCAGGTTCGGGGCGAAGCGCGGTAAGCGAGATCAACTACCCGTGCTGGATCTTGAATGAATCTTTCAATTCCGGATTCACCATGGGACTGATGCGCAAGGATGTGCGCCTGGCATTGACGCTCGCCGAGCAGTACGGCATTGCCCTGCCGGGCTTCGACGGTATTGCTCGAGTCTGGGAAAGCAGCGCCGACACGCTTTCCGACAGCGCGGACTTCAACGAGATTCATCGCTTCGAGGCGCCGGATGCATGACTGAGCGTGGCGCGTTGCTTGAGCAACTTCTCGATGAACTCGGCTTGGGTAAGCGCCCTTGCAGCTTCGTCGGTGGTGAGCTTGTCGAAGGTGATGGCGAGACGATTTCGCTGATCGACCCTTATACGAACGGTGAACTCGCGCGCTACGCAGATGCGGGCCTCCCGCTTGCGAATGCGGCTTGTGATGCGGCTGTGCACGCGCAGATACACTGGCAGGGCGGGTTCAGTCATCATGCGCGTGGACTTGCACTACGCGCTGTCGCCAGAGCGATCGACGGGTACTCAGAACCCCTCGCTCGCCTCGAATCGCTGGTAGCCGGAAAGCCGTTGCGTGATTGCCATGTGGAAGTGGCGAAGGTTGTCGAGATGTTCGACTACTACGGGGGTTGGACGGACAAGCTGCATGGTGACGTCATTCCAGTGCCAAGCGGGCATCTGAACTACACATTGCGAGAACCGCTCGGCGTCGTTTTCCAGGTCACGCCATGGAATGCGCCTGTCTTCACCGCGGGCTGGCAGATTGCTCCGGCGATTGCCATGGGCAATGCGGTGGTTCTCAAGCCGAGCGAGATGACCCCGCTTACCAGTGTCGCGCTCGCTGTCATCGGGGAGCAGGCGGGTTTACCGAAAGGACTCGTGAACGTTCTTGCGGGTCTTGGCCCAACGGCGGGGGAGGCTGCCATTCGCCACGATGCCGTTCGCAAGGTAGTTTTCGTCGGTTCACCCGAAACCGGACGTCGCGTGGCAATCACGGCTGCCGAAGCGTTGAAGCCTGTCGTGCTCGAACTGGGTGGAAAATCGGCAAACATCGTCTTTGACGATGCGCGCCTGGACGATGCCTGCAAAGGCGCACAAGCGGCGATTTTCTCAGCGGCAGGGCAGAGCTGCGTGGCGGGGTCACGTCTGCTCGTGCAGGGCGGAGTGATCGAGCGCTTCGAGCAGATGCTGGTGGACGGGATGCAAAGACTTCGTCTCGGAGACCCGCTCGACGAACAAACCGACGTGGGCCCGCTCGGCAATCGCAGGCAGCATCAACGGGTGCATGCCATGATCGAGACGGCGCGCGCAGCAGGTGCGAATGTCATCAGCGCGGCTGCGCCGGATGGCCCGGGTCTGTTCGTTTCACCGACCCTTTTATCCGCGATCGATAATCAGGCCGATGCCGCACAAGAGGAAATCTTCGGGCCGGTGGTGACGCTCATTCCGTTCGACGATGAAGCGGACGCGATCGCATTGGCAAATGACACGCGATTCGGTCTGGCAGGAGCGGTCTGGACGACAGACGTCGGTCGAGCGCATCGGGTCGCGGCAGCGGTTCGGGCTGGTACCTTCTGGATAAACGCGTACAAGGCTATCCACGTGTCCTCGCCATTCGGTGGCTCATTGAACTCGGGTTTCGGGCGTTCGAGCGGTGTTGATGCGTTGATGGAATACTCGGCACCCAAGAGTGTCTGGCTGGATACCGCCCCCGCGACGCGCGTTGCCTTCGGGTACGCGAAAGCATAAGTTCTTGCGAGTCACCTGGCCTGGATTAATTTCGAACACAAGCGTGAGGTTTGCAGATCGATGTTGAATCCCGACAATCCGGCGTTCGGCATCGACCATCCGTTGATCGCGGTCAACGACATCGATGCCGTGCGCCAGCGACTCTGTGCGATCGGTTTCAACATGACGCCTGTCGGCAAGCATCCCTGGGGAACCAGTACCAGTCTTGCCGTATTTGCCAATTGTCTGCTAGAAATCGTCGGAATTCATGACGAGCGCCTGCTTGACGAGAAGCCGACGGCTGACTTTCGCTTTGGTCGTCACGTGCATCGACACCTGCAGGAACGTGAAGGCGTGGCGCTGACGGCATTGCACAGCCTTGACATGAAAGCCGATCTGGAGCGTGCGCTGCGCTCAGGCTTCGAGGTCGCCGGGCAGCTGGAGTTTGGCCGTGACGTCAGTTTGCCGGATGGCCGCGCCGAGCGGACGCATACAACCCTCGCTACCCTGCCTGATCGAACCCATCCACGGCTTTCCTTCTTTCTCTGCCGTCAGCATCGACGAGATCTGGTCGAGGTGCCAGGCTGGATGGAACATGCCAACGCGGTCGTCGGTATTGCTGGAATCACGATCCTTGCTCATGCGTCGCTGCACGAAAGCCTTGCACAGCGCCTCGGCGCGTTGTACGGAGAGCAAGCCGTTGCTGCAGGCGGATACGACTTGCTGACCGCAAACGGCAAGCTGTCGATCCGGACCCGAGAGGCCGTCGAGGAGGCCTACGGCCCGCTCCCGGAAGCCATCGACAGCGACTTGTCACCCGCGATAGTCGCGATGACGTTTCGGTCTGAGGACTGGTTGCGCACGACGGCAGCACTCGCCGTTTCGGGACTTGCGGTGCGAGACCACGATGGTTTGACATCGCTTGTCGATGCCCGCGTGTGCGGTAACACCTTTCTATCCTTTGAATCGTCGAGCCAAAGCGCCGGATCCAGGCGAATGGAGAAGCAGCGAGGGATTCGAGAAGACGTCGGCGCGTAGACTCCGGTCAGGCGATCATGGTCAGCTCACGGGTGTTCAAATTACCGGAAGTGCCAGCACGCCCTTTGCACCCCTGGATGCGACTGATACGCTTGGCCATAAATATTGAACGAGTTTGTATTCATGGAGAGGAATCCCGTGTTGGCCAGATTCGCGATCGGTATTGGCTTCGCGACAAGTGTGCATCCTGGCTGAACGACAGTACAACCCACGGAGTCGATGATGACGTATCCTGCATGAGAGCGGCGCAGTTTGTTGTCTGTCTGGCGCATTCGATACGGTGCAGTGCTGACGGAATGCTTCTTCATGCTCGATCTGCTCGCCAGGCCTCCGCCGACTGACTGGCTCCGACTTGGCGTCCTTTACATTCATCTGCTGTCGAGTGCAATCGCTCTCGCTACAGTACTGCAAGCCGATCTGCGTATTGTCAAAGGACGTGTCGCACCCACGGTCCTCCGCCGCATAGCGAAACGGACCATGCTGCTGCTGGCGGCGCTTTGGGTCAGTGGGCTGCTGATCATCTACGTCGACACGGGTTTCAGCATTGCCGCACTTGCGGGCAGTCCGAAACTCCTGCTCAAGCTCCTTGCCGTGCTGGTGTTGAGTGTTAACGGCGTCCTGCTGCACTACTTTTCGTTCCCCGTCGTCGTCGCGCGAGTTCGACTGTCGATACCACAAACGGTACTTCTGGCAACTACCGGCGCGCTGAGTACGAGCCATTGGTTGCTGGCAGCCTTCGTCGGGGTCGCGAGTCCGTTGGCCCAGTGGCCATTCGACTTGTTGCTGGCGGGCTACCTTGCGTACTGCGTGTCGATTGCTCTCATCGCCATGGCGATCGTGCCCGTTCTTCGGCAGAGGCTGTCACGAGGGCGCTCTTCTCAACCGTCGCAGGCCTGCGCTTTCGCCGAGATCGATATCGATGTGCTACTGCTGCCGGACGATCCAGAGCCCGTTCCGCCGCGCAAACTCCGCAAGCAGGCACGACGAAGGCGTAAGTTGGCGGTGGTGATGTAACGCGCACGCCGGTCTGCGCGCCAGCGCTGTCTCAGTTCAGCGCTGTCTCTGTTTGTTGTACACGTCAAAGACAACGGCGGCCAGCAGAACCAGTCCCTTGATCACCTGTCGATAGTCGATGCCGATTCCCATGATCGACATGCCGTTGTTCATGACGCCCATGATGAAAGCACCGACCACTGCGCCAACGATCATGCCGACACCGCCGGACATGGATGCGCCGCCGATGAAGACCGCGGCGATGACGTCGAGTTCGACTGCAAAGCCCGCCTTCGGCGTCGCGGTATTGGGCCTGGCTGCGAAGATCAGGCCGGCGAGTGCTGCCAGCACGCCCATGTTGACGAAGGTCAAGAATGTCAGGCGTTTCGTCGGAATGCCGGACAGCTTGGCAGCCTTTTCGTTGCCACCGAGCGCATAGATGCGGCGACCGAGCGTCGTGTGCTCGGTCACGAAGGCATAGACGATGGTGAGAACGCCCATGGTGACAAGCACGTTGGGCAGTCCGCGGAAGGTCGACAGCTTGTAACTCACGAACAGGAGAGCACCGGCGACGATGGTGTTTCTCGCGATGAACATGGCAAGCGGCTCGTCGACAATGCTGTAGGCGATGTTTCGTCTGCGTTTACGCAAACCAAGGTAGACGATGCACAGAGCGGCCAGAGCGCCTGCTATCAACGCCGTTACATTCGGCCTGTTCACCCCGACTATATCGGGGACGAATCCTGTCGACAGCAGCTCGAAGGATTTTGGAAACGGTCCGACCGATTGACCTTCGAGCAACCACAGTGACAAGCCGCGGAATACGAGCATGCCGGCCAGCGTCACGATGAAGCTCGGGATTTTCCAGTAGGCGACCCAGTAGCCCTGGGCAGCACCGATAAGCCCCCCGACGAGCAGACAGACCGGAATGGTCACACCGACCGGGATGTCGGCATTGACGATCATGACAGCGGACAAGGCGCCGATGAATCCCATCACCGAGCCGACCGACAGATCGATGTGACCACCGACGATGACGATCAGCATGCCAAGTGCCATGATGAAGTAACCGTTCTGCAGGAACAGGTTTGTAATGTTGACCGGCTACAACAGCGTACCGTCAGTTACCACCTGAAAAAAGACCATGATCGCGATGAGTGCGAACAAGAGTCCGTAGTCACGCATGTGGTTCAGCAAGTATCGCGAAGCGCCGTTCGTATCCTCGAGCGCAGCAGAAGGTTGTTCTGACATTTGTCTGTTTCCCGGTGGTGCGTCTATATCACGTTGACGCACGACTATCGGCAACGATCAGCGACATGATTCTTTCCTGACTGGCTTCGCTCGACGCGAGCTCGCCGACGAAACGGCCTTCGGTCATCACGTAGATCCGATCACTCATTCCGAGCAACTCCGGCAGCTCCGAGCTGATCATGATCACTCCCTTCCCTGCCGCAGACAGTTCGTTGATGATTCTGTATATCTCGAACTTGGCACCGATGTCGATGCCTCGAGTAGGCTCATCGAGGATGAGAACCTCGGGGCCTGTGAATAGCCATTTCGAAAGCACGACCTTCTGCTGATTGCCACCCGACAGGTTCACCACGCGTTGCGCAACCGACGGCGTGCGGATATTCATCGCCTCGCGGTAGTGTTCGGCGATCCTGGCCTCTTCGGCCTGATTGATGACGCCGGATGACGAGACATCACCGAGGTTTGCGAGAGTGATGTTCCGGTGGATCGACTCATCCAGAATGAGACCGAATTCCTTTCGATCCTCGGTCACGTAAGCAAGTCCACCCTTGATCGCCAAGGCAACGTTCGACGTATCCAGCGGCTGACCTCTGAACGTAACCGTCCCGCTTATATTCTGGCCATAGCTGTGACCGAACAGACTCATCGCGAGTTCGGTGCGTCCAGCGCCCATGAGTCCGGCAATACCCGCGACCTCACCAGCCCGCACATGCAGCTCAATGTTCCTAATGACCTGTCGTGTCTTGTGCTCAGGATGCCAGACGTTCCAGTCGATCACCTCGAGAAGCATGTCCCCGGCTCGCCGAGCTCGTTCTGGGTAGCGTTGCGTCATGTCCCGGCCGACCATGTCACGGATGATGCGTTCCTCCGGTATCGCGTTGTTCCGAGCATCGAGTGTCGAGACCGTCGAACCATCGCGAATGACAGTGATCGTGTCGGCAACACGACGAATCTCGTTGAGCTTGTGGCTGATGATGATCGAAGTAACGCCTTGCGACTTCAATTCGAGCAGCAGATCAAGCAGCGCCTCACTGTCAGATTCGGATAGCGCTGCCGTCGGTTCGTCGAGAATCAGCAGCCGTACGTTCTTGGACAAGGCCTTGGCGATCTCCACCAGTTGCCGCTTGCCGACGCCGAGCGAATCCACCGAAGTAACCGGTGCTTCATCGAGGCCGATCTTCGCCAGCAACGATTCGGTCAACCGGTATGTCTCCCGCCAGTCGATGATTCCGAAGCGCGCGCGTTCGTTACCGATGAACAGCTTCTCGGCAATCGACAGGAGCGGTACCAACGCAAGTTCCTGATGGATGATGATGATGCCAAGCGCTTCGCTTTCGGCAATACCCGAGAACGTGACCGTCTTGCCGTCCAACTGAATCTCGCCGTCATAGCTGCCACTTTCGTGAACACCCGAAAGCACCTTCATCAAAGTGGACTTGCCAGCACCGTTCTCGCCGACGAGCGCATGAATCTCGTCCGCCGTCACGACGAAATTGGCATTGTCGAGCGCCTTCACCCCGGGAAACGTCTTGCTGATTCCGCGCATTTCCAGAATCGTCTGCGACGACCTGGCTTCCGCGACGTGACCCGGAGCGTTCACAGGCAGTGGTGCGTCGATTTCACCCTGACGCACCACTGCCGACCAAAGTTCGTCCTTCGAGTGATAGCCGGAATCGATGACGACCTCTTCGTAGTTGGACACATCGACCGATACCGGCTCGAGCAAGTAAGAGGGAATGATCTTGATGCCGTTGTCGTACGTGGTGGTGTCGTTGATTTCGGGCTCAGTGCCTTTGAGGAGCGCATCGGCCATGCCGACTGCCACGCGGGCGAGCTAGCGCGTATCCTTGAAGACCGTGGAATACTGTTCATCGGCGATGATCGACTTGATGGACTGCAGCTCGGCATCCTGTCCGGAAACGATCGGCATGGGCAGGTCGCTCGATCCATAGCCGACGCCCTTGAGCGAACTTAGAATGCCGATGGACAAGCCATCGTAGGGACTGAGAACACCTTGCACTGTCGCGTCGGTGTAGTGAGCCGAGAGCAGATTGTCCATGCGTGCCTGGGCAACCGCTCCATCCCAGCGCAAGGTGCCGACCGTGTCCATGCCCGTTTGCGCAGAGACGATCTCGATCGAGCCATCATCAATCAGCGGTTGCAGGATCGACATGGCCCCGTCGTAGAAGAAGTAGGCGTTGTTGTCATCAGGCGAGCCACCGAACAATTCGACGTTCCAGGGTTTCACATCGGGAAAGCGCTCCGTCAATCCGGCCACCACCGACTCGGCTTGCTGGACACCGACTTTGAAATTGTCGAAGGTAGAGTAGTAGTCGACGTATTCGCTGTCGCGGATCAGGCGGTCGTAGGCAATGGTCTTGATTCCTGCAAAGTGAGCGTTCTCCAGCGCATTCGATAGCGTGGTCCCGTCGATCGCGGCAATGACCAGCACGCTGACACCCTTGGTGATCATGTTCTCGATCTGTGCCAGCTGGTTGGGGATATCGTCCTCCGCACCACAGGCAATGCTGTGCGACTATCGTCAAATGGATGAAACGCATATGGATTCCCGCTGGGAACGACGTTGGCACCCATTGTTGTCGCAGTGGGTCCTGATCGCCGCGCACCGTCAGGATCGTCCCTGGTCAGGAGAGCGTGTCGAGGATGTGACTGGCGCTCGTGCAGCGTACGATCCGAGCTGTTACCTCTGTCCGGCAATACGCGTATCGGTGGTGAGCGGAACCCTGACTTCCGCTATGTTCATGCGTTCGACAACGATCGCCCGAGTCTGTCGACAGGCGCGCCGGCAACGCTTGCGCCTGCCACAGCACCCTACCGTCGCGCATCGGCTTTCGGGTGCACCCGGGTGCTTTGCTACACCCCGCGACACGATCTGCCCATGTCACGACTGCCACTGTCGAGTGCCGAATGCGTGGTCGACGCCTGGTGCCGCGAGCATCGCCAGCTCGCGGCGATCCCTGGGGTCACGTCGGTGCTGGTGTTCGAGAACCGTGGCGAGGTGACCGGCATGTCGAACCCGCACGCTCACGGGCAGATCTATGCGTCCGGGTTTCGCTACGACGTTGTCGAACGACACCTCGCCGCTGCACGACAGCATCGTGAGGACAAGGGCGGCGTGCTCTATGCCGCGCTTCTCGAAGCGGAGCAAAAAGATGCGAAGCGGATCGTCGCTGCGCGCGAGCACGTTGTCGCCTTCGTCCCCTGGTTCGCGAGGTTTGCCTACGAAGTACACGTCGCGCCGCGTCGTAGCGTTCCGCACGTGACCGACCTCCGCGACGCCGAAGCCAGTGACCTCGCTGCTGTCCTGCACGAGGTGCTCGTGCGCTACGACAACCTCTGGCAGTGCGACTTCCCCTACCTGCTGACCCTGCAGCAAGCGCCGGTAGAGGGTGGCCAGTACGAGGACTTTCACTTCCATATCCAGTTGCACCCGCCGTTACGCAAGCCCGGACTCAAGAAGTATCTGGCCGCGCACGAAGTGGGCGGCGGCAACTTTCTCGCTGACACCGTGCCGGAGGAATCGGCTGCCGACCTTCGTGCCGTCCCGCCGACCCATTGGCGAGACAGGCCATGACTGCAGGGGATTCGACCGTGTGGCCCGAGGACGTAACGGCTGCCGTCGCTCGATGGCGTTTACAAGATCTCGCGGCGCCCGTGGCCATCGCTCGTGCACCAGGGCGACTCGACGTGTTGGGAGGCATTGCCGACTACTCCGGCTCCGTTGTACTGCAACGGCCGATTGCCGAAGCGGTGGTGGCTGTCGCTCACCACAGGGAGAACGAACTTCTGCGTATTCGCACAGACGTCGCTACCGATGGTCGTCACGTTGTCGAGCTGCCGATGTCGCTGTTCCAACCGGGCGGGGACGCTTGCACCGTCGAAGGCGCACATCGCTGTCTCGGTGTCGACTCGCTGCCTGCCTGGACACCGTACATCGCAGGCGTGCTTGCGCTACTTGTGCAGGAAGAGGGGTTTGACCCCACGCATGGCTTGGCCATCGACCTCAGTTCCGAGGTACCGGACGGCAAGGGTGTCAGCTCCTCTGCGGCTGTCGAAGTTGCTACCGCCGGTGCGCTTGTTCGACTCGCGGGCCTGTCTGTCCCGCCGGCCCGCATCGCCATGCTATGCCAGCGAGTCGAAAATCGTGTGGTCGGAGCGCCGTGTGGCTTGATGGATCAGATGACCTCCGTGTTCGGGCGACACGACGCATTGTTCGCACTGCACTGTGTGCCTGACCGGGTACTACCGCCCGTTCCCATCGCACCAGGGTATGCGTTCTGGGGTATGGACTCCGGTGTTCGACACGCAGTGACCGGGGCGGACTACGGTTCGGTGCGAGTCGCCGCCTTCATGGCATATCGCCTGCTTCTGGAGGCTGCAGGCATCGCGTCGGCGGCCATTGCCGCAGAGGATGTCGTAGACACGCGATGGCAGGGCTATCTTGCGAACGTCAATCTGGACGAAATCGACGATGACTTTGCCGGGACGCTGCCAGAGCGACTTTCCGGCTGCGACTTCCTCGCACGCTTCGACGCCATCACCGACGACGTGACCCGCGTCGAGGTTGATCGTCACTATCCGGTGCGGGCGGCTACTCGGCATCCGGTTCTCGAGCATCGCCGTGTACTCGATTTCGCCGCATCGATGAGCGCACTCAAGACCTGTGAAGACCCCCGACAGCAACAAGCGCTGGCGCACGCCATGGGTCAAGAGCTGTATCGGTCGCATTCAGGCTACAGCGACTGTGGCCTTGGCAGTCACGCGACTGACGCACTGGTAGCGGCCGTACGCGAAGCGGGCGCGAAAAGAGGATTGTACGGCGCCCGCATCTCCGGAGGCGGCAGCGGCGGAACGGTGGCGGTCTTCGGGCGAGCGGTAGCTGAACCACTCGTACCGCGAGATCGCAGCCCGGCACCGGCGACTGACAGGGGCCGGGGGTAGGGTTTTCGCAAGCGGTTCGGATGGTCTCAGAAGCTGGTTATTAAACGGCGACGATGCCGACATGACTACTACGGCACCGGACTGACATTCCCGAGTGCATTGCCAGCGAAGCTGACGTCCGCGCCGATGTTTGCAACGCAATTCGCCGCATTGTCCCGAAACACGCCTCAGCCGGCACTGTCGCGAAGCGTGCCGTCGGCCAGTCAACTGTAGGCGTGCAAGCGGTTGTATAGCGTCTTCAAGCTGATGCCGAGCACATGCGCCGTGCGCTTCTTGTCGCCACCCGTTGCTGACAAGGTTTCCATCAAGAGGAGACGCTGCACATCCCAGGCACTCCGCCCGACAAGCGCACTCGCAAGACAAGCGTCGGCGCCGCGTAGTGCTGGTGCTACGCGCTCGTCAGGCTCGATCAATGGGCTACGCTTGGTTGCGAAGTACAGGGCGCGAATGGTGCTCTTCAACTCCTCGACGTTACCTGGCCAGTCGTAGGCTCTCATACGTTCGAGGGTCTCCTCGGAGAGCTCCTTGACACAACCCGTCTCACGATTCAGCGAGGCAACGTGGTGACGCGCGATGTCCAGGGCATCGCTCTGCCTTTCGCGCAGGGAAGGAACGATGACGAGCGATTCACTCAACATCGTGTATAGATCGTGATCTATCGTGCCGGACTCGAGGTGATTTGAAAGCTTTCCAGCCACGAGCCCGATGAGTCCGGTGGTCTTCCCGAATTGACTCGGCTCGAGAGATAACGTTTTGCAAACTGTCGACAAGATCTGCTTCTGAACCGCAACAGGAATCTGTTCGAGCGCTTCAAGTACCAGTGTTCCGCCACGCGCGCGTGTCAACAGCCCATCGTCCTTCAATCGGCTACCGAACAACCAGCCAGAAAGTGACGTCGCGGACACAGCGCTACAGTCGAGATGCACCAGTTCACCCCTGGCGCCACTGTCTGCATGCAGGCCTGCCGCCAGATGCCGAGTGCCCGCACCTTCCGCGCCCACGATCAGCGCTCTGGTCGGTGAACTCTGAGCAGCTCGCGCGATCGAATGACGCAACGCCATCGCCGCATCTGATGTACCGACGATTCGTGCGGGCACGATGTAGCCGCCTGGCGCCGAACGATGAGGTCCGGGAACGGTGACATCTGAATTCGATGTGTTTTCTTGTCCGTACTTCTCGTCGGCAGGAACCCCGCCTCCGGTTAGCCGGTCGCAAGACAACCTTCCGGGCTCTGGAACAGCTTTCCACGCATCAGGCAAGGTGTCTGTAAAGATTACCGAATCATGTTTCATAATGCACGGTAGCGAGCGTCCTGGACGCTGTCGTTCAACTGCTTTAAAGATCTCCGGTCTGCCTGCCTGAGCGATCTTGCCGCGGCGTCAGCTCAAGCCTTCGATAGGCGGAAACCAGGACGTATCAAGCGATTGATAGCGGTCCGAGAAGTCAGTCATATCTTTCATGTCATCAATCCGCAGAAGCGTTATCACCTGACCCTCTCGCTTGATGAAGTCGGCTTTCTCAAGCGCCCCGACAGCCTTGCTGATGGATACGTTGGTGAGCCCGAGCAGATCTCCGATCTCTGTCTGATTCATGCGACAGTTGATGGTCATGATTTCGCTGCCAAGCGTAATGCCGAGGCGGGCTCGCCACGTAAGCAACACGAACATGACGCGTTCGATGGCCGGCATGCGACCAATGGCGCGCAAGAGATCCATGTAGACCATCTGATCACGTGCAGAGAGCGCCAGTAGCATGGCGGCCAATCTCGCCGAACGCTGCAGGAGCGGTGTCAGAGCGGACTTCCCGAACGGGCAGAGCACCGTCTCGCCGCAGGCGACAAGGCTGAAGCTTGTTCTTGTGGCTGCGAGCTCGGCCAGGCCGATAATGTCGCCCGGCACGAAGGTGCCGATGATCTGACGTCGTCCATCGTGCAGGACGGTAAAAAGATAGGCCCAACCAGAGCGCACGGCATGGAGGTGCTGTGTCGCTTCGTCTGCCCTATGCACGATCTCACCGGACTTGTATTGTCGTTCTTCCTTCTCGAAAGCTGCAATGAGTTCGCGATCGCTTGCGCTCAGTTCTACGTAGTGCGACAGGTTCTTTACCAGACAGCTGTCCACGTCTCCATATTCCGATTCGCTATCCGTCATCCGATTGTCCTGTGTCGGTGTACAGTGCATGAGGGCGGTATCAGCAGCCCGGCAGGTGCCAATATTGGCCAACCCAGCATAACAAGCACGTTCATCGACCAACCGGCACAGCGGTAGCGTGCAGGATTTTGGCGGCTACTGGCTCTGGCCTGAAAACGGCCGGCAGATCCGGGGGACGTCGCGACAATCGTGACATCGGATCAGTGTTGTGACTACAATCGAAGGGCTATGCGCGCGCCGGTCGTGCATTGCCGAGCCTGCCAGGCTCAATCCCCGGACCGTACGCTGATCCGGTCCATGCTCGAAGGGAGGAGAAGATATGACGTCTGGATTCAAGTTGGTACTGCGCCCGCTGACACGCACACTGGCAGCTGCAGTAACAGTCGCCGTTGGCACGTCCGGCGCACTCGCACAGGACGTCACGCTGAAGTTGCACCAGTTCCTGCCGGCACAGGCCAATGTGCCGGCTAAGATTCTTGATGTGTGGGCGGACAAGGTCGAAGCGGCATCTGACGGGCGTATCAAGATCGATCGCTTTCCATCGATGCAGCTGGGTGGCACACCACCAGAGCTGATGGACCAGGCAATCGATGGTGTTGCCGACATCGTCTGGACCGTGGTCGGCTACACACCCGGACGCTATCCTTCGACCGAGGTATTCGAGCTGCCATTCATGGTCGAGGACGCCCGCGCGGCATCCTGTGCCTACTGGAAGCTGTTCGAGACTCATATGGTGGATACCGAATTCGCCAATGTGAAGATTCTCGGTACCTGGGTGCATGGCCCGGGCATGTTCCATACCAGCGAGCCGGTCAATACAACTGCTGACCTGCAGGGGATGAAGATTCGCGGTGGCTCGCGACTGGTGAACGAGTTGCTCGAGCTCTCTGGCGCGACACCGGTCGGCATGCCGGTGCCGGCCGTGCCGGAGGGTCTGTCGAAGGGCGTGATAGACGGAACCACCATCCCGTGGGAGGTGACAACGGCATTGAGGATACCGGAGCTGGTCGACTATCACACCGAGTTCGAGGGTCCGGCGCTCTATACGCTTACCTTCGTACTGGCGATGAACAAGGGCGTCTATGACGGTCTGGCTGACGATCTCAAAGCGGTTGTCGATGAGAATTCCGGGCTTGAGTTCTCGATATTTGCCGGTGGCACACAGGCCGATGCCGACGGACCGGCACGGGAATTTGCCGTCGAGAATGGCAATGAGATCATCACCGTGACCGACACCACCGAGTGGGAGAGTCTGGTGCGCCCGATCTATGACACCTGGGTTGCCGGTCTGGCAGAAAAGGAAATCGATGGGCAGGCGCTTATCGACGAGGCACAAGCCTTGATGCAGGGTGACTGCAAGGGTGCGACCGCCGAGATGTGATTGCACGGGCCACGGCGGTCGTCCGTTCGTGGCCCGTCATTCTTCTCGCAGGTGACGATGCACACTCTCGTTACCCGGTTGGCCCGTAGCTTTGCAGTGCTTGGCGGTCTCAGCCTGAGCATCATCATCGTGTTGACCTGCCTGTCGATCCTGGGGCGGTCCCTCAATTCGCTCTTGCACAGTGACTCTGTTCAGGCGCTTGTACCGGGCATGGCAAATGGACTTCTGGCTACTGGCATCGGCCCGATCAACGGCGACTTCGAGCTGGTCGAGGCTGGCATGGCTTTCGCGATCTTCGCGTTTCTGCCGTTGTGCCAACTTAACGGAGCGCATGCATCGGTGGACATTTTCACCGCGAGGCTGCCGTCCCGGATCAGCGGATTCATGCGCATGGCTATCGAATTCATCTTCGCTGCGGTAATGATCTTGATCGCGGTGCAGTTGTTCGCCGGCATGGAAAGCAAACGCGGCTCGGGCCAGACGAGCCTGCTATTGCAGTATCCGGTCTGGTGGGGCTACGCGGTCAGCGTGCCCGGTGCGATTACCGCTGCGCTCGTGTCGGTACATGTCGCTTTCTCTCGCATGATCGAGCTCGCAACCGGCCGGGTGTTGTTGCCGCCGGAGCTGGAGGCAGATCATTGAGCGACATGATGATCGGCGTGCTGTCTTTTCCGGCGCTGCTGATCCTTATAATCCTGCGCGTACCGATCGGGCTTGCCATGTTCCTTGCCGGGCTTGTCGGTCTGGTCGTGGTTACCGGCGACACGAGCCTGCCGTTGGCACGCCTCAAGGCCGAGACCTACACGACGTTCTCGAATTACTCCTTGTCTATCGTGCCGATGTTTCTGCTGATGGGGCATTTCGCGACGCTTGGCGGTATGAGCCAGGCGCTGTTCAAGGCCGCCGAAGGCTGGCTCGGTCATCGCAAGGGTGGGGTCGCCATGGCCGCCGTGGGCGCCTGTGCCGGCTTCGGCGCCATCTGCGGCTCGTCGCTTGCAACTGCGGCCACGATGAGTCGCGTGGCCTTGCCCGAACTGCGTCGCTATGGCTATGCCGGAGGCTTCTCGACAGCCACACTTGCCGCCGGCGGCACGCTCGGCATCCTGATTCCACCCTCGGTCGTGCTGGTGATCTACGCCATCCTGACCGAGCAGAACATCGCGAAGTTGTTTCTCGCCGCCTTCATACCGGGTGTGCTCGCGGCCATCGGCTATATGGTCGCGATAGCGCTCTACGTGCGCATCAATCCGGGTTCTGCCGGGACACGTCCGCGCGTAGCCTACCGTGAGCGCTGCAAGGCACTGGTTGAAGTCTGGCCGGTGCTGTTGGTGTTCTTGTTGGTCGTCGGTGGAATCTATCGTGGCTGGTTTACCCCCACCGAGGGCGCGGCCGTGGGTGCCTTCGGCACCGGACTGATCGCGTGGAAGATGGGTGGCCTGAGCCGGGCATCTCTGGCCGAGAGCTTTTTCGTGACTGCGCGCGCCTCCGGCATGATCTTCTTCATCGTGCTCGGAGCGGCCTTCTACAATGGCTTCCTCGCATTGACCCAACTGCCACAAGAGGCTGCATCCTGGGTCGCCGCGAGCGGCTTCAGTCCCGTTGTCGTGCTAGTACTGATACTCGTCTTCTACCTCGCTCTCGGTTGTCTGATGGACAGCCTTTCGATGATCCTCCTGACGATCCCGATCTTCTGGCCGATCGTGCAAGAGCTGGATTTCGGACTGGTTTCGATGCTGCAGCTGCAGGGCTCCCGGCTCGACGCATTAGTGGCGAGCGGAGTGGAGTTGCCGGTGGCGCTCGTGCAGGAAGCGCAGGGTCTGCTGGCTGGTGGACAGGAACTGTCGCGCGAGTTGATGCGTGAGCTCGGCCTGCGTGGTGCGTCGCCCGGTGCGCTGAATCGAGTCAATGTCGAACAGACGGCCATCTGGTTCGGTATCCTCGTGCTCATCGTTGTCGAAGTCGGACTGATCACGCCACCCGTCGGTATGAACCTCTTCGTCATCAACGCGATGGATAGGAAGACACCGATGGTCGAAACCTACAAGGCAGTGATCTATTTCGTCGCATCAGACCTTGTGCGTGTCGTGTTGCTGGTTGCTTTTCCGATCATTACCCTAGTACTGCTACCTTGGTAACCGTGCACTGACAGCCAGTGCAAGGCCAATGAGTGCGACACCATGAAGCTGCCAGCAGACACGACATCGGCACTGGAAGAACGTCTCCAGGATCCTTCGGCAGTTCCTCGCAGCATGCCGGCATCGTTCTATGCCGATCCAGCCATGCACCCGGCTGAAGTAGAGCGCGTGTTCATCAATGGCTGGGTCTGCGTAGGTCGCGCCGACGAGGTTCCAGGGAAGGGCGACTACTACACGCTCGAGCTCTTCGATGAACCTTTAGCCGTCGTCAGGCAGGCTGACGGGGGCGTCGCCGTGCTATCCAACGTGTGCAGGCATCGAGGCAGCCAGATTCTCGCCGGTGCCGGTCACGTTTCACGACTGACCTGTCCCTACCATCGCTGGTCGTACGCGCTGGACGGAACACTGCTGGCGGCCCCTTTGCTACAAGAGACGGCCGGGTTTGATGCCAGCCAGTGCAAGTTACCCGGATTCCGGATACAGCTCTGGATGGGCTGGATATTCGTGAACCTGGATGGCAAGGCCGATGATTTTACGGTCGAGATCGAAGGCCTTGACGACTACGTCCGCAACTATCATGCAGAACAGATGAAGACCGTCGGAGTGGAAACCGAACACTGGGAAGTGAACTGGAAGTGTCTGGCCGAGAATTTCATGGAGGGCTACCACCTGACCCCCGTGCATCGAAATACCCTGCACCCGATGACGCCGAGTCGCCTGTGCGAGAAGATTCCGGGCGGCAAGGGCTATACCGGCTACAAGTCTCACTACAGCCCCTCATTCATTGGACGTACGCAGGTTCATCCTGATATGACTCCGGAAGAATGCAGCCAGTCGATGATGGTCTGGATCTATCCTTCCTTCGTAGCCGCCATTTCTCCCAATTCCTCGGTGTACATGTGCATCACACCCAGTGGGCCGACATCTCTGCAGACACGCTGGGCCGTCACCTCACGTGAGGAAACTTTCGAATCCGGTGAAGCGAATGACCGTCTGGCCTTTGCACGTGCATTCAACAGCGAAGATCGCGATCGGTTGCTGGACGTGCAGAAGGGCCTGCGTTCGCGCTTTGCAACCCGCGGCTTTCTAGCCCCGGCCGACTATGAAGGGACCGTGTGGGACTTCTACTACTACCTCGCCAAGAAAGTCCTTTGACGACAAACTCTCGTACGTGTCTGCGACGGCTTCGTCGGCAATCGGATCTTGTCCGGTTGTCGCGAAGTAGTCAACACCGAGTCTAGCGAGACTTCCGGTTCCGAAGTCTGGCGACGCTGTCGCGATGTTCGCCGTAGAGCACGATCTTGTGTTCGTGAAGGTCGTAGCCAAGCTCATCGGCGATCTCGTTGAGCCGTTGTTCGATGATTTCGTCCTTGAATTCGGCAACCCGCCCACTCTTCACGCAGACGATGTGGTCGTGGTTGTCGCCAGTGTCGAGCTCGAACACGGCCTGGCCACCATCGAAATGGTGTCGGGTAACCAGACCGGCCGATTCAAATTGGGTCAGCACGCGGTAGACAGTGGCAAGGCCGACATCGTCGCCGCTCTCGAGCAACGCCCGATAGACATCCTCTGCGGACAGGTGGTGTGGATCAGCCTGCTCGAGAATCTCGAGTATGTTCTGTCGCGGCAGCGTCAGTTTCAGTCCGGCGCTCTTGAGGTCCTTGCGCAGGGAGCCGGGCTCGATCGTCGTCAACCTGGCCATCTTGTCGTCCCCGAAGATCCTCGTGTGCCGCGATTGTAGCGCTATTTCCACATCCTTCCAAAGGGATTGCTCCGCATGACGATCGGTCGCATCGAGGATCTGATTTCATTCAAGATAGTGAGAAATCGAGAGCAATTTGCGATTGCAGGTTGATGCCGATATCGCCGCGCGACGTTGCGGCCGTGTGCGGACTCGACAGGATGGATTTCATGCATCAGGCGCGACGTCGACCCACCGAGACCACTGTCCGGCTTTGCCGCGTTCGTTACGCAGGCCTCCGCTGACCAGACGATCGAATGGCACTTCCGGCGGTGCAAGAAAGATCGATCCGAGCAACCGTTCCTCGGTACCGATGCCGAGTATGTTGAACAGAGCTTCGTTGCGCAGGATTCCGCCACTCGACCAGTAGCTGTGCCACCCGTGTGCCGTCGCGAGCAATAGCAGGTTTTGCACGGCGGCTGAGGCGGCGGCCACGTGTTCGACGTTGGCGAGCGTGAACACCGTCTCGCCGCCGCCGTCACTACCCCCCGCGCCTCCGTCATTCCGCTCTGGATCCGGTAGCCAGGTGGCTTGTACGAGCGCACCGCAGCCACTCAACATGGCGCTGATCTTCGACTGCCAGGCGCGTGACCACTCGGAGTCGGGATACGCCTCGGCGCGGTGTTCGAGCAGATCGACCAGACGCCGGCAATCGGCGCGCTCAATCACATGAAAGCGCCACGGCACCGGCGAATCTGTCGCGCCCTGACGGTGCGTCTCGTGCGCACGGCGGTGAAACGGGGCCGCCCCTGCGTTCTCGATCATCGACGCAAGTGTGCCGTGATGAGCTTCGGTCCAGACGTCATCGCGTTCAGCAGAACGCAGAGCGGGATCGGACAGGCGTTTGGCCGTGCGCCGCTCTCCGATGAGCTGTACGAGCGTTTCGTTCGCAAGTTTGCGGTCGCGCGAAGCGGTGTCGCACATCTGTGCAGTACTCCGGTCGGTAATTCGATCTATCGTGAGGATGATCTGTCGAGGGCCGCGCGGGCCGACCGGGTCATCGCGACCAGGCGTGTACGCACCGAATCGAGCGGGACGATCGGCGGCTCGATGCGGATCGTCACGCGTCGGACCTCGTCCGCAAGGACAACCTCGACATCGAGTTGTTCCGGGGTAATCGCTGACATCCGCGCCTTCTTCGCCTCCGGCACCTGACCGTAGACCCGCGCAATCGCGAGCACCGCGTCGCTGTGGTCCTCGTTCATGTGCGTGACGATGCCCTCGGCGAAGCCCGCCGGAAACGTCATTGCGGTCACGATGGTCAGCCGTCGTAGTCGACGATGTCAACCAGCTTGGTCGCTGTCGCGCGGTGCGTGGCGATCTCAGCGAGAGACAGTGTGTCGGCGTCGAATTCGCCCCAGCTCGCTACCAGCGCCGAACGCGGCACATCGTGCTTGACGGGGTATTCGTGATTCGCCTCGGCGTAGAGACGCTGAGCCTCGTCGCCGGACATGAACTCCATCAGTTTCAGCGCATTCTCGGTATTGGGCGATGCCTTTGTCATCAAGACGCCACTGATGTTCATGTGCGTGCCACGATCGTTCTGGTTCGGGAAGACAATGTCGACAGCATCGGCCCATGCCTTCTGCTCCTTGTCGTTCGCCATCGCGCCCATGTAGTAGGAATTGATGACAGCGACATCACACTCCCCGGCGGCGATCGCGCTGACCTGCGCTCGATCGTTGCCTTGCGGCTTTCTAGCCAGATTGCTCTTGACACCCTCGAGCCAGGCTTGTGCTTCTGCTTCACCGTGGTGCGAAATCATCGAAGCGATCAGCGCGACCATGTAGTCGTGCTTGCCACTACGAGTACACACTCTGCCCTTGAGCGCAGGCTTGGCAAGATCTTCGTAGCTCGTCACGAGGCCGGGCTCGACCCGTTCCTTCGAAGTGACGATGATACGGGCGCGGTTGGTCAGCCCGTACCAGTGACCTTCCGGATCACGATCCTCGCTCGGGATGTTCGCATTGATCAACGCGCTCTCGACCGCTTGCGAAATACCGGTTTCAACTGCTTCGGTCAGACGACCGACGTCAACGACCAGCAGCAAGTCGGCCGGGCTGTTGTCGCCCTCTGCACGCAAGCGCTCGATCAACCCTTCCTTCGCGAACACGGTATTGACCTCGATTCCGCTCTCCGCCGAGAAGGCTTCGAATATCGGTTCGATCAGAAAGGGCTGACGGTAGGAATAAACGTTGACCTCTCCCTCGGCCAAGGCGGCTGTCGAAGACAAGATAACGGTGGCTGCCAAGGCGGCGGCGGGAATTTTTTTGCTCAAGGAATGACACTCGGTTGGCAAGTTTCGAAGATCATAATAAGAACTATTCGTATTTACAACCCTGAATTTCGTGTGGGCTCTTGACGCTCACAGGCGACCATCGTTGTGCTTATACCGAGTCGCGCAAAGTCTTCGGCAAAGTCGTCGAGCGGCAGAATTCCCACACAAGGCGTTTCGAAGCAGACCGACTCGAAAAGGCCAAGCCGAGACCTGCCTCGAAGACTGCCGATTTCGTTGGCCGGTAGCGTAAAACGAAGAGATCCAGATCGGGTGTCGCGACCAACGAAGCGTAGCGTCTGCCGATGCCCGGTGATCTGAATCGACGCGTTCGCCCCCAGCCGTGCGCGCGTACCCAGCGCCCGTCGTCGAACACCTGGACTGGCTGCCCGACAGTTGACAGGATCGCGCGGACGACCGCCAGACCAACGCTCTGCCGGTTGCTTGGACAGATGGTCGCCGCGATCGAGTCGATGTGTCTCCACCCGGCGCAAAGAGTGTCCAGTACCGCATGACTCAGCGCTGGCGTGCTGCTTGCTCCGCTGATGACAACGATCTTCGCCTGCCGCGCTGCCTCGTCGAACTGGCCGATGCCCGCCACGAATTCACGACTGTCGGCGAGATCGAGGTAGTGGACTCTTGCGTCGATTGCCGCACGGATCACCGTCGTCTGCTGCAACGGAAACGGGCCGCTGGCATCGACAACAACATCTATGGCGAGTGCCTGAAGCGTGGCTGCGTCGAGAGTTCTACGGTCAATCACCGATGCGTTGCTCAGCCCGAGCCCACTTGCGAGCCTGCGCAGCGGAGCCTCGTGGCGGTGACCGACGTGTGGGAAATGGTGCGGCGGATCGCGATCGGGCGGAAGGAACGTGAGATCGATCCGGCGGCCGCAGCGCTGGCAGATTGCGTCAAGGCAGCTAGGTCGGATCCTGCGGTTGGTCCCGCGACACTCGAGCGCCTTGAGGAAATGAAGGTTTTGTCGTCCGTGCGAGCCGTTGGTACGAGCATATGCTCACGTTGCCGGTCGCTCGGGTGACCGCATTGATGGACATGGGAAGCCGGATTGTCGGTCTGCTTGGCGGTGAGCGCCGTGACAGGAGATCGAAGGGCGGCGGAGCGGAGCGAGGCGATGCGGATACCGTCGACGACGTACCGAACGCCTGAGTCAAAGGCTCAGAGTCAAGCGCGCAGAGGATGTGAGAAATGGAAATCAGACACGCGGTGTTCGAAACTGATCCGCTCGACGGGCCAGGCATTCCGGGTAATGGGCACCAGCCGAGCAGGATCAGAGCGGACGCGAAGTTGTGTCCACCCACATTGGCCGATCTTCGATTCTGCAGATTGCTCGGTGCCGAGCACTGGGCACGGCTACCGCTTGATGTACGTCGCCGGTTTACCAAGAGACTCGACGACAAGCACAGCGTTACCTACACCGGCCAGATCATCAGCTGCCGCATGAACGCCGTAGGCTGGGCGCTCGCGCAGATCCTCAGGCTCGTGGGCGGACCGTTACCGACCAGTCGTGACGAAGGCGTACGGCGGCGGTGGTCGTGACCGAAGACGCAGCGATGTGCGGTCAGCATTGGACACGAATCTACGGACGGCGGGCCGGCTTTCCGCGCGTAATCGTCAGCAGCAAGCGATTCAGAGGGCCAACCGGGCTCGAGGAAAATGTCGGCTGCGGGACAGGCATGGCATTGCGGGTCTTCGCCGACGAGCGCTCACTGCACTTTCATAGCGACCACTACTATTAAGAGGCTGGCCGATTTCGCTGCCGGTTACCCGACTGGCTCATGCCGGGCGCGCTTGTGGTCAGCCATGTGGATCGTGGTGGCGGTCAATTCGAGTTCGTGCTCGCACTGGAGCACCCCTGGTTCGGCGAGCTAGTGCATCAAGTTGCCTTGTTCGCCGATGGTTCGCTACTCACTCGTAACCGCTGAAGGGTCGGGCGTCACGGGACGTCGCTCGATCGGGAAATTGCGCACGCATAGCAGAGCGTCAGAGATTCCGGCGATAAGCAGGACCGCCGCCATGCGCGGCCAGCGCTTCATCCGCCCGCAGGAGATTGGCCTGCGGGAGGCTGGCCACCGGGAGGTTGGCCGCCGGGAGCACCACCCCCTTCGTCGCCCTCGACGCTGCCGGTCTCGCCATGGAAGCAGCCGATGAACATGTTTTCGCCGGCGCTGGCTGCATGGTAGTGGTAGCCACGCACAACGTCGGTAACGCCACGGCACTCGTCAAGGTCCGTGTGCTCGCTGCCGTCAGCGTCGAGCATGCCGTAGAGGCCGTAACCGTCGAGTGCCCAGGCCATCAGAGCGGCATGCCCATCGTCCTGCGTGCTGACCTCGGTGCAGCCGGTGGCCGCATGGTAGTGATAGCCGTCTACCGGATTGACGCGACCGCCGCAGTCGTCGAACGCGGCGATCGTGTAGTTCGAGAGGATGTCCTGGACCGGCGCGGGAGCGGCCAACACCGTGCCGTTGAGGCTGACACCGACGTTGCCGGTGAGGGCGCCGGGCGCATTGAGCGGCACGGGTATCACCGGAATCAGCAACGTCTGTGACACGCCACCGTCGATGAAGCCCAGCGAGCACTCGACGCAGTGATTCTGGTAGGCGGGATCCACATCGGGCCGCGCCGCCGCCTCGCAGGCCTCCTGCGAATCGGTGATGTGCACCTCACCTGTCGCAATATCATAGAACTGCCAGTTGGCGTCGTCGTAGATGTTCGGCAGATTGACGATAAAGTCGCCATCGGCGGGGTAGACAGTGCCGTCGCCATCGAGCCAGATACCGCTGTCGGCGGCCGTGGTAGTGATGGTCTCGGGGCAGAACGGACCGACGGCGGAGTCCGCCGGCACGCCCGGAATGGCGACGCGGTAGCAGGTGGTCTCGGTGCCTCCGCTCAGCGTGCAGTCGACGGTCGTGATGTCCTCGATCAACGCGCCGGTGACGAAGCTTGCCGGATCGAGTGAGCCGGTGAGCGTCCCCCCCGCCCGCCGTTGTCGTTGGTCCCGCTGTTGTCTGTCGTGCCTGAGTCGTCGTCGTTGTCGCTACAGCCTGTCAGGCTTACAAGCATCGTCAGTGCGAGGGTCGAGGTCAGACGAACTACGGTGAGTCGCATGGGGAGGTTCCACGAGTTCAAACAGTTGGTACAGAGTAGGCATTCTTCGAGGGAAAATTGTGCATGAACGGTGAAAATCCGCGTTCTAACAGTGTCAAGCCGTATTCATCGGAGAATGCAGTTTCCGCGTTCTGAGACATGGTTCCAATTGACGTCATTCACTGGAACAGCGCTTGCAGACCTTCCGACAGGCAGCCACCGGCTTCACGGCGTCACTAGGGATCGGGTTGTTTTACATGCTGCGATGGAAATTTCACAGCCCAACTGAATCGACTGCGTACCGCTCCTGATGAAACAGGCGGCTGTGGAGCAGAGCAACGTTTCTGTTGACGTACGAAAAACCGTAGCGCCCGAGGTGGCTGCCCTGCACGCGCGTGCCAGACGTGCAGAGCGCCTGGCGACCCAGCAGACGGTGCTCGTTGGCATGCTTGCCGAGTTGCTTGCCCGCCGCTCGCTGGAAGGGGCACTTGACGCCCTGGCAGCGGCCATGAAGTCGTGTTACGACTGCGATCGGGTCGCCATAGCGCTTGACGTCGGGGGTGAGCTGACCCTGTCGGTCGTCTCGCAACAGGCGGTGCTGGCTGCTTCCTCGTCCGAGGCTCGTCTGCTGGTCGATGCGATGAGTGAAGCCTGCGCGGAGGATTCGATTGTCTGCTGGCCACCCACATCAGATGGGTTGGGTGTACTGGTCGCGCATCGTTCATTGGCCGGCCGACGTCTGTCTGGGTCGATTTGTAGCGTTCCGCTATATGACAAGCAGGAGCGCGTAGGTGCGTTTCTCTTAGAAAGACGTGATCAAGCCCAGTTTCCCATTCTGGCACTCGAGCGACTGGCTGTGTGTGTGGCCCCGATGCTGGCCTTGCACCGAAGAGCCGATCGCGGGTGGTGGACGGTTTTCCAACAGACCTTGCGCACGTTTTTCGAGCGGAATCTCGGCAGCGAACGACCCGGTATGCGCCTGGTGTGTCTGTTGGCGACGGCCTTGCTCATGGGTTCGTTGATGGTGACGACACACTGGCAGATCGTCGCGCCGGCAGAGCTGCTGTCTCATGAACAGCGGCTTGTCACGGCGCCTGTAGCCGGGTTTATCGCCGACATGCAGGCGGCTGCGGGTGATCAGGTGAAGGAGGGCCAGTTGCTCGCCCGTCTGGATCGTCGTGACATTGAGCTCGAAGCGGCCAGCCGGGATAGCGACGTGGTCATGGCCGAAGCGGAGTTCAGAGCGGCCATGGCGAGCTACGACCGGCAGAGCACGGCCATTGCCCGAGCTCGTCTGGCGCAGGCCCGGGCTCGACGTGAGGGCGTTCAGCAGCAGCTGAACCGGATGGAGCTGATCTCGCCGATCGATGGACTCGTGATCGCGTCAGATGCGACCCGTACCAGCGGAACGTCGGTATCGCGCGGAGAAACCCTGTTCGAGATCGCCCCCAGCACCGACTTCGAGGTGCACGTGCTGGTGGATGAGGCCGATGTCTACGATGTGCAGGCAGGGCAGAGCGGAATGCTCTCGCTGCGGGCCATGCCCGGCGAGCGTCTGCCCCTGGTCGTCGAGTCGGTGTACCCGGTAGCAGAAGCGGAAGGCGGTGAGAACCGCTTCCGGGTGCGCGCCCATCTCGTGAATCCGGCGGCAGGCTTGCGACCGGGGCAAAGTGGGGTCGTTCGTCTACAGGGAAGTCGCATGAGCGCGCTGGGCGCACTGACTCGACGGTTGAACCGTCGTCTGGCGGAGCTGTGGTGGCGGTGGGTCGGATGAGCAAGGGTTCACTTTTCAGTGCGCAATGGCATCGGGTACGTGATGTCTGTCCTCGATTGGCAAGTGATGTAACCGTGTCCCGACATGTCTATCGTGGTCGGGTCGCTTACGTGCTGCACCGACGAGCCACCACTGCCTGTCATCGTCTTGATGTCGTGAGTTTCGAACTCGTCGATCGGCTGGATGGTGACATCAGTGTCGGACAATTGTGGGAAAAGGCGATCGCCGAGCGCGACACGGATGCCCCTACCCAGGATGATTGGATCGGATTGCTCGCCGAGTTGCATGCGGCCGAATTGATCGTGGTCGATCGACGCGTTCCTGAAGAGAGTTTGTTCGATAAACGTCAGAGAAACAAGGCTTCCGAGCGCCGACAGCGCTATCTGAATCCACTGTACCTTCGGTTCGCACTACACGATCCCGATCTGTGGTTGAACAGGTTGGTCCCGCTCGCAAACCGACTGTTTTCCTGCAAGGCAGGAATCATCTGGGGGTTGTTGATCGTCTCGGCCGGCGTCGGCATGATCTCTCACAGTGAACGACTTTGGAGTGCATTGACGGACGGCTCGATTCTGAACGCCCAGAATACACTGCTGTTTTTTGTCATCTATCCGCCCTTGAAGTTGATCCACGAATTTGCCCATGCCCTTGCGGTCAAGCGTGCTGGTGGGGAAGTTCATGAAACGGGTATTGCGCTGATGGTTTTCTTGCCATTGCCCTACGTGGATGCGAGTGCTAGTGCCGTGTTTGCTGACAAATACGATCGTATGCTGGTCAGCGCAGCTGGCATTATCGTCGAGTTGGCTTGTGCCGCTGTCGGTCTGTTGCTGTGGGCCAATACCGAGGGGACCGTTCAGGATGTCGGCCTGGTCATGTTCATGGTCGGTAGCATCTCCACGCTATTGCTCAATGGCAATCCACTGCTGAAGTTCGATGGCTACTACTTGCTTGCAGATTGGGTTGAGATTCCGAACCTGGCGGCGCGCTCGCGGCGCGCGGTGCTGGGAACTCTGCGATCACTGGTTACGGGAGAAGCAGCGTCGGTAGTACACGACGAAGACCGCCTGGAAAGAGCCTGGCTTCATGCATATGGCGTGAGTTCAGCGATGTACAGAACGTTGCTCATGTTGTCGATTGCCTGGATGCTGAGTGAGCGGTGGTTCTTTCTCGGTGTCATGCTGGCATTCACCGTCCTGATACTGACAATCATGGTGCCTGTGTGGCGAATGCTGTCAGCACTGGCAAGGGACCCGGTTTACCGCTCAGGCCGCGCGGCTCTTGTGGTCTGCGCGGTGCCGCTCGTTCTGCTGACGATCGCCTTCAAGGTACCGTTTCCGCACTCCAATGTGGTACCGGGCGTTGTCTGGGTTCCGGATGAAGCCGTCATTCGGGTAAGCAGTAATTGTGATGTTGCCGATGTCTTTGTTCAGCCGGGCCTTGAGGTGAAGGCGGGCGACAGTCTTTTCATATGTGAAGAGCCAGATGCTCAGTCGAAGCTGGAGGAGCTTGTCGCTCGCGTCGATGAACTACAGGTACGCAGGGCGGGCGCGAGCGCTCGCAATCCTGTGGATCTCACAACTCTGGATGCCGAGCTCACCGCCAGCAAGGCCGCCTTGGCGGATACTCGTGAACGCATCAGCGAGCGTATTTCAAGAGCAGAGGTCGATGGATTGTTCGATGTCGTCGATACTTCGGTGCTAGCTGGAAGAACACTCGCTCGCGGTGAGGTGGTCGGCTATGTCATACCGCCGATCGCGCGGACCGTACGGTTGGCGATCGATGAACGCTGGATCTCTCGTTTCGACCAACAGCTTGATTCGGTTACATTGCGTGTGAGTGGCGCCGAGGGTCGTGCGCGCGTCTACGATTCGACCGTCATTCGACGAACCCCCAAGGCGACTCGAGTAGTTGCCAGTGCTGCATTGAGTTCCTACGGTGGTGGGCAGTACCTAGCGGATGGGAGTGGTGATGGCCGACTGTTGAAGGAACCTGTGTTCGATGTTGAATTGAAATGGCCCGAAGCAGCGGGCTTTGCTGCGGTAGGGGCACATGTTGGCGTTCGTCTGACCTTTGCGCCGACACCTATGGCAGTCCGTTTTAGCGCCACTTTGCGGCAAGCCATCGCCGACCGGGTAGAGTCATGACTAGCCGGCGAACAGGTTTTTTCAGAGACGGCAGCTATCAACTGGCAAATCGTTCTCCAGGTCTCTGGTCGCTCGTGGAGCGTCTTCTGGTTCGGACGCGTAAAACACGTCTCGAATTATGTAGACCAGGTATGCAGTATGGTCCATCACCTATCAGGCCTGACATATCGGATACACGTTCCTGGCTTGATCGGGTAGCAAGCCTTTGCCTTACGTATCGCGAGCGTCGTCGATACACAGAATCGAGATCGTCTGCGTGGCTGGGTCGCTTGTCGCTGAGATCGGACATGTTGAAAAGGCTGACGCCACGTCAGCTGGATACCAATCGATCAGTGTTAGTCCGCCAGATGCGTCATGCCTCTTCAAGCCCTGATCTGCTGGACGATGCTCTGGCGCATGCGTTGATTGCCGCCGAGAAAACGCGGCACTTGGTGCCTCGCGCCAACCAACGTCTGGCGGCACGTGCTTTGCTTCGGGGTCACTGCGTGGAAATGGCAACGGGTGAGGGAAAAACGCTCAGCATCGCATTGGCCGCAGGTGCAGCCGCGCTGAGTGGCACACCGGTGCACGTCTTGACAGCGAACGATTATCTGGCAGCACGCGATGCATCCTACCTGGAACCTGTCTATCGATTTCTCGGATTGCGAGTTGCCAGTGTGGTAGCTGGTCAGGAGCCAGCCGAGCGCCGGCATAGCTACGCTGCCGATATAGTCTACGTAACGGCAAAACAGGCGGCGTTTGACTGGTTGAGCGACGCTCTGGAGCTGGGTTCGGACTCTGACTCGGTGAACGCACGGTTGTCCGTACTTTCCCATACGCTTCTACCTGCAGCGTATTCGCCGAAGCTTCGAGGGCTTTGTCTGGCCATTGTGGACGAAGCAGATAGTCTGCTAGTGGATGAGGCGCGCATTCCGCTCGTCCTCGCGGAGGCACAGCGACATGGCGATACCGAGAAGACCGAAGCGGCGATTGCGCTGGGGCTTGCCGAGCTATTGCGGGACGGCATTGATTATACCGTTCTATCAACGTCTCGGCTCATTCAGCTGACTGATGATGGACGAGCCGAGTTGTCGAAGCTATCCCGGGATATTGCTCACGCCTGGCAGTCAACGCGCTACCGAGAAGAGCGTGTTGCACAAGCATTGACGGCTTTGCACCGTTTCGAGCGTGATCGTGACTACATCGTGCGCGATGGACGCCTGGCGCTAATCGATGCGCACACCGGTCGCGCCATGCCCGATCGACGCCTGCCGCACGGCTTGCAAAGGCTGCTGGAAATGAAGGAGAAATGTACACCTTCTCCGCAGCACGCGACCATCGCGACCCTGCCATTTCAACACTTCTTCAGACATTACATTGGCCTGGTCGGCATTAGTGGGACGCTCAATGAAGTGGCTGGTGAAATTCATCGCGTCTACCGTAGTCTGGTCGTCGATGTTCCGTCGCATTTCTCAAGCCGTCGAACCGATTTGCCCGCTCTAGTCTTACAGGATCGATCTACCCAGCTGCAGACCATGGTGGATGTCGTACGTCATCGACAAGAATCGGGACAACCGGTACTGGTGTGTACTCGCAGTGTGGAGCAGTCGTTAGGTGTTGCCGCCACGCTGACAGCTCACGGCATCGGACACCAAGTACTTAACGCCTACCAGGATGCGGAGGAAGCCGAGATTGTAGCCAAAGCGGGTCAGGTCGGGGAGGTAACCGTCGCAACAAACATGGCTGGAAGGGGGACGGATATTCCATTGGGTTCGACGGTTCCGGAGCTGGGCGGATTGCACGTCGTGTCTCTTGCGTTCAACGATGCTCGCCGACTGGACCGGCAATTGGCAGGGCGTGCCGCTCGACAGGGTGATCCTGGTTCATGGCAACAGTTGCCCAGTCTGGATGACCCCTATTTGATCGAAGCCATGCCGGAGATGATTCATAAATGTGCTCGAACGTGTGTCGATAGAGACTGGCAACGAGCCGCGATGATGTTGATTCGCTGCGCACAGATAGGAAGGGAGTGGACGCACCGGAAAGAACGACTGTCGCTATTTCAATCAAGGAAGAAGCTGGAACGCCGTCTCGCTTTCGGTGGAAAACCGGATCGCCAATCATGAAGTCACCCATCGATATGCGTCAGATATTACAACATCGGCACTTTGAATTATTGATTCTTCGACTGTCCGCCTCGATTGTGACCGTTCTGCTGTCACTCACATTTTTCCCGATGGCAAGCGCATCCGAGTCCGATCCTGACGAGGTTCTCGATTGTCTGATCGAGCCCTGGGTTGTCTCTGATGTCGGCAGCACGGTGCAAGGCGTCATCGACAAGGTGTTTGTGGATCGTGGCGAGCGTGTCGAGAAGGGACAACCGCTTGCTCAACTCGAGTCCGGGGTGGAGCATACCGACGTGACACTTGCCGAAGTTCGTGCCGAAACGGAAAGTGAGGTTCTCGCCCGCGAGGCGGAATTGAAGCTGGCCAAACTGGAGCTCGCTCGTCTGGAGGACTTGCACAGCCAGCAAATGATAACGCCACAGCAACGCGACGAATCTACGGCGCGCTATCAGATTGCCAGTGCCGCCCTGGCTCAGGCATTGAAGAATCGCAAGATACAGCAACTGGAACTCGAGCGAACCGAGCGCCAGTACGCCAGGCGCATCCTGACGAGTCCAGTAGATGGCGTTGTTGTGGCGCAACAGGTCTTCGCGGGAGAGTTTGTCTACGACAATCCGGTGATGACGATCGCATCGCTTGATCCGTTGCGCGTGGAGGTCGTGCTTCCAGCGCGTCTGTTCGGCACAATTGCCGTCGGTGATGTTGCGCGTTTGATCCCTGAACTCGGCGGAGATTCCGTTGTGAAGTCGATGGTGGATATCGTAGATCCTGTACTGGACTCACGTAGCGGTACCTTCGGTGTAAGGCTGAAGCTGGCCAACCCCGATAACAAGATACCGGCGGGACAGCGCTGTGGCATCGTCTTCGGACCGTCGCCGGCTGCGGCCCGATCCGATGACGCCGAGCGCGACGAAGAGGCGGCGACAGCAGACTCAGGCGGGCAGTAGAGCGTCCATGCCACGACGTTGCAATAAGCCCGAGAATTTGCTCCCCGCATTTCACCTGGAGACATTGGAGCGTCGGATCCTGTTCTCTGCTGACGCCGCGCTGACAGCGCTGGATGTGGTGCCGGAACCGCAGGCTGAACTGGTGCTACTGCGCCAGTCGGAGACTGATGAGGCTGTTGACGGGGACACCGTTGAGGCCAGTCATCTACAGGCCAGCGAGCTGGTCATCGTGGACGCCGCGCTGCCGGACCTGGCATCGCTGCTGGATGATCTGGCGCACTCCGGATATGCGGACACGCAGGTTGTAGTGTTGGATGCAGAATCCGATGCGCTGACGCAAATCAGCGAGATACTGGCAGAACAGCGTGGCGTGACGACATTGCATGTGATGTCGCACGGTAGTCGCGGTGTACTGGAACTGGCCGGGCAGAGTATCGAGACGCTGGATTTGCTGTCGCGAGCGGACGAACTGGCGCAATGGCGTGTTGCGCTGGCACCCGGGGCAGACGTTCTAATCTACGGCTGCGAGGTGGCAGCCGATGGTCAAGGTCGACAGTTCGTCGATACGATGGCCCGACTTACGGGCGCTGATGTGAGCGCATCGGATGACTTGACGGGTTCCGCCGAAAAGGGCGGAGACTGGCAGCTCGAATACCGTCACGGTAACGTGCAGAGTAACGTGGCACTGAGTCCGGAGCTACAGCGTGATTATGTCGGGACGCTGGTGACGAGTACAGAGCATTCGCATGACGTCGCAGGAGTAGGTTTACAGAGAGAAGGGCAGTTGACTCTCGTTGCTGTGGGTGAGAGATCCGTCGAGCCTGGGCAAGAGGTTGACACCGACGCACGTTCCGGCGGCCAGAATGAACTCGATTCAACACGATCTGCCATATCCGCTGCACCTGATCCCACGTTTACATCAAGTCCCGTTTCCACGATTCCGCATGCTGCGAATGCCAGTAAATCTGTTGCGGATGAGAGTTCGACTGATTCGGTAGAGGGTAAATCAGCAGAGCTAGTTTTCGTTCAGGCTGATCTGGCAGAACGCGACGCACTGATTGCCGACTTGCGACAAGATGCGCTGAAGTCGAATCGCATGCTTACGATCGTGCTGCTCGACACGACTAAAGACGGTTTTGAGCAAATTGACGTAGCGCTTGCTGAATACTCCAATCTCGATGCGATACATTTCGTCACGCACGGTTCCGACGGAATGATCCAGCTTGGTGATTCTTTACTGGCAGCAAATAATCTCGATGAGCACACCGTCGATGTTCAAGACTGGGGTAGGGCACTGAGTGACACAGGTGATATTCTGATTTACGGCTGCGATGTGGCTGCAAATGACAACGGCAAATGGCTTGTTCAGCAGATTGGGGCTTTGACTGGCGCGGATGTCGCGGCAAGTGATGATACGACAGGCCACCAGGACCGCGGCGGAGATTGGCTGCTGGAATACCGCTACGGAGAGCTGAACACTGACGTGCCGCTGGACGATGACGCTCAAGCATCATGGCATGGTGCTCTGGACATCATCAGCGACCTGATTCTACATAACACATTCGATACTGACGCCAGTGATAGCAGCGGAAACAGCTACAACGGAACGCTGACAAATGGTGCCGCAATCAACTTTGAAGGAGGCAGCAACCAGATTGGTGACGGCAAGCTCAGTTTAAATAATATTGATGATGACGATTATGTTGATTTGTCTGCGCATGTTGCCAATTTTAACAATCTTGTCGAGGGCTCGATCGCAGTCTGGGTTAACGAGGATAGTGTTTCCGGTTACGGCGTTGTATTCCAAGCGTCAGATAGCGGTGATGATGATTCTCGTATAGCCTTATATGTATCTAACGACGAACTTTCGTTTTACGTAAAAGAGGGGACGAACACGCAGCTGCGTTTGATTACAACGTCAGCCAATCTAAACGTGGGAAGCTGGAGTCATGTCGTCGTTACCGTTGATTCCAGTGGCAACAAGATGTATGTCAACGGAGTACAGCAGAGTGTCAATTATATCGAGGGAACGGCAAGTACGAATAGATTCTTTGATGATGTTTCCCAATTGGACTTCATGGCATGGGGCATTGACAAATATAACGGATCAACTTTCAGCGGCCACTACACCGGATTACTGGACGACGGGCGCATCTACGATCGTGCCCTTAGCAGTATGGACGTTGCCGAGCTTTATAACTACACAGGTAATGAATCGCCAACCGTTGTAATGATCAGTAGTTCCAGTGTGTCCGAGAGCACGGATACCAGCAGCGGCACCAGCATTGGCACGCTTGGCAGTACCGATGCCAATGCTGGTGACACGTTCACCTACAGCGTAGTGGGTGGCGCCGATGCCGGGGTGTTCAGCATCGGCGGTCCAGGCTCGGATGAGTTGATTCTCACCGATGGGGTGCTCGACTTCGAGTCGCAGTCGAGCTACGCGGTAACGGTCCGAACGACGGACTCAGGTGGCTTGACGCACGACGAGGCGTTGAGCATTACGGTGACGGATGTCAATGAGACACCGACCCGGGTGGCGATCAGCAATAGCGCGATCGCGGAGAACACCGACACCAGTGGTGGCACCAGTATTGGCACGTTGACTTCTACTGATGTCGACGCCGGCGATACGTTCACCTACAGCGTGGTAGGTGGTACCGATGCTGCGGTCTTCAGGATCGGCGGCGCGGGTTCGGATGAGTTGCTTCTGACCGATGGCGTGCTCGACTTCGAGTCCCAGCCGAGCTACGCGGTCACCGTCCGAACGACGGACTCCGGCGGCCTGACCCACGACGAGGTGTTGAGCATCACGGTGACGGATGTCAATGAGACACCGACCCTGGTGGCGATCAGCGACAGCGCGATTGTGGAGAACACCGATACCAGCAGTGGCAGCAGTATCGGCACGTTGAGTTCGATCGATGACGATGCCGGTGAGACGTTAACCTACAGCGTGGTTGGCGGTACCGACGCCGCAGTGTTCAGTATCGGCGGTGCCGGTTCGGATGAGTTGATCCTGACCGATGGTTTGCTCGACTTCGAGTCACAGTCCAGCTACGCGGTGACGATCCGGACGACTGACTCGGGTGGCCTGACGCGTGACGAGGCGCTGTTTATCGCGGTGACGGATGTCATTGAGACACCAACATCAACAGCTCTGAGCAACAGCAGCATCGCGGAGAACACCGATACGACGGGTGGGTCGAGCATCGGCACGCTGAGCAGCACCGATGTGGATGCCGGCGATACGTTTACCTACAGCGTGGTTGGCGGTGCCGATGCCGCGGTGTTCAGTATCGGTGGTGCAGGCTCAGATGAGTTGATCCTGACGGATGGTGTCCTCGACTTCGAAACCAAGCCGAGCTACGCGGTAGCGATCCGGACCACCGACTCGGGTGGCCTTACGCATGACGAGGCGTTGAACATCACGATCACCAATGTCAACGAGGATCCTCTGATTACGTCAGCGTCAACGGCCAATGCCGCAGAGAACCAGACCGCTGTGCTGACGGTTACCAGCACCGATGTGGATGGTGGTAAACCGAGCCACCGCATCAGTGGCGGTGCCGATGCTGCGTTGTTCTCCATTGATGGCTCCAGCGGTAGGTTGACTTTCACCACTACACCGGACTTTGAGTCACCCGGCGATATGGACGCCGACAATACCTATGACGTCACGGTGCGAGTCGGCGACGGCAACGGTGGCACGGACACGCAGTCAATTGCAGTGACGGTGACCGATGTCAACGAAGCACCCGTGATTGACAATAGTGATGTTGAGAATGGTGGTGGTGGTAACCCTGGCAGTGGGGACTTGGCTCTGGGTCTCTCGGTGTTTGAAAATCAAAACCGAGTCATTCAGATCCCTATTGAGGATGTCGATGCGGATGCGACCCATATCTACAGCCTGACGGGTGGAGCGGATCGCGGTGCGTTCAATATTGTGGCGAACACCGGCGTTCTCACCTTCTTATCCCCCCCGGATCATGAGGTAAAGGAGCGCTACGATGTCGACGTGACTGTCACTGACAATGGCGGTTTGAGCGTAGTTCAGGCCTTGGTGATCAACGTGGTGGACGTGAATGAGTCGCCGACACCACAAGCCGACACACTGGAGGCTAGCGAGAATCAGCAGTTGATCATCGATCCCGTGTCTTCCTTGTTGTCCAATGACTCAGATCCTGAACAGGACGCCCTTACGCTGGCTGACTTTACCCAGCCGGAGAACGGCACACTGACGCTGAATGCTCAAGGCTTGCTCGAGTACCTGCCAGATGAGGACTTTGTCGGTCTGGACCGGTTTGAGTACACGGTAGCGGATCCCGGGGGGCTTCGGGTCAGCACACAGGTATGGCTGGATGTCAGACTCTTTAGCGATCCCTCACTGGCTGCTGCGCAGCCGACGGAGTATGAGGCAGACGGAATGATGGGTCTGTATGCAGAGACCCCCGACATGACGCAACAGAGTACAAACCCGGCGATCACCTCCACGTTCGAAAAAGAGGCAGACATCAGCGAAACTGGCGAGGCAGATGAGTCTGACCTGGCGAATGGAAACAGCACCTCGGACACGGTCATTACAGTCCCTCTGTTCGCATCGGTCGTCTCTGGTGTTGCCAACGAGCCGGCTTCGGGCGCCGTACAACAACCCCCGTCCAGTCGTCCCGATGGGACGATCATCAGCAGCTTGCTGCAGCAGCTGCTTGAGCATGGCCTCTCCGATCTGGACTCGAGCTTCGAGTTGCTGGAGTTCGAGCAGTCGTATTCGTTGGAGCTTCGGGATGCCATCCTTGCACTGCGCGGGCAGATCGATCAGATGCTGGATCAAACAAGAGAATCCGGTCCCTTGGCCACCTTTGCCCCCTCGGTCGTCAGCGCCTCGCTGACCGCCGGCATCGTGACCTGGGTATTGCGATCCGGTTTGTTACTCTCGGCCACCATCACGGCCACCCCCCTGTGGCGTCCGCTGGACCCAGTCCCCATTCTGGCGCAATCGGAGGATGAGGAAGAACCGTGGTACGAGAACGGCACAACGGATCAATCAAATCATTCCGAAACCGCTGCGAACGACCCCGACAACCAGGACGTCAAGCATGGTTAGGTCGCCGCTTGCCAAACGCCTGTACAAGGCCTGCCTGGCGCCGTTCACGCGCCCGCTGATTCTGGCCAGCAGTCTGGTCATGCTCAGCATGAGTGTGCTGTTCATGGCGGATTTGCTGGGTCTGAGAGCCGAGTCGGGTGAGGTGTCCCGAGACTCGCGCAAGGTGCTCGTGGAGGCGTTGGCGGTGCAGCTCTCGACACTGGCCAGTAACGGCGAGGCAGTGGAACTGCAGACGACCGTCACACGGTTCGTATTGAGAAACGGTGACATTCACTCGGCGGCGCTGGTGCGAGACACCGGCGTGGTACTGGCGCAGGTCGGTGATACGACGCTGTTCGAAGAGAGTGCCTCCGCCTCCACGGCGACCCAGTTGCGAGTGCCGATCTTCGACGAGAATAGATTGTGGGGAGAGGTGCGCGTGGTCTTTGCGCCGGCGAGCAATCAATGGATCGAGATGGTGTCGTTCGCGTTCATCGCGCTTAGCTCCTTGGTGGCGTTTACCGCTTTTCTGAACCGGGCGCTGGTTCAGCTGGACCCGAAGCGGGCCGTGCCGGGGCGCGTGGACTCGGCAATGAACCTGTTCAGTGCCGGTGTTCTTGTCCTCGATGAGAAGCTGCGTATCGTGATGGCGAATCAGTCGGCGGCGAACATCGCCAACCGGGTAAGCGAAGAACTTACCGGTCGTCTGCTGGACGACTGGGCGTGGCGAAAGAAGGACGCGTGGCAAGCGCCCTGGCGAACAACCCTGAACAGCGGGCTGGCGATATCGGACGAGCGTCTGGTGCTGGAATCAGCAGTCGAAGACGAGGACGAGCGCGCGTTTCTGGTGAGCTGTGCGTTCGTCGGCGGCGATGATGATGATGGGCGCAAAGGGGTCCTGGTGACGTTGGATGAAATGACGACGGTGGAGCGTCAGAATCGAGAGTTGACCGGCATGGTGGTGAAGCTGCGCCGGTCCCAGGAAGTGATCAACGAGAAGAATCGCGAGCTGAAAGTGTTGGCGACCACCGATCCCTTGACCGGTATCGCCAACCGGCGGACGCTGATGGAGGAGCTGGACGAGCACCTGCAGCGGGCGGGTGCGGAGGGGACGCCGCTGTCGTGCATCATGACCGATATCGATCACTTCAAGCAGGTGAATGACAACTACGGTCATGCGGTGGGCGACGATGTCATCAGGGCGACGGCCGAGGTGATGCAGGGACTGTGTCGTGATGAGGATATCGTCGGGCGCTACGGCGGGGAGGAGTTCGTGATCGTGCTTCCCGGGATGGATGCGACAGCGGCGGCCGCGGTTGCCGAGCGCGCGCGTATCGCGGTCATCGCCTTGGCTTATGGCGATCGACTGGCGGTGCCGAAACTGTCGTCAAGCTTTGGTGTCGCCGACTTGTCGTGCGGGGCGGAGGATGGAACGGCGCTGGTCGATGCGGCGGACCAGGGTCTGTACCGGGCCAAGGAGAGGGGGCGCAATCAGGTCGTGATTCACGATCCGAATGCGGCGGCACCGATAACGCCGGAGTCACTGGCGCTGACATCGGCAAAGGAGGAGGCCACGGTTCCTTCCGCCGCGGACCATAGCCAGGCGCGGGTGGTGGAGCTGGAAGCGCTGTTGCGACAGCGCGACCATGAACTCAGCGTGATCAGCGAGTTCGATGCCTTGACGGGCATGCCGTTGCGCTCGATCTTTCTGCAACGAGTCGATGCGGAATTGATGAGAGCGGCGCGGGATGAAAATCTGGTCGGTGTCATTGCGCTTGCGATACGGGATCTGGACCGGCTGGTCTCGACGTTCGGTTATGCGTTGTGTGATGAGCTGGTGCTGGCGGTGGTTGATCGACTGCAGAATGGACTGCGATCCACGGACGTCGTCTCGATGTTGTCGACCGAACATTCACTCTCCCGGATAACGTCGAACGAGTACGGTCTGCTGCTCTCCTCACTGAGCAACACCACGAGTGCGCTGATCGTCGTGACGCGGCTGAAGCGATTGTTCTCCGAGCCCTTTCTGCTGGGCAAGGAGAAAGTGTATGTCGGCGCGGCCATCGGCATTGCCCTGTCATCGGGCGGCGAACAGGAGGCGGCAAGTCTGTTTGCTGAGGCAAGCGAGGCCTGCCAGGCGGCGTTGCTGAAGTCGGACAAGGTCGCGCACTTGTTCGCGTCGGGCCGTCTGCACGCCGCATCGGACGATTACATCCGGCTGGAGTCGGATCTGCACGAAGCGCTGGACAGGAATGCCATCGAGACCTGGTTCCAGCCGAAATTCGATCTGGCCCGGCGTCGAGTCACGGGTATGGAAGCCTTGCTCCGATGGAAGCATGAGACTCGGGGGTACGTACCGCCGCCGCTGTTCGTGGCGGTGGCCGAAGCGAACGGGCTGATCGACCGGTTGTCGCAGCGAGTACTCGAGGCGACGCTGCAGCAGATCGTCGTCTGGCGCTCGATGGGCTTTGACGATCTGCGGGTGTCGATCAACATATCGCCGATGCAACTGAAGGCAGAGACGCTGGTGGAGGACACGTTAGAGGCGTTGGAGGCGGCGGGGGTGGAGGGGCGACAGCTCGAGATCGAGTTGACGGAAACCACGGTGCTGGACAGTCCGGCGCAGGCCCGTCAGGCGCTGTCGCGGTTGAGAGAGGCGGGAGTCGGTATATCGATCGATGACTTCGGGACGGGTTACACCTCGTTGTCGTTGCTGGCCGATCTGCCGCTGGACGTGGTCAAGATCGATCGCGTGTTCGTCGAAGCGGTGGAGTCAAACGCACGTTCGCGGGCGGTGGTGGGCTCGGTGATCAGCATGGCGCATGCGCTTGATCTGCGGGTGGTGGGGGAGGGAGTCGAGACGAACGCGCAACTGGAAATCATGGAACAGCTGGGCTGCGATGAAGTACAGGGGTACCTGATCAGCCGTCCGCAACCGGCGGACAAGATCACCGCCTTCCTTGTCGAACAGCGAGTCAATGAACAGGTAAAAAGAGCGTGAAAGCTTCGTTCTACAGCACATTTTTTGCGATGCGGTACGCCTGTGCAGGGACATGCGAGGTGAACCTGTTCTGACTTCGTGTTTCTGTCCGACTGATTTGACACACAAAGCATGACCCCTCGTGAGAATCTACAGATATCCCTCATTCGTCTTGAGTGTGCCGTTCGCCGGTTGCCTCGGTGACATTGACCACAGCCTTTCCGCTGAAACGTCCAGCCGCGAGATCGGATAGGGCATCTGGCGCGTCTTCAAGGCGGTAGGTACGGTCAACGGGCGCGACGATCTCGCCTGAGGTGAGCAATGCACCAAGGTGCTCGACATCGTCGCCTCGCTCTGGAGAGATCATCATCTTCAGCCGCTGGCCGACGAATGGCGACAGCAATACGGCGCCGAGCTGTCGGTGAAGACCACCGGTCAGCCGATCACCCCCCTCGCCGCCGATAATGACCAGGGTGCCGTCGGCGGCTAGCGCGCGACGTAGTGCGCGGACCGAGCGGCGTCAAGCGATGTCGATGATCACGTCGTACCGGGTATCACTATCGAGCGCGTCTTCGTGGGTGTAGTCGATAACCCGCTCGGCGCCGAGCGATCGAACAAAGTCGAGCTTGGAAGTACTTGCGACGCCTGTCACGCGGCCACCGTAGTGCCGCGCGATCTGAACGGTAAAACTGCCTACGCCGCCCGATGCCCCGAGCACGAGTATGCGCTGACCAGCGCGAACCATGCCGACGTCTCGTATCGCCTGGAGTGCGGTCATTCCGGAAATCGGCAGCGCGGCGGCCTGCTCGACCGAGACATCCGGCGATCGATGTGCGAGCTTCCTTGCTTCCGCGACGGCGTATTCGGCGAACGTGCCTGAGCCGACACCAAACACTTCGTCGCCGACGCGGAAGCCGTCGACCGCAGGACCGACGGCAACGACACGTCCGCTGACGTCCAGGCCAGGCACGGGCTGCTTCGGGCCGGTAAGTCCGAAGCCGAGCCGGATGACCCAGGGCAGCCCGACCATCAGATGCCAGACACCGCGATCAACGCCTGCGGCTGCAACCTCGATCAATACCTGCCCGTCGGTTGGTTGAGGAACCGCCAGCGTACCCAGCTCGAGAGTTTCCGCGCCGCCGTAGCGACGCTGAACAATCGCTTGCATGTTCTTGGGGATCGGCCGGGCAGTGGACGGCTTCAAGTCAGGATCTGCAGCTTGAAGAGTGGCCGACGCGGCCGTGGACAAGCATGAGACTTCCAGATTGGCGTTCATGGGTTACTCCGAAGCGGCAAAAACAAGGCGGGCAGGCGCCGGTGGTGAGAAGTTGAGGTGAGTGAAACGTCAGGCGACCGTACTTTGTAAAGTCGACAGGAAAACCATATTATACTAAGTACGTTTCGGCTAGTGAGCAATTTGTCAGGACACCTTTGAATCGAGACAACCGAATGAAAGAAAAGCCACCCAGCAGTCGGTCGACAACTTCGTCGCGAAGTTCAGGTGTTATTCGCCCGACACCGCTGACACGTGAACGGGTCGTCGCGGCTGCGATCGCGCTCGCGGACGAGATCGGCGTCGCCCCGTTGACTGTGCGCAAACTGGCCACGTCGCTCGGCGTCGGGCCGATGGCTCTATACCACCACATCGCGAACAAAGACGAGATCCTTGATGCCATGGTCGACGCGGTGTTCGCGGAAATCGAGTTGCCGACCGAGGAGGCGGACTGGCGGAGCGGAATGGCTCAACGCGCCCATTCCGCACGCGCGGTGTTTGCACGTCACCCGTGGGCGGTGCCGATGATGGACAGTCGTAAAGAGCCAGGGCCGGCAACGCTTGCTCATCACGAGGCGGTACTCCGCTGCCTGCGTCGCGACTTGCCTCTGTCGATGGCCGCTCATGCGTACGCTCTGATCGATGCTTTCGTCTACGGTTTCGCACTGCAGGAGGCCGCTGTGCCGTTCGACGACGGGGAAGGCGCTGCGGAGATGGCCGCGGCGATTCTGGAGAGTGTCCCGGATGACCGCTACCCCCACCTTACCGAGATGGCACATGAACACGTCATGCAACCAGGCTACGATTTCGGCGCGGAATTCGACTTCGGACTCGAGCTCGTGCTCGACGGCCTTGCCGCTGCGGTTGCGCAAGCGTCTTGAGTCTGTTGAAGGCGACAGTCAGCGCTGGATGAATCGAGTAACGCTCCCTTTTCGTTTGCAATCCAGCCGCACACTTGTAGTCTGTAGGAGAGTTAGCCGGTGTCACTGGCAGGTTCGCCAACGCTGTTCTTCAACCTTCCTGTGGAGCGTCCTACCATCGATTTCCGTCGCCAAGGCTACGCTGCAACCCGCCGCGCGACGCTCATCGGCGCCATTGCGGTCTTGCTTTGGGCAACACTCGCTACGCTGACCGCCGCGAGCGGTCGCGTGCCGCCGTTTCAGCTCGTCGCGACGAGCTTTGCGATTGGCGGCAGCGTCGGGATCGCGGTGATCGTGCGTTCGGGTCGAGGGTTTGCTGTCTGGCGTCAGCCCTGGCCTGTCTGGACACTGGGCATTGCAGGCCTGTTCGGCTATCACTTCGCGTACTTCACCGCACTACGCAACGCTCCGCCGGTAGAGGCCGGATTGATCGCCTACCTCTGGCCGCTACTGATCGTGTTGTTCTCGGCCTTGCTGCCAGGTGAGAGGCTTCGTTGGCACCACGTTGCCGGGGCACTCGCAGGGTTTGGCGGTGCCGCATTGATCGTCACCGGCGGTGAGCGCGTGGGTTTTCGCACCGAGTTCGCGTTCGGCTACACGATGGCGCTCGTCGGGGCGTTCACATGGGCCGGCTACTCGGTGCTGTCGCGTCGCTTCGGCAATGTCCCGACCGATGTCGTCGCCGGATTCTGCGTCGCGAGCGCTGTACTCGCGGGCGTCGCTCATCTCGCGCTCGAGACGACGGTCATGCCTGGCTCGGCAAGCGAATGGCTCGCGATTCTGGGGCTCGGGCTTGGCCCGGTCGGTGCTGCGTTCTACGTCTGGGACCACGGCGTCAAGCGAGGTGACATTCAGGCGCTTGGCGCATTGTCCTACCTCGCCCCGTTGCTGTCGACGCTGTTGCTGGTGATGGTCGGACTCGCGAGTGCCGATGCGGCGATCGGGATCGCTTGCGTGCTGATCACGGCCGGCGCCGTGCTCGCCTCGAAGGACATGTTTCGGCGACGAGGCAAAGACTGACATCATCAAGGGATACGGTCCATGGCTCGGAAACGCAAGGCAAGAGAACTGACGGTGACGGCTGCCAGTCAGCTGACCCCGAACATGCGTCGGCTGCATGATGTCACCGATGACGCGCCGAATACTACCTCCGGTGGACAAGACGATGCAACTGAATCGGCAGTACTTCAGGGAGGTGTGCGGTGTTTCAAAATCGCAGCTGTACGTATCCAGCTACTGGAAACGGGGCTTGCAGGAAGAGGATCACAAGATCGCGAAGCGCGAGGACGCCGCTTCGGTCTGATCTTGTCGACGATCTCTGGGGAGCCACGGCAGCGGCGGGCCGAGGCTCATGCGGCCCGACAACTCTATTCATCTTGTCGGACCAAGCCAGTAGGGAAGCACGCCGCGCTCGTCCTCGTCGACAATCAACGTTCGTTCGACCGGTGGCGCGGTACGCTGGTGGCCGTAAGCTGACGCAAGACCTGCTCGGATGCCTCGAAGGCCCGGTACACGCTCCACAACAGACAGGGCGGACCGCAGCGTGCGAACCGCAAGGTTGCAGCGCTGTGACGCTTGGTCATATTGCCGGCCCGATCAAGCCGGGCGAAGAAGACACATTGACGTCGCGTACGACGCGACTTTGCTGACCGAGTATGCGTAGCTGGAGGATAACCCTGATCGTCGGCGTTCTTTAGCTTAATTTGCCTGGTAGTACTCTCCGCGCTGATCGGCTCAGCACTTGCGAAAGGACAGCAACACTGCGTGATCATTCGAGTGCGAGTGGCCTGTCTTGTCATAGATAGGAACACGTGTCGTGTCGTACTGCGTAATGAGGGCCCGTGCAAGCAAGGCTCCTACCGTGCGCTCGAAACCGAATTTCCCGAAATGTTGTGCGTTGACCGCGATGATGAACAATGCGCCGGTCCGGGCAACGGCGAGCAGAGCGACCAGCGCTTCGGGGCCGAGGTGCCCGTGCGTGAAGGTGCCTGCAGATAATACGGCACCGTAGTTGCTCGCCAAGGTTTCGAGTGAACGGGTGAGGTCGATAGTCTGCAAGCGACGATACCGACCTTTGTGCCCAGCGGCCGCCAGCATCTCCGGCGAAATGTCCATGCCATCCACGACCAGCGTGGTGTCGTCGAATGCGTCGGCGATCAGACCGGTGCCGCAACCGATGTCGGCCACCGGGAAGTCTGTCGGTGCCGCGAGTTGCCGGTATCGAGCCACTACGGCGTCCGGCAAACGGTATCCGGTACCGTCAGCGAAGTCGGCATCGTAAGTCGATGCGACGTCACGGTAGTAGTCGATGTTGTCGGCGGGTGATTCGAGCTTGTAAGCCTTGTCCACCAGTGAGATACCAGCCCTTTCCTTGACCATCCGAGTCATCTGATCTTCGTGCCTGAACCCATCATAGTCTCGCTATGCCCGTCGACGTGTCGATGGTGTTCGAGAACGGGCTGTGAGCGACCGCTACCTGAAGTATTACAACTCGTTACAATCTGTCATTGCACTGCGATGTAGTCGCAAATCACACGGTCGATCATACGCAGCACACCCGGCTAAGTTGAATCCGATGAAATCAGTTTTGAATTTGCCTTATCTCTTCTGGCTGCTGCTGGCTACTTGGCTTGACCCACGAATATCCCGGTAGTCGTCGACTATTTCGGCAAGGCGTTCCCAGCCACGCCACTGGCTGACAACCCCGGGTGGCGGATCCGACGGTCGAGCGATATAGCCACCGAGTTTCGCGATCCAGATCAACGCCAGTTCGATCGTCGGCGGCGTCTCGGGAACTTCGCTATTTTTATGTATCTTCCGGTATAGGGGAGTCCATTCCAGCGGCTCGAGCACCTCTTCGCATGAGCCCTCTGGATCGTGTTCACGAGTCTGGCGGTGTTGTGCAGCATCAAACCCTTGATAAGCATACCCGACCCGTGGCGCCCCACGACGTCGAGCTTTTCGGTCTTCTTGCGCTTACCGAAATCGTTGGCCGCCGCTGTGCTGATTATCTTTCCGATGCAGCTTTACGCAACAAGTCGAATGGAGTGCGAGTCTGTCGACAAGGCAGACTGGATGACGGAAACTGCCCTGGAAGAAAAACTGGTGGCCGAAGGCTGGAAGGTTCGACGCATGAAGGTCGATGGCGAATGCTGGGATGTCTACGGAACAACTCCGGAAGGCGAGCGCGTAGAAGCCTGCTTCCATTCCGCAACGGGTGAGAAAATGCTCGTTGCACGCCGAGGGAAAATTCTGTTTCGCGCCGACGGTGTGCAGTAAAAATGAAATCTACAGGCCCGATCCACAGCCTGGCCCACGGCGTTACCCAGGGAGAGAATGATGATCTGTTCGGCAGCAAGTAGTCAGTCAATATCATGTCGACCGACCACTGGTCTTTCGGGATTCCGTGACAGCAACAGACGGCGGGCGCGTCATCGATGACCAACAACTATGCGTCATCCACACACACGCTCGACAGTACGTCGATCGGTCCCTTGCCGATAGCTGATTTTTGAGCATGTTGTACTGCAACATAGCAAGGCTGCAATGACGCAGGAACGACTTCCGGCACCAGATTGATCGGATGCAGAGTCTTGCCAGCAGGCAGAAATACAATAGCCGGAAGGTAGTCGGCAGCTGCGTGAATGGCTTCCAACAGCAGATCTTGCTGACGCTGCATGGCTTCGCTGGGAGGATTCATTCGCTCACCTTCCAGGAAGGCCTCAATCAGGCGCGCATGTTCGGTCGCGTCATCGCGGACGACGACAAGCGGAAACAATCTGCTGTGGTCACTGCTCGGAATGAAAAGCAGGACCGCAAGGCCGTCTGCAACCTTGTTGACGTTCTCGCACAACTTTCGCAAGTCAGGAGTGAGTCCGTCGCTCGAGGACAATGAAGGTGTACTTGCGGATTGGGATGTCATCAATGTGCTCCGATTCGTATCGCTGATTCACGGGGACTGGCGGTGCTCATGTTCTTCAATGATTCACTGGCAGCCAGCAGGGCGCGCCGGATACCGGGTTCAGAAACGGCGTGTCCGGCATTGGCGACCATTCGCAGGCGCGCTCTTGGCCAGGCTTGATGTAGACGATAGGCGCTGATTGGCGGGCAAATGGCGTCATGCCGTCCCTGGACCAGTTCAGCCGGGATGTGTGTTATCAAGTCGATGTCATCCAGAAGGGTTCGTCCATTGTTGAAAAAACGGTTCTTGAAGTAGTGTGTCTGTATTCGAGCCAGAGAATGCCAAAAGCGCGTACATCCTTCGCGGCCTTGGTGCGGATCGGGCAGCAAGGTCGCACAACGGGCTTCGTACAGGCACCATTGCTCCGCGGCCGGTAGATGCACCGCAGGATCAGCATCCAGCACGAGTCGGTGATAGGCCTCGGCGGGATGATCGCGATCATCAACAGGCAGATATTCGATGAATTGACGCCAAGCTTCCGGATAGATGTTTCGAATGCCATTGAAGTACCAGTCGATCTCGCTTGACTGACATAGAAAGATCCCGCGGAGTATCATTCCGCTGACCCGGTCGGGGTGAGCCTGCGCGTAAGCAATGGCCAGAGCGCATCCCCATGAGCCGCCAGAGACTAGCCAGCTTTCGATAGAGAGGTGCTGGCGCAGTGCCTCCAGATCGGCAACGAGTTGGCAGGTCGTGTTATCGATGATCTCGCCCGATGGGGTTGACCGGCCCGCGCCGCGCTGATCGTAGGCAACGATGTCGTAGTGCAAGGTATCGAACAAGGAGTAGTTCGACGAATCCAACCCGGCGCCCGGGCCGCCGTGAACGAGAACGACGGTCTGACCGTTCGCCTTGCCGGTCCGCTCCCAGTACATGCAGTGAATGCCGTCAAGCTGAAGATTACCGGATGCGTAGGGCGTAAGCATGTCTATCTGAATATTTGTCCGAATTCCATCGAATGCATTGGTCTGCTAGGTTGGAACTCCCGCTAGACTTCGTTTCACGAGATGCCATCATGGTTGTCGACTCTGAACGCTATCAGACATTGCAACGTGCCAGACAGGACATCATCCTGAAATTGACACAGTTGAATGCCAGGCATATCAGCTCTCAAGGCCGGCTCTCTGGCATCGAACTCCTTGTCAATCGCTGTCGCGAAGCCTGTGAACGAGGTGACGACAGCGAAGACTTCATTGGCGAAATTGCAATTCATGAACGTGAAATCAGCGAGATCGAGCACGTAAGAAAGGGCATCGACGAGCAGCGAGATGCATTAAACGAGGAATTGTTGAAGCTCGATCAGGAGATTCAGGTCTGCAGCTGACCGTCATGTTGGTCAGTGCATTGAAGCTACCATTCAGGAGAATGAAGTGACTGCAAAAACACAGAAACCAGCAGAACGAACAGATGTCGACATGCCGGATGATGAAGAGAATTCGAAGGATGCGTGTTTTCGACAGGTGGCGACACTGGCCAACTCGATGATCGGCCTTCACGGGAAGGACTTTGCGATGGGAACATTGGTGCTGGCGGCTCGTTTCATCGCAGAAGACAAGCCGCTGGTCGACGCTGGCCGTGTTGATGGCCCAGCGCACTGAGGTGAATCAACCAAGGCGTATCATCCGAAGCGCATCAACCGTCTCGTTTCGGGACACTATTTGAGAATGTGTACCGTATTGGTACAGTCAGAAATATCACTTATTATTGATAAGGTAGTATAAAGATAGTAAAAACAGGTACTTGAATGCGTTGGCGTGTTTTGGCACCGCAGATGCATTTCTACAAGGAGGATAAGCGGAACAAGCAAGGAGTCTTGATGAAAGCAGCCGTGCTTCACAGCTACGACGAGGCGGTCAAGGGGCCGGAATTCGTTCGTTATGAAGAGGCCGATGATCCGACCATCGATTCCCCGAACGATGTCATTATCAAGATCGGTGGTGCAGGTGTCTGTCGAACTGATCTGCATATCGTCGAAGGCTTGTGGCGTGAGAAGGTCGAAGTCGAACTTCCCTACATCATGGGTCATGAGAATGCAGGCTGGATAGAGGCGGTCGGCAGCGCAGTGACAGGCGTGAAAGTGGGCGACCCTGTGGTTTGCCATCCGCTGGTCACCAGCGGTCATTGTCTGGCTTGTCGGCGTGGCAATGACATGCAGGCAGACGACAGCCTGTTTCCCGGCATCAATACCGACGGTGGCTATGCCGAGTTGCTGCGAACGACCACTCGATCTCTGATCAAGTTGCCGCAAAGCCTTGCGCCAAAGGATGTAGCGCCATACACCGATGCAGGTCTAACTGCCTATCGTGCGGCGAAGAAGGCCTCTCGGCATCTGCTACCCGGTGAATTTGCAGTCGTCATCGGTGCTGGCGGCCTGGGTCACATCGGCATTCAGGTCTTGAACGCCCTTTGCGCGGCAGAAGTCATCGTCATAGATCGCTCTGACATTGCGCTGGAGCTGGCCAGACAGTGCGGTGCTCATCACGCGGTCAAGGCAGATGGCAACGAGGTTGCCGCCGTTCTCGAGCTTACCGGTGGCCAGGGCGCAGAAGCCGTCATCGACTTTGTCGGCGAAGGATCCTCCATTGCGCAAGGTCTCGAAATGACGCGCAACGCCGGTTACTACTACATCGTTGGCTATGGCGGAAAGATCGAGGTTCCAACCATCGACATGATCGTTTCAGAGAAGACGATAGTCGGAAACCTGGTCGGAACTTATCCGGAGCTGGTCGAGTTGATGGCATTGGCTGATCGAGGTCTTGTCGAACTCGAAACCCGGGAATACAAGCTGAGCGAAGCGAATCAGGCTTTGGGTGATCTGAATTCGGGCAAGGTCAAGGGACGTGCCGTACTCATTCCGTAGTTGCAATGACAGATGACGGACTCAGCGATCTTGAATGGGTAGTCAGTTCGAGGGCGTATTCGAAGACGAATTCAGGGAGTGTCCAGCAGGAAAGTCAGCTCACATCGGCTATGGGCGGGCGGGAGCAGTGTTTTCAGATAGTCGAATCTTTGAAGTTCTCAGTGCACAGGAAATCCAACGAGGAGATACAGCAATGCCAGATGGTTTAACACTGAACAAGATCACCGGTCAGAAGGGTATGAGCATTACCGAGGCGGCCAATCGAGTGGCAGATCTCGGCTGGACACCGAGCTATGTCCAGGAAGCAATGACCTTTCCTACCGACTACAAGATCACCAAGCCACCAAAGGATCCGATGAAGCAGGTTCTGCGATCCTACTTTCCGATGCAGGAGGAGAAAGACAACCGCGTATACGGTGCGCTGGATGCGGCACTACGCGGCGACATGTTCCGGAATGTGGAACCCCGCTGGATCGAGTGGATGAAGCTGTTTCTGGCCATCATCCCGTTCCCGGAAATATCAGCTGCACGCTCGATGGCAATGGTCGGGCAGCTGGCTCCGGGTGAAGCACTGAGAACCGGCTTTACCATGCAGATGGTCGATGAGTTCCGGCATTCCACGATTCAGATGAATCTGAAGAAGTGGTACATGGAGAACTACATCGACCCGGCTGGCTTCGATATCACCGAGGCAGCTTTCGGCAAGTGCTATGCCACCACCATAGGGCGGCAGTTTGCTGAAGGCTTTGTCACTGGCGATGCAATCACGTCGGCCAACGTCTATCTCACAGTTGTTGCTGAAACTGCCTTCACCAATACCTTGTTTGTGGCCATGCCGTCAGAAGCTGCCCGTAACGGCGACTACGCGCTGCCCACCGTCTTTCTGTCGGTCCAGTCGGATGAGTCTCGGCATATTGGCAATGGACACGCCATGTTGATGTCGATGCTCAACAATCCGGAAAACCACGATCTGATCGAACGTGATCTGAAGTACGCGTTCTGGCAGAACCACGCCATCGTGGACGCCGCGATCGGCACGTTCATCGAGTACGGCACGACTGATCGCGACAAGAACAAGGAGTCCTACGCCGAGTTGTGGCACCGGTGGATTTACGAGGACTACTACCGTACCTACATGCTGCCGCTCGAGAAATACGGGATCAAGGTACATCACGATGATGTGTCGGAAGCCTGGGATCGAATCGTCAAGAAGAACTACATCCACAAGGTTGCACAATTCTTCTCGGTAGGGTGGCCCGTTAACTTCTGGCGAATCGAGGCACAGACTGAAAAGGACTTCGAATGGTTCGAGAAGAAGTACCCGGGCTGGTATGCGGAGTTCGGCGACTACTGGAATTGGTACGCCAAGAAGAGCGAGCCCGGTCAGACCAACATGCTCTTTGACCAGGAAAACGGGTACGCGTATCCGCACCGATGCTGGAGCTGCCTGGTTCCCGCCTTGATTCGCGAAGACTTCTGCGTCGACGAGGTGGATGGGGAACTTCATACTTATTGCTCCGAGCAGTGTCGCTGGACACACAAGGTAGCGTTCTCCGATACCTACAAGGGACGCCCGACACCGGCCATGGGTCGGTTCAGTGGCCGTCGACAATGGGAAGAGCTGTATCACGGTTGGGATCTGGCGGATTGCATCAAGGATCTCGGCTTCGTGCGGGACGATGGCAAGACGCTCGTGCCGCAGCCGCACCTACGCTTCGACAACAAGGACATGTGGACACTCGACGATGTGAAGGGACACACGATCCAGAGTCCGCTCTTGCTGTTGCGGGAGATGTCTGCCGAGGATCGGGAGCAGCACATTGCCGACTACAAAGCGGGCTTCAAGATCAAGGCTTGCCACTGAGGTAGCGTCAAGCAGGGAGGGGCGAGGTGGTCGTATCGACCGCCTCGCCATCCAGCAGAAAATGAGGTTCCGACTGACAGGAACGAGCCCGGAAAGAGGTCCAATTACAACTATGTCAAGACAGCATGTCGAATAGAGAGGTCTACACGGTCCGCATCGAGCCGGTCGGCATCGAGATGGAAGTGCAGGAAGATGAGACCGTGCTCGACGCGGCGTTCAGGCAGGGAATCGCCTTGATGCACGGTTGCAAGGAGGGACAGTGCGGCAGTTGCAAGGCCGTGGTGACGGAAGGCGATGTCTACGATGACGTCGAACTCTTGAAGTACTCGACCTTCGCCCTGCCGGACATGGAGCGTGAAACGAACCATGTCCTGCTGTGTCGGACACAACTGTTCAGTGACATCACGATCGAGTTGCTCAACTACGACGAGGATCTGCTTTCCAGATCGATACCCGTTGGGGAGGTCGCCGGCACTATCGGATCGATCACCGAGCTGACTGGCGACATCGTTCGTCTCGACATCAACATAGGACGACCCTTCAGGTTCTGGGCGGGTCAGTATGTCGATATCAACATCATCGGCAGGAGTATCACGCGGGCGTACTCGATGGCGAATTCGCCTGACGAGGACTCCAGGCAACTGTCGTTCATTATCAAGAAGTACCCTGATGGTGCCTTCTCTTCACTGCTCGACAATCAGCTGCATGAGGGCGACGACGTCAGTGTCAACGGCCCCTTCGGCACGTGCTTTCGCCGGGAAGAACACAAGGGCACCATGGTGCTCGTCGGGGGAGGTTCCGGCATGTCGCCGCTCTGGTCGATTCTCCACGATCAATTGCGTGACGATCCCTCCCGCCGGATCTTCTTCTTCTATGGTGCGCGCACGCGTGGCGATCTGTTCTATCTCGATGAGTTCGCCCAACTGGCTGAAGCACACGCCTCGTTTACCTTCATTCCCGCGCTTTCGGAGGCAAGCGATACGGATGACTGGAACGGGGAGAGCGGCTACATCCATGAGGTGCTTGCCCGTCATCTTGCTGAGCTCGACATGGACGAAGACGGGGATGCCTTTACCTGTGGACCACCGCCCATGATCGATGCCGTGTTACCTGTCCTGCAGATGAACGGTGTCGAGCCCGATCGCATTTACTTTGACAAGTTCACGCCATCTGTCGCTGGCAGCGGTGTATCAAAGCCAGTCGATGCAGGTCCCGTTCCTGCCGGGCTTGTGCTCGAACCGCCCTGATCACAGGCCCATTCTCTCAAGATCAACTCCCTAATCTATCCAGAACTCTTCAAGATCAACAAAACCAAGGAGTGTGTCATGCCGCAAGTTCACGTGAATTCCGGTGCTGCAGGTGCTGCGACGTTTGTCGGATCGGACAGCAGGAAATACAACTACTACGAACCGAAAGGGCGGCGGGCGACTCACTACGAGGACATGACGGTTGATGTCCAACCGGATCCCGAACGCTACCTGATCCAGGACTGGATCATTTCATCTCCCGATGGCGTGGGTGCGTACAGCAAGGCCTGGACGAAACTCAAGAGTGCTGACTGGCACGCCTTTCGAGCTCCTGATCAGGAGTGGGAGAAGACCCACTACATGCGGCAGTCCACCATTTGCGGCATGGTCAAGAACATCTCTGACAACGCGCGCAAGAGTGGCGCGCCCGCCCGCTTCGACAAAAGCTGGGTAAAGGTGCTTCAAGATCATCTTGGTGCGTACAAGCACGTCGAGTTTGGTCTGGGCACGGCAACCATGTTCGCGCAGCGGTACGGCTATACGCAGATGATCAACAACGCCATCCTCACCAATTCTTCCTACAAGCTGCGGTTCTCGCAGGATCTGACTCTCTACCTTGCAGAGGTAGCGATGGATATCGACGATCTGGATCCCGACCTGGGCAAGGAGCACTGGTTGAACGACCCCATATGGCAGGGAACACGAGAGGCGGTTGAGACCATTAGCGGCTCAAACGACTATCTGGAACAGTACTTCGCCGTCAACATCGTGTTCGAGCCTATGGTCGCCGAACTGTTCAGAAGCGGTTTTCTCATGCAATGCGCAGCTGCCAACAACGACTTTGTCACTCCGGCCATCGTTTCGGCCGGCGAGGCGGACTACGAGCACAACCTCGCGAATGCCATGGAGTTGTTCTATCTCATGGCTGAGGATCCGGAGCACGGAGCTGAAAACAAGACTATATTGCAAGACTGGATAGACAAGTATCACCCCTTGTGCCAGTCGGCAGCCAATCAGGTTCAGCCAGTGTGGTCACTACCGCGTGTGAAGCCTGCAACCTATATCGATGCTTTCGCCGCAGCTGAAAATCGCTTTCAGCAGATCACCAACGAACTCGGTCTCAGCTGATACAGCATTGCCAACAACGGACAACAGGATCAGACCATGAATGCAGCGACGAAAGACAACATCTTCCAATCGATGGAAGACATCAAGTTCGAGAAGACCGTTTCGCACCAGTGCGGTGTCACCATGAACGACAGCGTCGAGGCGCGCTGCATTGCCGAGGTCATGGCCGAGAAGCCAGGTCTGAAAGTGACCTACATGCCAGCGATGATTCGAATCGATGGCGACGGCTCTATCGAATTCAAGATGGACGAGATCAGCGAGGTGCTGGGCCGTGAGATGACGCCGCATCTGTTCGAGATATGCACCTCCACGCACTACGGGCGGATGGTCATGGTCGACGACAACACTGTAAAGATGTTTGGCGACATGAACGAGATGCTCGACTACACCTGAACCCGGCAGAGACGAGGAATCACGCATGTACAGGACAGACAGCGGCAAGGAAATTTTCATCATCGATGGGCATACCCATTTCTGGGATGCCAGCAAGGAAAATCAGAAGAACATTCACGGCAAGCAGTTCATCGATTGCTTCTATGTATATCATTCGGCGCTAAGTCCACCGGAGGAGGTTTGGCCTGCGGACAAGTTTGCCAAATACAGTGCGAAGACCATGTATGAGGATCTGTTCGTCAATGGGCCGGATGACATGGCCATCATTCAGTCGACCTATCTGAAGGATTTCTACAAGCAGGGATTCAACACTATCGAGCGCAATCACGAGATGGCGAAGGAGCATCCGGATCGGTTCATCATCAATGGTGCGTTCGATCCAAGAGACGGCAAGGGGGCACTCGACTACATCCACTACATGAAGGAAACCTTCGATATCCAGGGCATCAAGCTCTACACCGCCGAATGGCGAGGTGATTCGAAGGGCTGGAAACTCAACGATCCGGCAGCGTATGAGTGTTTCGAGCTTTGCGACAAGCTTGGTATCAAGAACATGCACGTGCACAAGGGCCCGACGATCATTCCCTTGAACAAGGATGCCTTCGATGTTCATGATGTCGACTATGCAGCGACTGACTTTCAGAATCTGAATTTCATTGTCGAGCACGTTGGCCTGCCGAGACTCGATGACTTCTGCTGGATCGCGGTTCAGGAGAGCAACGTCTATGGCGGACTGGCGGTAGCCATGCCCTTCATTCACAGCCGACCACGCTATTTCGCCGAGATCATCGCCGAGCTGCTGTTCTACGTGGGTGAGGATAATTTGCTGTTCGGGAGCGACTACGCCATCTGGACGCCGAAGTGGATCGTCGACAAGTTCATGGCCTTCGAATTGCCGGAGGACATAGCCAAGGAGCGCGGCGTCGAGCTGACGATGGATATCAAGGAAAAGATTCTCGGACTGAATGCTGCGGCGCTGTACGACATCGACATACCCGCCAGGAAAAAGAAGCTCAAGGCGCAAGAGCGGGTAGCAGAAGCGGTATGACATGACCAGTCAAGCAGCGATGACCAGCGATGAGTCACTGTCGGCAGTATTCGAGGGTACCAAGGAGCATGAAGTCTGGGAAAGTCTGGCTGCGGTGACCGATCCAGAGCTGGACGAGTCGGTCACTGCGTTGGGCTTCGTCACGACCGTCAGTGTTAAAGAGAGAGCGGTATTCATCGGCTTTCATCTTCCGACGTACTGGTGTGCCGCCAATTTTGCTTACATGATGGCGTCCGACATGCATCGTGCTGCCATGGCGTTACCTTGGGTGACGTCAGTCTGCGTCGAGCTCGATGAGCACATGTACTCCGAGACGATCAATCGGGGTATTGCCGCCAGCCTCTCGTTTCAGGATACGTTCGGTGACGAGGCCAACGGCGAGATCCATCTTGTTCGCGACAAGTTTCGGAGCAAGGCGTTCCAGCAGCGCCAGGAGTTGCTGATGCGGTATCTGTTGGCACGGCATCATACGGTCGAGTCGATAGTCGCCTTGCGAATGTTCCAGCTCGATGTGCTGCCCTTCGAAGACGACGAGGGTCAGCGGCTGTCCGCTCGTTACCGGGAAATTCGACAAGAATTCGGCGGTGCCTGCGAATCGGACAACTTTGCGTTCGTCAGGCTCGACGGTGTGCAGCTCGCGGTCGACACCTTCGATCAATACTTGCTTGAGCTTCGCAGCGTCCGAATCAATACACAATTCAACGGTGAAATATGCAGAGGCTTGCTTGCGGCGCGCTATGGACAAAGCGAAGCGAGCCCGACGGAGGTTCGCGTTGCCTTTCCGGCTCTGGAGGAACAACAGGCCAGAGACTCGCTGAAAGGCACATAGGTCACGACAACAAACCAGGAGTGGGCTGAGCGATGACGAAAATGCTGTTACACGACCAGGAGGCTCGTGCTGCTCTGGCAGGCGGGGTCGCGAAACTGACACGTGCCGTGCAAGGGACGATCGGACCCAAGGGGATGAACGCCATCATCGATCGGCCGATCGGCACTCCGATGATCTCGCGCGACGGCGTCAGTATCGCCGAGGAAATCGAATTGCCCGATCGATTCGAAAACATGGGCGCGCAGGTTGTGCGAGAAGTTGCTGGCATGACCAATCAGGTTGCAGGGGATGGAACGACGACGGCAACGGTATTGGCAAACGCGCTCATCCAGGACGGTCTAGAGCTGGTCGACGGAAAATTCAGTCCGGTCGATGTTGTGGACGGAATCGGACGTGCTGTCGAATTCATGATCCAGCGGCTCAAGGATTCGGCGAAGCCTCTTGCCGACAACGCGGCCGTCGAGGCGGTGGCCACCATCGGTGCGAACAACGCTGTGCTTGGCAAGCTTATCGGTGAAGCCATGGAGCGGGTTGGTCAGGACGGGACCGTCGACGTCGACTTCGGGATGACCGTCGAGACCACAGTGAAATTCGCCGAAGGCATGACGTTCGACCGAGGTTACCTGTCGCACCATATGGTGACCGATGTCGAGAAGATGCTTGCCGTGCTCGATCAGCCCTACATTCTGATGACAGACCGCAAGATCCTGGCGCCATCAGAGATACAATCGATACGTGCCCAGGTGTCCGCGACTGGCAGGCCACTGCTGATCATTGCCGACGAAATATCGCCTTCGACTATCGTTGAACTGCTGAAGACGCGCGCCGAGGATGGAGTACAGGTGGCTGCCATCTACCCGCCGGATTTCGGTCACTGGCGCAAGGCGATGCTGGAGGACTTGGCTATCTATACCGGTGGTCGCGTGATTGCGCAGGATCTCGGGCGCGATCTCGAATCGGTGAGTCTCGATGATCTTGGAAGTGCTGAAACGATTCGCGTGTCGGCTGGTGAAACCAGTATCGCAAACGGCGGCGGTGATCCCGAAGCGATACGCGCTCGACGAGCACAGGTCGCGCGTCAATATGACGATGCGCCAGAGAACATCGAACGCGACAAGTATACGCAACGCCTGGCAAGACTTTCCGGTGGAACCGCGATCATCTTGGCCGGCGGCGCAACGCCTGTAGAGCAGAAGCGCACCGCCCAGCTCATCGAAGATGCGCTGAACGCTGCGCGGGCTGCCGCCGAGGAAGGTGTGGTTGCCGGAGGTGGTACCGCCTTGTTGCAGCTGGCTCCAGGACTTGATGAGCTGTTGGCGTCAGGTTCGAGTGAAAACGGCGTGCAATCGGGCATCAGGCTGGTACAGCAGATCCTGTCGCGACCACTTCGACAGATTGTCGAGAATTGTGGTCGAGATGGCGACGCCATCGTGAACGAAGTCGCTGCAGCAGACGAAGGGGTTGGGTTCAATGCGCGCACCGGCGATATGGAAAGTCTCATTGATTCCGGCGTGATGGATCCTGTCAAGGTGACCTACACGGCCTTGCGTAATGCAGCGTCTGTAGCCAGTCTCATCCTCACGACACAGACACTGGTTGCCGATCTTCCCGAACACGAAGACCCGACGATCGGACCGGCGATGGGCGGCGGTGGGGAAAAACTGGAGTGAATCTGGAGAGGCGAATGAAAAGTCAATACCTGACGCGATCGCTGCATGAAAGGTATCCGGCGTGAACAGCGCGTCTGATACCGCCGAAGTGCCGATCGAGCAAAGCGTCGAATCGACATTCCGACTGATCTATCGAAGTCGCAGTCTGCTGCCGCCAAGGGCGGATGGAGGAAAGCAGGGGCTCTCCGATATCCTGAAGGTAGCTCGGCGCAACAACCATGCTCGAGGCGTGACAGGGGCGTTGGTGCTCTACGAACACAAGAACCGCTTTGCACAGGTTCTGGAAGGCGCGGAAGATGACGTCCGCGCCTTGTTCGAGACGATCAAGGAGGATTCACGACACGACAACGTCGAGATTCGTCATGCTGATGAAGTGACTGCAGGTGTTTTTCGTCGATGGGCCATGGCGCTGGTACTGGAACATCGCGAAAACGATGTACCCTTGGTGGCTACAACCGGAGGTGTCGCGGAGGCGTCGCCGTGGCGTGTTACAGCCGAGCAAGAACGTGTGCTGACAATCCTTCGTGATCTGACCCGAGGTTACGGGCGCGCCTACTAGATTCAATCAAGCCTGGAATCGATGCAGTTCGCGAGGTAACATGGTTGCGTTAGCATTCTTTTGAATCAGAGTCTTGCTGTCCAGTCGCCAGGTAGAAAAACGTGCTTCTGTTTCCAGCTGTCGATGTGCCGTTCCTGCAATAGCAATTCGTTGTCGCGAATTGCGTACGGGTGTTATCGCAACTTGCGAACAGCAGCTCACCTGTGAAAGGATGTTTGATCGACGCTAAGTCGTCCAACGAGGATGGTCGGAGGTATTGCGTTTGGACACGACCACCACGCTTGCCAAGAATGTCGATGAATCAGTCGATCAGGCCGGTTCCCTGTTTGCGGAAGCAGGTAACGAGCGGGATATCCTTCGCGCCTGGGAAGGCTTCCTCAATGGTGTAACGCCGGTAGGCCCCTCGGTCAGAGTCGTCGTTGAGAGCTCCTGGAAACGCAGCCTGATGCGTGGAGTCGATGCCCGCGCTGACCGTTCGCCTGTCGTTCTGGGTGAAGGGTCCTTCCAGACACTACTCAAGCGCAACCGACTGTTATCCTGGGCAGCGTCGGCGACGATGCACCAGAACGCCGCCTTGTTGCGAGGTACCCGCTCGATAGTGATATTGACTGACCCTGGCGGGGTCATCCTCGATGTCGTGGGTGATCCATCCACGGCAGATCACGGTCAGGGTATCAACCTGAGTCGAGGGGGAAGCTGGAACGAGTCGGATGTCGGTACAAACGGGATCGGTATGGCGATAGCCACAGATCAGGCGGTACAGGTTCATGCATCTGAGCATTTTTGCGAAGGTGTCAAGGCGTGGACCTGTGCCGCCGCGCCCATTCACGATCCGCGAGACGCCTCCCTGCTCGGCGTGCTTGATATTTCCGGCCCGGATGTCAGTTTTTGTCAACATAACCTCGCGCTGGTCCTGAGCGCTGCACATCAGATCGAAGCGGTCATTCTCGAGCGTTTGCTGGCCAAGCGGACGCGCCTACTCGAAGCCTGTCTGAGTACGCGTCGGCAAAGTGAAGGCGGTATGGTGTTGCTCGACCACAATGGCTTTGTCGTCTGTGTGAACGATGAAGCTTCCGAGCGAATTGATCGTGGTGAAATCAGCACCGCGCTGAGTGTAGGCAAGCGCCTGATAGAGCCTGGCAAGGATCTGGATGTCGACGCTCTCAGAAAAAACCTGCCTCCGGAATGTCAAGCAGACTGGCTGCACCCGGTTGTCGAGAGACAGGATATGTTAGGAGCGGTCATCCTGATTCCTCGGCAGGGGGAGCACCACCTGTCCTCGAAGGCCACGCGGGTGGGTTCGATGTCGAGTGAAAGGGTCAGCGTTTCAGAATCGAGTGAGAAGGTCGACAAGTTCTCGCGCATTGTCGGTAGCAGTCCGGCTATAGAGGAGGCGGTGGCACGGGCACGCAAATTAGCAGGCAGTCAGGCCCCCATACTGATCGAAGGCGAAACAGGCGTTGGCAAGGAACTCTTCGCATCAGCAATACAAGCCGAGTCGACACTTTCTGAAGGGCCGTTCGTGATCTGCAACTGTGGTGCCGTATCAGAAGAGCTTATCGGCAGCGAGCTGTTTGGTTACGTCAAAGGTGCTTTTACCGGTGCAAGTACCGACGGGCGAGTCGGTCGATTCGAGCAGGCTAGTGGCGGTACATTGTGCCTTGACGAAATCGGTGAAATGCCTTTGGGCATGCAACCCTATTTGCTGCGAGTTCTCGATGAGGGTTTCGTCTACCGGATCGGTGAGAACAAGCCACGCAAGGTAGATGTTCGATTATTGGCAATGACCAACCGAAACCTGCGTGAAGAGGTGTTGGCCGGCCGCTTCAGGCGAGATCTTTATTACCGCATCGGTGTGACTACCATTGCTATTCCACCCTTGCGTGAGCGTGGTACCGATGTTGACGAGTTGATTCGACATTTCTTGCGAGACTTGAGTACTTTGCACCATCTGGAGATGCCCAGCCTGGGTCGTGAGGTGTTCGATGCCTTGCGCTGCTACCCGTGGCCGGGCAATGTTCGTGAGCTTCGCAATGTCATCGAGAGTCTGCTATTGACCAAGAGCGACACGGCGGTAACCCTCGACGATCTACCCAGGGAATTGTTCGAGCAAAATTCAACAAGCAGTGCAGCTGCTGAGAATTTACCTGTCAGAGGACTCGAGGCGACCGAACGTCAGGCAATTGAGCAAGCGATCGATGCCAACCGGGGAAACCTGACCCGTGCTGCAAAGCAACTCGGCATATCCCGCAGCACGATGTACCGGAAAATCGAACACTATCAGCTGGTGGACAAGTAGTTTCCATGATACCGATCGGGCCGCACCCTCTCGTGACAGCCGAACTCTGCGATCCGAACCTCTGGAATTAGCCGTGGCACATCCGTTGCTGATCCTTCGGATGCAGATTCCAATACGCTACGTGCACATAGTCTTGTCGCTGCTCATGCTGAGTTTCATGGCCGTTCAGTGGAATGACCCTGACGGTATCTTGTGGATGATCATTTACGCGGTTCCCATGCTGTGGACGGCGATAGCGGCCTTTGCACCCGAACGACTGATGAGGCCGTCGACTCGAAGGTTACTTGCAGGTTTCTTCCTCGGCGCGCTGGTGGCGACGATTTATTTCTGGCCGAAGACGCCGCACTGGTGGACGGGTGATGTCTGGAAGACTGTGGAAACTGCGCGGGAAGGCATGGGAATGATGATTGTCGCGATGGTTCTGTTGGCAGTACTCTTGACAGGTAAAGCCCGCGAGCGTTCTGGCGAATACAGGGACAGGTAGGCCTTCCTCAGGTCCTGCCGTGTCTACACATGTACTTACGCGTCTGCCGTCTCGCCGAAGGTCGCATCTGTCGCGGCATCGAATGCTGCGATGATTTCACGGGCCGTGTCACGCACGTCGGCTGCGGAGTAACCGGCACGGTACAGCGCCGAGCCGATCCCGAAACCGGTTATACCGGCGTCGAGGCAGTCGCCAAAGTCGCTCGCGCCAGCACCGCCGACCGCGTAGAGCGCGGTTCCCGGAGGCAGCACCGCGAGCCACGCCCGCACGCCGTCGCGACCGACCTGCGCGGCGGGGAACACTTTCAGCGCTGACGCACCAGCGCGTAGCGCGGCGAACGCTTCGCTTGGCTACGGTGCCCGCGCCGATGCGCGCGCTTACGCCGAATGCATCGACAAGTGCGGCGATGCTCACGAGCGGACGCGGTGAATTCAACGGCACTTCGATGTCGGTGAAGCCTTCATCGAGCAACACCTCGCCAACGGCAACGGCCTCGTCAGGACGGATTCCGCGCAAGATCGCAATCAAGGGACGGCTCACGGGTTTCCTCTGGGCGGGTGCGGGATAATCGTCAGATCGGGAGACAGTTGGCGACGGCTGGAGGCAAGTCCGGCAAGAGTGAGCAGGTCGGCATCGAGCGTGCGTGAAGCGCCACCGCCCGTAACGAGCGCGACCCGGTATCGATCGACCAATGCCTTTGCACCCACGAGCACAACCTCGGCACCCTCCCACCAATGCCGCATCGTTGCAAGCTTGGCACCGATCAACAGCGCCGACAACCGAGCCCGGGCGCAGACCGGGTCTGCGTCAGCCAATAAAGTGCTTGCGCGCAACCCAAACAGCGTAGCCGGCAACGCACCGGGGTTGCCTAGTGCATCGGGTAGTGCCGCAGCATAGGCGTCGGCATCCCAGCCTTCCGTCGCAATCGAGTGGCGCAGTACCGAGGCCGTACTGAGCAGCGCGAACAGCTCGCCGCTCAGACAGGTCCTGAATGCCTGTACCTCACCGAGGAGTTGCGTTTCCTCACCCCGCATGACGTCCGGTGGCGTGTCCTGAGAGATACAGCGAGCACGCGGCAGACGAGTCGTGGGTCGCGCATCGGGGCGGCGATTGCCGTGTCGGCGCTGCCGGGTGCGCAAGGGCACGCGTGCGTAGGGCGCCTCGATCCAGCCGCCGCGGGCGCCGACCATGCCACAGGCGATCGTCGGCATCGGCGTGGCGGCCGTGTCCAGCCAGGGCTCTACGAGTTCGAGAAAGGTGTCCTCGAACTCGTCTGGGCGGAGCGTCGACATGCCCCGCTCGCTCGTCGCCTCGTCACGGACGCGATCGTCCCGGTCGAGCAACCAGGTGCGCAGATTGGTCGTGCCCCAGTCGACGCCGATCCAGTTTGCGGTGGTGCTCCCGTCTCGCCTTGCCGGCGCGTTCGATGCCATGCCACGAGCCTATACGGCTAGATGGGTCTTGCGGTCGAAAAAGTGCAGGTGTTCGGTGTCGAGGGCGATGCGAATACGATCCCCGACGCGGGCTCGCGTGGCCGGGCCGAAACGGGCGGTGCACTGGCTCGTCTCGTCGCCCCCCAGCTTGTCGAGCGCGTCCGGATCCCCGCTGTCGACGGGTGCGGCGGACAGTGGGAAATGAATCAAGGTCTCGGCACCGAGCGCCTCGCGCACACCGACCGTCGCTTCCAGGGTCCGTGCCAAAGGATGGTCGGGCACGAGCGCGGCGTCCTCGAGATGTTCGGGACGAAAGCCCACCACGATCGGCTCCCCGACATACGTCGACAACGCCGGTCGTCTGTCGACGATGTCGTCGGGCACGGCAAGCGTCTGGTCACCGAGCATGAGTCGGAAGCCTGCGCCGACGCGAACCAGCGTCGCCTCGCAGAGGTTCATGGAAGGAGAGCCGATGAAGGCTGCTACAAAGACGTTTTCCGGTCGGGCGTAGAGCGCTTCGGGTGCGGCCACCTGCTGCAGGACACCATCCTTGATAACCGCCACGCGATGGCCCATCGTCATTGCCTCGACCTGGTCGTGGGTGACATAGAAAGTCGTAACACCGAGTTCTTTCTGGATGCTCGCGATGTCGGCACGCATCTGCACGCGGAGCTTCGCGTCGAGGTTCGACAGTGGCTCGTCCATAAGGAACAGCGAGGGGCGACGGACGATGGCACGGCCCATGGCGACGCGCTGCCGTTGCCCGCCCGAGAGCTGCCCGGGTTTCTTGTCGAGCTGCTCCATCAGTTCGAGGATGGAGGCGGCGCGGCGCACTTGATCATCCAGATCCTGCTTGCCGACCTTGCGCAGTTTGAGCGGGAAGCCGATGTTCTGGCCCACCGTCATCTGCGGGTACAGCGCGTAGTTCTGGAAAACCATCGCGACGTCGCGATCCTTCGGTGCGAGCTCGTTGAGCACGCGCTCGCCGACGCGGAGCTCGCCGGACGAGATCTCCTCGAGGCCGGCGATCATCCTCAGGGCAGTGGACTTGCCGCAGCCCGAGGGCCCGACGAGGACGAGGAATTCACCGTCCTCGAGATCGAGGCTCAGTTCGTCGACGGCACGAAAGCCGTTGTCGTAGATCTTGCTGATGCCGTCGAGCGTGGCAGTTGCCATGGGTCGATCTCCTCGGTTGTGCGTTCGATCTGCCGGAAGTGCGGCCTTCAGTCCGGCCAGTGGTCTACGCCGTCAGTCCTTGACCGCGCCGGCCGTCAGACTACTGATGAGATAACGTTGCAGGAAGAGGAAGAACAGCATCAGCGGGATGGTCGAATAGATCGAGGCGGCCATCAATTCGTTCCACTCGACCTTGTACTGGCCGATCAACTGTCCGATGCCGACCGGCAGCGTCTTCTGGGTCTCGGAGTTCGTCAGGATCAGCGCGAACAGATATTCGTTCCAGCCGGTGATGAAGGCGTAGACCGCCGTTGCGACCATGCCGGGGAGGGCGAGGGGGAGAATCACCGTGAAGAAAGTACGGGCCGGGCCACAGCCGTCGATCGACGCCGCCTCGTCGAGGTCCCTCGGAATACTTTTGAAATAGCCATACATCATCCACGTGCAGAACGGAATCGTGAACGATATGTAGGTGACGATGAGCCCGAGCCGCGAGTCAAGGAGGCCCGCGGTCTTCATGATCTTGAAGTAGGGAATGACAAGCATGACCGAGGGAAACATCTGCGACAGCAACAGAAAGCCAAGGAAGGCACCGCGGCCGCTGAAGCGGAAACGCGACAGGCCATAGCCTGCAAGTGTTGAGAATACCAGCGAGATGGCGGTTGCCGTGAGCACGACAATGAGGCTGTTGGTGATGTAGTCGGCGAACGGGTAGTCGGTGAAAACACTCCGGAACGCGGCGAAACTCGGACTCTCGGGCCATAACAATGGCGGATCGGAGAACAGCTCGGTGCGGTCCTTCAAGGAGGTCGAGACCATCCAGAGGACAGGTGTCAGGACCATCGCGCAGGCACCTGCAAGCACGCCGTAGAAAAGCGGATGGGCACCGCCGACACTGGCACTAGACCTCATCGTCAGACACCGTTTTGCGATAGATGACTGCGAACAGGATGCAGATGAAGAGCACGATGACCGCCATCGACGCGGCACGACCGAAGTCGAAGCTCTGGAAGGCGGTACGGTAGATGTCGATGCTGACTACGTTGGTAGCGTCCACCGGCCCACCCTTGGTCATCAGCCACACGATCGTGAAATGCTTGAACCACCAGACGAACTCGAGGATGACCGCAACGCCGAGAATCGGCGCAAGGCCTGGTAGCGAGACGTAGCGGAACTGCAGGAAGCGCCCCGCACCATCGAGTGCCGCCGCCTCGTAGCGATCGCGCGGAATCGACTGGAGACCGGCCAGCGCAAGCAGCATGACGAGCGGATAGCCTTTCCAGATAGCCGCCCCGGTTATGGCCGCAAAGGCCCAGGTCGGGTGGTCGAGCCAGGCGACCTGCGTGTCGATCAGCCCGATCGACCCAAGCGCATAGTTGAGAATGCCGAATACCGGATCGAAGATCAGGCGGAAGATCATCGCGACGACGACTTCCGGGAACAGCCAGGGCAGGATCAGCACGGCCCGAAACAACACGTTGCCCTTGATGTCGGAGGCGAGTACGACGGCGAGCGTCACGCCGACGATCAGGTGCCCCGATATCACCAGAATCGCATAGACGACGGTGATGACAAGGCTCTTCAGAAATCCCGGATCGCTGATGCTTTGCGCGTAGTACTTCAGTCCGACGAAGTCCCAGCGATTGAGCAGATTGGTGTCGAAAAAACTGATATAGATGCCGTAAGCCAGCGGATAGACCACCAGCAGCAGCATCACCAGCATCGCCGGCGAGACGAAGGTAAAGCCAGCTCGTGCACGGGCTTTTGCAGCGGCCGTCCGCCGTCGCGATGGACGGGCATCGCCGTTTGAAAATCGAGTACGGCCGCCCGCCTGCGCGTCGCCGTTCACGGAAGTTGCAGCCATGCTCGTCAAGCCTCCCTGGTCAATGGAGATCGAAGCGGGTGACGTTCCTTGCGGTAGTCTTCCTGGTCGATGTTGTCCCTAGCGGTTGTTTTCAATGAGTCGGGCGGTCCGCTCGGCGGCATTCTTCGCCGCCTCTTCAGGCGTCATCTGGTCGATGAGCACGGCCTGGTAGTTGTCACCGGCGATGCTGAAGACCTCGGGGTAGTACTTGACCGTCGGTGGCTGGTAGCCGAACTGCGCTGCTTCGATGAAGCCAGCCAGCTCGGGACGTGCGATCTGTGGATCGTCGAGGGCGTCGAGGCGGGTCGGCAAACGACCGGTGGCCGAATTCCAGCTGAGCTGGTTATCCTTGTTCAACACGAACTTGATGTAATCGGCGGCGACGTCCTTGTTGTCGCTGTCAGATGCGATCGCCCAACCGAACATGCCGAGGTTGATATCGGGATCGATCCCTTCGACCGACGGCATCACCGCACCGGCGAGCTTGCCTGCGAGATCGGGGGCTTGTTCGAGAATCGCGCCGATGGAGTGCGGCCCGGTAATCATCATCGCCGCCTTGCCGCTGGCGATCAGCGAGACAGCTTCGCCGTAACCCGTCTGCAAGGGACCCGGGGGAATCGAGCCGTCGTCGACGAGATCGCCGAGCAAGGCAAATGCCGCCTGCGCTTCGGGTGAGTCGAACTGGGTCGTCCAACCGTCACCGTCCTCGATGAGCTCGGCTGCGCCGTGGCTGCGCATGATCTGAAAGAAGCGCGACGCGCCAGAACCGTTGTTGGTGCCAATGAGAGCAAAGCCCCAGCGATCGGTCTTGCCGTCGCCGTCGATATCGACGGTGAGTGTCTTCGCCACTTCACGAAACTCATCCCAGGTGCGCGGAGGTTCGAGCCCCGCCTCCTCGAAGAAGTCAGTGCGATAGAGCAGGGTAACGGGGATCGTGAACCACGGTGCGAATTGATACTTGCCGTCGAGCGTCGCCTGCGCCAGCGGTCCTTCGGCAAAGCCGTCGAAATACTCCGCGCCGAAGGCCGCTTCCAGATCGGCAACGATGCCAAGGTCGTCGGCCTGCGCCATGAACTCCGGGGAATTGATGTAGACGTCCGGCATCTGACCGCTGATCGCAAGCGCATTCGCCTTCGCGTACAGCTCGTTAGCCGGAACGCCGATGAACTCGATTGTCACATCGGGGTTGAGCGCCATGTATTCGTCGGCGTAGCTCTGCTCGACCTTGCCTTCCGGTCCTTCGACGATTGTCGAGGACAACACGGTCAGCGTTACCTCGTCGGCAGCGTGCGCCGCCGCGGTGAGTCCGAGCGCGAGTATCGCGGCCGTCAGCTTCGTCGGTTTCATGGGTTTCTTCCTCCTCGGGTTGGGATCGGGAACGCCTGGTCAGCTCGCAGCCGTAAGGCTATCGCGCCTTCACAAATAATACACAATATCAAATATAAAAAACACTATTTGTGTCAAGTGCAGTGTTCGCGAATAGCCGATCATGTGCCGGATCAGACGCGATGCCGACTCGGAGAGGGTGCGATGTCCCTCTGCTAAACTTCGAAATCCTTCTGTCGCCGGTGCTCACCAGGATGTCGTTCAGCCCGTCCGAAGACGACGCAAAGGCATCGCTGTACGAGCGGATGATGGCTGACATCGATACCGGTGCACTTGCGGGTGGTGAGCGGCTCAAGGTCGCGAGACTCGCCGAACGCTACGGCGTCAGCACCAGTCCGGTGCGCGAGGTGCTCCGCTTGCTGCAGGGCGAAGGGCTTGTCCAATTCAGCAAGAACCGCGGTGCAACGGTGGCCGTGGCCGACATCGGCACGATCACCGAAATCTTCGAATTGCTGCAGTTACTCGAGCCGTATTTCCTGTCTTGGTACGCGCAGTTCGTGCGACCGGAGGATCTTGTCGAACTCGAGCGCATTCAGTCGTGCATCGAGGCCACACCGGTCGCCGAACGCGCTGCCTTCGGTCGGCTGGACGCCGAGTTTCACGGCTTCATGTACGAACGGCACTACAACCGACGAGCCGTCGAACTGTGGAAGCGGCAGAAGCGGACGCTGAACGTGTTTTCGCTGGCGCTGCCGATCAGCTCGCGGCGCGAACGCGACATCCTGCGCGAGCATCGCGAACTGCTTGAGGCCCTCCGTGCCGGCGATGTCGACAAGGCGTCGCGCGTGATTCGTGAGCACGTGCAGGGTTCGGGCGAGCACATGTCGCAACAGATGAAGGTATTCGAGCGCGCGGGTGAGGTACCCGACTGAGGCGTGAACCAGAGGTGCGCACGGGAGGCGCGCGATTGACGCGCCCTGTTGTTCGACGCTTCGGGCCGCGCTACCAGTTCGTGACCGAGCCGTCCGCGCGTATCAGATGTGGCGCTTCCCAGTCGACCGGCGGCGACGCCCGCAGCGCTGCCTCGTCAACCGTGACGCCGAGACCGGGCCGGTCGTCGACGACATAGACCGCACCCTTCATTTCCACCTGTCCGGGAAACAGTGTTTCGTCATGAAACCCGAGCGCCTCAGTCGGCGCCTGGCGTGTCTCGAGCCAGCTGAAGTTCGGTACGGCGGCGCCGAGGTGTACGCTCGCCGCAGTGCAGACCGGCCCGAGCGGGTTGTGCGGCATCAGGTCGATATAGTGGCGCTCGCACCAACCGGCAACCTTCATGGCCTCGGTGAAGCCACCGATGTTGCACAGGTCGAGCCGCATGTATTGAGTCAGGCCGCGCTCGATGTAGGGTGCTGCCGCCCACTTCGACGAGAACTCCTCGCCGACGGCGAAGGGCACATCGGTCATCGTGCGCAGCGTCGCGTAGGCCTCGGGTGTTTCGTGGCGGATCGGCTCCTCGAGGAAGTCGAGCGTGCCCGAGGGCATACGCTGGCAGAAGCTCGCGGCCTCGGCTATCGACAGTCGATGGTGATAATCGATACCGAGCGTGATGACGGTGCCGACCGCCTCGCGAACCCGTCCAAGCCACTCGGCGGTGCGGGCGAGACTCGTGCGCGGGTCGTAGGTACCGTCGTCGCTGCCGTGACCTTCTGGCATCACGCGGACGCAATCCCAGCCATGCAGGGTCAGCATGCGTACCTGCTCGATCACCTCCGGGCCGGCACATTCGACCGAAGTGGAAGCGAAGGAGGGGACTACGTCCCGGTGGCGGCCGCCAAGTAGTTGGTAGACCGGCACGCCGAGCGCCTTGCCGAGCAGGTCGTGCAGCGCGATGTCGATTGCCGATTGCGCCGCGGTCAACACGCGTCCGCCCTCGAAATACTGGCTGCGGTACACCTCCTGCCAGATTCGCCCGATACGCCGAGCATCCTGCCCGACGAGAAAACCGGCCAGCAGCTCGAGGGCGCCGATGACCGCGCGCTCGCGCCCCGACAGGCCGGATTCGCCCCAGCCGACGAGACCGTCCTCGGTGGTGATCTTCACCAGCAATTGATTGCGCTGGCCGACAGCGGCGAGGATCGGCTCGATGGCGGCGATAGGCAGGGGGGAAGTCGGCATGCTCTCGTTTCTCGGTGAACGCGAAGAGGATTAGCCATTAATAATGCACTAAAACATTCATTTCATGTATTGTTTGCCCCAGGTAATGACCTCATTACGAGAGACGCTGATGATGAAACGCACTACCACTCCCGTGATCGCCTCGATTGGCACTCTGTCCCTGCTGGCTGCCGCCAGCGTCGCGCAGGCCGTGACCATCGAGGTCTCCGCCTGGAAAGGCAACGACGCCGAACCCGCCGGCATGCCCGAGTTGATCGAACGCTTCGAGGCGGCGCATCCCGACATCGACGTCGAGTTCTCCTACATCAGCCGGACCGACACCGACATCGTGTTGCCGCCTCGTCTGCAAAGCGGCGACGCACCTGACGTCATGATGGCCGACATGCCGCTGGTCAAGGTGTGGAGCGACGCCGGACTGCTCGCGCCTCTGGACAAGGGCACATGGTTCGAACGGCTCTCGCCCGCTGTCAGTGCAACAGTCGGTTCCGGCGACGAGGTCTACGTCATGCCGCTCGAGGTCATCGGCATGGGCAACTACGTCAACATGGGTTTGCTGCGCGCTGCGGGCATTGAAGAACCGCCGACCACCGTCGATGCCCTCGTCGAGGCCTGCGAAGCGCTCGACGCCGCCGGCACCTCGCCGATGCTGCTGACGGGCGGCTTCCCTGCGGCATTGTTCGTGACCGCCAACGGACTCGAGCCCGATCCCTCGGTCGCCGCCGCACTCGGTGCCGGTGAGAGCACCTTCGAGGACAGCGAGGCCTTCGCCGCGGCGCTCGGCAAGGTTCGACGTCTGGCCGAGGCGAAGTGCTTTGATCCGAAGCAGGTGGCCGGGGTGGATCCCTGGTCGACGGCGCTGGCAGAGTTCAAGGCCGGCAGCTTCGCGATGATCCCGCAGGGCGCGTGGAACATACTGGACTTCAGCACGGTCGACGAACTCGACTTCGTGTTCGCGCCGATTCCCGCGTCGGCAGACAGCGGCGTCGCGCTGGACCTGTTCGGGTTCGGCTGGACGATAAGCTCGCAGAGCGAGGAGCCTGAGGCTGCAAAGGCGTTCGTCGACTTCTTCACCGACGACGCAAACCTGCAGACGCTGCTCGAAGCCGAGTCCGCCTACAGCCCGTTCGCCGACGGCTCGAGTGGCATGGCGGAACTTGCCGCGCCTTACGACGCAGCGCGCGCGGCCGGTGCCTCGATCCTGTTTCCGTTCAGCGTGTTGCAGTGGCCCAAGGAGCTTGAAGCGGAGCTGTTCGACAGCATGACCGGATACCTGCTCGACATCGAGCAGGACCCGGAAGATGTGCTGGTTCGCTGGGACGAGATCGTCGAGGATCAGTAGCCACGCGTCGTCCTGTGCGCTGCGGCCTGTCCTCAGTGTCGCAGGGCAAGGCGTCACGTCCTGTCGGTTGACCCCGGGGGAGTCGGACATGGGCAAGTACCGCATATACCTGTTCACGCTGCCGGCCGTGCTCGTGCTCGGCATCTTCTTCGTCTACCCGATCCTCTTGTCGTTGAGGCTGAGCTTCACCGACTTCACCGGGGTTGGAATACCGAAGGACGTCGGCTGGAAGAACTACGAACGCATCTTCACGCGCTCGCGCTACCTCGACGCGCTGCAGGTGACGTTGCTGTTCACGCTGCTGGTCGTCACGCTGCAGACCGCCATCGGTCTGTGCTTTGCGGCACTCTTGCACCGGCTGCCGGCAATCCGTCATTTCTGTCGCGCGGCGCTGTTCATGCCAGCGATGATGTCGTTCGTCATCGTCGGCTACGTGTGGCAGTTCATCTACTCGCCGTTCAACGGCGGGCTCAATGCCGCGTTCGGGCGACTCGGGCTTGCGGCATTCCAACACAACTGGATCGGGGACCCGAATACGGCACTGCTGGCGCTCGGTTTCGCGCACGTCTGGATGTTCGTCGGCTACACGACCGCGATCTTCCTTGCCGGCTACGCCGCCATTCCGCAGGATCTCGACGAAGCCGCCCGACTCGAGGGTACGAGCGGCTGGCAGCGCTTCAGGCATATCGAGGTGCCGCTACTTGCCCCGAGCTTCACGATCAACATCGTGCTGTCGACCATCGGCACACTGAAGACATTCGAGCTGCCGTTCATCATGACGCGGGGCGGCCCGGACGGGGCAACGCGTACGCTAAGCCTGCACATCATCGATTCGCTGTTCGGGAAATACAAGTTTGGCTTCGCCAGTGCGCTGTCGATCGTCATGCTGATTCTCGTCGTGCTGATCGCCTACATCCAGAACCGGGTCCTGCGCGCGCGCGAGGCGCGGCTGTAGAGACGATTGCACACACCGTATAGATATCGGAAGAGATGGTATGAGTACCCGAATGAGCCTGCGTGGACGGGCGACGAAGATCCTCTTGTCGATGGCGGTGGTGGCTCTTGTCTTACTCATGCTCCTGCCGGTGGCCTATATGGTCATGATGTCCTTCAAGACCGGTCCCGAGATCGTCCGCGATCCGCTGGGCTTGCCCGAGGGGCTGTTCCTCGGCAACTATGCCAATGCATTGTCGAAGATGAGCTACGCGCGGAGCGTCATCAACTCGATCGGTATCACGCTTTCGGTCACCGTACTGGTGTCGTTCATCGGGGCACTGGCTGCGTACCCGCTCGCTCGTCGCACGAGTGGTCTTTCGCGGGCGCTGGTGCTGCTGACGGCGCTCGGCTTGTCCACACCTGCCTTTGTCACGATAACGCCGATCTATGTCATCTTCCGCGAGATCGGACTGCTCGACACCTATGTCGGGCTCGTGCTCGCCTTTACCGCATTGAACCTGCCGCTCGCCGTGTTCTTCTACACAAGCTTCATCGGTAGTATTCCGGTGGAGCTCGACGAGGCTGCGCGACTCGACAACTGTGGCGACTTCAAGATCTTCTGGCACATCATCCGCCCGCTTCTCGGGCCGGCGACTGCAACGCTGTCCCTCTTCGTCATGTTGATGGTCTGGAACGACTTTACCTACCCTTTGCTGCTCATTACCGACGAGGACAAGTTCACCGTCATGATCAGTGTCTATCGCTTCGTCGGCAACCACACGCTGTCTCCGGAGGATCTGTTCCCCGCCGCGGTACTCGGTTCACTACCGCTGCTGGTGCTGTTCATCCTGTTCCAGCGCCGCATCGTCGCCGGGGTCACCGCGGGCGCCGTGAAGTGAGGGCGGGGAACGGCGTCAGGCTTGACGGCCGGGTCGTGCTGGTGAGCGGGGGGGGAGCCGGCATTGGACGCGGTGTCGTCGAGGTCTGCCATGAGGCCGGGGCAACGGTCGTCGTCGGCACACTCGAAGCAGCCACTCTAGAGGCGGGCACATTCGACAACCTGGAGCGTGTCGAAGTGGAGCATCTCGACGTTGCCAATCCTGCGGCCGTCAAGCGTTGGGTCGATGCTGCCGCCGAGCGCCACGGCGGTATCGACGGCCTCGTGGCCAACGCCGGTCTCACCTTGCATCCGCCGTTTCTCGACGTCGATCTCGACACGCTCGATCGTCTCTGGTGTGTCAATCAGCGTGGCGTGTTCCTCAGCGCACAGGCGGTCGCGCGGGTGATGGTCGCGCAAGGGCAGGGTGGCGCAATCGTCGCTGTCGCCTCGAACCATGCGCGCGCTTCGGACGCAGGCTACGAGATGTACGCGGCCACCAAGGCGGCAATCGTCGCGATGAGCCGTGCGATGGCCTGGAGTCTGGGCTCGCAAGGCATTCGCGTGAACTCGCTAAGTCCGGGGCTGACACGGACCGAGACCGTCGCCGCGGCGGCCGAGGCCGATCCGGCAACCGAGGCGCGGTTCCGGTCCTGGCATGCGACGGCGCGCCTCAACACCGTACACGAGGTGGGTGAATGCGCCGCGTTCCTCCTGTCGGATGCGGCGAGTGCTGTCACCGGGACCGATCTGATCGCCGATCAAGGCATGTCGGCGCGTCTCGGAGACTTGTCGTGAGTGACGCCAGCGGTGTGCTTGCGTCGCCGCCGCGCGTCGCCTTCGCGGGCGAGGATCAGCTCGGGGAGGGGCCCTACTGGTGGGCAGCCGACGGGCGACTTTGGTGGGTCGACATCCTCGCACCGGCCATTCACTCTGTGCTCGAGCGCAGTGACAGGCGCCGCACGATCGCCTTGCAAGAGCCGGTCGGTGTGGCCGTGCCGCACCGTGACGGTGGTCTGCTCGCTGCCATCGGCGGGGCGATTCTGGCGCGTCGATACCGAAGGCATGGCGACGACCATGATCGACGACTTTGACATCTGTAATGGCATCGGCTGGAGTCCTGACGAACGCTGGTTCTACGTTACCGACAGCGGTCCTGGCGTCATATACACGTACGCGTTCGACGCCGGAGGCGGTGCGCTTGGCGAGCGCCGAACTTTTGCCCGCATCGCAGCGGCGGATGGCGTGCCGGACGGACTGGCTGTCGATGCCGAGGGGGTCGTCTGGAGCGTGCACTGGGACGGTTCGGCGGTGGCGCGCCACAACCCGGACGGCGCTGTCGAGCAACTGCCTGTACCGCGTCCGACGCGTTGTGCATTCGGGGGCGCTGAACTGTCGACGCTTTACGTGACGAGCGCACGTGCCGGACTGTCGGCATCGACACTGGCCGAAGCCCCGGCGTCGGGCTCGATATTGGCTGTCGACCCGCGGCTCGCCTGTATATCCCACGGTAGCCGAGGTCCTGACACGTCCTGCGGCTAGCTTTGTGGCGCGCCCCGGAGCTCGCAGATCGCTTCACGGATGGCGCGCCAGATGGCGGCCTCCTTGCCTGCGTGCGAGTTGACATTGACACAGGGTCGAGAGTGTAACGCCTTGATCCAGGACAACGCACGGTCAGCACAATGCCGCACGGTGCCAACTTCTTTGCGACGATATTGCGTCGCTGCCGTGCCGACGCCCGGGCGCATCGAAGTCCTTCAATAGTCCTCCGAGCTACCCAACCACGGGGCGCTCGACGGGTCGGTCTCACCGCTCACCCGTGCGGCCCAGCCGCCAATGATATTCGATAGACCCGAAACCGCGCCACTGCTCAGCCGAGCGGCGGGAAGTGCAAGTAGCGTACGTCCCGGATGCCGGGTAAATTTCGGAACTGATCGAGGCGCGACGGCTTCAGCGGTCCGTCGATCTCGACTAGCGCGATCGCGCCGTCGCCGGACGTGCTCTGACCCAGGTGCAGGTTGGCGATGTTGATACCGGCAGCGCCCGCGGTTGTGCCGATCAAGCCGATCACGCCGGGTTGATCGGCGTTGGTGATATAGAGCATGTGCTCGCCGAGTTCCGACTCGAGCGGAATGCCCTTCACGTCGATGACCCGCGGGCGGTTACGGAGCAACGTACCGGCAATGTGGCGGCGCATCGATTCGGTCTCCACTTCGACCGTCAGGCGGCACTGGTACTCGTCCTTGCCGTCGTTGTACGCATCAACGACGTCGATGCTGCGCTGCCGCGCGAGCTCGCGGGCATTGACCGAATTGACGCTTGCGCTGTGCTGTTCGAGCACCGACTGAATGATCTGAGTGGTCAGCGGTTCCGTGTTCAGATCCTTCGCCTCGCCCCCGTAGGTGATCGTCAGCGTGCGGATCGGATCAGTCGTCAGCTGGCCGACGAAGGAGCCAAGGCGCTGCGCCAGCTGAAGATAGGGCTTGAGCCGGCGCGCTTCCTCGGGGCTCAGGCTCGGCGCGTTGAGCGCGTTGGTGATCGCCTCGTCGAGCAGGTAGTCACTCATCTGTTCGGCGACCTGCACCGCGACCTTCTCCTGGGCCTCCGCGGTCGCCGCGCCCAGATGCGGTGTGCAGACGACGTTCTCCATTCCAAATAACGGATTGTCCTTCGCGGGTTCGTGTTCAAAGACATCAAGCGCGGCACCACGCAGTCGGCCGGACTCGAGCGCGGACTTCAGCGCCGCTTCGTCGACGAGACCACCGCGAGCGCAGTTGATCAGTAGCGCTCCGGACTTCATGCGTTCGAGCGCGCTCGCGCTGATGATATTCGCCGTCTCGGGGGTTTTCGGCACATGTAGCGAGACGATGTCGGACGTCTCCAGCAACACGTCGAGTTCAACCTTGCGCACGCCGAGCGATGCCGCCCGCTCGGCGGTCAGAAACGGGTCGTAGGCCTGTACGTGCAGCCCGTAGCCGATCGCTTTCTTCGCCACGATCGAGCCGATGTTGCCGGCCCCGACGATGCCGAGCAGCTTGCCGGTCAGCTCCATGCCCATGAAGCGGGACTTCTCCCACTTGCCGGCATGCGTCGATGCGTTCGCCTGCGGGATGTGACGCGCGAGCGAGAGCATCAGCGACAGCGTGTGCTCGGCCGTGGTGATGGCGTTACCAAACGGGGTGTTCATGACCACGACGCCCCGCGCGGTACACGCGGTCACGTCAATGTTGTCGACACCAATGCCGGCTCGGCCGACGACCTTCAGCCGCGGAGCCTTCGCCAGCAGCGACTCGGTCACCTGGGTGGCTGACCGCACGGCGAGCCCTTCAAATTCGCCGATGACGTCCTCGAGTTCCTCGACCGAGAGTTTCGACGAATGCACCACCTCGATGCCGTGCTCCTCGAATACCTTGCCGGCAAGGCTCGACATCGAGTCGGAGATCAGTACACGCGGAGAAGTCATGCTCAACCCATCCGTCCATCGATCGCGCGGTATACCTGAACATGCGCCCAGTCCAGCCAGGGGGTCAGCGCACGGATGTCGTCCGCCTCGACGGTGGGACCGCCCCAGATGCGAAAGCCCGGCGGCGCGCTGCGATAGTTGGCGATGTCGTGGGCTATGCCCTCATCGGCAAGCGTTGCGGTCATTGACTTTATCTGCCGTTGAAGTTCCTGTGGGGGAAGCGCGGTCAGCGCAGGGTCGATGACCGTCAGACACATCGATGTCGGCGAGCGTGTCGCAGGTTCTCGCGCCAACCACTCGACCCAGTCGCTACGCGCGACCCAGTCGTCGAGCGCCGCCGCGTTCTCTGCCGTGCGCCGGTGCAACGCGGCGAGCCCGCCGAGCGAGTCCGCCCAGTCGAGCGCCGAGTGCAGATCCTCGACAGCCAGCATGCTCGGCGTGTTGATCGTGGCACCCTCGAATATGCCTTCGATCAGCTTGTCGCCCTTGCAGAGCGTGAACAGCTTCGGCAGCGCACGCGGTGCCGGCATCGATTCGAGGCGTTCGACCGCACGAGGTCCGAGCGCGAGCATGCCGTGCGCCGCCTCGCCGCCGAGTCCCTTCTGCCACGACCACGTGACCACATCGAGGCGCTCGAAGTCGAGTGGTATTGCATACGCGGCCGAGGTCGCATCGCACAGGACAAGTCCCTCCCGTCCGGCGTCCAGCCAATCGAGATCCGGCACGCGGACACCACTGGTCGTGCCGTTATAGACGAACACGACATCGTGCCCGGCGTCCACGGCAGCGAGATCCGGCAGCTCGCCGTAGTCGGCCTCGAGCACGTTCAAACCGGGCAGGCCGAGCGCGCGCAAGTCGTTCGACCAGTCCTTCGAGAAGCTCTCCCAGACCAGCGCGTCTACCGGCCGCGATCCGAGCAGCGACCACATCGCCATCTCGAAGGCCCCGGTATCCGAGCCCGGCACGATGCCAAGCCGCCAGTCGGACGGTAGCTCGAGCAGCTTGGCGGAGCGCGAGATGGCGAGTGCGAGCCTCTCCTTAGGTCCTTCGGCACGATGGCTACGGCCGAGACTGGCGGTGTCCAGCCGGGACAGCTCCCATCCCGGATGCTTGCGACACGGGCCGGACGAAAAGCGTGCGTCGGATGGGCGCACGGAAGGCTTCGCGACGGAGCGCGACGCGGGGTGGATCACGGTGACAACCTCTGGTCGTGTGGTGGTTTGCTCCACCAGGCGCCGGCAGGCTAGCACGCCTTCGAACACTTTCCGGTAGCGAAATGAAGAGCGCTCGCATTGCGATTCCGGAAATCAACCGCATGGTCCTCTGCCGCAACGCCCAGCGCACTCCTTCCTGCAAGAAAACTGTCTGCCGGTCGACGCGCAAATGCCTCATTCCTCGCACATTCAGGTGAAGCGCCGATACAGATGACATTGGCAAACTCGTGCCCGTGGTGTACCTTGCCGACCGCGTGGACGACATCCGGATGCCACCACGCAGTATCGCCGGGGTCGACGACGGGAATCGGCACGATGCCGTCCATGAGATCCGGATGCCAGTGCGCGTCGACGCCGAGCGCGCGACCCGGTCGGGCGAGACCGAATTCGCCTTCGTCAACATCACGCTTCAATCCGCGCAGCAGCCAACTCCGGCGCGGGATTGCGTTGACTGTCTCGCGCGGCACGGCGCCGGCGGCGAGCATCTGGCAATCAACCTCAGGAGGGATTCGGCGATCAGCTATACCCGGCTCTGATGCATGGGCTGGGCATGGCGCACGAATGGCCTGCGATCCACCACGATCCCGATCACCCCGAATTCTATGACGGGGAGCTCGAGCCCGGCAGGGTTATCTGCGTCGAGAGCCATGTTGGCGAAGTCGGCGGCTACGGAGGCGTCAAGCTGGAAGATCAGGTTCTAGTGACAGAGACGGGGCCGTTCACGCTAAGCCGCTACTCCTTCGAGGAAGACTTGCTGGCCTGAGGTGGTGAAATCGAGCGGGCCAGCACCTCTATTTCTCGTTGCGTACAGACACCGGCGAGTGAGTTGATCGAGACGACGCCTGAATATTCAGCTGGCGTCGAATTCGCACCCCTCTGCCTACACCGTGCCACCCAGAGATCCTTCGAGTTGGGCCATTTCCTGCCCTCCTGCCATCAGATCCTGTAGTTCCTCCGCCGTGATTTTGTCTTTCAATGCGGTGCCGAGCGTCTTACCGCGATTGAGTACCGTGTAGCGATCGCCGACTGCCATGGCATGACGCACATTGTGGGTGATGAAGACCACACCAACACCCTGTGTTCGAACGCGATCAATCGTTGCCAGGACGTTCGACGTCTGCCGTACACCGAGCGCAGAGGTCGGCTCATCGAGAATCAGTACCTTCGCTCCGAAGTACACCGCACGAGCAATCGCGACAGTCTGCCGCTCACCGCCTGACAACGTTCCCACGGCCTGATCCGGCGCTCGCAGATTGATACCCATCTTCTTCATCTCGTCAACAGCTGCCTTGCTGGCCGTTTCGGTATCGAAGCGCTTGAAGAGCCCTCGACCCTTGGTCGGCTCGCGGCCCATGAAGAAGTTTCGGGTAACGGACATCAGGGGGATCATCGCCAGGTCCTGAAAGACGGTGGCGATGCCCGCTTCCATCGAATCACGAGGGCTGTCGAAGTTCATGGGCTTGCCTTCGAAGTGGATCGATCCGTGGGTGGGTTTGTGCACCCCGGACATGGTCTTGATGAAGGTTGACTTGCCGGCGCCATTGTCGCCCAGCAGGCAGTGGCACTCCCCAGGGCGAACATCAAAGGAGACACCGGCAAGAGCAATGACGTTGCCGAAGTGCTTTTCGATATTCTCCATGTGAACGATTGGTTCAGACATCTCAGCGCTCCCCCGTGACTCGCTTGCGAATCATGTTGTTGAACAGCACCGCGATCAAGAGCATTCCGCCGAGGAACACCAGATACCAGTCCTGATCAATCTGTGTGTAACTCAAGCCGATCAACACCATGCCGAAGATGATGGCACCGAAGAATGCGCCGATCGCCGAGCCGTAACCGCCTGTCAGCAGGCAACCGCCGATAACGGCCGCGATGATCGCTTCGAATTCCTTCTGGAAGCCGCGTCGTGCATCGGTCGATCCACTGTCCAGCACCGTAATGATCGCAACCAGGGCAGCACAGCCTGCCGTCACCATGAACAGACTGACCTTCACGCTGCGAACCGGCACACCCGAATTCGACGCCGCATTGGCATCACCACCGGAGGCAAATATCCAGTTACCCACTGGTGTGCGCAAGAGGACGTAGGTGGCCAGTATTGCAATCGCGATGAACCAGAGAATTTCGACGGGAATTCCAGTCACCTTGGGTTTGCCGTTGGCGAACGTATCGATCAGGCCCATCTCGCCCAGCTTCAGGAACAAGCCGGGAAAGGCATCTCCACTGAAAATCGGCGTGAGAAAATCGTCTTCGGTGGCTGCGCGTACCCCGCGTAGCTGTGTGGATCCATCTGTCGCCCATTTTAGACCGACCAACGACAAACCGCGGTAGATGAACAGGAAGGCGAGGGTGACTATGAATGAGGGTAAGCCGCTACGAATCACGATCTGGCCATTGATGGCACCGACAACGGCTGCGAACAGAAGCGTCAGAGGGATTGCCATGACCAGCGAAAGTTCGAAATTGGTGATGCAGGCTGCAAAGAAGAGCCCGATGAACGCGATCATGGAGCCAAGCGACAGGTCGAATTCGCCACCGATCATCAACAGGGCAGCGCCGATGGCAAGAATGCCCAGCTGAGCTGCGGGCGTCATGAAATTCATGACACCCGACAGGGTAAACATGGAGCTGTCGGCTGTGAACAGAAAAAACACCGTGACCAGCACGACGCCCGCGATGGCGCCTAACTCCGGTCGCTTCATCAAGCCGGTCATCATGGACTCGGACTTCACCCGTTCGTCAGTTGTCGAGGCGGTTTCGTCAGCCATTCACTCCTCCATTTCTTGTTGTCCTGGAAACGGGGCGCCGGCTGACGCCCCGCTATACAAGTGCGGTACTAGCGGATGCCTTTGGAGGACAGCTCGATGACCTGAGCGGCCTTGTCGGCGGTGATGAGATTGGGGCCAGACGGAACATCGCCACCGGGCATCAGGCCGAACTCTGCGTGCAGTGCCAGAAACACGACGGGCAGGTAGCCTTGCAGGTACTGCTGCTGGTCAACAGCGAAGGCTGCCTCGCCGTCTACGACTGACTGCAGGAAGTTGCCAGAGAGATCGAATGATCCGATGGTGACTTCGCCGGCACGTCCGATCGCGTCGACTGCCGCCACCGAAGGCTCGCCGGCAAGTGAGGCACCGAGTGCCATGACTGTATCGATGTCTCCATCCGAGTCCAGAGCAGCCTTGACCTTGGCTTCAATTTCACCCGGATCATTGGTGGTGGGCAGTACGACAACTTCTCCCCCGAATCCTTCCTCGAATCCGGAACACCGATCGTCGAGTGAAACGTTTCCGACTTCGTGATTGATGCACAAGGCCTTGCTACCGCCAAGTTCAGCCATCTGCGCACCCGCGGCCTTGCCTGCGTCGTATTCGGACTGGCCCACGTGCAGCAACACACCCAGTTCCTTGGCTGCATCGCCGCCCGAGTTCATGGATATCACCGGAATGCCGGCAGAAATCGCGTTCTCGACAGAGGGACCGAGCGCGTCAGCATCCGGCATGGATATCACGATTCCATCTGGCTCCTGATTGACCGCCGCATCGATCAGCTGGCTCATGGCAATCATGTCGAAAGTCTCTGGAGCGCGGTATTCAACGTTCGCTCCGGTGTCTTTCGCTGCCCGCTCGACGCCGTTCTTGACGACTGACCAGAAGGGATCACTCGCCTGTCCGTGGCTCACAACGATGATGTCGACGGCCATCACGCCCGGTGCTGTCGCCAGCAGCGCAGCCGCGACCGCGCTTTGTACGATCTTTCTCATGCCTTCTCTACTCCTCAAGTGGTTATGGGTGTCGCTTACAATGGGCGGTTGCCCACTGTCAACTCATGATCAACTAACGTCGGGATGGTGCTCCACCGCCAAGGTATATTGAAGCAGGCATCGAGACTGTGCAAATGATTCAAACGCAAGCCTGAAGGGGATGCCTGCTAGGGAGTGTTGCAATCCCTTGTCGACATGTGCTAACCGGCATGACTCATGCGTATTTCGGTATTCAACAGGATTATCAGCCATCGCCACGGTGGCTCTTCGCTTGAGCTACTGGCGCCGCTACTCGGAGTTCAGCTTCAACACGACGTTTCTGAACCTGAACTTGACACCCATCTGAGAGTCCTCCCACGCTGGCAGAACGACAAACGGTTTGACTACCCCGGCAAGCTGGTCGCTACTAAACCCCAGTTCAGACGCATTCAGCGACACGTTGTGCCACTGCCCCGCAGGATAGACATCACCCAGGCATCGCTTTCTAAAATGACTGATTCTTCTTCATCCAGTTCTTCGGCGGGCAAGCCTGCCAGTACTTAGCAACTCAAAGCGTCATCAGTCGGATCGACCGATCTTGGCACGATGCGTACATTCCCGAGATCGAACTCCGCTTCGCCATCAGTGAAAAACAGAAAAAGTGTGTTCATCAATGCGTATTTCATGCTTTCGTCAGCCAGGCAACACAAGGGGACTTTCAGCGTGCTCCATTCCTCCGATGGTGCCGGCATGAGCGCTTGAAAGGTTATTTCCCCCAGGCACGGATGCACGCAGTGCTGGGACAAGTTGAATACCTGTGTTGGCGATTGCTGCACACGCAGGTCAAACTGCAGGGTTGAATCTGCGTTCAGATAGCTTGTGCTGTCTCCACCCTGCTCATCTTCATACTGAAGATATACCTGTGCCGGGTTGCCTCCATCGAACTGCACATGCACGGCGTCATGCTGACCCTGATAATCGACCGGTGACGTGCTCACATCTCCCTGATCGGTATCCTGTTGTCCGGAAACCGGAATTCCTGCGCAACCATTGCCTGAGCCGGATAGGCGCAGCAAAAATTCACCGCCGGCATTGCGGCCATACATTTCCAGTGGCGCTGTCGCCAGTTCGGTACTTGGCGCATCCACACCGCAACCAAAGTCTCTGTCGTCGACACCATGAAGTACGTCCACAATACCGCCCGCTTCCGTGCCGGGCAGCCAGGCTGCAACAAACGTATCCGAGTTGTTGATCTCTTCATTCACGTACAGAGGGCGTCCTGAGAAGAACACGGTCACCACCGTCATGCCTTCCTCCTTGAGCGATCAAATCGTGTCGAGATCTGCGGCATACGACGTTTTCAGGCGAGCAAATCCGAGCGTCTGGTGATCTTTGATATCGCCAACGAATTCCGCGTAGGCATCCTCTCCGATGGCGACGACAGCAACCGTGTCTTCATCCGCGTCACCAGCGACAGTGCGCGGAGCGGGTCAAGCGCTGGCATGAATGCCCTTCTCCGAGAGCGCCCGGAGACCGATGCTTTGATTTCAGCCACGCCCACCGCGACCATGATCGCGACCGCTTTGTTCGAGGATAACGGCCACGCTATCGGTGCGGACGTCGATGTGTTCTCGAAGGAGACCGTGTCGCTCTTGAAACTGTTCCGTCCTGCGATCCTCACCCGGCAAGAGGACGTCGAGAAGGCCGGTCTGTTTCTCGCCCGGGCGGCAATGCACGAAGTGGATCGCAAGGAGGGAGAGGCGCATTTGCAGATGCTCGACGTGCCGCCGGAAGGACGGTGAGTGGAGGCCCGCCGAGGGGCCGACAGTGCTAACATCCTGCAAGGTTCCAGCGTCATGAAATACCGGCGTTGATGACATACGACACCAATATCCTGGGCGCCACGGTCAATTACCGCGTCCAGCGCGGCCGCTGAATCATGGACGATTTCTTGAGCAAGTGTGAGAGTTGCAATCTCGAGCAGAGCAACGTAGGTCGGCTGCTTGACGCTGGCTCCGACGTTGTGAGCGGAGACGGGTTTGCCAGCGCAGACAAGCCTGTAGACACGCCTGTACAGAGGTCGGGAATCTCGGAGCAGCTGGAGTCCCGCGGAGCCTGCGATCGGTGCTATCGGGAAGCATCCGGGTTGTGATCCGCCCGTTTGCGGTGCGCTCAGCGATAGCTCTTGCCGCGTTGACGCTGGGCTGGCTCACGATTAGCGGGTGCGTCAATACGGGCCGTGTGGCCTTGACGGATACCGCGAACCGACTGCCTGAAGCATCGGATCAGGAGCTATCAACGCAAACGATCGCCATCGATCTGGTGAGCGCCCTCATTCAGATTCCGGGCTTTGATGCCTGGTCCATGACGGTGCAGCTGACACCGACGCAATCCGACTTCGGCCAGGCCCTCAAGGGAGCGTTTCGGGATGCCGGGTATGGCGTGCAGATGGTCGATGCCGATCAAGGCAGGAATTATGTCTCCTTCCGCCAGACCCTCACCGATGGCGAGAGTGCCGACAAGCCGGCGACCTTTGAACTTTCGATCCGCACCCTGACGCTCAAGCGGAACTACCGGTATGCAAAGGGTCGGTGGACGCCCGCGTCCCTGTTGATCGTACAGGGGGTAGCGCCGACGCCCGTGCTGATGCACGACGATCTCCATCGGCAGAACGGGGTTACCGAAAGGTTCCCGACCGGTGTGTTCTTTCTGGACGAGAGCGGCAGTGTGGTCGACATGTATGCCGCGGGTTCGAGCCCCGCGCGCTCGTCAGGTGCGCGACTGGGGGAGCGAATCGCCGAGGAGCGCTTCCTCATCATCAGTCGCTCGCAGCTCTTTACCCGACAGCGGAGCGCCGCATCACTCGACAATCGCAGCTACCGGCCCGTCTCACAAGTCGTCTTGAGGTTTCCGACGACCGATCCGAACGTCCTTGGAGAGCCCAACAAGCGGGCGGTGTCCGCGCTACTCGAGACCTTCAGAACGGAGAGCGATCGGCTTACGATCCAGGGATGCAGTCATGGAAAGAGCCTGGTCTGGGATGGCACCGAGAGCATTTCACTCGAGCGCCAACAGCGTGTCAATCAGGAATTGCTCGTCGCCGGTGTTGCGGAGAACCGGATCCGTGAGGAAGGCTGCTTCTCCACGGCATTCGAGGGTCGACTGCCCAGGCAGTCGGTGATTCTGACACTCAGGCGAGCGGGGTAAACGCATTGAAAGCGACAACGTCCAGGACACTGCTTGGGATGGGCGCGGCACTCTGCACTGCATTGGGCGGATGCAGTCAATTGAGTGAGCCGAGCTTGCCCGGCCTCGGTAGCGCCACTCTGTCGCAAGCCGACTATGCGACGATCGCGAATGATCTTGTCGACACCCTGGCGGCGCTCGACGAAGTCGATCCGGGCGTCACGACGTTTCAGATGGTCGAGCCAAGCACGGCCTTTGGCAAGGAGATGTTCGACGCGATCGAACAGATCGGTTACGGCATCCAGATGGTGGAAGGCGATCTCGGCAACCACTTTCTCTCCTACAAGGCCGAGAACTCACAGACTCAAGACGGGTACCGGAACGCTTACAGCGTGTCGATCGGTGAGATCCATGTGGAGCGCGAGTACAACCGTGCCGGGGCCGAACTGACACCCACTTCGCCAATTGCGGTGAGTGGTGTTCGAGAACAGCCGATCGCCTCCGACGATGGACTGAGGTCATCGAGTGTCACCTTTACCTCGGTCCCCAGGATCATCGCTCTGGTCGCCGAGGATCGGCGAGCCATCGACGCGAATGGCAAGGCTGTGTCGAACGTCTTCGATCGCCAGCGTAGCAACTACGCGAGCGCCTTCACCCGATACAGCGACCTCGATACGCAGACGCTGATCTTCGCCAACGATTCGGTTCACCTTGCGCCTGACAACAAACGTGTCCTCGAACGAATGGCGGCAGGTGTCGATCCGGCGTCAGACGTCATCTCGGTCATCGGGTGCAGCCTGGGCGGCACGGCTATCGACAATGGCAACCAGATTCTTGCGGAAGGGCGGTCGAACCGGGTGAAGGAGTGGCTCATGTTTGCAGGCATCGACGCAAAGCTCATTTTCGACGAGGCGTGTTGGGCCGAAACACCGTGGGACGAGGCTGTGCCTCGCCGAGGTGTCGTGGTAACACACAAGCGCGCGATTGCTGAGGGGTGATCGAGATGTCGACCCGTATTTCATCGCTGGCACTGCTGTTCTCGCTTGCGGTGTATGCCGGCAACGCGGCGTCTTTCGAGCTCGTCGCTGATACAGGCGAAGCCGTGCACTACGAAACGGTGGTGAACCGCGACCGCTGGACCCTCGTGATCGTCTGGGCGCACGACTGCATACCCTGCGAAGCTCAGAAGCCGATGCTCAGCCAGTTCAACAGGGATAACCTCGGATCCGGTGTCAGCGTCGTCGGCCTTTCGTCGGACGATGTCAGTCTGCAACCAGAAGCCCGGGCCATGATGAATCGAACGACCGTCAGTTTCCGGAACTACCTGTACAACGGTCCGTCGTTCGGCAGCGACTATCTTTCACGGACAGGCGTCGATTTCATCGGCACCCCGACCTACCTCGTACACGATCCAACGGGGGCGATCGCGAACGTCCATGTCGGCCCGATCACGCGAGCGGATCTCGATCGGTACTTCGTGGACAAACGGCTCGAGAACGCGTTTACACCGTCTGCCGATCTGATCCGCTAGCTTGCTCTACCGATTCGAAACATCCGTACCGACCCAGCGCAGTGCGAGTCGATTGTCCGAGAGCAACGCGCAGCGGCCCGATCAACGCGCCGTAACAACATCTGCAAGTAACGGCTCCAGGTCGTTCCACGGCAAGACCTGCCCGCGCTCGCGATTCTGCCGGGTATCCCCGCCGTACACGAGCCATGGTTGCAGCGTCGTTGAAGTCAGATGCTTGCGCCAGTAATCGAGACCGCCAAAGAAGTCGCTGGCCACGGTTGCGCCCGATTTCACTTCGACGCCGAGCAGTTCGCCGGGCCTCGGTTCGATCACAGCATCGATCTCGTGACCTTGCTTGTCGCGCAGGAAGTGGACGAACGGCTTCTGCCCGGCGTTGCACTGCGCCTTGACCAATTCCATGATCACCCAGTTCTCGAACAGCGCCCCACGGTGCGGGTGATTCATGATCTGAGACGCATCACGAATACCGAGCAACCAGGCAGCGAGCCCGGAATCGACGAAGTAGAGCTTCGGACTCTTGATCAGCCGCTTGGAGACGTTGCTCGACCAGGGTTGTATCAGGACGATCAAATGGCTTGCCTGTAGGGCAGCGAGCCAGCTCTGTGCCGTTGACCGATTGATGCCGGTATCGTCCGCCAGCGAGACGACGTTCAACAGTTGGCCGCAACGCCCGGCACACAGTCCCACGAACCGCTGGAAGGCTGCGGTGTCCTTGATGTTGAGAATGGTCCTGACGTCACGCTCGACGTATGTCGCTACATAGTCCTGCAGCCACACGTCGGCCGGTACCGGGCGATCGTGGATCGGGGGGAATAGTCCCTGCTGAAGCAACTCGGCAAGGTTTTCCGGCCCACGTCTAGCTGCCTGCAATTCTCCGAGAGCGAAGGGCTGCAGCGTCAGAAGCGCAGTGCGGCCGGCCAGACTCTGCGTGACCGATTCGAGTAGTTCGAACTGACTCGAGCCTGTCAGGATGAAGCGTCCGGGAGAAGGGTCAGCGTCGATGACGCCTTGCAGGTAGGACAAAAGAGCAGGGACACGCTGAACTTCATCGAGGATGGCGCCGTCGCCCAATCCGGACAGAAAACCGCGTGGATCGTCCTGAGCGTAGGCCCGTGTATCGGGATCCTCGAGGGAAAAATACTGCGCGGTTGGCCGCAAGAGCCGGGACAGGGTGGTCTTGCCTGCCTGCCGCGGTCCGGTAATCGTCAGCGCCGGGAAGGCACGCAGCCGAGCCATCGCGACGGATTGCAGTCGTCGAGGCACCGGATCAACAGGAATAGCGGGCCGGATCATATTGACCATGTGTACAGTTAACTATACATGTAGTCAAGAATAGACAGCTCTGTGAACATGGCGCATTCCGGTTGAATAGCCGAGCCAAGCTCTCACCCAGGGAGCAATTCGTCAGCGGTCTTTGATTTCGAGGGGCTGTCGAAAACCGGTCTCGCTTGCTCGCACTCTCAGGGTAAAGCGCCGGCCGGTCTCGAGGCCAATGAACTCGACGGGTCTGCGCTCGAAGGGTTGCTGCGGATAGAAACCGACAATGTCACCATCGATTTCGATGGCACAGTCCGGCAAGCGAATGTCGCCCTCGGCGAGCCGAACCTGTTCAGGCATCAGGACGGCGCGTTCGTAGCCTGCCCGAAGATGCACCAGTATCGGCTTCCCCCGGTACGTCGCCTGCCGGAATTCCAGCCAGTTGCCCATCGGCGCGACACCGTCCTCGCGCGGCTCCTGCCCTGATACGGCTGGGGCCATGAAGAGCAATGCCGCGAACATCACGGGCAGGAAGTGCTTGCGTCGAGCGGCTATCAAGGCTTTTCCGTGCCTCCGGCAGGTGATGCCAGAAATACAGGCCTGTTCCCGGCAGGCTGGTTTCCGGCGTCGATGAGATTGACATGATTGCTCGATACGCCGACCAACAACTCACGCGAGTCGAATTGCACCAGCACCAGTCGCTCGCGCGATCCGAGCGTGATCGTTTCCAGTACCTTGAGCCGTCTGCCGGTAGCCCGTTGACCGGTCAGATTCGCCACGAACCGGATGACCGCCCAGGCGAGCAGCAGCACTACCGCGAGCGCAGCCAGCGTTACGAGGAAGCGGATTGGAAAGTCGCCGGCTACGTCCATGAAGAGTCCATTCCGAGAACAGGTATGCAGTGTGAACGCTCGCCGTTGCGCAATGCTGCGTTGTGTGTCACAAGTGCAGCGTCGCCTGTCCAGGGTAAGCGGTCAGATCCTCGCCCGGCGCAGGCGGGATCGGTGCATCGACCGGCGGCTGCGGCGCGTCGCCTTTCTCATGCGAAAGGTGTGCGTTGGTACGCGTCGCCCACAGGATCACCTCGGCGACGATATCGAACAGGGCCTCCGGAATCGGATCGCCCACTGCCACGTCGGCCAGTAGCGTACGGGCGAGGTGCTCGTTCCTGAGCACGGGAACCGACGCTCCGTCAGCGGCTTCCCGCATGTCGCGGGCCTGCTCCTCCTCACCCTTGGCCATGACCGTCGGCACTGGACAATCTGTCTGATCGAAGCGGATCGCGATGGCGACGTGCGTCGGGTTGACGACCAGCACGGTGGCGGCACGAGCAGCGCCGGTCGCGCCCTGTGCAGACCACTCCTTGTGCAATTGTCGCCGCTGGTTCTTGACCTGTGGATCGCCATCGGTGTTCTTGCGCTCGTCTCGTACGTCGCGCAGGCTCATTTTCATCTTCTCGATGTACGAGTGTTTCTGCCACGCCACGTCGACCAATGCAAAAGGCACGAACAGGGCAAGTGTCCAGGCAACCACCAACAGCAGCAGATACTGTGTCATGCCGAGCAGGTGCAGCAAGCCGTTCGCTGGCAGCAACACCAGTTCGTCGAGAGCCGCACGGACGACCAGCAAAATGACGAGCGCCACGAGTACGGTCTTGCCAATGCTCTTTGCCAGCTCCACGACATTGTCGCGACTGAAAACGCGGCCTGCGCCAGCGACCGGGTCGATGTTCGACGCCTTGAACTTGAGCTTGTCCGGCGCGAATACCGGCCCGGTTTGCATGAACTCCACGAGCAATCCAAAGGCTGCAATCGGCAGCAGGATCAGCGCAAGAAGACTCAGGAAGGTATCCAGTGCCTCTTCGCTCAACGCGGTGAGTCTAGCGTCAAATGATCCATCGGAGATTCGAAGTACGTTCTCGGTCAGCGCCGTGAGGCGCTCGATGCTATCCCCCAGCAACCAGGTAGCAAGTGCCAGCGCGAAGGCAAGGCACAAGGTGCTTGTCACATCGCGACTCTTGGCAACGTCACCCTTCTTGCGCGCCTCCCGCAGTCGCCGGGGGGTCGGCTTCTCGGTTTTCGAGGCGCTGTCCTGATCTCCCGCCATGCTGCGTCAACGAAATGCGTGAGGGTGAATGATCGCTTAAATCACCTCCTTCAGCGAGCGCGGTCGGTAGAAATACCTGACTCTCAGACAAGACGCCCGCGCGGCTCGCTGCAGCCGTACAATTCTGTGATGCAATGTACAAAGCCATTGCAGGGGGGGGTCATGGGCCTCGTAGACTCAATGTGCGTTCGAACATGTTGCACGGCAATGAAAGTCCGGCAATGTTCACGTCGGGCTCCGGATTTCGATCGGCGATGGGCAGGCCATCGTCGCTCACGGAAGAGGAGTGTATTTCTTCATGAGCCTTCAGGGCTATCTTCGTCGTTCGGTCGTCCGCCCAACAGGCGGGATGTCGAAAGTCAGTGATCTTGTGCTGGCTGCGCTCGTGGTCGCGATCATTGCGCTGATGATCCTGCCGCTGCCGCGACTGATGATTGATGTTCTGGTTGCGCTCAATATCGCCATCGGTGTGATGCTGGTCCTGATGGGGATCTATGTCAGCAGCGTTCTTCAGTTTTCGGCGTTTCCGAGCGTGCTGCTCATCAGTACGCTTTTCCGTTTGGCCCTCTCAGTCGCGACCACGCGCATGATCCTGCTGCATGGCGATGCGGGGAGCATCATCGACACGTTCGGTGCGATGGTCGCCGGCGGCAACCTCGTTGTCGGCCTGGTCGTTTTCCTGATCATCACGCTGGTTCAGTTCCTGGTCATCGCCAAGGGCGCCGAACGGGTGGCCGAGGTGGGCGCACGCTTCACGCTCGACGCGATGCCCGGCAAGCAGCTTTCGATCGACTCGGATCTGCGTTCCAATTTGATCGACAAGGTAGAAGCGCGGCGCGAACGTCACGAGCTGGAGCTCGAGAGCAAGCTGCACGGCTCGATGGACGGGGCGATGAAATTCGTCAAGGGAGATGCCATCGCTGGAATCGTCATCATCATCGTCAACCTGATCGGCGGGCTTGCCATCGGGGTGTTCCAGCTCGGCATGGATACCGACGCGGCGATGTCGAAGTACTCGATTCTGACAATCGGGGACGGCCTGGTAGCTCAGATTCCCGCGCTGTTGGGCGCCATGTCTGCCGGCCTTATCGTCACGCGTGCCACTGACTCGAGCGCGGATGAACATCTGGGTGATTCGATCCAGAAGCAATTCTCTGCCATTCCGCGCGTCTTGCTGGTCGCAGGGTTCATCTGTTTCATGCTGGGCCTTGTGCCGGGCTTCCCGGCACTGGTCTTCATCGGCTTCGGGTTCGCCCTGACGATGTCTGGCGGGTTGTTGGTGCCGACCTTGCGGCGTGGCTTTGATCGCGTTTCAGCGCCTTCCTTCAACCGTGTCATGGAGGGCAAGGTCAGCAAGCACCGGCTGGTGTCGCCGATCAAGGGCGCGGCGGTGGAGCAGGCGGTCCCCTTGCTCCTCGAAGTTCCCGCCAAGCTGATCGCCGAGTCCGCCAGGGAAGACCTCCAGCAGGCGGTCACCGACTGTATCGAGCAATTCCAGGTGACGTCCGGCGTGCCGTTGCCGGAAGTCAAGATCCATCCGGACCCTAACCGTGACGCGGGCTGGGAGCTTCTCGCATTCGAGGTGCCCATCGCCGAGGAAGCGCTCGATGCCGATGCGCCTGTGGCCACCATGGTTGCGGGAATCAACAAGGCGCTGCGGCGCAACGCCCATCTCTTCATCGGGCTGCAGGAGACCAGTGATCTGCTCTCGCTCGTCGCAGGCCCCTATCCGGACATCGTCAAGGAGGCGGTGCGGACGGTTGGCGCGGCGGCAGTCGCGAGCGTCCTCCGAAACCTCGTTGCCGAGGACGTCCCGATCCGCGACGTCCGGGCGATTCTCGAGGCGCTGGTGAGCGCAGGCGCCACGGACAAGGATGTGGGTAATTTGACCGAGCACGCCCGTATCGCCCTGGCCAGAAACACTTGCTACCGTTGTGCCGTGGGTGGTCGCCTGCGTGTGATCACTTTGGTGCCAGCGCTTGAGGACGAGTTGATGAAGTCGCTGAGAAAGAGCGGGGAGACCGAACAACTGGTTCTCCAGCCCGCGTTCTCCAAATGGTTGAAGGACACGATCGCGACGTCCGCTGGCCGGCACGAGGCGCACGCCCTTCTGACCGGTTTGCCGCTACGGCGGCACTTGCGAAAGCTGATCGCGGGAACGATGTTCGAACTTCCCGTGTTGTCTTACAACGAACTGACGCCGGGACTCGAGCTGGATATGGCTGACCAGATCAAGAACGAGTCTGTGCGCCGTCTGGCACCGGTCAAATGAAGATCTGTTCCGCGCTGGGGGTTGCCATTCTCCTCGGATCGAGTCTGCTCTGCACCACGATGCCGCTCTGGGCTGCCGATGTGCCGGGCTTCGAGAAGTCGGTGCTGATTCAAGCGCGCGAGCAACCGATCGATGGCTTCATCGAGGAACTGTTCGGGCGCATCGGTGTACCGGTGGTCATCGCGGACGGTATCGAGGGCACGGTCAACGGAGATTTTTCCAAGGCTGCCGGTGAAATCTTTGATGATGTGGCGCGATCGTTTCAACTGACGCTCTACCACGATGGCGCCGTGGCCTTCGTCTATCCGGCTAGCGACGTTCGCCGCTCGCTGTTACCGATGAGTGAGACAACGGGCCTCCGCGTGCTGGATAACGCTCGCAATCTAGGGCTCATCGATACCCGCAATCGCTTGACCAGTTCGGATGCGGGGCTGGTAGTTACCGGCACGCGCCGCTTTGCCGAACAGATCGATGAAATCGCAGACGCGGTCGACAAGGGCGTGCCGGCTGTGGAATCCATTGATATCTATCGGGTCTTTCGCCTCAAGTACGCCTGGGCCGATGATGTTTCGCTCGCTGTCGGTGGTCAGGAACTGGTGGTACCTGGCGTGGTCAGTCTGCTGCGCACCCTCGTCGAGCCCGGCGCCTTGAGCGCACCCGGCTCGCGCCGCTCGCAGGATGCGCGAACGCGTCCCGGCTTGAAGGGTCAGGGGCTTCAGGCGGTTGGCGAGCCCGAGCCCGACGGGGCAGATGCGTTGGCATCCGAAGTGGAAGGACGGCCTGGCGATGGCGTCGATGCCGACGTCAGCAGTACGCGGTTTGTCGCGGATTCCTTGCACAATGCGGTCATCATTCGGGATCGCCCCGAGCGTATGGCCAACTACGAACAGCTCATTCGCTCGCTGGATGTCGAACCGAAAATGGTCGAGATAGAAGCGACGATCATCGATCTGGACACCGGGCGTCTACGCGAGCTCGGCATCAACTGGCGGCTTCAGGGCGGGGACGGCGAAGCGCTGCTGGGCCAGGGTTCGGAGGCCGATGGGCAGCTCCGCCCCGGCGGTGACGTCAGCGCCAGCGGTCGAGGGGGAATCGTCTCACTCGTGCTGGGTGACCGTGACAATTTCATCTCGCGGATCCGCGCGCTCGAGGAACAACAGGCCGCGCGGATCGTGTCGAAGCCGCACGTACTCACCTTGTCTAACGTGGAAGCGCTGCTCGACACGACATCGACGTTCTTCGTGCGCGTCGAAGGACAGGAAGAAGTCGACCTGTTCGACGTGTCGGTCGGCACCACGCTGCGAGTGACGCCGCACGTGTTCGATGATGGTGGGCGTGCGCAGATCAAGTTGCTGGTAACCATTCAGGACGGTTCCACATCCGATCAGCGCGTAGACAACATTCCGGTCATCGAGACCTCGACTGTCAACACACAAGCCTTGATCGACGTCGGTCAGAGCTTGTTGATCGGTGGTCTGGTCCGCGAACTCAAGGCTGACTCGGTGACCAAGGTGCCTGTGCTCGGCAGCATTCCGGGCCTGGGTGCGCTGTTCCGCAGCAACAGCCAGACCAGTCGCCGTGTCGAGCGCATGTTCCTGATCACGCCTCGGTTGTCGCTGCGTCCGAACGTCGCGTCGTCGCGGCGCCTGTCGGTTCCTTATCTTGCGGGTACCGAAAGCGAAATCATTTCCAGTGCGCCGACGCGTACCGCGCAAGTCGCGGGTGCGCTTGCCGCTCGCGACGAAACGTTCCCGCTTGTCGATGCGCTGCCCCGGCCGGGTGGCACGGCCGACCTGGATGTACCCGGCGTTGGTGCTGAAGTCGTGACCCTTGGAGAAGCAGGCGCCCATGAAGACCCTGCAACCCCCCGGTCTCTGCGTGATCGCTTGCGTCGAGGGCCAGAGCCTCAGCAGGTAGAAGATCCCTGGTCGACGCAAGAAGTGTTGCTTGCACCCTCGAGTACAGGCGTTTTTTCCGACGCGGATGTGAATGCGGTGTGGACGAGGGTGCCGTCGACACCCCGTCCGACATCGGCATCAGGTGGGTCTGAACGCTCCGGCCGAATGACCGCGACCACGCATGAGCGCGAGCCCTCGGCGTTGCCTGCGGATACCGATCCCGATCCCTGGGAGGCCACCGGGTGGCAGGCGGTCGGGGAATGAGCGATAGCCACGCGCAACGAGGGCCGACGCTGAACCCGTTGACCCTTCGGCTCGACGTCATGGGTGGGCGCCTGGATGGGGCGTGCATGGTCGTGTCGTCCGGTCGGCGTCTGACCTTGGGTGCAGCGAGCAACAACGACGTCGTCTTGCGGGATCCCTCGGTGGCGGCGAAGCAGTTGGCGCTGAGCTTCGTCACTCGAGACGCTGGCGGCGTCATGCTCGAGCTGGAACCCTTGGCAGCCGGTGTGTTGTTTGACAGCGTTGAGCTGGCGATCGGCGAGACCGTGCGTGTTGCTCCGGGGCCTGTCCGCATCGGCGAGCTTGTCATCAGCCTGCAGACCGATGACGAGGCTGCGACTCTCGAACCTTTGAACGAGGGAGAAGAAAAGGCGGTTGATCCTTTCGAGTCTTCGGCGCTCGATGACGAGCTGGTTGACGACGCACCGATATCAGAGTCGCGTGACCCGGCGTCTTCACCTGCTGATCGCTTGTTCGCGGAGTCGCGTGACCCGGCGTCTCTACCTGCTGACCACTTGTCTGCGGACGTGGAGATATCACCCCTGCGGCCTCGGTCAGGTTCGACTCGATTCGACAGCTGGCCGAGGTTTCAGCTCGCAGACCTGGCAGCCGTCTGTATTTTTCTAGCCTCCGTGGCCTATGCGATATCGATGAGCCGCGACGACGCCCCGACAGAAGTGGCGGCAGCTGTAGAAGCGGCAGAAGCTGCCTCAATCGGTGACGCACTGCGAACAGCTTCGCTGTTTCAAGTGCAGGTGGAAGAGCGTGCCGGCGCCCTGGTCGCGACGGGCGCGGTATCTACTCGGGAAGAGGCGATGGAGCTCACGGAGATCCTCCTCGATTCCGCCTTGCCGGTCAGGAACGAGACCGTCGTTGTTGCAGACCTCGTCGAACGGGTAACCGACATCTTCCGGGTGCACGGAGTCGAGGCAACAGTCACATCCCTCGGGGGTACCGATGTCGAAGCACAGACGGCGACGGGTGACATCCAGACTCTCACGTCGGTGCGCGAGACCGTTGCGCTCGACCTTCCCGACGTGGGCAAGCTCGTCGTGACCAACAAGATGCCGCCGCAGCCGACCGTCAGTGTACCGGGCGAGCGGTCGCGTCCGGTCGAGGTTCAGGGCAAGCGAGTCGCCATGGTTGTATCTGATCCTCCGGGTTATGTCGTCACGGAGGACAAATCGCGCTACTTCATTGGTGCCTTGTTACCGAGTGGGCACCGTATTTCCACCATCGAGAACGGCCAGGTTTCGCTCGTGAAGGATGGGCAGACCACCGTGCTTGATTTCTGATGCACCGCATTTGCGGCGCAACATTGTCCGAAGGAGAGTCTCTATGAACGAAGTAACGGGTACACCGTCGACGTCCAATGGTGCGAATGGCCGTCCCAGTTGGTTCATTGCGATGGCGGAGGCGTGGGGTCGAGCCCTTGACCGCCAGGCGGATGTCATCGTCGATCGCTCGGAGGGGCTCGGGGAGGGTGAAGACACACCGGCTGACGTGACGATCCTGCAGGCGGAAGCGCAGCGCATGCAGTTCATGTCGAATGCCTCGCACACCGCGATGACGAGCGTCGGTACAGCGCTCGACACCATCGCGCGTCGTCAGTAAACCACGCGAGGTCGCCGCGCAATGGAATCGGCAATCGTACCGGTCGCCGCCGAAGCGGTCGTACCCGGAGGCAGTGCCAGCCAACTGATCGAGGCGCCGTATGGTGCCTCGCTCGCAGCGGATGCGTCCGCATTCGGCCAGAGCCTCGACCGCGCGACGGCAGCTGCAGCTGCAGGCAACAGTGAAGTGTCGGCTGTCGCAGAAGCCTTGTTCGAGCCGCTTGAACGGATCAACCATGAGGCGGACGAGCTTGCCCAGTACGCTCAGGATGCATTGAGTTCCGATGGCGAGTTGACGCCCAGTGAAATCATGATGCTGACGGTTCGCAGTCAGGAGTTCATGTTTCACGCGCAGTTGACAGCGAACGTCGCCAACCGCACGGCTGACGGCATGCAGCAGCTCTTCAGGCAGCAAGGCTAGGCCGATGCGGGTGCCCTCCATCATCGGTCGATGGTCCTGTCTGCTCGGGGTGCTCGCGTTGGTCGCGTGCGCCGAGCAGGAGCTCTACTCGGGACTCTCGGAGCAGGACGCCAACGAGATGGTTGCGGTGCTCTATGAATCTGACTACCCCGGCACGAAGTCACGAACGCCCGACGGTCTCTTCGCTGTCTCGACGTCTCGTGAATCGTTTGCAAGGGCGGTCGGACTTTTGAAGACCGCGGGCTTCCCGCGGGTACGCTATGACTCGCTCGGTGAAGTGTTTGCCAAGGAGGGCTTTGTCTCGTCACCGCTGGAGGAGCGTGCGCGACTCAACCATGCCATGTCGCAGGAAATCGCCCACACCCTCTCCCGTATCGATGGCGTGCTGGTGGCTCGCGTACACCTTGCGGTGCCCGAACCGGATGAGCTGACAGACACGGTGATGCCGGCGTCGGCGTCGGTTTTCATAAAACACCGCGCAGACGTCGATTTATCCGGCAATGTCGGGCAGATCAAGGCGCTGGTGGTCAACGGGATCGAGAACCTGCCCTATGAGCAGGTCACGGTTGCGCTGTTTGGTGCCGAGGCAGAACGGCGCGTTCCGTCGCGACGTGACGAGGGTCGATCAGATGTCAACGCGGTGGCCAATACGCGCTTCAACGGCATGCCCCCTCTGGGTTCGCTGAGCACCGTTGCGGCGGCCGGGGCAGGGGTACTCTTGTTGGCGAGTGGCGCGGTGTATGGATTGCGGCGACGTAGTCGCTCAGGCAAATTGGCGCAGCCCGAGATCAAGCCCTCGACCGGGTCTTCGAACGACTCGGCCGATTCATCTGCGAATCCTGCTGACTGATGGAGCCGTCGTTGCAATCATTGCGGCGGCGCAAACGGGCGACCGTTGCTGCCATGTTGCTCACGGTGCATGAGCAGGGTGAACTGGTCGAGCCGGAAAGCTGGACGTGGGCAATGCTCGATGCGCTGCCGCACTGGTGTTTGATGGAGGCGCCGCGCAGACGGCAACTGCAGGGAATCGCGGGTGCAGTATTGATGGCGCCCGTCATCAGTCGATGGATTGACCGGCGCTATCTCGATCGCGTTCGCGAGATGATCGGAAGCACGGCACTCGATGCAATTCTTGATGGCAGCCGTGCCACGACGGCGCCGGAGTTCGTGTCGGCATCGGCGACGCCAGACTCGTCGAGTGGCGTGGAAGCGCTGTTGTTCGATGCGGGTGCAACGGTGTTGCTTGCGTCCTTGCACGAGCAGTTTCGCGTGGCCTCGTTGAGCGTCGATGTCGGTGAATTACTCGGGACGCTGCCCATGGAGATTGCCGAAGCACTGTTGCACGAGGCCGGGCGGTTGATGATTCTTGCTGACGAAAACGCGATCGACGACACAGCGAGAGCTGAGACAGAGACAGAGACAGAGACAGAGACAGAGACAGAGACAGAGACAGAGACAGTGCCGCCGGAAGCAGCGTCGACGCAGGCCCAGGTGGTCGCGACATGACCTTTCTGACGTTGATCTCGGACGACAACGTCTGGGCGGCGACCGACCAGCGAGTCTATGACGCGAGTGATGTGCCTGCGCTCGAATCGCTGGTCGAGCAGACGCGTGCATTGTCGGCATCGGTCGAGCAACATCGGCAGGAGGCAGAGGTCGCCCTTCACGAGGCACGCGAGCGCGGCTATGCCGAGGGGCTTCGCCAGGGGCTTGCGGAGCGGCGGGCCACGCTTGCCGAGACGGCGCTCGAGCTCAGGGAACAGCATGCCCGTTCTATCGAAGAACAACGTGCCGCCTGCGTTGCGCTTGCCCTGGATGTCGTGCGCAAGATCGCTGCCGACGTCGCACCGTCGGAATGGTTGCACGCCCAGGCAGTGCACGCAGCCCGCTCGATGATCGAGGCGCCGCGCATCACCTTGCGAGTCAGTCCGGAGCGTGTCGCCGAGGTTGCGCGGGCCGTTGCCGCGGACGGGACTGACGCCATCGAGCGGGTCATTGCAGATGACGAACTGGGTCTGGACGACTGCTTGCTCGACACCGGAGCCGGAACGGTAGACGTATCAATGGACACTCAGCTCGCCGCCATCGTGCAGCTGTTCGATAGCGTCCCAACGGTTGCCGACTGACGTGGACAACGCCATCGAGAACGAGCGGCCAGCAGAGCCTGACACTCAGCATCCCGGACGAGCAGCTGTTGGTGGACGGGTTCCCGTCGCCGATGGTGGCCTGATCGAACTGGCCGGGACGCTGGGTGAGCGTTTGCGTGACAGCACGACCGTTGCGCGAACTGGACGCGTCGTCAGGGCCGTTGGGACATCGCTCAGGGTAAGCGGATTATCAGTGCAGATCGGTCAGCGTTGCGAAGTACACGATCGTCACAGCGGAGTGCGTGTTCCCTGTGACGTGGTCGGTATCGATCGGGGCGACGCCATCCTCTTTCCGCTCGGCGGGCTCGAGGGAATCGCCGTGGATTCCTCAGTTCGAGTTACCGCGAGTTCGGCCAACGTCATGGTCGGCGACACGTCGCTCGGTCGTGTGCTCGATGGTTTCGGGCATCCACTGGACGACGGTGGTGCACTGATTGGTGGACGCAGCATGCCCCTGGTCGCCAATGCGCCCAACCCACTGTCCCGACGGCGCGTGGATACTCCGCTCGAGACCGGCGTTCGAGCGATCGATACGCTCCTGACCGTCGGTATCGGTCAGCGTCTCGGCATCTTCGCACCCGCCGGGGTGGGCAAGTCGACGTTGTTGGGCATGCTCGGCGCATTTGCCGAGGCTGACGTCGTCGTGATCGCTCTCGTGGGCGAACGGGGTCGTGAAGTCAGAGAGTTCATCGAGGACACGCTCGACGAACCGACGCGGCGCAAGTCCGTGGTTGTAGTTGCGACCTCGGATCGGCCGGCGATGGAGCGGATTGCGGCAGCTCGTACTGCCACGGCGATTGCCGAAGGGTTCCGTGATGATGGACGTCAGGTCCTGCTCTTGCTCGATTCGGTGACACGTTATGCCCGCGCACTTCACGAGGTCGGGTTGGCAAGTGGAGAACCCGCCGTGAGGCAAGGCTTCACCCCCTCGGTGTTCGCCGAGCTTCCGCGGCTGTTCGAACGCAGCGGGAACGGCGCCATCGGATCGGTCACTGCGTTCTATACCGTCTTGACGGACGACGATGACGGCCTCGATCCGATTGCCGAAGAAAGTCGCTCGACGCTCGACGGACACATCGTGCTGTCGCGTGAACTTGCCGAGCAGGGCCACTTCCCGGCAATCGATGTGCTCGCAAGTGTCAGTCGGTTACATCCAGTGCTGGCAAGCAAGCATGAACACCAGCAAAGCGCGCGCTGTCGAACACTTCTTGCCACCTACCGCGACGCAGAGTTTCTGCTCCGCGTCGGCGAATACAAATCGGGCAGCGATGCCGATACCGATGCAGCGATCGATGCCCGTCCCCGGTTACGGGGTTTCCTGCGTCAGGCGACCGACGAGTCGGTCAGTCGAGCCGACGCGCTAGCCGCGCTGGCTGTTGCGATCGGTGAAACTGAGGCGCAGTCTTCGCGCACGAGCGCGGGCGGGGCCAGCTGACGTGCGGTCTCCATCCTCTGATACCGAAGCGGTCAAACTTGATCAGCTGCAGGTGCTTCGTGAGCGGCGTTGTCACGAGGCCTTGGCCGCGCAGCGTGCCGTGGTGATCTCGGCGGAGCATGTGCGAGATTCCCACCACGTTCACGCCATGGGTATCCAGCGCCAGCTTACATCGCTCGACACACGATCGACTGCGGGTCTGCAGTCGACCGAGAGCGTCGTTCGCAACGCCGATCATCGCAGCTGGCTCGTCGTCGATCTGCGCGCGGCGGAGCAAGAGCTCCAGCGAGCGGACGACCTCCTGAAGACGCAGCACCGCGAACTCGAGCGTTGTCGGGAGGCCTGGATCCGCTCCCGTGAGCGTGGCCGTGTGCTTCAGGAGATTGCCGGGCGAGACGGCCGGCAGTCGCAGCGGCGTCGGCGCGAGGAACGACGGGCAGATGACGTGGCGTCATCGTCTGACAATGCCTTCGGAGTGAGCTGCTGATGGATGATCGAAGCCTCGGCCGTGCATTAGAGCTAGCACGCGGCAAGCGCGTCGAGGAGACGCGTGAGATCGATCCGGACGCCGCGACCGCTTTCGCACGTGCGCTACAGGAGTCATCGACACGGTCGATTGACGGCAGGGGGGGCGATCGCGGCAACGAAAGTGGTACCGCTGCCGAGGCGCCCACGACTCCTGTGGAAGTCGATGAGACTGTGGACAGCGAGACGTCTCCATCGCAGGGCGCGTTGCGGCACCTGGCGCTTGAACTGTCTGACATCCTGGAAGGGGAGCCGGGTACCTCTGATGAGGTTGTGCCCGGAAAACCAGGGGAAATCGGTTCGGAACCGGTGTCAGTGATCGAGCGCCTCGCGACTGATGAGTTGCCGTTGGAAGGGGATTTCGATGCTGATTCGGCAAGGGACTTCGCCGATGACCGAGAAACGGGAGAGGGTCTGAGTGCACGGGCCGATGACGATGTTGCTGGTGTCGAAACCGAAGCTGCCGCCCTGCAGCGCCGAGCGTTGTCCGAGGGAGAGCGCTCGGGCGGGCCTGATGTTCTGACGCGTTCGGCAGAGGCTCGCGCTGCCGATCCTTTCGTGGGCGCATCGGCGTCTGCGTCGCTGCCGGGCGGCGTCCCCTGGACGCTCGATCCCGGTGGGCATGTCGTCGTCGGCTCGCCGGCACGTCCGGTTGATTCTGTTTCGCTCGCTGCGTTGCTTTCACGCCTGCGGCAGGGGCCCGGAGCGTCGCCCGGTCGCTGGCAGATTCGGGTGGTCAACGGTGAGTCGGGGCTCGAGACGCTCGAGCTCTCTACCTCGCCGCAAGGGGGCTGGGAGCTCAAGGTCGGTTGGAGTGCCGGAAACCAGCAGCGAGTGGGTGCCCGGGCCACGCAGCTGCGCGAAGCCTTGCATGAGCGTGGTCACGTCATCGACCGCCTGGAGGTTGCTGACGCAGCGCCGGAATGGCTGTTGCTCGGGAGGGAAACATCGTGAGCACGGCGAAGGCGCGCGCACCGGCGGCCGGCATGCTCGACACGCATGAAGCGCTCGGGGACGCGATCGCGATCATCGATCCCAGAGCCGACCTTGTGCTCGAGACCACCACGCAGTGGTGCAAGCGTGTGCCCGCGCCGTCGGAGCTGTTGACCTGGTCGTCGCTGCTGGCGCGCGAACCCTCGCTGACAGGACTACTCGAACGCTCGTCGTCGGAGCCTCGACGGATCGAACTGACCACCGGATCGGTACAGGCGCGCGTGTCCGTGCTTGATGGTCAACGGGTAGTCGTTCGGCTCTCGGATGAAGCCGGTGCGGCCGAATCGATGCGCGACTACATGGTGTCGCGGGAGTTTCTCTTCTCTCGTTCGCGCACGATTTCGATCGCCGAGATGGCGACCACGCTCGCCCATGAGATCAATCAGCCGATCGGCACGATCACCAACATGCTCGCGGGTGTGAGACGCCGACTCGGACAACCGGGAGTGTCGCTCGACGCCATGCAACGAGCCTTGGACAAGGCCCTCGAGCAGGCACGATTCACGGCGAACGTCGTCGCGCGCATTCGGGGCTTCACGGAAGCTCGACGCCCTCGCAGGGACGTGCTTGATATATCGACAGTCGTGCGTGATGCCATCGAATTGCTCGACTGGTTGTTCAAGGCACATGACTGTCGTGTGTCCACGCGCTTCCCGCGCAAGACACTCTGGGTCGTCGGCGACGAAACGCTGCTGCAGCAGGTGGCCATCAACCTGCTCAGAAACGGTGTCGACGCGATGTCCGAGACGCCTGCGTCCGAGCGCCGACTGGATGTGCGGGTGCTCGCGCGGGGTGATGACGTCGAGTTCCAGGTTCATGACAACGGTGCAGGCCTTGCGGACGAAGGCCGCTCGCTGTTCGTTGCCTTCGCCAGTAGCAAACCTGATGGCATGGGCGTTGGGCTCAACATCTGTCGATCGTTCGTCGAGCTGCATCAGGGCAGAATCTGGCTTTCGCCCGGCGAACAGGGAGGCTGCGCCGCGCACGTGTCATTGCCCTGCGTGGCAGCGCCCGTGCCGGCGGAAACGAGTGCTGGAGCGGCGACGTGATCGAGGCCGAACGTCGTACCGTGTACGTGATCGACGACAATGACGCGTTTCGCGAGTCCCTCGGGTGGCTACTCGACGCCATGGATTACGCCGTCGTCGACTTCGCCGACCCGGAAGCGGCGCTCATCGCCTTGTCGCGCGTGCCGCCCTCGGCCGAGTGCTGTGTGCTTCTCGACGTGCGCATGCCGGTGATGTCGGGGCTGGACTTGCATGATCGCGTGCAGGGTCGCGGACTTGGCCTGCCGATCATCTACATGACCGGACACGCCGACGTGCCGCTGGCGGTGGCTGCGATGAAGCGCGGTGCGCTGACGTTTCTGGAAAAGCCCCTCGACGAGCAGAGTCTCGAGGACGCTTTGGCGCACGCCTTTTCAGAGCCCGTGCAGCGCGGTCACCACTCAGCGATCGATCCCGATACGGCAACCCGTACCCGACGTCGGCTGGCGAACCTGCCCGTTCGCGAGCGACAGATAGTCGAGGGTATCGTCGCTGGATGCAGTAACCGCGAGATCGCCGATCAACACTCGATCAGCGTCAAGACGATCGAGTATCACCGTGCCAAGTTGATGAAACGCCTGCAAGCGAAAAATGTCGCTCATCTGGTGCAGTTGCTCGCGCTGGAGGCGCCGGCATGATGTCGGCCGAACCGCTGGGCGCGCGTCGTCGCTGGTTCACCGCCGACGGTTGTCGACTGGCCATCGATGAGCAAGGTTCCGAGCCTGTTGCTGCCGTTCGAGCAATCAGTGACGCGATCCTCCTCGGCGCGCACGATGAACTGCTCGAGATCGTGCATCGCTGGACCGGCATCGACCATGACTGGACACCGGCGGCCGTAACGGCAGACGCGGTCGGCCTGACGCACTCGGTGTCGAGCGGAGAACCACACGGCGCTCGCGCGCAACAGCTCGGGCTGGTCTTGAACGAGGACATGGTGGCGAAGCTACAACCACTGGAGCCGTCACTTGCCGCGAAAGCCGTTGTCGAGGCGCATGCCATTCGCTCGGGGTTGATACTCGATCGCTTGTCGCTGAGCGTCGCTGAAGGCGAACGTTTGGCGAACGGCAGCCTCCTCCTACTCCCGGCTTCGTTCGCAGAGAACTGGATTGCGTCGTTGGCGTGCGAGCAGCTGGTCAATGCTGATGAGGGCAGGCGAACGGCGTCCGTGTTCGTACAGCCGGGGACAGGAATGGTTTATTTCCGTGCCTGGGAGAATGAAGACGAACTGCAGGATTCAGGAGCTTCCAGGGGTTCACGTGGTTCTGGAGGGGCGGGAGATTCGGGAGATTCGCAGGTGACAGGGAGCGCGCAGGTGACAGAGCACGTGCGAGATTCAACTGACGCCGGGTCCAGCGTGCTCTGTACCGTTCATCTTGATTCCAGCATCCGCATTGCGCTTGACGAGTGGCTCGATGCCGATCCCGTCGACGGCACCTGCGCGATGACGGATGCGTTTCGCCGTCCACGACTCAGACTCGAGATTGACGGTCGTGTGCTGCCGGCGACGCTGCTACCGATAGGCGATGGCTACGCCGCCCTGGTCGGAGAGCCGACATGGACCTGACGACCTTTTCGCCCTCCTCAGCGCTACTGACGGTCATCCTGCTCTCGCTGGCGCCCTTCGCCGCGGTGATGCTGACGTCATTCACGAAGATCGTCGTGGTACTGAGCCTGCTGAGAAACGCACTCGGCTTGCAACAAGTGCCACCGAACCTTGTCTTGAATGGCCTGGCGCTGATCCTGACGCTCTATGTGATGTACCCGGTCGGCCGCGCCATGCAGGTGGAGCTTGCCGGGCAAGAGAATATCGCCGACAGCACTGAGAACCTGCTGCTCGCCGCCAATGCCGTGAAGGAGCCGCTGCGCGAATTCCTGATCGCGCATTCATCGAGCAGCGAACGTGAGTTCTTCCTCTCGACCGTGAAACGCATGGTGCCGGACGAGGAGGGCGAGATCACCGGGCGAGACTTCATCGTCGCGGTGCCGGCGTTTACCGTCAGTGAACTGAGTTCGGCGTTCGAGATCGGGTTTCTGATCTTCCTGCCGTTCATCATCATCGATCTGGTGATCGCCAACATCCTGATGGCGATGGGCATGATGATGCTGGCGCCGACGATCGTCTCTTTACCGTTCAAGTTGCTCCTGTTCGTGCTGGTCGAGGGGTGGGCGAAGCTTGCCCACGGTCTCGTTCTCTCATACCTGTAGGGGGCGGCGACGATGAGTTCTGATCTGGTTCAACTGACGCAACAGGCACTCTGGATGGTGTTGGTGCTGTCCGGACCCCCGGTGTTCATCGCAGCCCTGGTCGGTATCGTGATTGCGCTGTTTCAGGCGGCCACGCAGATTCAGGAACAGACGTTCCAGTATGCGGCGAAGTTTCTTGCCATCCTGCTGACGGTATTCGCAACCGCCTCGTTGATGGGCAGCACGCTCTACCAGTTCACTCACCGGATCTTCAATGATTTTCCGGAGATGGTGGGATGAGGGCGATGACAAGCTGCGGGCGGGCGCATGCCGGGCGATGAACGAAGCAGATCTGCTCGCCTCGCTCGGGGACCGAGTGATCGTGGTTGCACTGTCGACGGTGCGCATCGCCATAGCCTTTCTGATCATGCCGCTTTTTGCGCGCGATTCGATACCGCCGCTGGTCAGAAATGCCATCTTCATGTCGATGGCAGTGGTTGGCGTGGCCGTACAGCCTGCGGGCGACGTGTCGGCCATCACCTCATCGGCTTGGGCCAATCTGGTCATCAAGGAGGCGATGATCGGCCTGGCGATCGGACTCCTCTTCGGGCTCTTCCTGTGGGCCTTCGAGTCTGCCGGTGTGATCATCGACTTCCAGATCGGCGTCTCCTTCGCACTTTTCTTCGACCCGATCATCGGCAACGAGGCCACGCTCTTCGGGACGTTGTTCAGTCGCTTCGCGAACTATCTGTTTCTCATCGCCGGCGGCATGATGCTGATGGTAGGTGCATTGATAGAGAGCTTCGCTGTGTGGCCCTTGCTCGAGCCACTGGACGGACTGCGCGAGGCGTCCGTGCGGTTGTTCGAAGCAGAATTGTCGCGCTTCATGTCGCTGACTGCCCGGATTGCCGGGCCGATCATGTTGGTCCTGTTCCTGATCGACGTGGGCCTGGGCCTGATCAATCGTTACGCGCCACAATTCAATGTTTTCTTCCTGTCGATGTCGATCAAGGCGTTGTCGGCAACCTTGCTGGTGATCATCCTGCTGCCGTTCCTGGTCGACGTGTTGCTCGGCGAGCTCGCGTTCCAGGCCGGTCGGGTGGACGACTACCTCGCTCGCGTATTTTCGGCACGACCGTGAAGCTGACGCATCAGATCGAGCACTATTCGTGCTCCCAGCGGGCGATCGTTTGCAGCGAGGACTCTTCCTGCAGCGCACCGAGAAAGACATCGATCAAGGCGGTGGCCGGCTCGCCAGCCGACCATGCGTCGTGCAGTATGCGAAGCGCGGCACGGGTGCGGTTCGAGAGTGAACCGCCAAGAGGATCCTCGATCTGGTGCTCGAGTTGCTGCAGGTACAGCGTCCGGGCGCGTTCGTCGGCGTTGATCAGTGACACGAGGTTCGTCAGGATGGTGGCGAACTGGGCGCGTCCGAGCGCCGCACCTGATCCGGTATGCGAGTACCAGGCACACACGTATTCAAGCGGTCCAAGCGTGCGAGTCTGGCCAAAGGCGCTGTCGCCGGTCGGCCCCGAAGAGCCCCAGGCCGAGAGCTTTCCCGCGGGCAGTCGCCCGGATACGAGGCAGTCAACCAGAGTCGAGGCGACCAGCTGGCGGGCAGGCACGTCTGCGCACTCGTCGACAACGTGCAGCACCTGCAAAAAGGCGGGGTACAAACGATCGCCGAGGCTCCGGCACACCGACTCGAGAAGCTGCATGCGTTCGCCAGGCGACTCGAGCGTGGCGAGCCCGGCAACAAGTGACTCTGCGGCGCCGTGCCAGTTCGGACGCTCGGCGAGCGCGAAGGCTTCGTTCATCGCGCGACGACGTGCATCGGCCGACCCGTCAGCGGCTCAGGTGAGCGAGGACGCGTGCGGTGAATTCTTCAACACCGCGGGCCGCGGTGTTATCCATGATCGCACCGATGGGCGTACGCGCCTCGTTGGGGTCGTCCGTAAACAAGGAACTTGCCAGGATGTCGACGCCATCTGACGCCACCGCAGCCGCGCCCGGTGCATCCAACGCACCGATCTCAGCCAACCATCCTGCATCTGCAATGGAATCGATCATGAGCACACCTCGTATCTGTGACTACTATAGCGTTAGCCGGGCACGGCGTGCATCAGGGTTTACCCTAGTATTTCTTTCCATCTGGATCTCGGCCTGTTCGTTTGCGCCACAGCGGGACGAACCGTCGCCGTCGGCGGCGGAGCGGCTCGTGTCCACGGATTTCGCGCGCGCATTTGCGCAGATTGCCGGCCTCGAGCCAAGCCGCACCGTCTTGCACATGGAGGGTGGGGCCGAGGCCCGCGAGCCCTTCAGTGCTGCCCTGCGCGACGCCTTGCAGCAGCACGGATACGCGCTCCGCACAGCCGAAACCCTGCCGGGAGACCAGGAAGTCGGGTTCAGCATCTCCGACACGCGCAACAGCGCCGCCAAGCACACACTTGTCTACGAGGTGTCAGTGGGGAGCGTGAGTCTTCGCCGTAGCTACCGACCCACACCGTCAGGGCACGTTCGCCCCGCCGCGGCCATGCTGGTGAAGGGCGCTGATGCAACCGCCATTCGGCTCGACGAAAGCCTCTTCGAAGATGCCGAGAGTCCTGCCAAGGCTGACGAGGCGCTGCCGGCCGTGCCACCGTTGCCCGTGATCGAGCCCGACATGCAGCCGTTGTTGTCTGAGCCCGGTAATACAGCTGCGGCAGCGAGCCCGGCGCGCAAGGCACCGGCGGAGCCCGGGCCCCCTGCCGCCGCCGCACCGCTGCAGCCCTCGCAGTCGCCTGAGGCCCAGCTCGCGCGGCCCGATGTCGGGCAGGAGCCACTTGCCGCCATCGCCGCACCCACCATCACGCGTTCGATGCCCGCCAAGGCCTCGCGACTCGACGACCTTGCGCAGCTGACACGTGACGACAAGAGAAACGTCAAGGAACTCGGGCGTTCGAACTTCAGCACCATTCTGGACGACTACCAGCTCGTTCGCGAGTCGGTCCTCGTATTCGGTGATGATTCCTTGCGGCTCGGCAAACAGAACAAGTGGATCCTTCAGGGGCTTGTCGAAAAGTTCGACCCCGCGCGCGACGTGTTCTCCGTGATCGGGTGTTCGCACGGCTCGACCAATTACGCGGGCGGCAACGCCGGACTCGCGCACGAGCGCGCCGCGCGAGTGGTGGAAGAGCTTGTCTATGCGGGCGTTCCCAAATCGAAGGTTCTCGACGAAGGTTGCTGGGCAGGAGAGCATTTCACGAAGATGCCCAGTCGGGGTGTCGTGGTTGCATTGAGGCGGTTGCCATCATGAATGGAATGAAGCGTACTGCAAGGTTGTTTGCCGGCTTGTCTGTCGCGTTGCTCGGCGCGGGCGCCATCGGGTGTTCGAGTGGTGGGTCGTCGTCCTCGGAAGACCAGATCGCTTCGTACGCACGCCTGATCTCCAATGGTCCCGAGTTGACGCAGCGGAGTTCGGCCTGGGTGTGCCGCCTCACCGACTACACGGTCGATGATCGAGCATCGACCACTACGAGCGTGGTATTCCGATTTTTCGACGATGGGCAGATGATCATCGGCTATGGAGATGACGAAACACTTGCCCGTTGGGATCTAGGAATCATGCGACTAGCCAGCAACGAATATGATTCCGTCATTCTCGATACTCCCGTCACCGCGCGATATCTCCCGACCCGGGCGGACGAGCATGACTTCGACTCGGTCGACGTCTCCGTGTACATCGGAACGCCGTCTCCGATAAGCGGGAGATCCGGACAGATGCGCTTGAACATCCATCGCACTTCACCACCGCGTGCGGGAGCGGCACGGGCCGAAACTGTCTTGGACGGCGACGAGATAGTGGGCGGCGGCGGTTGCTATTTCTACGAGTCCGATGGACGATCACTGGATTGGCCGAATTTCGGTGGGTTTGGACCTCGTGCTCCGTACACGCCGTTCTTCAATCCTGACAACCTTGACCTTGTCCTGAATGACAGCGGCCAGTATTTCGAGGCGGGCAGCGACGAGCAAGCTGCGGGTTTTGACCCTTACGGGCGTGAGCCTGACAGCGAGCCGATGGCGCAGCCCGACGATGATGATTCCGAGCCGACGACACCCTCGCGTCCGGAGACGGTCTCGCCCGAACCCGAACCCGAGCCCGAGCCCGAGCCAGCGACGCCGTCCGGTAATGCCCAGGTACTAGGCGATCTTCAAGACGATATCAAGGCGATCTGGTACATCGCGGACCGCGGCGATGTCGTGGCCTTGGTGAACGATCTGTCGTCGGCCTTCTACTCCGTGATCGAGTTCGAGGACGGTAGCGCGACGACTGACGGTACCTTCCTGTCGGAGTTCGGCGAGCGCTCTTCGCGGCGCGAACAGCCGGAGCGCTGGGGGGAAGCGCGCGTACAGAACGGCGTGTTTGGCTTCAAGCTTGAAGGCGAGCGGTCCTGGCTGGAGCCCGAAGCTGCTTTCCAGACGGAGTTTCGTCCTCGTGGGACCTTGTTGACAGGGTGCTTCAGTTCGTCGTTTGGCTCGATAGGCGGGCCGACGACCTCGATCTCCTTCCGGAGCCTGTGCACGGACAACCAGGGCCGCTTCGCGTTCGACAGCACGACGGCGGCCAGCGGGGACGCGGGCGGAGGTGCAGTGAGCTCGAATGCCCGCGGCGACTACGTGATCGACGAGCGCGCGATCCGGTTTGAATTCGACAACGGGGATGTGCAAGAGCGGCTTTTCGGCATGCTCTTCGACGAGGGATTCGTTGACGTGATTGTTTTGGGGTCGAGTGTGCTGCGTGCGGATGAGTAGTCGTTGCGTTGACCAAAGCAATAGTTCCGATCTTGTTGACCCTCATATTCTATCTTTTCAGAGAACTACACATTTCTCTCAGGGTAAACCCTAGGTTTTTCGGTTGGCCATGTGTAGGAATAGCCGGGCCTGCGTGCTCAACTGCTGATAGGCAGTATCGACATCCCTGAGCAAGCGACGGAGAGATCAGCATGAATGAAGTAAGCGCGAACACGGCCATTCCCTCTACCGAAGGGTTTCGAGGTAACTACGCTGGAACATCGATCGAGCGTCACGCGAGTGGCCTCGTCATTACCGGTACGGCACAGGGCGACAACATCCAGATTCAGCGCCTGGAGGATGGCGCGATCGTCAGAATCAACGAGGGTGAGGCGAATGAGGTCACCTATCGTCTGACAGAAGACGAAGCGCAGAACCTTACCGTTGATGGCGCTGGTGGCGATGACAACATCAAGGTGTTCGACGAGGACGGTGAGTTAACAGGTCTGATCTTGAAGGGTGGTGTAGGCAACGACCGAATTTCGGGTGGTGAGGGCGCTGAGCTGATCCTGGGTGAGGCTGGGGACGACGAGATACACGGCAATGGCGGCGACGATTTCCTCTCTGGTGGAGACGGATCGGACAAGGTCGATGGCGGAGAGGGCGAAGATGAGTTCGATCTCGGCAGCGACGCGGGCGACCTTGCGTATATTGGCGATGACGAAGATGAGGTGGTTCTGGGCGGTGATCCCGTCAACGGAACGCTGAGCGAATCGAGTCGACTTCCGGGTGAAGCCGATTTTGAAGGCACGCTGCTTGGCACCGAGTTCTCCAGTGTCACGTACAACGTCGCTTCTGGTACGGGAGTGGGCGACGGCACCTACATTGACCATTACCACGGACCTGACGAGATCCGGGTGGTGGGATCAGACCACAGCGAACAACTTGAAGTGCATTGGCAGGAAGATGGTAGCGCAATCGTCTACATCCAACGTGACGGCGAGGCTGGCGCAACCACGGCCTATCATGTGTCCAAAGAGCAAGCGGCGAAAATGGAAGTCAACGGCAATGGCGGTAACGACGTCGTCAGAGTTGTTGGTGAGACTCCGGAAGGCGTCGAGCTGTTCCTGAACGGGCATACCGGGAATGACATTTTGATTGGCAGCGCCGGGGTGGAGTTCTTCAGGCATTCGGGTGGTTCGAACGTTTATGAGGGCATGGGTGGGGCAGACGCGTTCCATGGCAATGCAGCCGCCACGGTCTACGCACCCGATGATGCAGGCACGTTTTCAGGCAATATCCCGGTCGCTCAGCGTCATCTCAGAGCAGATTCCACTATCGACAGATGGAATACTTCAGACAGTGGTAACACTCAAGGTGGTGGCATCAACGACAGCGCTGGTGCAGTTGAAGAGCCCGCCGAGCCTACGGAAGGCGAGGAAGAAGCGAGTCGAGCGGAAGCGAGTGCGCCAGCTACAGCGAGTTTGGACGGCGAAGTGCTTACCTCGGCAAGTCCTGACGTCGAGGACCCCGAATCAATCGCCACAGTCGAATCGAGTGAATCGGGTACCACGATTGCGGCCATCGGGGAGGACGACGTCGTTGAAGTGACCCATTTCGAAGACGGCTCCGTGTCGGTCACAGTGAGCGGTGAAAAAGGCGAGCGCTCGTTCTTTCTGACAGCAGAACAAGCATTGAATCTGACTCTGGTCGTCGCAGGGGGAGAGGGCGCGGTAACGGTCAATGGCACTGCCGCTGACGACGCGAGCCTCACAATCGAAACTGGCAATGTCGTTGATGCCGACGAGCCAGTCGATGGCGAAGAACCGGTTGACGGCGAAGAAGCAGTCGATGGCGAGGAGCCTGTAGCTGATGAAGCGCCGGTCGATGATGGTGACACGGACGGGGCGAGTGACACGGGAAGTGAGTCGACGAACAATGCTCCTGAGTCCGCGACGACTAACGGCCCTGTGTTGACGGACGATGATCCGAATACGGATGACCAGGATTCGATCGCGTCACTCGAGGCGAGTGACACGGGGACCGAAATCACGACGGGAGGATCCGACGACTTCGTGTCGATCACGAACCATGATGATGGTTCTACCACCGTATCCGTGCGCAATGAGAACGGCGTCCGGACCTTCTACCTGACAGCGGCCCAAGCCGAGAATCTCAGCATCGTGACGGCTGGCGGCGCGGACGCGATCAACGTTGTCGGCGATGTCGCTGAAGGCTCCACGCTAAGTATCGATACCGGTGACGGAGCTGACGCCGTCTTCTTCGATGGTGGCAACGTCATCGTTGACACTGGAGACGGTGTCGACAATGTGTTCAGTTTCACTGAGGACGGCGCGGCCACAGTTGACTTGGGTGACGGTAGCGACGTGATCCTGGGAGCCGTCAGTTCGGTTGACGGTGGCGACGGTGATGATTTGTTCGTCGGCGTGGGCGACGAAGCCGTCGTCGACGTTGAGGACGACGACGTCGAGATGTCGCTCGAAGACTCAGGTCTCGAGCTGATGGACGTCAGTCGCGGTACGGCTGGTGACGGCATCAAGACGGATGAGACAGCGGAGGCACCACCGGAGGAGGGTGACGACGACGGCGATGTCGAGGCCAGTGACACAGAAGCTAGTGGCGCTGAAGCCGAAGGCGCTGACTCTGAAGGCGGAGGCACTGCAGGCGCCGGCGGGGAGGGTTCGGAAGCGGGCGGTGCGGGGACAACCGCAGAAGGCGGTGGCGCGGAAGAGACAGGCGGGGACGGTGAGGAAGGTGGCGCAGCGCCAGTAGGCGGTGCAAGTGCACAACAGGTCGCGGCCTACGGCACCGCCGAAAACGAGAGTGAGAACAACAGCGGAGGCGCCGAGGGTAGCAGTGGCGGACGTGGTGGCAGCTGGTTGGTCGCGCTGGCCGGTGCGCTGGGCGAAATGCAAGGCAGGTTCCTCACACGCGCCCTTGAGCACCTGGACGCGATGGAAGCCGGTGCAGGTGACGATTCGGCGGCCGGTGCGAACATGTTCCTCGTCAATCAGGCGAAGTTCCAGGCGAACATGCAGTTGTTCAACGTATCGGCTCAGGCGTCCGCGACAGCAATCCGCTCCGCAGGCGAAGGCATGGCAGCGATGGCAAGGCAGCGCTAAGAGCCATCAGGCTCAGGAGAGGCCGCGATCAGGGACGATCACAGCAACTCCTGATCGCGGCCTTTGCGTCGTGATCGGGGGTTGTTTGCCTTTCAGGGCGAAGAAACGACAAAGTTCACGAGTTCACCATTCGCCGAGGAGTTCATCCAATGGCAAACCATGTTTGCGAAGTAGCACGATGAGAGTGGCCGCATCCCCCGCGCCGAGAGAGCGCCTTGAAACTGAATTTGGCAGTGGTAAAGGAACCGTGCTTTACGAGGCCAATGCGCTGCGCGATGCCAATCAGGCGACGTCGCTGCGATCCAACCTGGAGGCACTAGCTCGAGACAATCCGACCGCGTTCCGTGAAGCCCTGGAGGCGAGTGTCGGCGAGAAGCTCAGTGACGGGGAAGTTGAGCAGTTGCTGATTGACATCGGCAACGGTGATTTCGTTGGACCGGACGTACGCTTTGTCGATGCCTACACCTTGGGTGGGAATGCCTATGGCGCGTACTCGGGTGACGGCGGCGGAACGATCTTTCTCGACCGACGATTGCTCGGCGATCAGTCCCAGCTTGAGCAGGTATTTGCCGAGGAGTTTGCGCATCACATAGACGCTGAAATTGGCGGTGGAGATGCTCAAGGAGATGAAGGGGCGTTGTTCAGTCGGACGCTTCACGAGGGCATGCTGGATGACGGCACTGTCGCTCGGCTGCAGGTTGAGCACGACCATGGCTTCATCGAGTTGGGCGGTGAACGCATAGCCGTCGAATTCAACTACGACGAAGTTGGGATAGACACGCCATCGTCGAGTTCGTCATCAGCGAACGAATCTCATGGTTATGATGAGGTCGGTATTGACACGCCTGCCAGAGACGATCGGGCTCCACCAGATCTTGGCGGAAACGACAATGACACACCGAGCAATGGCGGACAGCGAAGTGGCGATCGCGGAGCGCCCGCCGGCCCGGTCGACCGTGGCTTTGGGGAGCAGCACGGATACGATGAGGTCGGAATAGACGTACCCGCAAGAGATTACAGTGGACCAGACCTTGGTGATGGAGACGACAAAGAATCAGCGTCAACTGGTACAGGTAATATGGGCGTCGCCGAACTTGCCGCGCTCGGCGCAGGGGAAGCAGCCCGCAGAGGTCTGTCGACTCCTGGCACGCTTGGCAGACTTGTTGCAGGCTTCTTCGCCGCCGTCGGTGCGTCTGTGGCGGCGATCGGAACGGGAATAGCTGCCGCGTTGTATTCAAAGCCTCTAGGCGAGGGATCCGACGTCCCGATCTTAAATACTGAGGGCGTAGAAGAGCCGATTGATCCGGAAAAAGAAGTTGATGAGGAGATCAAGGTGTCGCCCGACAGAAGGCGTCACATTCTCGATGGTGATGGCGACGGTCGCGGTGGCGGTCATCGTCCAGGCACAGGAATCCCCGGGAAAAGTGAGTTCCCCGCTGGTCAGTCTGATGATAAAATCATCGATGACATCGAGAGTATCGCGAATGACCCCGAAATTGAAGCCGTGCCCAGCGGGCGGTTTGGGAGGACCGTGAAGAATGGAACTCGGGACGGTGTCGACATACGAGTAGTGCAGGAGCCCAACGGCGATATAGTCTCGGGTTATCCCACGAATGTGCCAAGGAACCCTAGATGAACAAAGATCAATACCGGCGCATTGAGTCGCTGTTCAGTGAGCTGATCGAATCCGTCTCCGACGTCTTTTCTGAACCGGAGAAGAACGAAGTTCAGGAGTACATCGATGTGAGTGAATACGGTCTTGCACTTGAGACATTCGCGGGCGTTGTAGACGAGGAGAACAAGAAGATCAGCGAACGATCTGATTCCCTCGTCGAGGCACTCGCCACGGAGATGAATATGGACTTGGCCGCGCGCATTGCGGAGCTAAAGGAAGCGATGAAAAAGTAGTCAGCCGATGGCGGATGTCGTCGACCGGTTCGCGGCCACGAACTGACAAAGTTAACGAGTTGCTGCGCGATGCCGATCAGGCGACGTCGCTGCGATCCAACCTGGAGGCACTTGCTCGAAACAACCCGACTGCGTTCCGGGAAGCCCTGGAGGCTCCTCACTTTCCTGGTGCCTACCCCCCTTATTGCAGACCAGGGTAAACCCTAAGGTTTTTGGATCTGTTCATATCGGCAACACTCGCACGTTGTGCTTCACTAGTGGCAATGGCAACCCTGATCGATCCTTCCCTGTGAAAAATAGGGTTTCCAGTCTCGATAAGGAAGCGTGAGGTAGTCGAATGAGAGTGTCCGCATCGCCGATCCCAGACGACTCACGCAAGTCTAGTTCAAATACTAGCAGCGGATCGGTGCTCGACGAGGCGGGCTGCGTGAAGCTGACCAGGCGGCTCCGTGCGCCAACACTCAATCTCTTGCCCAATTTGATCACGCAGCGTCAAGAGCAAGCTATTGAAAGCGTCTACAAGTTGACTCTCACTAAATGGTTCGGGGCAGGCACCGACGGTTCAGCTCAGGTCTCGTCACGGGCGACGAGCGAACGGGTTGTGGCACAGACGCGAGAAGGCTTCGTGAAGCGCCCGATGTCGGAGGATCTCCACGAGCGCCTGAAGGTGCTAGCCAGACGAGCGAGCACGGTTGACGCGGTGGTGCCAGACGGCACCTCACCTCACGAGCCGGCATCGGAAACGAATGTGGGAGCCGAGAATGCGATTGTTCGGCTCGACAAGAAAACGCAGCATCAGATCGTCACCGAAACGAAGAACCTTGCCGAATCCCGGGTGGGTGACTTCATTGGTGATGCTCAGGTGCCGGAGATGCACTTACACCGATGTGGTGGTTCAAGTGAGTTCCGGCATGGTGCAGTCCTCGCTGTAGTCGAGCAGGACCCGATCGAACAGGACAAAGAGGTGGTGCGATGAGAGTCTCGGCAACCCCCGTTACGACAGAGCCCTTCCGCGGGCGGTCAGGTAGTAGCGGCCAGTCCGTGCTTGGCGAAGCTACATCCCTTCGCGACGCCGATCAGGCCGCGACGCTCAAGTCCGATCTAGAGGCACTAGCGCGCAAAGACCCGAGCGCCTTTCGTGATGCCTTGCAATCGAGCCTGGGGGAGAAGCTCAGCGCCAATGAGACCGACCAACTGCTGGCCGACATCGCAGGTGGCGACATCGATGGGCCAGAGGTGCAGTTTGTCGATGCCGGTGCCTTGAGCGGTGACGCCTATGGTGCGTACTCCCGTGAAAATGGCGGCACGATCTTTCTTGACCGCCATCTGGTTGGTGACAAGGCGCAACTTGAAAGAGTCTTCGCCGAGGAGTTCGGCCATCACCTCGACAACGTTGTCGGGGGTGCGGATGCGGCAGGGGACGAGGGTGCGATCTTCTCTCAAAGCTTGTTCAACGGGCCGCTCGATGGCCGCGCCCTGACGGCGCTACAAGGCGAGAACGACTTCGGATCGATCGTGGTGGCAGGGCGGGAAGTCCTGGTCGAATTCCATGGAGGTGGTGGTGCCGATAGTGGTCAAGCGTCGGGCGATGGAGGTGGCGGTACGGAATCCGATGGTGGTGGTGGTAGTGGTGCAGGCGGCGGCGGTGCGGATAGTGGCGGAGCGGGGTCAGCGAGTGAGGGTGCTGGTGCGGGAGGCACCGGCGGTGGCGGCGCAGACACCGGTGGTGCAGCGGGATCAGAATGCGGAACGGGTGCTGCCGGTGCCGGCAATGGTGGCGGGGGGCAGTCGGGAGTCGGGAGTCTCGATGCAGCCGCAGCTTCCACGTCCGCGCAACAAGGGCAGACGGGTGGATCAAGCGGTCAGTCTGTGACGGGCTCTAAGGGTGGTCCGCCCGGTACTGGCAGCGGCGGTTCTGGTGAATCTAGCGCATACGGCGGATCTGGTAGTTCTGGTAGTTCTGGTGGAAGCGGTGGAACGGGTGAGACTGAAGGCGCGGGTGGCAGTAGCGATGGGTCGACAGACGAACAGCGAACCGCAATCGATTCGGTAACGGGGACGCCGGCGTCGGAGCTTGCGCGGGTGCAGGCGGAGAACGGTCTGGGGACGCACGGGAATCCGTTCGGAGGCGACGCGGGAAGGGATGGCGGGGATCCGCCGGAACGGAACAATCGATCGCGGGGTGATTCAGCGGGAGATACAGATTCCCTGCCTGGGGGACCAGACGACTCGGGAGACGGGCTTACGCCTGAACAGCGTGCGGCGATCGACGCGGTGACGGGAACGCCCGAGTCGGAACTGGCCCGGGAGAAAGCGGAGAACGGCCCCGAGGAGTCCAGAGGGCTTCTCGACGAGAAGGGCAAGGGAGCCTTGCATGAGGAGGAGGGATTCAAGGCACTGTTCTACGATTACGATGTGAGTGCCCTGGATTGGGGTTGGGATTTCGATCAGGAGAAGCGCTTTCACGCCAACGGTGTCGATGCCAGGGTCGAGGTGGGTGTGGGAGTCGTGACGGAGGAGTTCACTCTCGGAAGCGGTCTGCTAACGTTCTCTTTCGAAGGTAAGATGCACAATGCCAGTGCCGAGGCGAAGGCATTTGTCGATGCCGATTTCTCTGCGTTGAAAGGCGAGTTGGCGTTGGGCGGTGGTGCCAATGCCGAACTACTGAACGGCAAGGTCGGTGCTACCCTCAACCTCATGGGAAAGACACTTTGGGATACCGGTGTGGGGCTCTACAACACGCACGTCGACCCGTTGCTTGACAACGCGTTTGGCCTTGACGTTCCGGAGCCTGGTCTTGCGCCGATAGAGGCCGATGTCGGTCTGGTACTATCGGGTCACGGTGAGGCTGGCTTGGGAGCCGCACTTTCCGGAAAGGGGATCTTGCGAAGCCGGGGTAGGGTGGCGGAATTTGCCGTGAGCGCGAAAGGTGGAACGTTTGTCACGCTGGGTGCTGGCGCTAGCGTCGGCATACAGTGGGATCCGAAAGAGAATAATGCCGAGAAGTGAATAGGTCGCAGTCCGTGTTCGAATACGTGGAAAGCCGAGCTTAGAAAATGCGGCGAATTCTCGCCCACAGGCCGCGCTTCATGCCGCACAGTTGGCTCCTGAAACTTGAGGAATTCCCGCGTGCGGCAACGCTTCTGGCTCTTGGTTATCTTGTGTCGATCATGGGATTCATGTCGATTTTTATGTTTCGTTTGGACATATTGTTCATTGAATGGTTCGGCGTCGCGCTAGCCGGTAAGTTGATGTTCGTACTGGTCATCGCGATAGCGTTTCTGTATTTCTGCGGATTGGTCATCAGCTTTGCGGCAATGGAGCACGCGCGTGTGCACGGAAAATACAGATGGTTCTTCGGCATTGTGTACTCAGCCTGCTTGATGTCTTTCTTTTATCTCCATCTTGTCGTTGGCCCAGACGCTCAATCAATGGATTCTACGTGAGCGTTGCATCGCTCCGCTCTGCGCGTAAGTCTGGTTCGGCGTTTGCTCTATCGTGCTCCCGTCTGTCGATTGAAGTCGGTCGCTTGATCGGTATCTCGGCGTCGAGCCAGTCGCCACGCTCTTTCAGACGCACCTCCTGTCGTGGGCGATCCTCGTCTCTTCCGGAGGCTCCGCGGGCCTCCAAACGCAGCCACCGCGGTGAAGACTTGGCCGATGACTATTTTGGCCAGTTGCGCCGGTAAGCCAAGTCGATGAGCGACATACCCAACGCGAACAAAGCGATCGCCCGTCTTGATGATCATTGCCAGAATCTTTGAGGAGGAAGCCCGGGTTTTTGTTCACATTCGTCAATGGAATTGAAAAGTACCCCTCGAACAACTTGACCGCTGAACGAGGGGGTTGTCTTCTTTGATTGTCGAGATCTCAGGAGACGCTTACAGTGTGGCATTGTCCGTTCGTGGATGCCGCGTTCTGGTCCAGCCTTTTGGCCTGCGGAATTCATTCTTCGTGGTAGAGCTGGCCTGCCATTGGATTACTACACCGGGGAAGTCGGCGCTACCGTCTCCATCACAGGCAAGACGCTGTGGGACGAGGGCGCGAACCAGTACAACGAATACATAGACCCGAGAATAGATGCATTCTTGGGCCGTGATGTGCCAGGTCTCGGCGAAGCGTCGGACTCCTAAGACCGCGGTATCACTGTAAACCTCAAAGGCAAGGTGGCATCGGGTAAGCGGCGGAACTTGGTGGCGACGTGACCTGGGACACCAGCAACCTTGGACTTGGCGGAAAGCTCAGAGTCCCCGCAGTCGTCGCTCCATTCAACGTGGGCGGGTCCGTAGACATCGATATCCGCTGGAGTCCCGACGACAAGTAGTCAGCAAGCGTCGCTGCCAGGAACTGACGAGATGGCGTGACGCACGGGCGCGATCTCGTCAGTGCTTGATGTTGCGAGTATTCAGCCGCATTAATACAGGCATGAGATATCAGGACAATTGTGTTGGCTCACGACTTCGCGCGCGAGCTTGAAAAAACCTCGAGGTGCACTCAGTTCGAGAACACGCCGAAGGTCATGACGTCTGCCAGGCCTTCGACGACCTGGCCGGTTACTTCCAGGCCGCCTTCAGCGAACTCGCCAATCTTGCCGATCCCGTCGGCATCGCGGATTTCCCGCCTGGCCTCGTCGAATTCACGGCGGGACTCGTCTGCAAGTTCCTGGATTTCGCCATCGATCAGCACATGGTCGACGGTCTGCACGATCGCTTCGCTGAATTCGTAACCCGTCTCGGCGGTCGCTTCGATCACCTCACCGGTTGTGTCGATCACGCCGTTCGCATCCGACACTTCGCGCCAACCTTCGTCCCATTCTCTACACACCTCGCTCGCGCCTTCTTCGAGTTCGCCACCAACCAGTAAGTCATCAGTGACTTGAACCAGGCCTTCGACGACTTCGCGCCCGACTTCCAGCGCGCCCTCAAGAATTTCCCACTGCGCATGTTCCGGTGAACTCTCGAACGTCTCACGCCAACCCTCTCTCACCTCATCCCAGGTTTTGCGTCCGAGCTCAAAGAGCTCACCGACTGCTGGTGGGGTCGCCCCTTCGTAGACGTTCAATCCTCGCTCCGAGTAGAGGCTACTGCGCGAGCCATTCGGCAGGTACTGCGTGACCGCGACCTGCGGATAGAGATCCGGTGAGTTCTCACCCGTGGTGCGCAAGTGTACCGAGCCATCGCGTTCGAGCACCCTGAACTCGCATTCGGCCATGTTCAGCCAACTGCCATGCTTGGGCGTGAAGACAAACTCAAGCTTCTGCAGAAGCGCATGTGCCAACTTTGGCTCGAATGTCTTGTATAGCGAAGCTCCGCAATGAGTGCTGAGGTTGTCCATGACCAAGGTAATCTTCTTCGCCTTCGGGTACTGATTTTTCACCAGATAACGGACTCCTTCGGCCCATTCGCATCCCGCATGATTGTCGGCAATACGCACCGTGCGACGGCCTTCCAGTGGCGTGTAGAACAGCATCAGGTGTGCAACGCCGTTGCGTTCATACTCTCCATCGTAGCGTTCACTTTGTCCACGCGATGCGCGGATTGGCTTTCGCACTTCAAGCGTGCATTGCTTGGTCGTCTCGTCCATGCAGACCACCGGATATTCTGCGTCAAACGGTCTCTTACAGAAATCCAGTACCGCCTCCATCTGACAGACGAACCCCGCGTTCGCATCAGGCGGTATGCACCACATTCGCTTTGGAGTTGACCCGCTCTCGTAGACACTGTGGATTAAACTAGCAGCCTACCCGACCTGTATTATCAAGCCGAACCTGTGTCGGGGTCTTGTACCCGATTGTCGAGTGTAACCTCTGTCGGTTATAGAATACTTCGATGTACTCGAATATCGCGACTCGTGCTTGCTGACGTGTGGCGAATCGCGTCCGGTGCACAAGCTCCTTCTTCAGCGTTGCAAAGAAGCTCTCCGCAACACGTCGAGTCACCCCGGGGAACTTCCCCCCGAGGTGCTCACAGAACCGTACGTGAACCTCTCAGCTCATACGGCT